>Ga0256841_1000023_pt1 | contig 192180 bp, 171 predicted proteins | sample 356308metaG_FD_185971 | JGI IMG/M metagenome (GOLD analysis project Ga0256841, IMG submission 185971) | Hydrothermal vent microbial communities from Mid Atlantic Ridge, Atlantic Ocean - 356-308 | ecosystem: Environmental > Aquatic > Marine > Hydrothermal vents | place: Atlantic Ocean: Mid...
ACTGGGACCCGGTGTTGCACACCGCCCTCTCGGACCTGGAGGTGGTGAGTCGGGAAGAGCAAGGTCACCTCTGGCACATGCGCTATCCCCTGGAGGACGGATCCGGTTCCGTGGTGGTCGCCACCACCCGGCCGGAGACGATGCTGGGTGATACCGCCGTGGCCGTCCATCCCGAGGACGATCGCTACCGAGACCTGGTCGGCAAGCGGGTGATCCTCCCGCTGACCGGACGCACCATCCCCGTCATCGCCGACGACTACGTGGATCCCCAGTTCGGCACCGGCGTGGTGAAAATCACCCCGGCCCACGATTTCAACGACTACGAAGTGGGGCGACGCCATGGCCTCCCCATGATCAACGTCTTCACCCCGGACGCCCGAATCAACGAGCGCGCACCGAGGAGGTATCGGGGGCTGGACCGCTTCGAGGCCCGCAAGCGAATCATCGCCGACCTGGAGGCCGAGGGGCTCCTGGAGCAGGTGGAGGACCACCGCCTCATGGTGCCGAGGGGGGACCGCTCCGGGGCGATCATCGAACCCTATCTCACCGACCAATGGTACGTGAAGATCGCGCCGCTGGCCGAGCCGGCCATCCGCGCCGTGGAGGAAGGGCGCATTCGTTTCGTGCCGGAGAACTGGGCCAAGACCTATTTCGAGTGGATGCGCAACATCCAGGACTGGTGCATCTCGCGCCAGCTCTGGTGGGGCCACCGCATCCCTGCCTGGTACGACGAGGAAGGCCGGGTCTACGTGGGTCGATCCGAGCAGGAAGTCCGTGAAAAGAATAGCCTGGGCGATATTCCGCTGACTCAGGATGAAGACGTGCTGGACACCTGGTTCAGCTCCGCGCTGTGGCCTTTTTCCACGCTTGGCTGGCCGGACCGTACCCCGGAGCTTGCGACCTTCTATCCCACCAGCGTGCTGGTCACGGGGTTCGACATCATCTTCTTCTGGGTCGCTCGCATGATCATGATGGGCCTGAAGTTCATGGACGACGTCCCCTTCCACGAGGTCTACATCCACGGCCTGGTGCGCGACGCCCACGGCCAGAAGATGTCCAAGTCCAAGGGCAACGTGTTGGATCCCATCGACCTCATCGACGGAATCGATCTGGAAAGCCTGGTGAGAAAACGGACCACCGGCCTCATGCAGCCCCAGATGGCTCCTCAGATCGAGGCCGCCACCCGGCGCGAGTTTCCGCATGGGATTCCCGCCTTCGGTACCGATGCGCTGCGCTTCACCTTCGCCGCGCTGGCCTCCACGGGACGCGACATCAAGTTCGACCTCAAGCGTATCGAGGGTTACCGCAACTTCTGCAACAAGATCTGGAACGCGGCCCGTTTCGTGCTGATGAACACCGAGGGTCACGACACGGGCCTGGGGGACGAGCCCGTCACGCTGTCCCTGGCCGACCGCTGGATCCGCTCCCGCCTCCAGGCGGTGATCGCCCAGGTGCGCGAGCAGATCGAACAATATCGCTTCGACCTGGCCGCCCAGGCCCTGCACGATTTCATCTGGCACGATTACTGCGACTGGTATCTGGAGCTGTCCAAACCGGTGCTCAACGACCAGGCCGCCTCCGCGCACGCGCACCGGGGCACCCGCCAGACCCTGGTGCGCGTGCTCGAGGCCTGGCTGCGTCTGCTGCACCCGTTCATGCCCTTCATCACCGAGGAGATCTGGCAACGTGTCCGCCCGCTGGCCGGCCGCCAGGGCGAGACTATCATGCTCGCCCCCTTCCCCGAGCCCGTGGAGGCGCTGCGCGATGTGGCCGCCGAACGGGAGGTGGCCTGGCTCCAGGCCTTCGTGATGGGGCTGCGCCGCATCCGCGCCGAAATGGACATCCCCCCGCGCAAGCCCCTGCCCGTGCTGATCCAGGGTTGGAGCGAGCAGGACCGGACCCGTTATCGCGAGACCCGCGCCTTCATCGAGTTCCTGGCCCGCCCCGAGTCGGTCACCTGGCTCGAGCCGGACGAGACGGCCCCGGAGGCGGCCACCGCCCTGGTGGGAGAGATGAAGCTCCTGATCCCCCTGGCCGGTCTCATCGACAAGGAGGCCGAGCTCGGCCGGCTGGAGAAGGAAATCCAGAAGCTGGAGGCACAAGTGGCGCGTTCCGAGAAGAAACTGGCCAACGAAAATTTCGTCGCCAGGGCCCCGGCCGCCGTGGTGGAAAGAGAACGCGCACGCCTGCAAGAGCAGCGCCGGGCCCTCACCGAGCTCCAGCGGCAGGCCCAACGGATCCGCGCCCTCTGAGCGAACCGGCAGGCGCGGACCTGCGTCCGGTCAGGCCGTCCAGGCCGTGCTTGCGGATCATGCGGTAGACGCTGCGTTCACTCACGCCCATCACCTCGGCCACCTTGCTCCGGTGGCCGGAGTAGCGTTCGAGCAGATCGGCCAGATACTTGGCCTCGATCTCCTCGAGCGTGGGCTGGTGTTCGAACACCAGCCGCACCGCGCCCGCCTGTTCCGGCTCACGCACGCCGAAGACGACGTGCTCCGGCCGGATCTTGCGGCTTGCTCGCGACAGAATGATGGCCCGTTCGACCACGTTGCGCAGTTCACGCACGTTGCCCGGCCACTCGTAGGCGACCAGTTTGCGAATGGCCTGCTGCGTCCACTGCTTGCTCACTCGGCACGAAAAATCGTGGTTTCTCAGGAAGTGCTCGGCCAGTAGCGGGATGTCCTCACGCCGCTCACGCAACGGCGGCACCGTGAGCACGAACGCGCTGAGCCGGTAGTAGAGATCGGCCCGAAACTCACCGGCCGCGGCCAAGGCCTCCAGATCACGGTTGGTGGCCGCCACGATGCGGACATCGGCCTTCAGCATCCGATTCCCCCCCAGCCGGCGGTATTGCCCGGTCTCCAACAAACGCAACAGCTTCGCCTGGGCCGCGGCGTCGATCTCGCCGATCTCGTCCAGGAACAGCGTGCCGCCCTCGGCCGCTTCGATGAGCCCCTTTTTCTGCCGGTCGGCGCCGGTGAAGGCCCCCTTCTCGTGTCCGAACAACTCCGACTCGAACAAGTCTTTTTGCAGCGTGCAGCAGTCCACCACGACGAAGTTGCGCTCACTGCGCGCACTGTGCTGATGAAGCGACTGGGCCACCAGTTCCTTGCCCGTGCCGCTTTCGCCGTGGATGAGCACCGTGATGTCCTCCGGCGCCACGGCGCGGATGGTCTCGTAGACCTGGCGTATGGCCGCGCTATGCCCCACGAGCAGCCGGCCTCCGTTCCACCCGGCGCGGCGGGCGGCGAGCTGCCGTTTGCAGAAGTGGTGGTCCCGGGCCAATGCTGCCTGAGAAAGCGCCCGATCCACGGAGATCAACAGCTCGTCGATGCGCACGGGCTTGGACAAATAGTCCACCGCACCCGACTTCATGGCCTCGACTGCGTCGGCCACGGAGGCGAACGCCGTCAGAACGACCACGGGACACTCCTCGGCCAGCTCGGGGATCAGCTCCATGGCGCTGCCATCGGGCAGGCGGATGTCGAGCAGCACCAGCGCCGGCTCGTGATCATTGAGATAGGCCCGCATCCCGGACAGGGAGCTCCTGCCATGCACTTCGTGGCCGTGCCGGGCCAACTGCTCGCAGATCAGGCGGTTCAGTGTCCGGTCGTCTTCAACCACAAGGATTTCAGGCATGTCGGCTCTCCTACGCCGCCTCGGCGGCCGGTAGTCGGATCTCGAAGCACGTACCCTCACCGATACGACTTTCCACGTGCACCCCGCCTCCCCATTTCTCGACGATGCTGCGCACGATCGCCAAACCCAGCCCGGTACCCCGCACGCCGTCGGCCCGTTTGCTGAAGAACGGATCGAAGATGCGCGGCACGATCTCCGGCGCAATACCCACGCCCGTGTCGCAGACTCGCAGGACCACCTCCGCCCCCCGTCGGGTGACGTGCAAATCGAGCCGCCCGCCTTCAGGCATGGCGTGAAAGGCGTTCTGGACCAGATTCAGCACCACCATGCGCAGTTCCGCATCCGATGCCAGCACGGCGCACCCCGGATCCAGCCGCTGCTCCACCCCTATGTCATGCTGCCGCGCCTCCCACAACAGCAGGCTGACCGTCTCAGACACGACGTCGGACAGCTCTACGAGTTCGGGCTGTTCTCCCGGGGCGGCCGACAGTCGCAACATGCGCCGGGACACGTCGATACATCGGTCCACTTCGCCTCGCACCAGATCGAAGTAGTGCAGCAACTGTTCACGGGTGTCACCACCCTCCTCCCGCAGCAGGGATTCCATGGCATCGAGCGCGATCTGCACCGAGGCCAGCGGATTGCCGATCTCGTGCGCCACGCCGGCGGCGAGTTCCCCGAGCTCGGTGAGACGCTGCTCTTGCGAAAAAGCCAGGGCGCGTTCCAGATCCCGGATGGACTCGACGAGCAGCGGACCACCTTCGGCGGCCGCGGCGGGCATCGGCGCGGCATAGATTTCCACCTTCAGAGAGGAACCATCGGCCCGCACATGCTCGTGCAGCGTCTTCACCGGACCACCGCCACGCACCACTTCGTGCAACGGGCAGGTGATCAGGGTGGGTGGGCACGGCGTGTCGCGGTCGTGCGAACTCGCGTAACACGTCTCGCCCACGGCAACCGCGTCCGCCGACAATCCCAGTTGCTCACGGTACGCGCGGTTGACCAAGCGGATCCGATAATCCGGCCCGATGACGCGGATCCCGTCGGGAATCGCGTCCACCAGCCCCTGAAGGAACCGGCGCTGCTGTTCGAGCTCCGCGAGCTTCTCCTTCAGGGAGGCCGCCATGCGGTCCAGCGTACGCGACAGGGCCTCGAATTCGTCGCGGGTCCGCAAGCCCGATCGGGCGTCGAGTTCGCCTGCGGACAATCGCCGGGCGGTCTGGGCCAACGTACCCAACGGGCCCAAGACCCAGCGGCGCAGTGCCCAGAGGCCCGTACCCAACAGCACGGCGACCAGTGCGAGACCGAATCCAAACATCCACAACGCATTGCGCAGCGCATGCGCCCGAATCGGCCGGGCATCCCGATCGACGAACAAAACGCCGTTGACCGGATGCGTCTGCGGCGGGCCGTGGCATTCGGCGCAGGGCGGGCGGTTGTGGACCGGCGCCACGCTGCGCAGCACGCTGCGCCCATCGCTACGGATGAATTCGGCGCGGGCCTGCATCGACGGTTCCGACAGCCCTTGGATCGAAACCTGGCGGTCGATCAGCTCCGGGGCGGATGCAAACCGAATTCGACCCTTCGGGTCGGTGATGTACGCCTGAAGGACCTCGGGTTGCATGCCGAGCCGCTCCAGTATGACCCGCAGATCCTCGAACTTCTGGGTGAGCATGGCATTGACCAGTGCCGCTTCCAGCAGCTGATTGACCTCGCGGGCGGCCCGCGCCCGCTCCTCCCGAAGCTGGCCCACATACAGCGCCGCGAACAAACCCACGAACACCGCCAGGCTGACCAATAGGAGCGCACCGCCACCCAGAACGAATCTGCGCGACAGTCGGCCCGTCGTCCACGACACCCCGCTCGCCATAGGCGACCCGCTCCTCCTCCACGGCTTGCCGCCGGGGATGCTCATCCCAGCGCTCACCCTAACGAATCGGCACTCGCTTTTCACTGTCATTTTGGCAGGTTACGGACCAACCGCCCGCCGCGAAGGAAGCCCCTGGAGCCGCCTACTCGCCTGTGGCGGCGGCACGCACTCGCGGTGAAGGCTGCGCGCGGCACCCGGGTTCGGGCGCTGGCATGGAGCTTGCTCAACCACCCGCGCGATACCAGCCATGGGTTCCGGAAATCCGGGAATCCCCACCGGCTTCTCCGGACCAAGGTGCCCGAGTCTTTACCGATGCGACGAGGTCTACGCCCCCATGAAAACACGGTTTCATCTCTTTTCGTTGATTGCCGGCACGCTCGTCCTCCCCCAGCTCGCCTTCTCTCAATCGGGGCCATCCGGGGTGGCCGAATCGCTGAAACGAGCGCTCGAGGCGCAGGGATGGGTGGCTACGGAGACCGCCCAAGGAACGGTCTACCACCGGCGGGCCGAAGGTGCCCATGTGGCGGCACCGGAACCGAAAGGCCACCGCAGCGGTGCCGGCCTGGAGGACGCCCTGCGCGCGCGAGGCTGGAGCGTCGACCACGCCCCGGACGGAAGTCTGCTGCTCTACCCGCCACGGCCTACGCACGACAGCGGGGCCGCAGCAAAAGCCGGCCCCGAGGCCGCCCCATCTCCCGGACCGGGCGGGCTTCGGCACTGGAGTGTCCGGCGTACTCCGGACGGCGGCTGGCTGTTCACGCCGCAAGCGGCAGACGCAACGACCGCCACATCGCACCCCTCGGCCAAACCCGATCGGGCCCGCGAGCGATCCCGATCCGCACCCGAGCGCGCCACCGGACACACCCAAGGGGTGACCGCCCCCTGTCCGGGATTGGAGCTGACCGGGACCCGTGTCGATCTACCGGTGAACACATGGTCGGAGGCGCGCCGTCTGGCGCGGGCATGGGTCAGGGCGGCGAATCTCGAGAAGAAAGCAACCGTGGGACGCATCCGGGAGATCCTGGAGGTGTATCTGGTCAGCATCGTCACACGCCAACCGCCCTACCGGCTCCTGCATCAGCTCGCCATCCGGCGTGACGACGGTCATCTCATCGTGCTGAACTGAACCGCCCTCATCTCAATGCCCGCCCCCGGCGGGACGCGGGGGCGGGCTGCGGCGCGGCCCGCACACCCCCGCGGCACATCGGTCCGAAGCGCTCATCCGGCTCCTTGAAAACCCGCACCCGTTCACAAAACCGCGTGCGGGCCCGGCCGGGATGTGAAAGGCGGCCGACATCCCCGACCGGCGACGGCCTGGCGCGCAGCGCCGTGGACGGTGGCACACCTGCCCGCCATCTCAGTGCCCCGCACACCGCTTCGCCCCTCGCCCGTGGGGGGCGCGCATGCGCACCGGACCTGAAATTTTGTCAGACCGGCAGACCGGCGCCGACAGAGCCTGTCACACCGAGGTGTGCGGCGCATGGATGGCGCCTTGTCAAGCACCGCAGAGCGCTTCGGCCTGACACGCTGTCAGTTTTATGCGCGCATCCATCGGGACACCCTGCCAAGGGCCCACCCCCACTAGTGAGAAACATCTCACAAGTTCTTGCCCTTCAGGAAATTTTTGTGACATGGCACAACGATTGCGTAAAGGCACTGCGCTTGCGGCGAGGGGGTACTCCCGCAATGAGCATCCAACGCAAAGGAGGAAGACATGCGAAATCATCTGCCTGAGCGTCTGCTCGTGATCGCCACGGGCCTGCTCATCGCATCGAGTGTCGAAGCCTATCCGATTGCGGGTGTCGAGCCGTGGCACCGCCCCCAAGGGGCCCCGAAAATCACGGAGGTGCACAAAGACGCCGCCTGGTATCGGCACGCGCTGCACGGGATCCGCCCCCCCTATCCCGCAAGCTTCCGGTTCCTCGAAGACCAGGGGAACTGGTACACCCCTTTCAATCGCCCCGGGATGCTTCCGCCCTACGACTTGCGGGGATGGCACACGGGACGCTGAAAGGGCCCTCGCACCAAGGGTGACGAAAACTTTCTTCATTGGAGGTATCTCATGAAACGATCGATCAAGCGCTTCAAGAAAACCGCGCTGGCCGCTGTGGTGAGCCTGGCCCTGGGCACCGGCAGCGCGCTGGCTGGAATGTCCGGCATGGGCGGCATGTCGGGGATGTCCGGCATGGGCGGCATGAGCGGTATGTCCGGCATGAGCGGAATGTCTGGCATGTCGGGAATGTCCGGCATGGGTGGCATGAGCGGAATGTCCGGCATGTCGGGAATGTCCGGCTACTTCAAGATTTCGCCCACGGGTGAAATCTTCTTCTACCCCGTGCAGTCCGGCATGAGTGGCATGTCGGGGATGTCCGGCATGGGCGGCATGTCGGGGATGTCCGGCATGGGCGGCATGTCGGGGATGTCCGGCATGGGTGGCATGAGCGGAATGTCTGGCATGGGTGGCATGAGCGGTATGTCCGGCATGTCGGGAATGTCCGGCTACTTCAAGATCTCGCCCACGGGTGAAATCTTCTTCTACCCCGTGCAGTCCGGCATGAGTGGCATGTCGGGGATGGGCGGCATGTCGGGGATGTCCGGCATGGGTGGTATGTCCGGAATGTCCGGCATGGGCGGCATGTCGGGGATGTCCGGCATGGGTGGTATGTCCGGAATGTCCGGCATGGGTGGCATGAGCGGTATGTCCGGCATGGGCGGCATGTCGGGGATGTCTGGCATGGGTGGCATGTCGGGGATGTCCGGCATGGGTGGCATGTCGGGGATGTCCGGCATGGGTGGCATGTCGGGGATGTCCGGCATGGGCGGCATGTCGGGAATGTCCGGCATGTCGGGGATGTCCGGCTACTTCAAGATCTCGCCCACGGGTGAAATCTTCTTCTACCCCGTGCAGTCCGGCATGAGTGGCATGTCGGGGATGGGCGGCATGTCGGGGATGTCGGGCATGGGTGGTATGTCCGGAATGTCCGGCATGGGCGGCATGAGCGGTATGTCCGGCATGGGCGGCATGTCGGGGATGTCGGGCATGGGTGGTATGTCCGGAATGTCCGGCATGGGCGGCTGGAAACCTCCCAAGAGCTGATCGGAAATCGAGCGGCCCTTCGGGGCGGCCTGCCCCTGGGATCTGGATGCACAAGGACGTGCACTTTTCACAAAGAATCCAACGGAGAACGAGCAATGAAAGGGACGAGATCGATCCTCGCAGTGGTTGTCTTATGCACCACGCAGTCCTGGGGAGCTCCTTCCACGCCGGGCAACGACGACCTGAAGAAAACGGAGGCCTACAACGCGGCCCGATGGGACCCGATTCACTTCAAACCGGCCATCGACCAGGCGACCGACGAACAGTGTCTATCGTGCCACCAGGAAATCTTGGACCGTCGTGTTCTAGCCAAGACTCCAGCCGGCGTTCCCGCCGAGGACACACTCGCCTGGTACCAGACCCTGAACACCTATGAAGGTCCGCAAGAGACCTTCCACCGCCGTCATCTCGTGATGCCCCTGGCCAAAAAGCTCATGAAGCTCAAGTGCAACACTTGCCACCAGGGCAACGATCCCCGGGAAGAGGTGAGTGGTTCGTCTGCCACCACACAGCCAGGGCTCACCATGCGCAAGATGGTCGACCCGCAGGTATGCCTCATGTGCCACGGTAAGTTTCCTGCTCAAGTGATGGGGATTCCAGGTGACTGGTATCAGAGCGCCAAGTTGTTCAACAACGATTGCCTCACCTGCCACAAGACGATTCGCACCCACCGTCATCAGGTGAATTTCCTCAAACCCGAGGCGATCGAGAAGGCGGGTGCCCAAGACAGCGACGTCTGTTTCGGCTGTCACGGGGGACGCGCCTGGTTCCGCGTGAGCTATCCCTACCCGCGCCACCCCTGGCCGGGGGCCCAGGGCCCGGTGCCGGAATGGGCGAAAGACCGGCCCACGGATTCCGCGCCCCGCTTCCGCCTCCATACCGGCCATGAGGCTCAACCCGCCCAGAAGCAGGACACACAGGAGAAGGCATCATGACCGAGCAACGAACATTGGATTTCCTGACCCAGCGCCTCCGGCTCAGCCGTCGGGACTTCCTCAAGACCTCGGCGCTGGGGACCGCGGCCCTGAGCAGTGGTCTCGTTGCCCTGCCCAAGAAGGCCGAGGCCTTCGCCTACGAGCCCTATCCCCAGGACGATCAGCTCACCACCGTGGTGACCAGTTGTGCTCACAACTGCGGCTCCCGTCACATGTTGGTCGCCCACAAGAAGGGCGACGTGATCGTCCGTCTGTCGACGGACAACGGGGCTTATCAGAAGGAGGGGTACTTCGGAAAGGATACGGAGCAGGAACCGCAACTGCGCGCCTGTCTGCGCGGACGCTCGTACCGCCAGCGGCTGTATTCGGCCGAGCGGCTGCTGTTCCCCATGAAGCGCGTCAATCCCAAGGGCGAGCCCGGGAGGTTCAAGCGGATCACCTGGGATCAGGCGCTCGACGAGATTGCAGCCAAGATGCTGCAGATCAAGGACAAATACGGTCCCACGGCCCTGCTCGACCAGAGTTATGCCGGGGCGTCCTACGGGGTGCTCCACAAGTCCGACCAGATCGAGGGACTGCTCGGACGGTTCCTGGGCATGTTCGGCTGCCGGACCTCATCCTGGTCGGTGCCCTCGTATCAGGGCACGACCACCAGCTCACGCTGGACCTTCGGCACCATCCAGGACGGCAACGAAGACGACGCCTTTGCCCATTCCAAGCTGATCATCATGTGGGGTTGGAACCCGGCCTATACGTTCCACGGAGGAAACACCTTCTACTACATGCGCATGGCCAAGCAGCGCGGCTGCAAGTTCGTGCTCGTGGATCCACAGTACACCGATTCGGCAGCGGCCTACGACGCTTGGTGGATCCCCATCAAGCCCAACACCGACGCCGCCATGATGGCCGGCATGGCCTATCACATTTTCACCAACGAACTGCAAGATCAGGAGTTCATCAATCGGTTCTGTCAGGGCATGGACGAAGGCACCATGCCCGCCTGGGCGCAGAACTCGCCCAACGGCCGGGAAAACTTCAAGGATTACATCTTGGGCAAGTACGACGGTGTCCCCAAGACCCCCGAGTGGGCTTCCGAGATCTGTGGGGTCCCGGCGCAAGACATCAAGAAACTCGCCTACATGTACGCCACCACCAAACCAGCGGCACTCAAGGCGAGCTGGGCGCCCGGACGCAACGCCTACGGTGAACAATACAGCCGCATGGCAGCGGCCCTGCAGGCCATGACCGGCAACATCGGGATCCTGGGCGGCTGTGCCGAGGGTGTCGGCAAGGCCTGGCACGCCGAGGCCGTGGCCTACCCCTACGACCAATACGCCAACATCTGGTTCGCCTCCATCAAGTCGGACCGCTGGGCCCACATCGTGCTCAACTACCCCAATGTGACCCGCCAGGAAGCCGGGCTGTGGCCCCGCAATGACCAGCTCGACGGCGTCATCCCCAATATCAAGGGGATCTTCTGGCAGGGCTCGGACTGGTTCAACCAGCTCACCAATATCAACAAGGAGCTGGCGGCGGTCAAAAAACTCGAGCTGTGCGTATGCATGGACTCGACCATCACCCCGACGGGGTCGTTCGCTGCCGATTACCTGCTCCCCATAGCGACGCACTTCGAGCGCCACGACGTCGCCCTGCCCTGGTACAAGGGTCACTATTACATCCATCGGCCCAAGGTGATCGAGCCGCTGGGCGAGTCCAAGACGGACTTCCAGGTATTCACCGAACTCGCCTACCGTATCGGAGGCGACGTCTTCGGCAAGGCCTACAACCCCAAGGCCGACCGCAGTTACTTCCACAATCCCGACGCCGTCGACGAGGCCTATCTACGGGAATGGTGGGAACAAAAGGTGATGCACCATCAGGGCGTCACCATGCCCTGGGAAGAGTTCAAGCGCCGGGGCGTGTACAAGTTCGTGCTGAAGGAGCCGCACGTGGCGTTCCGCGAGCAGATCCGCGACGGCAAGCCCTTCCAGACGCCCTCGGGCAAGATCGAGATCCTGTGCACCGAGCTGGCCCGCATCTCGGACTGGAAGCGCACCCGCTACGGATATCCCATCCCCTCGATCCCCAAATGGATCGAGCCATGGGAATCGCTGAACAGCCCCAAGACATCCAAGTATCCGTTTCACCTCATCTCGCCGCATCCCCGCTGGAGGACGCATTCGATCTTCAACAACTGCAGCTGGCTGCGCGAGACCTACGAACAGGAGGTCACCATCAACGCCAGCGACGCCAAAAAACTCGGCATCAAGACCGGGGACACGGTGGAGGTGTGGAATGAGCGGGGTCGCGTGGTTCTGCCGGCCTATGTCACCGAGCGCGTCATGCCCGGCGTGGTGGTGATCTACGAGGGGGCCTGGATCGACCCGGACGAAAACGGCGTCGACCGCTCCGGCAACCCTGACGTCCTGACCCTGGACGAACCCAGTCCCGCCGGGGCTTTCACCTACAACACCGTGCTGGTCAACATCCGAAAGACCAAGCTCGCACACCGGCCTGGATGGGACGTGCTGGCCACGTCGCGCGCCCACGTGTTCCGGCGTGACATGTAGCGCAGAGGAGGACAATCCCGATGGCCAACGCCAACGTGCAACGCAACCGCGAGAAGATCAAGACCGCCATCAAACGCCGCAAGAAGGCGGTCTACAAGCCGGTGGTGCCCGAAATGCAGCTGGGCTTCATCCACAACAACGTGGATTGTATCGGCTGCCGGGCCTGTGAAATCGCCTGCAAGGACAAGAACGGCCTGCCACCGGGACCGCGGTTCCGGCGGGTCATGTACATCGAGGGCGGCACGTATCCCGAGGTCTACGCCTACAAGGTGAACATGTCCTGCAACCATTGCGCAGAGCCGGCCTGCCTGCCCGCCTGCCCCACCGGCGCGATCTTCAAACGCAAGAAGGACGGCATCGTCGACATCGACTCCACGCTGTGCATCGGCTGCCGCCGCTGCGAAGCGGCCTGCCCTTTCGGGGCGCCACAGTTCGACCCCGAGGAGCAGGTGGTCAAGAAATGCAACATGTGTGTGGACGAGATCGATGCCGGGCGCAAACCGTACTGTGTCATGGCCTGCATGATGCGCGTACTCGACATCGGACCCATCGACCAGCTGCGCGAAAACAAATGGCCCACCACCGCGATCAGCGAATACGAGACGCCCGTGCGTCAGGTCAAAGGGATGGCCGATCCCAGCCTGACCAATCCCTCCATCGTGTTCGTGCCACACAGCAAAGGCAGGGTGGACACATGAGCGCACACCGAGCATTGGAAGAAGACTTCCGCCGGGCGGTCTCCGGCGATCTGAGGCTCCTGGCGCGCCTGCACGACCATGAATTGAGCGCTTCCGACCTCCAAGCCCTGGCGCGCGTCGGTTTTCCCGACAACCTGGGGCTGCGGCTTGAAGGGGACTCGGGCAGGGAAGCCCTCTTTTTCCTGTGCCGGGTGGTCGCCTCATGGGCCGGGTTGGAGAGTGAACAACCGTTGGTGGATGCGCTGGCCGCCGATTACGCCGCCATCTATCTGAATCATAGCTACCAGGCCTCGCCATTCGAGTCGGTATGGCTGGACGAGGACCACCTGGCCATGCAGGAACCCATGTTCCAGGTCCGCGCCTGGTACCGGCGCTACGGCTTGGCGGTGCCGGACTGGCGCCGACGCGCGGACGACCACTTGGCCTACCAACTCGAGTTCATGGCCCATCTCGCGGAAAGCCGCGCGGAGGAGACCTGGTCCGCCCTGGCCCGGTTCCTGGACGAGCATCCCCTACGCTGGATCGGAGACTTCGCCGAGCGGGTGACCCAACGCGCACAAGAGCCGTTCTATGTCGGGCTCGCCCGGATCACGGCCGCCTATCTGGACGAACTGCGCGACGTGCTGGTCCAGCTCCTCGGCGAACCGCGCCCGGATCCGGAAGAGATCGAACGCCGCATGCAGCAGGCCACGCGGGCGGGCCAGCGCCCCGATCTCGCCCAACCGGCGGCTTACGTGCCCGGCGTGGGGCCCACTTGGTGAATCCCGAACGATTCGACGCAACCCGAAGGAGGATCGAACCATGAAACGACTCGATTGCTGCATCCTGGCAGGATTCGTGGCGGCCCTGGCCAGCCCGGCGGCCTGGAGTGACGCCGCCAAGCTGGCGCAGGAGAAAGGCTGTCTCGGCTGCCACGCCGTGGACAAGAAGGTGGTCGGTCCGGCCTATAAGGACGTGGCGGCCAAGTACAAGGGCCAAGCCGAGGCGGTGGACAAGCTGGCCCAGAAGATCAAGGAAGGGGGCTCCGGAAACTGGGGCTCGGTGCCCATGCCCCCCAATGCCGTCACGGACGAAGAGGCCAAGACCCTGGCCGAGTGGGTACTGTCGCATTGACCCGGGGCGGCGGGCGTGGATGGTGCGTTCGCCGAGCTGCGCTCCCGTCCCCGGGACCGCACGCCCGAGGTCGAGGCCGGCCGATGCGTGCACGCCTGGCTGGAGGACGCCCAGTGCCGGCGGTGCGTGGAACAATGTCCGCGGGACGCCTGGGTGATCGACGAAGAGCGACTCGGCATCGACACCGAACGCTGCGACGGTTGCGGGCTGTGCGTACCGGCCTGCCCCGAGCGCGCCATTCATCCGCCCGAACTTCCGCAGGTACGGCACTGGAGCGGGCGACGCCTCGTGCTGGCGGCCTGCGAACGCATCGACGCGGCGGACCCGGACGCCCGTGTGTCCTGTCTCCACGCGCTGGATCTGGCCACGCTGGCCGACTGGGCCGCCCGCGGCGTCACGCACCTGGTCACGGCCGTCCCGCCCTGCGCCGATTGCGACCGGCGACCGAACGAGAAACTCGGCGACCGGATCGCCCGGATCAACCGCCTGCTCGCCGACCGGCAGCTCGACCCCTTACAGTGGCGTGAACTTCCGGCGGACCGATGGGCCGCCATGTGGGCCCGGACCGGACCGGCGCAACGGGACGTCGTGCTTTCACGGCGAGGTTTTCTGCGTCGGCTTTCCGGACGGGCCCTTCAGCTCGCCCTGGAGGAGGCGGCCGACGCCGCCCACGAAGATGAAGACGCGCCGACCCGTCCCGTGGCCAAACGCCTGGGTGCCAGCTGTCCGGGCACCTGGTTCCTGTACGCGCCGCACATCGACCCCGCTCGCTGCACCGGATGCAATGCGTGTGTGCGCCTCTGTCCCCACCGAGCGCTGCTGCTGGACGAACAGACCCCGGCCTACGACATGGATCCGGACGCATGCACGGGTTGCGGGGCCTGTGTGGATGTGTGCGAGACGGACGCCATCCGGGTCGAGCGAGACACCCATACCCCCCAGTGGAGTCTGCCGCTGACCGTGCGGCGGTGCCGCGCCTGTGGAGCCCCGTTCCACCATCCTCGCGAACAGCCAGCAGAAGATGGCGGCGCCCTCTGCCCCATCTGCCGCAAGGTGAACCACCCTGCCAAACTTTATCAGGTGTACGCATGAATACGCTTGCTCAGACACTCGAAACCGACTGGACCGAACCCGTGGCGGCCGCCGCCGCGGAACGGAAAATCGTCGCCGCAGTGTTCCCGGAGTACCGCCCGGACCTGGCCCGCAACCTGGCCCACCGCCTGGGCTATGCCTTTCACGATTTTCGGCGCGAGGTGATGCAGGGCTACGGCTGGGAGGCCGGCGCCCTGCCCCTGGAACAGCTCACCCTGGAAATCCAGGAACACAGCCGACAAGGTGGCGTGGTGGTGTTCAACGTGGAGGCACTGCTCGCAGCGAAACCCGATGCCGAGCGGCGTGCCTGGCTCCGTACGCTGGCCCGGGAGCCCTGGCCCCACCCGGTCGTGCTTTGTATCGTCCTGTTCCCGCAGGTCGTGCTCGAGACCCCGGGCATCGCCACCGTCGAACTGGACCGAGAGACGCTCCCCCAGCCCACGCTCCTGGCACGCCTGCTGCGCTGAGCGGAATCGTGCCCCGGGCGCGCCGCGCAAGCGAACGGACCTGCAACGCCCCTCGCAACCGGAAACCGATATCGATACCCCGGTTCGCACGAGGGGTTGCCCGGTGCCGGGGGAGCTCCGCCGCCGGGGCAGCCGCTTGCAAATCGACGAGGGGCCGCGCGCCCGACTTCGCCCCCATGCTGCGGCGCCTTCGCCCGCTCCTTGCGCCGAGATCCCGAAGCGCCCCATGAACGGCCGTCGAACACCAACCCGGGGCACCCCCATGGCCGGTATTGCTGAACCGATACCCCTTCCGGCCGGGTCTCCCGCCCGTGCCACAGGGCGGCGGCGCACCCGTTTCCATGCGGTTCAATCACCCCAGCGATTAGGCTAAACTGGGCGGCCTTTTTGGCAGCACGGGACCCGTGCAAGCTCGGAGGAAGCCTATGGCGATCAAGCTGGGCGTGCCCAGAGAAATCCGCGAAGGGGAACGGCGCGTCGCCATCGAGCCCACCGTGGCCGGCCGTCTGGCCCGGTTGGGTGTGGAGGTGCTCGTTCAGGCGGGCGCTGGTGCCGGGGCGCACATCCCCGATACGGCGTTCAAAGACGCCACCATCGTCTCCGACGCCGACGCCCTCTACGGGCAGGCGGACCTGGTCTTCAAGGTCCAGCCGCCGACGCCGGAGGAGATCGGCAAGATGAAGGAAGGGGCCACGGTGATCGGTTTCATGCTGGTCCACCAGCATCCGGAGATCCTCACGCCGCTGCTCGAGCGCAAGCTCACCACCTTCGCCATGGAGTTGATCCCGCGTATCTCCAGGGCCCAGTCCATGGACGCCCTCTCCTCCCAGGCCTCGGTCGCCGGGTACAAGGCCGCGATCCAGGGGGCGGACCTCTGCACCCGGTTCTTTCCCATGCTCACCACCGCCGCCGGGACCATCCGCCCCGCCAAGGTGCTGGTGATCGGCGTGGGAGTGGCGGGGCTCCAAGCCATCGCCACGGCGCGCCGCCTGGGCGCCATCGTCGAGGCCTACGACGTGCGCCCCGAAACCAAGGAGCAGGCCGAGTCGCTGGGCGCCAAGTTCCTGGACCTGGGCGTCCAGGCCACCGGCGAGGGCGGTTACGCCCGCGAGCTCACCGAGGAAGAGAAACGCCGGCAACAGGAGGCGCTGGCCGGTTTCATCGGCCAGTGCGACGTGCTCATCACCACCGCCGCGGTGCCCGGCCGCCCCGCTCCCAAGATCGTCACGCGGGCCATGGTCGAGGGCATGAAGCCCGGCGCCGTGGTGGTGGACCTGGCCGCCGAGGGCGGTGGCAACACCGAGGTCACCGAACCGGGCCGGACCATCGACTTCCAGGGCGTGACCGTGCACGCCCCGCTCAACGTGCCCAGCCAGGTGCCCTATCACGCCACCGAGATGTACGCCAAGAACCTGTTCAACTTCGTGCAGCCGCACCTGTCCGACGGCCAGTGGTCGCCCGACTGGGAGGACGAGATCGTCTCCGACAGCGTGCTCACCCGGGACGGACAGCTCGTCCACGGGCCCACGCGCGAACGTTTCGAAGGAGCCAAGTGATGGAAGGTGGACTCGTCATCGAGGGCTTCGTGGCCTTGTACATCTTCATGCTCGCGGCCTTCACCGGCTACGAGGTCATCTCCAAGGTCCCCGTGATCCTGCACACCCCGCTGATGTCGGGTTCGAACTTCGTGCATGGCATCGTGGTGGTCGGCGCCATGGTCGCGCTGGGACACGCCGAAGGCTGGGTGGAACAGACCCTGGGTTTCATCGCCGTCTTCCTGGGCGCCGGCAACGCGGTGGGCGGTTACGCCGTCACCGAGCGCATGCTGGAGATGTTCAAGTCCAGCAAGGGGGACCGGTAAATGGGCGTTCTCATCCAGTCCATCTATTTCATCGCCGCGGTCCTGTTCATCGTCGGCCTGAAACAGATGAGCTCGCCGGTGACCGCCCGGCGCGGCATCGTCTGGGCCGGCGTGGGCATGCTGCTGGCCACCCTGGTCACCTTCCTGGCGCCCGGCATGAACAACTACGTGCTCATGCTGGTGGCCATGGCGGTGAGCTCGGCCGTCGCGTGGGTCTGGGCGCGCAAGGTGGCCATGACCGACATGCCTCAGATGATCGCCATCTACAACGGCATGGGCGGCGGCTCGGCGGCCACCATCGCCGCAGTGGAACTGGTGCGGGTGGTGGCGGGGGGAGAATCGCTGCCATTGACGGTCCAGGCCGTCGCGGTGCTCGGCGCGCTCATCGGAACGGTGGCCTTCTCGGGCTCGGTCATCGCCTTCGCAAAGCTCCAGGGCCTGATCCGGCGCACGGTGCGTTTCGGTGGACAACAGCTCTTCAACATCGCGGTGTTGGTGGCCGCGCTGGCCAGCGGCGTGGCTCTGATCTATGGCTACGGCGGTCCGGGCCTGCTGGCGGCCTTCTTCGCGCTGGCCTTCCTGTTCGGCATCTTCATGACACTGCCCATCGGCGGTGCCGACATGCCGGTGGTGATTTCCCTGTACAACGCGTTGACCGGGCTGGCGGTCGGGTTCGAGGGCTTCGTGCTGGGCAACCCGGCCATGATGATCGCCGGCATCGTGGTGGGCGCCTCGGGCAGCCTGCTCACCCAGCTCATGGCCAAGGCCATGAACCGGCCCATCTCCAACGTGCTGTTCAGCCACTTCGGCACCGGCGTGGAAGGCGCCCAGATGGAAACCACGGGCGAGATGAAACCCATCGACGCCCAGGACGCCGCCATCATGATGGCCTACGCGGACAAGGTCATCATCGTCCCCGGATACGGCATGGCCGTGGCCCAGGCCCAGCACAAGGTGTGGGAGTTGGCCAAGCTGCTCATCGACAGGGGGGTGGACGTGAAGTTCGCCATCCACCCCGTGGCCGGGCGCATGCCCGGGCACATGAACGTGCTGCTGGCCGAGGCGGGTGTCCCCTACGACCTCATCTTCGACATGGACGAAATCAACGCCGAGTTTCCCAACACCGACGTGGCCCTGGTCATCGGGGCCAACGACGTGGTCAACCCGGCCGCCCGCGAAGACCCCAACAGCCCCATCTACGGCATGCCCATCCTGGAGGTGGACAAGGCCAAGAACGTCATCGTCATCAAGCGCGGCCGAGGCGCGGGTTTCTCGGGTGTGGAGAACCGACTGTTCTTCGCCGACAACACCCGCATGCTGTTCGGCGACGGCCAGAAGATGGCCGCCGAGCTCGTCAATCACATCAAAGAGCTGGGCGGCTGAACCGGCCGCGGGGAGGCACGAGTAACCTGGGCTTCCAGCGCTGCAAGCGAGCGGGCGAACTAGGGCTATAGTCAAATCTGGTGTACAGCCTGATCGGGCGGCATCCCTGGTGATTTGGGTTTCGTCGTCGTTGACCTCGACTCCCTCTTTGAACTTTGCTCCCTCGTTGGCCTTGACGAGATGGTTGAATCCACGGATCCGGCGCCAGCGCTTCTCGGCGCTCATGCCGAATCGTGGCAAAGGCCGATTCGATCGGATTGGTCGTCCGGATATGTACCCGGTGCTCGGCCGGGAAGTCGTAGAAAGTCAACAGGGCTTCCCGATCCTTCTCAAGGAAAGCAACCGCCTTCGGGTACTTGGCCTGGTACATCTGCACGAAGTGAGCGAAGGCCTCGTGAGCCGAGGCCTGATTCTCCGCCATCCAGATTTCCCGGAGGGCCTGCTTGGCCTTGGGCTGCACCGCCTCGGGCAGGTCGTTCAGCACGTTCGCCGTCTGTGCACCCAGCAGCGCTGGTGTCGGGTCTTGCGGTACACTTCCTCCGGTGCCGCCCAGAACCCCAGGGTGCCGTCACCGGTCGCCGGCCAGGGTGGGATGGTCAGCCCCCGCTTCTTCAGGCCCGGCAGGACTTCCCGCCAGTTCTGGGTCGATTCCCGCACGCCATCTTCGATGGCGAGAAAGCGCTTCTCGCCCCGCTCGTCCACCTGTCCCTCATACCGCGCCAACAACTCGGCCAGCGCCGCCTCGATGGCCTGCCGTATCAGTCGCTTGGCTCCGATGCGCAGCAGCTTCCTCAAGGATCCGAAATCGCCTCTGGCGCCTGAAATGCGACTACGCTGTCTTTGCCCATGGTGGCGTACCTCCTCTGCTGTATCCGTTCTCGGCAAACCGATTGCAGCAGGGGTACACCGCCTCTCTCAATCACCCCATACGCCAGTTTCGAGCATAGCTCGCCCCGCGCGAGCACAGCGGCCACCAAGCTGCCCCGCAATGCACGCCCGACCGGCGCCCGCGGGGTGTGCGCGAATACGGGGAGCCTGCTATATTTTTCAGCGCCATGTTTCGTTCTCATCATTTGCTCCGCGCCGCCATCCACGCCGTGGCATTGATGTATGTGGCTTCGGCTGTCTGCTGGCACACCGTGGCATGGGCGGATCTGAACCACGCCGATCGCGGTGCGAGGCTCGTTTCCGAATCCACCCCCCGGCAACGGCTCCAACGTCAATGGTCGGAGTTTCTGGATGCGCTGGCCGCCTATACGGCCGCGCGGCGCGACGAGGCCCTGCAACAGGCCCGACGGGCGCTGGAGGCGCTGGACCGACGGATCGACCGCCTGCGCACCGATCTGCAGCGGCGTTGGCCGGAGCTTTCCGACCAGGCGCGGGCGAATGGCCGGGCGGCCCTGGAGGAACTGGAACGGCAACAGGCCGCACTCGAGCGTTGGTTTGCAGACATGAAACGGTCCTCGGCCGCGCAATGGTCCGAGGCCCTGCAGCATTTCGGCCAGGCGCTGGAGGATGCCGCACGGTCGCTCGAGGAACTCATGGAGCACGAGGACCCGTACCAACGTCCAGCCCCACGTCGCACTCCGGAAAAGCCCCCCGCAGCGACGGCCGTATGAGCATGGCCGGTGGAGTCCCCCTCGCGGCCGTGCCCCGAGAAGCCGAAATGCATTCCGCCACCGTCCACGAACTGCCCGACCTCCGGGACCGGCCGGGTGTTTTCGACGACCGCCGGGATGCAGGGCGCATACTGGCGGGGATGCTGGAGCGCTACGCCGGTTCGGATGCCCTTGTCCTGGCCATTCCTTCGGGCGGCGTACCGGTGGCCCTGGAGATCGCAGGCGCACTGGGTCTGGATCTGGACGTGGCCGTGGTCAGCAAGATCTTGTTTCCGTGGACCACCGAGGCCGGCTTCGGCGCCGTCGCCTTCGACGGCACCGTCTGGGTGGATCCCGGACGCATGCTGGGCATGACCGACTCGATGATCGAACGGCAGATCGAGGCGGCGCGCACCAAGGTACGGCGCCGCATGCGCCGCCTGCGCGGTGACCGGCCGCTTCCGCGTCTCGAGGGAAGAACGGCAATCCTGGTGGACGACGGCCTGGCCTCCGGATCCACCATGCGCGTCGCCGTCTCGGCGGTGCGCGGCCTGCAGCCCGATGCCGTGGTCGTCGCCGTACCCACCGGGCACGCGCACACCGTGTCGGCCATGGCCCGTCGGGTCGACGCGATCTACTGTCCCAATGTCCGCAGCGGAACACCCTTCGCGGTGGCCGATGCCTACCGGCGCTGGTACGACGAAGACGAAGAACAGGTGGCCCGCCTGCTCGAACAATGGCGGCGGACACGGGAAGCGCCCTGAGGAATCAGGCGGTTCCCGCGTTGCGGTCGGTGGGGCTGTGGTAGTAGCTGCTTTCCTCGGCCGACTGTCGAACCTCGTCGAACAGCTGCTTGAGGCGTAGATCCGCATCGCTCACCGAGGCGCAGGACTCACAACCGGGATCGCCGCAGGGCTGGCGGGTATAGAGCCAGAAGTGGATGGCGCCGGCCAACAGGCCCGAGGCGACCTCCCAGGCGTCGGCCTCCGGGTACTCCTCCAGCAAGCGGTTGCCCAGCTCGACGGCCCGGTCGGCCGCCGCATCGAAGACCTGCCCACTCTGACCATCGTCGTATTCCATGATCGCTCCAGCGCTGCGCGAATCGGTGTTCCATTGTAGCCTATACCCCGTGCTGCACGGGGCCGGTGCCCTCAGTCGTCCACGGGCTGCGACCATTCCCGGGCCCAGACGATCCTCAAGGCCTGCTCCGGGCAGACACCGATGCAGAAGCCGCAGCCGGTACAGCGCTCCGCCTCCACCTCGGGACGGAACCGTACATCGAAACGCAGCGCCTCACTGGCGCAGGCCGCTCGGCAGTTCTGGCAGATCACCCCCTGGTGGGAGAGACACCGTCCCTCGTCGAGCTGGGCGAGTCCCACGAGCAGCTCCGGGGGTTCTTCGAGGGCCATGGGGCAGGCATCCCGGCAATCACCGCAGAAGGTGCACCCGGCATCGTCGAAGCCGAGATAGGGAAGCCCCGCCAGCGCATGGCCGGCGGGATGGAAGCGGATCAGTTCCTCGTCGCAGGCTCGGGCGCAGGCGCCATCACAATCCGCGCAGGCCGCCCTTTGCAGCCGTCCCCGGTGCCACGGCGGTGGCGGACCGTAGGGCCGGGCATCGAAGGCGGGCCGCGAGGCGGCCCGTCCTCCTCCAAAGAGCCGTCCGGTCAGAAACCCACGCCTCGAGGCATCCACCGCGCGTGCAGGCCCGTCACTCGGCTGACTTGAAGGTGTTCTGGACCAGCGGCTCGGCGTTGGCCTGCGGCACGTGGCACTGCACGCAGTTGTACCGGGAGTTGGACAGCACCTTTTGCCTCTTGCCTGGCAGCCCCGCCTCGGGGTGACCATAGGCGGGATCCACATAGTGAGACTCGGGGATGGGGGTCGGCATGCCCTTCTGCTTGGGCTTGCCCCAATCGGCTGGCTTGTCGTGGCAACCGCGGCAGGCATTGTTCTTGGCCGTGATCGGCACGAAGGCGTCGATGTTGTGCGGAATCTGAGGCGGTGCCGTGGGATAGGCCCTGGGCAGCGGTGCGGCCGTGCCCGGCATGGCCTTGGTGTATTCGTAGGCCGGAGGCGCCGGGGTCTCCTCGACGGCGCTCTTGACGAGTCCCAGCTCCTTGTCCGGAATCGCCTGCTGGGCAGTGGCGCACGAGACGGTGATGAGACCTGCGGCGGAGAGGATCAGAAAGAACTTGGCTCTAGTCATGACGATGTCCCCTGGTTGGCGGCTTGGACGGTGGAAGATGAATCCGCGAGCGCCGCGGAAGAAGACTGTAGGTTGTGCTTGCGGATCAGAAAGCGCAGATCGAACGACAGCGTGTCCTCCGGACACACCACCACACAGCGGCCGCAGTTGGTGCACTCTCCGGAACGGATCATGCCTGCCTCGGCGGCCTTTTTGAGATTCAGTACGTGCGGTTCGGGGCAGACCTTGGCGCATTCACCACAATGCGTACAGGTCGGCGCGTCGAAGCGGATGCGCAGCAGCGCCACCTCCCCCACCACGCCGTAGAAGGCACCCAGCGGGCAGAGATGCCCGCACCAGCCGTCGCGGACCACGAACAGATCGAAGACGAAGATACCGGCCACGGCCATCCACCCGAGGCCCGCGCCGAACAACAGCTCACGATGGAACATACTGATGGGACTGACCCATTCGAACGCGGCCACCCCGGTCAGCGTGGAGAGCACGAGCGCCACCCCCAGCGCCCAGTAGCGCACGCTGCGGCTGATGGACACCCCGGGGGAGATGCCGAAGCGCCGGCGCAGCCATGAGGACAGATCCGTCACCAAGGCCACGGGGCAAACCCAGGCGCACCACACGCGCCCGCCCAGCAGGGCGTAGAAGACGAGCACGATCGCCGCGCCCAGGAGCACCTCCGGCTGCAGAACGTGCCCCGTGAACAGAATCTGCAGGGTGGCGAAGGGATCGGCCAAGGGCACGGTGTCCAGGAGCGTGGATGCACTCAGGTTTCCCACCAGGATCCGCTGGCCGAACAGCGTCCAGCCCCAATGGACCGTGCCGAAGAACAAGAGCAACACGCCGATCTCTGTGATGCGGCGCAGGATCGTGTAGCGCCACACCCAAAGCTTTCCGGTGAAGCGCTTCGGCATCACGAAGGGGCGTACGGGACGGCCGTTGGGTCCCAGGCGCACACCGCCATTTCCGCTCTCCAAGGTGCTCACAGCTCGTCTTCCCTGTTGAGGTAATCCAAGCCGCTGGGTCCTTCTTGTCTCTGAGAAGGCGGCGCATACGGTTTGAACTCCTCGGTGAGCCGGCCGGGATCCTTCCAGCCGAGCCGGTAGTGCTCGCCGATCTTGCCTTCCACGAGCTCCGGCTGCACCACCCGAATGGCCGCCTTCTCCGTGGGACAGGCCTTTTCGCAAACCCCACAGCCGGTGCAGTACTCGGCCTGCACCACGGGCACGAACATGCCGTGCTTGCTGAGCTTGCGGGGGTAGTTCTTGACGATGATCGCCTTGCCCTGAATCGGGCACTCGCGGTAGCACACCTCGCAGCGCAATCCCTGCCAGGAAAGACAGTGCTCCATGTCGATCACCGCCAGCCCCATCCGCGCGTCGTCGATCTTCGTCAGCTTCGGATTCAATGCGCCGGTCGGGCAAGCCGCCTTGCAAGGGATGTCCGGGCACATGTAACAGGGGATCTCCCGGGGCACGAAATAGGGCGTACCGATGGGAATGCGCATGCCGGCCGGCGCCAGACGCAGGGTGTCATAAGGACAGTCCCGCACACACTGCCCACACTTGATGCACTTGGCATAGAAACCGTCCGCATCCTCGGCCCCCGGGGGGCGGATGACGTTGTGCGCGGCATGGACCTGTTGCTCCACCATGAAGCCCCAGAGAAGCCCCCCGGTGGCGGCCATGGCCGCGCTCTGCCCCAGCTTGGCCAGGAACAGTCGGCGCGCGGAAGCGGTCTTGCTGCTGCTCATCGGATCGATCGAGGATGCGGCGAAAGAATCCAGGATAGGGTCCGGGCGGTCCAGGGGACCGCCCGGACACGCCGGTTACGACCTCAGGCCTTCACCACCTTGACCGCGCACTTCTTGAAGTCCTCCTGCTTGGAGATTGGGCAGGTGGCATCCAGTGTGACCTTGTTGATGAACACACTCTCATCGAACCACGGCACGAAGATGTAGCCCTTGGGCGGGCGGTTGCGGCCCCGCGTCTCGACCCGAGCCAGCACCTCCCCACGGCGCGAGACCACACGAGCCAGGTCGTTCCGCTTCAGGCCGCGCTTGTCGGCATCGGCCGGGTGCATGTAGATCAAGGCCGCGGGCACCGCCCGGTGCAGCTCGGGCACACGCCGGGTCATGGTGCCGCTGTGCCAGTGCTCCAGCACACGGCCCGTGGACAACCACAGATCGTATTCGTCGTCGGGTTGCTCGACCGGCGCCGCGTAAGGCCGGAAGAAGATCTTGGCCTTACCGGCCAGGCTCTTCTTGGTGGGATCGGTGACCTTGTCGAGATCCCCGGAAGGCAGTTTCTTCAGCGCCGGACCATAGAACTCGAAGTCCCCGTTCTTGACATAGGGATCGTACTTGGCGTTGAAGCGCCACAGGGTCTCCACCCATTTCCCGTCCTTGCCCTGGATCACCGGCCAGCGCAGGCCGCGCACGTCGTCGCGGTAATAGACGTCGAAATCGGCCAGGTCATGCCCATGCCCGCGGCCGAACTTGACGTACTCCATCCACATGGCCTTCTCCGGGAACCAGCCGTATTCCTTGGCGATGTGGTTGTCGTGCCCCTTGGCCACCGGATCCGGCCAGCGATACTTCTTCTTGTTCTCCTCGGTGCCGAACAGCACGTCGAACAGCGTCTCCTCGCCGGTATACCCCATGGCCTTGGCCTGGGCGCTCACATCCGGCAGCTTGCCGTCTGGGAAGCCCTCGGCCTTCAGTCCGGGCACCGGCTGCTCACCCCAGAACTCCTTGAGCTTGAAGCGCTTGGCGAACTCCATGGTCTGCCAGACGTCGCCCTTGGCCTCACCCGGGGGCGGCACCTGCTCGCGCCAGGCCTGCGTGCGGCGCTCGGCGTTGCCGTACAACCCCCATTTCTCGAAGATCATGGCCGTGGGCAACACCAGATCGGCCACCTTGGCCGAGATGCCCGGATAGGCCTCGGACACGACGATGAAGTTGTCCATCTCGCGCGCGGCCTTGATCCAGTGGTTGGCGTTGGCGGTGTCCTGCCAGGGGTTGCAGACCTGTACCCAGGCCCACTTGATGGAGCCGTCTTCCAGGTCGCGCATGATCTTGGTGATATGACTGCCCACCTTCGGGTTGAGGTAGCCCGTGGGCAGCTTCCAGGTCTTCTCGGCGAAATCGCGGTGTTTCTTGTTGAACACCACCATGTCCGCCGGCAGGCGATGGGCGAAGGTGCCCACCTCGCGCGCCGTGCCACAGGCCGAGGGCTGCCCGGTGAGCGAGAAGGCGCCGTTGCCGGGCTGGCATTGTTTGCCGAGCAACAGGTGGTTCATGTAGCACTGCTCGTTGACCCAAGTGCCGCGCTGGTGCTGGTTGAAGCCCATGGTCCAGTAGGAACACACCTTGCGCTTGGGATCGATGTAGAGATCGGCGAGCATGCGGAGTTTCTTCTTGAAGTCCTCCAGGGACTCGTCGGGGTCGCCTTTGGCCAGCTCGGCCACGAAATCGAGCGTATAGGGCTCGACCGCCTTCTTGAAGTCCTCGAAGGTGATCATCCAGTGTTTGCCGGCGCTCTTGGCGTTCTTCTGCTCGACGATCTCGCCTGGTTTGCGCCGCTGGGCGATGGCTTCGTACTTGTCGAGCTTGACCCGGAACTGTTTGGCCTGCGTGTCCTTTTCCTTGGGGAAGGCGTACTTGTCCGTGGCGCGCATGCCATAACCGATGTCGTAGGGCCCCGTGGCGAACACGCAGTGTTTCTTGACGAAGTCCCAGTTGACCGCGTCGCGCTTGACGATCTCGCGGGCGATGTAGTTCTGGATGGCGAGATCGGTATTGGGCTTGAAGATGATCTCCAGGTCTGCGATGTCCGAGCAGCGGTTGCGGAAGGTCGACAGGTTGACGATGCGCACGTTGTCATTGGACAGCCGCCGGTCGGAGACGCGCGCCCAGAGGATGGGGTGCATCTCGGCCATGTTGGCGCCCCAGACGACGATGGTGTCGGTGTACTCGATGTCGTCGTAGTTACCCGCCGGCTCGTCGATGCCGAAGGTCTGGATGAAGGCGGCCACCGCCGAGGCCATGCAGTGCCGCGCGTTGGGGTCGATGTTGTTGCTACGGAAACCGGCCTTCATGAGTTTGGCCGAGGTGTAGCCCTCCGGGATGGTGTACTGGCCGGAGCCGAAGATGGCCACTCCCGTCGGCCCCTTCTCTTTGTAGGCGCGACGGAACTGCTTGGCCATCTCGTCGAAGGCGCGCTCCCAGCTCACCGGGACGAACTGACCCTTCTTGTCGAACTTGCCGTTCTTCATGCGCAACAGCGGCTGAGTGAGGCGGTCCTTGCCATAGAGGATCTTGCCGTTGAAATACCCCTTGATACAGTTCAGCCCACGGTTGACCGGGGCGTCCGGGTCACCCTTGGTCGCGACCACCCGGCCGTCCTTGGTGGCGATCATGATCCCGCAACCGGTCCCGCAGAAACGGCATACGCCCTTGTCCCACTGCCATCCGGCCTCGGCCTCGCCGGCCGCGGCCTGGGCCTCCTTGCCGACGGGTATCCCGACGGTCACGGCCGTGCTCGCAGCAATGCTGGCTTTCAGAAAATCGCGGCGTGTCAATTCCATCTCGACCTCCTCTGGGGTGCGTGGCTTTTCATTGATCCGGCGGTGGCCTCCGGCGCGGGGAACCCACCGCCCTGTCGAAAGGGCCTGGCTGGGCCGACTGCCGGATCAGGGGGCGGAACCACCGTACACAAACCGGCTCCCGTCGGATTGCGCTACTCGCGCAGCGCCTCGGGGACGCAAGCCTCGGCCGAGCAAGCGTCCTGCTCGAGCTCCTTGGGGAACGTGGTGTAGATCTGTTCGTCCTCGGCGAAGTAGTGGTACACCATCGCCGCATAGGCGACCTGCGGCAACTCCTTGATGGCCTTCATCCCGTCCACCTCGTCGTGGACCGAAGCGGCCTCCTGGACCACGACCACACGCGACTGCGCCTCGTCGACGTGATACACCTCCGTCCCCGGCAGGCCGTTGAGGGCCCGGATACCCTCCCGCAGCCGGCCCGGCTTGAGGGCGACGACGATTCCCGAATAGTTCATGTGGCGTCCTCGCTGACCGTGATTCCCATGGGGTTGGAACACAATTTGTCGCCATGCGCGGCCAAAGCGCCTTAACCTGCGTCAAGACTCTCCCGGCCGCTCCGGCCGAGTTCATTTATGTAGGCATGATGGCGCCGGAGCGCCCTCGTCCGCTTGATTGGCATCAACCACAACACTGATCCGAATCAAGGCCCCCTTCCGACACCCAACCTATCGTCCCTGCCATACCCGAACCTCAAGTCACGTGCGAGCCCAAGCACTATGGACGCTGTTTCGAGCATGGAACCCGCCGAGCTGCAACGTTACGTTCCCCTGTTTTCCGGTTGTTCGGCTCAGGAATGGCAGGCGCTCCTGCGTATCGTAAGCAATCAGTTCGTCGAACCCGGTGAGATCGTGTTCAAGCAGGGGGAACCCTGCAGCGCCTTCTATGCGGTGGTCCGGGGCATGCTCAAGCTCCGCCTGGAGGAGGCGGGCATCCGGCGCGTGGTGGGTTTCGTCCAGGCCGGGGACACCTGCGGCGAGTCGGCGGTGTTCTCGGGCGAGGGTTACGCGGTCTCGGCGGTGTCCGTGACCGACTGCGAACTGCTGGCCATCCCCGCTTTCCCTTTTCTGCGGCTGACCCAGCGGTTTCCCAACCTCGCCCTACGCATGCTGGGCTGGCTCAGCCAGCGTTATCATGCCCATCTGCGCAACAGCACGCGGTTGGCGATGCAGAACGCCGACCAACGCGTGGCCGCCTGGCTGTTGCATCACGCCACCGCCGGAGCGCAGGGACCGGTCGTCGTCCTGCCCCCCAAACGCGTGGACCTCGCCAACCTGCTGTGTATCACTCCCGAGACCCTGTGCCGGATCATGAAACGGCTGCGCACCGCGGGGCAGGTGGCGGTGGAAGGCGACGAGGTCCACCTGCTCGACACGGAGGCCCTGCAACGCTTGATCGTCGGCGGCAGGGATGCGATGAAGGAAGAGCGCAGACCCGTGCAGCGAGGCCGGGGGGTACGGATCGATGAAGATGGACAGAAAAAACCGGCGGCCCCCTGAAGAGCCGCCGGTTCCCCCACTGCCGCGTCTGAACGTCGGCCTCCCCCTGACGGGCGCGGCGGATGTCCTTGTCCGGGACTCGACTCCTGCCCCCACGCCACGCCCGTTCTACGTCCGTGCCCCTGATGCTTTCCCACAACAAGTATAGCCGTTCGTATTTAGAATACAACACTGTGTCGCGCGCATACGACATTTTCATTCGGCCAGCCCTTCGATCAGCGTCCCCGGGTCGGCCATCTCACCGGGACATCGCTCCTCCCCTGTGCCGAGCGCTTGCGCGTACCATGCCTCCGCCGCCCAGGGATCGGGTTCCACCCCGATACCGAGCTCGAACATCAGTCCCACCTGGTAGGCGGCTTCCGCCACCCCGCGCTCTGCGGCGAACCGATACCACTCGAGCGCCTGCGCCGGCGAACGCGCCACCCCAAGCCCCCGCTCGCGCAGGACCCCCAACCCCACGGCCGAGAGCGGATCGGGATCGTCTCCCCGCACCGATTCCAGCCACAACCGGTACGCAGTCGCATAGTCCCCATCGAGATACGCCCGGCGGCCTGCTTCGTATCCACCGCCGGCCAGCGAGGACCCCGTCGAACCGAGACCCAGCACCACGGCCAGCACCACCTCACGCCCCCGCACGGCGGGCCTCCAGGACACTGGGAACCTGACAGAGCTTGTCCAGGATCCGGCTCAACTGCGCCGAATCGCGTACCTCCACGCGCAGATCCATGCGCACGCGGTGACTGCTCGGATCGGTGCGCGTATCGGCCCGCACCACGTTCACCCTTTCGTCGGCCAACAGGCCGGTGACATCACGCAACAGCCCCTTGCGGTCCAGTCCGAGGACCCGGATGTCCACGGGATAGACCTCGGTCTCGTCGCCCCACTCCACCTCCACCAGGCGCCCCGGGTCCGCCGCCGCCCGCGCGGCCAACTCCGGGCAATCACTGCGGTGCACGCTGATCCCGCGGCCCTGCGTGATGTAGCCCCGGATGGCATCCCCGGGCATCGGCAAGCAGCAGCCGGCACGCTGGGTGAGCAGGTTGCCCACGCCGGCGATGGTGACGTCTCCGGCGCGACGGCCCTGCCGGCCACTGCGCTGCGCCGCGCCGCGGGGCAAGACCGCCTCGAGGCCCGGCACCCGCAGCGCGCCGGCGAACTGGTGCGGGCTCACGTCACCGCGTCCAATGGCCGCATACAGGTCATCGGCCCCGGCACGATGGAAACGCCGGGCGATCGCCTCCAGATCCACCGACTCCACACCCAGGCGTTGCAGCTCGCGCTCCACGATCTGCCGTCCCTCCTTCATGTTGCGCTCGCGGTCCTGTTGCCGAAACCATTGGCGCACGCGCGCCCGAGCCTTGGCGGTGTGCAGATAACCCAGGTGCGGGCTCAGCCAATCCCGGCTCGGCCGGGCCTCGCGGGCGGTCAGGATCTCCACCTGCTGTCCGGAACGCAGCGCATAGTTGAGCGGCACGATACGGCCATCGACCTTGGCCCCGCGGCAGCGGTGCCCCACCTCCGTATGGATGGCGTAGGCGAAATCCAACGGCGTCGCCCCCTTGGGCAGGTCGATCACCTCGCCGCTGGGGGTGAGCACGAACACCCGGTCCTGGAAGAGCTCGGTGCGGAACTGCTGCATCACCTGGGGGTCGTCCTTGCCCGCCTCCAGCAACTGCTGCAGGGCCCGGATATTACGCTGCATGAGCGCATCCTGCCGGCCGCCCTCCTTGTAGAGCCAGTGCGCGGCCACACCGCGCTCGGCATACTCGTGCATCTGCCGGGTGCGGATCTGCACCTCCACCACCTTGCCGCCGGGGCCGATCACCGCGGTGTGCAGCGAACGGTAGCCGTTGTCCTTGGGGTTGGCGATGTAGTCGTCGAATTCCTTGGGGATGTGGTGCCAGCGGCTGTGCACCACTCCGAGCACCGCATAACAGTCCGCCACCCGATCCACGATGACCCGCACCGCGCGCAGGTCGTAGAGTTCGTCCACGTTGAGACCCTTGCGCTGCATCTTCTTCCAGATGCTGTAGATGTGCTTTGGACGACCTCGGACTTCGCCTAGAATCCCTTCTTTATCAAGCGCTTGCTCTAATATTTTTACGAACGAATCGATATACGTCTCGCGTTCCCTGCGGGACTCCTCGAGGGCACGCGCCACACGCCGGTAGGCCTCCGGCTCAAGCTCCCGGAAGGCCAGGTCTTCCAGTTCCCACTTCAGGCGCGCGATGCCCAGGCGGTTGGCCAGGGGCGCGTAGAGATCCAGGGTCTCGCGCGCCACGCAGCGACGGGTCGCCTCGGGCTCCGCGCCCAGCGCGCGCAGGCGTTGGAGCCGATACGCCAGTCGGATCAGCAGCGCGCGGATGTCGCCGATCAACGCCAGCAGCATCCGCCGCAGGCGCTCCGTCTGCTCCGGATCCTGTATCGCGGTCTGCGCGCAGTCCTTGAACGTGAGGAGCCATCGGACGTTGCCGACCAGCGCTGCCACGTCCTCGCCGAACCCGTCCGCCACGGACTCCTGTGAGAGCCGGTCCCTCAGACGGGGATCGCTGAGCAGTGCCGCGACCAGGGTCGTCTCGTCCACGCCCAGCTCGCGGAGGATCACTGCCACGTCGGTTCCGCGCGGGCGCGGGTCGGGGGACTCGCCGGCGGCCTTCAGGACCCGCCGCAAGGCCCGGTCCAGCGCGCCCCCGCGGTCCGTATCCCGGATGCCGAGCGCGCCGCGCAGCGCATCCACATCATGGTTCACGGCCTGAATGACGCTTTGCACCATGATCCAAGGGAGTCTCTTTACCAAGGTTGCCCGCAAAAAGTGTCTGGCCGCACCAAACGTGGCCACCGTGTTCGACCTCGGCTAATTTGGAACGCGGATGAGTCCCGAAGTTGCCCTCATGCCCCATGCGCCGTGAGCACCACCCGGCGCCGGTGCGGCTGAACGCGATGCTCCCAGAGATAGATGCCCTGCCAGGTGCCCAGCGCGCAACGACCGTCCGTGACGGGGACCGTGAGTGCATTGTGCGTCAGGATGGTACGCACATGGGCGGGCATGTCGTCGGGGCCTTCGGCCACGTGCCGGAACCTGGGATCACCATCGGGCACCGCCGCCGCCATATAGCGTTCCAGGTCCTCGCGCACGCTAGGGTCGGCGTTCTCGCACAGGATGAGTGAGGCGCTGGTGTGCTGCGCGAAGACGTGACACAGCCCGATGCGGATCCCCGTCTCGCGCACGAACTCCTCTACCGCGGGTGTGATGTCGTAGGTCCCGCGCCCGGAGGTTTCGACGGTGACCAAGCTCTGACGGTACATGGCGCGCGGGCTCACAGATCCAGCAGCAGGCGCTGCGGATCCTCCACGGCCTCTTTGACGGCCACCAGGAACTGCACCGCCTCGCGCCCGTCGATGAGCCGATGGTCGTAGGACAGGGCCAGGTACATCATGGGCCGGATCACGACCTCCCCGTCCACCGCCACGGGCCGTGACTGAATCCGATGCATCCCCAGAATGGCGCTTTGGGGGGGGTTGAGGATGGGAGTGGACAGCAGCGACCCGAACACACCGCCGTTGGTGATGGTGAAGGTCCCCCCCTGCAGTTCCTCCAGTTCCAGGCGGTTCTCGCGGGCACGGCGCGCGAAATCGGCGATCCGACGTTCGATCTCGTGCAGTGGCATGCGGTCGGCGTCGCGCAATACGGGCACCACCAGCCCCCGGTCGGTGCCCACCGCAATCCCGATGTCGTAATACCCGTGGTAGACGATGTCGCCCCCGTCGATGCTGGCGTTGACCTGGGGGAACCGGCGCAAGGCCGCCACGCAGGCCGCCACGAAAAACGACATGAAGCCGAGCCGCACGCCGTGTCGCGCCTCGAAGTGGTCCCGGTAGCGCCGGCGCAGTTCGGTGACCGCCTGCATGTCCGCCTCGTTGAAAGTGGTCAGGATGGCATGCTCGCGCTGGGCGGCCAGCAAGCGCTCGGCGATGCGGCGGCGCAACCGGCTCATGGGTACGCGCCGCTCCGGGCGGGGCGACGGCTCCACGCCCTGCGCGGCCAGATAGGCCTCCACGTCGGCACGAGTCAGGCGATCCTCCCGCCGACGCGGAATCACCGCCGGATCCAGTCCATGCTCCTCGATCAGGCGCCGCGCCGCGGGTCCCAGCTTGGGCAGAGTATTGTCGGATTCGGCCGGCTGCGCCGCGGACACCGCGGGCGAGGGGGCGGCGATGGCGGCCGGCTTCGCGTCCGGTTCCGGTGCCGGCTCCGGGACCGTCTTCGCCGCCGCGGTCTCGATCTGTCCCAGCACGTCACCGGCCGAAACGGTGGCGCCCTCGGCCTGGCGGATCACGGCAAGCGTGCCGCTGACCGGAGCGGGCACCTCCAGGGTCACCTTGTCGGTCTCCAGATCCAGCAGCGGCTCGCCCTCCGCCACGGCTTCGCCCGGCTTACGGCGCCAGGCCGCGACGGTGGCGTCCTGCACCGATTCCGGCAGATCGGGTACCTCGATGTCGACCTTCAACGCTTCCCTCCCCTACCTGGATGATGCGGCCCGTGCCGCGGAACCGGGCTGGACCTTGGCGCCGCCTCATACCGGGACGGCACGGATGGGTTCATCCGGAAGCCACCTTCGGGGCGGCTTGGGCCCGCTCGGCGTCCAGCCCGAGCGCCTCGGCCACCAGGGCCCGCTGCTGCTCGCGATGTTTCTGGAGATAGCCCACCGCAGGGGCCGCGAAATAACGCCGCCCCGCATAGGAGAGCCGGTGCTGCGGTGACAGACAGCCCTTGAGGGTACGCCGTGACTGCATGTAGTACCAGGCCCCTTGGTTGCGCGGCTCCTCCTGGGTCCAGACCACCTCACGGGCGTTGGGATAGCGCGCCAGTACCGCGCGCACCTCCTCCCGGGGAAACGGATAGAGCTGCTCGATGCGCACGATGGCCACGTCCGTGAGGTGGTGTTCGCGGCGCTTCTCGAGCAGGTCGAAATACACCTTGCCCGAGCAGAACAAGATCCTTCCCACGCCCGCGGGATCGATGGGATCGATCTCGTCCAGGACCACCCGGAATCCGCCCCGAGTGATCTCGTCCAGGGTGGACGTGGACAGGCGGTGACGGAGCAGACTCTTGGGCGTCATCACCACCAGCGGCTTGCGGTAGGGACGCAGCATCTGCCGGCGCAGCATGTGAAACATCTGGGCGGGCACGCTGGGCATGCAGACCTGCATGTTGTCCTCGGCGCACAACTGCAGGAAGCGCTCCAGCCGGGCCGAGGAATGCTCCGGCCCCTGCCCCTCGTGCCCATGGGGCAGAAACAGTGTGATCCCGCAATAACGTTGCCACTTGGCCTCGGAGGAGCTGATGAACTGGTCGATGATCACCTGGGCATTGTTGGCGAAATCCCCGAACTGGGCCTCCCAGATCACCAGCCCGAGCGGTTCGGCCGTGGCGTACCCCACTTCGAACCCCAGCACCGCGAGCTCCGAGAGCAGCGAGTTGATGGGCAGAAACTCGGGCTGCCCCTCGAACAGATGCCGCAGCGGGATCCAGACCTCGCCCGTCTTCTGGTCGTGGATTCCGGCATGGCGGTGGAAAAACGTGCCTCGCACGCTGTCCTGACCCGACAGACGCACCAAGTAGCCGTCCTCCAGCAACGAGGCATAGGCCAGCGTCTCGGCATAGCCCCAGTCCACGGGCATCTCTCCCCGGCCCATGGCCGCACGTTCCTCCAGGATCCGCTGGACCTTGGGATGGACCTCGAAATGGGGCGGCACGCGGACCATCCGCTCCGTGAGCCGTCGTACCCGCTCCAGGTCGACGGCGGTGTCGGCGGGTTCGCGCCAGTGCTTGCCGAGGTACGGGCGGTAATCCACCGTGTAGCGACGGTCGGGATTCGGATCCAGCGGCCGCCCGCACACCGGCTCGCCCCGTTCCAGCCGTTCCAGATACCGTGCACGCAGGGTTTCCAAGGTCTCGACCTGCACCACACCCTCGCGCACGAGGCGCTCCGCGTAGAGGTCGCGTTCGGTGGGATGCTGCCGGATCTTGCGATACATGACGGGCTGGGTGACCGATGGCTCGTCGGCCTCGTTGTGCCCGTGACGCCGGTAACAGACCAGATCCACCACCACGTCCCGGTTGAACGCCATGCGGTAATCCAGCGCCAGCTGCATGACGAACACGCAGGCCTCCGGGTCATCGCCGTTGACGTGGAAAATGGGCGCCTGGACCATCTTGGCCACGTCCGTGCAATACAGCGTGGAACGCGAATCCAGGGGGTCGCTGGTGGTGAAGCCGATCTGGTTGTTGATGACGATGTGGACCGTGCCGCCGGTGGTGTACCCGCGAGTCTGCGAGAGATTCAGGGTCTCCATCACCACGCCCTGCCCCGCAAACGCCGCGTCCCCGTGCAGCAGAACCGGCAGGACCTGGTTCCGCGCGCGGTCCCGGCGCCGTTCCTGCCGGGCGCGTACCGACCCCTCGACCACCGGGTTGATCACCTCCAGATGTGACGGATTGAAGGCCAGCACCGCATGCACCGTGCCGTGCTCGGTCACCAGATCCGAGGAGAACCCCTTGTGGTACTTCACGTCGCCCGAACCGAAACCCGGCTTGGGGACGCCCTCGAACTCCTCGAACAACTCCTGGGGACTCTTGCCGAAGATGTTCACCAGCACATTGAGCCGGCCGCGGTGGGCCATGCCCATGATCATCTCGCCGATGCCGTACCGGGCGCATTCCCCGATCAACCGGTCCAGCATCGGGATGAGCGCCAGCCCCCCTTCCAGGGAGAACCGCTTCTGCCCCACGTACTTGCGGTGCAGATAGCGCTCCAGCTCCAGACCCGCCGTCAACCGCTCGAGAATCCGTTGCCGCAGTCGCGCATCCAGTCTGGGGCGGCCGTGCACACCCTCCAGTCGCTTCTGAATCCAGCGCTTCTGGCGCGTCTCGGTGATGTGCATGTACTCCGAACCGATGGTCCGGCAGTACGTGGCCTCGAGGACCTGGATGATCTCTCGCAGCGTGGCCCGCTCAGGGACGCCGAACAGGGAGCCGGTGTTGAACTCCAGATCGAGGTCCCGCTCCTCGAGCCCGTGATGGGCATAGTGCAGCTCCGCCACCGCGGGCCGTTCGTACTGGCGCAACGGGTCCAGGTCCGCCCGGCGATGACCCAGGAACCGATAGGCATTGATGAGTTGGAGGACCGCCACCTGCTTGGCGGCGGGTACCGCCCCGGCCACCCCCCCGCCCGGACACACGTCCACCCGCGCCTGTTCCAGCGCGCGGGAGACGGCTTGCGGATGCACGGGCCGCTCGCGTCCGAGCGTCTCGAACCACCGCCGCCAATGCGGTGGCACCTGTTGCGGGTCGTCCAGCCAGGACTCGTACAGCGACTCGATATAGGCGGCATTCCCACTGTAGAGGTAGGAATGTGGCTGTCGGTCCATGGCGTGCGGTCGGCTACGATGTTTCACAGAAGTGTAGCGCAGAACCATCCCCGCGTTCCGGGATACGCCTACCGCTCACTGCAGGCCGGATTTCCCCGCAGTGCCGGGCCGCTACATGGTATAGGTGGGGCGCTCGGTCCCCAGCGCGCCGGCCAGGATGGTCTCGATGCGCTCCTGAGTGGCGCCGTGGTCCTGCTCCAGAAACTGGATGCCGATACCGGGGACTTGGCTTCCCTGAGCGCCGGGCGGAGTCACCCACACGACCCGCCCGGCCACCCCGAGGCGTTCGGTCTCCTCGGGCAGGGTGAGCATGAGAAAGATCTCGTCACCCACCTTGTAAGGGGCCTTGGTCTTGACGAACAGCCCCCCATTGCGAACGAAGGACATGTAGCTTTTGTACAACTCGGCCTTATCCTTGAAGGCCAGCCTCAGCACGTTCTTTCCGCCCAGCGCCATCGCTTCTCACCCGCCTGCGGGGGAGCCGCATCCCCCTGTGGTCAGCTTCCTGGACCGGGCGGCCTCCACCCAGTCCAGGACCAGTCGTTCCCGCAGGAGCTGCTCGTTGAGCCCGGTCATCCCGGCCCTGCGCAACTCCACGAAGCCATCGTACAAGACCCACAGGGCTTGTAAAGAAACCGCATGCCCCAGCGCATCCAGCGCCTGACGGATTCTCTCATCACCCGGACGAACGGTGCCGGCGAGCTTCGCGTGAACCAGCGCGGCCACCCAGTCGAGCATCCATTCCAGCACGGTCCCCACGGGTACATCCTCAGCGGCCTCGACGGCCCTTGCAGACCGGCCGCGCCCCGTCACCGCCGCGGCCAGCGCCTCGACCGCGCGCGCCCGCGCCTCCCACCCTGTCCGCGACTCGTTTTCCCGAAGTCGCAGCGGGGCGGCCAGATCCATTCCCGGCACCGCCTCGAGGACCTCCGGGGCGAGCCGTTCCGCCAGCCACCGGCGCGCCTCGCGTGGGGGGGCGGGTGGAAACCGCAGCCCCTGGCAACGGCTGCGCACCGTGGCGGGTAGTCGCGCGGGGGCGGCCGTCACGAGGATCACGATCGTCCCCGTGGGAGGTTCCTCCAGGGTCTTGAGCAAACCATTGGCTGCTGCTGTGTTCATGCGCTCGGCCTGTTCGATCACCACCACTTTATACGCCCCCGCGGCGCGACTCAGGCCGGCAAAGGCGATCATGGCGCGAACCGCGTCGACACGGATGGGCGCCTTGGCATCTTCCGGTGCCAAGCGGAGGAAATCCGGATGAGATCCGGCCTCGAACCAATGGCAGGACTCACAGCTGCCGCACGGGTCGGTGAGCTCCACGGGCGCGGCGCAGAGCAGCCGCGCCGCCAGCCGCCGGGCGAACATCCCCTTGCCCACGCCCGGCGGACCGCTCAGCAGCAAGGCATGCGGCAGGCGGCCGGTCTCCAGCATGCGCTGCACCCGATGCCACTGCGCGGCGTGCCATGGCAGACGATCAAGGGCCACGCCAGGCCTCCACCCAATCGCGCACCACCCGGCGCACCCGCGCCGCGACCTCCTCCAGCGCCGCAGCGGCATCGATGCACACGAAGCGCTCCGGCTCACGCCGGGCCCGCTCCAGATAAGCGGCCCGCACCCGTTCGAAAAACGCCCGATCCTCCCGCTCGAACCGGTCGGGTGCGCTGCGCCCGTGTGCCCGGAGCAACCCCACCTCCACCGGCAGGTCGAGCAGCAGCGTGCGGTCCGGGCGAAAATCCCCCAGCGCCCACCGCTCCAGGGCCTCGATACGCTCCCCCTCGATTCCGCGTCCGCCTCCCTGATAGGCATAGGTGGCGTCGGTGAAGCGGTCGCTCACCACCCACCGTCCCCGACCCAGCGCCGGCAGTATCCGCCGGTGCACGTGCTCGGCGCGGGCCGCGAACATGAGCAGTAGCTCGGTGTCGGGATGCATGCCGGACCAGCGGGGATCGAGCAGGATCTCGCGGATCTCCTCGCTCAGCGGGGTGCCGCCGGGTTCGCGCGTCAACTCGACCGGCACCGCCGACTCCCCCAGCTCGGCCTCGATGGCCCGCATGGCCGTGGTCTTGCCTGCCCCCTCTGCGCCCTCGACGGTGACGAACCAGCCCGTTTTCATCGCCTCAGCTGATATTTTCGAACTGCCTTCTGGTGTTCTTTGTATGTCTTTGAAAAATAGTGTGTTCCATCTCCTTTGGAGACAAAATACAGGTATGGCGCGTCGGCCGGATGGGTGGCCGCCCACAGCGCATCGGCGCCGGGCAGGCAGATCGGCGTGGGGGGCAGCCCCTTGTGTACATAGGTGTTGTACGGCGTGTCCTCGCGCAGGTCGCGCCGGCGCAGATTACCGTCGAAGCGTGCCCCCATGCCATAGATCACCGTGGGATCGGTCTGCAGCTTCATCCCCCGCTCCAACCGGCGCACGAAAACGGCCGCCACCAGGGGATATTCCTCCTTGCGCGAGGTCTCCTTCTCCAGGATCGAGGCGAGGATCAACGCCTGGTAGGCGGATTCGAGCGGCAGGTCCTGGGCGCGGGCGCGCCATGCCTCGCCGAGCCGGCGTTGCATCTCCCGATGGGCCCGGCGCAGGAACTCCAAGTCGGTGGTCCCTTTGGGGAAATAATAGGTCTCGGGAAAGAACCACCCCTCCGGGGCCATGCCGGGCTGGCCGAGCAACGCCATCACGTCTTGGCCCGGTTCGATCACCGAACGGATCTTCGGATGCGCCTGGATTGCGGCCAGCATCTGCCGGAAGGTCCAACCCTCCGGTATCGTGAGTCGCGCCTGGACGGTGCGGCCGGAGGTCAAAAGGTCCAGCAATCCCCCGGGTGTGAGCCCCGGCGAGATCCGATACTCCCCCGCTTGGATACGCCCGTCCAGGCCGGCAAGCCGGGCGTGGAGGGTCAGATAAAGCGGATGCCGGATCACGTCACGGCGCCGGAGATCTCTGGCCAGATTCCGCACCGAGGTTCCCGGCTTCACTTCGTAGACGAGACCGCCGGATGGAACCCTGATGGGCTCCTTCAGGAATGCCCTGTAATCCATTATCAACCATACTGATATACCAACCACGACCACGAGCAGGACGCCCACCCCGGCGAGCCATCTCACCCACCACCGGCCCCGCCCGCGCCGGCCGGCACGCCCGCCGGTAGACCTGTTCCCGCACCGGGGCGAACTCATCCGGAAACGCCCCCCGCAGGTTCAAGTCCCTGGCACAGGGGCTCCATGCACGAAGGCTTCGGGTAGTGCCACGGCCCCACTTGCGCCACCCAGCGCGGACCCGTCACCGCGTTGGTGATGAACAGACCAGCGGCGGTCTCCACCGCTTCCAGACCGAACCGATCCACCCGCACCGCGATGCCCAACCGGGTGGCCGTCTCCATCACGGCCTCCCGCATCACGCCGGCCACGCCGCAGCCGTCCAGGGCCGGCGTGCGCAACACTCCGTCGCGGGACCACAGGAACAGATTGGAGGCCGTGCACTCGATCACCGCCCCGTTCACATCCAATACGATGCCTTCGTCGTACTCATTGCCCCATTCGGAACGGGCGAGCACCTGTTCGAGTCGCCCCAGGTGCTTGATCCCGGCCAGCACGGGGTTGTTCCCGAGCCGGGTCCGGCACACCCGCAGCCGCAGCGCCTCGCGCCGGAATGCGGGCCAGGGTCTGCGCAGTACGATGCGCAGCGGCTCCGGCTGCAGCGGCGGTGCATACCCCTCGCCCCCTGGACCACGCGTGAGGATCAGCTTGACGACTGCCCGTGATCGACCTGCGGACAGGGCATCGATCTCGGCCCGGACGACCACCGGATCGGGGAGCGGAATCCGCAGGCGCACGCAGCCTGCCTCCAGCCGACGCCAGTGCCCTTCCCAACGCAGCGGCTTGCCGTTGTGCACCGCGATGGTCTCGAACAGACCGTCGCCGTAGGCGAGGCCCCGGTCGGACACCGGGACGGAGTCCCTCGGCACCCCGTCCACCAGACAAGCGGTTCCCTGGCGCAGACCGGGGCGGATAGGCGCAAAACCCACTCAGAGTCTGCGAAACGCGAGGGTCCCGTTGGTGCCCCCGAATCCGAAGGAGTTGGACAGGGCCACATCCACCTTCGCCTGGCGGGCTTCATTGGGGACGTAGTCCAGGTCACAGTCAGGATCCGGGTTCTCGTAGTTGATGGTCGGCGGCAGGACCTGGTCGCGCAGCGCCAGCACCGTGAACACGGCCTCCACTCCGCCGGCCGCCCCCAGCAGGTGGCCGATCATGGACTTGGTCGAACTCATGGCGAGCTTGTAGGCATGCCCGCCGAAGGCGGCCTTGACGGCCTCGGTCTCGGCCAGGTCCCCCGCCGGCGTGGAGGTTCCATGGGCGTTGATGTAATCCACCTCCTCCGGATTGATGCCTCCGTCGCGCATGGCGTTGCGCATGCAGCGCGCCGCCCCCTCGCCGCCGGGGGCCGGCTGGGTCATGTGGTGGGCATCGCTGCTCATGCCGTAGCCCGCCAGCTCGCAGTAGATCCTCGCCCCACGCCTGCGGGCGTGCTCGTACTCCTCCAGGACCAGCACGCCGGCCCCGTCGCCCAGCACGAAGCCGTCGCGATCCCGGTCCCACGGCCGGCTCGCGCGCTCGGGGTCGTCGTTGTGGGAGGCCGACAGTGCTCGGGCGGCCGCGAACCCGCCGATCCCGAGCGGGCACGTGGCCATCTCGGCACCACCGGCGATCATCACATCGGCGTCTCCGTAGGCGATGAGCCGTGCCGCGTCCCCGATGTTGTGGGTGCCGGTGCTGCAGGCCGAGACGATGGAAATGTTGGGCCCCTTCAATCCATACATGATCGACAGGTTGCCGGCGACCATGTTGATGATGCTGGCCGGCACGAAGAAGGGTGAGATCCGGCGCGGCCCACCCTTGAGATAGGCCGCGTGGCTGCGCTCGATGAAGGGCAAGCCACCGATCCCGGAGCCGATGGCCACACCGATGCGCTCGGCATTGTCGTCGGTGACCTCCAGCCCCGCGTCCTCCATGGCCTGGACCGCGGCCCCGATGCCGAAGTGGACGAACTCGTCCATCTTCTTCTGTTCTTTGGGGGGGATGTACCGGCCGGCATCGAAGTCGCGCACGGTGGCCGCGATCTGCACGGAGAAGGGGCTGGCATCGAAGCGGTCGATACGCGTGACGCCGCTCTTTCCGGCCAGAATGTTCTCCCACGCCTTGTCCACGGTGGAACCCACCGGACAGACGACTCCCAGTCCCGTTACCACGATCCTACGCTTTGACAAGGCGTGTCCCTCGATCCGGTACGCTCACACCCCATCGGCCAGCCGCAACGGTCCATCCGACCGGCTCGGCGCAACGGTCACGGCCCCGGCCGCAGGCCCACAGGATGACGGAATCGGTCAGCTGCCGAGATGGTTGTTGACGTACTCGATTGCCTCACGCACGGTGGTGATCTTCTCGGCTTCCTCGTCGGGAATCTCACACTCGAACTCTTCCTCGAGCGCCATGACGAGTTCAACGGTGTCGAGCGAATCGGCCCCGAGGTCATCCACGAACGAGGCATCATCCGTGACCTGGTCCTCGTTCACCCCGAGCTGCTCAACCACGATCTTCTTCACGCGTTCGGCGACGTCGCTCATCTGTTGGTCATCCTCTTCAGCTTATGAAAAACCCGCCCGCGGCCCGGACGCGTGCGGCGCCCGAGCCGCGCGGCGGTATTGTAACCTCGTACTCTCCGAGATTTCAGTCACCCGTGCGGGGCCGCCCCGCGCGTCAGTGCATGTACATCCCCCCGTTCACATTGAGCGTCTCCCCCGTGATGAATCCCGCCTCCTCCGAGGCCAGAAAGGCCACCGCGTGCGCGATGTCCTCAGGGCTGCCCAGCCGCCCCAAGGGGATGTCGGCCAGCAGGGCCTTGCGCTGCGCTTCGGTGAGCGCCTCGGTCATGTCCGTCGTGATGAACCCCGGCGCCACCACGTTGACCGTGATCCCCCGTGAGCCGATCTCGGCCGCCAGGGACTTGGAGAACGCGATCATCCCCGCCTTGGCCGCGGCATAGTTGGTCTGGCCCGGGTTGCCCTTGAGCGCCACCACCGAGGAGATGCTGATGATGCGTCCCTTGCGCGCCTTCATCATGCCGCGCAGACACGCCTTGCTCATGCGATAGACGGACGCCAGGTTGGTGTCCAGGACACTGCGCCAGTCCTGCGGGCTCATCCGCATCAGCAGATTGTCCCGCGCGATCCCCGCGTTGTTGACCAGGATCAGCGGCGCACCGAAGGCCTCGTTGACCGTCTTGACTACGGTGTCCACCGAGTCCTGATCGGTCACGTCGAGAACCATTCCGGTCCCTTTGGCGCCGGCCTCGTCCAGATAGGACGCGATGTTTCGGGCCCCCGACTCCGTGGTCGCCGTGCCCACCACCGTCGCCCCGCGACGCCCGAGCTCCAAGGCGATGGCACGGCCGATCCCACGGCTCGCCCCCGTCACCAACGCAAGTTCACCGATCAGTCCCATCGTGCGTCATTCTCCACACAGTGCGAGCGCCTCCTCCAGGGCCTGCGGACTGTCCACGCAGACCGCCTTCAGCGACCGGTCGATGCGCCGGGCGAGCCCGCTGAGCACCCTGCCCGGCCCCATCTCGAGGAGCCGGTCCACCCCCCGCGCGCGCATGGCCCGGATTGTCTCGACCCAGCGCACCGGGTTGTGGAGCTGCGCGGCCAGCGCCTGGCGGATCGCGTCCGGCTCGGCGTGTTCGGCCACATCCACGTTGTGCAACACCGGGATGCGCGGCTTCGACACGGGCGCCTCCCGCAGGGCCTCGGCCAGGCGCGCGGCCGCCTCCCGCATCAGGCTGCTGTGGGCGGGCACGCTCACCGGCAGCATCACCACGCGCCTGGCGCCCGCCGCCTTCGCCGCCGTCGCCAGACGCTCCACGGCCTCGCGCTCTCCGGCCACGACCACCTGTCCCGGAGCGTTGTAGTTGACCGCCTCCAGGACCCGCCCACCGGCGGCCTCGGCGCACAATGCCCGGACCCGTTCGTCCTCCAGTCCCAGCACGGCCGCCATGGCTCCGCGGCCCTCGGGCACGGCCTCCTGCATGAGCCGGCCACGCAACCGCGCCAGACGCGCGGCCGAGGCGAAATCCAGCGCGCCAGCCGCCACCAGCGCCGTGTATTCGCCGAAACTGTGTCCCGCGACCACCGCCGGAGCACAGCCGCCGGAGTGCTCCCAGAGGCGCAGCACCGCCACCCCGGCCCCGAGCATGGCCGGCTGGGTGTTCTCCGTCCGGTCGAGGGCCTCGGCCGGTCCTTCCCACACCAGCCGGACGAAATCCTGGCCCAGGACGTCCGAGAGCTCCTCGAAGGTGCGCCCCACCTCGGGAAACGCCTCGCCGAGCGCCGACAACATGCCCACGGACTGGGAACCTTGTCCGGGGAACACGAATGCGATCGTCATGGCGTTCCTCTCTCCATGCGCCGGCTCGGACCCGACGTCCCTCCGGCCAGCCGCCCCGCTTGTTTTCTGCGGGCGCTTGTCGATAATGACGGGCCCGAATCGAAACGTCGCATTTTAACCGCATGGCGAAAGAAGATCACATCGAGATGGAGGGTACGGTCATCGAGACCCTGCCCAACACCATGTTCCGGGTGAAGCTGGACAACGGACACGTGGTCACCGCGCACATCTCGGGCCGGATGCGCAAGCACTATATCCGTATCCTGACCGGTGACCGTGTCACCGTGCAGCTCACCCCTTACGATCTCACCAAAGGCCGGATCGTGTACCGCTCCCGCTGATCTGTTTTCCAGCCAGCTCCGGGCGGCACCAGGCCGCCGCTTCGTTTCCGCGACGCAGAACTTGCCCGCGCTCAACCCCCGCACGGTGGCTTTGTGCTGTGCTGTGGGGATGGAATCCACGCCCGGAGACGAACCGCCATGGGTCCTTACCGACACATCGCCGCCGCCCTCGCCCTGCATGAGACCTCCGAGACCGTGGCCCGAAGGGCCCTGGAGATCACCCGGGCCTGCGGCGCCGAACTGACCCTCCTGCACGTGATCGAATATTTCCCCGAGGACCAGCCCAACGAGCTGATTCCGCCCGAGGACCAGGACCCGGAAACCTTCCTGCGAGACCGCGCGCACGAACGGCTCGTCGCCTTGGCCGCCCGCATCGGCGCCGAGGATGCGCGTATTCGGGTGCTGATCGGCGAGGCCTCCGCCGCCGAGCAGCTCCTGGCCCACTGCCGGCGGGCTGGAACGGACCTCATTCTGGTGGGCGCGGTCGGGCCGCGTCCCATCCCTGCGCTGGCGGGCACCCTGGCCGAACACCTGGTGCGTCATGGAACCATCGACGTGCTGGCCGTCTGTGACGACGGAAACGGGACGGCCGCCCCCTCTTGAAACGTGGCCCCAACGCCCCCATCGCTCGCGCAACGCATCCAAGGCAGGAACCACCCATGCGCCGCCACCCGGAAAACCCCATCATCTGCCCCACGGACGTGCCGCCCTCGGCCCCCGGTCTGCGCGTGCGCGGGGCCTTCAATCCCGGCGCGGTGCGCGTGGGTGAGGAGGTGATCCTGCTTCTGCGCGTCGCCGAGGACTGCGCACCCGAGCAGGGCCTGGCGCGCCTGCCCGTGGTGCGCACCGACGAGGAGGCGCCGCGCGTGGAGATCCTCGAGATCCCGCTCGACGACCCGGAGGTGCGTCGCAAGGATACCCGCGGTATCGTCTGGCGAGGTCGGGACTACCTCTCCACCCTCAGCCACCTGCGCCTGGCCCGCTCCAGCGACGGCGTCCACTTCGAGATCGACACACGGCCCTTCCTGCTGCCCGCCGACGACAGCGAGCGCTTCGGCGTGGAGGACGCCCGCATCGTGGCCCTGGAGGGCCGCTACTGGATCAACTACACCGCGGTCTCCCCCGACGGCTGGGCCACCGCCCTGGCCTCCACCACCGACTTCCAGCGGGTGGAACGCCACGGGCTCATCTTCACGGTGCAGAACAAGGACGTGGCCATCTTTCCGCGACGCATCGACGGGCGCTTCCACGCCCTGCACCGGCCCGATAACCAGGGCTTTGGGCGGCCGTCGATCTGGTATGCCGACTCCCCTGACCTGTTGCACTGGGGCAATCACCGCTGCATCCTGCGTCCGCGCGACACCCGCTGGGAGGCCGCCAAGATCGGTGGTGGCGCCCCGTGCATCGAGACCCCGGCCGGCTGGCTGCAGATCTATCACGGCAAGGGCGAAGGCCAGCGCTACAGCTTGTGGACGGCCCTACTGGACCGCGACGAACCCTGGCGCGTCCTCAAGCGCGCCCGGCGCCCCTTCCTGGAGCCCGAGGCACCCTATGAGACCGAAGGATTCTTCGGGGGCGTGGTGTTCACCAACGGCGTGGTGACCTGGGACGACGGACGGGTGTTCGTCTACTACGGGGCGGCCGACCAGTGCGTGGGGCTGCTGGAGACCAGCGTGGACGAGCTGCTCGCATCGCTCGAGGCCTGATCCCGCCCGCCCATCACCCCCCGCCGTGACGCCGCAACAGTTCCAGAAAGGCGGCCTCGTCCAGGATCGGCACACCCAGGGACCGCGCCTTATCGTACTTGGAGCCGGGATTCTCGCCCGCGATGACGGCGGTGGTCCGGCGCGAAACACTGCCCGAGACCTTGGCACCCAGGGCCTCCAGGCGTTCCCGGGCCTGCTCGCGGGTCATGCTGGCGAGCGCACCGGTGAGCACATAGGTCTGTCCGGCCAGCGGGCGCTCCCCGGCGGCCTGCGGACCGGTCTGCTGCCAGTGCACACCGGCCTCTAGGAGACGGCGGATGACCTCGCGGTTGTGGGGTTCGGAGAAGAAGTCCACGATGTTGCGGGCCACCACGGGACCCACGTCGGGCACCTGCTGGAGCGTTTCCTCGTCGGCGTCCATGAGCGCCTCCAGGGAGCCGAAGTGCCGCGCCAGGGCCTTGGCGGTGGCCTCACCCACCTCCCGAATACCCAAGGCATAGACGAACCGCTCCAGGGTGGTGTGCTTGCTGCGCTCGATGGCCTCGATGAGATTGCGGGCCGATTTCTCCCCCATCCGCTCCAGGGCCGCCACCTGCTCCACGCTCAGGTGGTACAGGTCGGACACGTCACGCACCAACCCCTTGTCCACCAACTGATCCACGAGCTTCTCCCCCAGCCCCTCGATGTCCATGGCCCGGCGTGAGGCGAAGTGGCGGATGGCCTCCTTGCGCTGGGCCGGACAGTACAGCCCGCCGGTGCAGCGGGCGATGGCTTCCCCGGGCGGACGCACGACCTTGGAACCGCAGACCGGGCAGGTTTGGGGCAGCTCGATGCGGCGCGCATCGGGCGGGCGGCGACTGCGGACCACCTGCACGATCTCCGGGATCACGTCGCCGGCGCGACGCACGATGACCCAGTCGCCGATGCGCACGTCCTTGCGCTCGATCTCGTCCATGTTGTGCAGGGTGGCATGACTCACCGTCACCCCCCCCACGAACACCGGCTCCAATACCGCCACGGGTGTCAGCGCGCCGGTCCGTCCCACGCTCCATTGCACGTCGAGCAATCGCGTCATCTCCTCCTCGGCCGGAAACTTGTGGGCGATGGCCCACCGTGGCGCACGGGCCACGAACCCCAGCCGTTCCTGCCAGTCCAGCCGGTCCACCTTGTAGACCACTCCGTCGATTTCGAAGGGCAGCTCCGGGCGCCGCTCCAGCATGCGTCGGTGGTAGTCCAGGCAGGCCTCGGCCCCTTCCACCACGCGGTTTTCTCGACACACCCGCAGCCCCCAGGCGCGGAACTGCTCCAGGACCTGGCTGTGCCGCCGGGGCGGCGTCCAGCCCTGGACCTCCCCCAGCGCATAGAAGACCATCTCCAGCGGGCGTTCGGCGGTCACCCTGGGATCCAGCTGGCGCACGCTCCCGGCGGCGGCATTGCGGGGATTGACGAACGGCTTCTCGCCCCGCGCTCGGGCCCTGCGGTTCCACTCCTCGAAGCCCTGCTTGGGCATGTAGACCTCGCCGCGGACCTCCAACAGGGGTGGAACGTCGCCGCCTCGCAGGCGCAGCGGCACCGACCGGATGGTGCGCACGTTCTCGGTGACGTCCTCGCCCACGGTTCCGTCGCCGCGCGTGGCCGCCTGGGCGTAGACCCCGTTCTCGTAGACGATGCTGATGGCCAAGCCGTCGAACTTGGGTTCGACGTGATAGAGAATGCGTTCCACCCCGAGGGTCTCGCGACAACGCTGGTCCCAGGCCCGCACTTCCTCGTCGCTGAAGGCGTTGTTGAGCGAGAGCATGGGCACGCGATGGCGCACCTCGCCGAACTCGGTTCGCGGCGCGGCTCCCACCCGCTGGGTGGGCGAATCCGGCGTGACCAGATCCGGGAAACGTGCCTCGATCTCCTGCAGCCGGCGCAACAGCCGGTCGTACTCGGCGTCCGGGATCTCGGGAGCGTCCAGGACGTAATAGAGATAATTGTGATGTTCGATCTCGCGGCGCAGGCGTTCCGCCTCCCGGCGCGCCTCCTCGTGGGTCAGCGCGGCCACCGGGCGCGTGCGCAGGTCGTCCCTCCCCATTTCAGTGGACGTGCGCCACCCGCGCACCCCGGCGCAGCTCGGACATCCGGATCTGCTCGCGCAGATGCTCGATGGTCTGCTGGGTCAGGGTGCTGCGCGTGTCGTCCAGCAGCCGCGCGCCGAACCGGCTGGCAAGTCCCTTGGCCGTGGCGAGCAGGCGTTCGAAGGCCTCCAAAGCATCCATGCCCACCGGCAACTGCATGAACAGGGTGAGCCCTGGAGTGCTGAATTCGCCCATGGCCTCCAGATCGAAGGTGCCCGGCTTGACCAGGTTTGCCATGCTGAACACCGGCTCCCGCCCGGCGCGGGTGTCGTAATAATGGAAGATGTCCATGGGTCCGTGGACCAGCCCGAATTCTTCAGCCGCGCGCAACAGGGACTCCCCGGTGATTTGGTAGGGCTTTTTCATCACCAGATGAAACACCACCAGCATCCCTTCCTTGGGGGTGGGGCCGGCGCGCTCCTCCGCCGCCGGGGGACGGGCGGTCGGCGGCTCCTGCCCGGAGGAAGCGCCGTCGGGGCCCGCCTCCTGGACGCCTGGCTGCGCCGGCGGCGCGCCGGCGGACCGTTGCTGCGGGGCGGCGGACTCCGGGCCCGCCTCACCCCTTCGGAGCGGCGAGGTCTCGGGCTCGCGCCAGTCGGGCGCTTGCGGCTCGTCCGGGATCCGGAGCTCGGGCAGTTCGTCCGGGATCTCCGGTCCCCGGTCCTCGCGGGGATCGAGCAAGGGATCGGGGCCGTAGTCGGTCTCGCGGAAGCGGATATGCCGGTGACGCTGGTTCTCCTGGTGGCGGTTGTACCACCAGATCCCCACCAGCACGGCGACCCCGATGGCCAGCAACACCCAGCGGAATTCCCAGGGACTCATCGCAACCTCCCAGCGGTCGTGTTCGTCATGCGTTGGCCATCCGGGCCGCCTCCTCCACGTCCACCGCCACCAGCCGGGAGACCCCGGGCTCGTGCATGGTGACACCGAGCAGGTGATCCGCAAATTCCATGGTCGTCTTGTTGTGCGTGATGAAAATGAACTGCACGCGCTCGGACATCTCGCGGACCAGCTCGCAGAACCGCCCCACGTTGGCCTCGTCCAGCGGCGCGTCCACCTCGTCCAGCATACAGAAAGGCGCCGGATTGAGCTCGAAGAAGGCGAAGACCAACGCCACGGCGGTGAGCGCCTTCTCTCCGCCCGACATGAGATGGATGGTGGACAGCCGCTTGCCGGGCGGACGCGCCAGGATCGCCACCCCAGTATCCAGCAGGTCGTCGCCGGTCATCTGCAGATGGGCATGGCCACCGCCGAACAGCCTGGGAAAGGTCTGCTGCAAGCGCTCGTTGACCTTATCGAAAGTCTCGCGGAAGCGCTGGCGGGTCTCGCGGTCGATCTTCTGGATCGCCCGTTCCAGGGTGGTGAGCGCCTCGGTGAGATCGGCGTGCTGCGCATCCAGGTATCGGCTACGCTCGTTCTGTTCCTCGAACTCGTCGATGGCGGCCAGGTTGATGGGCCCCAGCCGCCGGATCTTCTCGGCCACGGCGCCGACCCGTCGCGCCCAGGCGTCCGCATCCGCCTCCTGCGGCAGAGACTCCAGCACCTCGGCCACCCGGGCACCCGCCTGCTCGAGCTGCTCGCGCACGGTGCGCGCCTGCACCTCCTGCTCCTGCCAGGCCACGTGCCCGGCCTCTCGGCGCTCGCGGGCCTGCTCCAGCGCCTGCTCGGCCGCCATGCGCCCCAGCTCGCGCTCGCGCAGCGCCGCCTCCACGGCCCGCGCCCGCTCCCGTGCGGCGCGCAACGCCGCCTCGGCCGTGGCACGCTGGGCGCGCGCCTGCTCGAGGTCCGCCTCCAGCCTGGAGAGGGGCTCGTCGCTGTGCCTGGCGGTCTCCTCCAGCCGCGCGAGGTGTTCCCGCCCCTCCTGCAGCCGCTGCGTCATTCGCTCCAGCGCCTCACGGGCCGAGTCGCGTGTCGCGCGCAGCCCCTCCAGCCGCAGCGCCAGTTCGTGCGCGGCCGTGCGCGCCGACTCCAGGGCCTCTCGGGCACCGGCCAGCTCCAATCGGGCGCGGTCCCGCGCCTCGTTGAGGGCCGCACGCTCGGTCTGCAGGGCTGCGAGCCGTTCTTCCAACGCCTCCAGCGCCTGCTCGGTCCGCGCGATGGCCTCGCGTTCCTGCGTCCGAAGTCCATCGAGTTCGTGCAGTTCGGCCTCGAGCTGGCCGCGACGCTTGCGTTCGGCCTCCAGGCGGGCCCGGACCCGTTCCAGCCGCGCCTCCTGGCGGGCCTGTTCGCGCCGCGCCCGTTCCCAGGCCGACTGCTGCCCGCGCAGCGACGCCTCCAACGCCCGCAGGCGGGAGCGCCCCGCTTCCAAGGCCTCGCGTTCCCCGGCGAGTCGTTCCTGCAGGGTGGCGATCCGGGCCTGCAGGGCGCGGATCTCCCGCGCCCGAGCGAGCACCCCGGCATGCTCGTCCACGCCCCGGTTGACCCGGATCCAGTCCGGCCCCATCCAGACCCCCGAACGGGTGATGAGGGATTCTCCCGGGCGCAGGGCCCCGCGCCGGTCCAGGGCCTGCGGCACGTCTTCGGCGACGATGACCGAATGCAGGCCCGACACGCGCGGCCCCGAACGGACCCGCGCCCCCAGCGATTCGTCCGGCGGATCGTCCCACGCCTCCGCGGCCGCCGTCAGCACCAGCTCGTCCGCGTCCAAGGACTCCAGGGCCTGCGCCCAGTCCTCGGGGGACTCCACCACGACGGCCTCCAGAGCGGCCCCGAGCACGGTCTCCACGGCCTGTTCCCAGCCGGACTCCACCTCGAGCAGTTGGGCGAGCCGGGCAGCGCCGGCCAATCCCCGGGCCTCGAGCCAGCGAGCGGCGGCCTGACGGCGCTTGCCCAGGGCGGCTTCTTGCAGCGCCTCCAGCGACGCGAGCCGACCACGCGCCTCGCGCAGCTCGTCCTCCAGCGCGGATACCGCACGCGCCTGCTCGCGGTTCGCCCGCCTGCGGGCGTCGATCTCCTCGGACAGGGCGTCCATGGCCTGGCGGGCCTGCGCCGCCTCCCGGCGCAGGACGTCCACGTCCGCGGCAAGGGCCTCCCCCTCCCCGGAGCCGTCTCGCCGAAGCGTTTCGAGGTCCCGGATGAGGCGCCCGCGACGTTCCTCCATGCGGGCGAGCTGCCGGCGCAGCTGCTCGAGCCGGGCACGCTCGGCGCGAGCGGCCTCCCGGGGTTCGAGCCCCCGCGCATTGAATGCCTCCCAGTCGGACTCCAGGGCGGCGAGCCGCCGCTCGGCCTCCTCGAGCGCCTCGCGCGCCGAGGACGCCGCCGAGGACGCCGCCGCCGCCCGGGGCTCCAGCTCTTCGATCTCGGCCACCGCCCCGGCCAGGCGTCGTTCGTCGGCCTGGTGGGCGGCCTCCAGCCGCGCCAGCGCACGCCGGGCCTGCTCCAGCTCCGCCGCATGGCGGGCCTGTGCCTGGCGGGTGTGCTGGATCGCCTGCTCGATCCGCGAGACCTCACCGCTGGCGGCATAGAAAGCCGCCTGGCGCTCATTGAGCGCCCCCTGGGTCTCCTGCTGCCGCGCCCGCAAATCTTCGATCTCCGCTTCCAGTGAGCGCAGGGCCTCCAGGCACCGCTTCACCTCGGCCTCCGCGGCCCGCCAGGCCGCTTCGCGTCCAGCCGCCTCGGCCTGCAGCGCCCGCAATTTCAAGGCCAGCAGCTCCACCTGGAGCCGCCGTTCCTCCTCGCGCAGGGCCTTGTAGCGTTCGGCGGTGCGGGCCTGGCGCTTGAGCCGGGCGAGCTGTTTGTCCAGCTCCTGCCGGAGATCCTCCAAGCGCTCCAGATTCTCGCGCGTGTGGCGGATCCGGTTCTCCGTCTCGCGGCGTCGCTCCTTGTATTTGGAGATGCCGGCCGCCTCTTCCAGATATACGCGCAGCTCCTCCGGGCGGGCCTCCACCAGCCGCGAGATCATGCCCTGCTCGATAATGGCATAGCTACGCGGCCCAAGCCCCGTGCCCAGAAACAGATCCACCACGTCCCGCCGGCGGCAACGCGAGCCATTGAGGTAGTACTTGGACTGGCCGTCGCGGGCCACCACGCGCCGGACGGCGATCTCGTTGAAGCGGGCGAACTGGCCGCCGGCGCGCCCGTCGCTATTGTCGAAGACGAGCTCGATGCTGGCCTGGCCCACCGGCTTGCGGCCGGCCGAGCCGTTGAAGATCACGTCCTCCATGGAGTCGCCGCGCAGGTGGCGCGAGTTTTCCCCCATCACCCAGCGCACGGCGTCGATGATGTTGGACTTGCCGCAGCCATTGGGCCCCACGATGCCCACCATCGCGCTGGGCAAGTGCAAGGTCGTGGGATCGACGAACGATTTGAACCCGGCCAGCTTGATACGGCGCAGACGCATGGATGTGGAGCTGTTGCGAAATCCGTCTGTGGGAAGCGGTGGATGCCGGAACCCGCCCCGAAGCGGGGGGACTCACGGCAGCCGGTGGTAGAATGTTCTTTCTCTTTCGCCGTTGCCGACCGATCGCTCACCGATGCCGTCGCAGCCGAGCAAGACACTGGAGACCTTCGACAACCCGAGGCCGGGGCGGGATTATATCATCCGCATCCGCATTCCCGAGTTCACCTGCCTGTGCCCCAAGACCGGCCAGCCGGACTTCGCCGAGCTGCTGCTCGAATACGTGCCGCAGGCCCGTTGCGTCGAGCTCAAGTCGCTGAAGCTCTACATCTGGTCCTTCCGCGATGAGGGCCATTTCCACGAGGACGTGACCAACCGCATCCTGGACGACCTGGTGCGGGCGCTGGAGCCCCGTTTCATGCGGCTGACGGCCGAATTCAACGTACGCGGCGGCATCTACACCACGGTGGTGGCCGAACACCGCGCCGAGGGCTGGACGGCGCCAGAGCCGGTGCGGCTCCCCTGAGCCCCTCCAAACCTTGCCACCCACCGGCTGGCGCATCGGCATCGATCTCGGCACCGGCGGATGCCGGGCCTGCGCGCTGGATCCGGCCGGGCAACGGCGCGCCTTCGCCAGCGCGCCGTGGACCGGCCCCTTCTCACGGCCCGAGACCTGGTGGCATGGCCTTCGGCAGGTGCTCGGGCGGCTCGTGGCGCAGATCGACCCCGCCGCGGTGACCGCCATCGCGGTGGACGGCACCTCGGCCACGTTGCTGGTCACCGACGCGGTGGGCCGGCCGCTGGCGCCCGCGCTGACCTACGACGATGCCCGCGCCACGCGCGAGGCGCAACTCATCGCCCGGGCCGCACCCGCCACATGCGCCGCTCACGGGGCCACCAGCGCTCTGGCCAAGCTGCTCTGGTTCGCCGCTCACGGCGATCGGTCGCGGATCGCACACGCCCTGTCCCAGGCCGACTGGATCGCCTTTCGGCTGGGCGCGCCGCTGGGCGCAAGCGACGAGAACAACGTCTTGAAGCTGGGCTGGGACCCCATCTCCCGGCGCTGGCCGGCCTGGCTCCAGGCGCTCGGCGTCCCTTCGGCCTGGCTGCCGGTGGTCCATCCGCCGGGCACGCCGCTCGGGACGGTGGACCGGGACGTGGCCAAGCGCTTCGGGCTGTCGCCCGCGGCGCGCATCGCCGCCGGCACCACCGACAGCGTGGCCGCCACGCTGGCCACCGGGGCCGGACACCCGGGTGAGGCGGTCACCTCGCTGGGCAGCACGCTCGTGCTCAAGGTGTTCTCCGCGCGCCCCGTATTCGATCCGACCCACGGCGTGTACAGCCACCGCCTCGGAGACGACTGGCTGAGCGGCGGGGCCTCCAACACGGGCGGGGCCGTGCTGTGCCGTTTCTTCGATGAACGCGAACTGGACCGGCTCTCGCGGCGGATCGAACCGCAACGTCCCACCGGGCTGGACTACTATCCCCTCCTACGTCCCGGCGAGCGGTTTCCCGTGGCCGACCCGCGCCTGTCACCCCGCCTGACCCCCCGACCCGCCGACCCGGCGCGTTTCCTGCAAGGTCTGCTGGAATCCATGGCGCGCATCGAGGCCGAGGGCTACCGGTTGCTCGCCGCCCTCGGCGCCCCTTACCCGCGGCGGGTGTTCACCACTGGCGGCGGTGCGGTGAACCCGGCATGGACGCGGATCCGCGAGCGCGCGCTGGGCGTTGCGGTGATCCCCGCCCCGGCGGCCGAAGCCGCCTGCGGGGCCGCACGACTCGCCCGAGAGGCCGCCGACGGCACCTGAGCCGCCGTACGTCGGCGGAAGGTGTCCCGAATTGTGTCTGGTTCGGCATATTGTGCCGGCCGTTGCGCCTATCATCGGCGGGGAGCACGCACACGCCATCGTCGGCGAGACCATGACCCCGAACGCCGTTACAGGCCTGATCAATCACGGTGACGACCCATGAAACCGCTTCAGACCAGTCCGGCAGAACGCCGCGCCCTCGCCCGCATTCCCAGTAGCATTCCCGCCGTGGTGCATACCTCGACCGGCGCCTCGTACGGGGCCCGGATCGCCAATTTCTGCCTCAACGGCATGCTGCTGCGGTTCGAACAGCCGATGGCGGCCCCGCTGCGCCCCGGGTCCACACTGTCCGTGGACTTCGATCCCAGACTCGACGACGCCCCGGCCACCGTGTCCATCCCCGCCATGGTCCGCCATGCCCAGCACGACGCCGTCGGGGTGGAATTCACCTCCCTGTCGGCCGAGCACCGGACCCTCCTGCAGGCGCTGGCGGCGCGCGCCGCGGAAGACCGGACCCTGGGGTGGGGAAGGCGGAACAGGGAGGTCAGCGGATCGCTGCTCGAGCGGATCCATCGGGTGGCCCGTGAGGTCTGGGAGGACTCCGGCGAGGCGGTCTTGAAGGAAGCGCTCAAAGCCGCGGTGGACGAAAGCTTCCAGCGCGCCGACGCCATGCGCGACGAGCAGGACAAGGCCCGGTTGTTGAGCGACCTGCATGCACTGGAGATGGTCCGCAACCGCCGCGACCTGCACGACTTGATCGAGCTCGCCGCACTCGCTCACATCGGCCGCAGCGTCACCGTTACGGCACCAGCCGCCCCCGCGGACAAGCCCGCCGCGCTCAGCCTGGTGGACAAGGAGGAAGTGGAAGACTGGCTGGCGAAGGAGGCGCTGGCCAACCGGATCCATCAAGAACACGAAGAGATCCTTGGCAGGCTGGAGTCCCGTCTGAAACCCATGCTGCCCGAAGGCGCAGCGATTCCCCTGGGTGCGGAGTCCCTCGCGGGCATCCTGCACGATCTGCTCACCGAGGCCGGCCTGTCCGACGAGGAGCGCCGCCGTCTGCTCTGGACCTTGGGCCGACCCCTGGCCCAGCGGGTAGGGCCGCTCTACGAGGCGTTCTTGCAAGCCCTCGATGCCGCGGGCGTCGAACCGCCCGCCAAGGAGCCCGGTCCACTCCCGGAGAAGCCCGAACCGGGGCGGACGCCCAGCGCGCCGGCCCACCCCGCGACGCATCCCCCCGCTCCGGCTGCAGAGACACCGATGGGCACCGAAGCGGATCCGCCCACAGCCGGGACAGGCCAGCCCGCCGCCGAACCCTCGCCCATGGCAACGCCGTCCGCCAGCGCGACTTTCACTCCCATCCACGGCGACGCGTCCCATTCGCCCGCGCCCGTCGCATCACCGCTTCATCGCCACGACGAGCCTCCCCCCAGCGCCCGTTCCGGAGCACCCATAGGCAGGCAGGTACCCGAGCAGGCCGCCGACCGTACCGGCGGCAAGACCCGCATCTCCGCCCGAACCGCCCAGGCCACAGACCTGCTCGAACAGATGAAGGGTGGGATGTCCGACGAGCACGTCGTCACCAGCCCCCGCGCACGCGAGTGGATGAGCCGGCTGATACCCCGACTGGGAGAGGCACTGTTCACAGATCCGGCGTTTCTCTCTTGCACCAGCCACCCGTTGCGCGAGATCGTCGATCGCCTGGACCGTCTGGGGACCTGGACCCAGAGCGCCAAGAACCCGGAAGACCGCAACACCGCCCGCCAGGTCGAGAGTCTGATCTCCTCGGCCCTTGCGCGTCCCATCATGAACCTGGACGACTGGAAACGCCTCTCGCGCACCCTGGCCGACATCGAACGCCGCCAGTTGCGCAAATACGCACCCGATTTCACCGGCGCGGTGCTGCGCAGCCTCGCGCGCCAGCGGGCCGAGGCGGCCGAGCGCGCAGTGGCCGCGCGCCTGGGGGCGCACTTCGCAGGGCGCCGCGTCCACCGCCTCGTCGCGAATCTGCTCGACTCCGGCTGGGCGGCACTCCTCGCCACGATCCATCTGGAGGAAGGCCCCGACAGCCCCGCCTGGCTCAACGCGTGGGAACGGATGGAGACGCTGGAGGGACTCCTCGCCGAGGCTCCGGAAGCCCGTACGCCGATCCGGCCGGAGTCGCGCGACGCGTTGCTCGAGGGACTCTCGGCGGGGCTGAGCCGAGTGGCGCTCGATCCACAGGCGGCCGCCGAGCTGCTGCGGGCCATCGGCCGGACCCTGGCCTCGGAACACGATCGCACGGCCGTCCTTCGATCCGACCAGTTCGTCGAGTACACCCCGCCCGCCGCGCCTCCGAAACACCGGGCCGAACCACCGGAGGGTTGGACCACCACCGAGTGGCATCAGCAGCTCGACCGTTTGCGCGCGCTGGCCCCCGGGACCACGGTGCGCGTGCGCGACCGCAAGGGCAGGACGCACGACCTCCAGGTGGCCTGGGTGGCGCCCGAGGGCAAACGCTTCGTCTGCCTGGATCACAGCAGCGGGAAGGTGCGCAACCTCACACTCGAGGATCTCGCGCGCATCGCACTGCGGGACTCCGAATTCCAGGTCACGGCCTTCGACCAGCCGCTCGCCGAGCGGCTCTCGCAGCACATCGCCGAGCGCCTGCAGCGCAGGATTTGTGAGCAGGCTTCCAGGGATCCCCTCACCCGACTCCGCAACCGCCGCTACATGATGAAGAAGCTGCGCCGGGTGACCGAGCAGGCGCAACCGGCGGTGTTCTGCCTTCTCGACCTGGACAAGTTCACCGTGGTCAACGGTGCCTATGGCTATGAAGCAGGCGACTTGCTCCTGCGCGAGGTCGCTCGCAAGTTGCGGGCCGAGTTCGGGGAACAGGCCACGATCTCGCGCGTGGGCTCGGACGAATTCGCCCTGCTGTTTGCGGAGCGCGCCGACGAAAAAAGCGCCGAGGCGCTTGGAAACGCCGTGCTCGAGGCGGTCCGGGGGATCGACTTCCGCTGGGAAGGCAAACCCATCTCGATCCAGGCCAGTATCGGCGTCGCCCCGGTCACCGATTTCGAACAGATGCCGGATGCGATCTTCAACGCCGCCGACTCCGCGCGCCAGGTCGCAAAAAACCTCGGCGGAGGCCGTGTCCGGGTATACCGCGAGGATGACACGCAGATCGCACGGCACCAGCGGGTGTCGCACTGGATCGTCAGGATTCGGGACATCATCGCACACGACCGGCTGCGCCTGCGCAGGCAGAAAATCCTGCCTTTGCAGGCGGATGGAGACCAGCGGCCACGCTACGAGGTCCTGCTCTCGGCCCGCGACGAACACGGGGCCAGGATTCCCGTCTCCGAGTTCGTCTATGCCGCCGAGCGGTGCAACGCGATGCCGGACGTCGACAGGTGGGTGATCCAGCGGACGTTCGAATGGCTCGCGGCCAATCGACGTGATGACGACGCGGCCTATCACGCCCTGAATCTCTCGGGCCAGTCGCTCCAGGACCCGAAGCTTGCGGAATTCATCGTCGAACAGTTCGAGAAAACGGGCGCTCCGCCCAACAAAGTGGCCTTCGAGGTGACCGAGACGGCGGCCATGGAACGGTTGGAAGAGGCGGCCCGCATGATCCAGACGCTGCGGGACTTGGGCTGCTCCGTGGCGCTGGACGACTTCGGGACCGGACTGTCTTCCTACGCCTATCTCCATACCCTTCCCGTGGACATGATCAAGATCGACGGTTGGTTCGTCCAACGCATGGGGGAACACGAATCCGACCTGGCGCTGGTCCGTTCCGTGAACGAGTTGGCCCACTTCATAGGCAAAGAGACGGTGGCCGAAGGGGTGGAGACCGCCGCGATCCACGCGCAACTGGTGGAGCTCGGGGTGGATTTCGCTCAAGGGTATTGGATCGAACGGCCCGCCTATTTCGCGTAACCGCCCCGGGCATACTGCGCAACGCACAGGGCGGACCGAAGCGATCCAGGCCCGACCCACACGCGCCGGCCGCCACGGTGGAACATGCGGGACGCGGCTTGCGCCGGGACCGCACGCTTCCCTATCATCGCCGGCTCGCTCGAACACAGGAGCCTGCGATGATCTCCCCCGCAGCCCATGGTTTCGGACACGTGCTGGAAGGGTTCCGTCTGATCGTCCGGCCGGGTGTCCGGCGCTATGTTCTGATTCCGCTGCTGATCAACATCCTGTTGTTCGGCGGAGTGATCTACTGGGGCTGGAACGAGCTGGACCGCGCACAGTCGTGGTTGGACGACAGGCTACCCGGGTGGCTGGAATGGCTGCACATGCTCGTGTGGCCGTTGTTCCTGCTCACCGCGCTGGTGGTGGTGTTCTATCTCTTCACCCCCTTGGCCAACCTGATCGGGGCGCCCTTCAACGCCTTTCTTGCCGAACGGATCGAACGGGATCTGGGTGGTGACCTCTCGGACGCGCCGGCAGGCGGGTTGGGCATTTTCGTGCGGGAGGCATTGCGCGCCCTTTGGGGAGAACTGCGTAAACTCGTTTACATGGTTCTATGGTCGGTTCCCTTGTTGACCCTGTTCGTGATCCCGGGCGTGAATCTCGCCGCGCCCGTGCTTTGGACCCTGTTCGGAGCCTGGATGCTCGCCATCGAATACGTGGACTATCCCATGGGTAATCACGGCATGACCTTCCCCCAAGAGCGCGCCCTGCTGCGCCGGAATCGGCCGCTGGCGCTGGGCTTCGGCGGCGGCATCCTGCTGCTCACCATGGTCCCGTTCGTGAATTTCCTGGCCATGCCCGTGGGTGTGGCGGGGGCCACGAGTCTGTGGGTCCGACACCTCCGTCGGCGGAGCGCCGACGGCCTGCCGGATCGCTGAATCGGTTGCATTTCCCCTCCGCATCCGGTACAACCCACCTGCCGTCTGCGGGGCCGTAGCTCAGTTGGGAGAGCGCAGCAATCGCACTGCTGAGGTCAGGGGTTCGACTCCCCTCGGCTCCACCATCTCCATCACCCGCCGCCGGGCCCTTACCGCTCCCCCTTTCCCCACGGCCATCGAAGCGTCCCCGGCGGAAATCCACGCAACTCACGGTTTCCCTTGGTGCCCGGGGCCGGACTCGAACCGGCATGGTCGCGTGACCGGGGGATTTTAAGTCCCCTGCGTCTACCGATTTCGCCACCCGGGCGAAGACGCGCCGTCCGGCCCACAGGGGACGAACGGAACGATGGGGGAAATGGAGGCTGGGGTCGGAATCGAACCGGCGTACACGGCTTTGCAGGCCGCTGCATAACCACTCTGCCACCCAGCCGGAGGGTCGTGAGAAGCGCGGGGCTCTCAGACGAAAAGACCCCGGCGGTCCCGCCAGGGCCGGAACGGTTGGAGCGGGAAACGGGTCTCGAACCCGCGACCTCAACCTTGGCAAGGTTGCGCTCTACCAACTGAGCTATTCCCGCAGGACAGGCCGCCATTCTAAGAAAAGCTCACGACCTGTCAAGCGCCTGCGCGCATGGCGCGGTGCGCGCCCAGCAGATAGTAGACCATGGACCAGAGTGTCAGCGCCGCCGCCACATTGAGCAATGCGAGGCCCGCCAGGTGCGTGGACACCCCAAACACGGGGTAGTGATACAGCAACAGCAGGATCGCCATGATCTGCACGGTGGTCTTGAGCTTGCCCAGGAACGAGACCGCCACCGACGCCCGCTTGCCCAGCTCCGCCATCCACTCGCGCAGGGCCGAGATCACGATCTCGCGGCCGATGATCACCATCGCCGGGCCGGCCAGCCACAAGGATCCACCGCCGTGGCGATCCACCAACATCACCAGGGCCACGGCCACCAGCAGCTTGTCGGCCACAGGATCCAGAAAGGCACCGAAGGCCGAGGTCTGGCCGAGACGCCGGGCCAGATAGCCGTCCAGCCAGTCGGTCATGCCGGCCAGGGCGAAGAGTAGCGCGCTGAGCGGATAGGCCCAGGCATAGGGGAGATAGAACACCACCACGAACAGCGGAATCAGCACGATCCGCAGCAGTGTCAGCGCATTGGGCAGATTCCACGGCATCAGGAATGCAGCGTCTCGTAGATCTCCTGCGCGAGACGGCGGCTGATGCCCGGCACCCGGGCCAGGTCTTCCACCCCCGCTCGGGTGACACCGCGCAACCCGCCGAAGTGCTTGAGCAGGCTCTGGCGTCGCTTGGGTCCCAGTCCGCGGATTTCCTCCAGCGGGGAGCGGTTGCGCGCCCGGGCCCGGCGCTGGCGGTGCCCCGTGATGGCGAAACGATGGGCTTCGTCGCGAATCTGCTGGATCAGGCGCAGCGCGGGCGAATGGGCGTCGAGCCGCAGCGCGGCCGCCCGGCCCGGCAGGACCAGGTGATCGTACCGCGGCCGGCGCCCTTCGCCCTTGGCGATGCCGAGCACGAACACATCCTCGACGCCCAACCCGCTCAACACGTCCGCGGCCCGGGCCACCTGTCCGGGACCGCCATCGATGAGCAGCACGTCGGGCGGCGCCGCGCCTTCCCGAAGCCGACGGCGGAAACGCCGTTCCAGTGCCTGGGCCAGGGCGGCGTAGTCGTCCCCAGGCGCGACCCCCTCGATATTGAAGCGCCGGTAGTCGGACTTGCGCGGCCCCTCGGCGTCGAACACCACACAGGATGCCACGGTAGCCTCTCCGCCCGTGTGGCTGATATCGAAGCACTCGATGCGCTCCACGGCCCGCGACCATCCCAACGCCGCTTGCAGGGCCTCCAGCCGCCGCCGTTGGCCCTCCTCCACCGTCAGGCGCAGGGACAGCGCGTGTATCGCATTGCGCCGCGCCATCTCCAACCACCGGGCACGCCGGCCGCGCAGTCGGTGGACGATGCGCACCTCACCCCCTCCACGCTGCCCGGCCAGCATGGTCTCCAAGGCAGTACGGCCCGGCAACGCTGGATCCACCAGCAGCTCGTCGGGGATCTCCCGACCCAGGTAGTACTGCCCGATGAAGGCCTCGAGCACCTCCTCCGCCGGCAGCGCTTCGGGCAAGCGCGGATGGAAGGCCCGGGTGCCCAGGTTCACACCCCGGCGCACGCGACCCACCTGAACCACCGCCACGCGCCCCTCCACGGCGCAGGCCAACACGTCCACGTCCCCCCGTTCACCGGCCACGCACTGACGCTCGGCCACCCGGCGCAGCTGCTCGATCTGGTCCCGGTACCGGGCGGCCCGCTCGAACTCGAGCCGTGCGGCGGCCGACTCCATCCGGGACACCAGCTCGGCGACCACCTCGTCGCTACGCCCCTCCAGGAAACGGATGGCGTCCTCCACGTCCCGCCGGTACTCGGTCTCGCCGATATACCCCACACAAGGGGCGGAACAACGCTGGATCTGGTATTCGAGGCAGGGACGGGTGCGGTTGGCGAAGGTGCTGTCCTCACATTGGCGCACCCGGAACAGCTTGTGCAGCTGGCCCAGGGTCTCGCGCACCGCACCGGCACTGGCATACGGGCCGAAATAACGCCCGCCGCCGCGGCGGGCCCCACGGTGGAACGCCAGCCGCGGAAAACGCTGATCCGTGGAGACGTAGATATAGGGGTAGCTCTTGTCGTCGCGCAGCAGGACGTTGTATCGGGGCCGGTGCGCCTTGATGAGATTGTTCTCCAGCAAGAGCGCCTCGGCCTCGGTCGCCGTGACCGTGATCTCGACGCGCGCCGTGCGCGCCATCATCGCACGGTTGCGCACGCCCTGCCCGCTGGAGCGGAAATATTGCGCCACCCGGCGGGCGAGATCCTTGGCCTTTCCGACGTACAGGACCTCCCCGTCGGGAGCGATCATGCGATACACCCCGGGCTTGTGCGGCAGGTTGCGCAGAAACGCACGGGAATCGAATGGAACGACGGCGTCCGTACCCATGATCGCCATTGTACGGAGCCGTGGCGCGGCTCGAAACCACCCGCCCGGGGTCGCCGACTCGATTGGCGGCGCCGAGACGCCGGCCCATGCCCCCGTGCTCAGCGCACGGCCCGCAGACCGGATCGTTCTACGCCCCCGGCGGGGCGCACGTACCGCCGATGCCGCTCAAGGGATTCGGTTTCGCCTTACGGCGCGGACGCCGCGCCGCTGGATCAAAGCCCCACCTCGACCAGGGTTCCGGGTTCGATCTGCAGTTCGTCGACCAGCGTTTCCACGGGTGCCCCGTGCTGCCTTTCCTGCCAGTCCAGGCGATACCGTCCGGGCGGCGCGGGCAAGGGCGTCCAGAGGTCGTGCTGCTCGATACGATCACCGGTATCCAAATCGACCAACACCACCCGATAGGGAGGTGGAGCGGTTTGTGAATCGGGCACGAGCCGAACCCCGGAATCGATGCGCAATGGGACGATCCCGTGGGAAGGGACCGTGAGCTCGCCCCAACGTACCTCGTTGTGACCGTGTTCGGTGAGCTGTAGATAGACGGTGTAACGACCCGGCGCCACGAGCCAGGGTCCCTTGAAAAGCTGCCAGACCAATCCCGGCCGTTGCCCACCCTCGGGCACCAGACGGATCAGGTAGAGGGCCTTGCCGCTCCTGCCCCGGGCGGATCCCTTCCAATAGGGGTGGTCGGGCTCCAGCCAGGCGGCGAAACGGACGACGAATCCGAAATCGGCCGCGACGCGGTTCAATCGTCCCGGCTCGACCTGGACCGGACCCAAATCCACCGCCCGGGAGGCATGCTCCTTTTGCCACACCCACAGGTCATGGGTGCCCGGAGCCACCACATGGGGACCACTGACGAACGGGCGCCTTCCGCCATAGGCGCCCAACGTCGCGTCTCTGCCCAGGTACTCGATCACCGGAGTCCCCGGCGGTTGCAGCCACCACCAGCGGACCGCGTCGATCGACTCCGGAAATGACAACTGCAGTCCGGTATCGATCGGCACACGCACGGTCTCGCCCGCGTCGAGTTCGACCACCTCCGGCAGGACCACGGTGGATGAACCGTGTTCGGCTTCCCGCCACGCGATCTGGTACTCCCCGCGCTTGGCTCGCTGGGTTCGGGCGCGAGTGGCGGGCAGCGCCTCGCCCGTTTCCACCTCCACCAGACGCCAGAACCGGGGTGGAAACCGCACCCAGGAAGCCGGCACCACCTCTACCTTGCCCCGACTCGCCCGGATCGACCGGACGCGCGTGTTCACCGGGGCCGGCGCCGCAGGCGGTTCGGGCTCGGGCTCCAGAGCACGTCCCGTCACCACGGACTCCCGTACTTGACTCAATGCCGCGCGCAACGCCTGCGCATCGGCGGCCGGAAAGTATCGCCCGCCGCCGGCGCGCGCGATACAACGCAACGGCTCGGCGCGATCCCCGGACACCCCGAATCCGACCACATGCACGATCAGCCGCTGCCCCCGATCATGCAAGGCCTTGGCCACCGCGCAGGGGTCGCCTCCACAGGTCTCGATCCCATCGCTGACGAGCACGAGGGTAGTGTCGTCTTCCCTGCCCTGGAGCGCCTCGCCGGCCTGCGTCAACGCCTCGGCAATCGGGGTCTTGCCCTTGGGCTGGATGGTCCGCACCGCAGCGCGGATCCGATCGGGGGCGCTTCCGGGTGGCGCCAGCATCTCGATGTCTCGGCAATCGCCCTTGCGCCGATGCCCGTAAGCCATGAGCCCCACTTGGACTGCTGGGGCATTTCGCCCACCAATTCATTCACCACCGCCTTGGCTTCGGTGATCTTGACCTGTTCGCCCGCCCGCCCCCACATGGATCCCGAGCCGTCCAGGATCAACATCACCACGGGGGCGGCGATCACCGGGTTGAGCGACAACAGCCACGGCAACAGCATCACGCCAGGGATCCGAACCTTGAATGTGCCGTGCATGACTATCCTCCCTTGCGCACGAACCGCAGGATGTACCCCGGGAAGCAGCCTGGGCGATACGAGCTGAACGCTCACTGAACCACGGCGAAGCCCACCCAGCGGAAGCCTTCGACCACGGAGCCTCCGGGCCGTGGGATTCGTCGAAAGGCTCGTCCGGGCTCACATCCTACGCACTGGAGCGTCTCCCCCACGGATTCGGCACGCCCCCGCGAAGAGGACGGCATCCATTCTTCTCAGGGGACCGGTGCACCGCCGTTGGGGGTGCCCGCCACCAGCCCGTACTCCATGGCCAGCCGGATCAGCTCCGCGTCACTCTTGACGTTGAGCTTCTCCTGCATGCGGCTTTTGTAGGTGCTCACGGTCTTGGGGGACAGATGCAGTGTCTCCGAAATGCTCTGCACTTTCTGGCCCTGGGCGAGCATGTAGAGGATCTGCATCTCGCGCCCCGAGAGGGCGTCCAGACCCGAGGATCCCCCGCCCGGCAACATCTCCAGCGCCAGGCGTTGGGCCACCTCGGCGGACAGGTAACGCTTGCCTCGCATGACCGTGCGAATCGCCGTGATGATCTCGTCGACACCACAGCCCTTGCTCAGGTACCCGAGCGCGCCGGCCTCCAGCAGCTTCTTTGGGAACGGACCCTGATCGTGCACGGTGACCACGATCACCTTGAGATCCGGCGCCACGCGCAGCATCCGCCGGGTGGCCTCCATCCCGCCGATGCCCGGCATGTTGACATCCATGAGCACCACATTCGGGGCCAGCCTGCCCACCATGCGCACGGCTTCCTCGCCGGTGGCCGCCTCGCCCACCACCACGATGCCCTCCTGTTCGGCGTGGTCCTCGATGAGCCTGCGGATCCCGGTGCGGACCAGGTCGTGATCGTCGACCAGCAATAGCTTGATCATGCGGGGTCGTGTACCTCGAATGCTCTGCGCGGCGCTCCGGGCCGCTCTAGCGGTCAGGTTGCTGGCCTCCCTGCCCGCCTCTTGTATACGCATTGCCCCGCAAACGTGACAACGGTCTTCGGACGAAGGGTGTCAGTTTTCGGCCGAGCCGCCCCACTCCCGATACGGGTGTTTGACCAAGTTCACGTTGTAGTAGCGCGGGTCGTCCGACACCTCGCGGCCGACCCACGGCGGCGGCACGAAGGCCTGATCCTCGGCGTCCAGTTCGAGCTCGGCGACAACCAAGCCCGCGTTCTCCCCCTCGAACACATCGATCTCCCAGGTGTGTCCCCCCCAGTCCACGAAGTGGCGGGTCTTCTCGATCAGGGGCCGCTCGCACAACGTCTCCAGCATCTCGGCCGCCTCGGCCGGGTCGATGGGGTATTCGTACTCGGCGCGGCGCACCGCGAGATCGGCACTCTTGATATTGAGCCACGCCCGCCCGTCGGCGGTGCGCACGCGCACGGAACAGCGCTCATTGTTGGCGAGATATCCCTGCCGGTAGCGCACCGAGCGCCGCACGTGTGACCGCCAGTGGTCTCCCACCACCAGAAACTTGCGTTCGATCTCCGTGGGCATCGGGTCAGTACCGCACCAGGGCCGAGCCCCAGGTGAACCCACCGCCGAAGGCTTCCATGAGCAGCAACTCCCCACGCCGTATGCGCCCGTCCCGCACGGCCACGTCCAGGGCCAGGGGGATCGAGGCGGCCGAAGTGTTGGCGTGTTCGTCCACGGTCACCACCACCCGTTCCATGGGCAGGCCGAGTCTGCGCGCGGTGGCTTCGATGATGCGGTGATTGGCCTGATGGGGGACCAGCCAGTCCACATCCTCCTTGGACATCCCATTGTGCTCCAGGGTCTCGTCCACGATCCGGCCCAAGGTATTGACCGCCACGCGGAAGACTTCGTTGCCCCGCATCTCGATGAAGGCATCGCCCTGGCGCACGCGGTCATACCCCTGGGAAACCCCGTAGGGCACGGTGAGCAGATTGGCGTAACTGCCGTCGGCATGGAGCTGGGTGGAATACAGCCCCGGTTCGGTGGCCGCCTCCAGTACCACGGCGCCCGCCCCGTCACCGAACAGCACGCAAGTGGAACGATCCGTCCAATCGATGAGGCGGGACAAGGTTTCCGCGCCCACCACCAAGGCGCAAGCGGACTGCCCGGCGCGGATGAAATTGTTGGCCACCCCCAGGGCGTAGACGAATCCGGTGCACACCGCTTGCACGTCGAATGCCGGACAGCCGTGCACGTCCAGTTTCTCCTGCAGCAGGCAGGCCGTGCTGGGGAAGACGCGGTCCGGCGTGGTGGTCGCCACGACGATGAGGTCCAGCTCCCGGGCGGCGCGGCCGGCCGCCGCCAGAGCGCTGCGGGCCGCGGCCAGGGCCAAGTCGCTCGTACTCTCGTGGGGACCGGCGATGTGCCGTTTCTTGATTCCGGTGCGCTGCGTGATCCACTCGTCCGAGGTCTCGACCAGCAGCTCCAGATCGTGGTTGGTCATCACGGTTTCCGGGAGATAGCTCCCGGTGCCGGCGATGCGGGCGTACGGCCCGCTCATGCCGCCGTCCCATGGCTGAGCAGTTCGTGTACGCTCTCTCCGATACGCTCGGGCACCCGGGCCGCCGCCTCCAGCCGCGCGATGCGAATGGCATTGGCAAAGGCCATCCGGTCGGCGCCCCCATGGCTCTTGACCACCACGGCGCGCAGGCCCACCAAGCTCGCCCCGTTGTAGCGACGGGGATCCAGCCCCTCGAGCACCGCGCGCAGAACCGGGGCCGCGAGCAAGGCCGCCGCGCGCGTGACCAGGTTGCGTCGGAATCCGTCTTTGAGCAGCCCCGTGATCAACCGGGCCACGCCCTCGCTGCTCTTCAGCGATACATTGCCGACGAAACCGTCACAGACCACCACGTCCACATCGCCGCAGTAGATGTGGTCTCCCTCCACGTACCCGATGTAGTTGAGGGGGCTGCGCTCGAGTAGCGCATTGGCCTCCTTCACCTGCTCGTTGCCCTTGATGGCCTCCTGCCCCACGTTCAGCAGTCCCACGCGGGGACGCTCAAGGTTGGACACGTGTTCGGCCAACACCGAGCCCATCACCGCAAACTGAAGCAGGTGCTCGGCCTTACAATCCACGTTGGCCCCGAGGTCCAGCATGTGGGTGTGCCCATTGCGCGACGGCAGCGCCGTCATGATGGCGGGCCGGTCGATGCCGGCCAGGGTCTTCAGGACGAACCGCCCCGTGGCCATCAGGGCACCCGTGTTGCCCGCGCTCACCGCCGCGTCGGATTCTCCGCTCTTGACCAGATCGATGGCCACCCGCATCGACGAATCCTTCTTGCTGCGCAACGCCTGCGCCGGCGGCTCGTCCATGGCCACCACCTGAGAGGCATGCCGTACCTGGAGCTGGTCCCATCCCTCGCAGCCCTGGGCACGGATCTGCTCGCGGATCCGGGCAGCGTCGCCCACGAGAATGAGGTCCAGGTCCGGCCACTCCCGTACCACCTCGCAGGCAGCCGGCACGGTGACGCCCGGTCCATGGTCCCCACCCATGGCGTCCACCGATATGGTGACGCGTCCGCTCATGAAAACCGCTGTTCGACCATCCCGCCCTGCGGCCGTTCCGTGTGACCGCGGTGAGGCACTATTCCTCGTCTTCCTCTTCGGCGCGCACGATCACTTGCCGACCCCGGTAGAAGCCGTCCGGCGTCACGTGATGTCGCAGGTGCGTCTCACCCGTGGTGGGGTCGATGGACAGGGCCGGGCCGCGCAGCGCGTCATGGGCGCGCCGCATGCCCCGCCGTGACCGGGTCTTGCGTCGTTGCTGAACCGCCATGGCTCGTCTCCTCTCTCGAAAAAACAAAAACGCCCGGGCCGGCCCATCGCGGGCCGATACCACCCGGGTCTGTCCACTCAACCCTTGCGCCGGCGCAGCGCAGCGAGCGCCTCGAAGGGATTGTCCCGTGGGGGTGCGCCCCCCGCCAGGGCGTCGAGGCGATGCATGGCTTCCGCGTCGCAGTCCCCGCGCCGTGGATGCCGAGGCACCATGGGCACGGCCAGCAGGACCTCGTCCTCGACCAACCGCACCAGTGAAAGTCGCTGGTCGCACCCCAATTCGATCGTGTCGAAGTCGTCCCGAAGGCGCGCCGCCTCCGGCCCCGATCGGGCCGCCGCGACCAAGAACTCGGCCTGCACGTCGAGGTCCATGTCGCCGAGGCAACGCTGACACACCACGGTGACGACCGCCGTCACCCGCCCCTCGATGACCACCGCACCCCCGGGCTCCCGGAACGCGCGGACACCGACCTCGACCGCCGGGGAACGTCCGCTCGCGCCGGCACCGGCGAGGCGCCCGAGTTCAGCCCATTGCAACGTGCCCCGGACCCAGCGCCCGCTGCGGGCCAGCTCGTCGGGATCGATCCAACGCGGGAGCGACGCCGCTCCCCGATGTGGGTTCCGGGGTGTCATCTACAGGAAATAAAGGCGAAATTGTACCGAGGCTCCCGAGAGGGGTCAAAGTCGGGCACTTGACCCACCGGCTCCGCTGCACTACAAAACGGCGCCCGCCCGCAGCCGGAGATCCGCTGACCATGAGAACACTCGTGCTGGCCTCCAGTTCCCCGTATCGGCGCGCCCTGCTAGCGCGGTTGGGATTGCCTTTCGAGGCCGCGGATCCAAAGGTCGACGAACGCCGTCTTGCCGGCGAATCCCCCGCCAGCCTGGTCCGCCGGCTTGCCGAGGCCAAGGCCCGTGCCTTGGCCGGGCGCCGTCCCCAGGCCCTCATCATCGGCTCGGACCAGTGCGCGGTCACCGAACGGGACGAGATCCTGGGCAAGCCCGGCGATCTCGAACGGGCCGCCGCCCAGTTGCGCGCGGCCTCCGGACGCAGCGTGCAGTTCCTGACCGGGCTGTGTGTGCTCGACGCGGCCACGGGCACCGTCCAGTCCGACGTCGTGCCGTTCACAGTGCATTTTCGCAAACTCAGCGAGCGGCAGATCCGCGCCTACCTGGAGCGCGAACGCCCGTTCGACTGCGCCGGAAGTTTCCGCTCCGAGGGGCTGGGGATCGCGTTGTTCCGGCGCATGGAGGGCACGGACCCGAGCGCACTCATGGGCCTGCCGTTGATCCGCCTGGTGGACATGCTGGAGGCGGCCGGAATGCCCGTGCTCTGAGCCGGACGCGCTCAGCGCAGCCGTCCCGGAAAGAGCCGTTCCTCCAACCGATCGGCCAAGGCCGTTCCCAGGCGTTCCCCGAGCCGCTCCCACCAATCCCGCCGATGCGTGAACTCGCGCGTGCGTTCCACGCCGATGACCTCGCGGGCCACCGTGGCCTCGTCGGCGAAGCCGTCGATCAGTCCCAGCTCGAGCGCCTCCCGCCCGGTCCAGAACAGCCCCGAAAAGAGCGCCGGATCGTCCGTCAGCCGGTCGCCGCGGCCCTTTTTCACCGCCTCGATGAACTGCCGGTGCACGTCCTTCAGGAGGTCCTTCACGTGCGCCACTTCCTCCGGCTCCAACGGTAGGAAAGGATCCAGGAAACCCTTGTGTCTGCCGGCCGTGAACAGCCGCCGCTCCATGCCCAGCTTGTTCAAGGTACCCACCAATCCGAAACTGTCCAGCCGCACCCCGATCGAGCCCACGATACTCGCCCGGTTGGCATAGATCTTTTCGGCGGCCACGGCGATGTAGTACGCCCCCGAGGCCGCCGCGTCGGTGACCACGGCCACCACCGGAACGTCCGGGTGTTCCTCGCGCAGGCGCAGGATCTCGTCATGCACCAGCGCCGACTGGACCGCACTGCCGCCGGGGCTGTTGATACGCAGGATGACCCCGCGCGTGCCGTCGTCCTCGAAGGCGTCGCGCAGGCCTGCGATCACGTCCCGCGCATTGGCCCCGGCCCCGTCGGCGATGAGGCCGCGGATGGCGACCACCGCCGTGTGCTCACCGGCCCATTCCCCTTCCCAGTCGCCGCCCTGCCACAGCAGCCAGCTCACGACGATCACGTAGGAGAAGAGCAACAACCGGAAGAAGACATTCCAACGCCGCGTGCGACGGCGCTCCTGGAGGGCTTCGCGCGCCAGCTCACGAACGAGCTCGCGTTCCCAGTCTCGATCGCCGTCCGCGCTCATGCGTTCGTCTCCAGGCTCCATCTCTGCGGCTCCGCTTCCACCATCTCCAGCCACCGGGGCAGCTGGCGCAGATCCTCCAGCAGCGCCACGGGCGCGAGCGCCTGCAGGCGCTCGACTCCATGCACCCCATAGGTGACCCCCAATCCCCGAGCCCGCGCCCGCCGCGCCATCTCCAGATCGTACACCGTATCCCCGATCATCAGGGTCTCGCTCGGTGGCACCCGCAGCTCGTCCATCAGCTCCAGCAGCATCTGGGGATGCGGCTTCGACGCCGCCTCATCGGCGCAGCGGCTGGCGTGGAACCACCGCCCCAACCCCGTCTCCCGGAATCCGCGCTCCAGACCGCGTCGCGACTTGCCCGTGGCCACGGCCAGGCGGTAGCCGCGTGCGTGCAGCGCTTCGATGACTCCTTCCACTCCCGGGAACAGCATACTGGCCTCGGCGTCCCGCGCCAGGTAACAGCGCCGGTAGGCTTCGACGAGGCGCTCGACAAACGCGTCGTCGGCATCGGGAAACAGGCTCAGCACCGCCTCGCGCAGACCCAGACCGATGATGTCGCGGATCGCCTCGTCGCTGCGGTGCGGTGCACCCACCGCTTCGATGGCAAGCCGTACGCAACCCACGATGCGCCGTTCGGAATCCATCAAAGTGCCGTCCCAGTCGAACACCAGCAACCGGAACATGACATTCCGTCCGTGGCTCAGGAGGCGACCTGCGCCTGGCTGAGTACCGCGTCGAGCTCCGGCGGCAGAGAAGCCTCGGCCTCTACGCCGCGTCCCTCGAAACGGAAGGCGATCCGCGCCGCGTGCAGAAAGATCCGCCGCAGCCCCCGTCTCCGCCATGCCCGGTTGGCCGCGAAATCACCGTACTTCTCGTCGCCCAGCACCGGATGGCCCAGGTGCGCCGCATGGACCCGGATCTGGTGCATCCGGCCGGTGTGGAGCCGGGCGCGGACCAACGTGGCGTCGGGCAGAGACTGGACGATCTCGAATTCCGTCCGGGCCGGCTTGCCACCGACGCCCGCGCGCATCGCGCCCGCCTGCCGGACCAGCGGCACCTCGACGCGCCGGCGCCGTTCCAGACGTCCGTGCAGCAGCACGAGATATTCCTTGGTCACCGTCCCCGCCCGCAGGGCATCCTGAAAACCCAGCAAGGCACGCCGACGCCGGGCCAGCACCAGGCAACCGCTGGTGTCCCGGTCCAGACGGTGCGCGAGCGTCAGACGGGACGACCCGGGCCAAGCCGCGCGCAGCGTCTCGATCACCCCCCACGGATTGCCGGTGCCGCCGTGAACCGCCACGCCACAGGGCTTGTCCAATACGATGAAGTCGGCATCCTCTTGCAGGATGGCGGCGGTGAGGCGGTCGACGAGGCGCGGCGGCGGCCCATGAGAGAGGGGTTGCGTGGCCACGCGCACCGGCGGCACACGCAGCCGATCACCGGGCCGCAAACGGTAATGGGCGCGGATGCGCCCGCCGTTGACCCGTACCTGTCCGCTGCGCAGCAGCCGGTAGATGTGGCTCTTCGGCACACCCCGCAGGTGGCGGATCAGGAAATTGTCCACGCGCTGACCCTCGGCGGCCTCGTCGACGGTCACGAGTCGGACCGCCGGCCGGGAAGGCCCGGATTTGATGCTTTTCGACATACTGTTATATTCTACTGGGCTTGGGAGCGTGCCGCGAAACCGGCAGGGACCGCGAACGAATCAGACCCCTCCTGAGGCAATTCCGTTCCGGATCACCGACTCATCCGTTGCCGCCTTTCGCTGCTGAACGCGAAGGTTCGAGGCGGGGCACGGCGCATCGATCACGTCCCTCCCAGGCAGGCGCGGCAGCGCCGGCCGAAGCCCTCGGGCTGCCCACTCCCGCAAGCGCGTCCGGCTTGGGCACGGCTGTCACGGCGGCCGGTGCCGCCGGCGGGCCTGCGGCCCGCCTCCGCCCCGCGCGGAGGATTGCTCGCTGCATACGACGAACGATGAATCACAGCGACACCGTCAACGAACTCCTGCTGCTTCTGACCCTGTTCTTCGGCCGGTCCGGCGTCCTCGCGACGCCCGCCACCCCGCGGCGGATGGCGACCCGGCCGTCCCGCCGGGTGCGGAAGCAGCCCCGTATCCGACACAGAGAATCCCATGAAACGCATACTGATCAACGCAACCCAGCAGGAAGAGCTGCGCGTGGCCATGGTGGACGGCCAGCGGCTCTACGATCTTGACATCGAGATTCCTTCCCGCGAGCAGAAGAAAGCCAACATCTACAAGGGGATCATCACCCGGATCGAACCCAGCCTCGAGGCGGCGTTCGTCAACTACGGCGCGGAACGCCACGGCTTCCTGCCGCTGAAGGAGATCGCTCGCAGCTATCTGGACCCCAAGGCCGTGGACGAGCGCAACCGCCCCATCCTCAAAGAGGCGGTCAAGGAGGGTCAGGAACTCATCGTCCAGGTCGAGCGCGAAGAACGCGGCAACAAGGGGGCTGCGCTGACCACCTTCGTCAGCCTGGCGGGCCGCTACCTGGTGCTCATGCCCAACAACCCGCGAGCCGGCGGGGTCTCCCGCCGCATCGAGGGAGAGGATCGGCAGGAAGTCCGCGCCGCGCTCAGCCAGCTCAAGATCGCCCCGGGTATGGGTGTGATCGTGCGCACGGCCGGCGTGGGCCGTACGACCGAGGAGCTGCAGTGGGATCTGGACTACCTGGTCACGCTCTGGGAGTCCATCCTCAAGGCGGGCGAATCGGCCCCGGCGCCCTTCCTCATCTATCAGGAGAGCAACGTCATCATCCGTGCCCTGCGGGATCACCTGCGCAGCGACATCGGTGAGATCCTGATCGACAACGAGGAGGTCTATGCGCAGGCCCGCGACTTCATGGAGCGGGTCATGCCACACAACCTGAAGAAGCTGAAGCTCTACCGCGACCCGGTGCCGCTGTTCAACCGCTTCCAGATCGAAAGCCAGATCCAGTCGGCCTTCGAACGCCAGGTGGCCCTGCCCTCGGGCGGATCCCTGGTCATCGACCACACCGAGGCCCTGGTGAGCATCGACATCAACTCGGCGCGTGCGACCAAGGGGGCCGACATCGAGGAAACCGCCTACAACACCAATCTGGAGGCGGCCGAAGAAATCGCCCGCCAGCTCCGCCTGCGCGACCTGGGCGGCCTGATCGTCGTGGACTTCATCGACATGATCTCGAACAAACACCAGCGGGAGGTCGAACAGCGCCTGCGCGACGCGCTGCGCGTGGACCGCGCCCGGGTCCAGGTGGGCCGCATCTCCCGCTTCGGCCTGCTCGAGATGTCCCGACAACGGCTGCGGCCCTCGCTGGGGGAATCGAGCCAGGAGGTCTGCCCCCGCTGCCTCGGACAGGGGCGCGTGCGCAGCGTGGAATCACTGGCCCTCTCCGTGCTGCGCCTCCTGGAGGAGGAAGCCCTCAAGGCCAACACGGCCCGGGTGATCGCCCAGGTGCCCGTATCCGTGGCCGCCTTCCTGCTCAATGAGAAACGCGAGGCGCTCAGCGAGATCGAGCGCCGTCACAAGGCCCGACTGCTCGTGGTTCCGAATCCGCACCTGGAATCCCCCCACTTCGAGGTGGAGCGCGTGAAGACCGGCGACACCGGGGCCCAACCGGACAAGCCCAGCTACGAGATCGCCACCCCCCCCGCCGCGGAACTCGAATACCGCGTCGATGAACGCCGGGAACGCGAGCAGCCGGCCGTGGCCGTGGTGGCTCCGGAACGCCCAGCTCCCCCGCCGCGCGCCGAGCCCCGCGAAGAGGCCGCGCAACAGACCGAGCCCGGGCTCTTGGTCCAGCTCTGGGACCGTCTCATCGCAACCCTCAAGAAGGAACGCGCGGAGGCCGAGGCCGAGGCCCAGCGCAGTGCCGCCGCCACCCAGCCGCAACGGCAGTCCCGGGACTCCCGCCGGCGCAAACCCGGCACCGCCGAGGGCCAGGGCGCGCGCAATCGTGGTGATCGTGGTGGGAACGCCCGCCGGCGCGGTGGCGGAACGCGAACCCGGGACAAGGCCGAGCAGACCAAGACCGAACCGGAAGTCACCGCCCCGGCATCCGAGCAGCCGGCCGCGGACACGGCCGCGCCCGAACCTGCCAAGGGCGGCAACGGCACGCAAGGCAACGGGCGGAGCCGCGGCCGGCGTCGGGGTGGCCGCGGCCGGCGCCGGAGCGGCACGCGCGGCGCGCCGAGCGAAGCCGCCGCCCGTGCGTCCGACCAGCCCCAGACCAACGAAAAGCGTACGGCATCGCCGACCGATGCGGCCACCGGAAAAGATGCCGGGCAGGAATCGGCCCCCGCCCCCGGGGGCACTCCAACGACCCCTGGCGCAGAGTCCGCGCGAAAGGCGCAGGGCGCGGCATCCCAGCCGGTGGCGGCCGGTTCAGCGGCCCCCGCCTCGGCGCAGGCCACATCTGCCGAGCTCACCGAGGACACATCCACCGCTCGAACTCCGCCGCGCGCCCGGCATGAGTCGTCGGAACCGGCCGCGCCGCCGGAGCGATTCGCCACGGCGGAAACCGAGCCCGGAGCGTCCGCGACGCCCATCACGCAGAGCGACGCAGGCGATCGAGCGCCGGACAAGCCGGCGTCCAAGGCCCGGCGGAAAAGCAACTCCCGCCCCCGGCGGCGCAGCCGGAACACGGCCATGACCACCAAGGGAGACCGTGGTGCAGGCGAAGCACCGGCCCAAGGAAAAGACCAAGACGCCGCACGGACCGACGCGCCCGAATCCACCGGCACGGAGCAACCGGCGGGAAACGCTCCCTCCGGGGCCGCGCCCGTACAAACCGATTCCGGAGCGCAAGGCCCTGCATCCGCCCCTGGGTCCGAATCCCCGGTCGCAACGCCAGCGGCGAAGATCGGCTCCAGCTGAGAAAAACCGGCCACGGAGGGTGCCTCACGCACCCTCCGCCTGCTCAAAGCCGGTGGCGGCGGCGGATCGCCTGCAACAGGCCCTGTGCGGCGTCCTCGATCATATCGAGCACACGTTCGAAGCCACGCGTGCCGCCGTAGTACGGATCGGGTACGTCACGCCCCGGGTAGAGCTCCGAAAATTCCGTGACCAGCCGAATTCGGCCCTGCAGTTCCGGCGGACAGAGCTCCTGCAACACCGCCAGGTTGTCCCGATCCATGGCCAACACGTAGTCCGCCGATCGGAGGTCTTCCACCGTGACCTGCCGGGCGCGTTGCTCATGAAGGGTATACCCGCGGGCCGCGGCCGCCTGCTGCGCCCGTTCGTCCGGCGGCTCGCCCACGTGATAGGCATGGGTGCCCGCCGAATCCACCGCGATCCGTTCCTGCAGGCCCGCCTGCTCCACGAATCGTTCGAACACCCCTTGTCCCATGGGTGAGCGGCAGATGTTGCCCATGCAGACGAACAGTACGCGCACCCTCCTGGTCTGGCTCATGAAATCCCCCCTCTTACCCAAGCTGTGTCCGGTCGGTCGGCGGGGCCTCGAGCACCCGGCGTTGCCTTGTTCCATGAGGGCGGCCGCGCGCCGCTTCAAGACGCGCCAAGGCCTCGGAGGCGGAAAGACGACGGGCCCGGCCGCCCTCTGGGGGCGTCGGGCCCGCGGCATGCTCGCAAAGGACGAACCGCCCGCGCCTGTGCTCAGTCCTCGTTGCCGACCGCCTTCATGCTGAGCCGGATGCGCCCCTGCTTGTCCACTTCCAGGACCTTGACCTTCACCAAGTCCCCTTCCGAGAGCTTGTCGGCCACGCTGGAGACCCGCTCGTCGGAGATCTGGGAGATGTGCACCAGCCCATCCTTGCCCGGCAGGATGTTGACGAAGGCGCCGAAGTCCATGATCTTGGCCACCCGCCCCTCGTAGGTACGTCCCACCTCCACGTCGGCGGTGAGCAGTTCGATGCGCCGCTTGGCCTCCTCGCCGGCCTCCCGGTCCACCGAGGCGATGCGCACGGTGCCGTCGTCCTCGATGTCGATGGTGGTGCCGGTCTCCTCGGTGATGGCGCGGATCGTCACGCCACCCTTGCCGATCACATCCCGGATCTTGTCGGGATGGATCTTCATGGTGATGAACCGTGGCGCGTGCTCGGAGGTGTCCTCGCGCGGCCGGTCGATCACCGCGTTCATCTTCTCCAGGATGTGCATGCGCGCATCCCGCGCCTGGGCGAGCGCGGTGTTCATGATTTCGCGGGTGATGCCCTGGATCTTGATGTCCATCTGCAGCGCGGTCACGCCGTCCTTGGTGCCCGCCACCTTGAAGTCCATGTCGCCCAGGTGGTCCTCGTCACCCATGATGTCGGTGAGGACCGCGTACTGCTCGCCCTCCTTGATGAGGCCCATGGCCACACCCGAGACCTGGGCCTTGATGGGCACGCCGGCATCCATGAGCGACAAACTGGTGCCGCAGACCGAGGCCATGGAACTGGATCCGTTGGATTCGGTGATCTCGGAGACCACCCGGATCACGTAGGGGAACTCGTCCTCGCCGGGCATGACCGCCGCCACTCCCCGCTTGGCCAAACGCCCATGGCCGATCTCACGGCGCTTGGGCGAACCCACCCGTCCGGTCTCGCCCACACAATAGGGCGGGAAGTTGTAGTGCAGAATGAAGTGCTCGCGCCGCTCACCTTCGATGGCATCGATGATCTGGGCGTCGCGCCCGGTGCCCAGGGTGGTGACCACCAGGGCCTGGGTCTCGCCGCGGGTGAACAGGGCCGAACCATGCGTGCGGGGCAGCACGCCCACCCGGATGTCGATGGGTCGCACCTCGGTGGTGCTGCGCCCGTCGATGCGCGGCTCACCGGCCAGGATGCGTCCGCGCACCAGCGATTTCTCCAGCTTGGAGAAGACCTCCCGCACCTCGCCCTCGCTGGGACCTTCCTCGCTGGCGAACCGTTCCACGGCCGCCTTGCGCAGGGCGCCGACCCGGTCCTGGCGCTGGAGCTTGTCCTTGATCCGGTAGGCCTCGTCGAGCGCCTCGCCGAAGGCCGCCTCCACGGCCTGCCGTAGCGACTCGTCCACCTGGGGCGGCTGCCAGTCCCAGCGCGGCTTGCCTGCCTCGGCGGCCAGGTCCCGGATGGCCTGGATGCAGGTCTGCATCTGCTCATGCCCGAACATGACCGCCCCGAGCATGACGTCCTCCGGCAATTCCTTGGCCTCGGATTCCACCATCAGCACCGCTTCGGCGGTGCCCGCCACCACCAGATCGAGCTGGGATTCCTCCAGCTGGCTGAGCGTGGGATTGAGGAGGTACCGCCCGTCCCGGTAACCGACGCGCGCGGCGCCGATCGGTCCGTCGAAGGGGATGCCGGACAACGCCAGCGCCGCCGAGGCGCCGATGATGGAGGGTACGTCGGGATCGACTTCCGGGTTGACCGACATCACCGTGGCGATCACCTGCACCTCGTTGGTGAAACCCTTGGGAAACAGCGGCCGCAACGGCCGGTCGATGAGCCTGGAGGTGAGAATCTCCTTTTCGCTGGGACGGCCCTCGCGCCGGAAGAAACTCCCGGGGATGCGGCCGGCCGCATAGGTGCGCTCCTGATAGTCCACGGTGAGCGGGAAGAAGTCGCGGCCTTCCACGGGCTCCTTGGCGCCCACCACCGTGACCAGAACGACCGTGTCGGCCATGTCCACGAGTACCGCGCCCGTGGCCTGCCGGGCGATCTCGCCCGTCTCCAGGGTGACCTCGTGGTCCCCGTATCGAAACGATTTCTTGACTGATTTCACATCCAGGTCCTGTGAAGTATGGGGGGATTCAGCGGCGTAGGCCGAGTGACTGGATCAGACTCTGATAACGCTGCTGGTCCTTGCGCTTGAGATAGTCCAGCAGTTTGCGCCGCGCGTTGACCATCTTGAGCAGACCGTGACGCGAATGGTGGTCGTGCTTGTGCTCCGCGAAATGGCGGGTCAGCCCCTCGATACGGGCCGAGAGCAAGGCGACCTGGACCTCGGGTGATCCCGTATCGCCCTCGGCCCGCCGGTACTTCTCGATGATCCGGCTCTTTTCCTCAGGTGTCAGCATGGTTTCTGGCTCCCCAAATTCCCAACGATTCAAACATGAATATCCGATACTTACCGCACAATGCGGGGACCGCGGATCCCCCGCGGCCCGATGACGACCCCCCGCCCCCTGGCGCCGCTTTGCTCATGCCCGTGGCCCGCGCGATTTTACCACGCGCCTCGATCACCACAACACGCCGCCAAACCTCATACAATGATTTATAACTACTCGTTAACACGCTGTTCCACAAATTATTCTATTGGCTTCCACGCGCCGATACCCGCCGCTCATCGGGAGAAGACCAGCCGCTTCGGCCCAATGCGCCCGTCGTCCAGGGCACGGCCCACACCCAGGAATGCCCCCTGCTCGTCATACAGCCGCACCAGCCCTTCGGTGGGCGCCCCCGGCACCAGCACGGGCTGCCCCGAACGGGCATAGAACGCCATGTCGGCGGTCAGATGAACCGCCGGGCGGTCGGCCAATGCGGCGTCCAGCGGCAGGAGCAGCGCATCCAGGGCGGAGAACCCTTCCTGGGCCCTTGCCGTCAACTCGTCCAGGGTGTGCATGCCCTGCCCCTCGTCAAAGGGGCCCACGCCCAGCCGGCGCAGGGCATGCACGTGCGCCCCGCAGCCCAGCGCCTCGCCGATGTCCTCGGCCAGGGTGCGGATGTAGGTGCCCTTGGAGCACATGATGTCCAATTCCAGGAGATCGCCCTCCATGCCGAGCAGCTCCAGGCGGTGGATGTGCACGGTGCGGGGCTCGCGCTCCACGCGCACGCCCTCGCGCGCCAGTTCGTAGAGCCGCCGGCCCTGCCGCTTGATGGCCGAGTACATGGGCGGCACCTGCTGAATCTCGCCGCGGAAACGCGCCAGCACCGCTTCCACGCGGTCCGTATCCAGGCCCTCCACCGGACGGCTCTCGAGCACCGCGCCTTCCGCATCGCCGGTCTCGGTGCGCACACCGAGCCGGAACACGGTGCGGTAGTGCTTGTCGGCCTCCAGCAGAAAGGCCGACAGCTTGGTGGCCTCGCCGAGGCAGACCACGAGCAGCCCACTGGCGATGGGATCGAGGCTGCCCGTGTGTCCCGCTTTGCGCGCCCGAAACAGACGCTTGGCCCGTTGCAGGGCGTCGTTGCTGGAGATCCCCACGGGCTTGTCCAGCAGCAGCAGTCCGTGCACGTTGCGCAGGTGTTTCCGGGATCTGGACATGGCGGAAAGGTCAGTTCTTGTGCAAGGCCCTGCGGATGAGCGCCTCCAGCTCGGCCGCCTTCTTTTCGGTGTCGTCATAGATGAAGCGAAGTTGCGGAACGGTACGGATGCGCATTCGCCGGCCCAGTTGTCCGCGCAAGAACCCCGCCGCGTGTTCGAGCCCCGCCTGGATCTCCGCCAGGCGCCGCGGCTCGTCCTCCAGCGTGCTGTAGTAGACCTTGGCATGCGCGAGGTCGCGGCTCACGCGCACGTCGAGCAGCGTGACCCCGGCCACCCGCGGATCCTTGACCGCATCGCGCAGCAGCTCGGCCAGCTCACGCCGGATCTGCTCGCCGACGCGCAGGGTTCTGGGAATGTCGCTGGCGGCCATCAGAGCTCGCGTTGGACCTCGAAGCGCTCATAGACCTCGATCTGGTCCCCGGGCTTGATGTCGTTGTAGCCCTTCACCGCGATGCCGCACTCGGAGCCGGCGCGCACCTCCTGCACGTCCTCCTTGTAATGCCGCAGCGACTCCAGCTCGCCCTCGTAGATCACCACGTCGTCGCGCAACACGCGGATTGGATTGCCCCGCTTCACCACGCCGTCGACCACCATGCAGCCGGCGACTGCGCCGAACTTGGAGGAGCGGAACACCTCCTTGACCTCGGCCAGCCCCACGATCTCTTCGCGCAGCTCCGGCGAGAGCATGCCGGACAGGGCCGCCTTCACGTCGTCGATGGCCTCGTAGATGACGCTGTAGTACCGGATCTCCACACCGGACTCCTCGGCCGCCCGCCGCGCGGCGGCGTCGGCGCGGACGTTGAAGCCGATGATGATGGCCTGGGAGGCACTGGCCAGCACCACGTCGGACTCCCGGATGCCGCCCACGCCGGCCGCCACCACGTTGACCTTGGCGTCCTCGGTGGAGATCTTCTGCAGCGCCTCGCGCAGCGCCTCGACGCTGCCCTGTACGTCGGCCTTGACGATGACGTTGAGTGTGACCACTTCGCCCTCCTGCTTCTGGGCGAAGAAGGCCTCCAACTTGGCCGCCTGCTGGCTGGCCAGTTTGCTCTCGCGCAGTTTCTCGCGCCGCGCCTCGGCGACCTCGCGGGCCTTGCGTTCGTCGGTCACCACCATGGCGTCGTCCCCGGCATTGGGCACGCCGGACAGACCCAACACCTGCACCGGAATCGAGGGTCCGGCCTCCTGCACCTGCTCCCCGCGCTCGTTGAACATGGCACGCACACGGCCGTATTCCGTCCCCGCGAGCAACATGTCACCGCGCCTGAGGGTGCCGCGCTGGACCAAAACGGTGGCCACGGGTCCGCGCCCCTTGTCCAGGCTGGCCTCGATCACCACACCTCGGGCGGGCCCCTCCCGCGGGGCCTTGAGCTCCTGGAGCTCCGCCTGCAGCAGGATCGCCTCGAGCAGCTCGTCGATGCCTTGCCCGGTCTTGGCGGACACCGGAACAAAGATGGTATCTCCTCCCCAGGACTCGGGGATCACCTCGTGCTGTGCCAACTCGTTGGTCACCCGGTCGGGGTCGGCCTCCGGCTTGTCGATCTTGTTGATGGCCACGATGAGGGGCACGCCGGCGGCCTTGGCGTGCTGGATGGCCTCGATGGTCTGCGGCATCACGCCGTCGTCGGCCGCCACCACCAGGATCACGATGTCGGTGACCTGGGCGCCGCGGGCCCGCATGGCGGTGAAGGCCGCATGGCCCGGAGTGTCCAGGAAGGTGATGCCGCCGTGGCCGGTGTCCACGTGATAGGCGCCGATGTGCTGCGTGATGCCACCGGCCTCGCCCTCCGCCACGGCGGACTTGCGGATGTAGTCGAGCAAAGAGGTCTTGCCGTGGTCCACGTGGCCCATGATGGTCACCACGGGTGGACGGGGCACCGCCTCGCCGGCCGCCTCTTCGGCGACCTCCAGCTCCGCCTCCACGTCCTTGGGCTGATAGGGCTTGGCCTTGTGGCCCATCTCTTCGACCACCAGCATGGCGGTGTCCTGGTCCAGCGGTTGGTTGATGGTGGCCATCACACCCATGCCCATGAGCACCTTGATGACCTCGCTGGCCTTGACCGCCATCTTCTGGGCCAGGTCCGAGACCGTGATGGTCTCGGGAATCTCCACCTCGCGCACCACCGGCGCGGTCGGCTTCTCGAATTTCTGGCGGCTCTCCACCACGATGCGGCCCGGACGCTGTTTCTTGGCCTTGCGGCGGCCGCGTTTGTCGCTGGCCACGTGGAGCTCCTTGCGCCCGTAACGGCCGGCGTGCTCCTTTTTCTTCTCGGCCTGGCTCTTCTTGGCCTCGCGGGCCTGGGCGGCCTGACGGGCGGCCTGCTCCTCGGCCTGGCGCCGCGCCTCGGCCTCGGCGCGCTGGCGTTCCTCCTCGGCGCGCCTGCGGGCCTCCTCTTCCTCCCGGGCGCGGCGTTCGGCCTCGCGCCGGCGTTGCTCTTCCTCACGCCGGCGCGCCTCCTCGGCCGCCCGGCGCTCGGCCTCGGCTCGGGCCACCTCCTCCTGGACCCGCTCGCTCTCGGCCTTGGCCTGCTCGAGACGGCGTTTCTCCTCTTCCACCACCGCCGAGCGCGGCACGTAGGTGCGCCGCTTGCGCCGTTCCACGGTCACCGTGCGCGCCGGCGCGCCGCGGGCCGGGCCCGCCGTGCGCGGACCGGCGCCCGGGCCCAGGCGGATCTCGCTCACACTCTTGCGCTTGAGGGTGACCTTTCGCACGCCTTTCACGCCGCCCTCCCCGGCCGCCCCGCCTCTGCCGTGGATCTCCCGGAGATGGGCCAGCAGGCGCATCTTCTCGTCATCCGTGATGGTCTGCTCCGGATCCTGGAAGGACATGCCCGCCTCGTTGAGCTGTTCCAGCAGACGCTCCACCGGAGTACCGACCACCTCCGCCAACTCTTTCACCGTGATTTCCGTCATCTCTCCACCTCCGGCGGCGTCAGTCTTTCTGCGCCTCTTCCTCGAACCACGGCGCGCGCGCCGTCATGATCAGCTCGCCGGCGCGTTCCGCATCGACCCCGCCGATCTCCACCAGCTCCTCCACGGACAAATCCGCCAGTTCCTCCATGGTGGTCACCCCCTGCGAGGCCAGCCGGTGGGCCAGCCCCTCGTCCATACCTTCCATGTTGAGCAGGTCCTCGGCCGGGGGCGAGCCGCCGAGCTCCTCCTCCGATGCGATGGCCTGGGTGAGCAGTGCGTCCTGGGCCCTGCGGCGCAGTTCCTCGACGATCTCCTCGTCGAACTCCTCGATCTGCAACAACTCGTGGGATGGGACGTAGGCCAGTTCCTCCACCGTGGTGAAACCCTCCTGCACCAGAATGGCGGCGACCTCCTCGTCCACGTCGAGCTGCTCCATGAATCTTTCCTGCAGCTCCCGGGCCTCGCGTTCGGCCTTCTCCTCGAACTCCTCGCGGGACATCACGTTGAGCTCCCAGCCGGTGAGCTGGCTGGCCAGTTTCACGTTCTGGCCGCCGCGTCCGATGGCCTGGGAGAGTTTCTCTTCTTCCACGGCGATGTCCATGCGGCCTTCGTCCTCGTCCACCACGATGGAGGCCACCTCGGCCGGGGCCATGGCGTTGATGACGAACACCGCCGGATCCTCGTCCCAGAGGATGATGTCGATGCGCTCGCCGGCCAATTCGTTGGACACGGCCTGCACGCGCGAGCCCCGCATTCCAACGCAGGCACCGACCGGGTCCAGGCGCGGATCGTTGGACTTGACGGCGATCTTGGCCCGCATGCCCGGATCGCGCGCCGCGCTGACGATCTCCACCAGCCCCTGCCCCACCTCGGGCACCTCGAGCTTGAACAACTCGATGAGGAACTGGGGATCGGTTCTCGACAGAATGAGCTGCGGGCCGCGGGTCTCCGTGCGCACCTCTTTGAGGTAGGCGCGGATCTGATCGCCAGGACGCACCGATTCGCGCGGAATCATGTATTCACGCGGCACGAAGCCCTCGACGTTGTCGCCCAGGTCCAGATAGATGCCGGAGCGTTCCACGCGCTTGACCTCGCCCAGCACCAGCTCGCCCACGCGATCCTTGTATTGCTCGGCGATACGGGCGCGTTCGGCCTCGCGCACCTTTTGGACGATCACCTGTTTGGCGGCCTGGGCCGCGATCCGCCCGAAGCCGGCGGGCTCGATGGGCTCCTCGATGTAGTCGCCCACCTGGACGTCGGGATCCTTCCGCCGGGCGTAGCTCAACAGGATCTGGCGTTCCGGCGACTCGAACTCCGGATCCTCGTCGTCCACCACCAGCCAGCGTCGGAAGGCCCTGTAGTCACCTGTCTTGCGGTCGATCTCCACGCGCACGTCGATCTCGCCGCCGTGTTTCTTGCGCGTGGCCGAAGCGATGGCCGCCTCCACCGCTTCGAAGATCACCTCGCGGTCCACCCCTTTTTCATTGGAGACCACGTCGGCAACCAGCAGAATCTCTTTGTTCATCCTGTTTCCTCTCCACCAACCCGTGGCCGGCGCCTTTCCGGATATCTCCGGCTCACGTTAAGATATGCCAACAAGGCATTCTTTTATATGACATAACGCTCCTGAACCAGTTCCACCCTCAGAACTCTGGAACCACCCGTACCCGGGCGACCGCATCCAGCGGGATCCGCACCGTGCCCTCGGCGTCTTCGAGCTCGAGCCAGCCATCCCGCCAGTCCCGGATGCGGCCCTTGAACCGCCGCCGGCCGTCGAGCTTGTGTTCCGTGCGCACCTGAACCACATCCCCCGCGTGGCGACGCAACTGTTGTTCGTTGAACAGCGGCCGATCCAGCCCGGGGGAAGACACCTCCAGCGTATACGCGCCGGGGATCGGATCCTCCACGTCCAGCACACTGCCGAGCTGGCGGCTCACCCGCTCGCAGTCCTGCAGGGTGACCCCCTGCGGATGCTCGATGTAGACACGCAGGATCGGGTGGCGCTGCCTGGGATCGAACTCCACGCCCCACAGTTCGTAGCCCAGTCCCCGCACCACGGGAGCGATCAGATCCACCACCTCGCGGGGCGCCGATTGTAACGTCCACTGCGTCATCCAAAATAAAAAAAGGGCTTACGCCCCTGTTTCCCGCGGACCCGATCCACCGGCGACGACGGATCCGATCCAGAAACGAACATGGCCCCTCGTGGGGGCCATCGCCAAGCGCCGACCATCGACAGGGCAGTGCCCCTGTCAATCGCGGTAGTATAGCAACAACCCGCGCCGGGCCCAAGCCGGGCGGGACGGTCGTCGTACGCCGAGGTACGCCCGCGCTTGCGTCCAGCCGCGAGGTCGGTCCGGGACGCCACGGCCGCCTTGAAATCCAAGGGCCGGACCGCATCTACAGCAGGTCCTTGCACAGCCCAGCCTCAGACCAACAAAACAAAGGCCCATCCGATGAAATTCAGGGATTACTACGAGGTCCTCGGCGTCAAGCGCGACGCCACGCAGGACGAAATCAAACGCGCCTATCGCAAACTGGCCAGAAAGTATCACCCCGACGTGAGCAAGGAGGCGGACGCGGAAGATAAGTTCAAGGAGGTGCGCGAGGCCTACGAGGTCCTCAAGGACCCGGAAAAGCGCGCCGCCTACGACAAGTTCGGGCAACACTGGCGAGAAGGCCAGGAGTTCACCCCACCCCCGGACTGGGATGCCGGATTCGAGTTCTCGGGCGGCGGTTACACCGAGGCCGAGGGCTTCAGCGACTTTTTCGAGACCTTGTTCGGCGCCCGCGCCGGCGCGGGATTCCACCGGACCGGCGCGGGCGCGCGCGGGTTCCGGATGAAGGGCGAAGATCACCATGCCAAGATCCTCATCGATCTGGAGGACGCCTTCCACGGCACCACCCGCAGCATCACCCTGCAGGTCCCCGAGGTGGACGAGCGCGGGCGCGTCACCACGCGTACCCGCACCCTCAATGTGCGTATCCCCAAGGGAATCACCGAGGGGCAGCGGATTCGCCTGGCCGGTCAGGGCGGGCCCGGTGTGGGCGGAGGGCCGGCAGGCGATCTGTACCTGGAAGTCCGCTTCCGGCCCCATCCGATCTATCGTGTGGACAAGCGCGATCTCTATCTGGACCTGCCCGTCACCCCTTGGGAGGCGGCGCTCGGCGCCACGGTGCCCGTACCCACACCCGGCGGGACGGTGGAGGTGAAGATCCCACCCGGGACCCAGTCGGGACAGAAACTGCGCCTCAAAGGCAAGGGACTGCCGGGCAAGAAACCGGGAGACCTGTATGTCGTGCTCAAGATCGTCACCCCCGAGCCCAAGACGGCCGAAGACCGCGCCCTTTATGAACGCATGGCGAAACAGATGCCCATGAACCCCCGCGCTGCCCTGGGAGTAGGACGATGAACCATCCGCTGGACGTGTTGACCGGTCAGATCCTGGACGAGGAGGCCCTGCTGGGCCTGCGCGAGGTGTGCGACCTGTGTGGCGTGCACGCCGAAGCCATCATCGAAATGGTCGAAGAGGGCATCGCCGAGCCGGTGGGCCGCCGCCCCCTGGAATGGCGGTTCACCGGGCCGATGGTGGCGCGCCTGCAACGGGCGTTGCGCCTGCAGGCCGAACTCGGCGTCAATCTCGCCGGAGCGGCCCTTGCCCTCGACCTGTTGGACGAACTCGACGCGCTGCGCCGCACCCTGTGCCGCTACGGGACCTAGCCCCGAGACGGCTATCCGCCGCCGGCGCCGGGTCAACCCGCCAGCCGCTCCAGGATCGCCCGGAAGTGGCGCGAGTTCGCAATCAGGATGCCCACTTTGTCGGCCCACTTCTGCAGCCCCTCGTCGCCGGAGACCACCGTACCGTCGAGTTCGTAGGCGAGCAGCAGGACGTCGGCATCCTCGCGGCTGTCCAGGATCCCACGGCGCAGTGCTTCCCGGTACCGAGAGCGCAACCGGTTCACCAACCGCCCCACGTCCTCGGCGGTGGTGGCACCGCCCGCCTCCTTGGTCAGCTCCTCGGCGATGCGCAGGCCGCGGTCCACCCGCAGACGAACCTCGTCGATGAACTCATAGAGGATTTCGCTGGGAATCATGAGACTGTAGCGACGCGGCGAGCGAATGCGCACCAGGGCCTCGAAGTCGGCGGCGAGATCTCCGAGATGCTTCATCTTGGTCAGTTCGCCGTAGACCGAACTGGGCATGTAGAACTCGGCCCGGCTGCGCGCCGCCACCTCCACGAAGACGCGCACCGCCTCCTCGGTGGTGGGCCCGAAGTGGCTGAACACGTCCGGATTCGTGAACAGGCTCGTATCGAGGACGAAACGTTCGATCATGAAACAATCCCCGCAAACAGGAAGCGCAAAAGGCCACCGGGCCACCGGCCCGGATGGCACGCACGGGGTATCGCTCCACCCGGTTCGCGTCGGATCCCGATCATGTCGGGGAACAAAACCGGTAACGCCCGCCCCCGTCCCCTTTCGCCTGATACATGGCCTGATCGGCCCGCGTCTCCAGCAGCGCGGCGGCTTCCGCATCCTCCGGCCACACCGCGATACCGATGCTGGCCCCCATGCGAAGCGTCTCCCCCTCCATGTCCAGGGGCTCCGCCAAGGCCCGGCCCAATGAGCAGGCGATGGTGGCCAGCTCACCGCGCGCACCCACGTCGCAGATGAGCACCGTGAACTCGTCTCCGCCGCGCCGCGCCACCAGGTCGCAGCGCCGTACCTGCCCGCGCAACCGGTTGGCGGCGATTTGCAGCACCGAATCCCCTTTGTGATGGCCGAGCCGGTCATTGACCCGCTTGAAGTCGTCCAGGTCCACGAACAGCACACCCAACCGCGCGCCGCGCCGCCGCGCATCGGCCACGGCCTCGCGCAGGCGCCGCTCGAACAGCCGCCGGTTGGGCAACCCTGTCAAAGGATCGTGATCGGCCAGGTGTGCCAGTTCGCTCCGGGCCCGGTGCTGCTCGGTCACGTCCTGTACCACCCCGATGATCGCGCGCACGCGGCCGTCGGTGCGGCGTTCCATGTCAGCGAGGATCCGGATCGCCCGCCAGCCCCCGGCACCGTCGCAGACACGGCATTCCACGTCGAGCACGTCCCCGGAGCGCAACACCCGCCCCAACGCCCGCCGCACCGCGGCCCGATCCTCCGGATGCAGGCGCTCCCAACAGGCCCGCGGGGTACACACTGGATCGTGCGCACCGCAGATGCGCGCGCACATGCCCGAGCACCGGACCTGCCCCGTACTCCGGTCCCAGCGCCAGGTTCCGATTCCAGCGATCTGCTGTGCCCTGCGCAGGCCCGCCTGGCTCGCACGCAACTCATCCTCGATGCGCCGCCGCTCCATGGCGTGCCCGATCATCACGCTGGCCGAACGCAGCAAGGCCAGGTCGGGCTCTCCCCATTCCGCCATGGTGCGCACCGCATCGAAGCCGACGAAGCCGGCACAGCGGCCGGAGACCTGCAACGCGACATTGATCATGGAGCGGATTCCCTGGACTTTCAGCTCCTCGCGCAAGGCGCTCGCCGAGTCGGGCAACGCGTCCGTGCACGGCACGAGCACGAAGCCGAACCGCTCGAGCTGTCGAAGATGCCACAGAAAGGGCCGGGCCGGTACATGCTGCGCGCGATGCATCTGGGGAGAGACCCCGGCGGCGCACCATTCGTGTGTGTTGGTCAGCCACTCGCCGTCTCCGGACAGCCGGAACAAATAGGCGCGGTCGGCCCCCATGAACCGCCCGATGGCGTGCAGGGTTTCGTCGATGGCGTCGTCGAGGGCCGTGCCCGGGGCCCGCAACAGGCGCAGGGCGATGGACGAGAGCAGCCCCTCGAAGGCCAGCCGGCGGTCCACCGGACGGCCTGCCTCGTCCAGCGGGTACTGTTCCATGTCCAGGACCACCAGCGGGTCGCGAACCCCCAACCCCAGAAGCGCGGAGGCCTCTACCACACACCGGTAATGTGCCCCCTCGCGGGCATGATCCACCTGGTAGACGACGCTGCCACCGCCATCCACCGCGGCCTTCCAGTGGTGAACCACGTCCTGGCCGCAGGCCGGGTGTTCGCACGCCTCGCCCAGGGGGGCCCCCCGGTGCCGTTGCCAGTCCAGGCCGAGCATCCGTTCCGCGCGCGGACTCATGAATTGCAACCGTCCCTCGCGGTCCACGACCACGACCCCCCGCTCGGCCGAGGAAACCGCCAGGGCGAACGAGTCCCGCGCCCCGTCGTCTTCCTGCGTCCCCCCCGGCTTTCCGTGTGATGTTCCCGATCGCCCCATGCCCTGCCGCGCTCGCCTCCGCCTCGGACCGGGACACCGCCCCGGTGGAATCCGCCCTCTCCCTGCTCCATGCCGGGGAGGCATGCCCACCCCCGTGCAGGTCCTATAGGCCGCCGGCGACCGCTTTGCAAGCATTCCGCCGGACCGGACGCCCCACGGCCGTCTCCCCGGCCCGGGTGCTTCGCGCCGGTCCCGAAGGCCCAACAGCCTGCCAAGGGGCCCGCTTCACGTTCATTTCAACCTGTCCAGGCGCAAGCGCTCCCGCTGGTCGAACAACCGCCTGCCGCCCCACCACACGGCGACCAAGGCGCCGAGTCCGGTGCCCCCGGTGATGAGAAACATGATGAGAATCTGGTACTTCACCGCCTCCATGGGCGGGTTTCCCGCCAGGATCTGGCCGGTCATCATGCCCGGCAGACTGACCACGCCGGCCGCGGCCATGGCGTTGATCATGGGCATCAAGCCCGTGCGCATGCTCAGCACGCGGATCTCGGCGATGGCCTGGCGGGCCGTCCGCCCCAAAAGCAACTGGGCCTCGATCTGGCCGGCGCGCTGCCTGGCCTCGCTCGTCAGCCGGTCCAGCGCCAACGACACCCCATTCATGGTGTTGCCCAGGATCATCCCCAACAACGGGATGGCGTACCGCGGATCGTACCAGGGACGGGGCTCCAGGAGCGCCACGAGCGCCAGCGCGGTGACGCTGAAAGAAGAGGTGAACATGGCCCCGGTACCCAACCCATATCCCCACAAACCCCGGAACCGGTGCTTCTGCCGGGCGACCACCTCCCGGCCGGCCACGGCCAGCATGATGCAGGCGATCCCGCCCACCCACAGCGGGTTGGCCTGGGCGAACACGGCGCGCAACACCCATCCGACGAGGAACAGCTGAACCGTCGTGCGCAGGGCGGCGACCAGCATCGCGGCGCTGGTGCCCAGATGCAGCCGCCAGCTCAGTGCCGCCAGGCCGAGTACCAGGCCGGCCGCCACGGCCAGGTCCCACGGCGTGACGGGGATCGTGCCGGTCACGGTTCAAGCCGCCGCCCGCCGGGCGCCGCCCAGCTCCAACACCCGGTCCGGCCGGATCCGTTCACGCTGGTCTGGCTGGTGCCCCACCCAGATCACGCCCACCCCATCGCGTTTCCGCTGCCCGGCGATCAGCCCCTCCACGCGCCGGGTGTTGGCCGGATCGAGATTGGCGGTCGGCTCGTCGAGCAGCAGCACACGGGGCCGGTTGGCGAGCAGACGCAGCAGCGCCAAGCGCTGCCGTTCCCCGCTGGAGAGCCCGCCGACGGGCCGGTCCAGGATCCCGGCGTCGAGCCCCAACGCATCGAGCTCGGCCGCCGCGGGCTGGGGATCGAAATGGTCACGGACCCGCGGCGCCCACCATTGCGGTTCGGCCGGAAGCAGTCCCACGAGCCGACGCCAGCGCGCCGCAGGCACGGCTTCCCGCGCCGTGCCATCCAGGCGCACCTCGCCCTCGCTGGGATCCAGATCGGCGATGGCGCGCAGCAACCGACTCTTGCCGGCCCCGGACGGGCCCTGGACGAAGATCAGCCCTCCCGGAGGGAGCTCGAAGCCGACCGGACCGAAGTGGGCGCCCCGCAGCCCACGGACCGCCAGCCTGGGGATCGACGGTCGGGGGGGACCGTTCAAGCTAGCGGCTGCGCAACGGCGTGCGACCGTTGAGCGGCTGCACCGGGCGCGCGTTGGCCCCCATGATCCGGCCGAGGCGGTGCAGCAAGCCAGGTGGGACCTCCACGGGCTCGGTCAACACGAACCACTCCACCCCCTCGGTGCACGGTGGCGTGGTGAGCGACCCTCGATAATAGACATAGTCCCGGCGGGCGGGCAGCAGGTCCTCCGGATCGATCCGCAACGCCCGCACCGGATAGCGTTGATGCTCCAGGGTGGGCAGCGCCCCCCACAGGCTGGAGAACGTGCTGCCCGACCATCGCCCGGGCACCAGCCACACCGCCACCACCGCCAAGGTCCCGTCATCGGCCCGGTGCACCAGGTGCAGCTCCGCCGGTGCCGGCATCCCCCAGCGCAGGTGCTCGCTCGGCGTGTGGAAGTGAAACTGCACGAGCCGGTAACGGTTCACCCCGGCGTGCAACGTGGAACCCGGCGCGACGTCGAACCGGATGGTGTGTCCGTTGTTGACCACCGTCTCCGCCCAGCTGCGATAGTCGAATTCCAGGGGTGGCAATCGGGCGGGAAGCGCAGCCCCCACGTCGATGGGCGACTGCCGGGTGCCGTCGCCGCACAGCGCCCACGGTTCGGCGAGCGAGCCCCAGTGTTCCGGCCCCGTCTCGCCGACATAGCTCCAGTGCACCCCCTCCGAGGCCTGCGCCAGGCACACCACCCAGAACCATAGAACCACCCCGATCCAGATCCGCCGTCCCATCGTCACCCCCGTATCGCTGAACATCGGTCTCCAACGCCACCGCGACGCACCGCGCCGGCTACGCGGCCGCCTGTTTCGCCGCGCGAATGGTCTCCAGGACCTTGGCCGGATGGTCGGCGGCCCGGGTCACCCGCCGCCAGTGTTTCACCACGCGGCCCTCGGGATCGATCCACACCGTGGAACGGATCACACCCACGGTCTTGCGCCCGTACAGGGTCTTCTCGCCCCAGGCGCCGTAGCGCTCCATCACCTGCTTGTCCGGATCGGACAACAGAACGAAGGGGAGACCATGCTGGCTGGCGAACTTTTCGTGGGAGGCCGGACTGTCGGGCGAGATCCCGATCACCGCCACCCCGAGCTTTTCGAACTCCGGCCACAGGTCGCGGAACCCCTGCGCCTCCTTCGTACATCCCGGTGTGTTGTCCTTGGGGTAGAAATACACCACCACGTCCCTCCCGCGGAAATCGTGCAGGGACACCGCGTTTCCACGGGCATCGTTCAGGGTGAAATCCGGGGCGGGAGCCCCTTCTTCTATGGCCATCTGGGTCGCCTCCTCGTGTGGACTGGCACCGGCAGCCGGCGCGCCGACGGGATTATACCCGCATGGCGGACCCGGGCCGCGAATCTACCGCCGGGCCGCCCTGGACGGGCGGCCATGGCGCACGACCGTCACCCCGACGAGCGATGGAGATATACTTCATCGATTCTGGATCGCGCCCCAGCCGAAACAACCCCCGTTCATGGCCACGACCCGCCTGACCTCGCTCCCGGAAGCCCAGCTCGAACGCATCAACCACCTGGCTTCGCGGCTGGTCCTCGCGTTGCTGGTGGTGGCGCTCGCCCACACGGCGGCCCGCATCACCTGGGAGCTGGTCGCACCCGCCCCGAAAGAACCGCTCGCCCTGCCGGGCCCCACCCCGCCGAGCACCGCGACCGCAACCCGCCCGGCCGATCATGCAGCGCGTATCGTGAACGCGCACCTGTTCGGAGTAGTCCAGTCCAGGCCGCAGATCGTCCAACCCGCATCCGTACCCGAGACCCGGCTCAATCTGACCCTGCGCGGGGTGCTCGCGGCGCCCGGGGAGCAGGCCATCGCGCTCATCGCCAGCGGTTCCGGGCCCGAGTCCGTCTACCAGGTGGGCGACCGGCTGCCCGGCGGTGCGGTGCTCAAGGAGGTCCTGCCGGACCGGGTGGTGCTCGAACGCAACGGCCAGCTCGAGACGCTGAAGCTGCCCAGGGCCAAGACGACCGGGTTCAACACCAACGAACCTGCGCCGCGCGCCTCCGCCGGGGCGGGTGCGCCGGCCCGATCCTTCAGCGCCCTGCGCGAGCGGGCGGCCAGTCGGGCCCTGGCCCGCTTGAAACAGACGGCGCTGCGCAATCCCCAGGCCCTCGCCCGCATGATCCGGGCCACGCCCGTCGAGGAGAACGGACAACTGGTCGGGTACCGGGTCGCCCCGGGGACCAACCGCAGCCTGTTCACCCAGCTCGGGCTCCGGCCCGGTGACATCGTCACGCAGATCAACGGAATCACGCTCAGCGATCCGAACGACACGCTGTCGGTGCTGCAGGTGCTGAACGATGCCGACCGGATCAGCATCACGGTGCGGCGTAACGGCACGGAGACCACCCTGACCCACGCAATCGGCGAGACCGGTGGTGGATGAGCCCGCCTGCACCGACATCCCGCCGGCACCCCACCGACGGGGCACCCGGGCGACCGCCCACTCCAAGTCGGAGAATGCAGTAGAATTGCCCACCAGCGCCAGCCCAGGCGTCCCGCCGGACCGAACCCATTGCCACCAGGACTGTTCCATGCGACCCGGTCATCACCGACGGCATTTCCGATCCCGACACTGGTTGTGCGCCGCGCTGTTGTTCGTCTGCGCCCTGGCCCCCGCTCTGGCGGCCGAGGTGACGCTCAATCTCAAGGACGCCGATATCCGCACGCTCATCGAGACGGTCTCGGAGGCCACCGGCAAGAACTTCGTCATCGATCCGCGGGTCAAGGGCAAGGTGACGGTGGTTTCGGCCCACCCCATGAACGCCGACGATCTCTACCAGGTGTTCCTCTCGATCCTCCAGGTGCACGGCTACTCCGCCGTCCAGGTGGGCGAGGTCATCAAGATCGTGCCGGACGTGAGCGCCAAGCAAGGCCCCATTCCCGTGGTGCCCGTTCCGGGCGAGAAGGCGCCGGTCGGTGATCAGATGGTCACGCGCGTGGTGCCCATCCACAACGTGCCGGCGGCCCAGCTCGTGCCCATCCTGCGACCCCTCGTGCCGCAGCAGGGCCATCTGGCGGCCTACGCCGCCAGCAACGCCCTGGTGGTCTCCGACCGCGCCGACAACATCGAACGGATCCTGGACATCATCCGGCGCATCGACGTCCCCGACAGTCAGGAGATCGAACTCATCCCGTTGCGCCACGCCTCGGCCAAGGATGTGGTCCAGATCATCAACTCCGTCAATCAGAACAAGGCCAAGGGGCAGCAGTATCCGGAACTGGTGATCACCGCCGATCAGCGCACCAACAGCATCCTCCTGGCCGGAGACAAGTCGGCGCGGCTGCGCGTGCGCGCCCTCGTGGCGCAACTGGACACGCCGCTGGAGGGAGGCGGTTTCACCCAGGTGGTGTTCCTCAAACACGCCAGCGCCGAGGACCTGGCGCCCATCCTGCTGGGCGTGGGGCGCCAGCAGATCAAGGCGGAGAAGGCCAAGGCCGCGCCGACCAAGGCTGGGGCGAAAAGGGTGCCGCGGGTCACGCGGACCCCGAGCGGCACCGGAACCCCGGAATTCGACATTCAGGCCGACCCCAGCAACAACGCCCTGATCATCACCGCCTCACCGGCCCAGTTCGCCCGCATCAAGCGCGTCATCGACGAACTCGACGTACCCCGCGAACAGGTCTTGGTCGAATCCATCATCGCCGAGGTCAACACGGACCTCTCCCGCGAGCTGGGTTTCGAATTCGCCGCCATCCCCACCGAGGGCGGCGGGCCGGTGGTCCTGTCCAACGTGGGAGGCACGGGCAAAACGGGGGGGCCGCTGTCGGACTTCCTGTCCGGGACGGCGAAGTTCGGCTCTGGCCTGTTCCTGGGCGGGGCGGACCTGGATGCGGCGGTCAAGTGGGCGGCGTTGCTGCGCGCCCTGGACGGCGACGCGGGAAGCAACATCCTGTCCACTCCCACGCTGGTGACCATGGACAACGAGGAGGCCAAGATCGTGGTGGGCCGCAACGTCCCCTTCGTCACCGGCACCTTCACCACCAACACCAGCGGCGCGAACAATCCATTCCAGACCATCGAACGCCAGGACGTGGGCATCACCCTGAGCATCACCCCCCACATCAACGAAGGGGACACCATCCGCCTGGATCTAGAGCAGGAGGCCTCCAACATCTCTCGCACGGCGGCCAGCGTTCTGGCCAGCGACATCATCACCGACAAGCGCCTGATCAAGACCAGCGTGTTGGTGGAGGACGGCGGGATCCTGGTGCTCGGGGGGCTCATTCAGGACGACTACCGCGACACCACCCAGAGCATTCCGGTGCTCTCTGAGATCCCCTTCCTCGGTCGGCTGTTCCGCTTCGACTCCACCACCAAGACCAAGCAGAACCTGATGGTGTTCATTCATCCGGTGATCCTGCGCGACCACGACACGGCCACGTACGTCACCCGGCAGAAATACACCACCATGCGTACCCAGCAGATCGAGGCCGCCATGGACGAGCGAGGTCTCATCCGGGGGGCCGTGAGCAACCTTCCCGACATCCAGGAACTGGTGACCCAGGGGCCGGGACCCGCCACCGAGACTCCCGGGGAAGATCCCGACGCGTTTCTCACGGTCGAATGAGGCATGAACGAGACCGCCGCCCTGCCTGACAGCACCCCACCGGGCCCACTGCCCAAGCCTCCGTACAGCTTCGCCAAGCGCCACGGCCTGCTGGTCAACGCCGAGCCGGACGACGGGCCGGCCGTGACCGTGTTCTACCACGGCAAACCCAGCCCCGCCGCGGTGGCCGAGTTGCGCCGATTCCTCGGCCGGCCCATCGCCCTCAGGCCCACCAACGAGACCGAGTTCGACGCCATGCTCGCCACTACGTACAACAGCGGCACCGGCGACGCCATGGCCATGATGGAGGACTTCGGCGAGAGTCTCGATCTGGACCTGCTGGCCGAGTCCCTACCCGAGCCGGAAGACCTGATGGAGTCGGAGGACGACGCCCCCATCATCCGGCTCATCAATGCCCTGCTCACCGAGGCGGTGCGCGAGAACGCATCCGACATCCACATCGAGACCTTCGAATCGCACCTCTCGGTGCGCTTCCGGGTCGACGGCGTCCTGCGCGAGGTGCTGCGCCCCCCGCGCAACATGGGCCCGGTGATCGTCTCGCGCATCAAGGTGATGGCGCGGCTGGACATCGCCGAGAAGCGACTGCCGCAGGACGGGCGGATCTCGTTGCGCGTGGCCGGCCGGGCGGTGGACGTGCGTGTCTCCACCCTGCCCTCGGGGCACGGCGAGCGCGTGGTCATGCGCCTGCTGGACAAGCAGGCGGGCCGGCTCAACCTCTCCCAGCTGGGCATGCCGGGGCAGATCCACGATCAGATCCGCGAGATCATCCGCAAACCACACGGCATCTTCCTGGTCACCGGCCCCACGGGCTCGGGCAAGACCACCACGCTGTATGCGGCGCTGATGGAGATCAACGACCGCCAGCGCAACATCCTCACCGTCGAGGACCCCATCGAATACTTCATCGACGGCATCGGCCAGACCCAGGTCAACCCCAAGGTGGACATGACCTTCGCCCGGGGGCTGCGGGCCATCCTGCGGCAGGATCCGGACGTGGTCATGGTGGGCGAGATCCGCGACCTGGAAACCGCCCAAATCGCCGTGCAAGCGTCGTTGACCGGCCACATGGTGTTCTCCACGCTGCACACCAACACCGCCGTGGGCGCCATCACCCGCTTGCGCGACATGGGCGTGGAGCCGTTTCTGCTCTCTTCGAGCCTAGTGGGCGTGCTCGCCCAGCGCCTGGTGCGTCTGGTCTGTCCCGAGTGCCGCAAGGCCCATCCGGCCGACGAATCCGAGACCCAGCTGCTGCGCGCGGGCGACCCCGGCCTCGATCCCGCCGATCCGCCGTTCATCTATTCGGCCGTGGGTTGCCCCAGCTGCAACAATACCGGTTACAGCGGTCGTTCCGGGATCTACGAGCTGGTGATCGTGGACGAGGAAATGCGCCGCATGATCCACGACCAGGCCTCCGAAGAAGCCCTGGAACATTACGCCCGGACCCGAACGCCGAGCATCCGGGCCTGGGGGATGCGCATGGTGCTCGACGGCCGCACCACCCTGGAGGAGGTCCTGCGCGTCACCCGCGAGGACTAAACCCGACCCATCGCGCCATGCCCGCATTCGAGTTCAAGGCCCTCACCGCCTCGGGCCGTGCCCGCAGCGGCGTGCTCGAGGGCGACACCGCCCGCGGGGTGCGCCAGCAGCTCCGTGCCCAGGGCCTCACGCCCGTGGAGGTGCGTCCGTTGGGCGAGGAACGGGCCGCCGGGGCCGGCCGGCCCGCCCGCGCCCGCGGCGGGCTGACCGCCAGCGAGCTGGCGCTGGTCACGCGCCAGCTCGCCACCCTGGTACGCTCCGGCACCCCCCTGGAAGAGGCCCTGGCCACCGTGGCCCGCCAGAGCGAGAAGGCCCGCATCAAGAAAATCCTCATGGCCGTGCGCGCACGGGTCAACGAGGGTTACACCCTGGAGGCGGCGCTGGCCCAGTTCCCCAGCGCATTCCCCGAGCTGTACCGCGCCACCGTGGCGGCCGGCGAGAAATCCGGGCACCTGGACGCGGTCCTGGACCGCCTGGCGGAATATGCCGAGGCCCGCCAGGAGATGCGTCAGAAAGTCAGCATGGCCCTGTTCTATCCGGCCACGCTCACGTTGATCGCCATCCTGGTGGTGGTGGGACTGCTCACCTACGTGGTCCCACAGGTGGTCCAGGTCTTCGAGCACATGGACCAGGAGCTGCCCTGGCTCACGCGCACCCTGATCGCCACCAGCGATTTCCTCAAGGCCAACGGCATCTATCTCCTCGCCGCCCTGGCCGCCGGTGGATTCGTCTTTTCCCGGGCCCTGCGCAACGAGGCATTCCGTTATCGGGTTCACGGCCTCGTCCTGCGTCTGCCGCTCGTCGGCAAGATCACCCGTGGCGTGAACACCGCCCGCTTCGCCCGGACGCTGAGCATCCTGACGGCCAGCGGCGTGCCGGTGCTCGAGGCCCTGCGCATCTCCGCCGAAGTGATGCCCAACCTGCCCATGCGCAAGGCCGTGCTCGCCGCCTCGGACAACGTGCGCGAAGGCTCCACCATCCGCGCGGCCCTGGAGCAGTCCGGATACTTCCCGCCCATGACCATCCACCTCATCGCCAGCGGCGAGGCCAGCGGCGAGCTGGAGGCGATGCTCGAGCGCGCGGCCGTGCACCAGGAACGCGAATTGCAGACCCTGATCGGGGCCCTCATGTCCCTGTTCGAGCCGATCCTGATCCTGGTGATGGGCGGCGTGGTGCTCGTGATCGTCATCGCCATCCTGCTGCCCATCTTCGAACTCAACCAGATGGTGCAGTGAGCCGCCGGCGCCACCACCCCCCAGCCGCGCACAGCCCGACGGCGAGCGCGCCGCCCAGGGCGCCGAACCCGTGCGCGTCCACGATCACCGGGATCCCCGCCAACGCCTCGCTGGCCGCCGAGGCCCCAGCGAGCTGCTCCCAGCCGAGCTTGCCGGCCAGGCCCCCGAGCAAACCCGCGCCCAGCCACGGGCGGTCGGACCAGGTCCAGAGGGCGGCCGCGGCGAACACGCCGTGCAACACACCGGACAGCCCCACATATCCCGACACCTGCGGCACCAACCAGAGCAACCCCAGCCCCACGCACAGCGCGGACACCGCCAGCACACCCCCCAGGCAAGGGCGCGCGAGCCGCTCGGCGAACAGCAGCCAGAGCACCCCCCAGGCCAGCGCGTTCATCGCCCAATGGCCCCATCCTCCGTGCACCAGATGGGCCGTGAACAAACGCCACAGCTCGCCCTCTAAGACCTCAGTACGCCGATAGGCGAGGGTGGACCGCAGGGCGGCCGGGGCGAGCTGGATCAACCCGGTGATCCCCGCCGGCAGGAGCGCCGGCCACAGCAGACCGAGGTGCTTACGCACGGCGCGGCCGGGCGGCCAGCGCCACCGCAGGCGAAGTTGATATCATTGGTCGGTGCTCCGGCCCACACGGCCCTCCATCGCAGCCGGCGTGGTTCGGGATCCGGCCTTCCCCGTGGGCCCTGCCGAGCCGTTTTTCGCTTTGCCCAGACCAAGAGGACACCCATGCACGCATCGCACACCCCGCAGCGCCGCCAGAGCGGCTTCACGCTCATCGAAGTCATGGTCGTGGTCGTCATCCTGTCGATCCTCGCGGCCATCGTGGTGCCGCGCATCATGGACCGGCCCGACCAGGCGCGTATCGTCAAGGCCAAACAGGATATCCGCTCGCTGGAGGCCGCGCTCAACCTGTACCGTCTCGACAACTTCAACTACCCCACCACCGAACAGGGCCTGGAGGCCCTGGTCAGCCCGCCGTCGGCCCCGCCCGAGGCCCCCAACTGGAAGGAGGGCGGTTACCTGGATCGGCTACCCAAGGACCCCTGGGGCAACGACTACCAGTACCTGAGCCCCGGCGAGCACGGTGCCTTCGACCTGTACTCGCTCGGCGCAGACGGCCAGCCCGGCGGGGAGGGCGCGGCGGCCGACATCGGCAACTGGAACCTCAACTGAGCCACGCATCGCACCCATCCGCCACGCCTGCGGGGTAACCGATCATGACCCGTCCGCCGTCGCGGCGAGGGCCCTTGGTCCGGGCAGCCGGCTTCACCCTGATCGAGCTGCTGGTGGTGATCGTCATCATCTCGGTCATCGTGAGCCTGGCCATGCTCGCCGTGGGCGACGACGAGGGTCGGCGCGAGATGCGCGAGGCCCAGGCCCTGGCCGCCCGGCTGCGCCTGGCCCGGGAGCAGGCCCTGTTCAACGGCGAGGAACTGGGTCTGCTCATCGAGGAAGACGGCTACCGTTTCCTGACTTACCAGGACGGGCGGTGGACGGACGTCCCGCAGGATGCCCCGCTGCGGGCCCGCCGGCTGCCCCGAGACATGGCGCTGGAGCTCTATCTCGACGGCCTGCAGGTGGACTTCGAACCCGATGCGGAAAAACGGGCCCCGCAAGTCATGATCCTATCCAGCGGCGAGACCACGCCCTTCGAGGTGGTGATCACCAACGGACGGCGGCCGGACGCCCTGTTGACGGTCGATGCCCTGGGTAACACGGAACTGGAGATGGAATCGTGACCGCCACCGGCCACAGCCGGGGCTTCACGCTCCTGGAGGTGCTGGTGGCCACCACCATCATCGCGCTGGCCCTGGGCGCCATCATCCGCACCACCGCCACGGGCACGGCCAATCTCGCCTATCTGCGCGACAAGACCCTGGCCCACTGGGTGGCCCAGAATCAGATGGCCGAGCTGCAGGCGCAGCGGCGCTTTCCGGCCCTGGGCAAACAGTCGGGAGAAGCCGAACTCGGCGGCCGGCAATGGCGCTGGAAGCGCGAGGTCCAGGCCACGCCGGACAAAGACGTGCGCCGCGTCGAGATCCGGGTGACGCCCCCGGATGCGGAAACGGACGCGGCGCTGGCCACACTGACGGGCTTCCTGGGTCGGCCATGACGCCGGACCGCGCCCACTCGCCGAGGGGGTTCACCCTCATCGAGCTGCTGGTCGCCGTGGCCATCTTCGCCATCCTGGGCGTCATGGCCTATTCGGGCCTCAACGCGGTGCTCAACACGCAGGAACACGCCCGGCAGGTGGCCGACCGGTTGCAGGCGCTCCAGTTCGCCATACGCATGCTCGAACGCGACCTGCGTTTCTTCGCCCCGCGCGCGGTGCGCAATGCCTTCGGCGACCGGGAGCCCCCCCTCGCCGTGCGCGACGACGCCCCGCAACTCGTGTTCACCCATGCGGCCGGGCGCAACCCCGCCGGCCTGCCGCGCACCAATCTGCGCCGGGTGGCCTACCTGCTGGAAGACGACACGTTGCTGCGCGTGACGTGGACCCGGCTGGACGGCGCCTCGGAGGAAGAACGAATCCGGACTGTGCTGCTCGACGGCGTCGAGCGTTTCGAGGTCCGCGTGCTGCCCGCCACCGGGAGCTGGACCGACCGCTGGCCGGGGAGCACCGCGCCCGAAGCGGACCAACGCCCCTACCCCCGCGCCGTGGAGATCGTCCTCGCGGGAACCGGCTGGAACGAGATCCGACGCATCATCCCCCTGGCCGTGCAGCGCCCGGCCCAGACCATCCAGCAGCCGCCGCCGTCGGGTGCGGCGCCGGGCGACGGCCCGGACCGCGTCGCAGAGGGAAACGATCGGGGCGGCGGGAAACCCGGATCCGGAACCCCGAACGGGGAGGCGCCGGATGAATGAGCCGAGACGCCAGCGCGGCGTGGCCCTGGTGATGGCCATCCTCGTGGTGGCCCTGGCGACCACCGCGGCCACCGCCCTCATCTCGCGGGAGGCCCTGGACGTGGAACGCACCGGCAATCTGATCGAGAGCGACCAGGCCTGGGCCTACGTGGAGGGGGGCGAGGCCTGGGCACGCATGATCCTCGCCCGTGATCTCAAAGACAACCAGACCGACGGCCCCAAGGACGACTGGGCCCAGCTCCCGCCCCCCATCCAGGTGCCGGGCGGCTACCTGGCGGGCCACGTCGAAGACCTCCAGGCCCGCTTCAACCTCAACAACCTGGTGGGCGCGGACGGCAAGACCGACGCCCGCGCCATGGCCCTGTTCCAGCGGCTCCTGCGCAGGCTGGGCATCGAGGCGGGTCTGGCGCTGGCGGTGGCGGACTGGATCGATCCGGACGTGGAGGCCCGTCCGCCGGATGGGGCCGAGGACGACTTCTACGCCGGCCTCACCCCGCCCTACCGCACGCCCAACCAGCCCATGCAGGACGTGAGCGAACTGCGCCTGGTCCGGGGCGTCACCCCCGAGATCTACGACCAGCTCGCCCCCTATGTGACCGCGCTGCCCGAACCCACCCCGATCAACCTCAACACGGCCCCGGCGGTGCTGGTGGCCGCCGCCTCCGAGAAGCTCCCCGAGGACCTCGTCCAAGAGGTGCTGTCGCGGCGCGCCGAACGGCCGTTCGAGAAGACCGCCGATTTCTTTCAGGACTCACGGATTCGCGCCCTGCAATTGGACGCCAAGGCGCAGGAACACTTCTCCACCGACAGTCATTACTTCTTGGCCCGGGTCGAGGCCCGCATCGGCCGGGGCCGCGCGGCCTCGGCCACGGTCCTGCAGCGCGCGCGGAACGGCTCGGTACGGATCCTGCTGCGCCTGGCCGAGGCGCCCCCGGCCCCCGAGGCCCCCGCAAAGACCGACAGCGCCCCCCCCTGAACGCCCCAGCATTCCAACCGATCGTTCCGCCCACTGCCGTGCAGACCGTCTATATCGCCGGAGCCGAACCGCAAAGCGGCAAGTCCCTCGTGGCCCTGGCCTTCATGGAATACGCCCTGGGCGCGGGCTACCGCGCCGGTTTCTTCCGTCCGGTGGTGGCCCGCCCGGGCGACGATCCGCTCACCGGACTCATGGTGGCACGCTACGGGCTGGAGCAGCCCGCCGAGGCCCTGTGCGGCGTGGACGGCGAGACTGCGCGCGTGCTGGCCACCGAGGGGCGTACGGACGAGCTGCTGGCGCGCATCGTCGAGGCCTACGAGCGCCTGCGCGAGACCGCCGACTTCGTCGTGTGCTGCGGAACCGACTTCCAGAGCATCGCCCCCATGCTGGAGTTCGGATTCAACGCCGAGACGGCGGTGAATCTGGACGCCCTCATGGTGCCCGTGTACAACGGCGCGGCGCACCCGCCGGGGCAGCTCGTGGACGTGATGCGGCTGGCCGCCGAATCCCTGGCCGAGCAGGGCTGCCCGATACTCGCCCACGTGGCCAACCGCGTGCCGGCCCGGGATTTGGAGTCGGTACGCCGCCAGGCCCCCTCGGAACTGGGCGAGCAGTCCCCCGTGCTGGTGCTGCCGGCCGAGCCCATTCTGGGCCGGCCCACGGCGGCCGAGGTGGCCCGCGCGCTGAACGCCCACCGGGTCTTCGGCGCCACCAGCGGCGAGGAACGCTTGGTCACCGGATTCAGGGTGGCGGCCATGGAAGTACCCCATTTCCTCGGCTACTTGGACGAGGGCTGCCTGGTGCTCACTCCGGGAGACCGGGCCGACATCCTGGTGGCCACCCTGGCGGCCAACGAGGCCGGTACCTACCCCCACGTGGCCGGCATGGTGCTGACCGGCGGTATCGAGCCCGCCCCGAACCTGCGCCGCCTGCTCGATGGACTCAGCGTCTCGCGGGTGCCTGTGTACCTGGCCGAGGGCGACACCTTCTCGGTGGCCATGCGGGCCGCCGGGGTGCGGCCGGTCCTGCACGCCGGCGACGAACGCAAGTTGGCCGCCGCCCTCGGACTCATCGAGGCGCACTTCGACCGCGCCGCGGTGGCCCACCGGCTGGCCGCGCCCCGACGCCGGCGCATGACGCCGGCCCGCTTCGAGTACCTACTCGCCAGCAAGGCCCGCGCCGAGCGCCGGCACATCGTCCTGCCCGAAGGTACCGACGAACGGGTGCTGCGTGCCGCAGAGATCCTGACCCTCCGCGGCCTGGCCGACCTGACCCTGCTGGGCAAGGAGGAGACCGTCCGCCGCCGGATCGGCGAGCTGGGACTGCAGCTCGACGGCATTCCCATCGTCGATCCCATGACCTCGCCCTGGAGGGAACGTTTCGCCGCCACCTACCACCGCCTGCGCGCCCACAAGGGCGTCTCCGAACAAATGGCCTACGACACCGTGGCCGACGTGAGCTACTTCGGCACCCTTATGGTCCATGAGGGCCTGGCCGACGGCATGGTCTCGGGGGCCGCGCATACCACCCAGCACACCATCCGCCCCGCCTTCGAGATCATCAAGGCCCGCCCCGGCGTGCGCATCGTCTCGAGCGTCTTCTTCATGTGCCTTCCCGACCGGGTGCTGGTCTACGGCGACTGCGCGGTGGTCCCTCGTCCCACGGCCGAGGAGCTCGCCGACATCGCCGTGCGCTCGGCCGAGACTGCCGCGCGCTTCGGGATCGAACCCTACGTGGCCCTGCTCTCCTATTCCACGGGCACCTCCGGCAAGGGGGAAGAAGTCGAGCGGGTGCGCCGCGCCACTGAGCTCGCCCGCCGTATGCGCCCCGATCTACCCCTCGACGGGCCCCTGCAGTACGACGCCGCCGTGGATCCGGGGGTCGCCCGCATCAAGGCGCCTGGCAGCCCCGTGGCCGGACACGCCACGGTCCTCGTCTTCCCCGATCTCAACACCGGCAACAACACCTACAAGGCCGTGCAGCGCAGCGCCGGCGCAATCGCCATCGGCCCGGTGCTGCAGGGGCTGGCCAAGCCGGTGAACGACCTCAGCCGCGGGTGCACCGTGCCCGACGTGGTCAATACCGTGGCCATCACGGCGATCCAGGCGCAACGGTGAAGATCCTGGTCCTCAACAGCGGCAGCTCCTCGGTCAAGTACCGCCTGTACGAGACGCGCGCCTGGAGCGTCCTCGCCGAAGGGCGGATCGGACGCATCGGCGAACCCGCCGGGGATGCCTGGCACCGGTGGCGGGTGGCGGCGGACACGACCCGGGAGAGCCGGGACGTCGAGCCGGTGTCCGACCACGAGGCCGCCCTGGGCCGCCTCACGCAGCATCTCGAAACGCAGGGCCTGCTGGAGGGCCTCGACGCCATCGGCCACCGCGTGGTCCATGGGGGTGAGCGGTTCCACTGCCCCGTGCGCATCGACGAGGCGGTGGTCGATGCCATCGCCGAGGTGGCCCCGCTGGCCCCCCTGCACAACCCGGCCAATCTGGCTGGGATCGAGGTGGCCCGCCACTTGTTTCCCGAGGTCGCTCAGGTGGCCGTGTTCGACACCGCCTTCCACCAGACCCTCCCGCCGGCCGCATGGCGTTACGCCCTGCCCGACGAGCTCCATGCGCGCTACGGCGTCCGCCGCTACGGCTTCCACGGCATCTCCCACGCCCACGTCACCCGCGCCGCCGCCCGATGGCTCGGTCGGCCGCTGGAGGACCTGGCCATGGTGAGCCTGCACCTGGGCAACGGCGCCAGCGCCGCGGCGGTCGCCGGTGGGCGCTGTGTGGAGACCTCCATGGGCATGACTCCTCTGGAAGGCCTCGTGATGGGGACACGCAGCGGCGACCTGGACCCCGCCGTGCCCCTGTTCCTGCAACGCCAGGCGGGGATGGACGCTGGTGCCGTGGACCGGTTGCTCAACCACGAAAGCGGCCTTACGGGCCTGTGCGGCACCAACGACCTCCGTGAGGTGCACCGGCGTATCGAGGCCGGCGACCCGGACGCCCGCCTGGCCCTGGAGGTCTACTGCCACCGCCTGCGTAAGTACATCGGCGCCTACGCCGCCGTGCTCGGCCGCCTGGACGTGCTCATCTTCACCGCAGGCGTGGGCGAGAACGACGCCGAGGTGCGCCAGCGCGTCTGCGACGGGCTCGACCTGCTCGGTATCGGCCTGGACGCGCGCCGCAACCGGGCCGCCGGCGGTGGCATCCGCAGCATCGCGCGATCCGACAGCGCCGTGGCGGTGCTGGTCGTCCCCACCGACGAGGAGCGCGAGATCGCGCGGGCGACCCGGGAGGTCCTGCGGGCCTGAGCAGCCGTCCGTCCCGGCAATCCGAAAGCACACTCGACGCCGGCGGTCCCGGGAGCGGAGACAGCGGGACACGATCCCACTTCACCGCCTCCAGGCGGGAAGGCATGACCTGCGGCGGGGCAAACTCCGTTCGATCAAGGCGCTCAAGGCCCTGACTGAAAAAAGGGGGTGGGCCCGAACTCGGCCCGGTGAAAGTCCTCGGTCTACTGGAGAACGCCCCTGCGCACGGCCTGATCGCGTCGATGCGGTGCACGAGTCGATGCGAGGCATCGATTTCGAACGGGCCAAGTTGCGGCCTCCCCTGGAGAATCCATCAGGCCATGCAAAACGTCACCGAGGAAGCGTTGCGGCGATTGGTGGAACGGATCGCCGAGGTGGACGGGATAGACGATCCGAGTGCCCAGAGGAGAAGCGTCATGCCCCCGGCTACCACCCATTGGATCTTGGAGGCGAGGACCTGCTTCGGGAGCCGCTGCGCCGCTACCGCGCCGAGCCGACACCCCCGGCCCGCGGGCATACTGCCGGCCCGGTTTCGTGAACCATCGTGCCGAACGCCAGGCGCCGCAGTCACTCCAGCGAGCGCAACACGCGCTTGATCTCCGCCCGCACGCCATCGATGGCCTGCACGACCCGGTCCACGGCCTCGCGCTCGGTGGCGATCTCGGCCCAGGAAGCCCCCCACACCGCCTTCAGCCCCCGAGCCCGCGCCTCCACCGTCCGACCGGCCAGGACGCTCAGGTCCTCCACGAGATTCACCCGGACCCACCCCTTGCGCGGACTGCCTTCCCTGAGATCCCCGTCGTAGTGGGCGACATAGAGGAGTTGCTCGAACTCCGACAGGGTCAGCAACATCTCGAAACAGGCGGTGCGGATGTTGCTGTTCTCTTCGGTGACCTCCATACGCCACACGTTGTAGGTGAAACCCGCGAGCGCGAACAGCACACTGAAGACCAATGAGGCGGTATAGAGCCGCTGGGAACGGAACAGCGGGGCCGCCGTCATGCTTCAAGCCGCCCGCACGGGCACGAATGCGAATCGGCGTCCGTCGAACAGGCCCTTGTCGCTCAGCTTGAGCTCCGGGATCACCAGCAGGGCCAGGAACGACAAGGTCATGAACGGGGCGCTGAGCGCGCTGCCCAGCCGCTCGCGCGCGTAACGGTCCAGGGCGCGGTAGGCGCGGCCCGTCTCGAAGCCGTCGGCATCGGTCATGAGCCCGGCCACGGGCAGGGGGAGCTCGCGCGCTTCCCCCGTATCGTCCACCGCCACGATACCGCCCCGATGCGCGATCACCCGGTTCACGGCCCGGCACAGGGCGGCGGCGTCACGGCCCACCGCCACGATGTTGTGCGAGTCGTGGGCGATGCTCGAGGCCAGCGCCCCGCGGCGCAGGCCGAAGCCGCGCACGAAGGCCACCGCCGGCGGCGTGTCCGCGTAGCGGTTGACCACGGCGAGCAGCAGGATGTCGCGGTCGGGGTCGGGCCTCACCCAGCCGTCCCGCGCCTGCAGCGCGACCCGCTCCTCGGCGGTGTAGAGGCGGTGGTCGAAGACACGCACGACCCGATACGTGCCGGCAGCGCCCCGCACGAAGAAGTCTTCCTCGCGCTTGGGCCGCGCCTCGAAGCGGTTGGGACGGCCGGCGCGCACCCGTGGGATGCGGCTTTGGCCCGCCGCGAACACCTCCCGGCCGGCGATCACGGTGCGCAGCACCTCGCAGCGTTCCAGATCCGTCACCTCGATGAAATCGGCCGGATCGCCCACCCGCAGCCGGCCCACGTCCAGGCCGTAGTGTTCGACGGCGTTGAGGCCGGCGGCCCGGAGCACGTCGAACAGATCGTGGCCCTTGGCCAGGGCGCGGCGCACCAGGTCGTCCACGTGCCCTTCGAGCAGGTCGTCGGGGTGGCGGTCGTCGCTGCACAGCATGACCCGGTCGGGGTATTCCGAGATCAGGGGATGCAGGTCCTCGAAGTTGCGGGCGGCGCTGCCCTCACGCAGGAGAATCTTCATGCCGCGTTCGATCTTCTCGCGGGCCTCGGCGTAGCTGACCGCCTCGTGGTCGGTGGTGATCCCCGCGTCGATGTAGCGCTGCAAGGCCTCGCCGGTCAGCCCCGGCGCGTGGCCGTCCACGGGCTTGCCCAGGCGCCGGGCGGCGGCGAGCTTGTCCCAGACTTCCTCGTCGTGGTCGAGCACGCCGGGGAAGTTCATCATCTCGCTGAGATAGCGGATCTCCGGGCGTTCCAGCAACCGGGCGACGTCCTCCGCGTCCAGCCGAGCGCCCGCCGTCTCGAAACCGGCCCCGGTGGCCGGCACGCAGGAAGGCGCCCCGAAATAGCATTTGAAGCCGGCGGCGCGGGCGTTGTCGATCATGAACCGGATGCCCTCGGCCCCCAGCACGTTGGCGATCTCGTGCGGATCGCTGACCGTGGCCACGGTCCCGTGGGTGACCGCCACCCGGGCGAACTCCGAGGGCACCAGCAGGCTGCTTTCGATGTGCACGTGCGCGTCGATGAAGCCCGGCAGCAGATAGGTGTCGTACGGCCCGGGGGCCGGCTCCAGGGCGGCGATCCGCTCCGCCTCCACACGAACGCGCGCGGGGAAGATCCTTCTGCCCGCCACGTCCACCACGTTTCCCTCGAAGCAGATGCTCATCGTGCCCCTCCCACACGCTGCGCCAAGTGCCGATGCCGGTTATCCTCTCATGCACCCGCACACGTCACCAAGGGGGTGCACCCGATGACTTCACGCCCGACCGCCGCCGTTCTCGCCGCCGCGCTCCTGCTCGGCACCGTCTCGGCCTGGGCCGACGAGATTCTGGACGAGATCGATGCGGCCATCCAGGCCTACAAGGAACAGGACTACCGCGGCGCCCTGGAAGGGCTTCGGTTCGCCACGGCCAAGATCCAGAAGCGCCTCGACGAGTCGCATCGCAAGCTGCTGCCCGAGCCCCTGCCCGGATGGAGCGCCGATCCGCCCGAGGTCCAGAGCGCGGCCATGGCCTTGATGGGTGGGGGCACGACGTTGAAGCGCGCCTATTCCAAGGACGGCGCCACCGTCGAAATCGAGATCGTGGCCAACTCGCCCATGATCGCGATGATGTCCGCCGCATTGCAGAACCCGGCCCTACTCGCCGGAGACGGCGCCGAACCCTATCGCTTCAAACGCCTGCGCGGCATCCGCAAGGTCCAGGGAGAGGAGACGGAGATCTCGCTGCTCATGGGCGGACAGGTGCTCATCACGCTCAGGGGGCGCGGCCTGCCGGACGACGGTGCCCTGAAGTCCTATTTGAACGCCCTGGACCTTCCGGCGCTGCGCGAGGCCTTTCTCTAAGTATCGGATAACGCGACCGTGACTCCGCCTGGAACCAGGGAGGATGTGCAACACCGAGACCGGCTCGGAGACGCCGACACGCCGCGCGAGTGCGCGGCCCTGGAACGAGCGGCTCACGGTCCCCATATTCGACACGTCGGTCCTTTCTCCCCGGTCACTTGCCATGCGGAGGCATCACGATGACTGAGAGGCTCGCAGTGCCCCGTGACGAATACGGTTTCCTGGTCGATCCGGCCGACTGGAATCGCGAACTCGCGCAGGCACTGGCCGACGAACTCGGCATCGGCCCGCTGACGCCGGGCCACTGGCGCATCATCGACTACGTGCGCGAGCACTGGCTGAAACACCAGGCCATCCACTCCGTCCAGCAGACCTGCCGGCATTTCGGTCTGGACCGCAAGTGCATCTGGCGGTTGTTCGGCGGCCCACTGGAGCTGTGGAAGGTGGCCGGCCTGCCCTACCCAGGCCTCGAGGCGTACACCTACATGGAGAACGAGGAGCCGGACCGGCCGGCCGCCCCCTTCCATGCCGGCACCACGGCCCGCCCCGTCAGCCCGGCGGACGGACCAGCCGGGCCTTGACCCGGCCGATCCACTTGAGACGGCCCTGCACGCGCACCGGTGCGCGGCTGCGTGGGTCCAGATACACCTCGAGCGGACCCCGCAACCCGATGGCGCGCAGGGTCTCGCGCTCATCGACGGCGTCGAGGACGATCCGAACGAGTTCCTGCCCGGATGGTCCGGCGGCTCCGCCCTCGCGGCGCGCGCCGTCGGCCGGCGCCGCGGTCTCCACCCGCGCCTCCACGGCGACCGGCCGCCCCTTGACCCGCAGGATGAACCGGCGCCGTTGTCCCGGCTCCAGCAAGTCGGAGGCCGGAAGTAGATAGAGCAGGGTGTCCGCCTCGATCATTGCAGCGGCTTGCGGCACGGTCCACGCCGTGCGGCGCCGCAACACGTCCGTAGCCCCGTCGGGGCCGGAGCGCCGTTCGCGCACGTGCAACACGCCGTCTTCCAGATAACGCCAGATCCGCACGGTGTCTCCATCGCTCTGCTCGCGCACCTGCAGCGGCATCCCGGAATCCGGGTCGAACCACACCGTGCGGTCCAACCGGCCCAAAAAGTGCCGGATCCGCAGCCGCAGGCGCACCACCGAGTGGCCCGCGGGTGCACGAGGCCTGCCCTCCGCCACCGGCAGGAGCTCCCGAGCGGCCGACGCGGCCGGCACCCGCCTCCAGTCGAGCGCCGCGTCCACGGTGAAGAACAGCTTGCGGATGCGAAAGTGAAGGTCGTGCCACTGCGGCGCGGGGCCCCGAGCCTCGACGCGAGGCGCGGGTGCCGAGGCGCCGGCCATTGTGCACAGCAAAAGCAAGGACAGGCCACCAGCAAAGGCACGGATCACCGGTCCGACCCCCGGACGCCGCGGGCTTGGAAGGCGGCCCGGTCGACGCGGTCCCGTCGCCACGTCCACCGCAGAGTCGTCACAGCGCAACGCGGGCGGGTCCGCCGGCCAGCGCCTCATCCATCGTATGGCCCTCCACATCGCCGTTTGCGATCAACGACTCCTCGAAAGCGAGCAGGCGCCGCAGCCGCCCACTTGCGGCCTCACCGGATCGCGTCTGGATCACCTGCAACGCCGCTTCACCGTCTCCCGCCCGGCGCAACAGGTCCACCAGGAGCACGACGGCCGCCTCCTCCGGCTCCGCCACCGGCACGCCTTCGGCCATCGCACTCCGGAGCATCGCCGCCGCACGCCCGCGGCACGCGGCAGCGCCCCCCCGTGCGCCGGTATCGTCACAGGCCCAAGCGGCATGGATCTGGGCCCAGACCGCCTTGGCCACGTCGCCGGCCTGCAGGTCGATCATGGATTTGCACAGAAAGGCGTTTGCCAGCTCCGGATATGCGGGATTGGACAACTGTTCGCGGTAGGTCTCCGATTCCAGCACCGCGCGACATCCCGGACAGGCCGTGCCGATGTCGGCGTGGCAGTAGCCGCAGCCTGGACAGCGCTGCACCCAAGTGAACAGCGTGGAACGCTGCGTCTCCGGCGGCCGCAGGTCGAGATCGGGCGAGCCCCGGGTATGGGCACCCACCACGGTCGGGAATTCACTCTCCATGCCGCACACCGCACAGCGCACCCTCCTGGGGAACAACGTGGTCATGACCCCTCCCTGAGGCGAACCGGACGGGCAGCGGAACACCGTCGCGCATGTGCGGAATGTCCAACCGGCCCGCCGGTCGCATCCGTTCCATGTCCTCGCATAGCATACTCCACAGAAGAAGCGCCCGTGACGTCGGGCGAGACTGCAATGCCGGCCGGTCCGAACCGCCGGCGCGAGCGGCCGGGGGACACCCCATGGCCGCTGGACGGGGATCGTCCGTTCGCCTAGGGTTCCGGACCAGTCACCCCCGCCCCGGGAAGAGATCGGCTCCGTGGAAACCATGCATGCCTCGGCCCGTCCCCTTCTTCGCCACGGGAGAAGACTGCTTGCATGGCGCGGTCACTTCCGTGATCCTCGTCCCGGCGTCAAAAATACGTATTACTCCGTACCGACCGCAACCCCTTGAACCGACCTGAACACCATGCACAGGGCGACGGGCGCACCCTCCTGGTCCGCCACGCCCATACCCTGGTCACCATGGACGCGGGGCGCCGGGAGCTGCGCGACGGCGGACTGTACGCGCGCGGTGGAGTGATCGAGCAGGTGGGTCCCACGGCCGCACTTCCCGAGACGGCAGACGAGATACTCGACCTGCAGGGCCGGCACATTCTGCTGCCCGGCCTGGTGAACACCCACCACCATTTCTTCCAGATCTTCACGCGCGCCTTCGTCCCGGACGGCACCCTGTTCGCCTGGCTGCGCTCGCTGTACCCGGTGTGGGCGCGCCTGCGCCCCCGGCACATCGACCTGAGCACCCGGGCCTGCGCCGCCGAACTGCTCCTGAGCGGCTGCACCACCACCAGCGACCACCTGTACCTGTTGCCCAACGGCTGCCGCGTCGACGACGAGATCGCAGCCATGCAGGAGATGGGCCTGCGCTTCACCGCCGTGCGCGGCAGCATGAGCATCGGGACGAGCCGGGGCGGTCTGCCGCCGGATGCGCTGGTCGAGGACGAGGAGGCCGTGCTCACCGACTGCCAGCGGCTCATCGAGACCTGGCACGATCCCCGGCCGTACTCCATGTTGCGCATCGCGCTCGGCCCCTGCGCTCCGTTCACCGTCTCCGAGGCGCTGATGCGCGAGACCGCGGCTCTCGCACGGACCTATCCCGGGGTGCGCCTGCATACCCACCTGGCGGAGAACGCCGAAGACATGGCCTACATGAGCCGCCGTTTCGGCGAACGGCCGGCGCGCTGGGCCGAGCGCCTGGGCTGGCTGGGTCCGGATGTCTGGCATGCCCACTGCGTGCGGCTCGACGACGACGGGATCGCCCGGTTCGCGCGCACCGGCACCGGCGTGGCGCACTGCCCTTGCAGCAATCTGCGCCTGGCCAGCGGCGCCGCCCCCGTGCGCGCCCTGCGTGATGCCGGTGTCTCCGTGGGACTCGGTGTGGACGGGCCGGCCTCCAACGATGCCTGTAACCTCCTGCACGAGGCGCGCCAGGCCCTGCTGGTCGCCCGCCTGCGCGAGGCCGACCCGGCGGGCCTGCGGGCGCGGGAAGCCTTGGAGCTCGCCACTCGAGGTGGGGCCGCCGTGCTCGGGCGCGACGACATCGGGGTGCTGGCGCCAGGCAAGTGTGCGGACTTCGTCACCATCGATCTGGACCGGCCGGTGCTGGCCGGCGCCGCCGACCCCGTGGCCGCCGTGGTGCTCTGTCAGACCGACCGGGTGGACCACGCCTTCGTGGCCGGGCGGCAGCGGGTGCAAAACGGGCGGCTGGTCCACGTGGACCACGCGGCCCTGGCGGCACGGGTGCGGGAAGCCGCACGCGAGCTCGCCGGGTGAGCGTTGGGTCGCCGTAGCCGCCCGAAGCACGCGCCTGCAATGCGGTATGCTCGGAGGGTGATGAGACCACGCACCGTCATCGCCATCGGGATCCTGTTCGCAGGTCTGGCCGCGTTGGTCTGGTGGGCTACGCGGCCCGAGCCGGTGCGCGTCACCGTGGCGGCTGTGGAAACCGGCACCGTCGAACACACGGTGGCCAACACCCGCTCCGGAACGGTCAAGGCCTGTAAGCGCGCCGGGCTCTCGCCGAGCACGGGGGGGCAGATCGCCCGCCTGCCCGTTCGGGAGGGACAGCACGTGCGCCGCGGGACCCTGTTGCTGGAGCTCTGGAACGACGATCTGCGTGCCAAGGTGGACGTGGCGCAAGCCAAGGCGGACGTGGCCGCGGCCAAGGCCGAGGGCGCCTGCATCCAGGCCGAGGTGGCCCGCCGCGAGGCCGGCCGCATCCGCCGGCTGCATCGCAGAAAACTCGCCTCGGACGACGCGCTGGACAAGGCCGAGACCCAGGCCCGCGCCCGGCAGGCCGAATGCAAGGCCGCCCGCGCCAACGTAGCGCTGGCACAGGCCGGGCTGCGGGCCGCCCGGGCGGCGCTGGCCCGCACCCGCCTGCTGGCGCCCTTCGACGGGGTGGTGGCCCGCATCCGCGGCGAGCTGGCCGAGTACGTCACGCCCTCGCCCGTCGGCATCCCCACCCCGCCGGCCATCGATCTCATCGACACGAGCTGTTTCTACGTCTCGGCGCCCATCGACGAAGTGGACGCGCCGGGCGTGCACGCCGGGCTGCCGGTGCACATCACGCTGGACGCCTTCCGCACCGAGCGCTTCGCCGGGCGTGTGCGCCGCGTGGCGGACTTCGTCGAGGATCGCGAGCGGCAGGCTCGCACCGTGGACGTGGAGGTGGACTTCACCCGCGCCGCCGACCGCCAACGTCTGCTCGCCGGCTACAGCGCGGACGTGGAGATCGTGCTCGCCGCCCACGCCGACGTGCTGCGCGTGCCCACCGAGGCGGTGGTGCAGGAGGACCACGTCTATGTGTATCAATCCGGCACCTTGCGCAAGCGGCGCTTCGAACCGGGCCTGGCCAACTGGGACTGGACCGAGGTGCGCACGGGTCTGCGCGCCGGTGAACGGGTGGTGACCTCCGTGGACCGGGAGGGCGTGCGCGACGGGGCGCGGGCGGTGATCGAGCCGGCCGGGCATGATTGAGCTGGAGTCGGTGGAACGGGTGTTCCGCGTCGGCGGCGAGGCGGTGCGCGCGCTGGACGGCGTGGACCTCACCATCGCCGACGGCGAATACGCGGCGGTGATGGGGCCCTCGGGCTCGGGCAAGTCGACGCTGCTGCACGTGGTGGGCCTGCTGGACCGGCCCAGCCGGGGCCGCTACCGGCTCGACGGCGTGGACACCACCACGCTCGGCGAGGCGCAGCGGGCGCGGCTGCGCCGGGAACGGATCGGCTTCGTGTTCCAGGCCTTTCATCTGATCCCGCGCATGACCGCGGCGGAAAACATCGAGCTGCCCATGATCCTGGCCGGCCTGCCGCCCCGCGAGCGCCGCCGCCGGGTGACCCGGGTGCTCCGGGACCTGGGTCTGGCCGAGCGCTGCGGGCACCGCCCGGACCAACTCTCGGGCGGCCAGCGCCAGCGCGTGGCCATCGGGCGTGCCATGGTGATGCACCCGGGCATCCTGCTGGCCGACGAGCCCACCGGCAATCTGGACCACCGCGCCGGCGCGCAGGTGATGGCACTGCTGGAACGCTTGAACCGGGAAGAGGGGATCACGTTGCTGGTGGTGACCCACGATCCGGCGGTGGGCGGCCGGGCCGAGCGGCGGATCGACATGCTCGACGGCCGCATCGTGGCGGACCGGCCCCAGCGAGGCGACCCATCGCGATGAGACCGGCGGACCTGGCATCGCTGGCCGGCGGGTCCTTGCGCGGCCATCCCACGCGCTCCTTGCTCACCCTGCTGGCCATGGCCATCGGCGTGGCCTCGGTCATCGTGCTTTCGGGCCTGACCGAGGGCGCGCGAGACTACGTGCGGCGCCAGTTTCTGTCACTGGGCACGCACCTGCTCATCGTCCTGCCGGGCCGCAACGAGACGCACGGCGGGCCGCCCCCGCTGCTGGGTTCCACCCCCGAGCCGCTCACCCTGGACGATGCCCTGGCCCTCACCCGCCTGGCCCCGGTCCGACGGGTGGCCCCGGTGGTGGTGGGCAACGTCCCCGTGCGCCATGGCGGCCTGGAACGGGAGGTCACCGTGGTGGGGTCCACCGCGGCGTTCCTGCCGGTACGGCGCCTGCGCCTGGCGCAGGGACGCTTCCTGCCCCCCGGCGACGCGCACCGTGCCCGGCCGGTGGGCGTGCTGGGCGCCCGGCTCCGACGGGAGCTGTTCGGCCCCGGCGAGGCCTTGGGGACCTGGTTGCGGGTGCAGGACCGGCGCTTTCGCGTAATCGGCGTGCTCGCCGACACCGGGCAGGCGCTCGGCCTCGATCTCGGCGACATGCTGGTGGTACCGGTGGCCTCGGCCCAACAACTCTTCGACACCGACTCCCTTTTCCGCATCCTGGTCGAGGCACGGGACGCCGAATCCGTCGAGCCGGCCCGCGAGGCCGTCCTGCGCACCCTCCGCCGGCGGCACGACGGCCGGGAAGACGTCACCGTGGTCACGCAAGGCGCCATGCTCGCCGCCTTCGACCGCATCCTGAGGGCGCTCTCCCTGGCGGTGGCGGGTGTGGCGGCCATCAGCCTGGTGGTGGCCGGCGTGCTCACCATGAACGTCATGCTGGTGTCTGTGGCCCAGCGCACCGCCGAGATCGGCCTGCTCAAGGCCGTGGGGGCGGCCGACCGGCAGGTACTGGCGTTGATTCTGGCCGAGTCGGCCAGTCTCTCGGGCCTCGGCGCCCTACTGGGGCTGACCCTGGCGGCCGGCGTCATCGCCCTGGAGCGGCGCCTGTTCCCCGCCTTCCCGCTGGCCTTCGAGCCCTGGGCGGTGGGGTTCGCCACCGGCGCGGCCCTGCTCACCGGCATCGCTTTCAGCCTGTTGCCGGCCCGTCGCGCGGCGCGCTTGGACCCGGTGGCGGCGCTGGCCGGCCACGCATGAACCAGGACCTGACCCGGTTGGCCTTCGGCGCGCTGCGCAGCCAGCCGCTGCGCAGTGGGCTCACCGCCCTGGGCATCTGCATCGGCATCGCCGCCGTGGTGCTGTTGACCGCCATCGGACAGGGGTTGCGCCAGTTCGTGCTGGCCGAATTCACCCAGTTCGGCACCCACCTGATCGCCGTGAACCCGGGCCGCAACGTAACCTTCGGCCTGTCCGGCGCACTCATTCACACCCTGCGCCCGCTCACCCTGGACGATGCGCAGGCCCTGCAGCGCCTCTCCCAGGTGCGTGCCGTGGTTCCCGTGGTCCAGGGCAACGCCGAGATCGAGGCCGCCTCGCGCAGCCGCCGCGCCATGGTCATCGGCGTGGGCAGCCGGATGCCCGAGGCCTGGAGCATGACCGTGGCCAGCGGCCGCTTCCTGCCCGGCGGCGACCTACGCTCCACCACCGCCCAGGCGGTGCTCGGCGCCACCCTGCGCCGGGAGCTGTTCGGCAGCACCAACCCCCTGGGACGGCGCATCCGCATCGGCGGCGCGCCTTTTCGAGTGGTCGGTGTGATGGCGGCCAAGGGGCGCTTCCTGGGCTTCGACCTGGATGACACCGTCTACGTCCCAGCGGCCCGCGCACTCGCCCTGTTCAACCGTGAAGGGCTGATGGAGATCGACGTGTTGTATGCCCCGGAGGCCGGCTCGGAAGCCGTGGCCGGCCGGATCCGCCGGCTGCTCGCGGCCCGCCACGGGGACGAAGACTTCACCGTCACCACTCAGGACAAGATGCTCGCCACCCTGGACGACATCCTTGGCATCCTGACCGCCGCGGTGGGCGCACTCGGCGGGATCTCTCTCCTGGTGGGCGCCGTGGGCATCCTCACCATCATGACCATCGGGGTGCGCGAGCGCCGCACCGAGATCGGTCTGCTACGGGCGCTCGGCGCACGCACCGGGCAGATCCTTCGGCTCTTTCTCACCGAGGCGGTTCTGCTCTCGGCCCTGGGCGGGGCGGCCGGATTGGTGCTCGGCGCAGGGGGCGCCTGGCTGCTCCAGGCGCTGGTCCCGGCGCTTCCGGTGCGGGTGGACTGGCGATTCGTCCTGCTGGCCGAGGCGCTGGCGGCCTTCATCGGCCTGGCCGCGGGGCTGGAGCCGGCCCGTCGCGCCGCGCGCCTGGATCCGGTCGAGGCCCTGCGGGCCGAGTGACCGCCGCCCATCCGTGCGCCATGGCCGCCGAAGCCGGTCGGGGCCCTCGCCGCGTCGCGCACCCGCCGGCCATGCCCCCCGTCCCTGCCGACCGTCCCCAAACGCCCACGCCCCATCCGCGATCTACTTTCGGAAGAAAGGGTTGGTTTATGATATTCAGACACTTTTGGGCCTTTCCTCATAACAACAACGGACATAGCCCGCTCTTGCCACCATGAACAACGCGACACGTTTCACCCAGCCTGGAACACCCCATCGCATCGAGACCGGCAGCGCCGGATGCCGATGAAGGCGGGTGGAGCGACCTTGCGCCGCTTCCTGGGTCTACTGGGTGAGCGGCGTTTCTGGGCTTTCGGCCTGCTTTGGTTGCTGGGCGCGGCCCTGGCGTGGGGATATGCGACTCATCGGACCGAGCCCTACGGAGGGTGGTTCTACGACCTGAGTGTGGCCTGGAATCCCCTGCCCGACCCCAGCCCCACCTCGGTACTGCTGATCGAGTCCCACAACTCGATCCCGGAGGATTCCGCGCTCACCCGGGCCATCGCGCGGGCCACTTCCCTGGGGGCCGCAGCCGTCGCCATTGCGGTGGAGCTTCCGGAGACACCCTCGACGGAACTGTTGGAGGCGCTCTCCGAGGCGCCCAAGCCGGTGCTTGCGCTTCGACCCGTCCCGTCCATCGAGGCCCCCCGCGATGCGTTGCCGGCGGCGTACCACAACGTGGGGATGCGCCTGGCCGTGCTCGACCTCGAAGCCCCGGAGCTCGGCGTCTACCGCCGACAAGGGCTGGTCTCGTCCCGGTACGGCCACGCCGGGCAACCGACGCTGGAGGCCGCCATGGCGCCCGCGCCCACCACACGGACCACCTCTGCGGGCGGGCGGTCCTTCCTCGTGAATTTCCTCCGCGGCCCACACCGAGTACCCCGCGTGGCGCTGGAAGAAGCCCACCGGCTGCTCGTGCGGCCGCTCGTCGAAGGCCGTTCCGTGATCATCGGGTACGCGCCGGGATTACGGCAACGACCGCTCCATACGCCCGTCGACGCGCGGATGAGCGAGCTGGAATTCCATGGGTACGCGCTGCAGACCCTGCTGGACGGGCGGCCGATCCGAACCTTCGGGTTGGCGGTCATGCTGCTCGTGTTCACGTCGCAACTGTTCCTCTGGAGCTATCTGTACGCCCGCGTTGGACCCGCCCCCGCGCGATGGGCAACCGCGTTCTTCGTCATCGCGGTGCTCCTTGTGGGCGCAGCGCTGACCTGGTTGCGGTTTTGGCCCGCCGTCACCGAAATCCTGCTGTATCAGGGCTTGATCGCCGGCGCGTGGGTGCTCCGCGGCAGCGCCCTCAAGGAGCGCACCTTACGTCGTATCATGGCGGAGACCTCCCGCTATACCCGAAGCCGGATCATTCCCGCCAGCTTCTATGCCACGGACGAACCGTGGGAATACATCGCGCGCCTGCTGTATGAAACCCTACCCATCCAGAAAATGGCTCTGCTCGAACGCATCCCCGGCATCCATCGAGTCCGCTTCGTGCCCTCGATCCATTGCGTCGATGAATCCGAAATCATGGAACGCAGGCGCGATTTCCACCGGACCCCCTACACCACGGCACTGGCGCAATCCGGACCGGTCGCCATAGCACGGCCGTTTTTCCACCCGAGGGGAGAATCCTCCGAGGACAATTACCTCGTCGCATTGATCTTCGCTGGAGAAGTCCAGGGATTCTGGGCGTTTACCCTGCAAGCAGGGCCCGACCGCGAACAGCGGCTTCAGCTCGCCGAGGCGCTGGGCCGTCGAATTTCCGAGATGTTGTATCACCGCTCCCGATGGGTCGAGCAGACCGGAACACGCTCACGGTGGATCAGCTGGCTCGACTTCCAGGAGTGGAATCAGCAGTTGCTCACCGGCGTGACCCGGTCGCTCGCCTTCATCGAATGGCGCTTGGTCAGTCTCGAATATCTCTTTCACGGAGTGGATCACGCCCTGGTGCTCTACGACTTTTTCGGACAGCTACTGTACGCAAACCAGCCCATGGAGACACTCATGCGCCAGGCGCGCATCCCCTTCTACCGGATGTCCGCGCTCCAGCTCGTCTGTGCCCTGGGCGAGATGGAGGAAAACGAAGCCAGGGATCTTCTCGCCCGGGTCCGCGTGGAACACGACACCATCTCCTTGAGTGCCCGTGCCCTGGAAGACTCCGCACATGCCTATCGTGTCCTGCTTCGCCGTTTGGCCCAGGACCCGTCCAAAACGGTCAAAGGGGAAAACCCGTTCCATTTCGAAGGTATTCTCCTCGTTTGTCAGGATACCAGCCTCGTCAAAGCGGGACTGGAGGCCCGTATGGAGTTACTGCAGACAGCGGTGGACGACATCCGGAACTTTCGAGAGCGACTGCGGGCCACACTGGAACGGTCCGACGTCTCGGATTCACTGCACCAGGCGACAGCGCACGTGCTCCGAGACCTGGAGCGAACGCTGGCCGCGCTGCGGGAGAAATACGATCCCGACCAGAACCGCGCCACCCCCGTTCGACTCCAGCCGCTGGTGGAAATGGCATTGCGCTCGATCGCCCCCCAGGTCCAGAAGAAAAAACTGGAACTGGTCACTTCGATCGCCACGGCGCCGGCGTTCGTGCGGGTCGTCCCCACGCGCTTCGTCGAAGGTCTGAAGGCCGTCGCCGAGCGCATGGTTTCGGATGCCAAACATCGGGGACGATTCACGGTCACCCTGCGCTCCGCGCAGGACGAGGTGACGATCCTACTCGAAGACGAAGGTTACGGAATCGTCCAGGAGGATCTCGATGCCCTTCTGGCGTCACCCCAGGGGCTTTCCGAAGGCAACCCCCTGCCCCGCTTCGTCAAGGACCTCCAGGAGTGGGGCGGGGACTTGCGCGCCGCGGGGGTCCTGGGTGCCGGATTGCGCTTCCAAATCCGGCTGCCGGCCGTCCTCTGAATCGTCCGCAGCGCCGCGCCGGTCATGGACTTCCCGGTGATCGACCTGTTTCCGCCAGGCCTGTCCAGTTCAGTCATCACCTGCGTATGGGTGGGCCTGGCCGTCGTCGTGTTCTTCAATCTCCGTCTCGGGTGGGTGCTGTCGGGACTCGTCGTCCCCGGTTACCTCGTGCCCCTGTTGGCACTCAGGCCCTGGTCGGTGGCGGCGATCCTCATCGAGGCCGTGGTCACCTATCTGCTCGTCTGGCTGTACTCCGAACGCATGAAACCTGCCACCCCGTGGTCTTCCGTATTCGGCAGGGACCGCTTCTTCGCATTGCTGGTGGTCAGCGTGATCGTGCGTCTGATCTTCGATGGAAAGGTTTTTCCCGCCGTCGGAGATTGGTTGATGGACCGTTTTTCCCTGGCGGTGGACTTTCAGTCCAATCTGCACAGCTTCGGTCTCGTGATCGTCACGCTCATCGCCAATCTGTTCTGGAAGCCCGGGCTGACCCGCGGTCTCGCAGGTCTGGTCGTCATCGTCGCCATCACCTTCTCCATCGTGCAGGGCCTGCTCGTGCCGTTCACCAATTTCAGCCTGGGAAACCTGCAATACATTTATGAAGATCTCGCCGCATCCCTGCTGGCCAGCCCCAAGGCATACATTATTCTGTTGAGTGCGGCGTTCATCGCTTCACGGATGAACCTGTTTTATGGATGGGAATACAGTGGAATCCTGATTCCCTCCTTGCTGGCGCTGCAATGGTACCAACCCACCAAGATTCTCACTTCTTTCGCCGAAGCCTTCGTTATTTTGTTCGTGGCGCATTTCATTCTACGCAGCCGCTGGGCACGAGGCTATCACATCGAAGGCGCACGGAAGATTTTCTTGTTCTTCACCATTGGTTTCGTCTACAAATGGATACTGGCCTACGCGCTGCTCCGATGGGCGCCTTATGTGAAGGTCACCGATGCATTCGCTTTCGGTTACCTACTGGCCACACTCATCGCCATCAAGATGCACGACAAGGAAATGGTTGGCGTTTTGACACGCGCCAATCTGCAGACCTCCTTGACGGCCGTATTCGCTGCGACTGCGATCGGGTATATGCTCACCTTGTTGCCCATCGATCGCTCCCAGGCCGTTCCCGCCCCCGCATCGGCTGTCGCTCCCCCGACCACGACCGGCAGTCTGCTGGAAGACCTGCGCCGCCTCAAACCCAGTGTCTATGCGCACAACCGCCTCATCCCGAGGCCCCGTCCGGAAGACCTGAGCGCCTTCGACGAGGCGTTGCGCGCCCTGGACAAGTATCTCCTCACCCGGGAACCCAGGCACCTCGATGAAGGGCGCACGCGGCTTCAAGCCATTGGATACGACCTGGTGACCCTCGAGGGGCGGTATCTCTTCCTGCGCGAGCGAGACCCCTCGCGCGGCTGGGGTGCGTTCGTCCTGAATCTGGAAGCAGCGAGCGACCTGTCCATCGAGGTGCCCGCCCCCGCCGAAGAAAGGGGAACGCTGGACGCGGCGGCCTGGTTGTTGCAGCTCCAGCGCGCAAGGGCACTGGCCGTCGCCGGCGCCCCGCGGCGCAGCAATCCCGACCGCTCATCGGACGTGCTCGTGTCCCGGGAGTCGCTGTTTTTCCGGTTCCACCGGCACTTCGGTGGCAGGGGAACGCTACAGGTCCGTGGATATACCCCTCCCATCGTGCGCCAATGGCGCCGGGCGGGGACTTACCGGCCGGATGTGCCTGCCGAGGCCGCGCCGCCGCCCACGCTCTGGGTTCGGGACACACTGCCGGAAGGACTGGACATGGAGGCGCTGAACGCCGCCTTGCCCGAGCTCGTCGTCTTGTGGCAGAGCCCCGGCCAGCCCAATCTGGAACGCCGCTTCACCGCAGGGGGCTTCGCCGAACTCTATCTGGACGAGAACTCGCTGCGCCGCCTGTCGCTCGCCTCGATCCGACGCAAGGAACGGGCACGGCGGGAGTCGCGCATTGAACGCATCGACGGGTATCTGCAGTCCTGGCTGCTCGAGGGCAAAGGACGCCTGGCGGCGGCCGGTTCCGGGGCCTACCGCCCCCCCAACCTCGAAGAGCTGTTCTACTTCGACGAGGAAGTGCTCACTCCCATCCTGCGCCTGGTCCGGGAAAGCCGCCAACCCGGATGGGACGAGCAACGCCCCCCGGCGGCTCTGGACGTCGTCGCCGGCGCCGCCTACACCATGGGCTATCACGTGGTCTGGTACAGGCACCAACGCACCGGGCAACGCTACATCCTCCTACAGGAGCGGTTCGGGGAACCGGATCACGCGCCGCGCCACTGGGGAACCTATGTGTTCCGTCTGGGGGCGGCCGCACCCCTGGTGATTCAGGTGCCGCGTCCCCTGTTCGAGCGGAACAGTTTCGAATACGGGGTGAGCCTGTTCGAAAGAATGCGAGCAGGCGTCTTGCAGATCGCCGGGGCCCACCCGCTGGCCAACGGCGACGGAAGCGCCGACCCCGTCCGCTACGAGAACCTGCCCAGTGTGTTCAATCTCGTGCATCAGGTCACGGTCCGGGAGTCCTGGGACGAGCCGTTGCACGTGTTGCAGATCCGCGCCTTTTCCTGGAAACCCCAGATGGGGTCGGCCCCTCCCGATGCCCTACTCGCGGCCGCGGTCGGCACCCCGCCACCGCACCCGCCGCCGGTCATCCGGACCTTGCTGGAGCGCCTGGCCGCCGACGGCCTGAACGTGGCCTTCGTGGACGGAGACCCGACGGGGGCCGGTTACGAGGCGACCGCCCTGCCGCAGGCCTTGTATCCCCAGGTGGTCCCTCGGAAGTCCTTTTTCGCGCTCTGGCTGTCGCCTTACACCCGCTCGGCATTCCGGCCGCAAGCCGACGACCGGCTCCAGCAACAGGCGTTCGCCGCGGTGGGCATCCCCACGCTGCGATGGGACCTGCCGGCGGTTCTGCCGCCGATCCTCTCCCAGTACGGCACGGTCCCCTTGCCCGGCGGGCTCAAGGGACTCGTGGATGCGTACGTCGACTACGGAGACGTGGTCGCCCTACATCGGGCACGGGCCGGATACGCGGGGTTGCGCCTGGCGCGGATCGTCGATGCGGAGTCGCATCAGGCCTTCCTGCTGATCCGCGATGCCCGTGGGGCGGTCGCCGCGTTGGCCAACCTCAATCCGCTCGACACCGCACCGCTGCGAACGGCCTCATCCGGGCGACCCGTGGAAGCCATTGAAGGCTTCATCGAATCCCGGGGCCGCTGGTTGGAGTTCGCATTGCCATGAGACTGCTGGGTCGGCTTGGTTTGCTGCTGGCATTGATCGGCGCCATCGCGTTGTTGTGGCCACGCCTCAACGACCTGGAGTGGCTGCCCGAACGGGCCGAACCACACCCCATCCCCCCGGACCTGCTGGCCTTTGCCCGCAGTACGCCCGCCGTGTCGTTACGCCCGGGGCAATCGGTCCGCTACCCGCTCTCCGTACAGGCCGAGCGCGATCTGAAGTTGATCGTGCACGGAGAGCTGGCGCCGTCCGCATCGAATCCCTCCGGTTCGTGGGACCTGGTGCTGGGACTGCAATGGCGTGACGGTGAGGGCAGCGTCTTGCGTAGACTCGACTACCACGTGCGCGTCCGGCAGGTCCACTACCTGTGGCACGGCCAGCGCATCGGCCGGGTGTTCTATCCCTTCCGCGCGGAGATCCCGACCAACGGGACCGTCATCCGGCTTCGCTATCCGGACCTCGACGCGAGCCGGGAACTGCGACTCAGCTTGACCGACATCGATCCCGGGCTCCTGGGCGCGGCGGTGCGCGTGTATCAACGAGAGACGCTGCCCGAATACCAGCTCCCGCACCGCTGGGGTCGTCTGAGTCCGGCCCAGCAGGCCCGGCTGGTGAAAGGCTCGGTCTACGGCCCCGAGTATCTCCAGCCACGGGAACGGCGAGCGTTCCTCGCCCATCGCTGGCGCCCCATCGGCGCCGACAATCCGCCCTCGGGGGGCCGTCGGCTCCTGTACGTGCTCGACCGGTGGGATCTGCAACGGGTCCCGGAGGCGGTCCCCCCCCGCGGGTTTCGGGTGAGCGCGAGCCGTGTGGGCGTGATTCCCGTCCCCCCGGCGGGCGGCTGCCTCACCGTGGAATTTCTCGACTCCCAAGACACATCCCCCGCAGGCCCGGTGGAGGTGGGCTGGGTCGATCAACGAAGCGAGGTCCGGAAGCGCTGGGTGGTGGACCCCGCCGCCCATTCCTGGAGCGACACGCTGCCCGCCGGCGGAGGCTGGCTGCAAGTCCGCTCGGAGACTCCACGCCGCCTGCGTGTCCTGTGGCGGGACCATGAGGAGATCACACCCGATCCCGCACGCACACGTCTGTATGGCCCCTCCGGCGAGCCGCCTCTGGACTTCCCGCTGACCGGCACGTCGAGTTCCGGACGGCTGGTCCGACTGACCTGCCGTCAGACGATCCCCGCCGGTGAGGACGTACGCGCATCCCAACCCGCTCGGGTCCAAATCCGGTTGCTCGACGGGGACGGCGTGGTCCAGCGTACGCACACGATGAATTGCGGCGAGGAACCCGACGCCTATGTGGAACCCACGGCCCCCTGGGCCGCTGGATACACGGTCACCCGGGCCGAGCACGGTTACCTGCATCTCACCCCCGGCGTTGCAATGCTGCGCGTCACCGCTCCGCGGAACACCTGGGTCGCGGTGCACACACGACCCGCCGGCCTTCCGTTCCGCCTGCGGGTACCCCGGGACTACCAGCCCTACGACCCCGACCGGCGGCGCCCCACGATCTGGTTCCCGTTGCGGCCCCGGAACCTGCCTGCCCTGACCCGAACCGCGCGCGTACTGTCCATCCAGGCCTGGCTGCGGCCCCGCTCCCCGCGTTCCGCGGCCGCCGATACGCCACGCCACTGGATCGCTGTGGCCGCATCCGGCCCCACGCGCACACGCTATGCGGTGGAGCCCATGGAGAGCCGCGAGCCGGATCCGTCCTCGCCGCCCGTCGGTCTCGTGGCCGTGCCCATCAATGAGCCCTTCGGGGCCATGCTGACCAGCGAGGCCCGCCTGCCCCTGGTCCGTCCACGGCTGGTGTTCATCGAACACCGCTCGGCCGCCGTTCCCGCCGAGCTCCTCGTCGATGGCGAGCCCCTCTGGTCCGGCATGGTCTCGGACACCGGCGCACTGGTGCACCTGCCCGCGCTGAGACCCGGAGCGCATCGCTTCGAACTGCGATGTCCGGGCTGCACCGGGAAATGGCTGATGGACCATCTCGACCGCCCTGGACCACGTTATCGCTTACGCAGGATCCATAGCATGGACCCGGGCGGGATCGAATTCACTCACCGTAAGGTAGAATCCCGCGAGGTCCTGGTCGGGCGTCTCTACCTTCCCGCGGGAGCGAGCGATGCACGCATCCGCGTTTCGATCCGACCGGTGCCGCCGCGCACGGAACGATTGCAGCCGGGCTGGACCTTGACCGAAAGGGAATTCCTCATCACCGCGGGGGAACCGGGCACCCAGCCCGTCGTCCCCCCTTCGCGGCGACCGCTGCGCCCCGCAGTGCGGTTCTTCGTCCCGCTGAACGAAGACCTGCCCGCGGGTTCCTACCGGATCCGGATGGAGCGCCTGGAGGACGGGCCGCCCGGTGTTCACGTCGCCCTCACGGCACCCATCGCGGCCCCGCCGCCCAGGATCCAGACCCTGCGTATCCCCGCCACACCAAGGAGCCAGCCATGAATGGGACCCTCACCCCCTGGAAGCCCCTCCTCGCCCTCCTGATGACGACCCTCTGGTACCCGGTCCATACCGCCGCCGCTTCGGGGCTTCCCGCGCCCCGGCCCACCGTCCATGGCCATCCAGGGCGCGTCCAGGCGATCGCCCCCGGCCCGGAGGAGCTCCATCGGGCCGCGCGGCTGTTCCTCGCGGAGCTGACCGGGGACGATGGTCGCACCCTGGCCGCGGGCTGGCGCCGGCTGGGCTTCGAGAGGACAGAGGCGAAAGATCAGGCCATGGCGCGGGGATGTCACCTGATCCAGGAGCGCACGGGCCGGCGCACGGGTCGCGGCACGTTCCTCCTCTGCCCCATGGCGGGGACCCGCATCGCACTGCAGATCCCCCACCGCTACACGGATCTCGACACGGGCACCCTCGGGCAGCAGATGGCACGCGAGTGGCCCTGGGTGGCCGTGGCATGGAACAGCGTGCCCCGCAACACCCCGCTGGACGGCGGCGGGACCGCCGATCTCACCCACATGCCCGCAAGCTATTTCAATGCCCTGATCGAGGCCCTGGCCGACAGCGGGCTGGTGATGCGGATCGTGCAACTCCACGGCTTTTCCCAGGCCAAACGCCGCTCCCCCGCGGCCCGCGGTGCGCATCTCATCCTCAGCGCGGGAACGCATGCCCCCCCGCAGACCCTCTACGCCCAGGCCGAGTGCCTGCGTCGGAATCTCACCGAGGCCGCGAGGCTGTTTCCCGATGAAGTGGACGAACTGGGTGCCGTGACCAATGTCCAGGGGCAGGTGGCCCGCCAGCGGGGGCTGGAGTTCATACACGTGGAAATGAGCCGCCCGTTGCGCCAGCGGTTGATCGGTGACATTCAGGCCCGCACGACGCTCATTCGTTGCCTCAGCCCGTGAAGATCGCCTGGACAACCGGCAGGGTCCCCCTTCTGCTCCTGTGCGTGCTGGGGGTCCTCTGCCCACCTGCCGGATCCGCTCCAGACGGCAGGCGGCTCGCGCTGCAGGAACGGCAGGGCCCGGCGCTGAGATGGGATGAACTCGATCGAACGCCGTACCTGCTCGACGGCCGCGAACACACGCGCCGACGGGATGGGGAACGGGGATTCGAGCTGCCGCCGGGAGGCGCCATCACCGTTTTGTTGCCGGCGCATCGCGTCCTGCGCCTGGAGCTGGCAGCCGGCTCCCCCGCCCCGCGGATCGAGACGGCTCAGACCGCCGGGCTGTGGATGGTCTGGAATCCCGTGCGGGCGCAGGACCACACCTGGCTCATCGCGCCCGATTTCTCCGCGGCCGGGCGGATCCGTATCATTCATGCCGCCCAGGCCAACGCGTCGATCCGATTCCGCGCATTCGTGTCCCGGCGCGTGCCCGCCGTCGCCGCCGCCGATTACCCGCAACGACTCGCGCTCGACGCAGAGCCCCGGCGCCTACGGCGTGACGGAACCCTGCGTCCACGCGCGGTGTGGCCGGTCGCCGCCGAGCACCCCGTCGAGACCGACGTGGAGGGTCCCGCCCGCCTGCGCATCCGGGCCTTCGTGCGCTATCCGAACGGCCCCGAGGATCCCCTGGGACTGCACCGGATCCGGGTCTTGCTCGACGAAAACCCCGTCGGCCACTGGGAACCCCATTCCGGCGCCCCGGGGCGTACCACCTGGCACTTGGACGGCGAGGCCGTTTCCGTGAGCCTCCCGGAGGAGCTGTTCCTGGAGATCCCCCAGGGCACGCATCGGCTACGCATCGAGAGCTCCCACGCCGCCCTGGTGGCCGTCGATCGCTCGGGCGGCACAGCGGACTTCCTGCTGCCGGGGCTCAATGCCCCGCGGGGGCTGGACCGATGCTACGCGGAAACCGATGTCCCCTCGCCGCTGGCATTCCCCCTGACCGAATGGTGCGCCGACCTGCGCGCCACGGCCACCCCCGAACTGAGCATCCATGCCGCCCGGGCCCTGGCCGCCGATACGCGCTTTCGGAACTCGGGAGAGCTCGCCGTCCAGGCCCTGGTGAACGCAGCCCGCAGCCGCCCATCGGCCGCTGCGTTGCAAAAAGCGGCCGACCGCGCCGCCGTCCGGGCGAGCTACTGGTCCGACCTGTACCCCGACACGGATGTGGCGAGCCGCTTCGAACATTACCTGGATATCCAAGTCTCCATGCCGGGTGTTGCCACCGACTTGGACTACACCCTGCACACCCCATTCCTCGCCATGACGCGCGACAAGCTGCCTCGCGCCCTGTTCTCTCCACTACCGCCCGGAGGAGTCCTGGAATACCGCCTTCCGGCAGGGGAGGATCCGGAAACCACCTCGCTGCGGCTGATCGTGACGCCGGAGGACCGTTCCCGCGAGACCCGCTTGCGGATCATCACCGACGACGCTCCGCCGCGGTGGATCCGCGTGACGCCGGACGATACCTTGGCGCCGGCGCACCCGCGCCCTAACCGGGCGGCGGCGGTGCATCGGTGGCTGGCGGAGCACGCGCCCCAGTCCATCTCCCCGCCGGTGCCGGCCGCGCGCTACGACTTCGAAATCCCATCCCACCGCGGGCGCGTCCGGATCTTGGCCGAGGCGGGCTCCGCGCCGGTGCGGGTGGCCCTACAGCGGCGCAGATCGCGCCCCGCGCGTTTGACCGAAGACGCCTATCTCGGGCTCATCCGGGAGCTGGGCGGAATCGATACCGTGCGCGTGCTGTTCGGTCTCGCCGTACGCCGGGCCGGCGAAATCCTGGATCCGGATCGCCACGGGGCCATCGACGAGATCATCGCGGGGGCGCGGATCGCCCCCTCGAACCGCACGGCGGCCCGGCGCCTCATCCTGGACTGGATCCCGCTGTTGCGGCATCTGCACCGGCTACGGGTCGTTTGGTCCCGAAACGTCACCGCACCCCAGGACCGCCAGTCCACCGCGGCACCCGGCGAGCCCTTCCCGCCCGTGCCAAACGACGACTCCCTGCACGCACTCCTCCACTGGAGATCCGTGCTGGAACGCTCGCCGTGGAAGTCCGCCCAGGCCGTGGAGGCCGCCGTCGGCTTGAGCCAGGCCCTGCGACGCCTGGGCGAGACCCATTTGGCCGAGCTCTGGCTGCGCCGCCTGGTCCTGTACGGGCCCGATCCCGAAACCCGGCGGCGCGCCTACCGACGCTTGCGCGACGAGTACCGACGCGCGGGAAACGAGGTGGCGCTCGACGGCCTGCTGGCCACCGCCTTGGATCGTGCCGACGGCGAGGTCCTCGCGCACACCGTGCAGCGCTGGTTGGAAGCCGGGCGTTTTCGACCCGCCCTGCAACTGGCCGCGTTATTGAACGATCCGTCGGCCGTGGAGACCGAACGGCTGGCCGCCGCGGCGCTGAACGCCGGGTGGCCCCAACAGATGCAACGCGCCCTCGCACACATGGCCCCGCGCCGGGCCGTGCGTTGGCGGGTCCGCGCCTGGGCGGCCGCCGGGCGCTTCTCCGAGGCGCGCGCGCTGGCGGCCGAACAGGGTCTCGACGAGGTGGCCGCCCTGTTGTCGGAACCCGACTCCCGGGCCTGTCCGGAAAGCACTCCGGAGCTACTCGCGGTGCGCCGCGCACGCTGGCATGCCGCCCTGCCCGGTCCCCGGCGCTGGCGGGACGTGACCGCGCAGGTCGCCTCGCCCGGCCCTTGGCGCAAGCTCCACAGCCGTTCGCGGGACCTGGATGCCGCGACGCGCCTGGTCGCGCGTGGCCGCCCCATCCTGTTGCGGGTGGCCGGTCCGGTGCGGTTGCGCATCGAGCTGCGCCCCCTACACGAGAGGGAGGACACCCCGATGTCGGGATGGGTGCGTGTGCGCGACGCAACCGGCGCAGTCTGGGTGTACCCCATCGACGACAACCTGGCCTCGGACGATCTCGACCCCCTCCCGGAAGGTCACCCCGGACGCCGGGTCCATATGGACTTGGAGCTGGGCGCGGGAGTCCATCGATTGCGTCTCGAGCCGGGCGTTGACGCCGCCCTGGTCCGGGTGTTGGCCTGGTTACCGGAGGGTGTCCAGGGATTGTTGGCCTTCAAGGCCGTGGATCCGCCACGACAACCCGTCTTCCCGTCCCTGAGCTGCGCACGCGATGGAACGGAAATCACGTGCCGCTATCCAAACGACGACGAGGCGAACCCCTTCCACCCCGCAGCGCTCGCATCCCAATGCCTGGCCCCGCCTCCCGCCCGGGCGGCCAGCGCCGAAACGCCCACCGCCTGGCGCCCGATGGTCCGGGTGGACACTGCACGGAGTGAGCCGGCGTCGTCGGTGGCGGCCCGCCTCGTCCGACTGCGCTGGCGCCTGCACCGCAAGGCGCTCTCAGCCCCTGCGGCCCTTGCGGCCGTGGCGCGCATGAAGGCCGAGGCGGCCGCCGACCCGCGCGTGTCCACCCTGGCGCGGCCCGTCCTGCGTCATGGCGCTTGGGCCCCGCTGGAGCCGGTGAGCTCGAGCGCCGGTCTGGAGGTGGTGGAGCTGCCGCCCTGGGCCGCCACCACCCCTTCGTTGCGCAGCCGCTGGTTGCTGCTCGACGCCCGTTGCCGCGGCCACGCGCGGCTTCTGACCCGTGACGGCGCACTGGCCTATGCCCTGCGACTGCCCCGGCGTGAGACGATCACGCTGCGCTTGACCGCCTGTCCCGTGGAGCCGACCCGGCCCGCCACGCAACGAGTCGCCTTGGAGATCGACGGAGCATACGGCACGGAGTTCACCCTGCCGCCGGACTCCGGATCCACCACCGTGGACCTCGACCTTCCCGCCGGCGATACCACCATGGTTCTCAGACTCGAGGATCCCTACCCGAACCGTTATGTGGGGATCTCCGTCGAGGCCCCATGGCTAAGCCCGAACGATCGCACCATCCGACGCACGTTTTACCTGGCCACGCGCGATGAGCCCGTGGAGGCCGTGATCCGAGGCCCCGCATGGGTCCGGATCGACCGATGGACCGGAAGCCTTTCGAGCACTTATCGGTGGATCGGCCCGGGCGATCACACGCTGCGCCTGCTGCCTCCGGGCGGCGAGCGGGCGGGCTATCGTTTGTTCGTTCTGCGCTGGAGGCAGAAGCCACGATCCGCCCCCCTCGAACCCAGGCACGTGCCCGAGCCCGTTCCGGCACTGGCCCTCGGCCCGCCGCCGACGCCACACGCCCCAGCCCTGCCATTGGACGGCCTGGCCTTGGGGGGACAGGAGGGCGGCACGCCCGGGCTGGCGCTGTCGTTGGTGGACCGGCTCGAGCCCGACGAGAGTGAGGGCGCAAGCGCCGGGCATGAGCGGTTTCTGCAGCTGCTGGCCGACTACCGGCACCGGGAGATGGAACGGGACCGGGATCGGATCTGGCGCGTCGGCTTCCTGGGCAGGCTGCGCGAATTCGGCGGACCGACTCTGGGCTTGTTCGGCCGTGTCCAGTGGCGACCACTTTTCGCCCTGTCCGATCTGCACACCTCGCTTCGCCTGTCGGTTTACCTCCAGAACCCAGGGACCCGCCGCGACGGGCGGGCAGGCGCGTGGGAGGCCTCCGTCACCCTGCGCGCCGCCGCGCGCCTGCGGCACCGGTTGAGCGCGCGCACGTTACACTTGCCGAAACTGGAGTTGTTCGGCCGTTGGCTGACGCTGGACGAATCGGACGTGCCCTACTTCCGGCGCGATCTGGATCGCGATGTCTACACACGGTACAAGGCCGAGCACCGTTATGGATGGATCCTGAGCGACACCCTGCGCCATCGTCCCTGGATGGACACGTTGCTCGAAGCCGGCGCGAAACTGGTGAGCAACGAGTCTTTGTCCTTGGACCATGCCGAATTGCGCCTGCGCGGCTGGCAGCGCCTGGGCGCTTTCAGCCTCGGCCTCGGATATCGTTGGCGCCACTACCTGGACGACGAAGACCGCGCGCGTGGCTTCAGCGACAACCGACTCCAGCTGGCACTGGCGGGGGAGCATTGGAGCCGCAGCCGCCAGCGATGGTACTGGGAGCTGCGGGCGGACCACGATCTGGAACGGGGGGAGACGGGATTCCGTCTCGTTCTGGGTTGGAACGGGGGCAACGGTCGGGGGCTGGAAGACTGGTTTCCGGGCGAACACCCCTTCTCCACCCTGTCCGCCGCCGCCATGCCCGAAGATCCCAACCGCATCAGGCCATGACCCTGGAGCGCGGCGCAGAGCTTCTTCGCCAGAGCATGGCTCCACTGCACCAGCAGTTGGAGCGGCAGGCGGTCGATACCCTGATCCGCCTGCTCGAACGCCGCCTTGCCCAACGGCATCCGAAAGAAGGGCCGCCGGCAGACCTCGATCTGTACCGGGCATGGACCGCCATCCTGCAAAACGAGGCCGACCAGGCGCTGGAAAGGATCTACCGGATCCAGGGGGCCCGCACCGAGTTCGAGGCGCGTTACGCGCACGCGGCCACCGAGGAGGAACGCCGTTTCCACGTGTTGGAATTCGCCCGAATCCTCGGCAGTTCCGGACGGCGGCTGCGCGCGGACCAAAGGGCGTTCCAGCGGTGGTTCGGACGCGAGGCGGTCCTGGACCGCTGTACGCGTCGCATCGGCGAAGCGGAACAATACCTGGCCTTCTGCATGGAACGGTTGGGCCACATGGCCCACGGTTACCTGCGGCACACGCCTTCGGGCAAGCGCCTGGAGGCGTTGCAGAGTCTTCGCCTCGAAGCGGTGGTCGAGCCGCTCCTGGCGTATTCCGGCGATGCCCGCATACGTACCGCCACCTTCCACGCCTTATCCTGGGTGGTGTCGGCCCTGAGCCGCGACCGGCGTCACAACGCGCTGCCGGAAACCATCGTTCGTTTCGCACAACGTACCGCACTGGACCCCGGTCAGGAGACGTGGACCCAGCTGGCGGCGCTCGGCTTCCTGGCCCAGTTCCGTCGCGAAACGTTCATCGAGGCCGCCGCACACCGACTCCACAATCCCGCCCGGACCACCGACGACCTCTTCGTTCGGGCGGGGGTCGTGCGCCTGTTGTGCGAGTCCGAACCCGAGTCGGAGGAAACCGCCGGGCTGCTGCGGCAGGCCGGTCGCGACCCGGCGCCCTACGTGCGCCGGGAGGTGGCCCGGCAGTCACCCCGAATCCCTTGTCCGCTCGCCCAAGAGCTGCTGGCCGAGCTCGCCCACCGCGATCCCGAACCCGCCGTTCGCAGGAGCGCCATCGGCCGGCTCGCTGACCGGACGCTGGACGAGGCCGCAACCTGGCGCCTCGATCGACTGTGCTCGGCATTGCGGGATTCGGACCCGTGGGCGCAACGCATGGCCATGGAGACGGCCGAACGCCTGCACCGCCGACTCGTCAGGGAAGATCCGCAGGCCGCGCGTTCCCTGCGCGAAGCGGTATTGCCGCAACTGGCGATACTGCATGCCGAGGCAGAGGTGCGGGTACGACGCTGGTGCGCGGTGGCCCGCGAGCGGATCTGGTGCCAGGCCGAGCCGCGGCGCAGAGCGCTGGAATCCGAACTGAGGCGACACCTGCTGGCGATTCCCCCGGGACATTCGGCCCCCTTGCCCCGAGGCCTGCTGGCACGACACCCCACCGAGGAGATCGGGCGCGTGCTGTCGGCCTTGACCCACGACGACCACCCGGCAAGCCTCGCCGGGAGCCGCTGGAGCGGATGGAGACTCCACCGAGGGTTCCGTTTCCGCTTTCGCCTTTGGCGGCTCCTCCACGAGCTTCGCCACCCGGCCACCGACAAGCGTCAGGCTTACCGTCACTGGATCGGCCGGGTCTATTATGGCCATCACCGCTTTCCCTCCGGGCGGCTGGCCGAATTCACCGAGACCCGGGTGCCGGGCGAGCCGGTGTACGTGCCCGAGGAAGACGGTTGGCGTCCTTTCCTGCCCCTGCCGGACGACGTGCTTTCGGCACTGGACGAGTCTCTCCTCAGCCGGCGCATCTGCTATTGGACGGCCGAAGGCAGGACCGAACTCATCGTGCCGGCGAGCCCCCTTGCCCGGCTGCGTGCGCGCAGCGCCATCACCTTGAACTTCGGCGAGCTGGCGCGACTGCGCAACTACGACGAATCCAAGGGCATCTCCAGCGATGCCTACGCCCGCGCCCTCGAACGCCTCGGCATCCGATTGCGTTTCCGTCCATACACCGAACCGGTCCCCTGGCATGAGGACGGGGTGGTCAGACGCGCCTTCCCCGCGATCCTGCCCGGACTCGGCGGCGACACCGTCCAGCACATCGAGGACTACTTCTTCTCGCTGTATGAAAACTCGCTTCCGGAGCTCGCCTGGTTCGTCGGCGGGCTGGCTGCGTTGTTCTTTGGAAACCACATCCGCATGAATCTGCGTCTGCGGCGCGCGCGCGCACGGCTCCCCCTGGTCATGGGCGGATGGGGCACGCGCGGCAAGTCGGGGACCGAGCGGCTCAAGGCGGCCTTGTTCAACGCCTTCGGCTATACCGTGGTGAGCAAGACCACCGGCACGGAGGCCATGTTCCTCTATGGGATCCGTTTCGGTCCACTGCAGGAGCTCCCGCTTTTCCGCCCGTACAACAAGGCCACCATCTGGGAGCAGGCCAACGTCGTGACACTGGCCCGGGCACTGGGGGCCGACGTGTTCCTGTGGGAGTGCATGGCGTTGACGCCGGCCTACGTCCGCGTCCTGCAGCGGGATTGGATGCGGGACGACCTGTCCACCATCACCAACACCTACCCGGATCACGAGGACATCCAGGGCCCGGCGGGCATCGACATTCCCAAGGTGATGACCGAATTCATCCCCACACGCTCCACCCTGATCACGAGCGAGGAGCAGATGCTTCCCATCCTCCAGAGCGCGGCGGAGTCACGCGGCACCCGTACCCGCGCGGTGGGCTGGGAGGAGATCCGCACGCTGACTCCGGACGTGCTGGATCGGTTTCCGTACGAAGAGCATCCGGCCAACGTCGCGCTCGTCCTGGCCGTGGCCCGTGAGCTGGGGATCGACGAAGCCTTCGCGTTGAAAGAGATGGCCGACCGGGTCGTCCCGGACATCGGGGTGCTCAAGATCTTCCCCCCGGCCCCGGTCCGCCGTCGACGACTGCAGTTCGTCAACGGCATGTCCGCCAACGAACGCGCTGGATTCCTGGCCAGCTGGGAGCGAACCGGATTCGTCGAGGACACCAAGGCGGAACACCTCGGCCGCTGGATCAGCACCGTGGTGAACAACCGGGCCGACCGCGTGGCCCGCTCGCAAGCCTTCGCCCGGATCCTGGCCGAAGACATCGTCGCGGATCTGCACGTGATCGTGGGCACCAACGTCGATGGTTTCCTGACCTATCTCCGGGAGGCATGGGACCAGCGGATGCGGTCTTTCTCCCTGACTTCCCGCTCGCAGGCGCCGCTGGCCCTCTTCGAATCGGAGGCACGGCGGCTGCGCGTACTCACCGACGAGACGGCCCTGCAGCGCCGCATCGCTGCCATGCTCGAAGGGTTGGGTTTGGATCCCGCCGAACCGCCCGACCAACCCCAGGGATTGCGGGAACGGCTAGGGTCGCAAGTGGATGAAGCCGTCTGCGAGGAGGCGATCGAGTGGCTGGAGCGGTGGCGGCGGGAGCTCGCCACCTATCGGGACGTGACCGCCTCCATCGAGAACGCCCTGGGAGAGGATGCGTCGCGCGCCGATCGTCTGGCCAGGGAAGCGCTCTGGAACTGGTTCTCGCAACGGCTGGTCCCGGTGCACGATGCCCATATCGACGCCAACGCCCTGCTCGGTGTGATCCTGCGACATACCCCACCCGGCTATCTCAACCGGATCATGGGCTGTCAGAACATCAAGGGCCCGGGAACGGACCTGGTATACCGATGGATGGACTGGGAGGTGTGCCTGCATGCCTGCCAGGCCCTGCGTCAGGGGGACGAGCAGCAGTTGATCGCCGCCCTGCAGCAGCTCACCGGCTTGCCGCATTACGGCATCTTGTGTCGCGAGACCCTTCTGGAGGCACTGAAGATCGCCCGTCCCCGAGAAGAGGCGCAGAGCGAATACGCCGAGAGCCAGATCCTGCTCATCGAGCGACGCCTGGCCGCGGCACACGAGGCCGCTGGTCACGGCCCGGTTCCCACCTCGACGGGCTGGGTGGACCGCTTGTTGCGCATGATCGAGTCTTTTCTCGACGCCGGCGACGCCGTGCGCAGGCGCCGCAAGGCCGACCGTATCTATCGTGAACTGATCGCCGAGCGGATCAGTCGCTCGCGCGCCGCCATCGAACTGGCCGCGCTCAACCGTCGCCAACAGGGCGGCTGGCTGCGGCGCCGGTTCGGGACGTATCTGCGCAAAGGATGAAGGGCGGCTCGCGGTGTACTCCCCCCGGCCCGTCTGGGCTGGGTTCAGGGCTCACCGCCCGGGCGAGTGAACGCGCAGCCGCGAATCCGGAAGATACCTCGGTTGCAAGCCGTCTCCGGAGACCACGTCGGCCAGGGTGACGCCGCCGAGGAACCCTCGGATCTGCTCGCTCAGGGCCACCCACAACCCGTGCGAAAGACACTGTTCGTCCTCCTCACAGCCCCGGACGCTCCCGCAAGCCGTGGAGTCCATGCTTTCGTCGACCGCGTCGATCACCTCGGCGATCGCGATCCGGTCGGCCGGGCGTGCCAGGGTATACCCCCCGCCGGGGCCGCGCACACTGTGCACGAGACGGGCGCGTCGCAGTCGCAGAAACAGCTGCTCCAGATAGGAGAGTGAGATGCCCTGGCGGCGCGAGATCTCGTTCAATGGCACCGGACCGTGCTCGCCGTGCAGGGCAAGATCCAGCATGGCCGTGACCGCATACCGACCCTTGGTGGTCAGACGCATGGACTCACCCGCCGTTGCAACTCGTCTTTTCCTCGGCGATGCCCTCGATGCATTCGGGAGCGATGTCCGGCAGGTGGCTGTCGTCCACGTCGCCGCCCAGGCGCTTGAGCTCATGGCTCAGCTCGTCCATGCGCTTGTCCATGAGGTGGATGTGATCGAGCATGCTGTTGATCGCGTTGGCCACGGGATCGGGCATGTCCTCCGTGGCACCGTAGGCGTCGAACCCGATCTTGCGCGCCGTCTCGTGGCGCCGGCGGGTGAGTTCGTCCTTCTTGTGCACCACGCGCCCGGGGATTCCGACCACCGTGGAGCCCGCCGGGATGTCCTTGAGCACGACCGCATTGGACCCCACGCGCACGCCGTCCCCCAGCTGGATGGGCCCGAGGATCTTGGCTCCGGCCCCCACCACCACGTCGTTACCGAGCGTGGGATGGCGCTTGCCCTTGTTCCAGCTCGTACCCCCCAGGGTCACTCCATGATAGAGGGTGCAGTCGTCGCCAATCTCCGCCGTCTCGCCGATCACCACACCCATCCCGTGATCGATGAAAAAGCGCCGGCCGATGCGCGCCCCTGGATGGATCTCGATACCGGTCAGCCAGCGCGCGATGTGCGAACCCAGCCGGGCCAGCCACTTGAAACCCCGGTTCCACAGCGCGTGATTGATGCGGTGGAACAGGACGGCGTGCAGTCCCGGGTAGGCCGTCAGCACCTCCAGCGTGTTGCGCGCGGCGGGATCGCGTTCGAAAACGCACTGGATGTCTTCGCGCAAGCGCTGGAGCATGGTGCAGGGCCAGAGGTTGCTTCCACTATCCTGGATTGTAGTGGGTGGCCGAAAGGCGGTTCAACCAGCTCCCCCCACGGCCGGCCCGTTGCCGTGGGCTGTCACACGGGCCGGCCCGCCGGCCCGCAACGCCGGCGCCGACTCAGATTCCCCAGCCCAGGGCGGCCTGGACCGTGCGCGGCTCTTTCGAGCCGACCCGTTCCAGCGTACCCACCGGGTGCGGCATCCACGCGGCGGCCCTTGCCTCGCGCGCCATTTCGTTCGGAGTGGGGGACAGATAGAGAACGGATCCCACGACCGCCAGAACCAGGATCAGGGCAGCGAACACCCAGGAAGAAAACGACCCGCTCACCGGTACACCTCGCCTTAACTGGTATGGATGGTGCGCGCGTCCCGCCGACGTTTGCGGAACCCGCGTTTTCTTGTTCTGGTTGTGAACCATATCGCATTTTTCTTGTGCGAAAAAGGAGCCCGCGGGCCGCCCGGTCCCCCACCCCGACCGCTCATCGGCCCCTGCCGAAAAGCCGCGCCACCACCTCCTCCGACCAGGCTGGGACGGGCTCGAAGCGCGCAGGTTCGCCCAACATGGCATGCGGAGCCTGAACGTAGCGGCCCGAATCCAGATCGCCCGCGCCGAACACGCACAGATCGGCCACGCCGGAGGGCAACACCTCCAGATGGAATTGCAGGGCCAGCGCCCTTCCCCAGGCGAAGGCCTGATTGGGGCAGGCGGCGCTGGAAGCCAGGTGCACGGCTCCGGCCGGCAGGTCGAAGGTCTCGCCATGCCAGTGGAACGCCGTGAACCGCGTCGGGAGCCCATCCAGGGCCGAGGGAGCGGCCTGCGGCATCCGATCCACCGGAAACCATCCGATCTCCTTCTCCGCGTTGGGGTAGACCCGCGCGCCGAGCGCGTGGGCGATCAGCTGCGCGCCGAGACAGATGCCCAACACCGGCACGCCACGTTCCAGCACCCGCGCGACGAACCGCTTCTCCTCGACGAGCCAGGGACAATCGTCCTCGTCGTGGATACTCATCGGACCGCCCATGACGATCAATCCTTCCACGGCATCCGGGTCCGGCAACGACTCCCCCGCATAGAGCCGCGTGCGCGCCAGTCCATGTCCGCAACGAATCAGCGCGCATTCCAGCGCCCCCAACCCCTCATAGGGCACGTGAGTGAGATAATTGACTTTCATCGCCTGCACACCTCCCAAAGCGGGCCGCCGGGAGGCATAATGCCGCCTCGATGCGCCTTGTCAATCGGGGCAGGTGGCCCGGTGTTCTCCGGAGCGGCCGTACCCCGTTAGCCCATGTTCATCACCACCTGAGGGAGAAACGACCCGTGAAGCTACGCAATGCCGTGTTCGCAGCCGCACTGGCGGCCCTTGCCCACGTCCCGCCGGCCTTCGCCCAGAGCTGGGGCTACGGTCCCTACGGCCCTCCGATGGGCTATCCTCCCATGCCGAACTATCAGAGCACCCAGCCGACCCAGATCCTGCAAAACGCCCTGGAGCGGCTGAAGGCCTTCTTCTCCGGCGAGCAGGTGCCGCCCGCGCCGGTGATCGCTCGCTTCGTGGACGAGCAGATCGCACCCTACTTCGATTTCCAGGGCATGGCCGAGTGGATCGCCCGGCCCTACTACGAACGCATGAGCCCGGCACAGCGGGCCGAGCTGGAACAAAAGGTCAAGGAGGCCTTCCTCGGCATCCTGGCCCGTGAACTGGGCGCCTTCGCCAAGCCGCAGCCCCAGGTGAGTTTCTACCGGGCCCGGCCCGCCGGACGCGGACAAATCGAAGTGCCCGCCAGGGTGCTGCCCGCCAACGGCTATCCCATCCGGTTGACCTTCCGCTTCCGCCAGGGTGAGGACGGCTGGAAGATCATCGACGTCTCCAGCAATGGCCTGAGCGCGGTCCAGTACCTGCGCCAGCAGTTCATCCAGATGATCCGCGGCTACGTCACCCCACGCGGCCCGTATGGCGCCGGGCCGGGTTACCGGGCCCCGGCGGCCGCCCCGTACGCCTCCCCGGTGACACCGCGCCCCTGAGCCCTTCGGGCCGCCGAGGCGCGCATGGAAAAGGCCGGCCCGGTTCACGCCTGGGCCGGCCTTTTCACCTCGTCCACCCCAAACGGCTCAGATCCGGACCTTGATCCGGGCCGCCTTTCCGGTACGCCCTCGCAGATAGTAGAGCTTCGCCCGGCGGACCTTGCCGCGACGCTTGAGCTCGATGTTCGCGATCAGAGGGCTATGCGTCTGGAATACCCGCTCCACCCCCACCCCGTGTGACATCTTGCGCACGGTGAACGACGAATTGAGCCCCCGGTTTTTCTTGGCGATCACCACGCCCTCGAAGGCCTGGAGACGTTCTCGGTTACCCTCGCGCACCCGCACCTGCACCGACACGGTGTCACCGGGCGCGAACTCCGGGATGTCCTTGCGGAGCTGCTCGGCCTCCAGTTGTTCGATGATGTTGCTCATGACACGTCCTCTTCTTCGGTTTCTGCGATGTCCCGGCAGAGGGCCTCGTCGAGGCCGTGCTCGGACAGGTATTCCCTCAACAACGCCCGCTCACCGGGGCGCAACCCCCGCCTACGCAAGAGATCCGGCCGGCGTAGACAGGTCCGGCCGAGCGCCTCCTTGTACCGCCAGCGGGCGATGGCGCCATGGTCGCCGGAACGCAGCACGGCCGGCACCTCCAACCCCGCCACCACCTCGGGGCGGGTGTAGTGCGGGCAGTCCAGCAACCCGTCCATGAACGAGTCGGCCTGCGCCGATCCCGCATGTCCCAGGGCCCCCGGCTGCAGGCGCGCCAGCGCATCGACCACCACCATGGCGGGCAGCTCCCCGCCACTCAGCACATAGTCGCCGATGGAGCACTCCTCGTCGATCTCCAGCGCCACCAGCCGCTCGTCGATCCCCTCGTAACGCCCCGCCACCAGGATCAACCGGGGCAGCGTCGCCCAGCCATTGAGTCGTTCCTGATCGAGCGTTCGCCCCTGCGGGCTCAGCAACACCGTGCGCGCAGGCTCCGGGGCCGCCGCGCGCGCCGCCCGGATGCAACTGCGCAGCGGCTCCACCGCCATCACCATGCCCGGCCCCCCGCCGTAGGGCCGGTCGTCCACCGTGCGGTGGCGGTCACGGGCAAAATCCCGCGGATTCCAGGTCCGCAGCTCCACCAGGCCCGCCTGCGCGGCTCGCCCCGTCACCCCGACATGGAGCACCTGCTCCACGAAACCGGGAAACAACGTGACGACGTCGATACGCAAGCGCCCGCCTTCGGCTCAATAGTCCGGTTCCCAGTCCACGACGATGGTCCCACCGTCGAGGTCCACGGACTTGACATAGACCGGCTCCACGAACGGGATCAATCGCTCCCGATCCGCCCCCCGGACCACCAACACGTCGTGCGCTCCCGTCTCCAAAAGGCCCGTCACACGACCCAATGCCACTCCCGAGGTATTGTGTACCTCCAGCCCGATCAACTCGGACCAGTAATATTCCCCCGGGCCCGGGCTTGGGAGTGCTCCACGGGGGACCGCGATCTCGCGGCCCATGAACGCCTCGGCGGCGTCGCGGTCCGCCACACCCTCCAGACGGGCGACCACCGTCGGTCCGTGCCGGCGTCCTTCGACCACCTGGATCGGCTCCCACCGCCCGTCCGCGCGAGCCAGCAGCCACGGCTGGTAACCCAGGATGGCCTCGCGCGGATCGCAGTAGGAATAGACCTTCACCCAGCCGCGGATCCCATAGACGCCACAAATGCGGCCGACGCGAACCGGTTCCCGGCCCACCGCCGGCTCGGCGGTCTCAGGCGGCCGGCGCATCCTCCTGGGCTGCGGGCTGGGCCGCCGCCTTGCGATACTCCTTGACGAGCCGCGCCACACGCTCGGAGGTCTGGGCGCCATGCGACAGCCAGTGCTCCACACGCCCCAGATCCACGCGCAACCGCTCCTCCTTGCCGCGGGCCACCGGGTTGAAGAACCCCACCCGCTCGATATAACCGCTGCTGCGCGGCTTGCGCGAGTCCGTCACCACGATGTGATAGAACGGCCGCTTCTTCCCACCGGCCCGGGCCAGTCTCAGCCTAACCATGATCTCGTCGTTCGCCCCTCTAGGTTGTCCACACGATGGCTCGAGGAAACGCGCTATTGTAGCGGGAAACCCGGGAAAAGAAAGCTCACGTCACCACGAACTGCCCCATCATGGCGCGGTCCTCGTGCTCCAGGATATGGCAGTGATACATGTAGGGCACGTCCGGATCGGCGAAATCGGCGAACCGCGCCACGATGCGTACCGTCTCGAAGGGCAACACCGCGATGGTATCCTTCCAGCCCCGCTCCACGGGTGGCGGCGCGGCTCCGTCGCGGCTGAGCACCTGGAACTGGACATCGTGCAGGTGGAAGGGATGCAGCATGCCCTGGTTGTTGCGGATCTCCCAAACCTCCACGGCGCCCAAACGCACCCGCTCGTCGATCCGTCTCATGTCCATGGGCTTGCGGTTGATGGTGAATTCCCCGTTGGTGACTTCGAGCGTAAACAGCCGATCGGGCGCATTGGGCTCCAGCGCCACGATCGTGTTCAACCGCTGGGGGACCACGGGGGTGTGTATCGCATTCCGGTCCACCTCTAACCGTAACAAGTCCACCGTGCCCCGATCAAAGGTATCGGCCAGACCACGGGCCATGTACAGGCTATTGACGATCTCACCCGTGTAACTGCGCAACCACAGACCACGACCCAGGTCCCTCGACAGATCCACCACGATCTCGAAGCGTTCGGCCGGGGCCATACGCAAGCGGTTGACGGTCACCGGCTCGGGCAACAGGCCGCCGTCACTGGCCACCACCTGAAATGGACGATCGTCCTCGAAGCCCAGGTAGTAGATCCGCGCATTGGAGCCATTGAGCACCCGCAGCCGCACACGTTGAGCCGGCAAGTACACTCGGGGCCGTTCTCGGCCATTGACCAGAAAACGATCACCTTTCATGCCCATGAGATCATGGGCGGTTTCCAGATAGGCCAAGCCGCCGTCGGCCCGCAGCCGCCGATCTTGGATCACGAGTGGAATGTCGTCCACCCCGTAGTCCGATGGCAACCCCAGTGCGTCAGCATGCTCGTCCTCCACGCGGATCAAGCCGGCCAGCCCACGGTAGACTTGTTCCCCCGTCTTGCCCTCGGTGTGAGGGTGATACCAGAGGGTGGAGGCCTCGTTGAGCACGTCGAACTCAGCGGTCCAGCTCTCCCCGTCCCCAAAGGTTTGGTGGGGATTGCCGTCCATCGCTGCCGGCACGTGCATCCCATGCCAGTGCGTGGTGGCCGGCTCGCCGATGGCGTTGATCACTTGGATGCGCACGCGCTCACCTCGGCGCATGCGCAGGGTCGGCCCAAGGACGGCACCCTCATAGCCCAGGGTGGCCGTGCGCAGTCCAGCGACCAGCTCCGTCTCGCCTGGTTGCATGCGCAGGGTGAAAGTGCGTACACCATCGGCGCGCATCCGACCTTCCACCAAGGGCGGAATCGGTAGATCCACCGTCCTATCCACTGGCGTCGGAGCATTGCTCCCGTCGTTCCCACCACCACAACCCGCCAACCCGGAAAGCGCCAGCCAGCCACTACCGGAAAGCGCCAAGGTCTTGCCCAGGAATCGCCTCCTGGATCTGGATAGGGACATGGTTTTCTCCTTTTTTACTCTCCAGCGCCGACCGCACCCGCCGAACGGGACGGCTTCACGCCTCTCGGCCGATGGGCCAGGCCGCGGCGATGTCGTGGACGTACACCCAGCCGGCCAGCGGCTGGCCCGTACGCCCCTCGCGGCGGATGGTGGACACCACCGATGCCACGTCCTCGTCGGCGCAGACCACCTCGAGCTTGACCGCGGTGATGACCTCCTCGCCCAGCTCCAGGGAGAAATCGCGTTCGCGGTTGTCCAAGGCCTCCAGTGTGCCCTTCACGTCGATGACCGACAGATGGCAACTGCGACAGTCGATGCCCGTGGCCTTCAACGCACTGAGCACGTCGGCCACCCGGTTGCGATGCAGAAAGGCCTTGACCTCTTTCACGACGATCCCTCCTTGCGCGCCTCGATCCATTCGTAGATCACCGGGAGCAACACCAGGGTCAGCAGGGTGGAGGTGATGAGCCCGCCGACCACCACCGAGGCCAGCGGCCGCTGGGTCTCGGCGCCCACCCCGGAGGACAACAGCATGGGAATCAACCCGAGGACGGCCACGCTGGCGGTCATGAGCACCGGGCGCAGGCGCAGCTCGGCGCCCCGACGCACCGCCTCGCCCACGGCCAGGCCCTTCTCGCGCAGCTCGTTGATGAACGAGACGAGCACGATCCCGTTGAGCATGGCCACGCCGAACACGGCGATGAAGCCGATGGCCGAAGGCACCGAGAGGTATTGTCCGCTGATCCACAGGGCCGCCAGGCCTCCGATGGTGGCAAACGGCACGTTGGCGATAATGAGCGTGGCGTACTTGACCGAGTTGAAGGCCGTGTACAGCAGCACGAAGATGAAAAAGATGGTCACCGGAACGATGATGGACAGGCGCGCCAATGCCCGCTGCTGATTCTCGAAGGCCCCGCCCCATTCGATCCAATAGCCGGGCGGCAGCTTCACCCGCGCGGCGATGGCGGCATTGGCCTCCTGGACGAAGCCGTCCACGTCGCGCCCCCGTACGTCCATCTGGATGACCGCGTAGCGCTGGAGCTGCTCGCGGCGCACGAAGGAGTAACCCTCGCTCACCGTCACCTCGGCCACCCGTTCCAACGGCACGATGCCGCCGCTGGGCGTGCGTAGGGGGATGCGCCGGATGGCCGCGACGTCGCGCTTGGCCTCCGGATCCAACCCTGCGGTGATGTCGAAACGCTTGACCCCGTCGATGAGGCTGGTCACCGGCTCGTTGCCGATCCCGGAGCGCACGACGTCCAATACCTCGTCTGCGTTGAGCCCGTAGCGGGCCAGGGCCTCACGATCGACCCGAATACGGATCTGGGGCTTGCCGAGATTGGCCTCCAGCGACAGGTCCGCCACGCCGGGCACCCGCGCGATCACGTCCTTGATCTCGGCGCTCAGGCGGTCCAGCTCGCCGAGATCGGGGCCGTAGATCTTGGCCGCCAGCGTGGCCCGCACCCCGGAGATGAGCTCCTCGACGCGCATCTGGATGGGTTGAGTAAAGGCCACCACCGCCGTGGGCACGGTCTCCTCCAGCTTCTCCCGCATGGCGTCGGCCAGCTCCTCGATGGAACGGGTCCACTGGGACTTGTCGGTGAGCCCGGTGTAGATCTCCATGTAGTTGACGTCGGCCGTCTCGCCTTTCTCGGCACGCCCGATCATGGCGATGGTGGTGGTCACCTCCGGAAACTCGCTCAAGGCCCGTTCGATCTGTTTGGAGATCTCGATGGATTCCTCCAACGAGGTGGACGGAATGGAGGTCACCCGCCACATGATGGAACCCTCTTGCAGTTGGGGCATGAATTCCTTGCCCAGCAGGGGGAACAGGGACAAGGCCCCGGCCAGGGCCGCCGCGGCCAGGGTGACCACGGTCTTCTTGTGCCCCAGGCACCAACCGAGCACCGGCAGATAACCCGCCTTCAGGATCCGCACCAACCAGGTGTCGCGTTCCTCGCGCGGCTTGAGGATCAGCGCCGCCAGCACCGGGATGAGGGTCAGCGTGAGGATCAACGAGCCGGCCATGGCGAAGCTGATGTTGAAGGCCATGGGCTTGAACAGCTTGCCCTCCAGCCCCTCCAGCGCGAACAGCGGCAGGAACACCACGATGATGATGAGAATGGCAAAGGCGATGGGATTGGCCACCTCGCGCGCGGCGGCCAACACCGCGGCGGTGCGGTCCACCGGCCCCCCGGCGGCGCGCCGCTCGGCCAGGATGCGGAAGGCGTTCTCGGTCATCACCACCGCCCCGTCCACCATCATGCCGATGCCGATGGCCAGTCCCGCCAGGGACATCAGATTCGCCGACAGCCCCGCCTGTTCCATGAAGATGAAGGCAATGAGCATGGCCAGCGGCAACGCCGCGATCACCACCAGCGCCGAGCGCAACTCCCCCAAGAACAGGAACAATACGATGGCCACCAGGATCGAGCCCTCGATGAGCGCCCGCTCGGCGGTGGCAACGGCCTTTTCCACCAGTTCGGTGCGTTCGTAGACCGGCTCCACCTTCACGCCCTCGGGCAGGGTGGATTTCACGATGGCCATCTTGTCCTTGACCGCCTCCACCACGTCGGCCGCGTTGGTGCCGATGCGCGACAACGCCATCCCCAGCACCACCTCGCGCCCGTCGCGGGTCACCGCGCCGAAGCGCAGCGCCGGCCCCTGCCGGATCTCGGCCACGTCGCGCAGATAGACCGGGGTGCCGTCCTCGGTCTTGAGCACGATCAGACCCAGATCCCGCTCGCCACGCACCAGGCCGAGGCCGCGCACCAAATACTGCTCCGGCCCCAAGTCGATGAACTGCCCGCCCACCTGGCGGTTGTTGGCCTCGACGGCTTCCACGACCTCACGGTAGGAGAGCCCGTATTTGAGGAGCTTGAGCGGGTCGATGACCACCTGATATTGGCGCTCCTGGCCGCCCCAGGACAACACGTCGTCCACACCGGGGGCGGTGCGCAGGATCAGGCGCACGGTCCAGTCCTGCAACGTGCGCAGATCCATGTCGGTGATCGCATCGCGCAGCTTCTCGTCGGCCCGTTCCACGGTGTACCAGAACACCTGCCCCAGGCCCGAGCTGTTGGGCCCCATCTCGGGCGTGCCGTAGCCCTCCGGGATGCGGTCGGCCACCTCCTGCAGACGCTCCATCACCAGGCGCCGGGCGAAGTAGATGTCCATGTCGTCCTCGAAATAGACCGACACGTAGGACAGCCCGAACAGGCTCACCGAGCGGATCTGCTGCACCCCCGGCAGGCCCGCCATGCTCGACTCGATGGGAAAGGTGAGCAGCTGCTCTACGTCCTCCGCCGCCAGCCCCGGCGATTCGGTGTAAATGTTCACTTGTACCGGCGTCACGTCGGGGAAGGCGTCGATGGGCACCGTGTTCACCGCCCGCCAGCCCAGGAAACCCACCACCGCGAAGGCGATGAGCACCAGGAATTTGTACCGTAGCGAGACCTCGACCAGGGCGTTCAGCATGGCCGCCTCCCCGCCGCGCAGGGCCGTGTTCCGCTCGCGAGACCGGTCAAAGCGTCCGTCCGGGCTTCAATGCGCATGGCCTTCCCCCATCTGCGACTTGAGCAGCAACGACTTGAGGAAGAAGGCCCCCTGGACCACCACCTCGGTCCCGGGCGCGAGTCCCGCCAGGACCTCGGTCCACCCGGCCACCGTGCGTCCCACCTCCACGGGCTGCGGATGGAACGCTCCGTCTTCGACCAAGAACACCGTCGGTGCCCCCTGGAGCAGCACCACGGCCCGCTCAGGCACCGCCACCCGGGCCGCGCCCTCGCCCACCGGGACCACCGCCTCCACGTATTCGCCCGGATGCAGGCGGTCGCCCGCGTTGTCCACCTCGATACGCACCGCCTGGGTGCGGGTGGCCTCATCCACGCGGTGGTGGAGCTGTACCACGCGCCCCGCGATCCACCGCCGCCCGTCGCGGCTCACCCGCGCCTCGGCGCCCACGCGCACCCCCGCGGCCAGCTCCGGGCGCAATTGCGCCTCCACCCACAGCACGTTCTCGTCGGTGACCTCCAGCAGTACGCGCCCCGGCTCGATCACCTCGCCCTCCACGAAGGCGTCGCGGATCACCGTACCTTTGCGTGGACTGAGCAGATCGAAGGCGCCCGTCGCATGAGCCACGTTGCCGGCGGCCAGCAACGCCTCCACCTGGGTCTCGGTCATGCCGAAGGCGATCACCCGCGCCCAGGCCCGCTGCCGGGCCACCTGCGCCGCCACGTAGCGCTTCTCGGAGACCACCTGCCGGCCCAGCTTACGCACCCGCTGCCACTCCCGATCGGCCTCGATGAGGTCGGCCTGTGCCTCGGCCATCTCCACGCTGGAGAGCGTCACCAGGGCCTGTCCGGCCTGCACGGCGTCGCCCAGGCGCACGTGACGACGCACCACCTGGGCGGGAATCCGCGCGGTCACGATCGCCGAACGATAGGCATCCAGCCGCACCTCGGCCGGAGCGGTGACCGTCTCGCCGAAGCGGCGCGATCCCACCCGGGCCGTGACGATGCCCAGCCGGCGGCGCTCTGCGGCGTCCATGGCCAGGGGTGAGGCCGCCTCGCCGTGCTCCTCCCCGGCATGGGCCGGTTCATCGGCATGATCGGGGTCGCCGGCCGCCCAGGCGGACGCCGCCAGCCAGAGGAAAATCGACAAAACGCCTATCAATCGCTGCATTCGGTGCCTCCTATGCGGGGCTTCGATGGCGGTCGAGGCGCCACTCATGGCCGCACCTCCCAGCCGAACCAGTCGGCGAACCCGTCGCTCGCTTCCAGCCAATCGAACCAACTGCGCCACAGGCGGCCGCGTGCGGCCAGGGCATCGGCGCGCGTGGCCAGGGTCTGATCCACCTGCACCAGATAATCGGTCGTTCCCATCTCGCCGGCGCGCCACACCCGGTCCAAGAGCTGGACCTGCTTGTCGATGCTGGGCACGCCGCTTTCCCTCCACAGCAGCCAGGCCTCCCGCGCCAGGCGATACCTTTCGGACGCCGAAGCCAGTGCCGCGCGGGCCCGACGCACGCGATCGGCCAGTTCCTGCTCGGCCCGGATACGCTCGGCGTTGGCCTGCTCCACCTCGGCCTGGAAAGTGTTGCGTACGTGGAGCGGGACACTCAGACTCAGACCGATCAGGGGCTCCGAGCCATCCACTCCACCCCGGATGCCGAAGGTCGGGTCGGGCCGCCGTTCCCGCGCCCGCATCCGCACCAGCGCGGCCGCTGCTTTCACGCGAGCCTGCTGGGCTCGGATGGCCGGCAACGCCTGAATGATCGTCTCGAGATCGGTGGTGTCCGGCTCCGGCAACGATTCGGGTAACCGCGGCCACTCGATCCGATCCGTACCCGCCACCGCGGCCAAGGCCTGGCGGGCCTCCACCAAGGCGGCGGCCGCATCGGCCTCGGCCAGGCGCGCCTGCGTCCGGGCCAGACGCGCCAGTTCCAGGTCCGAAAGGCCCAGATCCCCCGCCCGTCGCCGCTTTTCGGCCAACGCCGCGAAACGCTGCATCAGGCCACTGCGCCGGCGGGCCAGATCCAGCAAGGCATCGGCCGTCTGTGTCTCGGCCAGCGCACGCAGCAACTCCCCCGCCAGCCGGCGGCGCCGGTCGGCCAGTTCGAAGCGCCGCGCCTCCAGCTCACCGGTGGCCACCTGCGCCCGCGCGCCCCGCTTGTCACTCCAGTCCACTGTCTGCCGCAGGCCGACAGAGCCCGAATCGGCCTCCGCCTTCTCGGCATCGACCTCCAGCTCTGGGTTGTAGAGCGGCCGCCCGGCAGCACGGCGCCCCGCCTCGGCAGCCTGCACATCGGCCTGGGCCGCCTGGACGGCGGGGTTTGTTTCAAGCACCCGGCGCACCACGCGCCCCAGTTCCGCTACCCCTTCCGCCGCGGCCGGCCCGGACCAAGGGGCCAGCCCCACCACCAAAGCGAGCAGCAGCGACCCGGCGACGAGCCGGCGCTCGGACCGGCTCCGACCTGCAAACCGAAAAGCAAAAGACATGAACGAGCACTCCCCGCACGCGCGCATGGACACGCCGCGACGGCCACGAAGCCGCCGCGGCGACGACAAAGGAACCGAATCAGGCGCGCGGGGGTTTCGCGGGGGGAGCCTGGGGCGGAGCGGGTGAGAAGCGCGTGTTCGCTGGCCACGCGGGCGCGGCTGGGCCAGCCATCACCCCAGCAGCCCGTTGCATCAGGGCCACCGCATGCCCCACTCCGCAGGTACAGAAATGGCAGGACTCGGACCCGGCGACGGCAGCCCCTGGAGCAGAAGCCGTCCAGCTTGCCTCATCGGCCGTGGCCGCCGGGAGCCCGTGCGCGTCCCACGCCCAGGCCAGGCCGGAACCCACAACCGACACGAGCAACCATAGCGTGACAAGCGTCCTGCGCATGCCTTCCACCCTAGCCGCCGAAGCCAAAGGGTGTCAATCCCAACGATTGCAACAAGCGACCGAACAGCCGATTGTTGCGCGACTACCGCACGGCCCGGGGGATTGATGCATGGGGCTCAGGCCGACATCAACTACAGCCAATATGTACTCTTAACCTTCCTGAACCTTGCTGGTCAAAATGGTCAAACATGTTCGTTGTCGGCGCAGTTGCTACGTTAGTCGGTACACAGTACCCGCCGCTTTATTGCTCCATGGTACAGTACTTTGTGCTATACTTGTTGTTTGCTTATCGTGGTCTTGCGGAGGTGATCATGGGTGTGCGTTCGTGGATAGCATGTAATGAAAAATGGCGTGCGGCATTTGCTGTTGGGCTGTGTGGGGCGTGGAGTCTTCAGATGCACGCGGCAAAGGCGTCCCAGGTGATTATTCAAACAAATTTTCAATCCGGCTATGAGGGCATGTTTAGTCGGCAGGGACGGAAACCCATGGTGAGTGCCTCACCGTCATGTTCGGGAGGGGCATCGGTTCGTTTTGAAGTTGCAGTGCCGAGCAAACGAAGCGAGTTCGTGTTTCGAGAGAACACAGTGCAGTACAACCAGGATTACTGGTTCGCTTTTTCCGTATTAATACCAGGCGAGCCGGGTAACCGAAAGGAGAATATATCTACCGTGTTTTTTCAGCTGCATGGCCGCCCAGACAAAGAGTTGGGAGAAAGTTATCGTGGCCCGATAGTTGGTGTAACCTTCAAGGAGGGAAAAATAAAGTTGGGTCTATGGGCCGATAGCAAGCCTAATTCGAATAAGGGAAAAGGGGCGAGACATTCGGTTATACCGCGGCCAACGATACTAGGGGATGTCAGGGAGAACTCATGGATGGACTTCGTGATTCACATGCGTGTCGACTACCGCCAGCATGGAGATGGCCTATTCCAGATATGGGTGAACGGAGAGAAAAAATATGATTATAAAGGGCAGCTAGGATACAATGACAAAAAACCTCCTTATATTAAATTTGGAAATTACACACCCAAGTTTAACAATATGAATAACCCCGAGGTTGTGGGTGTTAGTAGAGTAGTATATTACGACAATTTTACAATGTTGGCGGGATATAACGATTCTACGGCGTCCATCGACCCTAAATGTCGTAATGGCGTGCCCGAAGGGGGGCAAGGGGTTGACATTAAGCCACCCTCGAAGCTCGAATTAAATATCGTTCGCTAATTGTCAATCCCCGTGAGCGTATGTTTAACAGGCTGTACTCTTAACCTTCTTTCCGTGCTATTCATGGGAAGGAGGAACGACGAATGGGACGTACATCGACAGTCAGGAAGGGTCGGCGGCGTGATGCAGCGACCAAGATTGCGGAACAGCGCCTGAGCGTGCTTGAGCTGGCGCGGGAGCTGGGCAACGTGGCCGAGGCGTGCCGGCTGCTGGGGCATGGACCGAACCAGTTTCTACGAGTGGAAACGGCGCTTTCAGGCCTACGGCTTCGAGGGGCTGAACGACCTGCCGCCGATCCACAAGAGCCACCCGCAGACCACCCCGCCGGAGGTGGTGGAGAAGATCAAGGCACTGGCGCTGGAACATCCGTCCTGGGGCTGCAATCGGCTGGAGGCACTGTTGCGGCTGGAGGGCATCGGTGTGTCCTCGGTGACGATCCAGAAGATCCTGAACGACGCCGGCCTGGGTACCCGTCACGACCGCTGGCTGGCGCTGGAAGCGAAGCATGCCGAGAAAGCGATCGATCTGACCGCCGAGCAGGCCGCGTTCCTCGAGAAAATGAACCCCTGCTTCCGGGAAAGGCATGTGGAATCCAGTGCTCCGGGCGAGTTGCTTTCGGCCGACACCTTCTTTGTCGGCACGCTCAAGGGGGTGGGCAAGGTCTACCTGCACGCGGTGGTCGACACCTACGGCAGCTACGCCTTCGGCTTTCTCCACGTCTCCAAGCAGCCCGAGGCGGCCGTGGCGGTGTTGCACAACGACGTGCCGCCCTTCTATCGCAAGCTCGGCCTGCCGGTGAAGGCGGTGCTCACCGACAATGGCCGCGAATTCTGTGGGACCGAGAAACACCCTTACGAGCTCTATCTCGCGCTCAACGACATCGAGCACAGGCGTACCCAGGTCAGGTCACCCAAGACCAACGGCTTCGTCGAACGCTTCAATCGCACCGTCGTGGACGAGTTCGTCCGGGTGAAGATGCGTGAGACATTCTATGAAACCCTCGAGGCGCTTCAGGCCGATCTGGACGCATGGCTCGTACACTACAACACCGAACGGCCGCATCTGGGTTACCGAAACATTGGGCCGCAGACCCATAGAAACCATCATGACTTTTGTTAGGCAAGAAGGTTAAGAGTATACTTTAACCCGCTGCTCGCCACCAGGAAGGCTGCATCAGCCGGGATATTTTCAACAGCCTGGTAGAGCGACGCCGCCTATTCCACTACATGCGTTTATCTCAATAAACCACCACATCAATCAGGGCGACAGCAAGCCGCGTGGGCGGTGGCCGCCACATCCGCCAGAAAGCGAGATCTTCGATTCCCAAAAACCAGCCATGGCAGCAAAGTCAACCCCAGGCCAGTGCCTTCGCAGGTGAAAACGCTGTGGAGGCGGGTCGTCGATCTGGCACCTCGCCCAATAAGTCGGCAGGTGAGCCGAGTGTCACGGACAGCGGCGCCGGCGCCGCTTGGCTTCGCTGAGGGCCGTATCAGTCCTTCCGGAATGGGCTCCCACCAGGCTGGTGGGAAGCGGCTGCGGGGGAAACCGCCCCCGGTGCCACGGCGGTGTCGGGCGGCGGGTTATGACCTCTACGCAGAGTATCGGGTGCCGGGACAGGCAAGTGTGTCCACCCTTTGCATCATACGTGTCCAGCCAGGCGGCTGTTCCGGACTCGACGCCGTCGAAATCAATCCATGCGGGTTTACGCTCCCACGTGCCGGCGCTGCATCCTTTCTCACTCTCTGGGATGCAACGTCTTTTGCACAGTCGGTCGCGTGCGGTTCCAAAGGCGAACCGGCGATGGCTCGGTCGCTGAACGAAGAGCTCTACACTGGATGAGCGGACTTGACGCCGGGTCCGCGCCGCTGCCCTTGCACAAACCCTTCGTGGGGGCGAGGATACGGGTAGAGGCCAAGCACGACGGAGAACACAGCGATGCGCGCGGGGTGGATCGGTTTGCTTCTGATCACGGTCTCTGGTTTCACGACGGCACTGGCGGGAGGTAAGGGCATGATCATCCAATCACCTGCGTTCACCCACCTGGGCGAGATCCCCAGGAAGTACACGTGTGACGGCGAGGATGTCTCGCCACCGCTGGTCTGGTCGGGCATCCCCGAGGGCGCCAAAAGCCTGGTGCTCATCGTCGACGACCCGGACGCGCCGGACCCTCGGGCGCCAAAAATGACCTGGGTCCACTGGGTACTGTACAACCTGCCGCCGGACACCAAGGGGCTTCCCGAGGCGGTGGCCCCGACCGACCTGCCTCCGGGAACCCGCGAGGGCCTCAACGACTGGAAACGCACCGGTTACGGCGGCCCCTGCCCGCCCATCGGACGTCATCGCTATTTTCACAAACTGTATGCGCTGGACACCGTGCTCCCGGACCTGGGCATCCCCACCAAGGCGCAGGTGGAGGCGGCGATGCGGGGACACGTCCTGACGCAAGCCGAGCTGGTGGGTACCTACCAGCGTTGAAATGGGCGCGGGCTCGGTGCGGGGCGTGTCCACGCAGCTCGACGTTCTGGAGCGGACCAGTGCGCACAATGTACAGTGCCTGCGGGCCGGCGGATGGTTCTCGCCGCCGGCACGGCGAGAGAACAAAGCAAAGAGGGCCGCGGCTTCCGCCGCGGCCCTCTTCATGCGCTGGTCGGGTTCGACCGCCCAGCGATTCGGCGGAGAGCTTCCGTTCAGAAGCGGCCACCGCCGCCGGCGCGTCGTGGACGGTCGCTACGGGGGCGGGCCTGATTCACTTTGAGGCGGCGCCCCCCCACGGAGGCCTCGTTCAGCCCCTTGATGGCCTGATCGGCCTCGGAGTTGTTGGGCATCTCAACGAACCCGAATCCCTTGGACTGCCCCGTGAAGCGATCCTCGATGATGCTCACGGAATCGACCACACCGTACTCGGCGAACATGCCGCGCAGTTCGTCTTCGGTGGTGGAATAGGGAAGGTTTCCAACGTAAATATTCATCGATCGTTTTCTCTATGCAGATTGCGCCGTAATCGTTCGCACTGCCGCGCGGCCGGCGCTAGTGCCGCCACGTCAGCCGCCATCCCTCGCGGGATCGCGCTTCAATCACCCTCGTCCGAACCGGAAAGCTGAGCCGAAAGGCAGGATTCCTGTGGCGGGGGACGCCTCGGGCGTCACGGGCCATTACGCACCCTTTCGTCACGGATGTCAACGAAAATCTCCGCCACCGGTCAGTCCTGGGGCGTGAGCAGATCGGGAATCTCGCCCTGCGGGTCACCGCGATGCGGTGGCCGCAGCCCGAAGTGTCGATAAGCGTTGGCGGTGGCCACCCGACCGCGCGGGGTGCGCATGAGGAACCCCTGCTGGATGAGATACGGCTCGATCACGTCTTCGATGGTACCCCGCTCCTCGCCGATGGCCGCAGCCAGGTTGTCCAGCCCCACCGGTCCGCCGGCGAATTTCTCCATCACGGTCAGGAGCAGCACGCGGTCCATGTGGTCGAAGCCGTTGGCGTCCACTTTGAGCAGATCCAGGGCGCGGCGGGCCACCTCGCCGGTGATGCGCCCCGCGGCGCGCACTTCTGCGTAGTCACGCACACGCCGCAGCAGGCGGTTGGCGATGCGCGGGGTGCCGCGGGCCCGGCGGGCGATCTCCCCGGCCCCCTCGGGCTCGATGGGCACCCCCAGGATCCCGGCCGCGCGGGTGACGATGCGCGTGAGCTCGGCCACCGAGTAGAACTCCAGGCGCAGCACCACCCCGAACCGGTCACGCAGCGGGGAGGTGAGCAGACCCGCGCGGGTGGTCGCCCCCACCAGGGTGAAGGGCGCCAGATCCAGCTTGATGGAACGGGCGGCCGGACCCTCGCCGATGACGATGTCGAGCTGGAAGTCCTCCATGGCCGGATAGAGGATCTCTTCCACCACGGGACTCAGCCGGTGGATCTCGTCCACGAACAGGACGTCACGCGGCTCCAGGTTGGTGAGCAGCGCGGCCAGGTCGCCCGGCTTCTCCAGCACCGGACCGGCGGTGTGGTGCAGTTGCACGCCCAGCTCGTTGGCGATGATGTGCGCGAGTGTGGTCTTGCCCAGGCCCGGCGGACCGAACACCAGCACATGATCCAGGGCCTCGCCGCGCTGGCGAGCCGCCGCGATGAAGATCTCGAGCTGCTCTCGGGCCTCGCCCTGACCCACGTATTCGGCCAGGCGACGCGGACGGATGCCTGACTCCAAGGCCTGCTCGCCGGCCTCGGGCTCGGCGCTGACCAGGCGCGCATCGCTCATGCGAGGCTCCTTTTCAGGGCCAGTCGGATCAGGTCCTCGCTGCGCAGGTCGGGACCGGCCACCGCACGAACCATGCGCTCGGCCGCGGCCTCCTTGTAGCCCAGGCTCACCAAGGCGCGCACCGCCTCGGCGGCGGCGTCTTCGGTGGGGGTGGCGGGCGGAGCGGCGGCGACCACACCAGCCTGCGCAGCCGGCAGCCCGGCGAGCCGGTCGCGCATCTCCACCACCAACCGCTCGGCGGTCTTGCGTCCGATGCCCGGCAGGCGGGTGAGCCCCTGAGCGTCGCCGCCATGCACGCAGCGCCGGAACTCCTCCACGCTCATGCCCGAGAGGATCGCCAACGCCGTGCGCGCGCCCACCCCGCTGACCCGGATCAGGTGCCGGAACAGGGCGCGCTCCGCCTCGGTGAGAAAACCGTAGAGGAGCTGCGCATCCTCGCGCACCACCAGATGCGTGAGCAGCACCACCGACTCGCCCACCGCGGGCAGGTGGCAGAAGGTGGACATGGGCGCCTCCAGCTCATAGCCCACACCGCCCGCGTCGATCATCAGGTGGGGCGGCTCCTTGGCCACCAGCTCACCGCGCAGGCGCCCGATCACCGGACCCGCCCTCCCCCCGCCACCAGGCGCGCACGGGTCGCCTGCGTGTGGGCGTGGCACAAGGCCACGGCCAAGGCGTCGGCGGCGTCCTCGGCCGGGGCCTCGCTCAGGCCGAGCAGCCGGCAGACCATGTGCTGGACCTGGGCCTTTTCCGCCCCGCCCTGCCCCACCACGGCGAGCTTCACCGCCCGCGCGCTGTATTCAGCCACCGGCAGCGAGCGGCTCACCCCGGCGCAGATGGCCGCGCCGCGGGCGTGCCCCAGCTTGAGTGCGCTGGAGGGGTTGCGGGACACGAACACCTCCTCCACCGCCACCGCCTCGGGGGCATAACGATCCACCACGGCCAGCACACCGCGATAGATCAGGCCGAGCCGCTCGGCCAGCGCCACCGACCCCAGGCGGATGCAACCGTCGGCCACGTATCGGCTGCGCCGCCCGTCGCTGTCGATCACCCCGTAGCCCGTGACCCGCGAGCCCGGATCGATGCCGAGGATGCGGATCACGCCATGCTCTCGAGGACCTTGTCGGGGATCTCGGCGTTGGAATACACGCGTTGCACGTCGTCCAGGTCCTCCAGCATGTCCTGCAGGCGCAGCATCTTCTCGGCCTGGTCGGCGTTCAGTTCCACGGTGGTCTCGGGACGCATGGTGACCTCGGCGTATTCGGGGTCGAACCCGGCGGCGATCATGGCCTCCTTGACGGCGATGAACTCCTTGGGCGCGGTGATCACCTCCATGCTGCCATCCTCGGCGCCGACCACGTCCTCGGCGCCGGCCTCCAGGGCCGCCTCCATGAGGGCGTCCTCGTCCACCCCGGCGGGGTAGCCCAGCACGCCCTGCTCCTTGAACAGATAGGCCACCGAACCCGAGGTACCGAGATTCCCGCCCATCTTGGTGAAGGCGTGGCGCACCTCGGCCACCGTGCGGTTTCGGTTGTCGGTCATGCAATCGACCATCACCGCCACGCCGCCCGGGCCATATCCCTCGTAGCGCACCTCCTCGTAGGCCTCGCCCTCCTGGGCACCGGCCCCGCGCTTGATGGCCCGCTCGATGGTGTCCTTGGGCATGTTGGCGCTCAAGGCCCGGTCCACCGCCAGACGCAGGCGCGGGTTGGCCTCCGGATCGGGGCCGCCGATGCGCGCCGCCACGGTGATCTCGCGGATGAGTTTGGTGAAGATCTTGCCCCGCTTGGCGTCCTGCGCCTTCTTGCGGTGCTGGATGTTGGCCCACTTGCTGTGTCCTGCCATGGTGTTTCCCGGTTCCTGCGACTCAACGCCGCGATTGTACCGCCTGCCGGGCATCGCCGGTAAACCGGCCGTGCCACAAAAAGTCGCAGACCGCCGCAGCCGCATCGGCGGCGAACAGGAGCGTGAAATGCGTGTGGGGGAGCAGGCAGCAGTGCTGCACCCACTCGGGGCAGGCCTCGCGCACCTCCACCACGCCGTCGTTGGGCGGTTCCAGGGCACGCAGCAGGAGCGACCCAGCACCCACCGGCCGGGTTCCGGCCACCACGCCGAGCACACGGCTCCCGTGCCAGCGCGGCAAGCGCCCGTCCAGTCCCCCTTCGAAACTGCGCCCGAGCAGCCGGCGCCCCAAGCGCCAGCGCCACAGCTTCCCGGCGGCCCGACTGCCGGCCAGGGGCGGGGCCAGCATGACGATCCTCCCCGGCGCCTGGATCGGGGCCAGATCGAACAGTTGATACACCACCAGTCCACCCAGGCTATGGGTGACGAAATGCACGCGGCGCGCCTCGAGTCCGCGCAGGAATGCGGCGAGCCTCCGGGCATTCTCGCGCACCGGCCGCCGCACCGACGCATAGCGAAAGCGCCGACACGCAAAGCCGCATCGCTCCAACCGGCGCTGTAGCGGCACCAGCTCCAGCCCCGTCATCCAGAGCCCGTGCACGAGCACGACCACCTCGCCTTCCCGGCTCATGCGGGCGAGTCCGGCACGCAGGCCAGGATCGCCGCACGGTTGGAACGAGACCCCGTCAGGCGCGCCGCCGCCTGACGATCCAGCCATCGCCAGGCATCGTGCTCCTCCCCCGCCAGACGCACGGGCACGGGCGCCGGCAGCACGAGACGAAAAACATGCTCGCGGTTGTGCGTGACGCCGGGTGCGTAGCGGTCCAGGAACTGCGGGTAGATCTCGAACCACTGCGTCATCGCGCAGGGCTCGATGCCCGCGCAATCCAGCCCCGTCTCCTCCCAGACTTCCCGGCAGGCTGCCGTCAAGGGTTCCTCGTCCCAGCGTAGCGCGCCCGTCACCGACTGCCAGTAGCCCGCCGGGTTTCGCCGACGCAACAGCAACACGCGCCCGTCCCGGCTATGGACCACGACCAGCACCGACTCCGGCCGCCGGTATCGGCCCCCCACGCCTTGCCGCCGTCCGCTCAAACCGCCTCCCTCACCCCGGCGCGCACACCCGAGCCGTTTCATCCCATCGCCAAATCTGGCAGGATGGGCGCCCTGACCGTTACGGCACTCGATGCAGCGGCATGGACCACGGGCACACGAACCTCCTCACGTTCCGTCACGGGCCTGGCCGGGCCGTCTCATTACTGCTCGGGGCGGTGCTGCTGCTCGGTGGCTGCAGCACGACCGGACCCACCGTCTCGCCAAAGGATGCCGGGATCGCCGAGGTCCACCTCCGAGCCGCCGAGGAGATGCTGCGCCAGGGCAACCCGGAATTGGCCCTACGCCGGGTCCAACAGGCCTTGAAGCACGACCCCACCAATCCGCGCGCCTACATGGAGGCCGGCCGGATCTACGCCGCCAACGACCAACCCGGCCTGGCACGCAAATACTACGCCAAGGCGCTGGAGCTTGCCCCCGACGATCCAGCCGTGATCAACGACTATGCCCGCTTTCTCTGTCAGCATGGGGAGACGACGGAGGGGGAGCGCCTGTTCCTGACGCTCGGCGAAGCGGCCGATCCGCGCCTGCGCGCGGTGGCCTTCGCCAACGCCGGGCTGTGCGTGTCACGCATCCCGGACACCGAGCGGGCCGCACAGTACTTCCGGGCCGCGGTGGAGGCCGACCCCGGCCTGGCCACGGCCTATTACCAGCTCGCGCGCATCTACTTCGACAAGGGCCGTTATCCACAGGCCGAACGCGCGATCCGCAAGTATTTCGCCTACGCCAAGCCCGCCCCGAAGGCCCTGCTCCTGGGCATGCGGATCGCAGAGAAGACGGGCGATGACGAGGCGTTCCAGCGATATGGCGAGCAGATGCTCGAAGACTTCCCGGGCACCACCCAGGGCCGGGAAGCCGCCCGCATGTTGGGAGCGCATCTGGGCGTGTCCACGACGGACAATCCGTCGAGCCGCCCCGCCCATCTCCAACGGGAAGTCTGGCTCATGGCCCGGCCACCGGACCATTACACCATCCAGCTCCTGGAAACGCCCAACGAACGGGCCATGGGCTTCATCGCACGCGCCTTTCCCCTGGCCGAGACGCTCGCCTACTACCGCATCCGCGGCAGCGAAGGCACGCGCTATGTCCTGGTCTACGGCGACTTCGCCACCCGCAACGCGGCCCAGCGGGCCCTGAACAAGCTCCCGAACGATCTCAAAGCGCTCAAACCACACATCACCCGCATGGCCCACATCCAGGCGCAGATCCAACAACAGGCGCCGGCCAGTGGCGCTTGAGAACCCGCCGCGGCCGGGCGACGCAGCAACTCGCCGAGACCGGTTTCCGAATGTGAGGCGCCAGTCCTCTCCCGCCGGCGGCCGCGGCCGTCGTACACGAGCGTCGATGTCCCTGCCCGCCCCGCGCCGTTTGGCGGAACACGACCCGCGGTCGCAGACCGGTGCCGACTCAGAACGGAATATCGTCGTCGAAGTCGTCCGGCGGTGGAGAAGACGAGGTGGCCGGCTGGGCCGGAGCCTGCTCCTGACGCGCGGGAGCGGCCTGGCGGGCCGGTCGCTCGCCGAAAGGTGCATCGCCGCCGCCGCGTGAGTCGAGCATCTGCATGTCGTTGGCCACGATCTCGGTGGTCCAGCGGTCCTGCCCGTCCTGGCCCTGCCATTTGCGGGTCTGCAGTCGGCCCTCGATGTAGACCTTCGAACCCTTGCGCAGGTACTCGCCCGCCACCTCGGCCAGCTTGCCCAGCAGCACCACGCGGTGCCATTCGGTGTGGTCCTGCCATTCCCCCGTCTCGCGGTCCTTGCGACGTTCGGTGGTGGCGAGCCGGACATTGGCCATCGCGAACCCGCTGGGCGTATAGCGCACATCCGGATCCCCGCCCAGATTGCCGATCAGAATGACTTTGTTGATGCCTCTGGCCATGTCGTCGATTCGTTCCTGGTTCAGGCAGGCGCGGCGAACGCCCGCAGTTGCGATTCATCCAGGGCCTTGCGGTCCACCTTGAGGTAGGCCACGCCCTCCTCCGGGATCACCACGGCCTCGGCCACTCCGGGGAGCGCTTCCAGGCGCGCCGCAACCGCCTCGGCCTGATCGGGTGCCACCTCGCCCACCCGCATGATGTAACTGGATAGATAGGGCGGCCGGCGCATGGTGGCAGCCGCCACCAACCAGACGGCGATCATCAGCGCACCGCCGGCGAACACCCCCTCGGCGCCGAAATGCCCGTACAAGGCGCCGCCCAGGGCCCCGCCCACGAAGGCCCCGAGGAACTGGCTGGTCGAATACACCCCCATGGCAGAGCCCTTGGCGTCGGGTGGCGCGATCTTACTCACCAGGGAAGGCAACGATGCCTCCAGCAGATTGAAGGCGACGAAGAACAGGAAAAGCGCCAGCACCAGCGTCCACAGTCCATGCGCCACTTCCGCCAGGCCGAGCTCGGCCAGCAGCAACAACCCCACGGCCCCGATGAACACCGGCTTCAGCTTGTGGCGCTTCTCGCCCACGATGAGCAACGGCAGCATCAGAAAGAACGACAGCCCCATCACCGGCAGATACACCAGCCAGTGTCGGCCCACCGCGAGCCCGCCCAGGTCTTTGAGCAGCACGGGAACCACCACGAAGTTGGCCGTGAGCACCATGTGAAGCGTGAACACGCCCAGATCCAGACGCAACAGCTCCGGGTTGCCGATCACCCGCCGCAACGCATCGGCCACCACGGCCGTGTCGCGCCCCGCGTGCGTATGCACGGGACTGGGTACCGCCAAGACCACGATGGCGATGGCCACCAGCGCCAGCACCGCCGTGAGCCAGAAAATCCCTTGCACACCCATCCACTCGTCCAGCACCGGTCCCAGCACCAGGGCGAGCGAGAACGACAGGCCGATGCTCATACCGATGGAGGCCATCATCTTCACACGCTGCTCTTCGCGCGTGAGGTCGGCCGCCAGCGCCATGACCGCCGCCGCGATCGCACCCGCGCCCTGCAAGGCGCGCCCCGCCACCACGCCATGGATGGTGTCGGAGAGCGCCGCCAACACGCTGCCCGCGGCGAAGACCAGCAACCCTCCGACGATCACCGGCTTGCGCCCGATCCGGTCCGAAAGAGTGCCCAGGGGGATCTGAAAGACCGCCTGGGTGAGGCCGTAGATGCCGATGGCCAGCCCGATGAGGAACGGCGTGACCCCCGCGAGCTCCTTGGCATAGACGGCGAACACGGGCAGGATCATGAACAATCCCAGCATGCGCACCGCATAGACCGAGGCGAGCGCCAGGGTGGCCCGGCGCTCCAGGGGGGTCATTCCGTTCGAGTCAGCCTGCATCGCTCGGGGAGAGCCGTCTCCTCTCGTCAAAGGCGGGGTATTTTATCAGAACACGCGACCGGGACCGCGCCCCCGGCAGGCGCCGCACCCGCACCGCGAGAGCCGGGTCACGCGGGGCGTCGTGCCGTGCGCCCGGCGTTTGCCGGACAGCCGCGAGCGCCACGGCCTTACCGCGGTTTCACCGCCGCACAGAGCGGATCGCGGTGGCCGGCACGGAGCCCGGAAGCCGTCCGCGCCGGCCACCGCCGGCAAAGCGGGGACGCCCTCAGACCTCGGCGACGTTCAGCCAGAGGTCATGGATGTTGCACAGGCTCAGCACATGGATCCGCCCCGCATACCGCCCGAGATCGAAGTCCGACACCGGTGCCTTCGTCTTCATGGGATCGAAGCGGTTTTCCATCAGGAACCGGTAGTTCCCGTCCAGCACCACATGCTTGATGATGTAGTGCTCGCATCCGCGCATCTCGTGCGAGGTGACAACCCGGATGCGGGTCCCCGCCGGGCCCTTCTCCACCTCGATGTGGGGCAGGTGGCCGCCCACTTTCTTGCTCCAGCGTCCCGGGGCGTCCTTCGTATAGTAGACCCCGCCGGCCATGCTCGGGGGATTGGCCAGCACCGATTGCGGCGCGATGATTCCAGCGGCACCGCCCAGCCCGACCAGCCGGATGAATGTTCTGCGCTCCATGGGTTTCTCCTCCTCGAATGGGCGTTCGTCGTCGACTCGCATTCGGGGAGCATAGCATCCCCGAGGTGGCTTTTTCGGTAAATCCAAGGTACCGAGTCATCCGGATCACACCTTCCCGGGCCCCCAGCAACACCCACCTTGCGCAAGCGTCGGCGGCCGATCTCCGCCTGCCGGCTCCGACGGCGAGACCCATGCCGAAGGGAGCCCCCGCGCCGCCTACCGGACCACAGTCCGCGGAACCCATGCTCCTGGGTTGCGGTCTGTTGGATGGCTACGCCCCAACGGCTTCCCCCGCCGGGCTAGAATCCCTCAGTTCAAACCGAAGATCCGCCCGAGCATGTCCCACATCCGCATCCGCGGCGCGCGCACGCACAATCTGAAGAACATCGACCTGGACCTACCCCGGGACCGGCTGATCGTGATCACCGGCTTGTCGGGCTCGGGCAAGTCCTCGCTCGCCTTCGACACCCTGTTCGCCGAGGGCCAACGCCGCTACGTGGAGTCGCTGTCGGCCTACGCACGCCAGTTCCTGGCACGGCTCGACAAACCCGATGTGGACACCATCGAGGGCCTGTCCCCGGCCATCGCCATCGATCAGAAATCCACCTCTCACAACCCCCGCTCGACGGTGGGCACGGTCACCGAGATCCACGACTACCTGCGCCTGTTGTTCGCACGGGCCGGAACGCCCCGCTGCCCGGAGCACGGCGTGGACCTCGAAGCCCGGACGGTGAGCCAGATGGTGGATCAGGTCCTGGCGCTGCCCGAAGGCCGGCGTGTCATGATCCTCGCGCCCGTGCTACGCGATCGCAAAGGGGAACACCACGACCTACTCGACCGGCTGCGCGCGCAGGGTTTCGTGCGCGCACGCATCGACGGAGAAATCGTCGAGCTCGACCCCGCCCCTGCCCTGGACCGGGCCCGCCGCCACACCATCGAGGTGGTGGTGGACCGCCTGCGGGTGCGCCCCGGCGCCGCCCTGCGTCTGGCCGAGTCCTTCGAGACCGCCCTGCGTCTGGGCGAAGACGTGGCCCTGGTCCAGGACATGGACGACCCGGACAACCGCTACACCTTCTCGGCCCGTCACGCCTGCCCCCAATGCGGCTACAGCATCCCGGCCTTGGAACCACGGCATTTCTCGTTCAACAACCCAGCCGGGGCCTGTCCGGACTGCGACGGACTGGGTGTGCACCAGTTCTTCGACCCGGCCAAGATCGTCGCCAATCCGGCCTTGAGCATCGCCGGCGGGGCGGTACGCGGCTGGGACCGGCGCAATGCCTACTATTTTCAACTCATGGCCTCTCTCGCCGAACACTACGGTTTCGACCTGGAGGCCCCCTTCGCGTCCCTGCCCGAAACGGCCCGCCGGGTGGTGCTCTACGGCTCGGGCGCGGAGCGCATCCGTTTCCGCCACACCACCACCTCCGGGCGCACGGTGGAACGCCTGCGGCCCTTCGAGGGGGTGGTGAACATCATGAAGCGGCGCTACCGTGAGACCGATTCGGCCGCCGTGCGCGAGGAATTGGCCCGGTATCTGTCCACCGAGCCGTGCCCAGCCTGCCACGGGACACGGCTGAACCGCAGCGCCCGCCATGTCTTCATCGGAGGGCACAGCCTGCCCGAAATCGCCCGCTGGCCCGTGGGCCGCGCCGCCGCCTTCTTCGCTCGACTGGAGCTGCCCGGCCACCGGGCCGAGATCGCCCGGCCCCTGATCCACGAGATCGGACAGCGCTTGGGCTTTCTGGTCCGCGTGGGTCTGGAATATCTCACCCTGGAACGCAGCGCCGAGACGCTTTCCGGCGGCGAGGCCCAGCGCATCCGGCTCGCCAGCCAGATCGGCACGGGCCTGGTGGGCGTGACTTACATTCTCGACGAACCCTCCATCGGCCTGCATCCCCGGGACAACCGGCGCCTGCTGGATACCCTGGAACACCTCCGTGACCTCGGCAACACCGTGATCGTGGTCGAACACGACGAGGAGGCCATACGCGCCGCCGATCATGTGGTGGACATGGGGCCGGGCGCGGGCACCCATGGGGGTCGTGTAGTGGCCGAGGGTCCCCCCGAGGCGGTGGCCGCGCAGCCCGATTCACTGACCGGGCAGTACCTGAGCGGCGCGCGCGCCATCGAAGCACCGCCCGCGCGCCGCACCCCCGACGCCGCACGGCGGCTCGTGTTGCGCGGGGCCCGCGCCCACAATCTGCGCGGCGTGGACCTGGAGATCCCCCTGGGACTGTTCGTGTGCGTCACCGGCGTCTCCGGCTCGGGCAAATCCTCCCTGGTGGTGGACACCCTCTATCCGGCACTGGCCCGCCAGCTCAACCGCGCCAATCTGCGCCCCGGCCCCTTCGACACCCTGGAAGGGCTCGAGCACCTCGACAAGGTGATCGACATCGACCAGAGCCCCATCGGACGCACCCCGCGCTCCAACCCGGCGACCTACACGGGGCTGTTCACCCCCATTCGCGAACTGTTCGCAGGCACGCCCGAGGCCCGTTCCCGGGGCTACGGCCCGGGACGTTTCAGCTTCAACGTGCGCGGCGGGCGCTGCGAGGCTTGCCAGGGTGACGGCCTGATCCGGGTGGAGATGCACTTCCTGCCCGACCTCTACGTCACCTGCGAGGTCTGCGGCGGACGGCGCTACAACCGCGAGACCCTGGACATTCGCTACAAGGGGAAGAACATCCACGAGGTACTGGAGATGACCGTGGAGGAGGCACGCGACTTCTTCCACGCCGTGCCCGTCGTGCGTCGCAAGCTCGAGACCCTCATGGACGTCGGCCTGGGCTACGTGAGCTTGGGCCAGAGCGCCGTCACCCTCTCCGGCGGTGAGGCCCAGCGTATCAAGCTCGCCCGCGAACTCTCGCGCCGCGACACGGGCCGTACCCTCTACATCCTGGACGAACCCACCACCGGCCTGCACTTCCATGACGTGGCCCAGCTCCTCGCCGTACTCCACCGGCTCCGCGACCGGGGCAATACCATCGTCGTCATCGAGCACAACCTGGACGTGATCAAGACCGCCGACTGGGTCATCGACCTGGGCCCAGAAGGGGGCCACAACGGCGGCCTCATCGTCGCCCAGGGACCGCCGGAGGCCGTGGCCGCCTGCCCGGACTCACACACCGGGCGGTTCCTGGCGCCGCTGCTGGGAGCGAGATCTCCGGGCGAACTCGAAAGCGCCGAATGAGGCCTTGGGCGCGGGCTCTATCATTTATCATTGACTTGAGTATGGCTTGTCCGCTCCGCGATAGGCGTCCTCGGGCGCCTGTACGCTGGCCAACAGCTTCTCCCGAATGTCCGCGCATGTCGTATTGACGTGATTTCGTGTCTCCCCGAAGGCCTGCTGCAACCTGGAGACCTCTGGATGGTCGGCGCCATGGAGCTGGATGAAGTCGGCGATTTTCTCGCCGGCGGTTCCGAGTTTGTCTTCCGCAAGACGATGGCGATTGATTTTCCAGTCTTCCCGCGTCGCCCGTGCAGCGCCGTTTCGCCTGTGAGCGCGCGCCTCTCAACAGATTGTGAATTTGCCGCAGTTCATGGCAAAGCCTTGGGTCCCGTCTCTGCATCTCGTCGGGATTGGGCCTTGAAGCCCCTCCTCCCGCTTGCACTTTCTGCATGGACGGAATCACGAAAAGTCCGATCGCGGCGGCCATTACCACCGCCCCACCCCCATGGCGAATCCAGCTGATATCGCCTCCTATTTGCAGGTTGGTTGATTGGTTGGTCGCAGGCACGTTCAAGCGCCGGCTCCGAAGACCGCTGCCTCAAAACATGGCGAGGCCGGCCTGCTGGCACCATAGGCGTGCGGGACTCCACGAACGGAAGTATCACGAAAGGGGATCGGCGGTCGCATCGGACCCTCGCGGAAAACGCCGGCGATCGTCAACACCGCCAAGTCCTGGAGGGCGCGAGCGTTCCCGCTCGTCGTCGCGGCGATTCCCTTCCCGATTCCAGCGGGCGGATTGGGGGCCCACGCACACAAGGTGACGGAACGCGGTGGGTGTGGACACTGCGGGACGAGCGGCTTGCGCCTTGCGGGGTTGGAAGAGGCAGTCGACTCGGAACCCAACGGCCCCGAGGACCACGAAACGAATCCGCGAACGGATACGCGACTGCTACGGGCAGCAAAATGCCACGGGGTCCGTCCCGTGGCTCGGAAGGACTATTCTTGGGCAGCCGGAGCCGGTTGCTGCATGCCGGCCCCCTTCTCCATCATAGACTCGCCGGCCGCCTTCATCTTATCCCCCGTATATTCCATCACCTTGCCGGTGGCCTCCTCAGCCGCTCCGGCCACCGAAGAACCTGCCTCCTTGGTCGGCGCAGCGGCTTCCTTCGTTCTTTCGACCGTCAGATCGGCAGCGCTGGAGATGGCCTCCTTGGTCGGCGCAGCGGCTTCCTTCGTTCTTTCGACCGTCAGATCGGCAGCGCTGGAAGTGGCCTCCTTGGTTTTCTCCGTTTTCTCCATCTTCTCCGCCATCTCCTCCTTGGAGCAGGCACTCAGAACCACCGCCGCCGAAATCAGCGCTGTTAACACGATCGTCTTCTTCATCACAATAGCCTCCGTCGGTACAAATGAACCGCCGATCATACACGAAGGCGTTTTCTCCGTCCCGGCCTCGCGCCAACCCAGGTATTGGATCAAGACATCGAGAAGCAAACCGGAACCGCCCATGACCAATCGTCATCTTGGTCTGCAATCGGTTTCCGGGCGTATTGTCCACCACTGCCTGTGCCGGTGACCGGGGCTGCGGCAGATTTTCGTTCGGCCTTGCAGCCGATCCGGGTCGCTGAGTGCGGCCGTGCAGCCGCCGCAGGACCCACTCGAACAGACACCAACCTCGATGGCCTCCGAAGCGCGCCCAGTCCGCCCGATCACTTCGGCTCGCCCAGGGCGCCGCAATCCGTGGCCCGCCACACGAACCTCAAAGCAGATCGTATCCGCGCTCCTCGTGCAGCGTGATGTCCAATCCCTGGACCTCGTCCTCCTCGCTCACGCGCAACCCGATCATCAGGTCTACCAGCTTGAGCAGTACCCAGGTGATCCCGGCGGTGAAAACCACGACTGCCACGACGCCGATGACCTGCACCTTCACCTGCGCCGCCATGGAACCGATCCCCTCTGCGAACCCGAAGCCGCTGAAAACCCCAAGCGTGGTGGCGGAGAAGACGCCGGCCAGCAACGTCCCCATCATGCCGCCCACGCCATGCACGGGGAACACGTCCAGCGAGTCGTCGATCCTGAGCATGCGTTTGGTCATCTGCGTGGCGACGAAACAGACCCCTCCCGCCAGAAGACCGATGACGAGCGCCCCGCCCGGCCCCACGTAGCCCGATGCTGGCGTGATGGTACCCAGGCCGGCGACCATGCCTGTCGCGGCCCCCAGGACACTGGGTTTGCCGAAACACCACCACTCCACCGCGGACCAGGCCACCACCCCCGCGGCCGCCGAAATGTGGGTGACCAGCAACGCCATGGCCGCGCTGCCGTCGGCGGCCAGAGCGCTGCCGCCATTGAAGCCGAACCAGCCCACCCACAGCATGCCGGCGCCCGCCACGGTCATGGTGAGGTTGTGGGGCATGATGGGCGTGTCCGGAAAACCGCGCCGCGGCCCCAACACCAGAGCCGCGATCAGCGAGGCCACGCCGGCGGTGATGTGCACCACGGTGCCGCCTGCGAAGTCATACAGTCCCATTTGTTGCAACCATCCGCCACCCCAGACCCAGTGCGTGACGGGCACATAGACCATGAACAACCACAGGCTGGAAAACAGAAGCATGGAGGAAAACTTCATGCGTTCGGCGAATCCGCCGACCACCAACGCCGGCGTGATGATGGCGAACGTCATCTGAAAGGCGAAGAAGAGTGACTCCGGGATGGCGCCGCTGGGCGTCCCGCGCCCGACCACGGCCAACATCGCCCTGCTCAGATCTCCTATCCAGGCGTTGCCCTGGCCGAAGGCCAGGCTGTAACCCGCAATGAGCCAGAGCAACGAGACCACCGCAGCGATGTAAAAGCACTGCATGAGCACCGAGAGCACGTTCTTGGCGCGCACCAGCCCGCCGTAGAACAGCGCCAACCCGGGAAGTGTCATGAACAACACCAGGGCGGTGGAGGTCAGAATCCAGGCCGTGGCGGCCCCATCGATCGGGTCCGCCGCCCACGCGGGCACCCGAACGCCTTCCGCGGGCTTCTAACGGCCCACTTCGTCGGCCTGATCTTCGGGTTCCACCACGAGAAAGAAGGTCTCGCCCTCGCGGATCATGCCCATCTGCTGGCGCGCCCGCTCCTCGATGGCGTCCATGGCCGGGTCCTGCGCCGGGGTGTCTTCGCGATGGGCCCTGCGCAGATCCTCCACCTCGGCCGCCAGGGCGGCGTTGCGCTCGGCAAGCCGCGCATTGGCCTGGCGGCGCGCCTCGATCTCTCCCTCCAGGCGCCTCAGGGCGAGGATGCCGCCATCCCCGAACCACAGCTTGCCCTGCAGCAGGATCACCAGGACCACGAGCACGGCCAGTACCCACCGCACCCCGGATCACCCACTGCCTGTACGGTATGCGGCCAGCGCGAGGGAGTGGACGCTCCTGCGCCACGGCGGCGGGAAACGAGCGACCAGGGGCACCACCACGGGTCCAGTACGAATCAGTCCCGCAGCTGCGCGAAGGCCTGGCCTCCTGCGTAGACCGCCTCCCGGCCCAGCTCTTCCTCGATACGCATGAGCTGGTTGTACTTGGCGACCCGGTCGGTACGGGACAACGATCCGGTCTTGATCTGCCCGGTCGCTGCACCCACGGCCAGGTCGGCGATGGTGACATCCTCGGTCTCGCCGGAACGATGCGAAACCACGGCGGTATAACCCGCCTCCCGGGCCATGGCGATGCATTCGAGGGTCTCGGTCAAGGTGCCGATCTGATTCAGCTTGACCAGGATGGAATTGCCGATGCCCTGCTCGATGCCCTCCCGGAAAATCCGGGTGTTGGTCACAAAGATGTCGTCACCGACCAACTGCACCCGGCCGCCCAGCCGCTCGGTGAGATGCCGCCAGCCTTGCCAGTCGCCTTCGGCCAGCCCATCCTCGATGCTCAGGATGGGATACTGGTCCACCCAAGAGGCCAGCACGTCGATGAACCCCTCGGCGTCGTAATCCCGCCCCTCGGAGGCCAGCACATAACGGCCGTCACGGTAGAACTCGCTGGCCGCGGCGTCGATGCCCAGATAGACCTCGCGACCCGCGGTGTAGCCGGCCTTGTCGATTGCCTCCATGATGGTATCCAGGGCCTCGACATTGGAAGAGAGATTCGGGGCGAATCCGCCTTCGTCACCCACGGTGGTGGACAAGCCACGCGCCTTGAGCACCGATTTGAGTGCGTGGAAGATCTCCGCCCCGCAACGCACCGCCTCGCGCAGGGAGTCCATGCCCACCGGTAGGATCATGAATTCCTGCAGGTCCACGTTGTTGTCGGCATGCTCGCCCCCGTTGACGATATTCATCATGGGCACGGGCAGAACGGGCTGAAGGTCACCGGCCAGGTGGCGCCACAGCGGTCGGCCGCGTTCGGCGGCCGCGGCTTTCGCCGCCGCGAGGGAGACGGCCAGGATGGCATTGGCCCCCAGCCGACCCTTGTTCTCGCTCCCGTCCAGATCGATCATGCGCCGGTCCAGGCGTTCCTGGTCGCGACCCTCCATGCCGAGCAGGGCCTCACGGATCTCGCCGCGCACGTGGGCCACGGCCTTCAGGACGCCCTTGCCGCCGTAGCGGCCGGGATCACCGTCGCGCAGTTCGATGGCTTCCCGGGAGCCTGTGGAGGCGCCCGAAGGCACCGCCGCCCGGCCCCAGGCACCGGAGCCCAGGACGACGTCGGCCTCCACGGTGGGGTTGCCCCGCGAGTCCAGGATCTCGCGCCCACGAACGTCTACGATCTCTGACATGTTTCCCCCCTGCAATAGCTAGAACTCACTCACCCCGGCGGGACGCGCGGACTGCGCATCAGAGCCGGAAGCCGCCGCAACCCCCTGCTCGGCCAGCGGGCGCGATTTTACCGTCCGGTCCAGGGCCACCAATGTCTCCAGCAGCTCGGCCATGCGCCCCAGGGGCCAGGCATTGGGCCCGTCGCTGAGCGCCTGGTCGGGATCGGGATGGGTTTCCATGAACAATCCCGCGACACCCACGGCCACCGCCGCCCGGGCCAGCACGGGCACGAACTCGCGCTGCCCGCCGGAACGGTCTCCCTGGCCACCCGGCAATTGCACCGAATGCGTGGCGTCGAAGACCACCGGACAACCCGTCTCCCGCATCGCGGCGAGCGCACGCATGTCGGAGACGAGGTTGTTGTAGCCGAAGGTGTAACCGCGCTCGCAGACCAGGATGCGGTCGTTGCCCGTGGCCCGCGCCTTGTCCACGACGTTGCCCATGTCCCAGGGTGCGAGAAACTGACCCTTTTTGATGTTCACGGGGCGCCCCTGGGCGGCGACACGCTGGATGAAATTGGTCTGGCGACACAGGAAGGCCGGAGTCTGGAGTACGTCCACCACGGCGGCCACCTCATCCAGCGGGGTGTCCTCGTGCACGTCGGTGAGCACCGGAACGCCCACCTGCTCCTTTACCTGCTCTAGGATCCGCAGCCCGGCCTCCATACCAGGACCGCGGAAGCTCCGGTGCGAGGAACGGTTGGCCTTGTCGAAGGAGGACTTGTAGACGAACGGCACGCCGAGCGCGGCGGTGATCTCCTTCAGCCGCGCCGCCGTCTCCAAGGCGAGCGCCTCGCTCTCGATGACACAGGGGCCGGCGATGAGGAACAGGGGCTGGTCCAGCCCCGCCTCGAAACCACAGAGATTCATACCGCCTCGGCCTGCGGCCCCTCGTCCGCCGACTCCGGCGGTCGCGACACTTGGCCGCCCAGCCGCCGCTCCCGCTGGGCACGCGCGGCCCGGATGTAGCCGATGAACAGGGGATGCCCCTGACGGGGCGTGGAGGTGAATTCCGGATGGAACTGGCAGCCCAGGAACCAGGGGTGATCGTCCAGCTCCACGACCTCCACCAGCGAGCCGTCGGTGGACGTGCCCGAGATCCGCAGCCCGGCGGCCTCCAGGGTGTCCCGATAGGCGTTGTTGAACTCGTACCGGTGGCGGTGGCGCTCCATGATGACGTCCCGACCATAGGTGCGGTGCGCCAGACTGTCCGCCACCAACCGGCAGGGCTGGGCCCCCAGGCGCATGGTGCCGCCCAGATCCGAGTGCTCGTCGCGACGCTCGATGCGGCCCTCGCGGTCCTGCCACTCGGTGATGAGCGCGATGACCGGATGCGGCGTGTCCTTGCGGAACTCGGTGCTATGGGCCCCCTCCAGGCCGGCCACGTGGCGCGCGTACTCGATCACCGCCACCTGCATGCCCAGGCAGATCCCGAGATAGGGAATGCCGTGCTCTCGAGCCACCCGCACGGCGGCGATCTTGCCCTCGATGCCACGCTCGCCGAAGCCGCCCGGCACCAGGATGGCGTCCATGTCCTTCAGCGCCTCGAGCCCCGCGGCATCCAGCTTCTCCGAATCGATGTATTCGATGTTGACCCGCGTCCCGGTGTGGATGCCCGCGTGGGTGAGGGCCTCGTTGAGCGACTTGTAAGCCTCGGTGAGCTCCACGTACTTACCCACCATGGCCACGGTGCATTCGGCGCGGGGATTGCGCTTGGCCTCGACCACCCGCTTCCAGTCCGACAGGTCGGCGGGCGGGCGCACCATCCGGAACTTGCTGACCACGATCTCATCGAGCATCTGCGAATGAAACCACAAGGGCAGCTCGTAGATGTCGGCCACGTCCACCGCCGAAATCACCGCCTGCTCGTCCACGTTGGTGAACATGGCGATCTTGCGCCGTTCCTTGTCCGGCAGTGGGCGGTCCGCTCGACACAGCAGGATGTCCGGCTGGATGCCGATGGAGCGCAGCTCCTTGACCGAGTGCTGCGTGGGCTTGGTCTTGATCTCACCGGCGGCGGCGATGTAGGGCACCAGGGTGAGATGCATGAACAGGGCTTGTTCGCGACCCAGCTCCACCCCCATCTGCCGGATGGCCTCCAGAAAAGGCAACGACTCGATGTCGCCCACCGTGCCCCCGATCTCCACGATGGCGATGTCGGCGTCGCCCGCACCCAGGCGGATGCTGGCCTTGATTTCATCGGTGATGTGCGGGATGACCTGGACCGTCGCGCCCAGGTAATCGCCGCGGCGCTCCTTGCGGATGACGTTTTCGTAGATCTTGCCGGTGGTGTAGTTGTTGCGTTCCGTGGCCTGGAACCGCACGAAGCGTTCGTAGTGACCCAGATCCAGGTCGGTCTCGGCCCCGTCCGCGGTGACGAAGACCTCTCCGTGCTGGAAGGGGCTCATGGTGCCCGGATCGACGTTGATGTAGGGATCGAGTTTGATCAGAGTGACCCGGATTCCCCGGGCCTCCAGGATGGCGCCGAGCGAGGCCGCCGCGATGCCCTTCCCCAACGAGGAGACGACACCGCCAGTGACGAAGACGTATCGGGGCATGGATTCGGGATCCGTGTATGGGAACGGGGCCGGAAGGCGGCCCCGGACGGCGCTACAGGATAGCAAAGCCCCCGCAGGCCCACAAAGGAAACCCCCGGGCGATCCACCGAACGGCGCCCCTGGCCCGTTGCGTGGGGCGTGGGGCGGATACGAACGCCCGGGCGGTCCGCCTCGGAATCCGATCGAGGCTCTCAGCGGATGTCCTCGATGGCGTATTTTTTGGGTAGTACCTGCGGCGTGATGAGCGCGTATCCCTGAAGCTGCCAATGGGCGAGTTCCGTGATGGCCGAGGGCACCACCTTGACGAAGTCCTGCAGATCCTGGGGGCGGTAGCCGTAATCCTCGGCCGCCAGCCCACATACCCGGAAGTCCACGCCCAAGGCGGCGTAATATCGCATCCGATCGACGATATCCTTGTATTTCGCGTAGTTATGCTTGGCGAGGGTGACGATTTCCGTACCGTGGATCACCACCTTGAGGTCGAGAAACTCCGGAGCGTAGCCATAAGGCTCCTCGAGCAAGGGTTGCAGCAGCGAGCGGATCCAGTACAGTGCCGCGCCGGCCTTGTCCGGCTCGTCGAAGTAGAAGTCGAACACCACCTTCTGCTCGCCGTACGGCGTTTGCTCCAGTTTGGCGGCCTGGACGCCGGGCAGCAGGACCAGAACCAGCAGCCAGCTCATCGGTCGCATCGGAAATCTGGACATGGCGGATCACCTCCTGCGGCGGTCACGCTCCTCATGACTGGAGTTTAGCCCTCCCGTGCCGGCCGGTCCCGCGAAAGATGGGCGCCCGCGCCCTGTACGGACCCTTTTCCACTGGCCGCCGCACTGCTAGGCTTCGCGTATGAAATGGATCGACCGCATCGCCCTGCTCCCGCTGGCCGTCGTGGCCGGGGGGCTAGCCCTCGCCCCCTTCACACCGCAGCCCCATCTGTTCGAAAAGCTCGGCATGCTGTGGTCCGGGACGCTCACGCGTCCCATCGACATCTTCGACCTGTTCCTGCACGCTACGCCGCTGGCGCTGCTCGCGGTCAGACTCGCCCGCATGCTGCGCCCAGGCCGCGTCCCCGTCGATGAAGCCTGACGCCACGCACACCCTGGCCGACCTCCAGGCCGCCGTCGGCGGACGGATCGAGGGGGATCCGGCAACGCCCATCTCCGGCGTATCCAGCCTCGCCGCGGCCGGCCCGCAAGACATCAGCTTTGCCGAAAGCCTCCGGTACCGCGCCGAGGCCGAAACCAGCCGGGCGGCGGCCCTCGTGGTGCCGGAGGACTTCCCGCCCCTGCCCGGCCGGGCACTGCTGCGGGTGGACAAGCCCCGCGAGGCCTTCGTACGAATCATGCTGCTGTTCGACCGCCCCGCCCCCTTGCCGCCACCGGGAATCCACCCCTCCGCCTGCGTGGCCCCTGACGCCGAACTCGGCGAGGACGTACGCGTCGGGGAGCTCGCGGTGATCCGCCCGGGCGCCCGGGTCGGCCCCGGCAGCGTGGTGGATGCCGGCAGCTTCGTGGGCGAGGGCACGCGCATCGGCGCCCACTGTCGCATCGGCCCCAACGTGACCCTCTATCACGGTGTGGTACTCGGCGACCGGGTGGTGATCCATGCCGGCAGCGTCATCGGTGGAGATGGATTCGGCTATGTGTGGACCGGGGAGCGACAGCAGAAGATTCCCCAGCTCGGCACCGTGGTGATCGAGGACGACGTGGAAATCGGTTGCAACACCTGCGTCGACCGGGCGACCTTCGGCGACACGCGAATCCGGCGCGGGGTGAAGATCGACAACCTGGTGCAAGTGGCCCACAACGACCACATCGGCGAACACAGCATCCTCGTGGCACAGGTGGGGTTGGCGGGCAGCATCACCTTGGAACGCCGGGTGACGTTGGGCGGACAAGTCGGAGTGGCCGACCACGTGACCATCGGCGAGGGGGCGCTGGTGGCCGCCAAGGCCGGCGTCGCCAACGACATTCCGCCCGGAGAGACCCATCTTGGCATCCCCAGCCATCCGGCCGTACACGCCAAACGCATGTTCGGCGCGCTCGCCCTGTTGCCCAAATGGATGCAGAAGGTTCGGGCGCTGGAAAAGCGGCTGCGGGCATTGGAAGCTCGTACCGGGGTGGATGCGGAACGCGAGGACGCCTGACCCGTCCGACCGGGCCTCCTCCGATGCACGGTGCCCGCCCCCTTTCCAGCGGGCGTCGACGCAGGCACCGAGGCATGGATTCGCATCGGGCCTTGGTGCATAATCCGTGCTACCCGCTGAGGCGGATGCGGCCGACAGCGCGACAGAACAACGCCATTCCATGCCACCGCAGATTCACCAGGCCGTTGAACAACGTCGCGAGCAGTTCGAGTGCAAGACGTACGCAGCGCAGCCACCGAGACCCATCCAACCGATAGGCGAGATGGCGCGCAAAGCGGCCTTCGGACCTCGCGGCCGTTTCGCAACGGCCCGATGAGGATGGAGTACCTCTCAGACGCGCGGTCGCCCTGCTCACACCTTCCCGAGGAAGGGTCTGTCGCATGAACGACGTCGACGCAGCACGCATGGCCCGCGCCGGAGTCCGCTTCGGGCCGTGCGCCCGCCCTCCGGCGATCTCGCTATGAACTCCACTCGGCAACAGGAGACGACCCCTTGAGCAAGATCATCGTCGTTACCTCCGGCAAGGGCGGCGTGGGCAAGACCACCACCAGCGCCGCCGTCGCCACCGGTCTGGCGCACCGGGGCCACAAGACCGCAGTCATCGATTTCGACATCGGTCTGCGCAACCTCGACCTGGTCATGGGGTGCGAGCGCCGCGTCGTCTATGATTTCGTCAACGTGATCCGTGGCGAGGCGCGGCTCAACCAGGCCCTGATCAAGGACAAGCGGATCGACAACCTGTACATCCTGCCGGCATCCCAGACGCGGGACAAGGATGCGCTCACCCGAGAAGGCGTGCAGGCGGTGCTCGAGGAGCTGGATCGGCAGGGCTTCGAATTCGTGGTGTGCGACTCTCCGGCGGGCATCGAGCACGGCGCGTTGATGGCCCTGTACTTCGCGGACGAGGCCTTCGTGGTCACCAATCCCGAGGTGTCTTCGGTGCGGGACTCGGACCGTATCCTGGGTATCCTCCAGAGCCGTTCGCGCCGCGCCGAGGAAGGCGACGAACCGGTACGCGAGCATCTGATCGTCACCCGCTACGAGCCCGCGCGCGTGCACAAAGGCGACATGCTGAGCGTGGACGACATCCTGGACATCCTGGCCATTCCGCTGCTCGGCGTGGTGCCGGAGTGCAAGTCCGTGCTCCAAGCCTCCAACGCCGGCGTCCCCGTGGTTCTCGACGAGGTGGGGCGCGCCGGTCAGGCCTACAAGGACATCGTCGGGCGCTATCTCGGGGAGAACATTCCACATCGGTTCATGCAGCCCGAGAAGAAACCTCTCCTCAAAAGACTCTTCGGATAAGCCCTCATGCGCTGGCTCAATTATTTTCGTTCGTCCAACAAGCGCTCGGCCCAGACGGCCAAGGAGCGCCTGCAGGTCATCATCGCACACGAGCGCCAGGGGGCCGGAGCGCCCGATTATCTGCCCCGGCTCCAGCGCGAAATCCTGGAGGTGGTGCGCCGCTATGCGGAGGTCTCCGAAAACGACGTCAAGGTGGAGGTGGAGCGCGAGGACGGCTACGAGGTACTGGCGCTCAGCGTGGCCCTTCCGGAGGAGCGCCCCCATGCGGTGCGCTAGCCTCCGGCGGTGGCCGGGTCCAGGGGCGTGGCTCGTGCTGGCCTGCCTGTTCGCTGCGGCGCCCGCCCCGGCCGACCCGATGCCCGAGGCGCAGGGTCCCGCCCTGGTATGGAAGGCCCGGGGGCCGTTCGAGGACGTGAAGGCCGACCTGGTGGACGCCATCGAAGGTCGCGGGCTCGTGATCAGCTACGTCTCCCACGCCAGCGCCATGTTGGACCGTACGGCCGAAGCGGTGGAAGGGGCCCGCAAGGTCTACGACCAAGCAGAGATCTTGCTGTTCTGCAAGGCCGATCTTTCGCACCGGCTGGTGGAGGCCAGCCCGCACAACATCGTGCTGTGTCCCTACGCCATCGCCATCTACACCCTGGCCGGCCAGCCCGACGTGGTGTATCTCGCCATCCGCAAACCCTATCAGGGCGAGCCGGCCTACAAACCGGTGGACCGGCTGCTTCGAGAGATCATTCAGGAAACGGTGAGCCAGTGAGATCCGTGCGCGGTTGATCGAGGGCGAGATCCGGTGCGGGAGGAACCGGGATCGAAGGCGGACACAATCGGCTTGCAATCACTGCCGGTCGGCGCCAATCAGCGTGACAACCACGATGGCCATCGCAGCCACCAACTGACTCCAAGCCTTCCGTCCCCCCTTCTGATGGAAGGTCCTACTCCAGCTGCGACGCCTACCCGGCGCTCCGTTCGCCACTCCGCTGCCCGGCACTCTGGTTCAGCTCGAGGCCGGGTCCCGATCCTCTGGGGTCGCCGTCAGCCGTGAGAACCAGCGCCATACCAGGAATTTGAGCCCGACCACGGCCCCGAGCGAGACGGCGCCCACCAGGTAGATGTTGTCGATGATCCATGCCGTCATGGTCCTGTCTCCGCGTCTCAACCTGCCGATTGTCGCACCCGGACACGCCAAGTCCATGGATTTCGTCAAGTCCGCTTCAAACAATTCGACCACGACACCGGCATGGCGCTCCGCGGCGCGCCAATCCAGGTCGCACCACTCAGGCCTTCACCGGAACCCTGATGGGCGTCGCGGAGCCGCGTGCGTGGTGCGTACCGGTCAAGGCACGACCACCACGTCACCGCTTTGCAGGGTGATGTTCTGCTCGAGTTTGTGCCCCGCCTTGATCGCGGAATAATCGAAAGGGAAGACCACGGGCTTGCCGTTCACGCGCCGGATGACCTTGATCTCGTCCTCGTCGGCGAAAGTGGTCACCCCGCCGGCCAGGGTCAGTGCCTGGATCACGTCCACGTAACGGCCGAGGCGATACTGGCCCGGATTTTTCACCTTGCCCAACACGAAAATGGTGTAACCGGAGACCTTGTCCACCGTGACCGTGACCACGGCATCGGGGATGTACTTCTGGATCCGCTGTGTGAGCTCCTGCTCCACTTCCTTGACCGTCTTGCCCGCCACCTGCAGGTCGCCCGCCAGCGGGAAGGAGATACCGCCGTCGGGCCGGACCAGGACCTTGCGCTGCAGCTCGGGCTCTTTCCACACCGAGACGAACAGCTCGTCCTCGGGCCCGATCCGGTAGTCCGGCATCAGCGTCGAGGCCGCAGCCTCCGCTTCGGCCTGCTGCTGCGGCGTGGCCGCCGACTCGCTGGGCCTCAGATTCTGGCAGGCGACGAGCGCCAGGGTGGCGAGGGTCAATAGGAGTGCGATGCCAAGCCGGCGGATTGGATGGCGGATCCAGGCGGTCATCTCTGTGTTCTCCTGAGCGAAGTGGTCTGGGTCATGGTCCAGTATACGAGTAGTAAAGGCGGGATTTCCGCGTGCCCATTCACAACCCTGCCGCGCGCCGGGCCGCCTTGAGCGTGTTGACCATCAGCATGGCCACGGTCATAGGTCCGACCCCCCCCGGAACCGGCGTGATGGCCCCGGCCCGTTCACGCACGGCCTCGAAATCCACGTCGCCCACCAGCCGGTAACCCCGCGGCGCATCCGGATCCTCCACGCGGTTGATCCCCACGTCGATGACAACGGCACCGGGACGCACCATCTCTGCCCGGATCAGTCCGGGCCGGCCCACGGCTGCCACCAGGATGTCGGCCCGCCGGGTATGCTCCGCGACCTCCCGCGTTGCGCTGTGGCACAGGGTCACCGTGGCATCGCCGGCGGGAGACTTCTGCACCAACAGGTTCATGAGGGGCTTTCCCACGATATTGCTTCGGCCCACGATCACCACATGGCGTCCTCGGGTCTCGAAACCACTGCGGTGGATGAGCTCGACGATCCCGGCCGGCGTGCAGGAGGCGAAAGTCTCGAGCCCGGCGACCAGCCGGCCCAGGTTCACCGGATGGAAACCGTCCACGTCCTTGGCCGGGTCGATCGCCTCGATCACGGCCTGGGTGTCCATCCGTCCCGGCAGCGGCAGCTGCACCAGAATGCCATGAACCGCCCGATCCTCGTTGAGTTCCCGGACGAGCTCCAGCAGGACCTCGGTGGTGGTGGAGGCCGGCAGTTGATGATGCACCGACTCGATACCCACCTGTTCGCAGGTCCGGCGCTTGTTTCCCACATAGGCCCGCGAAGCCGGGTCCTCGCCCACCAGCACCGTGGCCAGCCTCGGGACGACCCCCGCTTGACGCAGGCGGCTCACACCGTCTTCGACCTCGGCCAGGACCTGCTGCGCCACCGCGCGGCCGTCGATGATCTTGGCTGCTGCCATGGACGCCCTCCAGACCTCAGTATTCGCTCCAGCTGCGCCGTTTCCGCCAGGGAATGCGGGGGATGATCAGCCCGAAAAACAGGCTGACCAGGGCGACACCGGCTCCCACCAGGAACCACTTGCGTTCGGCGTCGCCGCGCAACGCCCGCAGTTCGTTCTCCACGGACTCCAGCCGCGCTTGCTGTTCGGCGAGTCGCGCGCGCAGGGCCTGGTTCTCCTTGCTCAGACGCAGGGGGTCGGCGGCCTCCTCCCGCAGGGTCTCGAGCTCGGACCGCTGGCGGCGGTTCTCCTCGACCAGCGCCGCGTTACGCGACTCCAGTTCGGACCGCAGTCGCTGAAGCGCCTCGGTCTGCTGCCGCAGCGTCGAGGTCTCCGACTCCAGGGCCGCCACGCGCCGCTCCATCTGCGACAGGCGTTCCCGCGCCACCGGCTCGTCCAGCAAAAAACGCTCGGGCATCCATCCCTCCTTGCCGCCGGGGGTCCGTACCCGGGCGTACCCCTCGGAGACCGACAAGACCTCCACGGGGGTGCCGCTCTTGAGCATGCGGATGATCTTGTACTGAGTGCCCTTGCCGGTGCGCAGTGGAATGCGGGCCTCGTCCGTCACATAACGTACCTGGCCCGCCCACACCGTCACGCCCCACACCAGCCATACGGCCAGCGCCCCACCCAGCACGACATGCCCGCGCCTTCGTAGCGCGCTCCAGGTCCTCCCTCGCATCGCCCCGCGCTCCATCAGTTGACCGGCAACCGCGCACGCAAGGCCTCGCGATCGTACCACCACTTTCCATCCACGATCACATCGACGATCCGCCCCAGCCGCTCGAACAGGACGTCCGGATTATTGAGCTCGAGCATCTCGACCCAGACGTCGATGCTCTCCGGATCCTCGATGCCCCGATGGCGCTTGGCGACCTCGGCCACCACCTGTCCGGTCAGAAAGATCAGGTCCTCCTTCTCCCGACCCTCGCCCCGCAGGTCCGCGATGTAGTGGGCCGCCACCGCGGCCACCGCGCCCCCATCCGAGTGATCGGGTGTCTCTTCCACCACATGATGGAGCAGCCGTACCGAGAGCTCCGGCGGGATCGGATACGTGACCGCCAGCCACAGGCCGTTGCCCAGGGCCACCAGGGACTCGGCTTGATCCGTCTGATAGAGGATGTCGGCCGCCTCCACCGCCTCGGCCCAATGCTCGGCCGCCACGAAGGCGTCGAAGGCCCGCCGTGCCGGCTCCCAAGCCTCCGCTCCCCGGCCCAGGCCCAACAGGGCCGCGGCGATCTCCAGCTCCACGCGGGCCCGGTCCACCGCTGTGGCCCCCGGAGGCAACTCCTGCAAGTGACGTCGGTGCTCGATCAGGGCGCTCTCCAAGCGGGCGCGTTCGTCCTGTGTGTCGGTCGTGAGCACCGGGACCGTTCCGCGCCCTGGCTTTCCCGTGGTATCCATGAATTCCGTCACTCCTTCAGTGGGTGTGTCCGCCGCCTTCATCGCGACACAATGCATCGAATCGTGCCAGCACCGCCCGCGCATGCTCCACCGGCCCGCCGCCGGTCCCGAGGGCGGCCAGCAGGAAGCGGGCCTGATCCCGCACCTGCCGCCGCTGAGCGGCATCGAACAGGGCATACGCAGCGGCCGCCTGCTCCGGATCTTCGGACAACAGCGTGGCCACCAGTTCGTCGCCCTCGATGATCGGATCTTCCCGTGTCAGATCGGCCACCAGCGGGAAATCCTGCAGCCGGAAGTGTTCCTCCCGCGCGCGGGCCTCTTCGTCCAGCTCGGCCAGCGCCACGGGGTCGTTGCCGGCGGCACGGCGCTGGACCCGGTCGATGGCGTCCACCAGCCGGCGCAGGGCCTCCTTGATCTGGGGAGCGCCACCGGGAACGCCCGAGCATCCGGCGTAGCACAGGTCGATCCGGACTTTGAGGCGGAATAACGCCTCCATGTCGGCGCGGCGATCCAATCCGGCGGCCACCTCCAGGATGTCCCGAAACTCCTTCTCCACTGCACGGGCAGCTTCCAAGTCCTGCAACCGCGCGTGTTTCACGTCGTCCGCGGTGACCACGCGCCGCGGCGCCGGAAACAGGGGATTGCGCCATCGCCGGCGCAGATGGCGCTCGTATGCACCCGGGGTTTCGCTGAAGACCGGATCAGCCATGTCGGATTTGCCAACGCCTGCCGCGTTCTGATTGAATACGCCGATTCCACCGGTGGTCCCCCGACATGTCCGATCGTCCCAGTTCCTTCGACAAAGAAGACCTTCTGCGCTGCAGCCGGGGAGAGATGTTCGGGCCTGGCAACGCCCAGCTCCCCGCACCCAATATGCTGATGTTCGACCGCATCACACACATCTCGGAGACGGGCGGTGCGTACGGCAGGGGCGAGATTATCGCAGAACTGGACATCCATCCGGACCTCTGGTTCTTCGAATGTCATTTTCCGGGGGATCCGGTCATGCCGGGGTGTCTGGGGTTGGACGCCATGTGGCAGCTGGTGGGTTTCTTCCCCGCCTGGCTCGGACACAAGGGACGCGGCCGTGCCTTGGGTGTCGGCACGGTGAAGTTTACCGGTCAGGTACTGCCCACCGCCAGCAAAGTGGTCTACCACATCGACATGAAGCGCGTCATGGCCCGGGGCTTGGTCATGAGCATCGCCGACGGACGCATGTCGGTCGACGGCCGCGAGATCTACGCGGCCAAGGAGCTGCGCGTGGGCCTGTTTCTGTCCACGGAGAATTTCTGAGGCGGTCAGGGCAGGATCTCGATGGGCGTTCCCACCGGCACCATGGTCCAGATCTCGTCCATGGCTTCGTTGCTCACCGCGATACAGCCATCGGTCCAGTCTCGGCCCTTTTTCCAGTAAATCAACCGGCCGACCCCGTCGGGCAGGCCATGGATCATGATGTCCCCGCCCGGGGAGACCCCAGCCGCGGCGGCACGGCGCCGGTCTTCGCCATTGGGATAGGAAATGTGGATCGCCTTGTGGTAACGGCTGTCCGGATGCTTCCAGTCCAGCACGTAGCGCCCCTCGGGCGTGCGGCCATCGCCCTGGCGCTGCTTGTGCCCCCGGGGCTGCGGACCGAGCGAGATCTCATAGCGCCGCACCACCCGATCACCGGCCATGAGCAACAACGCTCTCTCGGCCTTGTGGACCACGACGCGGTCGACCCGTGGCGCGGCCTCTTCCCCATGCCCCAGCGCCACGCCGGTCAGCAGGACCAGCAGCAGGGTCGTCAGCCGGATCAATCCAGCACCACCTCCTTGAACAGCGGTTTCTCCTTCCGTGCACGCCTGGCGCCGGACAGTTCGGCGGCGGCCTCGCGCACGCAGCGGCGCAGCGCAGTGGCCATCAGACCGGCCCGGGCATAGCGGTACTGGGGTTCCTTGGCGAGCGCCTTGTCGATGATCGAACTCAGGCATTCGGGCAGATCCGGGCGGAAATCGCGCACATCCGGGTGCTGCTCGTTGGCGATCCGGTACATGAGGGTGGAGATGGATTCGCCGGAGAAGGGCAAGCGCCCTGTCAGGAGCTGGAACAGTGTAACACCCAGTGAAAAGATGTCGGAGCGTCCGTCCAGGCGCCGGCCCGCGAGCTGTTCCGGAGACATGAAGGCAGGGGTGCCGAGAATCACACCGGAACGCGTCTTGCTGGTGTCGGTGAGGCAGGCCACGCCGAAGTCGGTCACCGTAGCCTGGCGGCGGTCCAGATCATAGATGATATTGGCCGGCTTGATGTCGCGGTGCACCACGTTGTGTCGATGGGCGTAGTCCAGCGCCGCGGCCACCTGGATGCCGAGTCGCAGCACTTCCGAAACCGGCAGCAGGTTGTCCGGCTTGGTATAGCGGGAAACGGACTCCCCGGTCAGATAGTCCATGGCGATGTAGGCCAGGCCCCGCTCTTCTCCGACATCGTAGATGGTCACGATGTTGGGATGGTTGAGCTTGCCCGCGGTGGACGCTTCCCGGAAAAACCGCTCGCGCACATCGCTGAGCACCTCATCGTCGAACTCGTCCGACAGCGCCATGGTCTTGATGGCCACCTGCCGATTGATCTTCGGGTCGTGTCCGAGATAAACGACCCCCATCTCCCCCTTCCCGAGGACCCGATCGATCTGATAGCGCCCGAGCATGGGTTTTTGCAGCCCGTCGGCCACGGCCAGAGGATCCTCGGTTTTCCGTCCGCCCGTCCCGGACAACGTCAAGGCGTTGACCTGGCGCTGGTTGCCTGCGGCCCGGGCACGCGCGTCCCGGTAGCCCGGCCGGTGATGCGTGATGAGCTGGAAGGCCTCCATGGCCCTGGCATGCAGCCGCTTGCGCTCGAAGTCCAGCCCCAGATGGTACAACTGTTCGAGCAGCGCATCGTCCACCCGGCAGCCACGCAGCAATTCCAACGCGTCGTCCAGCTTCCCTTGGTCCTGATAAGAGCGCGCCAGCTGGCGGCGTGTGGCATCCAACCGTGCGCGGTAGTCCTGAATCACCCCGTTGAAGCGGCGGTCCAACGCCGACCAGGACAGGCCGGCCAACACCAATGCGGCCGGCCAGGCCAGCGGAACCCACACCGCGCGGGAGAGCAGCACCAACGCCTCCACATTCAGAAACAGGCCGACCATCAACAGACCCGCAAGCAGGCCCGGCAGCAGTCTGAGATGGGGCAACGCCCACGACACGAACAAAACCGCCATCACCCAGCCCGCCGCCGCCAGGAGCCAGCTCCACCACGGTCGCGCCACCACCTCGGCGGACAAGAGACTCGCCACCACGTTGGCGGAGAGTTCTATGGGCCTCATCCACTCACCGATGGGCGTCGCCACACGAACCTGTGGTGTGTGATCCCCCAAACCCACCAGAACGACCTTTCCGGATACCACCCCGGACGGGACCTTCCCTTCCAAGACATCCCGGAATGAAATGTGACGGAACGCCGGGTCCCCGGTGCCGCTCTTTCGATAGAAAGGACGTATCCGGTAAGCCGCATCCGTCTCGATCGTTCGTTCCCCCAGAACGATCCCATCGGACAGTAGGCGCACTTCGCCCACAGGAACGTTCGCGGCACGCGCGACCACGGCCAGTTCGAAGGCGGGGAGCAGCAGGGTGCCGGCCGACAGCACCAGCGGCATCGTGTAGCGGGTTTGTCCGGGTGAGCGCTCGGTGTCGTCGGGGCCCAGGCCCACGCTCGCCTCGGCAGCCACGGTCGGCGCAGGTGGATCGACCCACGTCACGCGGGGAATTCTTGGATTCGGCTCGCGGCCCGCCGTGGCCAGCGCATGAGGGGCCAGGGCCGCCAGATCCCGCGGTCGTGGCGTACCGAGCCCCGAACCGTACCGCGCCGCCACCACCACGGCGCCCTCTTCGGCGAGGGACTCCGCGACCCCATCCACCGCACCCTCATCCTCATGCCCGAGCGGCCATCCATAGGCCACCACCAGCGGGAGCATGTCGGACAGACGCCGGTGAAACCGTGCAACCGTGTCGGCAGCCAGGGGCCACGGACCATAAGCATCCAGTGTCCCACGATCCACGGTGACCACCACCACGTCGGCCGCGGCCCGGGTCTCGGCGAGCCGCATGGCGGCCCCATAGGCCCAGTGTTCGAGCCGGTTCAACCCGCCCGCCCCCGCCACCACCGCGCTCAGAGCGACGAGGAGCAGGAACGCACGCATGGGAGGGCCGCCCACGGTAAGCCACGCGGACAGCCTGCCGCCCACTGAGAGGGATCGTGATCCCTTTTCCATACCCGCTTTCCGCTCCCGCCTACCGCTCCGTGCATTGCACCACACCGCATGACGCTCAAAGTCTATTCCCCCGGCGGTCGGCGACCGCCCCCGCGAGGGACAAATCCACCCAATCACCTGACGGGAAGTCCATCCGGAATGCGGGAGACCTCGTCATCGCGACGGCTTGGGAACACGGGGGTGGGCGTAGAATACGCCTTGTCATGAGCGATGACCCCGGCAACACCGCGCCTGACCGGGATCGGGCCGCCGAGCGCCTGATCCAGGAGACGCGGCGAACCTTCGGCCGCGTGCTTCAAGCAGCGGTCCGATCCGGTGAGGACACCGAACGGGATCCGGCCTCGCTCTCCGACGACCGCTACGCATTCCATGACACGCTGGAAAGCCTCGCCGAATTCTCAGCCGACATCTTGGATACCGCCGAAGAGCGCATTCGGGCCAATCTCACGCCCGACCCCAAGATGGTGGATCCGGAGACCGGCCATCTGACGGTCATCGAGCCGGCGGAGATCGAGCTCAGTGTGTATGCGGCCGGATTGTGTTCCGGCGTCGCCGACCGGCATGCCACGGTGCTCGCGCAACTGCACGCCCTGGTACCCCGCCTGAGCCCCATCGCCGACCCCCATGCACTGGATCCGGACATGCTGTTGGGGGCGTTCGTGGCGCGCATCGCGCACATGGGCCTCAGTGAAACGTCGCGGCGTATCGCGTGCCGCCTGCTGTACGAGGCGCTGGAACCGGAGCTGGAGGGCTACTACCGCACGGCCGTGGCGGTTCTCGAACCGCTCCCGCCCAGCGAGGCCCCCGCCCCCCTGTCGGAGGACGCGGGCCCCTCCGGCGCGGGGCACGAGCCCGGCTCCCAGAGCGCCGTCGTGATCCCGCAGGAGCTCCTCGTGAATCGAGAGGGGGGCGACGCCCCGGCAGGGACCACGCGCGCAGCGCCGCCCCGCCCCCTGAGCGCCTTCGAGCGTCAGACGGTCCTCGAGGCATTCACCGCACTGCAACAGGAACAGTCGTCGAGTACCGATTTGCTGCCGCCGGCGGCGCTCACCCGGCGGGTGGGCATGGTGCTGTACGAACAGGGGGCCTTCAACACTACCCATCTCACGGCAGCCATCACGCCGGTGGCGGAATTCGTATGCGAGGTGTTCAACCGGGTGCTCTCCGACAAGGCCCTGCCGAAAGAAGCCAGGGGACCCCTTGCGGCGTTACAGATTCCCGTCACCAAGCTCGCCTACATGGATCTGGAAGCGTTTCGCGATCCGGAGAGTCCGGCCCGCCGGCTCCTGCGCGCGCTGACCGGGCTGGCCCTCCACGTCACCGGACCCGATGGCGAACACGTGCTAGAGGGCATGCAGCGGGCCGTGCGGTACATCAACCGTCGGTTTCAGGGTGACCCTTCGGTGGTGGAGCGTGCCCTGAACGCCGTGAACAGACTGCTCAGGGAGACGGAGCGAAGGGCGCAGCGCCGCGAACACGAGGCCCGGGCGCGACGTCTGCGCCGGGCCCGGCTGCAAGCGGCCCAAAAGGAGGTTCTGACCCTCTTTCGGGAACGTCTCGCCGGACGTGCCCTTCACCGCCACGTCGCCACGTTCATGGAACACTGCTGGTTGCCATGCATGGCCCGCGTGCTGGCCATCCAGGGTCGCTCCAGCGGCACGTGGCGCCAGATCGAATGTCTGATGGAACAGCTCCTACTTGCAGGGAGCACCACGATGCCCCTGGAACGGTTCGACATGGTTGTGGGCCCCCTGGAGGGCCTAGAGGCGGAGCTCAGATCTCACCTGGAGCGGTGCCGGATCGGCGGGCACGAGCATCTGGAGCGGCTCATGCGCTGGCTCCGCGCAGTCCGTTTTCGGGCAACCCAGTCCGCGGTGACCGTGGACGTCCCTAGAGTCCCGTCCGGGCCGCCCACCGAGACGCTCGAGGTGAGCCCGGAGGAGAGCCCCTCGGTCTCCACCGGCGCACCTTCCGAGAAGACTCCGCCGCCCCCATCTCCCACATCCCCGTCCGCTGCCCCCCTGCCGCCCGAGGTCCGGCCCGGCACATGGTTCGAGATCTTTCTCGGCGAACATCGGGCCAAACGGCGCCTGAAGCTCTCCGCCGTGATGACCGACACCGGTGAGGTGTTGTTCGCCACCCGAACCGGAGAGGAGACGCTGACGCTGCCGCTGCAACGGTTTCTGGACGATTTGCGGGAAGGCCGCTCCTCGCCCATCGAGGACACGAACCGCTTCGAACACGCCCTGCAGGCCGTCATCCGCAGCCGCGCCACCGACGACACGTGACGAGCCGGCGGCTAGGACTTGATATTATCTGTACATACTTATATTAGTAGATACTATGCAAGAATTTGATCTTCATCAGTAACCCCCGTGGCGGGTCGCTTAGACTGGAAACTACCCGAACGGGACGGAAATCACGAGAAAGGAGGTGCACGATGAAATCCCTTCGCAAACTCGCGCTTTCTGCCGCCGTCGCCACCGCAGCCGCCCTGCCCGTGAGCCAGGCCGACGCCTGGTGGGGCTGGGGACCGTGGGACTGGTGGGACGGCCCCGGAAGCTGGTGGGGCGATGGCTGGGGCTGGGGTGACTTCGACTTCCGCATCCGCGCTCGCGCCCACGGCTGGGGAGACTGGTGGGACTACTACGGGCCGTGGTGGGCCTACCCCTACTGGGCCTATCCGTATTGGCGGCCTTATCCGTACTACGCCCCGCCCACAGCCCCCGCTCCGGCGCAGCCGAAGCAATCCGAGAGCAAATAACTCGGCCCTCACGCATCCATGCGCACAGGGAAGTGCGCAACTTTCCTCTCCGTCGGGAGTACCATCGGAACCCTCGGGCGAACCGCCTCGGAGGGGTCCCAATGTTCCGATACCTGCCTCATGCGCTTTTCCTAGCCGCGGCGTGGGGAGGCTATTTCGCGCTTCATTCGCTCCTGGCATCCCTACGGATCAAGCGCTGGGTGGCGGCGCGCTGGCCCGCCGCGATGGCGGGATACCGGCTCGCCTACAATACGCTCGCGCTGCTCCTGCTGGCATTGCCCCTGGGATTGCTGTGGGCGGAGCCCGGCCCCCTGCTGTGGCGCTGGGAGGGTGCGTGGAAATGGCTGATGGAGGGGTTGGCGGCGGCCGCCGTGGCGGGTTTCCTGGTCTCCCTGCGGTACTACGACGGAGCCGAGTTCCTGGGCCTGCGTCAGTTGCGGGAACGCAGCCGACGCGTCGAGGACCTGGAGCGGTTCCATCTATCCCCTTTTCATCGGCATGTCCGCCACCCCTGGTATTTCTTCGGCTTGGTGATCGTCTGGACCCGGGACATGACGGCCGGCTGGTTCGTCACCTGTGCGGCGATATCCCTGTACTTCTGGATCGGCTCCCGCCTGGAGGAACGCAAGCTCGTCGTCTATCACGGCGATGTCTATCGCCGCTATCGCAAAAAGGTGCCGGCGCTGATCCCACTGCCCTGGCGGCGCCTGTCGCGCAGCGAGTGTGAGGCCCTGCTGCGCGCCGAGCGCGACTCAGCGGGGGACTGCACCCTCTGAGGAGGCCGCAGGGCCGCCGGGGGCGGGTTCCGCCAACAACGCATCTACGGTGCGGCGCACTTCCGGGTCGTCCCAGTCCAATCCCCCGTGGCGCAGATAGCGCATGCGCCCGGCCTTGTCGATGAGCACGTTGGTGGGATAACCGAACACCTTCCAGGGCCGCACCGTATCGCCCTCGGCATCCAGCAGGATCCGCGCCTCCACCGGCATGCGTTTCAGAAAGGCCTCGAGCTGCTCGCGCGGCTCGGCTACGTCCACCGCCAGGACCACCAGCCCCCGGGCGCGATAGTCGCGCACGAAGCGGTTCAGCGAAGGCAGCTCGGCCACGCAAGGCGGGCACCAACTCGCCCAGAAGTTCACCAGTACCACCCGGCCCCGATAGTCACGCAGATCGTGGATTCGTCCTTCCCGATCCGGCAGACGCAGCGGCGGCGGCTTCGGACTGCCTGGATAAGGGCTGAATCCCGTTTGCACGGCGTGTTCGGGCGGCGTGCGCTTCTCGGCGGCGCGGTCGGGCCGTGGCGGCAACGGCGTGGGCTCGAAATGGGAGAGCAGGCGCAACGCACGACGCACCAGATCGGGGAACGCCTCGCGCGCAGCCAGGTCCCGCGGGCCGATGGTCTCCGGGTCTTTGTCCACGAAGCCGTCGGCCACGCCGTCCAGGCGTTCGACATAGACCGCGGCTCCACCACGCCGCAGGGCCTCGGTCAGCTCCGGTAGACGCCATGCCTGCGTGGTCAGCCCCGGCTGGACCAGATAGACCGGCAGATTGGCCAGCCCCGTCTCGGGCACGAAGCGGGGCTCTGCGCCGGGTTCGGGAAGACCGGCGTACAAGAAGGGATGGAGCAGGATCAGGCCCCGCAGATCACGCCGCCCGGGATGCTCGGACTGCCAACGCCACACGGCGCCGAGCACCAACCGCCCGCCGCCCTCCGAAGTCAACAGGAACACACGGCCGGGGGCCGCTTCCGCCGCCCGATCCAATACGGCGGTCACGGTTCGTTCGGGAATACCGTCCAGGGCACCGTGACCGGCCGGCACGAAATAGGCCGACAGCAGATCCACCAGCCAGACCTCCACCCCCCGCTGGGCGATCCGCTGCGCGAGCCGGCGATGGTCCGCGTTGAAACCGAACTCCGAGGGAATCCAGACCACCAGCGGGGGCGACGAGACGCCGACCGGCTCGAAGCGTTCCACCGCAAGCTCCGTCCCGTCCGGGGCCGTGATCTTCAGGGGTGGGGCCGCCATCGCTTGCCCCAGCCACAGGGCAAGCCCCACGGCCAGGCCCAGTCGGACGAGCACGTTCCAGGTCATCTGCACTAGACTCTTAGGCATCTTCGGCTGTCCTTCGCATCTGCGGGAGGAAACGATCATGCAAACCATCATACGACGCATTGCTCCTGCGGCATGGATCGCTCTCGTGCTCGGCCCGGCAGCACCGGTCCACGCGCAGAACGACGATTTCACCGGCGTCATCAAATACCGCCAGGGGGTCATGAAGGCCCAGGCCGGACACATGGCGGCACTGGCCCAGCTCGTACGCGGCCGGATTCCAGACCCCGAGGGAGAACGGATGCGGATGCACGCGCGCAGCATTCAAGCGTTGCTGCACAATCTGGCCGATGGATTCCCGGAAGGGTCCGACTTCGGAGAGACGCGTGCGGAGGAACGCATCTGGGAGCAATGGGACAAGTTTGAGGCGGCGTCCGAGAAGGCCACGAACGCGGCCAAGGCACTCACTGCAGCGGTCGAAAAGGGCGACCGCAAGACCATCACCGAGGCGTTCAAGAAGCTGGGCAAGGCGTGCAAGGCATGCCACGAGGATTTCCGCGCCGAAGAGGAATGATCCTCGCGGCCTTGGCCGCCCTGGCGTTGCCAGCCCACGCCGCGCCGCCCTCGGAACGGGTCCAGCGCGGCGAACAAGTGCTGCGGGCCGGCGGTTGCGCCGCCTGCCACACGGACCCGGACCGGCCCGATCAGTTCCTGGCCGGGGGACGTGCATTGGAGACCCCGTTCGGTACGTTCTACGCCCCCAACATCACTCCGGACCCGCGGCATGGCATCGGCGGCTGGCGCCTGGAGGACCTGGACCGCGCCTTGCGGCATGGCCTCGCACCGGACGGCGGCGCCTACTATCCCGTATTCCCCTACACCACCTATACGCGCATGAGCGACGAGGATCTGGCCGCCCTCAAGGCCTATCTGGACACGGTCCCACCCGTGGCGCGGCCGAACCGCCCTCACCGACTCCCCTGGTGGCTCGCTTGGCGTGGCGTGGCGCGCCTGTGGCAGTGGCTGTACTTCGAACCGGGCCGGCACCGGCCCGACCCCAAGCACGATGCACGTTGGAACCGGGGTGCCTACTTGGTGGAGGCCCTGGCCCACTGCGCAGAATGCCACAGCCCGCGCACCCGGCTGGGCGCCGTCGATCCGCGACTGCGCTACGCCGGCACCGCGCAGGGCCCGGAAGGCAAGCCGACTCCCAACATCACCCCAGACCGCGAGACCGGCATCGGGCGCTGGAGCGTGGCCGACCTGGCGGACTATCTGGAGACCGGCATGGACCCGGGTGGCGACTTCGCAGGGGGGCTGATGGCCGAGGTCATCGACCAAGGCACGAGCCACCTGCCGGCCGAGGACCGCGAGGCCATCGCCACCTATATTCTTTCCCTGTCTCCCATCCGCCACCGGGTGAAATCACCCAAGCGATCCAGCCAAGACGAATTCGACTGACCGGAATCCACCCATGCTCGAGATCCACCCCATCCACGCCTTCTCCGACAATTTCATCTGGTGCCTCACTCGGCCGGGGAACGCCACCGCCTGGGTGGTGGACCCGGGCGATGCCGCGCCCGTGCTCCACGCGCTGGACGCGCGCGGCCTCGGCCTGGGCGGGATCCTCGTCACCCACAAACACGCCGACCACGTCGGAGGGATCCGGCGCCTGACGACCGCCTTCCCCGGCATCCCCGTGGTCGGCCCGGCGGCCGAACCCATCGTCGGACTCACCCGGCGGGTGGGCGATGGCGAACGGGTGGCGATCCGTGGTCTCGACCTGGAGTTTCGCGTGCTGGACGTGCCCGGACACACTGAAGGGCACGTGGCCTATTACGCCGAGCCCGAGGGAGGCGCTCCGCTGCTCTTCTGCGGCGACACCCTGTTCTCGGTGGGCTGCGGCCGGGTGTTCTCCGGCACCCATGAGCAACTCCACGACAGTCTCATGCGCCTGGCCGCGCTGCCCGGCAAGACCCGTGTCTACTGCGCCCACGAATACACCTTGGACAACATCGGCTTCGCCAAATGGGTGGAGCCCGACAACGCCGCTCTGCGCGCCCGCGAAGCCGAGGCCCACGCGCGGATCGAGGCCGGGGAAGCCACCGTGCCTTCCACGCTGGAAACCGAACGGGCCACCAACCCGTTCCTGCGCGTGCGCGAACCTACCGTGGTGGCGGCCGCCGAACACAAGGCCGCACGCCGCTTGAGCGACAGCCGCGCGGTCTTCACCGTGCTCCGACACTGGAAGGACACCGAATACGACTGATGCCACGCACGGTCCACCCGGCCACGGGCACGCAGCCAAACTATCTTCTTTGGGCTATACTCGGAGGCGCTCGAATCTCTCGGTTGGGATAGCCTCAGGAGGAACGCCATGTCCCGGACCCGATTGCTCAACGTGGCCATGGCCGCGCGCATCGCCGGCGTCAGCCGCGGGGAGATCCAGCGTGAGATCCGCTCCGGCCGGCTCAAGACCTTCGAGGGCATGGTGAGCGTGGACGACCTGAAGGCCGTCTATCCGGACATCGAGCTGGAAGACAACTCGGTCATAGAGCGCGTCCAGGCCATCAAAGACGCCGCGCTGTTCAAGTACGCCGACAGCGAGCAAAGCGACGAACAGACCCTGCGCGAAGAGGTCAACCGGCTGCGGGCGCAACTGTCGGAGGCGCGCGTTGAACTCGGGCGCTATCGCAACCTCGTGCTCGCACTCAAGGAGCGCCTGGAGCAGATGCAGCGCAGCGAGGACTGCACCCGTCGGCAGAAACTCGTCCTGCAGGCCCTCATCGGCTGGATGCTCACCCGGATGAGCCGACACGGCTGAATCCGCGGGCCCGCCGACCGGTTTTGGTGTTTTCTTTCGGCAACAGCTCGCGCAGCAGCGTGAAGATCTCCTCGCTGTCCCACTCGCGCGCCCCGGTCGCCTTGTAGACCACCCGGCCCTCGGGGCTCACCACGAAAGTCGACGGCAAACCGATCGCACCCCATTGGCGGACCACACGCCCCGACGGGTCGAGCAGTACGGGAAACTTCAGATCGTATTCTGCGGCGAAGGCGAACACCTCGTCGTCGCTCTCGCCCACGTTGACGGCCAACAGCTCGATTCCGTGCTTGCGCCAGCGCTCCCAGGCCCGCCGCATGGAAGGCATCTCCTTGCGGCAGGGTGGGCACCAGGTGGCCCAGAAATTCACCACCACCACCTTGCCGCGGTAGTCCCGCAGCCGGTAAGTCTCATCGTCGATGCCCTGCAACTCGAAATCCGGGGCCTGCGGCCGATGGTGCACCGGCGTCAGCGGCCCGGCCACGGCCCCGGTCACGACCACCCATGCCAACGCACCCAGCAGCCGACGTCTTCCCGCGTTCATTGGACTTTTCCTCCCTTGGATTGCGCGGCGGCATCCCGGCTTGGACACCGCACATCTTCGATGTGGGCCTCGTGCCAGCGCCCGCCCACCCGGATGGGCGCCGTCACGTGGAACCGCGTTCCGGGTTCCAATCCATAAAGGATCATCCCCTGCAGGCGTTCACCAGGTTCCAGGTGGGCGCGCCACGGAAACTGACTCCACTCGAAGGCGATGCGGGCCTGCCGCGAAACGCCGGCTGCGGTGAAGTGCCGCAACCAGGAACGCCGGTCGGGCAGCGGTTGGCTGGGTTCCGGACCCACCCGGATCCGCCACCGGCTCAGGTCCACTTCCAGTTCGGTGCCGGAGTCGTTGATCAGCTTGGTCTGGAGCACGCAGGCCCCGGCGATGCGGGCCGCCTCCGCTGCGGGAAATCCGCGCGCGGCATAGAAGGCCGCCACCGACTCCGGCGGCAACGGCTCCAGCCTGAGGCGCACGCCTGCCCCGCTCCAGGCCCAGGGCACCGCGCCGGGACCCGGTAACGTCAGGCCGAACAGCAGCACCAGACCAACCGCCCGGAGCCATGGGATTCCGCGAGTCTCACGAGGCATCACTGCACAGCCGCCGGGGCGGCGCCGTCGCGTGCGGGCACGGGCATGAGATCACGGAAGTCCGCGATGGCGGGAAACGGCGCGGTGTCCCGCTCCGGGCCACGCGTATCGGGATGGCGCACCGCCACCAGCTGGCCGATCCCCGCCGCGCGAGCCGCCCCCAGCACCTCCAGGTTGTCGTCCACGAGCAGGGTGGCCCGTGGCTCATACGGCTCGTGGCGGCGCAGCGCCGGCCAGAACGGGGTCGACTCCTTGGCCGCGC
>Ga0256841_1000024_pt1 | contig 190653 bp, 178 predicted proteins | sample 356308metaG_FD_185971 | JGI IMG/M metagenome (GOLD analysis project Ga0256841, IMG submission 185971) | Hydrothermal vent microbial communities from Mid Atlantic Ridge, Atlantic Ocean - 356-308 | ecosystem: Environmental > Aquatic > Marine > Hydrothermal vents | place: Atlantic Ocean: Mid...
GCAAACCGAAAAGCGCCTGTTCGCCTTGCGACGAAAATTCCAGGGAGGGAATGCTTCGAGATCCCTTTCACTTCCAACGGCCCGACCGGGGCGGGACCCATGTCCATCCTGATCCAAGCGGCCGCCCGCTGGCTCTACCCCCCCACCTGTCTCCTCTGCGGCGCCCCGGGGAGCGAAGGGATGGATCTGTGCCCCGGCTGTCTCGCGGACCTGCCGCGCAATCGCCCGGCCTGTCCCCGTTGTGCCTTGCCCCTGCCGCCCGGGGGCGTGGCCGGGTGCCCCTGTGGCCGTTGTCAGCGGCGTCCGCCGCCATTCGACCGCTGCCAGGCGCCCTTCCTCTACGGGCCGCCCCTGGACGGCCTGATTACCGGCCTCAAGTATGGGGCGCGTCTCGCTCACGCCCGGGTGCTCGGGGAGTTGCTCGCCCGCCACGTCGAGATGGCGCGGCCCCCCGACCTGCTGATCCCGGTCCCGCTCCATCCCCGCAGACTGCGTGAGCGGGGCTTCAATCAGGCCCTGGAGATGGCGCGGGTGGTGGCCCGGCGGGCCGCTCTGCGGCTCGCCCCGGCGACCTGTATGCGGGTCCGGGACACGCCCCACCAGACCGGCCTCGAGGCGCGGGTGCGGCGGCGCAACCTGCGGGGGGCCTTCGTGGCGGCGCCGCGGGTGCGGGGTCTGCGCCTGGCCGTGATAGACGACGTGGTGACCACGGGGGCCACCGCCGAGGCCGTCACCCTCGCCTGCCGGCGCGCGGGCGCGGCCGGGGTGGAGGTCTGGGCGGCGGCGCGCACGCCCCCGCCCGGATGACAGAAGGGCGGGGGCGGGCTATCCTCGCGCCATCATGTCCAGCGTCGTCTATCCGGGGACCTTCGATCCCGTCACCAACGGCCACGCCGATCTCATCGAGCGGGCCGCCCGTCAGTTCGACCGGGTGCTGGTGGCGGTGGCCGCGGGGCATTCCAAGTCCACCCTGCTGCCGCTCGACGAACGGGTGGGCCTGGTGCGCGAGGTCTGCGCCGGCCGGGTGGGCGTGGAGGTGATGGCCTTCGACGGCCTGCTGGTGGACTTCGCCCGCCAGGTGGGCGTGAGCGCCATCCTGCGCGGACTGCGCGCGGTCTCGGACTTCGAGTACGAGTTCCAACTGGCGGGCATGAACCGGCGCCTCGCCCCCGAACTGGAGACCCTGTTCCTCACCCCGGCGGAGCGGCACGCCTTCATCTCCTCCAGCCTGGTGCGCGAGATCGCGGCCCTGGGCGGCGACGTCTCGGAATTCGTGCACCCGGCGGTGCAGGCTGCATTGCGACGCCGGTTTGGCTAGACTAACGCCTCCCCGCGGATTTTCCCCTCCCCTCATTCCAGGAGTTCAGTCACCATGGCATTGTTGATCACCGACGAATGCATCAACTGCGACGTCTGCGAGCCCGAGTGCCCCAACGGCGCCATCTCCCAGGGCGACGAGATCTACGAGATCGACCCGGACCTGTGCACCGAGTGCGTGGGTCACTACGAGACCTCCCAGTGCGTCGAGGTCTGTCCGGTGGACTGCATCATCGAGGACCCGGATCACAAGGAATCCTATGAGGAACTCTATGCCAAGTACCTCAAGATCACCGGCGAGGGCGGCTGATCCGGTGAGTCTTCCGGTGAAGCGGCGATTGGAGGCCCCCGTTCGGGGGCTTCTGCGTCTGGTCCTCCTGCTGGCCGGCCTGTCGCTGCTGGTCCGGCCGGGCGCGGCGCGGCAGGCGGCCATCGCCAGCGCCCATCCCCTGGCCACCGCGGCCGGATTCGAGACCCTCGCCGCCGGCGGCAACCTGTTCGACGCCGCGGTGACGGTGAGCGCCGTCCTGGCCGTGGTCCAGCCCGAGAGTTCGGGCCTCGGCGGGGGCGGCTTCTGGCTGTTGCGCCGGGCCGATGGCCGGGTGAGCATGATCGATGGGCGTGAGCGCGCGCCCCTGGCCGCCAGCGCCGACATGTATCTGGACGCCGCGGGCCGGCCGATCCCGCGACGCTCCCTGGACGGTCCCCTGGCCGCGGGCATCCCCGGCGAACCGGCGGCCCTGGCCCTGATCGCCCGGCGCTACGGCCGCCTGCCGCTCGCCCGCAGCCTGGCCCCGGCCATTCGCCTGGCGCGGGACGGTTTCGTGGTGGATGAGGCCTACCGCCGTTACGCGGGCTTCCGGCGCCGGGCCATCGCGGCCTCGCCCGGGGCGGCGGCCCAATTCCTCGATCACGGTGAGGTCCCCGCGGCCGGCTGGCGGTTGCGTCAGCCCGACCTCGCCCGCACCCTGGAGCGCCTGGCCGCCGAGGGGCGTGACGGCTTCTATGCGGGCAAGACCGCGCGCCTGCTGGTGGCCGGGGTGCGGGCCGCGGGCGGCATCTGGACCGGGCGCGATCTCGCGGAATACCGCGCCGTGGAGCGCGCCCCCATCCGCGTGGATTACGCCGGCCTGCGTGTGTTCAGTGCCGCGCCGCCCTCCTCGGGCGGGGTCGCCCTCGCCGAGATGCTGCACATGCTGGACCGCTTCGACCTGGACGCCCTCACCGCGGTCCAGCGCAAGCACCTGCTCATCGAGGTGATGCGCCGGGCCTACCGCGACCGGGCGCGTTTTCTCGGCGATCCCGATCAGGTGGCGATTCCGCTAAAGCGCCTGCTCGATCCCGCCTACGCGAATTCCCTGATCCGGGACCTCAGCTTCGGTGCCGCCGGACGCAGCCGGCCCCTGCCCCCGGATCCCTCCGGCAAGGGCCTGGATACCACCCACTTCTCCATGGCCGACAGCGAAGGCAACGCCGTGGCCGCCACCCTGAGCATCAACTACGGTTTCGGTTCGGGTTTCGTGCCCCCGGGCACGGGGGTGTTGCTCAACGACGAGATGGACGATTTCTCAATGCGCCCGGGGGTGCCGAACGTCTACGGCCTGGTGGGCGGCCGGGCCAACGCCATCGCCCCGGGCCGGCGGATGCTCTCGAGCATGAGCCCCACCCTGGTGGAGACCCCCAAGGGGCTGGGTGTGCTCGGCACCCCCGGTGGCAGCCGTATCATCACCATGGTGCTCTTGGGTATCCTCGACATCGCGGCCGGCGAAGGCCCGGACCACTGGGTCCGAAGGCGGCGCTTCCATCATCAGTATCTGCCCGACGAGGTGCAGTACGAGCCGGGGGCCTTCAGCGCGCAGGAGCTGCGGGGGCTGCGCCTCCTCGGGCATCGTCTGAGGCCCCTGGATGACACCTACGGCGACATGCAGGCGGTGTGGCGTGCCAAAGGGGGCCACCTGGAGGCGGCCAGCGATCCCCGCGGTTCGGGGGCGGCGCAGGTGAAGACGATCCGGGTATCCACGTCGCCCTCGGACGGGCCGTGATCCTTCCCCCTGGGGGCAAGAGGAGCGCAAAGGGCGGTCTGCACGATGAATCATTCCATAGCGGGAGGTAAGCACCCCATGTCACGCATCTTCGTCTTCATGTTGACCCTGGTGGTGGGGCTCGGCCTCATCGTCGATCAAGCGGAGGCGCGGCGCTTCGGGGCCGGCAAGTCTCTGGGCCGGAGCTACTCCTTTTCGCACCGCAGGCCGGCCCGCCGGCCCTTCACCGCCCCTCGTCACGCCCAGGGCGCCCGTCCGGCCGGCGCCGTGCCGCGTTCCGGCCTGTCGCGCTGGCTGGGGCCCTTGGCGGGGCTGGCCGCGGGCGGCCTCCTGGCCTCGCTGTTCTTCGGCGACCATTTTCAGGGTATCCAGTTCATGGACATCCTGCTGTTCGGTGGTCTCGCCTTCGGTGCCTTCCTCCTGTTCCGGGCCATGCGCCGCAAGACCGCCGGCCCGGTGGCCGCGGGCGCGGGTGGCGGGCCCCCCGCCTTCCCCTCTGCACCGCCCCTGCCCATGGGCGGGGGAGGGGCCGTGGGCAGCGAGGGCCCGGCGGGTCTCGGCGAGGCGCCGGCCTGGTTCGATGCCAACGCCTTTCTCTCCGGTGCCAAGCGGCATTTCGTGGCCTTGCAGGCGGCCTGGGACCGGGGTGATCTCGATGAGATCCGCACCTACGTCACCCCTGAACTCTACCAGGAGCTGGCGCGGGAACGCGCGGCCCTGGGCGGCCCCCAGCAGACCGAGGTGCTGACCTTGGATGCGGAATTGGTGGGCCTGGAGCGCGAAGGTGACCAGGTGGTGGCAACCATCCTGTTCAAGGGCCTGATCCGCGAACAGGCGGGAGCGGAAGCGGGCGAGGTGAACGAGGCGTGGCACGTGGTCCATCCCTGGGACCGGCCCGAGGGTGACTGGCTCATCGCCGGAATCCAGCCCCTGAATTGAGGTACTGCGGTGGCTACCGAAACGGGCCTGCTGCTGTGTCCCGAGTGTGACAGCCTGCAACGCCGGCGTAACGGCCCGGGTGGCCTCTTGTGGCGCTGTCATTGTTGCGGCGCCCCCCTGGGGTCGGTTCCCCGCTGGGGCCTGGAGCTGCCCCTGGCCTTGGAGAGCGGGGCCCTGATCCTGTTCCTGATCGCCAACGTCTATCCCCTGCTGAGGCTGCACATGGCGGGCATCGAGCGGGAGGTGAGCTTCCTCGGTGCCGTCCTCGCCCTGTGGGATTCGGGCGATGGGCTTCTGGCGGGGGTGGTCCTCCTGGCCAGCGTGGTGGTGCCGGGCTGGGTGATCCTGAGCCACCTCTATCTCTTGTTGGCGGCCTGGCGCGGTTGGCGCCTGCCCTTCGCCCGCGCACTGCTGCGTCTGGTGTCCCACCTGCGTCCCTGGGGCATGCTGGACGTCTTCATGCTCGGTATCCTGGTATCCCTGGTGAAGCTGGGGGCAATGGCCGAGGTGGAGATCGGTACCGGTCTGCTCGCCTTCGCCCCGCTGATCCTGTTCACCGCCGGCGCCACCGCGACCCTGGAACCGGAACTCCTGTGGCGGCGCCTGGGTGCCGAGCCATGACCTGCCGCGGACCACGCGGGATCGAACTGGGCCTGAGCCACTGCCATCTGTGTGGGCTGACCCTGCGTGGCGAGGGCCTGTGTCCGCGTTGCGGCGAGGCGGTACACCTGCGGGTGCCGGGCAGCCTGCAACGCACCTGGGCGCTGCTGATCGCCGCCATGCTCCTGTACGTCCCCGCCAACGCCTTCCCCATCATGCACACCTCGGCCCTGGGCGACGACCGCGCCGACACCATCCTCGAGGGCGTGGTGTATTTCCTGACCGAGGGGGAATGGGCCATCGCCCTGGTGATCTTCGTCGCCAGCGTCCTGGTCCCTCTGCTCAAGATGCTGGCCCTGCTCTACCTCCTGACGAGCGTGCGCCGGCGCAGCCCGGTCCGGCCGCGCGAGCGCACCCGGATCTATCGTCTGACCGAGGTGATCGGCCGCTGGTCCATGGTGGACGTGTTCGTGGTGGCCCTGATGGTGGCCCTGGTGCATCTGGGACAGATCGCCCGGATCACCCCGGGTCCGGGCGCCCTGGCCTTCGCCGCGGTGGTGATCCTGACCATGCTGGCGGCCTCGGCCTTCGATCCGCGCCTGATCTGGGATCACCTGGAGCCACGCCGGTGAGCCCCGACCTGGAGGCCCTGCCGGCGGCCAAGGCGACCCGGGAGCGGCGGGGGATCGCCCTGGTCTGGGTCATCCCCCTGGTGGCCCTGGCCATCGGCGTCTGGTTGGTGGTGGAGAACCTGGTGGAACGGGGCCCCGCCGTGAGCATCCTCCTCGACCGGGCCGAGGGCATCGAACCGGGCAAGACCCGGATCCGCTTTCGGGACGTGACCGTGGGCAAGGTGGAGACGGTGCAGTTCACCCGTGACCTGAAACGGGTTCGGGTGGGCGCCCGCCTGGACAAGGCCTTTGCCGGGCGGCTGACCACGTCCACCCGCTTCTGGGTGGTCCGCCCACGTCTCGAGGGCGCCCGGGTGAGCGGCCTCGATACCCTCCTCGGGGGCGCCTATATCGCCATGGATCTGGGGGCCACCGGAGGCGACGCCCGTCACGAGTTCAGGGCCCTGGACGAGCCTCCAGGCATCCTCTCGGACACGCCCGGCGCCCTGTACACCCTGGATGCCGAGCGCCTCGGTTCCCTGGACGTGGGCTCGCCGGTGTACTTCCGCGGTATCCAGGTGGGCGAGGTGACGGCCTATCGCTTGCGTGGGGACGCCTCCGCGGTGGAGATCGACGTCTTCATCCATGCCCCCCACGCGCGGGCCGTGAAACGGGCCAGCCATTTCTGGGACGTCTCGGGAGTGGCGGTGACCCTCGACGACCGGGGTATCGACCTGCGCCTGGCATCGGTGTCGGCCCTGCTTTCGGGGGGGGTGGCCTTCGACAGCCCGGCGGACGCCCCCACGGCGGAGGCTGGACGCCATTTCCACCTGTTCCCGGACCATGCCAAGAGTCAAGAGCAACCCATCCGGGTCGGCCAACCCTATGTGCTCTACTTCCAGGGCAGCCTGCGCGGCCTCGAACCGGGGGCCGCCGTGGAGTATCAGGGGATTCGGGTGGGCACGGTGCGTGAAGTGGGCTTCGAGTCGAGTTTCGACAAGCGCCGGGTGCGGGCGGTCACGGTGATCGAGATCGAGCCCGAGCGGGTGGCCCCGAAGAACCGCGAGATGCCCCGGGAGGAACAGCTCCGGCGTACCCGGATCGTGATGGAGGAACTCGTGCGCAAGGGCCTGCGCGCCCAGCTCAAGACCGGCAACCTCCTCACCGGCAAGTTGTTCGTGGATCTGGCCTTTTTCCCGGAGGCCCCGGCGGCGGAGGTGGTCCACGAGGGCGGGCGGCTCATCCTGCCCACGGTGCCGGCCACCCTGGAGAATCTCAGCCGCGGCCTGACCCGTTTCATCGCCCGTATCGACCACCTGCCCTTGGAGTCCATGGGCACCCATCTGGAGGGTGCCCTGGCCGGTGCGGACCGCCTCGTCAATGCCCCCGAACTGCGAGGTTCCATCCAGGGGCTGGAGGTCCTGGTGCGCCGTGGAGAGCGCCTGCTCCACGACCTGGACCCCGAACTGGTCACCCTGGCCCGTACCCTGACCCGGACTGGGCGGGACGCCCATGCTCTCATCACCGGGATGCGCGAGACCGTGGACCAGTTCACTGCGGCGGGGGTCGAGGTGAATCGTCTGCTGAAGGGGAAGGGGCCTGTGGGACGGGTGGTGCGGCGGATGTTGGGGGAGCTGGCGGCCACGGCGCATTCCCTGAAGTTGATGCTGGATTATCTGGAGCGCCACCCCGAGGCCCTCATCAAGGGCAAGACCCGTTACTGACCCGGAGATTTTCCAATGCGTCTCCTCCTGTTATGGACTGGGCTCGGCCTGCTGTTGGCCGGATGTGCCGGCACCTCGCCCAATCCCGACTTCTATACCCTGACTCCCGTAGTGGGGATGTCGCCCCCACCGGCCCTGGAGCCCCGGCCGGAGTTGCGTCTGGGCATCGGGCCGGTGGTCCTGCCCGAGGTCCTGCGGCGCCCCCAGTTGGTGGTGCGTTCAGGAACACACCGTTTGCATTACGATGAGTTCAGCCGCTGGGGCGCCGATCCCGGGGCCGAGATCGAACGCCTCCTGGTGTTCAGGCTCATGGAGGCGCTGGGGACCGCCCAGGTCTATCCCCACCCCTGGCCCGACGCCCGCCGGCTCGACTATCGGGTGCGGGTCGAGGTCCTGGACCTGGACAGCGATATGCAGGGGGTGTTGCGCCTGCGGGGGCATTGGGTCCTGCTCGGGCCCAGGGGCGACCAGGAACTGGAGATCCATCCCATCGATCTGCGCGAACCCCTGGGGGATGCGAGTGACCCTCAGAACCTGGTGGAGGCCCAGGGGCGCCTGTTCGCGCGTCTGGCGGACGGGATCGCCCGGCGGATTGCGGAACGGTCGGGCGCTCAGGGTTTTCCCCAGGGTTGATCTTTGCCCGGCTTGGGTGCAACCTCCCCGCGTCCGTGGTCCCACGGGCAGGATTACAACTATTACGATATGTATCGACACTCCAAAGAGGTAACCCAGGGGATGAAAAGCATCACGAAGTTCATGTGGCTGATTCCGCTCTCGATGGTCGCCGCCCAGGCGGGCGCCGTGCCCGGCATGCCCGGGCCCGGCTGGTATGGCAATCCTCCGGCAGCGGTGGCGAGGGTCCGTCCTCAGGCAGGTCCGGAGGCCGTGGTCCAGGCCGGTCTGGAGCATCTGATCGATTTCATGGATCGCAAGCCCCGGCCCACCAAGATGGATCTGGCGGCCTACCTGAAAGAAAAGGTGGCCCCGGGATTCGATTTTCACTATATGGCCCGCGCCGCCCTCGGGCGCGCCTTCGCCGCCCTCTCCCGGGAACAACGCCAGGCCCTGGTGCATCGCATCGAGCAGGATTTCCTGGGGGCCATGGCGCGCCACCTGGCCGAATTCGATGGCCAACGGGTGCGCTATTTCCGGCCGCGGATGCGGGGTCCCAACCGCGCCCGGGTGACCATCGGCATCGCCCGCGCAGGCAGGTATCCCGCCCGTCTGGATTTCTACATGTACCGGGGGCGTGGCGGCTGGAAGGTCTACGATGTGGCCGCAAACGGCCAGAGCGCGGTGTCCCATTATCGCCGTAGACTGGCCTCGCGCGCCTTCGCTCAGCCCGTCGCCTGGCGCCGCTGATCTCTCAGGGAGCGATTGGCAGGCCGTCGGAAAACGAGGTTATGCGATGGGCTGCTTGCGGTACATGGATGTGCCGCCCTGGTCTTCGGCTTTGAGCCGTTGAAAATGAAGGAATCGTGAAAATCGTATTTTCGGTTCCGCGGGCGCGGGCCGCCAGATAGACGCAATAGGCGGGTTGGCTACCCGTCGCACAGGGGTTTCGGCAACGACGGCCGCTCCTCGTACCCCCGGCCGTTGCTTCGAAACCTCGCCATCGTCCCCGCCACGATTCCGTTTCGCACTTTTCTCGGGGTTCAGTTCGACACGTTCGTGCCGCTAGCCTTTCAGGTGAACAGGCTGTGAGCGTCGATGAAACCTCTACCCGAACCAGCGCGTACCCCGGATCAGCCGCCAGGCGGCGCGATCGAAGAGCGGATCAGGCATCTGGTCCCTCTCAATGCCCTGGCCGACGATCTTTTCCAACGTTTGCTGCCCGAGATCCACTTCGCGAACGCGGCCCGGGGTGAATACCTCTTCAAAGAAGGGGACAAGGATCACGAGAACCTGTACCTGCTCGCGGGACGAGTAGTGTTGTTCTCCGGGGACCGGCAGGTGGATCAGGTGGTGGCCGGTTCAAGCATCGCGCGGTTTCCGCTCGCCCACCAGTGGCCACGGCGCTATTCCGCCCGGGCCGCGGATGGGGTGCAGTATATCCGTGTGGACAGTCGTCTGCTCAGCGACCTTCTGGTACGTACCCAGGAACAGAGTTACCGGGTCTCGGATCTGGAGGCGGAGGGGAGCGGCGACTGGATGAGTCAGGTGTTGAGGTCACGCCTGTTCGAGCAGATTCCACCCGCCAACATCCAGAATGTGTTGCGCCGCATGGAAGAACAGCAGGTGGGCAAGGGAGAGGTGGTGATCCGTCAGGGCGACCAAGGTGAGCACTACTTCGTGATGGTGCGTGGCCGGGCGGTGGTCACCCGGTCCAAAGGCGACGGAGTGGAGGTCTTGGCCCACCTGGATGTGGGCGACGGCTTCGGTGAAGACGCGCTGATCTCGGGGCGCCCATGTAGTGCGGCGGTCACCATGACGGAACGGGGTATATTGGCACGCCTGGGGCGTGATGATTTCCTGGATTTGGTGCATCGCCCCCTGTCGCGTTCGCTGAATTTGGAGGCCGGAATCGCCCGGGCAGAGGAGGGGGCGGTCTGGCTGGACGTGCGGCCGGTCGAGGCCTTTGCCGGGAGTCATCTGCCCGGGGCGATCCATATTCCCATGGAGTCGCTGAGGGCACGCATCCCGGACCTCGATGGGCAGAGGGAATACCTGGTGGGCGCGGATGATACGGGTGAGGCGGCGGCGGCTGCCTTTGTCCTTGTGGAGCACGGTCTTCAGGCCTGGGCATTGGATCACAGCCTGAAAGACGCGCTGGATACCATGCTCGCGCCCAGTGATGAGTCAGGGGATAGAATAGAGGGCGAATCGCCCGAAGCCCTGCAGGAGGCGCAGGAGAGGCCCTTGGGGTCCGAGACGAGGGCGGAGGGTCAGGATCCCGCTTCCGATCCGGCCCGGGAGATAGAGCGACTGCGCGCCGAGATCACACGCCGCGAGCGGGATCTGGACGAGTTACGAGGGCGTTTGGCGGAACGTGAGGCCGATGCGGAGGCATTGAGACAGCGTGGCGAACAGCTGGAGCAGCGGGTGGCGGAATTGAAGGCGGCTCTCGACGAATCCGAACAGATTCTGCAAGAGGCCTCCGCCGAGGAGTCCGCCCAACAATGGGAACGTATGCGCCTGCAGGCACGTATCGAGCAGCTGGAGCAGGCCCTGTCGGAGCAGAAGTCCGTCAATGCAGTGCTGGAGGAGGAGAATGCCGAGATCCTGCGCCGAATCGAGGCGTTGCAACAGCGGATGGAGCCTCAGGCCGTAGAGGGCTGTCATCATTGAAGCGCAACCCCGGAGATCGCGTCATCTTCCCTCGAGCCGGTGGTGGGTCGGTGCGCTCCTACGGGCCTGTCCGGCTTTGGGAAGCGGGCTGGGCCATGTGGAGTGGTGGGTGTGATTTCCTTACTGTGGGGGCGCCTGGTAGGGAATGCGTCGTCGGTGAATGGAGGGATGATGTGGACCGTCGTCCCAACTGCGTCCAGGACTTGCCGTTATCGAGTTCTCCATCCTGTGTTCCCGCAACGGCATTTTTTCGTGCTCCAGGGAGAGGCGCAGGAGCGAATCGTGGTGGGAACCATGGCGTGCAATGGCTACGCCGCCCAGGAGTGGCCATAGGGGCCGACGATTCCTATGCCTCAGGCACGGAATCTGCTCCCGAGGGCTGCTCAGCACCGCGATCGCTTCCGGCGCTTCCGAGGCGCTGGGCAAGGAGTGCGCATGGCTAAGGAAAAGCCCCAGCGGCCTCGGGTGGGGGCGGTCGAGTGGGAACGCGCCGAGCCGATCCCGCTCGAAACCATCGCCAGCGAACTGCGGCGCCAATCGGAGATCGATTCGGCAGCGGTACCGTCCAGACCGGCCATCGTTTCCACGCAGCCATCGGAAGAATCCGTTGACGGGGACTCGTTTGCGGGCCTCCAGGCGGAGGTAGAGTGGCTACGGGATCAGAATCGAAGGCTCAAGGCACAGGTCGACAGGCTCAACGAGGGCAATGGGCCGCGGCGAACCAGCGATGTCCTTTCCCGGCAGATGGAGGAATACCTGCAACGCGCCGAGAAGGCCGAGAAGGCACGGCGCGAGACCGAGGCTGAGAATCTCGCCTTACGCAATCAGATCAAGGGCCTGCAACTCAGCCTGCAGCGCAGGTCCGACGAGCGCGAGGCAGGAGGCGGCGCCATAGCCGAGAGTGACGAGGTGCTTGCCCTGAGACATGAACTGGAACTGGTGCGCACCCAGGCCGCGGCGGACATCGAGACCCTGCGCGCGCAACTGAGCAGCACAGCCAAGCGTTCTGCCCGCGATGCGGAGCGGGAAGCGGATACACAGGCCCTGCGCCAGGAGGTGGATCATCTACGGGCCGCCGTGCAGGCCAAAGAGAATGCCTTGGAAGATCTCGCCGATCGCTGTCGCACCCTGGAGGATGCCATCGAGGATCGCGATCGTGCCATGGAGCGGCTGTTGAACGAGACCGAGGAGGCGCGGACGGAGGCCTCCCCACCTCCCATGGTAGCGGCGGGCGATGCCGGTCCACGCCATTCCCTGGAGAAGGAGACCACACAATTCCTCGACCATGAACCCGAGGGCCAGCCAGCGGTGATCCGGCCGGGTTGGCTGCCTGTGTGGGTGGTGGCACTGATCGGTCTGTCGATCGGGGGCGTGGCGGGTTGGTGGTGGAGTGGCGCGGGTACGGTGGATTCACAGAGATCGGGCACGGCCGCCCGGCGGCCCGCCGGGGCCCTACGGGCCGGCGTGCAGGCGGATAGGCCCCGGGTCGTGGCCATCCCTGCGGCCTCGTCCGTGGTCTCCCCTGCGGGCCCTCGCCGTCCCACCCTGGAGCCCTTCCGCGACGCCATGCGGGGAGGCGGCAAGGGGCCCCTCATGGTGCCCCTTCGGGGCGGACAGTTCATCATGGGCAGTGCCTCTTCCCTGGCGGCCGCCAATGAGCGACCGCCCCATCGCGTGGACTTGAGGCCCTTCGCCATCGCCCGTACCGAGACCACCCGGTCCGAATACCGGGCCTTTGCCCGCGCGACCGGCCGGGCGTTGGTCCCCGAACAGCAGGCCGGCCCCGGCAACCTGCCGGTGTCGGATGTCTCCTGGGACGACGCCGTCGCCTATTGCGAGTGGTTGTCCCGGCAGACCGGTCATGGCTATCGCCTCCCCAGCGAGGCCGAGTGGGAGTATGCGGTTCGCGGGGGGAGCGCCGACCACTACTGGTGGGGACGGGGCCGGGCCGAAGGGCGGGAGGTCTGTTTCGATTGCGGCTCCCGATGGGACCGAAAAGGCCCGGCGCCGGTGGCCTCCCTGGCCGGTAACGGCTTTGGCCTGTACGACATGGCCGGCAATCTCAGTGAGTGGACGCAGGACTGTTATCATCCGGACTACCGGAACGCGCCGGCCGATGGCCGCCCCTGGGTGGAACCCCATTGTAGTCAGCGCGTCGCTCGTGGCGGCGCCTACAACAAGCCGCAGACCTCCCTGCGTAGCGCCCAGCGCTACGGCTATGCCCCCGCGACCCGGCTGCCCTTCCTGGGTTTCAGGGTGGTGCGGGAGCGCTGATGCCCTATTCGTGGCGCCCCAGGACGCCCGCCAAGCACACGAGATCCAATGCATTCTTCCAGACCGTCCTCCCGCCTGACCTTCCCCGAGGCCGAGGCCCGCCTGCCCTGGCTGGCCACCCTGTTGGAGATGTACGCGCTCAGCGACCGGGGCGTGGCCGAGGCGATTCGGCGGCAGGAGGTCCTGGGGCGGCGCCTGGCCTGTGGTCCGGGCTGTGCCGCCTGCTGTCGCTGCCACCTGGACATTCCCGTCTATCCGCTGGAGTTGACCGGGATCTACTGGTATGTGCTGGAGGAGACGCAGGGGCCGCAACGGGTGGCCTTGCAAGAGAATCTCGCGGCCTACCGACAGGGGGAGGCCTGCCCCTTTCTGCTGGACGACACCTGTGGGATCCATCCCATGCGGCCCATGGCCTGCCGCAACTTCAACGTCTTCGGCCGGCCCTGTGCCGAAGGCGAGGATGCCTTCCACAGCCGCCGTGGGGACGTGCTCGATCCCCCTCGTGAGAGCCAGCGTGCGGCCCTGGAACGGATGTTGGTGGCCCATGGCGTCCGACCGAAGGCCGCACGCCGCGCACGAGTGCGTAGTGGCCAGGTCCATGTCCTGGCGCAGGTGCTGCAAAAGGTCGATTGGCGCCGCCTGGCCGCGCGTATGGAGGGTGGACAGGGTTCTGGACCGGGACCGGAAGATCCCGGGGCGACGGGTATATAATCGCAGTTTTCCATCAGGTCGAGAGCCATGTCCGTCGAACGCCGGGTCGGAGTCCTCCCCACCATCCGCGAGGTGGCCCCTAACAGCTTCATCTTCGAACGCCCGGGGGCCTTGCCCGCGACCTTCTGCGAAGAGGTCATCCGGCGCTTCGAGGCGCAGCCCGAATACCATCGCGCGGGCCGTATCGGGCAGGTGCGGATGGAAGATCCGGGGATCAAGAAGACCACCGATCTGGTGGTGAGCGACAAGCCAGACTGGAAGGACATCGACCGCGGATTCTTCCGCTGCGTGGCCGCCGCCCTCCAGGAGTTTCGTGAGGTCTATCCGTACTTCAAGGGGCCGTTCAAGGACATGGGTTACCAGGTGCAGCGCTATCTGCCCGGTGAGTATTACCACTGGCACATCGATGGCGGGAGTCACGAGTTCAGCCAGCGTCAACTGGTGGTGCTCTGGTACCTCAACGACGTCGCCGGCCCGGGCGGCGAGACCGAGTTCCTCTACCAGGGGATCAAGGTGCGGCCGGAGCAGGGCAAGCTGGTCCTGTTTCCGCCCTTTTGGACCCACGAACACCGCGCGGTACGGATGGAACAGGGGGTGAAGTACATCGCCACGACCTGGGTGGTGTTCGCCTGAGATGGCCGGTCCCTTGCCATTGCTGGCCATCGTAGAACTCGGTGGCTATCCTAACTTCAGCGGGTTGTACCGGCGTTGCGGGTATGAGCCGGAGATGGTGGCCACTCAGCGCAAGGCCCTGGCGGCCCTCAAGCGCGGGCTGCCGCGGGTGGTGGTGGCGGAATACAACTGGCAATACGACTTCCGCGATCGCAGTTCCAATCTCGAGACCCTGATGGCGCGCCTCCAGCCCCATCCCGAGGTGCGTGTGATCCTGTTCCATCTGCCGGAGCATGGCGGGCGGCTGGCCCAGTTCCGGCGGCGCTTCCGCGTGTTCGAGGCCCTGCCGTTGCCGCTGGACGAGGCCCGTCTGGAGGCCGCCCTGCGCCGGGCGTTGATCTGAGGCATGGACGGGCTCGCCCCCGACCTGCGTCCCTTCATCGGCGTCGGTGTCCTTCTGCTGTTGTTTCTGGCGATGGCCAGCCTGGTCCAGAAGTACCAGGCCTGGCAGGCCGAGAAGGCCGCCCGCGCCCAGCGCCTGATACGCGGGGCGCGGCGTCTCGCCCGTGGTCTGGATACCCTGGGCCCGGGATACCTGCCGCCCGATCTGTTGCAGGTCCTGGAGGACGAACTGAGGACCCGTTATCAGGCGGTGCTCACGCTCTTCCCCCAGGATGCCCGGGTCGCCGCCTGGCTCGAAGAGTTGGGGCAGGGCAGCACCCCGGAGCGCCTCGATGCGGAATGGACCCCTCCCGAGGTGAAGGACGACGCGGATCTCACCCGCTTCAGCCAAGGGCTCACCTTGCTGGTCGTCTGGTTGCGGGAGGAATCCGGGGAGGCCCTGCTGCCAGAGGATGCGCGTCAGTTGCGTGAGCGCCTCATCGCCCTGCGCGCCCAGGTCCACTATGCCTACCGCATCGCTCAGGCCCACGACCGGGCGGCCGAGGGGGACTGGGATGGGGCATTGGCGGCAGTGAACCTCCTGTTGTTGTTCCTGCGTGAGCGGGCCCCACGTGGTGATCAGGGCAAGGCCCTCTATGCCCAGGCCATGGAGGTCTACCAGAGGCTGATGCACAAACAACCCTTGGATGACGAAGGGAAAGGGGCGTGAGCCCCCCGATCGTCATTGGGTTGGCGGCATCTCGAAGCGGGTGAGGGGCATCTCACCGGTGACATCGATCTCCACCGTGTCCACACCGGGCATCCGCGAGAGGATATAGCCCGCCATGAGCCGGCCCAGGCGGGCGTCACGGTTCTCGATGGCCGTATACAGCTTGTCCGCGACGATCTGGCAGCGTTGTTTTCGGTCAGGGTTGGGCACCCATTCGCGGCCCATCTGCCAGCCCCGGTCCAGGTCACGGTCCATCTGGTCGAAAAAACCCTGGGCCTTGTGGAGCAAGTCGTCGGGGACCTGGAGTTCGTAGAGTTCGTCTTCGATGATCGCTTTGAGTTGCATGATTCCGGTCGCGGGTTGAGGTGTCGTCAGTGGGTATTGTATACGCCTGCCCGTCACCTGTGGATTTCCGGTTTCTCAGAGGCGTGCCGGACGAGCCGCGTCTACTGCGAGCGTTTCTCACGGCGATGGCGGGATGCGCTGCCGCTTTCCCGCCCTACGGGCCATCACGGCGATGGCGGGATGCGCTGTCGCTTTCCCGCCCTACGGGCCATCACGGCGATGGCGGGATGCGCTGTCGCTTTCCCGCCCTACCCAACTACCTGTAGTGAACCCCCACCGTCTTTGAGGATCGAATCATGCTTTTGGAAATCCCCCGTATCTTAGAACAGCCTCAGATCGACAAGATCCGCGAACTGGTGGACCGGGCCGGCTTCGTGGACGGGCGCCTTACCGCCGGCAGTGCCGCCGCCCAGGTGAAACGCAATCAGGAGATGCGCCAGGAGCCGGATGCCATGCGCACCCTGGTGCGCATCGTCCTGAGCGCCCTGGGCCACAACGCGACCTTCAAGGCCGCGGCCTTGCCCCTGCGCATGGCCGACCCCATCGTCGCCCGGTATGAACCAGGGATGGCCTATGGCGAACACGTGGACGACCCCATCATGGGCTCGGCGGGTCCGCGTTTCCGCACCGATGTCTCCATGACGGTGTTTCTCAATCCGCCCGAGAGCTACGACGGCGGGGAACTGGTGATCCGCACCACCTATGGCGAGAAGCGGGTCAAGCTGGCCGCCGGCGACGCGGTGATCTATCCCTCCCGGAGCCTGCACGGGGTCGCCCCGGTGACCCGCGGGGAGCGCCTGGTGGTGCTCACCTGGATCCAGAGCTACGTGCGGGATCCCGAGCGCAGGGAACTTCTCTACGAGTTGCATCTGGCGCGTGAGGCCCTGCTGGGCGAACGGCCCGGGGAGGCCATCACCGGCCAGGTGGATCGTTCCTATGTCAATCTGCTCAGGATGTGGGCCGAGTTGTGAGGTCTTCCACCGCCGCCACCGCGGCGTCGAGGTCGGCGTAGTCCAACTCCCAGGCCGGTACCCGCTCCACCACCGAGGCCACCGCCTCGAAGCCGCGGGCCCCCTGGAGGCCGTAGTTGAACGCGTTGCCCGCCAGGCCCAGAAAACAGCGTCCCTTGGGGAAGGGGCGCGGCCGGTGTCCGCCTGCGGGGTGGTAGTGGGGGAACAGGATCCAGCGGGGCCGGGCGGGCTCGCCCGCGCGGGCGAAACTCTCGGCGGTGGGGCGCACATGGGCCACGTCGCCCTTGCGGGTGCGCGGGTACAGGGGGCCGAGCACGGCCTCGGGGACCGCCTTGCGCAGGGCGGGGATGGCGGCGTTCTTCAGCGGGATGGGGCGCGGCAGGGCGCACAGGCACCCGTTCTCGGGCAGGTACAGTCCGAATTCGTCGGAGAGCAGGCGCCAGCCCCGATGCATCAGGGCCGCGGCCAGGGTGCTCTTGCCGGAACCGGGGTTGCCCGGGAGCAACAGGGCGTCCTCCCCACGGGCCAGGACGGCCATGTGCCACAGCAGGTACTCGTGGGCCTGCATGGCGATGCACCAGTTGAGGCCCCATTCGAAGAAGGGGTAGGCGTGATCCAGGGGGAATGGCTGGAAAGGGGTCTCTATATCGGTGTGGAATTGGATCTGGGGGGCGAGCAGGCGGCGCAGACCAGGCACGCGGGCCATGCGGATATGGAAGTCGTGGACGCCATCCTCCGATCCTTGCAGGCGGTCGCCATAGAAGAAGGCCAGGCGTTGCATGAGGGCCGCCGGGCCCTGGACGCGGATGCGGAAGGGACCGGTGGTCAGACTGCGGCGTGGCATTCCGGTGGGCGGTACAGGTCGGGGCCCCGCTCCATGGGGGCGAGGACCAGTCCCATCTCGGCGAGCAGATCCAGGTGGGCGGGGAGCGTGGCGGCGAGACCCTGACGCTCGGCCGGGGCGAGGTCCAGGCCCAGGCGCCCCAGGAGTTCAGCCTCGCTGTGCGGCCCTTCCTGGATCAGGTCGAGCACCGCGGCCGCCATGGCGTTGAGGACATGGGTCTGACCCGAGAAGGGGTCGAACAGGAAACGCTCCCCCTCCCACTCGTGCCAGCGCAGTTGGCCGAGGTGCGAGGCGGGCCGCCACAAGGGGTCAGGCAAAGGAGGCGTAACAGGAGACGGTGACCGCGGTATCGCTGGGATTTCCCGTCTCGATTACCGTGCCATTGTTGTCCACGAAACGTTTAAGGGTCCACTTTTCCTTGGTCAGCATGTTGTTTGGATCGTTTGGATCGGGCACCTGGATGGTATCGGGTGGTGTATTCCAGACCCAATCCGGGTTGGGATTCCCAGCGCCGGGATCCTGGATTACGGGATCGGCGGGGGCGTCGCCGGCCCCATTGGCCATGCATTGAAAGCTGCTGGTGTTGGCCTGGGCGGCACCGTTGGCCAGGGTCAGGATCACCGGGGCGCCGGCCACTGCCTTGATCACGCGGCGGCGGGAGGTGTCCGCAGAACTGTCTCGGCCTTTTCGTTTCGGGTCCATGGTGGTTGCTCGGTTAGGGTAGACTGGACGGGATTTCGCCGGCGGGCGAACGCCTTCTGAGCGGCATGCAAGGTATGGGCCAGTATACGCATGCGTTTGATTTTACAGTGTAAGGAATAAGGTTCTTGGTTTATCTGTTGCTCGATGTAAAATTCATGGACACTGCGCTACAGATTGAAATTGACTGGACGTTTCTGTGCGTCCCTATACAAGAGGGCCGCATGGGGGCGGCCTCGGCCGCCACCACTCCGGCATGGCGTGGCCGTGCCGCGGCCTGCTGATGTCGCTCCGGCGGGGAAATCCGCAGGAGGCAAGATTGGCCTGTACTGTAGGATACGCACGGCCTCCGTGTTGTCCCACTCGCCACTCCTCTGGGGAATTGGGTGCTGTCGACGGAGGGCCTTCACGTGAGTGATTGTAGCTCAATTTGGCCCTTGTCCCGCCTGTTTCCTTTCCTGCGTTCCCCGGAGGGGTTCGCCGATCTCTCCCCTTCGGAGCAGGATGCCCTGCTGCGCCACCTGCGTCGCGCCGGCCTGCTCGGGGTCCTGGCCTGTGCCCTGGGGCGCGAGGCCGTTCCCGACGATCCGCGCAGGCCCTGGCGGCGTCTGTATGCGGCGGCCCTGGAGGCCGCTCAACGCCGCAACGCCCTGCGTTGGGAACTGGCCGAGATCGCCAAGGCCCTGGCCCCCCTGGACATCCCCGTGATCCTGCTGAAAGGGGCGGCCTACGAGATGGAGGGCCTGGCCTTCGCCCGCGGACGCCGCGCCTCCGATGTGGACATCCTGGTGGCGCGGGAGCAGTTGCCGCGGGTGGAGGCGGCGCTCAAGGCCCGGGGGTGGGTGGAGGAAGTCGAGGAGGATTACGACCGGCGCTATTACCGCGAGTGGATGCACGAGCTGCCGCCCCTGCGCCATCGCCACCGCGGCACCCTGCTCGATATCCATCACCGCCTGCTGCCCCAGACCTCACGTCTGCGACCGGATCCCGCGGCCTCGATCGAGGCCGCCCGGCCCCTCCCCGACGCAGCCCCCTTTGCCCTCCTGAGTCCCGAGGATACGCTGCTGCACAAATGCACCCACCTCTGCTACGACGGCGATTTCTCGGATCTGGCGCGGGAGTTGTGGGACCTGGACGGTCTGTTGCGTGCCTATGCCGGACGCGAGGGATTCTGGGCGGGGCTGGTGGCGCGGGCCCGGCGGCAGGATCTGGTCCGCCCGCTGTGGTACGGCCTGCGTTTCGCCCGGCGTTTCGCCGCCACCCCGGTGCCGCAAAGGGTCCTGGCGGAGGCCCGCCTGGGTGGCCCCGACCCCGCCGTGGGCCTGGCGATGGATGCCCTGGTCGGCTGGCGGGCAGGGGCGGTGCCGGTCCTCGGCGGCCTCGCGGCCTGGATGCTCTACGTCCGCTCCCACTGGTTGCGGATGCCGCCGGGGCTGCTGGCCAGACACCTCCTGACCAAGGCCGCGCGGCGCCTCAGAGACTGAGCGCCGGGCTCCGCCACACCTGTTCGGCATAGTCGCGCACGGTACGGTCGCTGGAGAACCAGCCCATGCGCGCGGTATTGAGTATCGCCCGCCGGTTCCACTCCTCGGGTTGCAGGTAGAGGCGGTCGAGGGCGTCGCTGGCCTCCAGGTAGCTGCGGAAGTCGGCCAGGACCATATAGGGGTCGCCGCCATCGGCCAGCAGGCCCTCGCTGAGGGGGCGGTAACGGGCGGGTTCCTCGGGACAGAAGAAGCCCCGCTGCACCAGATCGATGGCCCGTCTGAGTTCGGGGTCGCGTTGGTACCATTCCCGGGGCCGGTAGCCCTGTCGGCGCAGGTCCTCCACCTCGGCCGCGGTGAGGCCGAAGATGAAGAGGTTCTCGGCCCCGACGCGCTCCCGGATCTCGATGTTGGCGCCGTCCAGGGTGCCCAGGGTCAGGGCGCCGTTCAGGGCCAGTTTCATGTTGCCGGTGCCCGAGGCCTCCATGCCGGCGGTGGATATCTGCTCGGAGACCTCGGCCGCGGGGATGATCTCGCAGGCACTGGAGACGTTGTAGTCGGGGATGAAATGGATCTCCAGGCGGCCGTTGATCACCGGGTCGTGGTTGACGATGTCGGCCACGTCGTGGATCAGGCGGATGATGAGCTTGGCCATGGCGTATCCGGGGGCGGCCTTGCCGGCGAAGATCAGGGTGCGTGGGGGGACGTCCAGGCCCGGGTCGTCGAGCAGGCGTTGGTAGAGGACGATGGCGCGCAGGACGTTCAGCAACTGGCGCTTGTATTCGTGGATACGCTTGACCTGGACGTCGAACAGGGTCTCCGGATTGAGGTGGATGCCGTGATGCCTGCGGGCCCATTCGGCCAGACGCACCTTGTTGGCGGCCTTGATCTCCTGGAAGCGTAGGCGGAACAGTCCGTCCCCGGCCAGGTGTTCCAGTTCGTGCAGGCGTTCGAGGTCCCGGGGCCAGTCGGGTCCGATGGCCTCGCTGATGAGCCGGGCCAGGCCGGGGTTGGCCTGCTTGAGCCAGCGTCTGGGGGTGATGCCGTTGGTGACGTTCACCAGCTTGTCGGGCCAGATGGCGTGGAAACCGGCGAAGGTGTGTTCCCGGAGCAGGCGGCTGTGGAGGGCGGAGACGCCGTTCACCCGGTGACTACCCACCACCGCCAGATGGGCCATGCGCACCCGGCGCTCGGGGCCCTCCGCGATCAGCGACAGCCGGCCTTGCAGTTCCCGGTCACCCGGGTGCAGCGCCTCCACCTGTTTCAGGAAGTGGGCGTTGATATCGTAGATGATCTGCAAGTGGCGCGGCAGCAGGCGTTCCAGCAGGGCCACCGGCCAGGTCTCCAGGGCCTCGGGCAGGAGGGTGTGGTTGGTGTAGGCAAAGGTGTTGACGCAGATCCGCCAGGCCGGCAGCCACTCCAGGTGGTGCTGGTCCAGGAGGATGCGCATCAATTCGGGGATGGCGATGGCCGGGTGGGTGTCGTTGAGTTGGATGGCCACCTTGTCGGGCAGTTCGGCGAGGTCGTCGTGATCCACCAGGAAGCGGCGCAGGATGTCCTGGAGGGAGGCGCTGACGAAGAAATACTGCTGTTTGAGACGCAGTTCCCGGTTGCTATAGCTGCTGTCGTCGGGATAGAGGACCTTGGAGATGTTCTCGCTCAGCACCTGGCGCTCCACCGCGCGGATATAGTCGCCCTGGTTGAAGCAGGCCAGGTCGAAGGCGTGGGGGGCCTTGGCCGACCACAGGCGCAGGTTGTTCACGCAGTCGTTGCGATAGCCGGGGATGGGGGTGTCGTAGGCCTGGGCGATGACCCGCTCGGTCTCGATCCATTGGTGGCGCAGGCGTCCCTCGGCATCGTGCCACTGGGAGACGCGCCCGCCGAAGTGGATCTCGTAGGCCACTTCGTGGCGGGGAAACTCCCAGGGGTTGCCCTTGGCCAGCCAGTTCTCCGGTTGCTCGCGCTGCTCGCCGTCGTGGATCTCCTGGCGGAACATACCGTATTCGTAGCGGATGCCGTAGCCGTGAGCGGGGATCCCCAGGGTGGCCAGGGAGTCGAGCAGGCAGGCGGCGAGGCGGCCGAGGCCGCCGTTGCCGAGGCCGGCATCGGGCTCCAGGTCGCGCAGGCGCTCCATGTCGAGCCCCAGGCGGTGGAGGGCCGCGGCGGCCTCGTCCATGAAACCCAGGTTGAGCATGGCGTTGCCCAGGGTGCGGCCGATCAGGAACTCCAGGGAGAGGTAGTAGACCCGCTTGACGTCGTGGCGGTAATAGCTGCGCTGGGTCTCCATCCAGCGTTCGATGAGGCGGTCGCGGACCACGTTGCAGAGGGCGAACAACCAGTCGTTGTCGGTGGCGCTGTAGGGATCCTTGCCCACCGAGTAGACCAGGCGATTGGAGATGGAGCGCTGGATCGCCTTGGCGTCGTTGGCCAGGAAGTCGTATTTGAAGGCGCGGGGATCGACGGGATTCATGGGGGGGTCTTGTTGAGCCTGCTCAGATAGGGGGCGAACCAGGGGGCCAGGGCCAGGCCCGCGGCGTCGGCGGCCCAGTCCAGGAGCGAAAAGGTACGATACCCGGTGAACCCCTGGAGGATCTCGATGCCCAGACCGTAGGCCAGCAGGGGCAGTGCCAGGTGCGACGGATACCGACGCCCAGGATACGCAAGGCCGGCGAGCAGGGCCAGGCCCAGAAAGGCGAGGGCATGGGCGAGCTTGTCGGACTGATGGGGCAGATCCAGTGCCGAGGGGCGCAGCGACAGCCAGGTGACCGTGCCCAGGGCGAGCCAGAACAGGCCGCGCCAGGGGAGCCGTGCGCGGATCTCAGCCATGCGCGAGGGCCCGATGGCCGATGTCGCGGCGGTGGAAGGCCCCCGGCCAGTGGATCCGGTCCACGGCCGCGTAGGCCCGGCGTCGGGCCTCGGCCAGGTCGTCGCCCAGGGCGGTGACGCAGAGCACCCGGCCGCCGTTGGTGAGGACCCGGCCGTCCACCAGTCGCGTGCCGGCGTGAAAGACCTTCACCTCCGGCCCGGGGGCCCGGTCGAGACCGGTGATGACATCGCCCCTGCGGTAGTCCGCCGGATAGCCCTCGGCGGCCATCACCACCCCCAGGGCGGGACGCGGGTCCCAGACGGCCCGTTCGTGGTCCAGGCGGCCTTCCAGGGCGGCCAGACAGTGGGCCACTAGATCGGAACGCAGGCGCATGAGGATGGGCTGGGTCTCCGGGTCGCCGAAGCGGCAGTTGTACTCCAGGACCCGTGGGGTGCCATCGGCGCCGATCATGAGTCCGGCGTAGAGGAAGCCCATATAGGGGGTGCCCTCGGTGGCGAGTCCGGCGAGGGTGGGGCGGATCACCTCCGCCAGCACCCGCGCGCGGACCTCCGGGGTCACGACGGGGGCCGGGGAATAGGCCCCCATGCCGCCGGTGTTGGGGCCCAGGTCGCCTTCGTCGCGGGCCTTGTGGTCCTGGGAGGAGGCCATCTCCAGGACCTGCTCTCCGGCGGCCATGACGATGAAGCTGGCCTCCTCGCCGCGCAACCATTCCTCGATCACCACCCGTCGGCCGGCGCCGCCGAAGCGATCGCCGGCGAGCATGTCGCGCACGGCCCCCTCGGCGGTGGCCAGGTCCTCGGCCAGGATCACCCCCTTGCCCGCCGCCAGGCCGTCGGCCTTGACCACGATGGGGGCGCCCACCTCACGCACATAGGCCAGGGCGTGATCCAGCTCGGAGAAGGTGGCGTAGGCCGCGGTGGGGATGCCGTGGCGCGCCAGGAAGGCCTTGGTGAAGGCCTTGGAACCCTCCAGCCGGGCGGCCGCGCGGCGGGGGCCGAAACAACGCAGGCCGGCGGCCTCGAAGGCGTCCACCACCCCCTCCACCAGCGGCGCCTCGGGCCCCACGATGGTGAGGCCCACGGCCTCCTTTTGGGCGAAGGCCACCAGGGCGGGGATGTCTTCGGCGGCAATGGGGACGTTGTGGAGGCCCGGCTCCAGGGCGGTGCCGGCGTTGCCCGGGGCGACGAAGACCCGCTCGGCCAGGGGGGACTGGGCGGCCTTCCAGGCCAGGGCATGTTCGCGGCCACCGCCGCCGATGATGAGGATGTTCATTTGTGAGCGTAGCGAGTCGGGTGGATGGTTTGAAGATTCGGTTGGTGGGATGGGCCCGGTCAGATACCTGTCATACGTGTCCGATGATGCCCCGGTCACTCCCCGCCACGAAGGCCGCCAACTCCCTGACCAGGGGCTCCCCGTCGGCCGCCAACCGGGCCAGGGCCTCCGTCCGGGGCAGGCCGGCCCGGTAGAGGGTGCGGTAGGCGCGCTTCAGGGCCTGGCGTTGCGCCGGGCCGATGCCGGCCCGGCGCAGCCCCACCAGGTTCAGGCCGACCACCCGCCCGCGGTGGCCGCCCACCAGGGCGAAGGGGGGCACGTCCTGGGCCACGCCCACCAGCCCGCTGACCATGGCCAGGCGCCCCACCCGGCAGAATTGGTGCACCGATACATGGCCCGCCAGGTTGACCTGGTCGGCTATATGCACGTGGCCGGCCAAGGCCACGGCGTTGACCAGGATGTTTCCGTTCCCCAGGTGGCAGTCATGGGCCACGTGGGCATAGGCCATGAGGAAGTTACGGTCGCCGATACGGGTGACGGTGCCCGCCCGGGTCGCGCGATGGACGGTGACGTATTCACGAAACCGGTTGGCGTCACCGATCTCCACCCCGGTCTGCACGGCGGCGTCGAAGTCCAGGTCCTGGGGCAGGTCGCCGAGGACCACGCCCTGACCCACACGGTTGCCCGCACCCAGGCGCACGCACCCATGGATGCGGGCCTGGGCCCCGATCAGGCAATCGGGACCGATGCGCGCGCCCGCCTCGATCCAGGCGAAGGGCTCCACGCGCACCCCCGGGGCCAGTTCGGCCCCGGGTTCCACCAGGGCCAGGGGATGGATATCGGCCATGCTCAGTGGCGGAAGTGGCGCATGCCGGTGAAGACCATGGCGATGTCGTGTTCGTCGGCGGCGGCGATCACTTCCGCGTCGCGCAGGGAGCCGCCGGGCTGGATCACCGCGGTGATGCCCACGGCGGCGGCCTGGTCGAGGCCGTCGCGGAAGGGGAAGAAGGCGTCCGACGCCATCACCGCGCCCTGTACTTCGAGCCCCGCCTGTTCCGCCTTGATGGCGGCGATGCGCGCCGAGTTGACCCGGCTCATCTGCCCGGCACCCACGCCGATGGTCCGGCGCTCGCGGCCATAGACGATGGCGTTGGATTTGACGAACTTGGCCACCCGCCAGGTGAACAGCAGATCCTCCATCTCGCGTGCGTCGGGGGCGCGCCGGGTGACCACCTTCAGTTCGTCGTGCAGGGCGAGGTCGGCGTCCTGCACCAGGAGGCCGCCGTGGACACGCTTGAAGTCGAGCCGGTGGAGTTCCTCGGCGTCCCAGCGCCCGCATTCCAGCAGGCGCAGGTTCTTCTTGCCGCGCACCGCCTCCCGTGCCGCGGGCGAGACCTCGGGGGCGATGATCACCTCCACGAACTGGCGTTCCACGATGGCCCGGGCGGTGTCGCCGTCGAGGGTGGCGTTGAAGGCGATGATGCCGCCGAAGGCCGATTCAGGGTCGGTGGCATAGGCGCGGTCGTAGGCCTCCCGCAGGTTCTCGCCCTCGGCCACCCCACAGGGGTTGGCGTGCTTGACGATGACACAGCAGGGCCGGGCGTACTGCTTGACGCACTCCAAGGCGGCATCGGTGTCGCCGATGTTGTTGTAGGACAACGCCTTGCCCTGGAGCTGACGGGCGGTGGCCACACAGGCCTCGGGCAGGTCGCGTTCACGGTAGAAGGCGGCCCGCTGGTGGGGGTTCTCGCCGTAGCGCATGCCCTGGGCGTGATGCAGTTGCAGGTTGAAGGTGCGGGGAAAATCGGCCGTCTCGCCGCCGACCCGGCGCCCGAGCCAGTTGGCGATGGCACCGTCGTAGGCGGCGGTGTGCTCGAAGGCCTTGACCGCCAGGTCGAAGCGCAGATCGTCCCCCACTCCACCGTCGTTGGCCGCCATGGCGTTCAGTACCCGCGGGTAGTCGGCGGAATCCACCACCACGGTGACATCGGCGTGATTCTTGGCCGCGGCACGCAACAGGCTGGGACCACCGATGTCGATGTTCTCGATGGCCTCGGCCAGGGAGCAGTCGGGATCGGCGGTAGCGCGTTCGAAGGGATACAGGTTGACCACCACCAGATCGATGGGCTGGATGCCGTTCTCCCGCATCACCCGGTCGTCGCTGCCGCGGCGGCCGAGGATGCCGCCATGGATGCGTGGATGCAGGGTCTTGACCCGCCCGTCCATCATCTCGGGGAAGCCGGTGTACTCGGCCACCTCGGTCACCGGCACGTCGTTCTCGGTGAGCAGACGCGCGGTGCCGCCGGTGGAGAGGATCTCCACCCCGGCCGTGGCCAGGGCCCGGGCGAATTCGAGTACGCCGCTCTTGTCGGAGACGCTGATCAAGGCTCTTCGGATCGGGGTCATGGGGTTCTCCAGAAAATGTACAGGGATGCCCGGGGTTCAGAGGCGGTACAGGGCCAGTTTCTTGCGCAGGGTGGAGCGGCTCATGCCCAGAATCCGGGCGGAGCGGGTCTGATTGCCGTCGCAGCGGTGCATCACCGCCTCCAGCATGGGTTCTTCCACCTCCGCCAGGACCATCTGGTAGAGATTGCGGACCTCGTGGCCGTCGAGGTGATCGAAATAGCGCTCGATGGCATTTCGCACACAGGCGCGCAGGGGCTCGCCGCGCTTGTCTGCGCTCACGCTGAAGGTCCCGCCCATGAGATCGTTCATTTCCCCCTCCGCTTTGTCGTTCAAGAGCACGCAGCAGTCTCCAAGGTCGCGAAAAAGGCCTCCACCGCAGCGAGTTGTCCCGCAATGGTCTCCGGGCGGTTGGCGTGGGCACGAAACGCCTCCGCCCCCTCCAGTCCCCGGGTGTACCAGTCGATATGTTTGCGCGCGATGCGCACCCCCCTTTGCTCGCCGTAGAAGGCGTACAGCCGTTCCAGGTGGCGGCGCAATATCCCCACCCGTTGCCGTGGCCGGGGCTCCGGCAGCAACGCCCCGGTGCGGAGATAGTGGTCGATACGTCGAAACAACCAGGGCCGCCCGCGGGCAGCACGCCCGATCATGAGTCCGTCGGCCCCGGTGTGGGCCAACACCCGTTGGGCCTTCTGCGGCGAGTCGATGTCACCGTTGGCCCACACCGGCACGGACACGGCTGCCTTGATGGCGGCGATGGTGTCGTATTCGGCCTCGCCTGCGAACCGGCAGACGCGGGTGCGGCCATGTACCGCCAGGGCCTGGATGCCCAGGTCCTCGGCCAGGCGCGCGATCTCCACCCCATTGCGTTCGGCGGGTGACCAGCCGGTGCGCATCTTCAGGGTCACGGGCGCCGTTCCGGCCGCCCGTACCACCGCGTGCAGGATCTCCGCCACCCTGCGCGGCTCCCGCAGCAGGGCCGAGCCGGCGGCCTTGCGGCAGACCTTGCGGGCCGGACAGCCCAGGTTCAGGTCGATGATCTGGGCGCCCCGCGCGAGATGGAAGCGGGCGGCCTCGGCGAGGGGCCGCGCCTCCGCCCCCACCAACTGCACCACCACGGGTCCCGGTTCTCCTTCGTGGGCCAAACGCCTGGATGTCTTTGCGCTGGCATAGAGGCGGGGGTCTGCGGCCACCATCTCGGATACCGTCAGACCCGCTCCGAAACTGCGGCAGACCTCCCGGAACGGCCGGTCGGAGACCCCTGCCATGGGCGCCAGGGCAAGGCGGCTGGGCAGGAAATAGGGGCCGATGTGCATATCTGGGGGTGGGTCATCCGGGCCGAAAACGGCCCACCATGTTACCGGGAAATGGCGACCGGTAAAATGGCGGAATGCGATACCCGTCACACTGAATATGGCGTGTTTCGAGGGTGTTGCTCGCGCCCCTGAGCAAGGCGCGGAAGCGAGTCATCGCAGGGACTATGGCGAGCAAACGCCACACCGCCCAGGGGTGCGAGGGGCGGCCGCAGTGGCGAGGAGTGGCACAGGGAGGTGCCGTCTACGGACCGAAGGACGGAAATATCCATGTGCGACGGGTATACCGTGGAGGTAGGGGTCACCCCGGACCCAGGGGCCGCCAGCCATCTCTAGGATCCCATGCCAGGCCGCCTTGTGGTACCTTCCTCCGTCTCGATCCCTATCCCTGGACATCCACCATGCCCGAGCCTGACACCCTGATCTTCGATGTGGACGGAACCCTGGCCGATACCGAGCGTGATGGCCATCGCCCGGCCTTCAATGCCGCCTTCCGCGATGCCGGGCTGGACTGGGAATGGACACCCGAAATCTACGGGGAACTGCTCTCGGTCACCGGGGGCAAGGAGCGCATACGCTTCTTTCTGGAGCATTTTCATCCCGGGATGCCCGAGGTAGAGGACGTGGATGCCTTCATCGCCGGCCTCCATCGGGCAAAGACCAAGCACTACACCCGCTTTCTGGCCGAAGGCCGGATCCCCTTGCGTACCGGCGTGCGGCGCCTGATCGGGGAGGCGCGGGCGGCCGGTTGGCGGCTGGCCATCGCCACCACCACCACTCCGGCCAATGTCACGGCCCTGCTGGAACACAGCCTCGCTCCTGGTAGCGAGTCCTGGTTCGAGGTCATCGGGGCGGGTGACGTGGTGCCGGCGAAGAAGCCCGCCCCCGACATCTTCACGCATGTGATGCAGAGCATGGGGGTTGAACCCGGCGAGTGCATCGCCTTCGAGGATTCGGCCCATGGACTGCGCTCGGCCCGCGATGCAGGGATCGGATGTGTGCTGGTGACCGTGAACGGCTATACGCGCGGGCAGGACTTCGCGGGGGCCTGCCTGGTCCTGGACCATCTCGGCGAGGCGGATCGACCCTGCGAGGTTCTGGATCCCGGGTGCTTGGGCGACGAACGACCCCGGCTGGTGGATCTGGACCTCTTGCGCCGCCTGAAGGCCGCCTGCGGGGAATGAAACCCGGCGCCCCACACGCCACGGGTCCGAAGGCCGTGGCATCCCCTTGGGGTGTAGGCCTGTGCCGGAGCACGCCGGCACTGGATGCTCGCGGGGGCCTTGGGGTTCAGGGAGAAGGGGCGGTCGAGGCGTCCAGCCCGGGTTTCGGCGTTCGCATAGTGGAGGATCGGATACTTCAGTTTATTGGCTCGCTGCCGCCACTGGGTTCCAGACGCTCGATCCACAACAGGGTGGCGCCCACCACACCGGCGGGCATGGCCAGGAGATTCAACAATGGGATCGCCATCAGCAGCTGGAGCCCCGCACCGAGCCCGAAGGCCGGCCAGCGTGCCGCGCGCAGGCGTTGGAGTTGTCCGCGGAAGTGGAGGCCGTGGTTGGACATCGGATAGTCGCCATATTCCAGAGACAGGTACCAGGCGTTGAAGGCCAGCCAGAGAAAGGGCGCCACCAGGTTCAGTCCCGGGATCAGGAACAGGAGACCGAGCGGGATGGCCCGTACGAGGAAGTACCAGAGCTTTCGCAGTTCGGAACCCAGGGCCTTGGGGGCGTCCTTGAGGACCTGCCTCCAGGAAAGGGGCGGGGTGGTGCGTCCAGAGAGGAGGCGCTCGGCTCTCTCCGCCAGCAGTCCGTTGAACGGGGCGGCAATCAGGTTGGCCACCAGGGTGAAGGTGAAGAACAGGATCAGGATCAGAGTGAGCACGAACAGCGGCCACAGCAGCCAGGACAGCCAGGCGATCCAGGGATCCTGGGGCAGGAAGCGGTCGAGCAGGTACGAGAAGCCCTGGCTGCCCCCCCAGATCAAGGTCGCAAACACCAGCAGATTGACCATGAATGGGATGGTCACGAAAGGCCTCAGGCCGGGGCGGAAAATGAGCCCGAGGCCTCGGAAGGTGTATTTTATGCCTTGGTGCATAGGTCGCTATCGTGCCTTGCCATTAAAAGTCGTGCCGCGCGCTGCAGACCCTGCTCTGCCTCGCGGGGAAGGGACATTCGAGGCGTCCGCCTCGTTCATCCCCCTGGGTGGCGCGGGGGCCATGGACGTCGGATGTGGCTGGGCCTGCCGATCGGCACCGTAAGCAGGCCCGTTGTGGTTACCGAACGTCCCACTATTCTGCCATAATCCCTGCCCACCGGATGGTGCTGCGGAATCAGACTTCGAGGGTGATGAATCGTGAGGAAGATCAGCGAAATGCGGAAATGGGCGGCTTGGGGCCTGTTGGCGGCGATGTTGGGGTTGCAGGCCTGTGCGCCGAAATACCCCTATCTGCCCGAGGCTACCGGGCACATGAGGTACTCCACAAAGTATCGGATCGGTCCGGGGGACAGGCTGGATATCTTCGTGTGGCGTTATCCCGAGGTGAGCACCAGCGTGACGGTGCGTCCCGACGGCTTCATCACCGCGAAACTGCTCGAGGACGTACCTGCTACCGGCAAGACCCCGACTGAACTCGCGCGCGACCTGGAAAAGGAACTCTCCACCTATCTGCGCGATCCCCTGGTCACGGTCATGGTGAAGGGCTTCAATGGGGTCTATCCGCAGCAGATCAGGGTCCTGGGCGAGGCAGGGACGCCACGATCCTTGCACTATCAGGATGGCATGACCCTGCTCGACCTGATGATCCAGGTGGGGGGGATCACCGACTTCGCCGACGGCAACAAGGCAGTCCTGGCACGGGTGGTGGATGGCGAACAGAAGCAGTACACCCTGCGTATCGACGACCTGATCCGCGACGGTGACCTGACTGCCAACGTGGACATGCGCCCAGGCGACATCCTGATCATCCCGGAATCCTGGTTCTGACCTGGCCGCACCATGTATGAGATCATTCGTCTGGCGCTGGGCTACCTGGTTGGCATCGCGCGTTTCCGCTGGTTGATCGTCATCGTGCCGGCCGTGGCGAGCCCGGTGGGTTGGTTTTATGTGGCCTCCATGCCCGATACCTTCACCGCGAGCGCCAAGGTCTTCGTGGATACCGACTCGGTGTTGCAGCCGTTGATGCAGGGGTTGGCGGTGCGTATGGACGACCACCGTCGTATCCAGATGATGACGCGTCTCCTCTTTGGGCGGTCCACCCTGGAGAAGCTGGCGCGCATGACGGATCTCGACCTGCGGGCCAAGAACCCCAGGCAGATGGACGAGGTGATCGACGAACTGAAGAACAAGGTCCAGCTTCAACGCCAGCGCGGGGACATCTACCGCCTGGCCTACACCGACTCCGATCCGGCCTTGGCGAAGAAGGTCGTGCAGTCCTTTCTTACCATCTTCGTGGAGACCAATCTCGGCGAGAGCCGCAAGGACCAGGATTCCGCGGAGCAGTTCCTGGTGCGGGAGATCAAAGAATACGAACGCCGGATGGTGGACGCGGAGCGCAAGCTGAAGGAATTCAAGGCTCGCAACCTGCCCTATCTGTCGGACCGGGGCGGGTATTACTCCCGTCTACAGAAGGCCAAGAACCAGCTGGCGGCCGCCAAGCTCGACCTCCAGGTGGCGGAAGAGCGGCAGGAGGAATTACAGGATCAGTTGGACGACCTGGAGTCCGGCGACGCCGGGGCCTTGAGTGCGTCGGATACGCCCCTGTCACCCCTGGATGCCCGCATCCAGAAGCTGCAGAAGCAGGTCAACGATCTGCTGCTGCGTTATACGGAGCGCCATCCCGAGGTCATCACCCTGAGACGCACCATCGCCCGTCTGAAGAAGCGGAAGGCCGAGCAGGAGGCGGCAGCGAAGGCCGCCGGCCAGGGCGAGGCCGATGACGAGGCGGCGGCAAGTGAGCGTCTGGCGCAGAACCCCGTCTATCAGCAGATGCGTCTGCTGGTATCGGAGGCGGATGCCGATGTGGCATCGAAAAAGGCCATCCTCAAGGAATACCAGCGCCGTATCAAGTCACTGCAGGCAGAGGTGGACCGCGTACTGCAGGTGGAGACGGAACAGAAACAGCTCAACCGTGACTATGGGCTGATCAGTGGGAATTACCACAAACTGACCCAGAGTCTGGAGAAACTGCGCCTTGGCCGGCAGGTGGACACCCATGCGGAGACCGTGCGCTTTCGCGTATTGGAACCCCCCATGGTCCCGGACAAACCTTCCGGGCCTCCGCGGATATTGTACAGTTCCATGGTGTTCTTCGGTTCCCTTCTCGGGGGGGTGGCCCTGGCATTCATCCTGTCCTTGTTCCGGCCCACCTTTTTCGACCGCAAGCAGTTGGGCGAAGTCCTGGAGTTGCCGGTACTGGGCAGCGTCAATTTTGTCTGGACGGATCGCGAAAAGCGTCGACAGAGACGCGGGCACCTGTTGTTCGGCCTGAGCCTGTTGTCGTTGTTCCTGGCCTACGCAGGCGTGGTGGCGGTCTATCAACTGGACATAGACATCGTGTCGCATCTGCGGCATCTGCGCGGTTGAGTCGTCGCGGGCAAACAGAGGCAATGGCAGCATGAGCATCATCGAAAAGGCCGCCGCCCGGCTGGCGGAGAAGCAACGCACGGAAAAGGCGGCATCCTCTGAGCCTGTTACTGGAGATCGGGGCGAACGGATCCCGGTCGAAGCGGAGGGGGCAGCGCAGGCCGTCTCGCCGGGCGAGTCCGTATCCGTGCCGCCCCAGGCCCCGCCGGTGGAACCGGTGGACGGTGGGCCTTCGGGCAACGAGGTCGTTTCTGCGCCTCCGGCCATGGGCGAGGTGCCGGGAAAACAAGGGGTGGGTGTGCAGACCGAGGCGGCATCGATCGTAGAGGCCGGGTCTCCTACCTTGGAGAAGGGGGGAGGCGACGAAGGTGGAGAAGAGGGGAGGACCTTTGCCTCCGCGGCTACGCCGGGAGATGGGGCCTCACCCTTCATCCAAGTCACCCAGATCGATCCCGAACTGGTGCTCTCGCCTGAAGGCGGGCGTGATCGCCTGGCCGAGGAATTTCGTCTCATCAAACGGCCCTTGGTGACGCGTGCGTTGCAGGATCGTGACCATGCGCAGGGACATGCGAACCTGGTCATGGTCACCAGTTCGCTCCAGGCCGAAGGCAAGAGTTTCGTCTCTCTCAATCTCGCCATCTCCATCGCCATGGAGATGGACAGCACGGTCCTGCTGGTGGATGCGGATGTGGCCAAGCCCGGCCTGTCCCGTTTCCTGGGTGTTGCGGATCGTCCCGGGCTCATCGATCGCCTGGTGGACGAGAAGCGCGATCTGGCCTACCTGCTCCTGCGCACGGATATTCCCAAACTGACGGTGTTGCCCGCCGGCTCCCGCCACAAGCGTTCTACGGAGCTGCTGGCCAGCAGCAAGATGCGCGAGCTGCTGGATGAGATGGCGACCCGCTATGCCGACCGTATCGTCCTGTTCGATTCGCCCCCCTTGCTGGAGAGTACCGAGGCGGGGGTCCTTGCCGCGCAGATGGGGCAGGTGGTCTTCGTGGTGGCGAGTGAGTCCACCTCACAGATGCTGGTGAAAGAGGCCTTGACCGCCTTCGACAATCTCGACACCGTGTCGGTGGTGTTGAATAAGGTCAAAGGCGGTCTGCTCTCGGGTAAATACGGCTACGCCTATGGCTATGGATACGGCTATGGGAGTTATGGCGAGGTCCAGGAATAGATCTCATGCGTCGTCGCGGGCACGCTTCCGGTGTGATTCTGGCACTGCTCTGGACCACCCTCGGATCCACGGCCTGGGCTGGGCCGCACTGGCATTTCCGAAAGGGATTGCGTGTGGATACCGATTGGTCCGGTAACGTGTTCCTCGACGACGCCAATATCCAGAGGGACCTGGTGATTGGGATCCAGCCGCGTTTCTCGATCAACCGCAAGGCCAGACGGTCCAGGACCTCCATCTCCTACAATCCCATCTTCAGGTATTACACCCAGGGGACCCATGCCAACCGCATCGAGCACCGCCTGACCGCCAGCTCGGACGTGGAGGTGATCCGCGACTTGCTCGGCCTGCGCGCGAATGCGGGCATCAGCCAGCGATTGGTGGATCGTCGTCAGGCCTCGGCGGGGGATACCGTCGCCAACCCGGACAATGTGACCGATACCTATACCCTTAGACTGTCGCCCTATCTTCGTCCCCAACGTCTGGGGCGTTATGCGGTGTTGAACGCGGGCCTGAATTTCGATCTGGTGGACTATTCCAAGTCGGGACGGAACACGGCCACCGGTACCGTCCGGGACGGTCGGGCCCGGTCGGTGAATCTGAGTCTCCGCAGTGGCCCCTTTTTCTCCCGCACCCATTGGTCGCTGAGCAGCCGCCGCCGGCTGGAGATCTACAAAGACAGGAACGACAACACCTTCGGCAATATCCTGGCCAACCTCACCTACCGTCTCAGCCGCCACTGGGATGCCCGGGCGCGCCTTGGCTACGATCAGAACGACTACGAATCCAACCACCGCACCAGTGGCACCCAGTGGGGCCTCGGAGTGGGATGGCACCCCAACCGGCGCATCTCAGGGACCTTCGATTTCGGCCGCCGCTATTTTGGGCAGGACTTCAATGTCTCTCTGACCTACAGACACAGACGCTCCTCCCTGTCCCTTCGCTTGGCCCGCGATATCTCCACCTCGCTGAACGACGCCGGGAGAAATGTCGGCAGTCCTCCCCCGTTGGCGCCTCTGAACGCGGCTCAGAATGCCCAGGGCGCGCAAACACAGGAGACAACGGCCGATGCCGGGCAGAATCAGGACAATGGGGCCGCCAGGCAACAGGGCACCGATCAGGGCACGGGCCAGGCGGTGAACCCCTTCGATATCGATACCGGGGCCCCGGATGCCACCGACCAAGTCTTCATCGTCGATTCCTACAACCTCAGCTACAACTTGGCGCTGCGTAGGAGCGATCTGGGCCTGAGCCTCTACCACTACCGCCGTGACTACCAGGCGGTCACTGCCGAGCCCACGGACACCGGGCTGCGTCTGAGCCTGAGCCGCAACCTGACGCCGAAGCTCTCGGGCCGCCTCAACCTGGGACTGACCCTGCATGGCAACGAGCCCGATCCCAACCTGGAATACCGGCAATGGGCGGCCTCCCTGCGGTTTACCCGCAAGCTCGGGGAGGACACCTCCCTGGTCTTCGGCTATCGCTTCACCAAGCGGACCTCGGAGGGCTCCGGTGGGCGCGACTTCTCCGAAGACCGGCTCAAACTCTCCATCGTGAACAACGGCTTTTTCGACTGATCCGGGTGGCCCATGTACGACGAATTCTATGCCTTTACGGGAAAGCCATTCCAGCTTACCCCCGACCAGCGATTCTTCTTCAACAGCCGGGTGCACAACCGCGCCATGGCCTATCTGCGTTACGGGTTGGAACAGGGGGAAGGCTTCATCGTCATCACCGGAGGGATCGGCACCGGTAAGACCATGTTGGTGCGCAACCTGTTCGCGGAGCTGGACGAACGCGAGGTGATGGCGGCGCAGATGGTGACCACCCAAGTGGAGCCGGACGACATGTTGCGCATGGTCTGCGCCTCCTTCGGTCTGGCCCATGAGGGCCTCAACAAGGCGACCCTGCTGCACAACCTGGAGGTGATCGCGCGGGCCCGCCACTCGGAGGGCAAGCGTGTGCTGCTGGTGGTGGACGAGGCCCAGAACCTGCCGCCTCGTTCGGTGGAGGAGCTGCGCATGTTGTCCAATTTCCAGGTGGAGGGCCGTTCCCTGTTCCAGAGCTTCCTCTTGGGTCAGGAGGAATTCAAGCTCACCCTGCGCAAGCCAGAACTCGAACAGGTGCGGCAGCGGATCATCGCCTCCTATCACCTGGAACCCTTGAGCGAAGAGGATACCCGCAAATACGTGGAGTTCCGTCTGGAACAGGTGGGTTGGGCCGGGGATCCGGAACTCACCGACGACCTCTTCTCCTTGCTCTTCCAGTATACCGAAGGGGTGCCGCGGCGCATCAACACCGCTTGTGACCGGCTGTTGCTCCACGGCTGTCTGGAGGAGATCCACCGTCTCGACCGGGCCGCCCTGGAGGCCGTGATCGAGGAGATGGATGCCGAGATCGGTCCGACGCGTGGTGGTATCGGCATCGGTGGGTTCGGTGGCAGCGGGCAGGCGGCGGCATCGCCGGAAGTGTCTGCCGAGCCTCTGGCCCCGCCCACCATCGAGGACTACGCACCCGCGGGCGAGATAGTCTCCGAGATTGCACCCTCCGCGATGAACGAACTCTCCCCGCTTTCCGCGCCTCGGGACCTGGTGCAACGCGTGAACCAACTCGAACAAGAGGTTCACCGGCTCAAGCGGGCCATGCAGCACGAGCGCAAGCTGTTGCGCAAGGCGGTCCTCCTGCAATTGGACATGGATGTCTATGATGACCTCGACTGAGGCCCCGCTGCGGGTCCTGAACATCGTTGGCGCACGCCCGAACTTCATGAAGATCGCCCCCCTGATGCGGGTCTTCTCCGACCCCGGCAGTGGCATCGAGCCCCGGCTGCTGCACACGGGCCAGCACTATGACGCGGCCATGAAGGCCGCCTTCTTCGACCAGCTCGGAATCCCCGAGCCGGACGTGGACCTGGGGGTCGGGTCGGCCAGTCACGCCCGTCAGACCGCCGCCATCATGGAACGCTTCGAACCCGAGCTGGCCGCTTGGCGCCCGGACGTGGTGTTGGTGGTGGGGGACGTCAACTCCACCATCGCCTGTGCCCTGGTGGCGGTCAAGCGGGGCGTCCCGGTGGTGCACGTGGAGGCCGGGCTGCGCAGCTACGACCGCGCCATGCCCGAGGAGATCAACCGCGTCCTCACCGATCAGATCGCGGACCTGTTGTTCACCACGGAGAGGGACGCCCTCGCCAACCTCGAACGCGAGGGCATCGACCCGGCGCGGGTGCATTTCGTCGGCAACGTCATGATCGACACCCTGCGGGCCAATCTGGAGAGGGCGCGGCCCCCCGCGGAGACCCTGACCGCTCACGGCCTGCCGCCCCGTATCCTGGAGGGTGCTCAGGGCCATGGCCTGCTCACCTTGCATCGGCCCGCCAATGTGGACGATCCGGAGGTACTGGTCCGGCTCATGGAGACCCTGGCCGGAGTCGCGGCGCGGGTCCCCCTGATCTTCCCGGTGCACCCGCGCACCCGCGAGCGTATCCGCGCCGCGGGGATCGAATCCCTGTTGCAGGGGAGGGGCCTCTATGCCACGCCCCCCCTGGGCTATCTGGAGCTGCTCGGCCTGATGCGCGGGGCGCGCCTGGTGCTCACCGATTCCGGCGGCCTCCAGGAGGAGACCACGGCCCTCGGGGTGCCCTGCGTCACCCTGCGTGAGAATACCGAACGTCCGGTGACCGTGAGCGAAGGCACCAATACGGTGGTGGGGTCGGATCCTGCGGCCATCCTCGCGGCGGTGGACGAGATCCTGGCCGGACGGGGCAAGGGCGGGCGCATTCCGGAACTCTGGGACGGCCATGCCGCGGAGCGTATCCGCGATTGCCTGGTACGGCACTACCGGCCATGAACCCAGTGATCAATGCCATGAGCGTGGACGTGGAGGACTACTTTCAGGTCTCCGCCTTCGAGCCCTATGTCCACCGCGAGGATTGGGAACGGATCCCCGCGCGGGTGGAGGCCAATCTGGACCGTATCCTCGCCCTGTTCGATCAGGCCGGGATCCGGGCCACCTTCTTCACCCTGGGCTGGATCGCCGAGCGTCATCCGGGGATGGTGCGGCGTATCCTGGAACAGGGCCATGAACTCGCCAGCCACGGCTGGTCCCATGTGCGCGTCACCCAGCAGGACCGGGCCGCCTTCCGCGCCGACGTGACCCGCACCAAGGCCCTGCTGGAGGACCTCTCGGGCACCCCCGTGCTCGGCTACCGGGCGGCCAGCTATTCCATCGGCGCGGCCAACCTCTGGGCCCTGGAGGAACTGGCCGCCGCCGGCTACCGCTACAGTTCCAGCATCTTTCCCATCCGCCACGACCTCTACGGGATGCCCGAGGCGCCACGCTTTCCCTTTCACCCGGACAACGCCCGCGGCCTGCTGGAGATCCCCATGACCACCTTCATCCTGGGAACGCGCCGCCTGCCCTGTGCCGGGGGAGGCTGGTTCCGGCTGTTGCCCTACGCGGTCACCCGCTGGGCGATTCGCCGGGTCAACCGACGGGACGCCCGCCCGGCGGTGTTCTATTTTCACCCCTGGGAGATCGATCCCGACCAGCCCCGCCAACCGGGGCTGGATGCCCGCACCCGTTTCCGTCACTACCTCAATCTCCGACGCACCGAGGACCGCCTGCGACGTCTGCTCGCGGATTTCGCCTGGGCGCCCCTGCGCGATGTCTTTCTGGAGCCAGCCTGATGCGCGTCCAACCCCTCGCCCCCGATCGCCATGCCGCCTGGGACGCCTTCGTGCAGGCCTGCCCCGAGGCCGGCTTCACCCACCTCTCCGGCTGGCGCGAGGTGATCGAGCGCGCCTTCGGCCACCGCACCCATTACCTCCTGGCGGAAGACGACGACGGGGGCATCCGCGGGGTGCTGCCCCTGGCCGAGGTGCGCAGCCGCCTGTTCGGGTACCATCTGGTGTCCACCCCCTTCTGCGTCTATGGCGGTCCCGCGGCGGTGGACGACGTGGCCTACAGCGCCCTGGCCGGGGCCGCCTGCGACCTGGCCCGCGCGCTTGGGGTGGACGACCTGGAACTGCGCAACCTGCGCGCCCACCACCCCGACTGGCCCGCCAAGGACCTCTACGTGCGCTTCCGCAAGGCCATCGATCCCGATCCCGAGGTCAACCTCAAGGCCATACCGCGCAAACAGCGGGCGATGGTGCGCAAGGGCATCAAGGCCGGCCTCGAGGCGGAAGAGAGCCGGGCCATCGACCGCTTCTTTCCCATCTATGCCGAGAGCGTGCGCAATCTGGGCACCCCGGTGTTCGGACGGCGTTTCTTCCAGGTCCTGTGGGAGGTCTTCGGAGAGCACGCCCGCATCCTCATGGTCCGGCATCAGGGGCGCGACATCGCTGGGGTCCTGAGCTTCTATTTCCGTGACGAGGTCCTGCCCTATTACGGGGGCAGCCTCCCCGAGGCCCGCGTCCTCAAGGGCAACGACTTCATGTACTGGGAACTGATGCGGCGCAGCGCCCTCGAAGGGATCCGCTGGTTCGACTACGGCCGCAGCAAGGTGGGCACGGGCGCCTACCACTTCAAGAAGAACTGGGGGTTCGAGCCCGAGCCCCTGGCCTACGAATACTGCCTGGTACGGGCCCGCGAGATCCCCCAGGTCAACCCCAACAATCCCAAGTACCGCCATTTCATCGACCTCTGGCGGCGCCTGCCCCTGCCCGTGGCCAATGCTCTCGGGCCGCGATTGGCCAAGTATCTGGGCTGAGGCGTGTCCCGCCCCCATCTCCTGTTTCTCTGTCACCGCATCCCCTATCCGCCCAACAAGGGGGACAAGATCCGTTCCTGGCATCTGCTGCGTTACCTCCAGGGACACTACCGCGTCCATCTGGGGGCCTTCGTGGACGATCCCGCCGATTGGGTCCATCGTGAGTTCCTGGCGGAGGGCTGCGAATCCCTTTACCTGCGCCCCCTGAATCCGCGCACGGCCCGTCTGCGCAGTCTTCAGGGACTGTTCGATGGGCGCCCCCTGACCCTGGCCTACTACCGGGACCGGGGCATGGCGGCCTGGGTGCGCGGGACATTGGCGCGGCGACCGGTGGAGACGGTATTCGTGTTCTCCTCGGCCATGGCCCAGTACGTCCCGGAGGCGGCACCCATCCGCCACCGGGTGATCGACTTCGTGGACGTGGATTCGGACAAGTGGCGCCAGTACGCCGCCCGTCTGCCTTGGTACAGCGCCTGGGTCTACCGGCGCGAGGCCCGCCGCCTGGAGGCCTTCGACAAGGCCGTGGCGCGGGCCTTCGACCTGAGCCTGTTGGTCTCGGCCCAGGAGGCCGACCTCTTTCGAGGCCTGTTCGGGGACGATCCCCCGGCCATCGAGGCCTTGGTGAATGGGGTGGACACCGATTTCTTCGCCCCGGATCCGTTGCGCCCGTCGCCCTATCCCCCCGGCGAGCGCGCCGTGGTGTTCACCGGCGCCATGGACTATTGGCCCAACGTCGACGCGGTGGTCTGGTTCGCCCGGGAGATCTGGCCGCGGATATGCGCGGCCTGTCCCGAATGCCGCTTCCACATCCTGGGGGGACGCCCCACCGAGACCGTCCGCGCCCTGGTGGATGCGCGGATCCGCGTACAGGGGGCGGTGCCCGACATGCGTCCCTGGCTGCAAGGGGCGGCCGTCGTGGTGGCGCCCATGCGCATCGCCCGGGGCATCCAGAACAAGGTATTGGAGGGCATGGCCATGGCCCGTCCGGTGGTGACCACCGCCAAGGGGCTGGAGGGCATCGCCGCCCGCCCCCGACGCGAGATCCTGGTGGCCGACAGCGCCGACGGCTTTGCCGCGGCCGTGCTGGAGGCCCTGGGGGAAGGCGGCGAGGCCCTGGGCCGGAGGGCGCGGGAATACGTCTGCCGGCAGCATACCTGGGAGGCCAACCTGGCGGCCCTGGGGCGGTTCCTCCAGCGGTGAAGGTTGCGCGGCGACACAGACCGGGGCGTCAGCCGCCTATCCCGCGTGGGGACGATTCAACTCCTGCCAGCGGTTGACCACCTTGCAGAACAGCTCGGCGGTCCGCTGCGCATCGTAGATGGCGGAGTGGGCCTCGCGGTTGTCCCAGGGGATGCCGGCCAGTTCGGCGGCCTTGGCCAGGACCGTGTGGCCATAGGCCAGGGCCGCCAGGGTGACGGTGTCGAGGGTGCTGAAGGGGTGGAAGGGGTTGCGCTTGAAGGCGGTGCGCTTCACGGCGGCATTGATGAAGGAGAGGTCGAAGGCCGCATTGTGTCCCACCAGGACGGCGCGGTGGCAACCGCTCTCCTTGAGGGCCTTGCGGATGGGATTGAAGACCCGGCGCAGGGCCTCGGCCTCGGGCAGGGCGCCGCGGAAGGGGTGGTCGGGGTCGATACCGTTGAAGGCCAGGGCCTTGGGGTCGATACGGGCGCCGGGAAAGGCCTGGACGTGGCAGGCGAGGGTCTCCGCGGGATGGATGCGACGCTCCGGATCCATGCGCAGGGTGATGGCGGCGATCTCCAACAGGGCGTCGGTGTGTGGGTCGAAGCCGCCCGTCTCCACGTCCACCACCACGGGCATGAAGCCACGGAAGCGATCCTTCATCAGCGGGCTATAGTGGATTGCATCGTTCATCCCGGAGAGCATAGGGCATCCGCGGGCCTATGGCATCCCCCCGGTCGAGGAAATGGCAGGGCTCCGTCATCTAACCGCCCCTCTGCCAGTGGCCTTCCCTGAAAAACGCCGTGAATACCTCCCTGTAGGCTTGACTGCGGCATCCCTGCCGCAGACATTTTCAGGGAAGGCCTCTGGCGCGGTTTTCAATGACTTGAGTGGTTGGATGACGTGGTCCTGGAGGAAATGGTTTCTCGCTGTCCCGGGGTCTTGCTATAGTGAAACTCCTCAAATTTTCATGGCGCCGGTCGCCACAGGTATCAGATCTTTCCCCTGACGGAGAGCAAAGGTGTCGGAAACGGTCCCGGTAGGCGGTCCTATCCCCATGCAAACGAACCCTTCGCAACGGCCGGGCCCCTCGGCGGTACGCGCCCTGGCCGCCTTCGTGCTCCTTGGCCTCCTCGCCGCCTGCGCCTCCATTCCCGACGACGAGCGCGACCCGCGCGACCCCTGGGAGTCGTACAACCGGGTCATGTACCAGTTCAACAGCGACTTCGACAAGACCTTCTGGAAGCCGGTGGCGGAGGGTTATCAGTTCATCATGCCCGACCCCCTGGACCGCGGGGTGACCAATTTCTTCAACAACCTGCGCGATTTCACCTCGGCGGCGAACAACGTCCTGCAATTCAAGATGTCCCATGCGGTGAGCGACCTGGGGCGTGTCCTGGTGAACTCCACCCTGGGCCTGCTGGGCTTCATCGACGTGGCCTCGAACCTGGACCTGCCTTCCTACAAGGAGGACTTCGGTCAGACCCTGGGGGCCTGGGGGATCGGCCCGGGCCCCTATTTCGTCATCCCCATCCTCGGGCCGAGCAGTGTGCGTGACGGCCTCGGCCTGATCCCCGACTGGTACACTCAGCCGGTGGCCTATATCGACGACGTGAAGACGCGCTGGGCCCTCAGCCTCACCTACGCGGTGGACAAGCGCGCCGATCTCCTCGGGGCCAGCCGGGTGATGGAGGAGGCCGCCCTGGACCCCTATACCTTCACCCGTGACGCCTATCTGCAACGGCGTCGCAACCTGGTCTACGACGGCAATCCGCCCATGTCGGAAGAGGATGACTATCTCGACGACGAATGAACCGCTGGAACCCGTCGCCGTCCCTGCGTTCGAGGACAACTATATCTGGTGGCTAGCGGGCGGCGACGGTCGGGTGACGGTGGTGGATCCGGGCGAGGCGGGGGCCTTGCTCGACCGCCTGCGGGCCAGGTCGGCGGACCTGGCGGCCATCCTGGTGACCCATCACCATGGGGATCACACCGGGGGCATCGAGGAATTGGCGGAGGCCTTTCCCGGCTGCGAGGTCATCGCCCCCCGGGATCCCCGTATCCCCGGCGTCACCCGGCCGGTGGGGGAGGGCGATCGCGTCGATACGGCGGGGAGGGCCTGGACCGTATGGGCGGTGCCCGGCCATACCCGCACCCACATCGCCTTCCTGGGCGGGGGCCTGTTGCTCTGTGGCGACACCCTGTTTGCCGGTGGTTGCGGGCGGGTGTTCGACGGCACCTTCGGGCAACTCGCGGGTTCGTTGCGCAGGATCGCCGCCCTGCCGGGTACCACCCGGGTATACTGCGCCCACGAGTACACCCTGGACAACCTGGGGTTCGCGGCCTGGGTGGAGCCGGGCAATCCGGCCATCGCCAGGCGGCGGACGGAGGTGGCGGCCCTGCGCGCCCGGGGACTGCCTTCGGTACCCTCCACCCTGGCCACGGAACGGGCCACCAACCCCTTCCTGCGCACCGGGGAACCGGCGGTGTTATCTGCCGCCGAGGCCTGGGCCGGGCATCCCCTTGGGGGTGCCGATGCGGTGTTCAGGGCCCTTCGCGAATGGAAGGACCGGGACTACGACTGAGGTTTCCCGACGAGAGCGGCTGGAGCCGCTCTCACGGGTGGATTCAGGCGTTGCGGCTTTCCATCATGCGTTCGACGATGGGGGTCAGGATCAGCTCCATGGCGAAGCCCATCTTGCCGCCCGGCACCACGATGCTGTTGCGTCTGGACATGAACGAGTCCGGAATCATGTTCAGCAGGAAGGGGAAGTCGGTATCGAACTTCTTGGGATCCTCGAAGCGGATGATGACGAAGCTCTCGTCCGGGGTGGGGATGTCACGGGCGATGAAGGGATTGGAGGTGTCCACCGTGGGCACGCGCTGGAAGTTGATATCGGTGCGCGAGAACTGCGGGGTGATGTAATTGATGTAGTCGGGCATACGCCGGAGGATGGTATCGACGATGGCCTCGGCCGAGTACCCACGTTCGGCGTTGTCGCGATGGATCTTCTGGATCCATTCCAGGTTGACGATGGGCACCACGCCGATGAGCAGGTCCACGTATTTGGCGACGTCGTGTTGCTCGGTCTTCACGCCGCCATGGAGGCCTTCATAGAACAGCAGGTCGGTCCCCTCGGGAATATCCTCCCAGGGGGTGAACTGGCCGGGGTGCAACTGGGTGCCGAGGCGCTCGTTGTGCTGGACCGCCTCGTCCTCGGAGTGGATGTAATAGCGTTTCTTGCCGCTTCCCGTCTCGCCATAGACGCGGAACAGTTCTTCGAGCTTGTCGAACAGGTTGGCCTCGGGGCCGAAATGGCTCAGATTCTTGCCCTGCTCGGCGGCCTTGTTCACCATTTCACGCATCTCCGCGCGGTCGTAGCGATGAAAGCTGTCGCCTTCCACCACCACGGCGTTGACCTTGTCGCGATAGAAGATGTGTTCGAAGGCGCGCTTGACCGTGGTGGTGCCGGCTCCGGAGGAGCCGGTGACGGCGACGACGGGGTGTTTTCTGGACATGGGGCTCTCCCTTATCGTGAACAACTGAACCCGCAGCCATGGGGCCGGAAGGTGCCGTGTGAGCCATCCGACCGCAATCGGCCCGCGGCATCCTTGTCCGTCGACGACTCGACCCCAATTGGCGAGGACGATGCATTCTAACACGAGGAGGAGTCCTGTGTGTGGTGTGCGGAAGTGCCGTTATACCCGTCCCACGTGAATTTTTCGTTTTTCGAGGGTGTTCCTCGTGCCTCTGGGCAAGGCGCGGAAGCGAGTCATCGCAGGGACTATGGCGAGCAATCGCTCCACCGCCCAGGGGTGCGAGGGGTGGTCGCAGTAGCGAAATATTCACGTGGGACGGGTATCTTATTCACGCCTCATCCGCCCGCAGTGCTCAGGGAAGTGATGCGCGCCCGGCGCTTTGCCCATCCTCCCGGCTTGGACCATCCAGCCCGCCAGACGACCGTTCTATGCCGATATGATAGCCATGATCCTGGCCGCCGGGCGCGGTGAACGCATGCGCCCTCTCACCGACCACACCCCCAAGCCCCTCCTGCCCGTGGCAGGGCGGCCCCTTATCGTCCACCATCTCGAGGCCCTGGCGCGTTCAGGGGTGCGGGAGGTGGTGATCAACCACGCCTGGCTGGGTGAGCGTATCGAAGCCGCCCTGGGGGACGGTGGCCGCTGGGGACTGCGACTCCACTATTCGCCCGAAGGGCAGGCCCTGGAGACAGGCGGGGGTATATTCAATGCCCTGCCCTTGTTGGGCGACGGCCCTTTTCTGGTGATCAACGGCGATGTCTGGACGGATCTGGACTATCGCTCTCTGCGCCATCCATTGCCGGGGCTGGCCCATCTGGTCCTGGTGCCCAACCCGGACCATCACCCCGGGGGCGACTTTTTCCTGGATCCTGCCGGGCGGATAACCAACCACCCCGCCGGGCGTCTGACCTTCTCCGGTATCGGGGTCTATCGACCCGAACTCTTCGCGGGCTGCGAACCTGGGGCCTTTCCCCTGGCCCCGCTGCTCCGACAGGCAGCCGCGGCGGGGCAGGTCACGGGCACCCGTTTCCAGGGCCGCTGGATGGATGTAGGGACTCCGGAGCGGCTGGCCGCCGTGGAGCGGTGGTTGTTGACTGGAGACGGCCCTGCCCGATAGGGGATCTGGTCCCGCTCCCCTTGCGAGGGGCGAGGGTGGGTTCCAATTCCCTCAGAGGCCTCCATCCGGTCCACGCCGGGCAGCCGCTGGAGAGGGTGGCCAGACTTCGTGGGCGACCTCCCTGGAGCCCACCAGTGCACCCCATACCCTGTGATGGTCTCCCCAGAAGGCGCGGTCCTTCCTGGAGTGGGGCGGGATCAGGGATGACTCTGGTGGCGAGTTGGGCCTCGTGGTCAGTTCGGTATCCGGGTGCTCGTTCTATGGCGTATCGGAGAATACTCCATAATGATAAGCGCCTTCGATCACACCGCTGGTGTAATATCCACTCAGACCCCTGAAGCCCCCCTTGGCGAAGTACACCCGCAAATCAGGGTTCTCTTTCAAGGACTTTCTGACATTTTCCACCAATTGCTCATCGGCATTCTTCACCAGGACACCGGAAAAGCCCGCCGTCAAAGGAAAGATGTCATTTCCGCTGTCCCCGCAAAACACGACGTCCTCCTTTCTGGATCCGAATTCCTCCGCCACGTATTCCAAGGCGGTCTGTTTGGTGGCGCTTGCCGGTAGGAAATCGAGCAGGCCCTTGCCATCCTGAGAATCGAAACTGTATACGATGACCTCGTCGAACCTTCCCTTGATCCGCTCATCCACCGCCCTCAGCACCTCATCTCTCTTCTCGTGGACGACATAATAGCTCTGCTTGAATCGGTTCAAATGCTCGCTCTCCTGTTCACGTATCCCATCGATTCCCGCAACCGCATCTTTTATTGCCTTCACGTTCCAGCGTGGACTTGCGTGCTCGACATGAGTAATCCACCCTTCGTCCAACTTCCACACGCCGTTTTCATATCTTCTTATGGAAGTCCCCACATCGCCACATAGCACATCGGGATATCTGATGCCGAATTTCCTTATCGCCTGTTCCGTCAGATTCAGGTTTCGCCCGGTTACGTAGACCACCAGGACATGATGTTGCAGTGTCAGCTCATTGAACAGGTCGATGGCCTGGCTGTCGGCTTTCCAGCGGCCATTCGGCAACAATGTCCGGTCCAAATCGGTGGCCAATATCTTCATCTCAGTTCTCCGAGGGCTTGTCCAGGAAGATCACTGCTCAGTCCCCCCCCGGCAAGATTTCCATTGCCCGCCGGAAGAAGGTCCGGGCTAGCGGTACGACATCGACTCGTCGATGCCATTATGATCCCTGTGCGTGATGCTGAAGCTGAGATCCCTCAGGTCGGCATGCAGGGTGGCTCGGCAACCTTGATGTGCCCATGTCAGGTGCAGGATGTGGTCCTCCGCATCATGAACCTCCAACCTGCCGCGGAAGGCAGACGAGTTGTTGCGCAAGCGCATGATCTGAATCTGGTCGCGTACGACGATTCGTGTAAGTCCTTGCTCGACATCGCCGTGGCTGAGTGTGGTGCGATTGATCTCTTTATGCCCTGCAGTGCCACCGTGGTCCGCCGCTGCATAATCGTTTTTTCCGGCAAAGAGATCGAGATACCATACCTGCGGAATGCCCGGCATAAACATCTGGATGGCTCGGGCCAGGCGCAACTTGCGCTCGTCTTCGCCCAACGCACTGAAAAATGTCGCATTGACCTGGTAATAGGATATCTTTCTCCCGTCCGGGCCATACAGGTCTTTTACCCTGCCGCCCCTCTCCAGTATTCTGTCGACGATGGCATCGATCTCTTCGTCGCTCAACAATCCTTCTCTGGAGGCGCCATCCACGTCTTTCCCTTTCAGGTCGAGCACCGGAATACCGTCATGGCAACCAAGCATATTGATGGTCTTGATGTGTTTTTCCGTCAGCTCCCCGATCCAATGCAGGAGATGCCTGCTGGTACCACGGTCCAGCGCATCTATCACCAGGCCAGGAAAGAAAAAATCGTAGATGGGAAACCCTTCGGCGGCCACTTCCTCATACAGTCCACTGCCGTATTCGGAATGAATTTCGGGGAGCAGGATCAGGCCGTGCCTCGCCGCCATCCGTTTCAGCCTGTTCAGATAGTCCCAGGTCCCGGGTTTGTTGAAAAAATTTCTCATGCCGGGTTGCTTGTGCAGGTAGGCAAAGGCATCGAGCCTGACCAGCTTGGCTCCGTATCCGCGCAGCTTTTTCAAGGTCTCGTCGTAGAATTCCCATACCTTTTCCGATTGCGCGTTCAAATCCATTTGCCCCAGATATTGGCGTTTTCGCTCGATGACCGCAACGACGCTCTCCCTGTACTGGGCGAACTCCCCCAGGTCCAAAGCGCCGATATCCATACCGGCCTCTATGGCCTCGTTCACGATCGTGGTGATCGCCTCGGCCTGCTTCCGCTCGATGCCCTCGATTGCCAGCAGGTCTTCGGGGACGAGTTCCCGATAGCTCACCTCCTGATAGAAGGTATTCCAGTAGGGACGCTCGGATCCGTCGGGAAAACGGACCTTGAGGATCGGGAGGCCGGGTTTGCGCATAAAGAGTTTCTTTAGATGCTCCTCTCTCGGGATCACATACCCATCGGCGCCCATCTCGCCCTCGGCACGCCAAAAGTCGTTCCAGTCGATGAAGAAATCCTTGTATTGCGAGGCGTCTCCATGCTTCAGCATATCCTGAAACTGCGGTGAGCCCACGGAAAGGTGATTCAGGACGAGATCGCACTTCAGCATGATGCCGAGATCATGTATTTCCTTCAGATCTCTCCTGGAAACGAGTTCTTCATTGAGGTCGTAGTCGATGATGGAAAAGCCGCGGTCCAGGTCGCTGTGAAAACACGTCGGAAGGATGTAGAACAGGGAGAAGGTGCCTTCGACCTCCGGTCTCTTCAATAAATCCACCGTATCGGCAAGGTGGTGCCCGATGCTGTCAGGATAGGCGTTGAACATGACCCCTTGTGGTAGCTGATCAAGCATCGAATCGACTTTGGTATTCATGGCAGTCTCTCTAGTCATTGCACGATAACCTTGCGCCCGGACAAGCGATTGATCGATCGGCACCGGACACTGGGTCTGAGGCCGGGTGGTGCCCTGTGGCGGTGATTTAAGTGGAAAGCAAAAATGTCTGTGCGTTTATGTGCCTTCCTACGGGAGAGCGCTGCGCGCGGGCCGTTCCAGCCGCGATGACTCCGCACGCAGTGGCCGCGCCGGACTGCGGCTGAGGCCGTTCCTGTGTCACTGCCCATAGGGAGAATGCCGTGGGCTATAGAGTGAATGATCGCCTGGAAAGCCTTGAGCCGCCAGTCCGCGGAAACGATCCAGCACCGTCCTGTATACTACCAAATTGGCGCTGTGGAATTGTCGTACTTTGCGGAGGGAGAACGAATGCCGAACCAGAACAGACCCGGGCTCTACATTGCGATGATCAGTGTGCATGGCCTGATCCGCGGTCGTGACATGGAACTGGGCCGGGACGCCGATACCGGTGGCCAGACCAAGTACGTGGTGGAACTCGCCCGGGCCCTGGCGCGCCAGCCCGGTGTGGCCGGGGTGGATCTGTTCACCCGTTTGGTGTCGGCCCCCGAAGCGGATGCGGACTATGGCGAACGGATCGAAGGGCTGGGGGATGGGGCGCGCATAGTGCGCATCGTCGCCGGCCCCGTGGAGGAGTATCTGCCGAAAGAGGCGCTGTGGGATCATCTGGACAGCTTCGTCGATAACATGCAGGCGTTCATCCGCGAGGCCGGCCGGGTGCCCGACATCATCCACAGTCACTACGCGGATGCCGGCTACGTGGGTAGCCGCCTGGCCCATCTCCTCGGTGTCCCCTTGGTGCATACCGGCCACTCCCTGGGACGGGTGAAGCGCCGCCGCCTGCTGGCCAGTGGCCTCTCCTCGGGCGAGATCGAGGAACGCTACAACATGTCCCGGCGCATCGAGGCCGAAGAGTTGACCCTGGCCAGCGCGGAACGGGTCATCACCAGCACCCACCAGGAGATCGAGGAACAGTACGAACTCTACGACCACTACCAGCCCGACAAGATGCGCGTGATCCCACCCGGTACGGACCTGGAGTTGTTCCACCCTCCTCGGGGCGACGAGTGGGAGAGCCCCGCCGGCGAGGAGATCCGCCGTTTTCTGCGCGAGCCGGACAAGCCTCTGATCCTGGAACTGGCGCGTCCCGATCCACGCAAGAACATCGTGGCCCTGGTGGATGCCTACGGTGGATCGGGTCGGTTGCAGGAAATGGCCAATCTGGCGGTCGTGGCCGGCTACCGCGAGGACATCCGCGACCAGGACGAGGGCGCGCGGGAAGTGCTGACGGACCTACTCATGGCCATCGATTACCATGACCTGTACGGCAAGGTGGCCTATCCGAAGCAATTCGGCATCGCCGATGTGCCGGTGATCTACCGCATTGCGGCCCTGTCCGGCGGCCTGTTCGTCAATCCGGCCCTGACCGAGCCGTTCGGCCTGACCCTCATCGAGGCGGCCGCCAGTGGCGTGCCCATCGTCGCCACCGAGGACGGCGGGCCGCGTGACATCATCGGTAACTGTGACAACGGCGTATTGATCGATCCGCTGGGCAGCGAGGCCATCGCCGAGGCCCTGTTGGAGCTGCTGGGGAATCGGCGGCAATGGCTGCGCATGGCGGACAACGGACTGAAGGGGGTGCGCAGGCACTACGCCTGGGAGGCCCACGCCGAGCGCTATCTGAGCGTGGTCCGGTCGGTGTTGGAGAAGACCGAGGTGGTGAAGCCGGTCCCGCTGCGGCGGCGTCCCATGCTCTACCACGATCGGGCCATCTTCACCGACCTGGACCAGAATCTGCTGGAGGATCCGGCGGTGTTGCCGCGCTTTGTGGAGAGGATGCGGGCAAACCGCAAGTGCGCGACATTCGGCATCGCCACCGGGAGGCGCCTGGACTCCGCCTTCAAGGCCATTCGCAGGCTCCGTATTCCCGAACCGGATGTGCTGATCACCAGTGGCGGGACCGCCATCCACTATGCACCGGACCTGACCGAGGACACCTTCTGGACGCGTCACATCGATCATCGCTGGACGCCCCACGAGGTGCGCCGGGTACTGGCCGGCCTGCCGGGGTTGGAATTGCAGCCGAAGCAGGAGCAGAGCCGGTTCAAGATCAGCTACTATCTCGATCCCCGCATCGCCCCCGGCATGGGGGAGATCAACCGCCTCCTCCATCAGGAGGACCTGGCGGTGAACGCCATCGCTTCCTTTGGGCAGTACTTGGACATTCTTCCGATCCGCGCCTCGAAGGGCCTGGCCCTGCGCTACGTGGCCGACCGCTGGGACATTCCCTTGGAACACATCCTGGTCGCGGGGGGCTCGGGGGCCGATGAGGACATGATGCGCGGCAACACCCTGGGTGTGGTGGTGGCCAACCGCCATGGAGAGGAGCTGTCGCATCTCGGAGACGGCACGCGGATCTACTATGCACAGCAGGCCCATGCATTGGGTATCCTGGAGGCCATCGATCACTACAGATTCTTCGATAGCTGCGACGTCCCGGCGGAGCGGGAATGACTCGATCCGTTGCCTGTGGATCTTCGGCGGGCGGATTCGGGCGCCGAAGATCCCCGTACGCCGCCGATGAGGCCGATTTCCGCCGGCCCTGCCCTGCAGAGCGGGTTACGGACGACGGGTTGGCCCCCCATCGGCGATTTCTTCGGTCGATCAGAGATCTATATCCGGCGGCAGGTTGCGGCCGTGGAAGATCTCCGCCATCTCCCGGCGCAGCAGTCTCCGGATGCGGTCCCGTTCCGCCTCGGGCAGGTCGGCGGCGTCGATGGCGAAGAGGTAGTCGTCCAGGTGGAACGCCTTGCGCCGCATCTTGGTGTGAAACAGGTTCTCCTGATAGACGTTCACGTCCACCATCTGGAATTCGCGGCGGGTCTGCTCGGTCAGGTAGTTCTGGATCGAGGTGATGTCGTGGTCGATGAAGTGCTTTCTCCCCTCGGTGTCGCGGGTGCATCCGCGCACCCGGTAGTCGAGGGTCACGATGTCCGACTCCAGGGAGTGGATCAGGTAGCTCAGGGCCTTGAGGGGTGAGATCTCGCCACAGGTGACCACATCGATATCGGTGCGGAAGGTGGCGATGCCGTTGTGAGGGTGGCGTTCGGGATAGGTGTGTACGGCGATGTGGCTCTTGTCGAGGTGGGCGACGACCTCCGCCGGCAGGGGGCCCGGGCCTCCGGCGGTGACCTGTCCGGAGGTGCCCATGGGCTCCTCGGCGACCAGCATGGTGACGCTCGCCCCCTGGGGATCGTAGTCCTGGCGGGCGACGTTGAGCACCTCCGCGCCGATGATCTCGGTGACCTGGTGCAGGATGTGCGTGAGCCGTTCGCTGTCGTAGGTCTCGTCGATGTAACGGATATAGGCCGCCTGCTGCTCCGCCGAACCCGCATAGCAGACGTCGTAGGCATTGAAGGACAGGGCCTTGGTGAGGTTGTTGAAGCCATACAGCTTGAGCTTCCGGGGCTGGGGCATGGGGGCTGGGCCTGTCAATCTTCGACGATCTCGAAATCGTGGGTGATCTCGGCGGTGGCGCCGAGCATGATGGAGGCCGAGCAATATTTCTCGGCGCTCAGCTCGATAGCACGTGCCACATAGCGCGGGTTCAGATTCCGCCCCCGGAGCACGAAATGGGCATGGATCCGGGTGAACACCTTGGGGTCTTCGGTGGCCCGTTCCGCCTCCAGCTCCAGGGTGCAGCCGGTGACCTCCTGGTGGGACTTGGCGAGGATCATGAGCACGTCGAATTCGGTGCAGCCTCCCATCCCCAGGAGCAGCATCTCCATGGGGCGCACCCCCAAGTTGCGGCCGCCGTGTTCCGGCGGACCGTCCATCACCAGCGCGTGGCCGCTCGGCGACTCGCCCACCATGGTATAACCATCCAACCATTTGACCGTTGCTTTCATCGGGTAGAGTTTCCTAAAGAATGAGGACATCTGAACGATAGGGGACGAGGGTGCATCACCCTGTTGCCGTTCTCGTGGACGTGGCCCTGGACACAACCAGGGCACGTAACGGCGCACGCACCGGAGGCACTGTCAATACGGCCTCTCACCGACTCTGCTCCTTCGGTGGGGCAGCCCTGGACCCGGGGGGGGGGCGGATCGACAGGCCCCGCCTCCTGACCTAGAATCCGGCCAGGACGCGCCTGTTCGAGGATGATCGGAAGCCATCATGCACATTGCCATACCGCCAAAGGAACCGGGTTGGTTGCAGCCCTTTCTTTCCCAGTGTCATCGCCGGCACTACGCCAAGAACAGCGAGGTCGTCCACCAGGGTGACCCCGCCGACAGCCTATATTACCTCATGGAGGGTTCCGTGAGTGTGTGCATGGAGGATGCGGACGGGCGCGAACTGATCCTCTGCTATCTCAACCAGGGCGAGTTCGTTGGCGAGATGGGCCTGTTCATGCCCGAGCCACGGCGTTCCGTCAAGGTACGTACACGCACGGCGTGCCAGGTGGCCGAAATCAGCTACCGCCGCCTCAAACAGGCCTTCGAGCAGGAACTCGCCGCCTACGCCAAGGACATCCTCTATGCCATCGGCCGTCAGCTCACCCAGCGCCTGCAGAACACCAGCAACAAGGTGGGGCACCTGGCCTTTCTGGACGTGACCGGACGCATCGCCGGTACCCTGATCGATCTGTGCGAACAGCCCGACGCCATGACCCACCCCGATGGGATGCAGATCCGCATCACCCGTCAGGAGATCGGCCGCATCGTCGGTTGTTCGCGGGAGATGGCCGGGCGGGTGCTCAAGAACCTGGAGGATCAAGGCCTGATCCGGGTCAAGGGCAAGACCATCGTGGTGTTGGGGGTACGCTGACCGCGGGGATCGCGGCATGGGGCGCTCAACCCCCGGGTGCGAACAGGGCGGCCAACTGCCTGCCCGGGTCCGGGGCGCGCATGAAGGCCTCGCCCACCAGAAAGGCGTGGACCCCCGCGGTCCGCATCCGCTGCACGTCGGCCCGGGTGAGGATGCCGCTCTCGGTGACCAGGATGCGCCCGGCCGGCACCTGCGGCTGCAAGGCCAGGGTGGTATCCAGACTCACCTCGAAGCTGCGCAGGTCGCGGTTGTTTATCCCCAGCAGCCGCCCGGGGACCCCCAAGGCGCGTTCCAGTTCGCCGCCGTCGTGCACCTCCATGAGCACGTCCATGCCCAGCTCCAGGGCCAGGGCGTTGAGATCCCTCATCAGCGTGTCGTCCAGGCAGGCGGCGATGAGCAGGATGCAGTCCGCACCCAGGGCCCGCGCCTCGTAGACCTGGTAGGGATCGATGATGAATTCCTTGCGCAACACGGGCAGGGCGCAGGCGTTGCGCGCCTGTTGCAGAAAGGTGTCGTCGCCCTGGAAGAAGTCCCGGTCGGTGAGTACCGAGAGGCAGGCCGCACCGCCGCGGGCATAGCTCGCGGCGATCCAGGCCGGATCGAAGTCCTCGCGCAGGACGCCTTTGCTGGGCGAGGCCCGCTTGATCTCGGCGATGACCCCGGCCTTGCCGGCGGCAATGCGCTTGTCCAGGCTCTCCGCGAACCCGCGGGGGGCGTCGGCGGCTTGGGCCCGGCGACGTTGTTCGGCCAGCGGGAGCCTGGCCCGGCGTTCGCCGATCTCCTCGCGCTTGCGCGCGAGGATGCGTTCGAGGATGTCGGGCAGGGCGCTCATGGGGCCAACTCCCGGGTCAGCCCGGCCAGGGCCTGCAGGCGTTTCAGGGCCTCGCCCGAGGCGATGGCGGCGCGCGCCGCCTCCACGCCGGCGGCGAGGTCCGGGGCGCGTCCGGCGGCATAGATGGCCGCCCCGCCGTTGAGGGTGACGATGTCCCGCGCCGGGCCGGGACGGTCCGAGAGGGCCTCGCGGATCTTCTCCAGAGAGGCGTCGGGGCCGTCCACGCGAATCGCCTCCAGGGAGGCGGGCTCCATGCCGAATTGCTCGGGCCGGATCCGGTAGCGGGTGATCCCGCCATCCCGCAACTCGGCCACCTCGGTCTCGGCGCCGATGCCGATCTCGTCCAGGCCGTCGCGCGAATGCACCACCAGGACATGCGCGCTGCCCAGGCGCTGGAGCACCTCCGCCAGGGGCTCCAGGAGTGCCGGGCTGAACACCCCGAGCAACTGGTTGGGCACCCCGGCGGGATTGGTGAGGGGGCCGAGGATGTTGAACAGGGTGCGCACCCCCATCTCCCGGCGCGGGCCGATGGTATGTTTCATGGCGCCATGATGGGCCGGGGCAAACATGAACCCGACTCCGAGCCGCCGGACGCATTCGGCCACCTGCTCCGGACCGAGGTCCAGGCGTACCCCCGCCGCCTCCAGGACATCGGCGCTGCCCGAACGGCTCGACACCGAGCGGTTGCCGTGCTTGGCCACGTGACAGCCGGCCGCGGCGGCGACGAAGACACTCGCCGTGGAGACGTTGAAGGTCCCGGCCGAATCACCGCCCGTGCCCACGATGTCCACCGCATGGGGCAGGCCCGAGATGTCGACCCCGGTGGCCAGCTCGCGCATCACCGTGGCGGCGGCGGCGATCTCCGGGACCGTTTCGCCCTTCATGCGCAACCCCACCAGAAATCCACCGATCTGCGCGGAGGTGGCCTGGCCGGTCATGATCTGCCGCATGACCGTGGTCATCGCTTCGGAGCCCAGGTCGCGGCGGTCGATCACCTGGGTGATGGCTTGTTGAATGTTCATGTTGGGTCTCCGTCTGTTGTCTCCTGAGCCGCGCATTCGGCCCCATGGGCCGCCGGCTGTCCAGTCCCGGTCAGGAGGATCTGAGATCGAGGGGTTCAAAACTAACTTGATCTATGCTTTACTTTTTTATTTGTCGTTTCAAGGGTCCCGCAGACTCATGGCCCTCATCGTCCAGAAATACGGTGGCACCTCGGTGGGCTCGGTGGAGCGTATCCAGAGCGTCGCACGTAAGGTCAAGACCGTGCATGACAGCGGCGGTCAGGTGGTCGTGGTGGTCTCCGCCATGTCCGGAGAGACCAACCGCCTGATCGGCCTCGCTCACGCCATCCAGCCGCGTCCCACCCCGCGGGAGCTGGACGTGCTCCTGTCCACCGGCGAGCAGGTCACCATCGCCCTGCTCACCATGGCCCTGGAGGAGACCGGCTGCCCCGCGCGTTCCTACACCGGTGGCCAGGTCCATATCCTCACCGACAGCGCCCACAACAAGGCGCGTATCCGCGACATCGACGGCGCCCGGGTGCGGGCCGATCTCGACGCGGGACGGGTGGTGGTGGTGGCTGGATTCCAGGGCGTGGACGCCGAAGGCAACATCACCACCCTCGGCCGCGGCGGCTCCGATACCACGGCGGTGGCCATGGCCGCCGCCCTCCAGGCCGACGAGTGTCAGATCTACACCGACGTGGACGGCGTCTATACCACGGATCCACGGATCGAACCGCGGGCCCGACGCCTCGACCGCATCACCTTCGAGGAGATGTTGGAGATGGCCAGCCTGGGCTCCAAGGTGCTCCAGATCCGGGCGGTGGAATTCGCCGGCAAGTACAACGTGCCTCTGCGCGTGTTGTCCAGTTTCGAAGAGGGGCCGGGCACCCTCATCACCTTCGAGGAAGACGCAATGGAACAGGCCAGGATCTCCGGGATCGCCTTCAACCGTGACGAGGCCAAACTCACCATTCGTGGCGTGCCCGATCAACCCGGTGTCGCCCATAAGATCGTCGGCCCGGTGGCGGACGCCAACATCGAGGTGGACATGATCGTGCAGAACATCGCCGCCGACACCACCACGGACTTCACCTTTACCGTGAATCGCTCCGACTATCCGCATGCCCTGGAGATCCTCCGGCGTACCGCCGATGAATTGGGTGCGCGCGAGGTCCTGGGCGACGACGGGATCGTCAAGATATCGCTGGTGGGCGTGGGGATGCGTTCTCACTCGGGGATCGCCAGCCGCATGTTCGCCGCCCTGGCCGCCGAGGGCATCAATATCCAGATGATCTCCACCTCGGAGATCAAGATATCGGTGGTGGTGGCGGAGAAGTATCTCGAGTTGGGTGTTCGAGCCTTACACGAGGCCTTCAGCCTTGCAGCATAGGAATGAAAGAAGCGAAACTGGATCCAATTTCGTCCCATGCGGTCAAAGCACTTGATACAATCATACGGTTCGTCATATCTGTATGGCGGCGCTTGGTTGGCGGAGAGCGTCTCGAAGGCGGTCCCCCAGATCGGACAAAGACTTAAATAGATCAGGGAGAAAATCCAAATGTTGATTCTTACCCGCAGAGTGGGAGAAACCTTGATGATCGGTGACGATGTCACCGTGACCGTCCTGGGTGTCAAGGGGAACCAGGTGCGCATCGGGGTCAATGCCCCGCGCGACATCAGCGTGCATCGCGAAGAGATCTACGAGCGCATCAAGCGCGAGGAGGCGGAAAAGGCCGCGAGTGCGGGCGACGTGACCCAGGAAGCCGACTGAGGCCTTGCGGGGCTGGTCAATCTTATCGGGCGGGCTGTATAATCCTGCCCGTTTTTCCTTATGTGGCCTGTGCGGCAGGGAGGCCCCGGCACACCGACCCGAAAGGGTGGAGTACAGGGAGGTACGGAATAACGCGCGACCTGCGCAGCAGGGGAGCGCCGACCCGCCGGCTTGGCCGAAGCCGGTGCCGGTGAATCAGTTTTTATCTGGAGAGATGGCCGAGTGGCTGAAGGCGCTCCCCTGCTAAGGGAGTATGGGTTAAAAGCCCATCGAGGGTTCGAATCCCTCTCTCTCCGCCATATCCTCTATGCCGCCAGCGGCGCCCCAGTCCCCTGGAGGGGAGAATGAAAGGGGCGGTTGCCTTTGCGCGGGAGAAAAACCCCCGCACCCCTGGGCGGCGTGGCGATTGCTCGCCATAGTCCCCGTTATCACCCGCTTCCGTGCCTTGCCCAGGGGCGCGGGGAACAGCCTCGAAGAACGAACAATTCACATGCGACGGACTTAGTGTTCGTCAAAAAAACTCGCCTTGGGTTTTTCTGCCGTCGGCAGGGGAAGAGGCGATCTCCCCCTTCCTCCCATTTTCCCATCACCGGTCGCGGTAGAAAAAGGCCGGGGCCCAGGACCACGTCATCCAACCACTCAAGTCATTGAAAACCGCGCCAGTGGCCTTCCCTGAAAATGTCTGCGGCAGGGATGCCGCAGTCAAGCCTACAGGGAGGTATTCACGGCGTTTTTCAGGGAAGGCCACTGGCAGAGGGGCGGTTAGATGACGGAGCCCTGGGCCGGGGCCGTCCTGACCCGGACCCGATCCGAGCGAAAACCTCGTCTTCGTTCAGACACTGAGTGTCAGTCCCACGCGAATATATCCATCCTTCGGTCCGTACACGGCACTTCCCTGTGCCACTGCGGCGAGTCTCTCACGCCTTGCCCATGAAGTGCCGGGGCCGGATGCCCAAGGCGGTGAGGAGGGCGAAATAGGTGGCGCCGCCCGCGAGGATGAGCCCGAGGAGGCGACCGACGCGGGCGATGCCGGATTGGGCCAGCCAGTGGTCGAGGTGGCCGCTGCCGAAGTAGAGGAGCAGGCCCATCCCGAGGCAGGCCGTGAGGGTGCGCAAGGTGAGGGACGGCCAGCCGGAGGCGGGTCGGTAGACGCCGGCGCGGCGAAGGGCACGCCACAGCAGCAGGGCGTTGACGGAGGCGGAGAGGCTGGTGGCGAGGGCGAGGCCGGCGTGGCCCAAGGGCCACATGAGGATGAGGTTGCCCAGCATGTTGACCCCCATGGCGACGACCGCGATGCGCACCGGGGTGCGGGTGTCCTGGCGGGCATAGAACCCGGGGGCGAGGACCTTGACGGCCATGAAGCCGGTGAGGCCCAGGGCGTAGGCCTGGAGGCTGCGGGTAGCCATGGCGGTATCGTGGGCGTCGAAGCTGTGGGAGTAGAACAGGGTGGCCATCATCGGGCCGGCGAGGAGGACGAGGCCGAGGGCGGCCGGGAGGCCGAGCAGCAAGACCCAGCGCAGGGCCCAGTCGAGGGTATGGGAGAAGGCCTCGGCGTCGGCCCGGGCATGGCGTCTGGAGAGCCCCGGGAGGATGACGGTGCCGAGGGCGACGCCGAGGATGCCGAGGGGGAACTCCATCAGGCGGTCCGAATAGTACAACCAGGAGATGCTCCCGGCGGCGAGAAAGGAGGCGATGAGGGTGTCCAGGAGGAGATTGATCTGGCCCACGGAGACCCCGAGCAGGGAAGGCCCCATGAGCCGGAGGATGCGCCGGACCCCCGGGTCTCCCCAGCCCCAGCGCGGCCGGGGCAGGAGGCCGATGCGGCCCAGAAAGGGCAGTTGCAGGGACAGCTGGGCGAGACCGGCGATGAGCACCCCCCAGGCCAGGGCGGTGATGGGCCGCTCCATCCGCGGCGCCAACCAGAGGGCCGCGGCGATGAGGCAGACATTGAGCAATACCGGGGTGAAGGCCGGTACGCCGAAACGATCATGGGCGTTGAGGATGCCCCCGGCGAAGGCGGTGAGGGCGATCAGAAACAGATAGGGAAAGGTGATGCGCAGCATGTCCGCCGCGAGGTGGAACTGTTCCGGGGCGCCGCTGAAGCCCGGCGCGAACAGCAACACCACCCCCGGCGCGGCGGCCATCCCCAGGGCGGTGACCCCCAGGGTGGCCGAGGCGAGACTGCCGGCCACGTCGTCCACGAAGCGCTTGAGCGCGTCCGGGCGGCGTTCCTTGTACTCGGAGAGCACCGGCACGAAGGCCAGGGAGAAGGCCCCTTCGGCGAACAGGCGGCGCATGAAATTGGGGATCTTGAAGGCCACGAAGAAGGCATCGGTGCCGGCGTCGGCGCCAAACACCCGGGCCAGCACCAGGTCGCGGACGAAGCCGAGGATGCGTGAGGCCAGGGTGTTGCCGCCGACGGTGGTGAGGGAACGGAGCAGGGAGGGCAGGGGGGTCTCCTCGGGGTTCGGTCCGGGGGCGGGGAGCATAGCACGACCGCCCTGGGATCGCCGGGCTGCCGCCGCCTTGTTGCCCCCGCACGGCGCGAAGGCACATGAGGCGAGGTGCCGGTGGCACCAAAAGGACGGAAATCTTCCCGCATGACGGGTATATTCAGGGGCGATGCCCACGAAGACCTGTCAGCCCGGGAGTCGGCCCTTGTTCGTCCTGTTCAACTTCTTCCTCGATCTCTGCCTGTTGCGCACCCGCCCCCAGGACCTGCCCGCCTCGCCGGTCCTGCTGCGTTTGCTCGTGATCCTGGCGGTGCTGGTCAATCTGACGTTGGTGGGTGGTCGTGGCGGTCTCTGGGCTGCGCTGGGCGAGTCGCTCGCGGAGGTGGCCCTGATGCTGGCGGTGCTCTATGTGGCCCTCGATCGTTACGGCCATCCGGGGCGTTTCACGCAGACGGCCAGCGCCCTGCTCGGCACCGGGGTGGTCATGGGGCTGATCGCCCTGCCCCTGAGCGGGCTGGGCGGCGGCCTCGCGGCCCTGGCCCTGCTGGCGCTGTTGGCATGGAATATCCTGGTGATGGGCCACATCCTTCGTCATGCCTTCGACATCGGCCTCGCCCTCGCCAATTTCGCCGCCCTGGGCTACACCTTCTTCTCCTACAGCCTCCTGTCCATCCTCTTTCCCGCGGGGGCCTGACATGCACATCCACATCCTCGGGATCTGCGGCACCTTCATGGGCGGGATCGCCCGCCTGGCGCGGGAACTCGGTCACCGGGTCACGGGCTCGGACGCCGGGGTATACCCTCCCATGAGCGATCAACTGCGCGATGCCGGCATCGAGGTGTGGGAGGGCTACGATCCCGGACATCTGCGCCCGGCCCCGGAGCGGGTGCTGGTGGGCAATGCCCTGTCCCGCGGCAATCCGGCGGTGGAGTACCTGCTGGACCAGGGCCTGCCCTACACCTCGGGACCGCAGTGGTTGAGCGAACAGGTGCTTCAGGGGCGCTGGGTGCTGGCGGTGGCGGGCACCCATGGCAAGACCACCACCAGCGCCCTGTTGGCCTGGATCCTGGAACAGGCGGGCCGGGCGCCCGGTTTTCTCATCGGCGGTGTGCCCCTGGGCCTGGGGGCGTCGGCCCGCTTGGGCGGGGGGCGCTGTTTCGTGGTGGAGGCCGACGAGTACGACACCGCCTTCTTCGACAAGCGTTCCAAGTTCGTCCACTACCGCCCCCGGACCCTGCTGTTGAACAACCTGGAGATGGATCACGCCGACATCTTCAGCGACCTGGGCGAGATCCAGCGCCAGTTCCACCATCTGGTGCGGACCGTACCCGGCAGCGGGCGGATCTTCCGTCCGGCGGGCGACGCGGCCCTGGAGGAGGTCCTGGCCATGGGCTGCTGGACCCCGGTGGAGACCCTCTCCCTGGGGGCGGGCGGGGACTGGCGGGCGCATCCTTTGCGGGCCGATGGCGGGGCCTTCGAGGTCTTCCACGGGGGACGGCGGCTGGGCGAGGTGCGCTGGTCCCTGAGCGGTCGCCACAACCTCGCCAACGGCCTCGCCGCCTTGGCCGCGGCGCATCATGCGGGGGTGGCCCCGAGCGAGGCCCTGGCCGCCCTGGCGGCCTTTCCCGGGGTCAAACGGCGCATGGAGCTGCGCGGCGAGGTGGGGGGGGTCGCGGTGTACGACGACTTCGCCCATCACCCCACGGCCATCTCCACCACCCTGGAGGGCGCCCGGGCGCAGATGGCGGGCGGGCGGTTGCTGGCGGTGCTGGAGCCGCGTTCCAACAGTATGCGCATGGGCCTCAACCGTGAGCGCCTGGCCGAGGCCCTGGCACCCGCCGACCGGGTGTGGATGTACGCCCCCCCCGATCTGGCCTGGGACGCGGGGGCCGCGCTCGCCCCCCTGGGCGAGGCCGCCCGGGTGGTGGGCGAGGTGGGGGCCATCGTGGCGCAGGTGGCGGCCGAGGCGCGCCCGGGCGACCGGGTGGTGGTGATGAGCAACGGCGGCTTCGAGGGGATCCATGGGCGCCTGTTGGAGGCCCTGGCGTGAGCGCCGGACCCATCGCCCTGGCCATCACCGGCGCCTCCGGGGCGCAATACGGCCTGCGCCTGCTGGAGTGCCTGCTCGATGCCGGGCGCGAGGTCTATCTGATGATCTCCCAGGCCGGGCGGGTGGTCCTGAGCATGGAGACGGACCTGGAGCCGCCGGCCCATCCCCAGGCCGCCGAGGCCTGGTTCCGGGCGCGGCACGCCCAGGCCCCGGGGCGCCTGCATCTGTTCGGTCCGCGCCAGTGGAACGCCCCGGTGGCCTCGGGCTCGAATCCACCCCAGGCCATGGTGGTCTGTCCCTGTACCACCGGCACCCTGGGCGCCCTGGCCGCCGGCCTCTCCAGCGATCTGATCGAACGCGCCGGGGACGTCATGCTCAAGGAGCGCCGGCCCTTGATCCTGGTGGTGCGGGAGACGCCCTTGTCGGAGATCCACCTGGAGAACATGCTCCGCCTCGCGCGCATGGGGGCCCTGATCCTGCCCGCCAACCCCGGCTTCTACTTCCGCCCCCGCTCGGTGGACGATCTGGTGGACTTCATGGTGGCGCGGGTGTTGGATCATCTGGGGATCGCGCACCGGCTGGTGCCGCGCTGGGGCGGCGGCCCGGAATTGGACTGACTCACGGGCCTCCCCGGGGCGGCACCTAGGCGCGGGGCAGGGCTCCGTCATCTAACCGCCCCTCTGCCAGTGGCCTTCCCTGAAAAACGCCGTGAATACCTCCCTGTAGGCTTGACTGCGGCATCCCTGCCGCAGACATTTTCAGGGAAGGCCACTGGCGCGGTTTTCAATGACTTGAGTGGTTGGATGACGTGGTCCTGAGGCGCGGGGTGAAAAAAAACAAATCCCCCGCCCGACGGGTATACTTGGCGGTTTTGCATCGTCCGGCGGGCGTCATTCCCATGCAGCATTCAGAGAATACTCACTATCGGGTCGAACCCGGGGGGCGCCTGCGCGGTTGTCTGCGCGTCCCGGGCGACAAGTCCATCTCCCACCGGGCGGCGATGCTCGGCGCCCTGGCCGAGGGCGACACCGAGGTGACAGGGTTCCTGGAGGGGGCCGACAGCCTGGCCACCCTGGCCGCCCTGCGCGCCCTGGGCGTGGAGATGGAGGGGCCGGAACAGGGCCGGCTGCTGATCCACGGGGTCGGGCTGCACGGCCTGAAGGCCCCGGCCGGGGCCTTGGACCTGGGCAATTCCGGGACCTCCATGCGCCTCCTCTGCGGCCTGCTCGCGGGGCAGGGCTTCGAGGTGGTACTGACCGGCGACGCCTCCCTCTCGCGCCGCCCCATGCGTCGGGTGACCGAACCCCTGGCGCGGATGGGGGCGCGCATCGAGACCACCGCCGAGGGCACCGCGCCCCTGCGTATCCACCCCGCCGGGGACCTCCACGGCATCCACTACGAGCTGCCGGTGGCCAGCGCCCAGGTCAAATCGGCCGTCCTGCTGGCCGGGCTCTACGCCCGGGGCGAGACCTGCGTGAGCGAGCCGGCGCCCACCCGCGATCACAGCGAGCGCATGCTCGAAGGCCTGGGCTACCCGCTGCGGCGGGACGGCGCCCGGGTCTGCCTGGAGGGGGGAGGCCGCCTCCGCGGCACTCGCATCGACGTGCCCGCGGACATCTCCTCCGCGGCCTTCTTCATGGTGGGGGCCAGCATCGCCCCGGGTTCCGAGATCCTGTTGCGCCATGTGGGCATGAACCCCACCCGTACCGGCGTGGTGGAGATCCTCCGCGCCATGGGCGCCGACATCCAGGTGTTGAACCCGCGGCGGGCGGGCGGCGAGCCGGTGGCCGACCTCCAGGTCCGCCATGCCCCCCTGCACGGCATCGAGATCCCGGAACGCCTGGTCCCCCTGGCCATCGACGAGTTCCCGGTCCTGTTCGTGGCGGCGGCCTGCGCCGAGGGTGAGACCCTGTTGACCGGCGCGGGGGAACTGCGGGTGAAGGAGAGCGACCGTATCCAGGTCATGGCCGACGGACTCCGGGCCCTGGGGATCGAGGCCCGGCCGCGCGAGGACGGCATCCGTATCCGGGGCGGGCGTTTCAGCGGCGGCGCGGTGGACAGTCACGGCGACCATCGCGTGGCCATGGCCTTCGCCATGGCCGGCCTGGTCGCCGAGGGCCCCGTCCGCATCTCCGATTGTGCCCATGTGGACACCTCTTTCCCCGGGTTTCCGGAACTCGCGCGCGAGGCCGGTCTCGACATCCGCCGGGAGGGCGCCTGAGGTGGTCCCGGTGATCGCCATCGACGGCCCCAGCGGTTCGGGCAAGGGCACCATCGCCAAGCTCGTCGCCCAGCGCCTGGGCTGGCACTATCTGGATTCCGGCGCCCTCTATCGCGCCCTGGGCCTGGCGGTGGACCGGCACGGCATCGATCCCGCCGATCCCGCGGCCGTGGCCGACCTCGCCCGGCGTCTCGACCTGCGTTTCGACGGCGAGCGCATCTGGCTGGATGGCGAGGATGTGAGCGCGGCGATTCGCAGCGAGGCGGCCGGCAATCAGGCCTCGCGGGTGGCCGCGATTCCCGAGGTGCGCGCGGCCCTGTTGCAATGGCAGCGCGACTACGCCCGCCCACCGGGGTTGGTGGCCGACGGGCGCGACATGGGCAGCGTCGTCTTTCCCCGGGCACCACTCCGGATCTTTCTCGACGCCAGCCCTGAAGAACGCGCCCAGCGGCGATATAACCAGTTGAAAGAAAAAGGAATGGATGTTAGCCTGCCCGCGCTTGCTGAAGAGATCCGGGAACGCGATGCGCGTGATCGTGGGCGTGCCGCCGCCCCCCTGGTGGCGGCGCCGGGGGCGTTCGTGCTGGATTCCACGGGGCTGTCCATCGACCAGGTCCTTGCCAGGGTGCTGGCGTGGGTCGGTGCCGCCCTGCCCGGATCCCTTCCGCAGTGAGGCCTCTCGGCCGTGCTCCCGTGGCCGGGGGCCTGAACCCGGGGTCGGTCACGACCCGACCCCGTCCTTGCAACTCAACCTAACTGACCAGCGCATACGGATTCCCTGGGGCGCCTGTCGGGATACTCGATCAAATGACTGAAAATTTTGCAGAACTCCTCGAAGAAAGCCTTTCCGCCACCCAGCTCAAGCCGGGTTCCATCGTCGTCGGCACGGTGGTGGCCATCAATGACGACTCGGTGATCGTCAACGCCGGTCTCAAGTCGGAGGGGGTGATCCCCCGCAACCAGTTCATCGGTCCCGACGGCAACCTGGAGGTCCAGGTGGGCGACCAGGTGGAGGTGGCGGTGGAGGCCGTGGAGGACGGCTTCGGCGCGACCCGCCTGTCCCGCGAGAAGGCCAAGCGCGCCCAGGCCTGGGAACGCCTGGAGAAGGCCTTCGAGGACGAGGAGATCGTCAAGGGCATGCTCACCGGCAAGGTCAAGGGCGGCTTCACCGTGGACCTCGGCGAGATCCGCGCCTTCCTGCCCGGCTCCCTGGTGGACGTGCGCCCGGTGCGCGATACCGCCTATCTGGAAGGCAAGGAGTTGGAATTCAAGGTCATCAAGCTGGATCAGAAGCGCAACAACGTGGTGGTCTCCCGGCGCGCCGTGGTGGAACAGGAATACAGCGAAGAGCGGGAGAAGCTCCTCGAGAATCTCCAGGAAGGCGCGGAGTTCCCCGGCGTGGTCAAGAACCTCACCGACTACGGCGCCTTCGTGGATCTGGGTGGTATCGACGGCCTGCTGCACATCACCGACATGGCCTGGCGGCGGGTCAAGCACCCTTCCGAGGTGGTCTCCATCGGTGACGAGATCCGTGTGAAGGTGCTCAAGTTCGACCGCGAGCGTCAGCGTGTCTCCCTCGGCCTCAAGCAGCTCGGGGACGATCCCTGGATCAACATCTCGCGGCGTTATCCCGAGGGCACCCGGGTCTGGGGCAAGGTCACCAACATCGCCGACTACGGCTGCTTCGTCGAGATCGAGGAGGGGGTCGAAGGCCTGGTGCACGTCTCCGAGATGGACTGGACCAACAAGAACATCCATCCCTCAAAGGTGGTCCAGGTGGGCGACGAAGTGGAGGTCATGGTCCTCGACATCGATGAGGACCGCCGCCGTATCTCCCTGGGCATGAAGCAGTGCCAGCCCAACCCCTGGGAGGAGTTTGCCCAGAATCACGACAAGGGCGATCATGTCACCGGCCGGATCAAGTCCATCACCGACTTCGGCGTGTTCATCGGCCTCGAAGGCGGCATCGACGGCCTGGTGCATCTCTCTGACCTGTCCTGGGACGACACCGGCGAGGACGCCATCCGCCGCTTCAAGAAGGGCGACGAACTGGAGACCGTGGTGCTCTCGGTGGACCCCGAACGCGAGCGCATCTCCCTGGGCGTGAAGCAACTGGACAAGGATCCCTTCTCCAGCTTTGTCGCCCTCAACCCCAAGGGCAGCGTGGTCAAGGGCGTGGTCCGCGAGGTGGACGCCCGGGGCGCCACGGTGGACCTGGGCGAGGGTGTCGAGGGTTACCTGCGGGCCTCCGAGATCTCCCGCGACCGGGTGGCGGATGCCCGTAGCGTGCTCAAACCCGGCGATCCCGTGGAGGCGAAATTCATGGGGGTCGATCGCAAGAACCGCACCATCTCCCTGTCCATCAAACAGAAGGATGCCGACGAGGAGGCCGCCGCGATCAAGGGCTATAGTCGCGAGTCCTCAGCAGGTACCGCCACCCTGGGTGACATCCTCAAGGAGCAGATGAAGGCCTCCGCGGCCGACGACTGATCTCCAGGGCAAAACGGATCAGTCTTTTCTGCGCGGTGGAGAGGTGCCACCCTCTGCGAGGGTGATGAGCCGTCGAAGATGGAGGAAACCGGAAATCGCCCTCTCGGGTTTCCGGGTCGAAGAAGGCATTCCTGGCGTTTTTCGGCATCTCCTTGGGGGGCGGGGCCAGAAGGATTCGGGCCCTGCCCAATCGGACTTTGGAGCAGGAGCTGCACGCATGACCAAATCGGAACTGATCGAGGTGCTGGCCCAGGCCCAGGGCCAGTTGGCCTACCGCGACGTGGAGCTGGCCGTAAAATACATGCTCGAACACATGAGCCAGGCGTTGGCCACGGGCGAGCGCATAGAGATCCGTGGCTTTGGCAGCTTCTCGTTGCACTACCGTCCACCACGGGTGGGTCGCAATCCCAAGACGGGCGAGGCCGTGGAGTTGTCGGGGAAGTACGTCCCCCATTTCAAACCAGGCAAGGAACTGCGGGAGCGGGTCAACGACGCCTATCAGCGCTCCCTGCTGTCGCAGGAAGTGCATGGCAGGGATAAGGCACATGAAGAGGTGGCCAGGGAGTCGGCCTGAACCGGGTCCGGGATCGATGAAGAAGCGCCTTTCCGGGCGCTTTTTTTTCGTGCGCCAGGCATGGCGCTATTCCCCGAGCTGCGGTGGCGAGGGGATGACTTGGGGGTGGAAGTCCCCTGCCGGCCCGGCAGGGGGAACGGTGGGCCCAACGGGAAGGATGCCCACTGCGAGGTGGGATCCGCAGGAAGCCGAAGGCAGGGCACTGGCCAATCGCCGGGAGCGGGTTTGCGCAGGCGCGGGTCTGGCCGCGAAGGGGTGGCCCCCAGGGATGGGGCGAATGGCAGGCCGCGCATACGCGGACCCTGGTGGAAGAGGGGCACGAGCCACAGGAACCAGACGCGGCACACGTGCCGGTCTGATCGCCGGGGGCGGGTGTCGCTGCTCGACAGCGTGGACGACTTCCATGTATCTCGTGCGCCGTCGGATGCGGCACGGGACCCCACGCCCACTGGTGTGAGAGGACGGCGGGAGCAACCCCGCCGTTTACTCGATCACAGGGGCGCCACGCTATCTGTTGGCGATGGCCTCCAACTGCTTGGCCGGGATCACTTGGCCGTCCAGGGCGGCATCCTTGGCGGAACGGCCGAAGGCCACGGTCATGAGGGTGGAGTAGTAGACCACGGGCATCTTGAACTTGGTGCCGTAGGTCTCGTTGATCTGGTCCTGATAGACCTCCACGTTCATCTGACACACCGGGCAGGGGGTGACGATCATGTCGGCGCCGTTGTCGTAGGCGGCTTCGATGATGCCCTTGATCATCTCCTGAGACTTCTCCGGCTCGGAGAAGGCCAGGGCGCCGCCACAGCACTGCACCTTCTTCTCATAGGCGGGGATGGACTCGGCCCCCAGGGTGTCCACCAGCTTGTCCAGGTACATGGGGTTCTCGTAGGACTCGCCGTGGATGCCGAAGGGGCGGTTGGTCTGACAGCCCACGTAGCCGGCGATGCGGATGCCCTCCAGGGGCTTCTTGACCTTCTCGCCGATCTCGTCGTAGCCGATGTCCTCCACCAAGACCTCGCACATGTGCTTGATGGGGGTCTCGTTCTTGAGCTTGAGGCCGGCCTCGGCCAGGGCCTGATTGGCCTCGGCGAACAGGGACTCGTCCTCCTCCAGGCGCTCGGAGGTCTCCCGGGTGGCGAGCCAGCAGGCGGCGCAGGTGGCCACGATCTCCTGACCGGCGTTGTGTTGCTCGGACAGGGCGATGTTGCGCGCCGACAGGGCCAGGCGCGGCAACTCGCCGCCGCCGGCGTAGCCGATGGAGGCGGAACAGCAGTTCCAGTCGGGAATGTCGTTGAGCTGGATGTCCAACTCCTCGCACATGGCCTTTACCGAGCGCAGGTAGTTGGACGAGGACGCCCCCTTCTGGGAGGAACATCCGGGATAGAAGGAATATTCTCGCTTTGCCATCTGTGCCTCCTCAGCCGGCGTTCTGCTTGATACGGGCGTCTTCCAGTTCCTGCGCCTTGCGGATCATCTTGTGAAAGCCGTCCAGGTCCTTGACGGCGTGTCCGCCGACGACCTCCATGGGGTTCATGCGCTTGGTGCGCAGCATCCCCAGGCCGATGGCCTGTTGTTTCATGGCCACCTTGATGCCTTCACCGAAGCCGTTCATGAAGTACAGGGACAGGCCCAGCTTGAGTTCGTTGACCCGGCCCTTCTTGACCAGGTTGTCCCAGAACAACTGGGCGAACTTGGCGGTGGGCTGGTTCTTGGGGGCCAGCCCCAGGCGCTTCGCATAGGTGGCGAGGCCGTGCATGATGTGGGTGATGGGCAGGCCGCGCGGGCAGCGCACGATGCAGTTGTAGCAGGAGGTGCACATCCACATGGAGTCGGAGGTCAGCACCTCTTCGCGCTTGCCGGCGCGGATCATCATGAAGATCTCCTGCGGGGGATGCGCCCAGTGCTTGCCCAGGGGGCAGGAACCCGAGCAGACGCCGCACTGCATGCACATCTTGACCCACTCGCCCTCTTCGACGTTGGCCTCCACTTCCTGCAGGAAGCGGGTGCGGTACTGCTCGATCATCTGTTGGTTGAGTTCGCTCATTGGCCGTCTCCCTTAGAACTTGAACGGGCTCATGCCGATCTCGTCCACGGTCTTGGCCATGTCGTTGATCAGCTGAGGCGCGCGCTTGGTGTCGGTGATGGCGACCTCGTAGACGGCCACCCGCTCGGTCTCCAGGTTGAGCTGCTGGAGGGTGTCGCCCACCTTGGAGAGGCGCTCGTGGGCCATGGCCGAGCCGCGCACGAAGTGGCACTGATAGTCGTCGTCCTTGCGGCAACCCATGAGGACCACGCCGTCGTAGCCCGAGTTGAGGGAGTCGGTGATCCAGGACAGGCTCACCGAGCCCAGGCAGCGAACCGGGACGACACGCGACCAGGGGCTGATCTCCTCGCCCGCCATGGCGGCCATGTCCAGGGCCGGGTAGGCGTCGTTCTCGCAGGCCAGGACCAGGATGCGCGGCTTCTCGGAGTATTCGTCCGGGACGTCCACGGCCTTGATCTGCTGGCCCACCGTGTCGATGGAGTAGTTGGCGAAGGAGATGACCCGCACCGGGCAGGCGCCCATGCAGGTGCCGCAACGCCGGCAACGGGCCTCGTTGAACTGGGGATAACGCTCCTCGTCCTCGTTGATGGCGCCGAACGGGCACTCCACCGTGCAGCGCTTGCACTGGGTGCAGCCCTCCTTGCGGAAGCGCGGGAAGCTGAGGTCGCCAGCGCGGGGATGCACGGCCTGTCCCCAGGCGGCGTGGACCGTGGCCTGAATGGCCTTCATGGCGGCCCCGGCGGCGTCGTCGCGGGCCTGGGCGCTGTCCATGGGACGGCGGCAGGGGCCGGCGGCGTAGATGCCGGTGCGGCGGGTCTCGTAGGGGAAGCAGATGAAGTGGGAGTCCACGAACCCGTGCCTCAGATGGGGCAGGTCGGTGCCCTGGCGGTAGTCCAGGTTGAGGATGGACTCCACGGAGACGCTCACCTGGGGCGTGGCCTCTTCGCCGGCGGTCTCACCGCCTTCCTCTTCCTCGTCCTCGGCCTCCAAGGGTGCCGCGTAGGGATCGGGGCCGGTGTTGGGCACCTGGCCGGTGGCCAGCACCACCAGGTCACAGGTCATCTCGGTGTCCTCGTTCAGGATCAGGTCCTTGAACTTCACCCGCAGTTCGCCGTCCGCGCTCACCACCTCGGAGACCTCCCCCTTCGAGAAGGTGACCTCCTTGCGTTGGGCGGCGCGGTAGAAGTCCTCGCCGGGGGCGCCCGGAGTGCGCAGGTCGGTGAACAGCACGGTGGTGTCGCAGCCGGGGTTCTGCTGCTTGAAGTACATGGCCTGCTTGATGGAGGTGGTGCAGCAGAAGCCGGAGCAGTAGGGCAGGTGGCCCTCCTTGTCACTGCGCTGGCCGGCGCATTGGACGAAGGCCACGGCCTGCACCTCCTTGCCGTCGGAGGGGCGCTTGATGGGGCCGCCGTCGGCCTCCCTGGCGAGGCGTTCGAGTTCGAGGTTGGTGACCACGTCGGGGGTCTTGCCATAGGCGAACTCAGGCAGGTTGTTGGCGTCGTAGGGCTTGAACCCGGAGGCCTGGATGATGGCTCCGAAGCTGCCGTTGAGGGTCTCGCCCGACTCGCGGGCGATCTCGACGGAGAAACGTCCGGGGGCGCCGGAACTCTGCGCCACCCGGGCATTGGTATAGACGGTGATGCGCTCGTTGGACATCACCCGGGAGACGAGATCGGCCACCTGGGTGTCCTGGGGGTCCACATAGGGCGAGCGGGTGGGCACGCGCCTGTAGACCTGGGCCATGTGTCCGCCCAGTTGGGCGGCCTTCTCCACGATGGTGGCGTTGTAGCCGGCCTCGGCCACCTCCAGGGCGGCCTGCATGCCGGTGACGCCACCGCCCACCACCAGGATGTGCTTGTTGAGTTCTTGTTCCCCGGAGGGTTCGGGGATCTCCATGAAGCGCACCTCGGCACAGCCCATGCGCACGTAGTCGTCCGCCTTCTCCTGGGTGGTCTCGCGGTTCTCCTCGGTGTCGGGACGGCTCCAGATCACCCCCTCGCGGAGGTTGGCCCGGGACAGGGCGACGCGGGGGAAGTTGAAGGCCTCCACCTTGGCGCGGCGCGAGCAGGCCGCGATCATGACGTGGTTGACGCCCTCGTTGTCGATGTCGTCCTGGATCATCTGCACGCCTTCGGCGCTGCACAGCATGGGGTGCTGGCGGCAGAGATTCATCTTGCCCTCGCGCAGGGCGATCTGTTCCAGTTGGTCGGTATCCAGGCGTTCGCCGATACCGCAGCCGGTGCAGATGTATCCGCCGAATTTCTTGTCGTCTGCCACTGTATCAAGCCTCCTGACCTGCGACTCGGTTGACCACCTGGACGGCCTTGAGGGCCGCTCCGGTGGCATGCTGCACCGCGCGATTCACGTCCAGGGCGTCGGACGCCACGCCGGCGGCGAAGATGGCGCCGTTCTCGGGCGCGGGCTCGATGAAGCCCTCCTCGTTGAGGGCCAGCTTCACTGGGAACTGGTCCGAGGGGACCGACGGCTGCATGCCGATGGCCAGTACCACCAGGTCGTGCTCATTGGCGTAGCGGTGATAGCCCTCGGTGTCCACCCCGTGGAGCACCGGGTTGCCGTTGGCCTTGTTCTCCTCGATCTTGGCCACCTTGGACTTTATGAACCGGGCCCGGGTGGTCTCCCGGACCTTGGCGTAGAAGTCCTCGAAGCGGTCGATGGCACGAATGTCGATGTAGTAGACGCTGATGTCGGCGTCGTCGCCCCAGGCGTCGGCCACATAGGTGGTCTGCTTGAGGGTGGCCATGCAGCAGATGCGCGAGCAGTGCAGCAGGTGATTGTGATCGCGGGAGCCGGCGCACTGGATGAAGGCCACGTTGCGGGCCTCCTTGCCGTCGGAGGGGCGGATCAGCCGGCCGCCGGTGGGCCCGCTGGGGTCCGCCATGCGTTCGAATTCCACGCTGGTGATGACGTTGGCGATGCGGTCGTAGCCATAGGGCTGGATGCGGTTGGCGTCATAGGGCTGCCAGCCGGTGGCCCAGATCACGGCGCCCACGTTGAGGGTGAGATCCTCGCCCGAGTCGTCCAGGTCGATGGCGTCGTATTTGCAGGCGGCCTTGGCCTTTTCGGCGTCCTCGCTGCCGATGATCCGCGGGTCCAGGACATAGCGCAGGGGGTGGGCCATGCGATGGGGCAGGTAGGCGCCCTTGCGCTTGGACAGTCCATAGTTGAATTCGTCGTCGAATTCGCTGCTCACGGCCCGCTCGCAGTCGCCGCAGGCGGTGCAGTTCTCCTTCACATAGCGCGGGGAGATGTGCACGCCCACCCGGTAGTTGCCGGGCTCCCCCTCCACGGAGGTGACTTCGGCCAGGGTCAGGATGCGCAGGGCAGGGTTCATCTTGGCCCGGCGCTGGTTGATCTCCAACCCACAGGTGGGAAAGCAGAGCTTGGGAAAATATTTGTAGAGCTGGGAGACGCGGCCGCCCAGGTAGGGGCGTTTTTCCAACAGCACGACCTGCTTTCCGGTCTCGGCGGCCTCCAGGGCAGCGGTCATCCCGCTGATCCCGCCGCCGACCACCAGAATGGTCTCGTTGGTTGCGATCACTTCCGTCATGGACTGTCCTCCGTCGTACCGGAATGGGTCTGGGTCTACCTGTGCAAACCTGACCGGACTGATGAGTTTTTGCGAGTTTTCCGAGTCTTAGACCGGAAATATCAGGGGATGGTAATCTACTCCCCTTGCCCGCCCGCCGCCAGCGTGGACGGATCGAAATTTCCGATACGCGGATAGAGTTCCATTATTTGGGAATCCGCGCCGAGGGGTTATGCTGGCGATCCTCGCCCCTCGACCCGGGGGGGCGTGCGCCCCGCGGCGCGGCGTCTTTAAGCTTGGAGTGGCCTCGGTGCAGCAGATCAAGACCGAAGAATATTATATCCGCGAAGAGCCCTACTACGAGCCCGTGGGTGACGAGATCGAGATCTTCGAGGCCGCCTACGGCAACGGTCTACCCCTGTTGCTCAAGGGCCCCACGGGTTGCGGCAAGACCCGTTTCATGGAGCACATGGCCTGGCGCCTGCAACGCCCCCTCATCACCGTCTCCTGTCACGACGATCTCACCGCCTCGGACCTGGTGGGGCGCTTTCTGGTGAAGGGCGGTGAGACCCTGTGGGTGGACGGCCCCCTGGCGCGGGCCGTGCGGGTCGGGGGGATCTGCTATCTGGACGAGGTGGTGGAGGCGCGCAAAGACACCACAGTGGTGATCCATCCCCTGGCCGACGACCGCCGGGTGCTGCCGGTGGAAAAATTGGGGGAACTGCTCGAGGCCGGCCCCGAATTCTGTCTGGTGATGTCCTACAACCCGGGGTATCAGAGCGTGCTCAAGGACCTCAAGCAGAGCACCCGGCAGCGCTTCGTGGCCCTGGAGTTCGACTATCCAGAGGCCGCCCTGGAGCGGCGCATCCTGGAGACGGAGACGGGTATCGACGCGGAACGGGCGCGCCAGTTGGTGAAATTCGCCCACATGACCCGGAATCTCAAGGGTCAGGGCCTGGACGAGGGCGCCTCCACACGCCTCCTGGTCCATGCGGCCAAGCTGATGGCCTCGGGGGTGACGCCGGTGGCGGCCTGCCGCTCCGCCATCGCCCAGGCCCTGAGCGACGATCCGGATATGCTGGCGGCGGTCAACGAGTTGAGCGCCTCCCTGTTCTGATTGGGCGGGCGGCCCCGGCGGCAGGTGGCCTGGCCGGTCTCGTGCCTGGATGATCCTGGCCAGCTGGTCAGGCCGTAGGGCGGGAAAGCGGCAGCGCATCCCGCCGTTTGCGGCGGATCGAATCCGTAGGGCGGGAAAGCGGCAGCGCATCCCGCCGTTTGCAGTGGACCGAGTCCGTAGATCATTCCTGATCCATGTCCCGTATATCGGGGCTCGCCGTCCAATTCCGCGGATAGATGCCCTTCCTGACATATTTATGAAAGCTGGAGTATGGCCAGTCCACAACCTGATCGACGTGCCCATGCTTCAAAGGGTTGTAGTGGATATAGTCGGCATGGCGTTCGAAATCCCGCTCGTCACGGATGACGTGTTCCCAGAAGCGCCGCTGCCAGATCCCGCGTTCTCCTTTCGCAACGCGCCGCGCCGAGAGCCGTTCATCCCGGGGGATCCGCGCCGAGAAACGCGATTTGATATCGTGCCAGCGGGTGGAGAAGTCCGCATCGTCAGGTGGTAGTGTCCAGATGCAGTGCAGGTGGTCGGGCAGGATCACGATCGCATCGATGGTAAAAGGTCTCCGCTGACGTGCATCGGAGAATACGGTGCGCAGGTCATCGATATGATCGACCAACAGTGGGCGTCGCCGTTCGAGCAGCGCCACGGTGAAGAAAAAGGTACCACCGGGAACAAGAGCACGGATGTATCTGGGCATGTGGATACTCTACCTCAAACGGCGGGATGCGCTATCGCTTTCCCGCCCTACGAATTACCCTCTCGATGGAGCCACGTTCTCAACCCCGCGCAGATCTGTTCGACAACGCATGAATCTGCCTCACATGGGTTTCCCCCTTTATCCCAGCATTTCTAGGCCGGGAAAGCGATAGCGCATCCCGCCTTTGCGGCGAATCGTCACCCTGTAGTCTTAATCCCCTGGTTATCGGGTCTCAGACCCCGTAGACCCCGTAGGGCGGGAAAGCGACAGCGCATCCCGCCTTCGCGGTGAATCGTCACCCTATAGTCTTAATCCCCTGGTTATCGGGTCTCAGGTTTGGTCACGCACCTTCAAAACTCACGATGAATTCCAGCGTCTTAATCCCCTGGTTATCGGGTCTCAGGTTTGGTCAGGACGGAAAACCCATATTAGTGTACTCGGGTCTTAATCCCCTGGTTATCGGGTCTCAGGTTTGGTCAGCGCTACAGCGTGCGGGCCTGTCTGTCACATTCGAGTCTTAATCCCCTGGTTATCGGGTCTCAGGTTTGGTCCGGCCAGATCACGCGGATTGTGCAGCGGATCTGGCCGTCTTAATCCCCTGGTTATCGGGTCTCAGGTTTGGTCGTACGGCGAAAGGATGAAGGCGTGAACATCATAGAGTCTTAATCCCCTGGTTATCGGGTCTCAGGTTTGGTCCAAACTCGCGGTCCGCGCCCTCCTTAGCCAGCCGTCTTAATCCCCTGGTTATCGGGTCTCAGGTTTGGTCAGAAGTTACGGTCTCTTTGGATGAAGAGACCACCGTCTTAATCCCCTGGTTATCGGGTCTCAGGTTTGGTCACGTGAAGAATGTGAACCGCGTTATGCATCGCGGTCTTAATCCCCTGGTTATCGGGTCTCAGGTTTGGTCGAAAGGCAATAAAACTAACCCTTTAACTAGGGTCTTAATCCCCTGGTTATCGGGTCTCAGGTTTGGTCCTTCCGGTGTTCTGCGACTAGGGGGGCGAAATGAGTCTTAATCCCCTGGTTATCGGGTCTCAGGTTTGGTCGATCAATGATCCGCAGATACTGCAAAGACTGCCAAGGTCTTAATCCCCTGGTTATCGGGTCTCAGGTTTGGTCGTAGAAAAATGCTATTTGTCAGATACTATAGAGGTCTTAATCCCCTGGTTATCGGGTCTCAGGTTTGGTCCGCAAAGACTACCGTGGGTAGTATACTCTCTACTTGTCTTAATCCCCTGGTTATCGGGTCTCAGGTTTGGTCGGCACTCATCACCATTAACCACCTTGAAACATGGGGTCTTAATCCCCTGGTTATCGGGTCTCAGGTTTGGTCGCGCGTCCGCGCTAAGCGCGGATCTACCTGGAGGTCTTAATCCCCTGGTTATCGGGTCTCAGGTTTGGTCAGAGGCCCAGGAAGAGGTCCAGGAAGAGGTCCAGTCTTAATCCCCTGGTTATCGGGTCTCAGGTTTGGTCAAGGAAGCGCTCTAGCTTCCTTTCCGCCGCAATGTCTTAATCCCCTGGTTATCGGGTCTCAGGTTTGGTCGCGATCAGACACGAAGCCGCCATGAATGCAGGTCTTAATCCCCTGGTTATCGGGTCTCAGGTTTGGTCGAAATCCGAAGTGAAATTCTACCAGGGCGCGCGTCTTAATCCCCTGGTTATCGGGTCTCAGGTTTGGTCAGATCCCGACGGGATCTTTGAGGATGAGCACACCAGTCTTAATCCCCTGGTTATCGGGTCTCAGGTTTGGTCATAACCCATAAAGAAATCCGCAAAGACTGCCAAGTCTTAATCCCCTGGTTATCGGGTCTCAGGTTTGGTCGGTGCACCACATGACCGGATGGAAGCGTATGACAGTCTTAATCCCCTGGTTATCGGGTCTCAGGTTTGGTCAGCCAGAAAGTCAAGAAGGTGTACTGCCAGGAGGTGTCTTAATCCCCTGGTTATCGGGTCTCAGGTTTGGTCATCGGCATCCTGCCGATGGCATCAACAAAAGAGGGGTCTTAATCCCCTGGTTATCGGGTCTCAGGTTTGGTCTTACAGCCCGTCCTGGGCAAAGGTTAAGAAGGAGTGGTCTTAATCCCCTGGTTATCGGGTCTCAGGTTTGGTCTGCTCGCCGCCAGAACAGCCGTTCAAACAGCGGGTTACAAGGGGGGTTCCACAAGAATCCGGAATCCGGAAAGTTGGCTGCATGGCGTCTCCTTTTTTCTGGTCAAGGGTATCGGCTCAGTGCACTTCGTCCGCCACTTCGTGGCGGCGGTCGGCTCACTGTTCGGCCATCTTCGGGTGCAGAAGGCTTTCGAGCGCCGCGGACGGCCCATGGGTCTCGACGCCCTCGGGGAAGAGTTGGCGGCCGAGGTTGAAGACCTGCAGGCGATCCGGCAGCGGGTAGGCGCGTACATCGTCCGCCCTGGCGTCGATCAGCCCATCGATGTCACGGAAGTATCCGGCCAACATGGCGGGGGTCGCCCGCAGCACGAAGATCGAGTACTGGATGGGGACCGCCACGTCACGCAGATAGCGATGCACCCGTGCCAACCGCTTGGGATCGGCTATATCGTAGCACACCAAGTAGAGTCTCGTTCTGCCGTGGGCCATTACGCTTCCTTCAGCCATTGGTGGAGACGGTTGATGAGGCCGCGCCCCACGCGGTACACCCGCGGCCGCTTGTCCTCGAACAGTTTGACCATGTCGCGCATCTTCACCGGGCGGGGCGGGCTGGCGTGGCGCTCCATCCAGTGATGACGGCGGCGCAGCCAACCCAGCCGCAGGGGCTCCAGTTCCCAGGCCATCACCTGGCTGAGGTCGCCGATGAGGTCGGGCCCGCCGTCGAGCAGTTCGGACTCCCGTGCGCCTATGCCGAGATGTTGCAGTTGCTCCGCCATCCAGACGTAGCACAACAGGTGAAACCACTCGCGGGTGTTGGCCGCGGTCTCGGGATCGGAATATCTCCGCGCCTGGCGGAAACTCCAGTCGGTCATCTGTCGGGGGGTGCGGATGTCCAGGCCGATGTGCAACGCCTTTCCGATACGAATGACCGCCATGCGCTGGGTGGCATAGAGCCAGAGGTCGTAGCGCTCCTGCCAGTCGTAGCGATCCAGCAGGTCGGCCAGGCGCTGACCGAGGGTGGAGAGGAGACCCGCCCTGCCGCTGAGGCGGGCGATCACCTGCCCCCGGTCGTCGTAGAAGACCACGGGGATGCTCTCCTCGGCACAGGCCAGCAGGGCCCGGCTGTCGATGGCGGTGCGGCGGTGCAGCACCAGCCGGGAAAGGCGGCGCAGGGGGATGTAGCGGTCCGCGCTGGCGGCGCTGCGCAGCTGCAAGGCCCGCTCTTCCAGGCAGATCCGTACCGGACGGCGCCGGTCCACATACAGGGGGACCCGCTGTGCGGTCATCGTTCGGATGCCTCCCGGTGGTGTTCCTCCAGGGCGCGGAGCAGATGCCGGACACCGCGGCCGAGCGCTCGCCGGTGGGGACCGGCCCAGGCCTCGTAGGCGCCGTAGAAGATGCCGCGCCCAGCCTTTCCCAGCCGCATCCCACCCTGCTCCTGGTGAAAATGGGCGGCCCGCAGCCGCTCGTCACGGAACAGCTGCCAGACCCAGCGGTCCACCCGCGGCCGGAGCGGTTCGATCAGGTCGGAGGCCAGGGATTCCCGGCCATGGGCGAGGTCGTGGAAGAAGCCGATGTAGGGGTCCAGGCCGGCGGCCAGCAGGGCGCTGACGGCCTCGAAGTGCAGTAGGGTGTAGGCCAGGGACAGGGTGGCGTTGACCGGGTCCGGCGGTGGCCGGCGGCGGCGGGCGTCGAAGCCCAGGGCGGGCGCGAACAGCCGGGTATAGGCCGCGAAGTGGGCGGCCGCGGCCGCGCCCTCCAGGCCGCGCAGGCGCGCCCTGTCGAGGGGGGAGGACAGTTGCGCGAGGATGCCGTCGAGGGTCTCCAGGCCCCGGCCGAGGGGACGGCGCAGGTCCGGGCGCGCCTGTCGCGCCAGGCCCAGCAGGCGCCGCTGGCCCAGCACCTTGTGCCGCACGATGCGCCAGGAGAAGCGGTCGCGCCAGACGGTGTCGTCGTGGGCCCGGGCCTGGTGGAGGCGGCGCCGGGCGTCGCCGCCCGCGGGCATGCCGAACAGGGCCTGGCGCCGGCCCCCGCGGCCCCCGAACACCAGCAGGCCGACGCCGGCCTCTCCGAGCGCGCCCAGCACGCCGGTATCGAGTTGCACATTGGCGCGCACCACCACGCGCTCCAGCATCCCCAGGGGCAGGGTCCCGGTGCGCCGGTCGTCCTGGTAGACGACCAGGGTGCGGCTCTCGCGCTTGAGGCGCAGGCCTTTGCGATCCAGTATGAGGGTGCTCATGTCGGTCAGCCGAGGTAGAAATAGTCCGGGTCCGCGGGGCGGACGGCGATGCCCAGGGTGGCGACCTTGGCGCGGCGGTCGAGCCGCAGTAGGAAGAAGCGGTCTTCCTCCCGGTCCATGACCTCCGTCACCGCGGAGAGCAGATCGTCGCGCTCGGACTCGGTGAGGAAGCACTCGTAGGCGGACTTCTGCCCGCCGGTGCTGTATTCGCGCACCGCCTTGAGCATCAGGTGCAGGCGCCGGGGGGCGCTGATGTCGTATGCCGCCAGATAGAGTTGCCGTGGGCTCATGGCGGATATTATGGGGCCGCGGCCCGGTTTTTGCCGGGTTGGCAAGATTGCCGGGGGCCATCCGCGTGGCGGACGCCCTGGCCGATGATGGACGTCATTTCTATGCCCCTGTATGACGATGCCTTATGCCTGAGGGAAAGAGACGGAGCATGGCTTCTCTTACCCTTTGGCTGGATGACGGCTGGACGACATGCTCACCCGGCTGGCCAGGGCCCGGCGGCACTCGAAGAGCGACCAGGTGCGGGAGATGCTGTGCCGGCAACTCGCGGTGACGGCTTTCGATGAGGCACGCGGCAGGCTCTTCCCTCTGGGTGAACGGGCGGGATACCTGACCGGCGGGGATGTCTTTCGGGAGATCTCGTGAGGTGTTGCAGGATGCGGGAGAGGTCGAGGTCATGACATGCCGTGCCGTTCTGGCCGAGGCACATCGTTACCAGCGACAAGGCACCGCTGGAACTCGGCGGGGCCGAAGGCGTGCCCGTCGTCCCGGCGTGATCTGCATTCGTCAGGCTGCGGTGCCTCGAATTGCCTCTTCACGCGATCGGCGGACATAGCGCCCGACAGCGAAACGTCACGCCTTTCCTTCGAACCGGTCGGGGAGCTGCGGTGGCAGTGACTTGACGCGGTATTCCGGGCGGCCGGCCTGCGCCAGCAGAAAAGGCAGCAGTCTGTCTTCGGCCCACCTTGCAAAGTGTTGCCAGGCGGTCTTCTGCAAGGGTTGGAACCCATGTGCGAGGATGGAGTGGTTCCGCGCCTGGAGATGATCGAGCATCGCCTTGTGGTTGTCTGTCCAGAAAGCGGTCACCTCGCCGCCGCAATGGTGTGCAGCCAGCACCCAGGCGCTGTAGAGGCCGGCCTGTCGGCGACCATTACGGTTCTCTGTCAGGGTGATGCCTTCGGGGATCTTCTCTGCCGGTACGTCGCTCGTATCGATTTGCTTCTCCCGGAGCAACCACTGGGCGCTCCACTCCAGCAACCGGTAGATCCGCGCGACGGCATCGTCGTAGCGCCCCTGGGCCGCGCGCCGTTCGGCATTGCGCCAGAGGTCGAAGAGGCGCATGGGCTCGCGGGATGGATGTTCTCCGGTCAGGCGATCCAATGCGCTCAGCAGGGGACCATGGTCCGCCCCCAGCTTTGGACGGTAATGCTCGATGATCCCTTTCGCCCCGGCGTGGTCGAAACGGTCCCATCGGGCGAAGGCACGGGAAAGATCCCTGGCACGCTGGTATTCGCCCCTCGATAACGGCCTTGAGGGTGGCTTCATGGCATCGAGCAGCCTCTCTGCCTGGTCGTAGGCATATGCCCCCCAGGGCAGCAGCGCCTGTCGGAAACGACGGTGAAAGCGCGTCTCTTCCACGCTGGCGGGTATGCTCTGTTCGTGCCCGTCGTCCACCCTGAGCAGGTTGGATCGGCTGCCGGTGACCAAGTGCAGCGCCACCCGTTCGTGATCGAGGGCGGCGGCCACCAGGGCGGCGCTCATGGTCTTGGTACCGCCGGTGTAGTCGGCCACCATTCGCCCCGAACCGGAGAGGTGCGCCTCCAGCCAGCGGCCCGCCTTGCCGTAGATGTCGTCGAAATCGTCTGGCGAGACCTCGATCACCTCGAAGCCGTCCGCTGACATTCCCACCTGGCTGGGGATGTTGGGAAGCGTCGGCTTCTCGTCTCCGTGCCTGGCGCGGATGACGTTGCCCCGGCCGGTGATCTGAATGTAGGACCCCTTGTTACCGGTGGCCGGGTCGTCGGCGGAGCAGATGAAGCAGATACGCGAGGGCCGCAGGTCTTCGATGGCGCGCACGATGGGCTGGTGGGAGCCGCCGACGGTGCAGATCAGTACGGTCTTGTCATTCATCGTTCCTTCTCTCGTGTTGTACAACTCACGTTTCGGGGTTCGTATTCCAGGCCGGCATGGCCCGGGAGACTGCGGTGGCAGCCTGCGCAGCCTGGATGAAGGCCACAGGCCGGAATCCGGGGATGCGGGCCGGAGATGTAAGAAACCCGATGGTGGGTGGCATGGCGGGCGTCGCCCGTGTGGCACTCCGGATTCCGCTGCGCTTCACCCGGGCTACGAAACGTATATGGGTTCATCGGGTTTAGGTGGATGGGCGCAGGTCATGAGGCATTTCTCAATGCATCGATCATCTCGCGACGCTTCGCCGTCTGCTTTCTGCGCCGATCGGACTTGAGGCCGGAGGGGGCCCAGCCGAAGCGTTCGAAGGCGGCCTGGATGGCATCGGCGGCCTGGGCCCGGTCTTCGGCGGACCAGGCTTGGGCGTCGTCTCTCAGGCGGTTGATGGTCCCCATCAGGTCGGCAAAACGGTCCTTGTTCAAGGGCGCCGTGGTGTTGAACGCGCTCAGTTCGTTCTGGAAGCGGTGCAGGCGCTTCGCGGCTTCGGGCAGGGCCTCGAATTCCGCCCGTTTGCGGGCGGCCTCCGCCTCTTCGGCGGCCCGGCGGGCGGCTTCCTCTTCTGCCTTGCGGCGCAGCTCGGCCTCTCTTTTCTCCTGTTCCCGTTGTGCCGCACGGCGTTTTGACTCGACCCGCTCCTGCACCCACCGCAGCCAGTCACGATCCTCCGCGGGCGGCTCGAATCCCCGCCAGGGATCGTCCGTCCCGTCCGGATCGATCTCCACCAGCAGCCAGCCGAAGGGCAGGAGCCCGCGTTGGGCCTGGCGCTCGTGACCGGCGAGCCATAGGGTCTTGCTCTTCGGGAGAAAGTAATAGAGTTCCCCTGATTTAGTGACCGACAAGTCACGCAGCTTGACCGGCAGAGGGATTTCTTCCCCCTTATAGATCAATACGTTGTCATCCATCGAAGTGTAATTTCTCTTTGCGTCCCGAATCTCATTCGCGAAGCCCTTTTCAACCCTCCTGTCTTTTATACGTATCGAACGCACCCCATTGAGGGTGACCGACTCGGCGCCGCTGTGGCGCCCGGCGCGCAGCAGGAAGGCGCGGCCGGCATCGAAGGCCGGTTGCAGCGCATCCAGGAGGCGTTCGATCCGCTTCTTCCAGTCTGTATCCACATAGCCGCGTTGTGCCAACAGTTCCAACTCGTCACCCAAGATGGACCGGTAGAAGCCGTTGCAGGCGAGGGCGATCTCGTCGATCGAAAACCGCTGCTTCGGGGTGTTGGGGGCGTTGCCGACCGGGTCGAGATCCTGAACCGTCAGGCTGCCGGCGAAGGCGCGCGGGTGCAGTGGCGGCAGGCATTCGAGCAGTTGGTAGAGGTTTCTCTGCTCCGCCTGGGACTGGATCAGGACGCCGTTTTTCTCCACCGGGTGCTTCTTGCGGTTGAGGGCGAACCAGACCCTGGTGGCCAGTCCGACACCGGCATCCAGAGGGGCGTCGCCAAGATGGATCAGGCGCATGGGGTCGAGTTCGAACTTGCCTGGGCGAAAGTCGAACAGCCGGGTTTGGAGTTCGCCGTTACGTTCATTGTGTTTCAACCGCTGTCCCCTATTGACCTTATTGAGCAGTGCGGTATTGAGCAGCGCGGTGCGGATCGCCCCCTTCAGGCCGCTGCCGGGTAGGATGGGCCGGCCGCTGACCGGGTTCCAGGCGGTGCGTTGGATCTCCAGTTTGTTCTGCACCTTGCGGCCGCCCTGTTCATGCTGGGCGACCTGGCCGACCCGATCCTTGTAGAAGGCCTCGATGGTGGGGTTGACCCGCACCTGCCGTCGGGAGTGGCCGATCAGCCGTTCCCGGTTGGCGTGGAAGAAGCCCTGCACCTCGCGCAGCATCCGGTCGTCTGCCTTGGCCGCGAGGATCCGGTCGAGCCGCTCACGCTCGGCCGCGGGCAGGGCCGCCAGCGCGCCGATCCCGTCGAACTCGAACAGGGCGCCGTCGTCGATGACGTAGCCGGTGGGTTCATAGTCGGCGTCGGTCCCCATGTGCACCGGTGACAGCGGGGTGACGGCGAGCCGGTAGTGTCTGTCTCTGCTCATGCCGCGCCCTCCAGGTTGACGAACAGGCAGGGGGCATGGCCCTGCTGGACGGTGGCCCCGATGGCCTTGGACAACTCGCCATGGCCCCCAAGGCCGCGGCCGATGAGGGGTGCCGCGGGCAGCCGGGATGGCGTCAGCAGGGCGCCGGTATCGGCGAGCAGCACCGGGTTCTTGAACGGCCGGCCGCTGTGCACGGCGCGGTCGCCGTGGCGGCCGAAACGGGTGAAGGGGTGGTAGAAGCTGCGCGCGTCGTCCAGCGCTACGCCCTGCGGGGCGCAGGGGGCCAGCGTATAGCAGGCGTCGGCGCCGGGCGCGGTGGGCAGTTGCTGGTCGTCCGCCTCGACGGTGAACTTGCCCAGGCCGATGCTGGCATCGCGGCCGTGGCCGGTCAGGCCGATGTCGCCCAGGCCGCCGGCCAGTTCTGCGGCGTCGATGCGATCGGGGTCGTGGACCACCCAGAGATCGAAGGTCACGCCCCGGCCGTACCAGGTCTGGGGCAGGCTGTAGGGGGCGAATTCACCGCCGTGGGTGGTGCCGAGCCGGCGGTGGATGCTGTTGTGTGGCTGGGGCTGGGCCAGGCTCAGCTGCGGCGCGTCCGGGGATGCTCCCAGGGCCTCCGCCACCTCGGCGTCGGTCCTGCACCGGGAGAGCCACTGCCGCACCGGCCGGGTGGCCGCCTCCAGTGGCAGCCAGCGGCGCTTCTTGATCCGCTTGCGTGCCTCGTCGACCCGCTCGAAGCGGTGCAGCGGCAGGGCCGGACGGGGCAGAAATCCACGGGGGAAGGCGTCGGAGCAGACCGCGAAGGGGTGCTCGGCGTAATCCCTCAGCAGTTCGGTCAGCCGTGCCTCGCCGTGGCGGTTGCGGAGCGCCCAGCAGAGCTGGCCGAAGAGGGTGTCGCCGCGTATCGGGCCGCCGAAGGCGGTCAGGGGGCGGAGCCGCAGGTGCAAGGTGTTCATCGCGGTTTCCCCGGCGCTCAGATTTCGACGGCGGCGAGCCGCTCCATCAAGGATTCGTTTCCCTGTCGCAGAGCGGCGAAACGGAGCTTGCCGTAACCGCGCGAGCCGGAGCCGCCGATGCCGGAGAGTTCCAGCAGACGCAGGCCGCGCAGGATCTCGTCGCGCAGGTCCTCGCCGTCGTGGATACGCAGGGTGAGCCGGAACTCGAAGCGGGCGCCGGCGGGGACGCGCTCGGTGTTGCGCGGGTTCTCGGCCACCCCCCGGATACGGTCGATGGCGTTTTCCATCTTCACCTCGGTCAGGAGCAGGTTCTTCTCGTCACGCATCTCCTCGACCCAGGCGGGGTCCAACTCGCAGTCCCAGAACGAGAGGCGGGTGGGCCCGATCCGTTCCACCAGGGCCAGATCCTGATCCGCCCCCTCGGGGGCCCCGCCGAACAGGCGCAGGATCGATTCACCTGCCTTGAGCTGCTTTTCCTCCTTGATCTCCTTGAGATGCTTGAAGCCAAGCGGCTTGCCACCGGTGAGGCCGACCACGCCGGCGCGCCACTCCATCAGGCTGCGCATCTTGCCCTTGAGGCTGGAGCCGGGGATGTAGGGCTGGTTGCTGACCGGGTTCTTGATCACCGGGTTGTCGGTGCCGCCGATGTGCATCTCGGTGTTGCCGCTGCCGATGTGCAGGCCGGAGAGCAGTTCGATCTGGCCGGTGATCTGGGTGATCTGAGTCAGTTGCATCGTGGTACGCTCCTTATCCCTTGGGACCATGCAGTTTGTAGAAACCGAGGAAGGCCTCGAAAAAGAGTTTGAAGTTGCGCAGGGTCTCCAGATCGTCCACCTGTTTCAGACAGTGGGCGATCAGGTCGACGAAGTTGTCGTCCACATTCTTCCGGCCTTTGGCGTAGGCGGCCTTGGCGTTGAGCATGCGGATGAAAGGGAGATATTCGCCGAAGCGCTCGGGATTCTGCCGGGCGCGCTCCTCCCACATCACCAGTTCTTCATAGAACTGGCGGATCTGCGACGGTTTGTTGCCGCGCTCGTTGGCGCCGATGGTCCGGGCGACTTGCTCGGCGATGGCGCTGAACAGATCGGGGTCGAGGCTCGCGCCGTCGCGGGCCCTGATCACCACCTTGTCCAGTTGTATGGCCTGGCCCTGGGTGCTGCCGCGTTCCCGCCCGCCGCCACGCTGACCGTGGCCCCCTCGTTGTTGTCCATGGTTCATGAGTCGGGTCTCCTCAGTTTCTCAGTTGGTAGAGATGCGCAAACAGCGCGATCTTGTAGGCGGCGCCGTGCCGGTTGATGGCCCCGCCGACGAACGTGCTCAGCTCCTGCTGCAGCCGCCGCCGGGCCTCCCGGTCCAGCCCCCGCCGCTGTTCCAGCATGCGCGCGGTGCGGTAGCTGAAACGTGAGTGCCACAGGGCGCTTTCGATCTTCGGGATGTGTCTCGGGTCGCGTGCCCGGCGCAGGTCCTCGGCCATGTCGGCCAGGTCTTGCAGACCGTAGAGGTAGCCGGTGCTGAGCCGCAGGCCGGCGCGTTCGCGATCCAGTTCCAGGGCGTGTTCGAGCAGTTCGGCGAAATCGTCCCAGCCGACGGTGTGACCGAAGCAGGTGACGCCGTCCTTGCGCAGCGTGCCGTCGTCGCCCCGGCGTTCCTTGGCGGCGTCCAGTGCCTGCTCCGCCCGTTCCCCCATCTGCCGCACCGGCATGCCCGGTTTGGTCATCGCCAGCCCGGCGCTGAAGTGGATCTGCGGGTTGTGGGCCACGTATCCGGTAAACTTCTCGCGCATCTCGCGGGCGAGCCTCAGGGTGCCGCGCCAGGGGCCGATCAGGAAGAAGTCGTCGCCGCCGGCGAAGACGGTGTAGGTGGAGGGGTGGTTCTTGCTGGCGAACCATGGCAGCCAGAGGGCGAAGAAGTCGTTCATCTGCCGCGACAGGGCGGCCATCTTGGCGAAGGTGGGGCGTTGCAGGCCGCGCTCGAAGATGGCGCCGAGATCGTCCACGTCGCCCTTGAGGGTGGTCAGGGCGCTGACGCCGAGCCATTTGCCATGCTCTGTCAACGAGCGGTCGTCGCAGGCGATGAATTCGAAGGTCTTGGGTTCTTGCGGGTCCTTGCCATCGACCGGTTCGTCCAGGTGATCGTAGCGGCTGCGCTCCCAGGCGTTGAGTTCGCCGAACAGCGGCACGTGGCCGTTGATATTGCGCCGGGCATAGCCGTTGAACAGCGGGGCGTCGGCCTCTTCGGGCAAGCGGTAGTCCCAGGCGCGCAGCAGTTTGCCGGCACGCGCCAGCGGGCCGAACTTCCCGCTGCTCTCCTCGCCGCTGGTGAAGGTCACTCGGTAGCCGAAGATGGGCACGCGCAGGGTATCGCGGCCGAGGGGGTCACGGGTGATCAGTATCCGCTCCCGGTGCGCCAGTTGTCTGCCGATGGCGATCTGGTCGGCGGCGAGGTCGCTGACCGCGGTGTCGCTGCCGTCCAGACGGTGGGTCGCCGGGGAACGGCCGTCGATGGCGCAGACCCCGAGGTCGTTGTCGAAACGGTCGAGAAAGGCCTCGAACACCGGCGCGGGTGCGTCCTCGCCACAGAGGCCGAAGCGGCGCGCCTTGGCATCCCCCAGGGCATCGAACAGGCGGTCGATCAACTGGCCGAAGCGGGAACGCCCGCCCTCCTTGCCGTCGTCGAGGAAGTCGTTGCAGCTCGCGCCGATCCAGGCGATGCCGATCCCGGCCTGACCGTGGGCATGGGCCAGAAACCAGTCGTCGAGCCGTTTCTGCACCTGTCGCAGCGTCTCGCGGGCCGCCTCGGTATTGGGGGCGACGATCAGGAACTTGCCGGCGGCGTTGATCACCTGGCTGGTCGGCGGCAGGGCCAGTTCGTCCAGGATCGCCAGCGCGGCGCATTCGGTCAGCAGGGAGACGTAGAACGAACGACCGCGCAACAGGCGGGCGGCGCGCTTCTGGGTCTCGCCGCCGGTGGCGAACAGGAACTCCTGAATACCGAAGAAGTCGCCCTGGACCAGCAGCAGCTTCTGTTCGTCCCAGTCCGGGCGGTCAAAGTCGGACAGGCGCTTGCGGACCTGTTCCGGGTCGTCGCCCCGGTCGTGGTGGTACCGCCAGAGTGAGGTCGCCACTGCCGCCACGGCGCAGCTGTGGTCGTACAGGGAGACCTCGGGGCGGGTGCCGAAGGCGGTGGCCGAGGGGATCGCCTGGGTGTAGCAGGCCCAGGCCGAGTCGAGGTGGTCGAGCCACAGGGGCCAGTCGGCGCGGTGGCTGGCGGGGATCCTCTCCAGGCCGGAGATGAAGGCCTGCCAGAGTTCGGCGTATTCCCGCTGCGCCTGTCGTTCGTTGGAGGTTTCGTAGCCCCCGGCCGCCACTGGGAACAGCGCATCGACCGACAACGGACGCAATGGGTAGCGGTAGCGCAACTCGCCGCGGGCCGGCCGGTGTAGCGTATCACCCAGGTCGATCTGCTCGAACAGGGTCAACTGCCGCGCCGTGTAGTGGGTGCGTCCCTTCCGGGTCTCGTCCCGGGCCTGGTTGTATGCCGCGAATTTCTCCCGCTCGAAACCGGAGGCGACCCGGTCGGCGGTGGCCACGATCCACTGCAGGAAGGTCTCCGGCCTGTGGTGGCGGGCGGCGGCGTTGACGACGGAGTCGTCCACGTCCGGGTCGTTCCAGGCGGCGAAGGGGGCCACGTCGTCGCCGATCAGTTCGGGAAAGCGCCGTTCGAGCAGGTCCCAGGCCAGGGCGGTGTAGGCGGCATGCCTGTGGCTGTGATAGCCCTGCCGTTGCCGGAAGGGACAGTACTGGCTGACATGGCTGTCGAGCCTGTCTTTGTCCACTTCGATGCGGGCACGCTCGGCGAACTTGCCCAGATCGTGCAGGAAAGCGGCCAGCGCAACCCGGCTGCCAGCCCGTAGTGACTCGGCTTTGCTCAAGATTTCGGTCTCCTTCATGGGTCTGTCTCCGGGTTGTCGGTGCTATGATGCATATCAGGAGGTGTATCGAGATGAGAACCAATCTCGTGCTGAACGATGAGCTGGTGGCCGAGGCGCGGCGTGTGACCGGCGCCAGGACCAAGCGGGAGGTGGTGGAGATGGCGCTCAACGAACTGGTCATGCGCCATCGCCAACGGCGGCTCAAGGAGCTGAAGGGGATGGGGCTCATCGATCCGGACTACGACATCATTGCCGAGCGGCGCAATACGCGAAGCCGTGTACCTGATTGACACCTGTGTCTGGATCGACTGGCTGTGTGAGCGGGAAACGGCGGTGACCAGGGCGCTCGACGGCTGGCTCGACGAAGGGACGGCCCGATTGGCGCCAGTCAGCGTCCAGGAGCTGCTCCACGGTGCACGGGGCCCCAGAGAACTGGACATTCTGCGGCAGCGCTTCACGGCCCTGCCGCGGTTGCCGGCGACCCTGGCGACCCATGCCGAGGCAGGGGCGCTGTACGCCCGCTGCCGTTGGCAGGGCATCACCATCCGCAGTCCCCATGATTGCCTGATTGCCGCCCTGGCCATCGAATACGCCACGCCGCTGTTGACGCTGGACCGGGATTTCGAGGCCATCGCCGCCATCGAGCCGCGCCTGGTCCTGGAGAAACCGGAGTCCCTCTGAACGCTTTTGGCCGGGAGCGTCGTTGCCCTCCACCCGGGTCGGCGAGGGTGGGTGGCGTTCTCCTTTCCCGCTTCCGTTCCGCTCATCGCCGTTCTCATCCGATCTCGATCTGCTCCGGGGCCAGGCCGAACAGGCCGTAGCTCTTGTGCAGACGCCCTCCCTCCGACCGGATCTGGTATTTCTCCGCCACCAGGTCACCCAATGCCTCGCTCAATGTGCCTTTGATCTTCGACAGATGCGGGCGCAGGTAGGCGCCGTCCATGCCGTGCCGAAGCGCCTTTTCCATGCGCTCGTAGTCGGCGCCGTACTCGCCATGCAGCCGGCGATACCAGCTCAGCAGCTCTGCGGCGTTGCGCGGGGCGCCCGCATCGACGGACTCCCCGTTACGGCGCTTGGCGGCGAACCAGCAATAGATGGCCAGGCGGGCCGGCGGCAGATCGACCGGCTCGCCGCCACAGCGGAGGCAGCGTCTGCCCAGGTCGATCTCCACCCTCGCTGGCTCGAACACCTTGGAGGCGGCGGCCACCGCCTGGCTGTAACTCACCCTTCGCTCCAGCAGCGGCCTGCCCATGCCCTGCCGCAGAGGCACGAAGGGGATCTCGGCGAGGGTGACCTTTCCCTTGCGGGTGTCGATCGGAGCGTCGTCGCGGGCGAAGATCACCTGCCGCTTGCGTGTCGGATAGAAGAATTCCCAGCATGATTCATAGGGTTCCGAGACCAGGACATGGGAGAGCCGGTCCTGGGGGCGCCCGTAGAGCGACAGGGCGTAGCCGACGAAGAACCCCATGCTCTTGCGTCCCCCGGCGATCGAGACATGCAGGGCGCTGTGGTCATCGGCGGTGAGCCGCTGGACCTGTTCGGTGATGAAGTCGGCGGCCGCGCGCTGCTCCTCCGGCGTGCGGATGTCCTCCAGTACCCGGCCCGTGGCACCGCGCAGGAGATGGATCTGTTCCTCGCCGAAGCGGATGGGGGGGAGTTCGTATTCCCGACACAGGCGATGGAACCAGCCCGGTTCGTCGCTGAGCAGTGTGAGGCGCACGCGCTCCGCCCCTTTCTCGGTGGAGATGACGTGGATCTCGTGTGGAACGAAGGGGGCCTCTCGGGTGGCCAGGGCGTACAGGGTCTCGGTGATGACCTGGGGCGACAGCCCGGTGACCGCGAGCAGGATACGCCTCGGAAAGTGGTGTGGCCGCAGTTCCATCGGTTGCGTCGGGTCCATCGGATTCATCGAAGGCCCAGTCTAGGGTCTTCGGACCGGGTCTGCCGTAACGGCAACATTGCCGTGGAGGTGATAGGCGCCGAGGCCCATGGACGGGATCTTGCCCAGGTGCAGCCATTGGCCGAGCCAGAGCAGGTCGGCCCAGGGCGCCAGGGCGCCGGGCGCGAAGGTCAGGCTGCCGATCAGCCCGCCCAACTGCATGGGGCGCTTCTGGCGCGAGGAGTAGCGGGTCCAGTCCCACCAGCGCAGCTCCGTCTCCAGGGGTTCGGGCAGGGGCCGGTCACCCAGGAGGTCGGGCCAGTGGATGGCCTGGCCGTTGTCTCCGTAGTGCTCCCCCATCTCCGCGATCCGGCGGGCCAGGGCGGTGAAGAAGTGCTCGATATGGAAGGTGGCGGGGGTGATGAGGCGCCCAAGGCGTTTGATGCGTAGCGGTGTGGAGAGGGTGATGCGGGTCACCGTTGATGCCTCCGGGAACAGCAGCGGTCCATCGCGGAGCACGGGACCCTGCATGCGGCCATCGGCATAGGCCGTCGTCCAGGGGCCGCTGCCCGCGGCGGCGGCCTCCACCCGCTCCACCTGGAAGCGGGCGTGGTCACGGCCGATGCCGCGTTGCCCGGCGAGATCGAAGGCGTGGATCAGGTAGGGGAGGTGGTGGTTGGCGCGGCCGACCAGGCGGATCTCCAGTGTGAGGATGTCGCCGGCCGCGAAGGTCCGCTGTCCTTGCCGTTGGAGATGCAGGATGTAGGGCGGGGGGATGTGGTCGGAACGCCGTTTTGCCCGCTCGCTGCGGGCCGGGGATTCGAACAGGAAGGCATAGGCGCAGTCGTCCGCCAGGAGGCAGTCGCGGCAGTCGGTGTCGCGCGTCATGCACACCGCCCGCCGCAGGCCGTGGCCGAGGAGGCCGCGCCAGGCGGAACCGCTGTAGGGGGGCAGCCGGACCGGATCCCGTGCCTCGAAGAAGAACCGGCAACGGGTGATGGGCGGGTAGCCTTTCAACCGTGGGGGCTCGGGTTGTGTCGATCCGGGTGACATCTCTGGGCCTGGCCCGTCCGGTTCCTGGTGGATGGTGACTCGTGTCACCGGGGAATCGCATCTGCCGGTTTCATAGCTGAAACAGCCCTGGGAAGGAGGTTTTCAGCGTTCCGGCAGAATAGATGTAGCACAGAGATCTGTCCAGCGACCGTCCCATGGAGGGTGAATCCCCGGTCCCTTCCGCGCCGGAGGTCCTGCCCCGGTGCGTCATCGGTAGGGCTCCGGGCATTTGCCGTGGGACTGAGAGCGGGAAGGGGAGGATGTCATCCCTCCCCCGTTCCAACCACAGGGGCCGCCAACGCGGTCTCCCGAGCCAAACCAGCATTGGATGAGGACTCGGAAACCTGGCCTTGGGCTATACTGCATCGAAGAGGGGGTGAGAACGCCCCCGGTTCCACTTCATCTAGGGTCGCACCCTCCTATGTCCTGGATCGCCATCCTCGTCCTCATCGCCGGCGCCCTGATCGCCGCCCTCTATCTCTGGAGCCATCTTTCGGCGCGACAGATGCGCGGGCGCCCGGTCTCGGCGCTGAGGGAGGCGATCCCCGAACTGGGCGACGCCCGCGGCCGCGTGGTGGTCTATTGCTATAGCGAGCACTGTGCCCCCTGCCGGCAGATGGCGCCTCACATCGACGCCCTGCGAGCACGCCACGGCCAGGTCTTCAAACTGGATGTGATGCGCCATCTGGAGGCGGCGCGCGGCCTGGGGGTGCGCGCCACCCCCACCACCCTGCTGATCGAGGACGGGCGGGTGGTCAAGGCCCTGCTCGGCCCGGGGGCGATCCGCTCGGTACGGACCTTTCTGGGGGCCGCCTGAAGACGGCGCTCAGCCGCCTTCGCACAGCGAACAGGGCCGCCAGGACCGCCCGTCGGATCGCAACAGCCGTTCGCCCGCCTCGGGTCCCCAGGTGCCGGCCGCATAGTTGGGAAAGTCCCGTGGCGGTAGGGCCTGCCATACGTCCAGGACGGGTTCCACGATCTCCCACCCCACCTCGATGTGGTCGGCGCGCTTGAACAGCGTGGCGTCGCCGTTCATGCAGTCGTACAGCAGGGTCTCGTAGCCGGTGTGCGGGCGGCTGCCGAAATAGTCTGCGTAGGAGAAGTCCATCTCCACCACCCCGAGCCGGGGGCTGGGCCCGGGGACCTTGGCGTTGAAGCTGAGGCCGATGCCCTCGTTGGGCTGGATGCGCAGGGTCAGGCGGTTCGGCGACACCCGGTGCTTGACCGCCCGCCGGAAGAGGGCGGTCGGGGCCTGGCGGTATTCCACCATGATCTCGGTGAAGCGCCCGGGCAGGCGCTTGCCGGTACGCAGGTAGAAGGGCACCCCGGCCCAACGCCAGGAATCGATCTGCAATCTCAATGCGGCATAGGTCTCGGTGCGCGAATCCGCGGCGATACCCGGCTCCTGCCGGTAGCCGGGCACGCGGGTGCCGTCGGGGAGGATGCCCGGGCCATACTGTCCACGCACGCTGTGGGTCAGCACCTCTTCCGGGGAGAGGGGCTGGATGGCGCGCAAGACCTTGCTCTGTTCGTCCCGCACCTCGTCGGCGCCGAAGCTGTTGGGCGGCTCCATGGCGATCACGGCCAGCAGGGCCAGTAGGTGGTTGGGGACCATGTCGCGCAAGGCGCCCGCCTCCTCGTAATAGGAGGCGCGATTCTCCACCCCGAGCGATTCGGCCACGGTGATCTGCACGTGGTCGATATAACGGTGATTCCAGATGGGCTCCACGGTGCTGTTGGCGAAACGGTAGGCGAGGATGTTCTGCACCGTCTCCTTGCCCAGATAGTGGTCGATACGATAGATCTGGTCCTCCCGCATACACTCGTGCAGGATGCGATTCAGGGCCCGTGCCGATTCCAGGTCGTGTCCAAAGGGCTTTTCGATGATCAGCCGCCGCCAATAACCCCCTTCCTCCGAGGTCAAGCCGGCCTGAGCGAGCCGCGGCGCGATCTCGCCGAAGAAGCGGGGGGGCGTTGCCAGGTAGAAGAGGTCGTTGCCGGCACAGTCCAGCTCCAGGTTCAGTCCCCCGAGGCGGGTGGCCAGACGTTGGTAGGTCTCCATCTGCAGGAAGTCGCCGCGCAGGTAATGACTGCGCGCGAGCAGTTCCCGCCAGCGGGTGTCGTCGAGTTCGCCGCCGACGAACTCCCGGATCTCACGGTCCAGATGCTCGCGGAAGGCCTGGTCGGTGAAATCCATGCGGTCCACCCCGAGCAGGGCGAAACACGCGGGCAACAGGCCCTGAATGGCCAGGTTGTGCAAGGCGGGCACCAGTTTGCGCCGGGTGAGATCGCCGCCGGCGCCGAAGATGACGAAGATACAGCTGGGCGCCCTGGAGGGACGGTCCTGGGCTGGGTCGAGGGGGGTGGCAAGGCCGCTCATGATGGTCGGGATCCGCAGGAGGGGAGGGGATACACCCATCGTACAGGGCGCAATGCCGATTATACCCGTCATATACCCGTGGTACGTGAATATTCAGTTTTTCGAAGGTGTTCCTCGTGCCCCTGGGCAAGGCGTGGAAGCGAGTCATATGTAGGGGCGGTGCGCCGGCTCCGATGAGGGGCGCGTTTCTCAGCCTGGGCCACTCAGGCGCCCGTAGATGAGGAACCCCGCCAGCCAGGTGCCCAGGGCCGAGCCCAGGGTGCTGAGGAGGAACACCAACAGGGTGCGCGAGACCCGGTTGCGCCACCAGCCCCGCAGGGATCGGGTGTCGTGGCGCAGGCGCGTGAAGTCCCCTACGCGCGGCCGGCGCAGCCAGAGTTCCACGGCGGCGGTGACCATGCCGGCCCCCACGGTGGGGTTCAGGGAGGTGACCGGGGCGGCCAGGAAGGCGGTGGCCACGGTCAGGGGATGGGCCGCGGCGAGCAGGGCGCCGAGGGCGGACAGGCCGCCGTTGACGAGCACCCAGTCGCCCACCAGGGACCAGCCCAGGGCGGGGCTGCGGGCGAATCCCCAGACGAATCCGGCCAACACCAGGAGCACGATCCCCCAGGGCAGGAGGCGCGGCCAGCGGCTCGCGGGCGGCACCTGTTCCAGCTCGCGGATCAGGGCCTCCGCATCGGCGGGCGGCTCCCGCAGATGGCGCTCGATGCCGCGCAGATGGCCGGCCCCCACCACCACGAGCAGGTTGCGATAGTCGCCCTGCTGTAACTCCTGGTACAGACGCGCGGCCATATACCGGTCACGCTCGTCGATCAGGGGGCGGTAGAGGGCCTGTCGGTCGCGGGCGAATTCAGTGAAGGCGGCCTCAAGCATGTCACCCTGCTTGAGCCGTTCCACCTCTCCCGGCTCGATACGCTCGCGGGTCAGGAACCCGGCGACCAGGCCCGAGATCAGCGTAAGGCGCTGCCAGAGGGACAGCCCGCGGACGATGCGTCTGAGGGTGATGCCCAGATCGCGGTCGAGGAGCAGCACCGGCAGGCCGCGGGCGAGGGCGCCGTCCACCGCCGCCCGCTGCTCGGCCCCGGGCTCCACCCCGAGCTGCCCGGCCAGGCGCTGCTGATAGGCGGCCAGGGCGAGATTCCCCGCCACCATGGCCGCCTTGCCCTGGCGCAGGACCCGGAGCAGGTCCAGGTGGGCCAGGCTCTCGGGGTCCAGCAGGGCGTTGTAGCGGGCGAGGCAGAGTTCCACCCCGACGGCATCGAATCCCCCACCGTCCAGGAGGGCCCGCACCTGTGCCGTGCTGGCGCGGGAGACGTGGGCGGTGCCGAGCAGGCGCAGACGTCGGGGGCCGATGCGGACCTCGCGCATGGGCTCCTGGGCCGGGGGTTGCGAGACGGGGGTTTGCGACATCCTGTCGGGGGATGAGGGGGGCATGGCCGATCCTGATCGCGGGGAAACGGCCATGCTAATATGCCCGCCTTCTTTCCGCGAGTGATCACCGCCGCCCATGAGACCCTTCCTCAGCGCCATGCTCCTGGTCTTCGCCACCTGCGCCCAGGCCTACCGCTTCATCGACGAGACCGAACCCGACCGCCCCACGGTGGAGGACGGCACCCCCTGGAAGGAGGGCAAGGTCCGATTGCCCCCCTATCCGGCCAGAGACGATCTGATGCCCCTGTCCCTGGACGACCGTCGCGGCTATCGCTATTACCTGGACAAGACCCACCTGCGCGTCGATCCGGACCAGGTGGTGCGCTATACCCTGGTGATCGAGCCCCGGCCCGGGCTGTGGAACGTCTCCTACGAAGGCATCCGCTGCAATGCCTGGTCCTACAAGCTGTACGGCTACGGAGATGGGCGTGGGCGTATGCGGGCCCTGCCCAAGGGGGACTGGCTGCCGCTGCGGACGGGCTCCCCGGCCTACCAGCGGCAACTGCACGACCTCTATTTCTGCCGTGAAGGCAGCTACACGCCCTATTCCAGAGAGGAGATCCTCTACCGCCTGCGGTCCAATACCCCCACGGTCGATCGGAGCCTGTTGCCATGAAGGACGACACCAATCCCTTGCTGGATCCGGAGGGCCTGCCCCCCTTCACCCGGATACGTCCGGAACACGTCCAGCCCGCAATCGACGCCTTGCTCGCCCACAACCGCGCGGCCGTGGCGCGGTTGCTCGCCGACGGCGGCCCCTACACCTGGCAGGGTCTGGTGGAGGCCCTGGAGGTCCTGGATGACCGTCTGAACCGGACCTGGTCGCCGGTGAGCCACCTCAATGCGGTGATGAACACCCCGGAACTGCGCGCCGCCTACAACGCGTGCCTGCCCAAGCTCTCGGAATACGCCACCGAGATGGGCCAGAACCAGGCCCTGTTTCTGGCCTACAAGGCCGTGGCCGAGGGGGGCGGGCACCTGGACGCCCCCCGTCGCAAGCTTCTGAGCGACGCCCTGCGCGACTTCCACCTCTCCGGGATCGATCTGCCCGCGGCCGATCAGGCCCGCTTCAAGGAGATCGGCCAGGAGCTGGCCCGCCTCGGCAGCCGCTTCGACGAACAGGTGCTCGATGCCACCCAGGCCTGGACCCGCACCTTCACCGACCCGGCCGGCCTGGACGGCCTGCCCCCGGCGGCCCTGGAACAGGCCCGCCAGACCGCGGAGCAGAGGGGCGAGGAAGGGTGGATGATCACCCTGGAGCTGCCTTCCTATCTGGCCGTCATCACCCATGCCCACGACCGGGCGTTGCGCCGGGAGATCTATACCGCCTACGCCACCCGCGCCTCCGACCAGGGCCCGCACGCGGGCCGTTGGGACAACGGCCCGATCATGGAGGAGATCCTGGCCCTGCGCCACGAGCAGGCGCGGCTGCTCGGCTTCGCCAATTACGCCGAACGTTCTCTGGCCACCAAGATGGCCCACGATCCCGACCAGGTCCTGGGGTTCCTGAACGATCTGGCCGCCCGCTCCCGCCCCCAGGCCGGGCGCGAGCTGGAGGAACTGACCGCGTTCGCCCGCAGCGAGGGGGGGCCGGAGCGCCTGGAGGCCTGGGACATCGCCTATTATTCCGAACGCCTGCGCCAGGCCCGGTTCCATTTCGCCCAGGAGGACCTGCGGCCCTATTTCCCCGCGCCACGGGTGATCGAGGGGCTCTTCGGGGTCGCCCAACGCCTGTTCGGGATCCGTATCCACGAGGTGACCGGGGTCGATGTCTGGCACCCGGATGTGCGTTTCTTCGAGATCCACGACGAGGAAGGTCACCTGCGCGGCCAATTCTATCTTGACCTCTACGCGCGCCCCCACAAACGCGGCGGGGCCTGGATGGACGGCTGCATCGACCGCTTCTTCACCGATACCCTCGACCAGATCCCCGCGGCCTGCCTGGTGTGCAACTTCACCCCGCCCCTCGGTGACCAGCCCGCCCTGCTCACCCACGACGAGGTGGAGACCCTATTCCACGAGTTCGGCCACGGTCTCCACCACCTCCTCACGCGCGTGGATCACCCGCCTGTCGCCGGGATCAACGGCGTCCCCTGGGACGCGGTGGAACTGCCCAGCCAACTCCTGGAGAACTGGGCCTGGGAACGCCCGGCCCTGGACCTGTTCGCCGGCCACTGGGAGACGGGCGCCCCCCTGCCCGACCACCTCTACCGGGCCATGCGCGCGGCGCGCAACTTCCAGTCGGCGATGCAGATGGTGCGGCAACTGGAATTCGCCCTCTTCGACTTCCGCGTCCATCTGGAGTATGAACCGGCCCGCGGCGGGCGCATCTACGAGGTCCTGGAACAGGTCCGCGAGCGGGTGGCGGTGGTGCGCCCTCCGGCATTCAACCGCTTCGCCCACGCCTTCTCGCACATCTTCTCCGGTGGTTACGCGGCGGGCTACTACAGCTACAAATGGGCGGAGGTGCTCGCGGCCGACGCCTTCGCCCTGTTCCAGGAACGCGGCATCTTCGACCGGGAGACGGGCCGCGCCCTGGCCAGGGAGATCCTCGAGCGCGGGGGCTCGGCCGAGGCCATGGACCTCTACCGCGCCTTCCGCGGGCGCGAACCCCGGGTGGACGCCCTGTTGCAGCTGAGCGGCATCCAAGGGTGAAGGGGTGGCGGCCGCGGGCGATGGCCTGGCTGCTGCTGGCCTGGAGCGTCGCGGCCCCGGCCGCCTACGTCACCGACCGTCTGGCCGCCGGGCTCTACGCGCAGCCGCGGGAAGGCAGGCCCCTGCGCGTCCTGCCCAGCGGCACCCCGGTGGAACGCCTGGGACGCAAGGACGGTTTCTGCCGGGTGCGCACCGGATCCGGTGAGACCGGGTGGATCCGCTGCCGTTATCTGAGCGAAGACAAACCGGCCCGCCAGGCCCTGCTCCAGTGCCTGGCCGAGAAGGCCGAATTGCGCCGTGAAGCAGAAAAGCGATGCCCCGCCACGGCCCCGGCGGAGACGCCGGCGAGTCCGCCCTCCGCCCCTTCAGGTTTTCCGTGGAACGCCCTCCTCGCCCTGGGAGCCGGCCTCGCCCTGGGGGGGCTGGGCGGCCTCCTCCTGGGGCGGCGCTGACCCCGCCGCACGCATCCCGGCCAGGATCGCCGGCAGGTTCTCCTCGAGGTCATGGGCCGGGCGGAATCCCAGCTCCCGGTGGATCCTGGCGCTGCAGTACCAGGCCGACCCGCGCAATTTCCGTAGATTGGCGGAATTGAGCGGCAGATTCAGGCCCAGAGCGGCCAGCGCGTCGCCGCCCAGCGCCCCGACCCGCAGGAGGCCCAGGGGCACCTCCCAGCGCGGCGCCCCGAGCCCCAGGGCGCGCCGGATCAGGTCATAGAGTTCGCGACTGGAATAGTCGCGGCCGTCGGTGACGATATAGACCTGCCCGCGCGCCTCGGGACGCACCGCGCACAGCAGCAGGGCGCGCACCGCATCCTCCACATGCACCATGGAGCGGCGGTTGCCGAATTCGGGCAGCGGCGGGAAACGCCCCTGGCCGATGGCCTGGATCATGCGCGGCAGGTTGCCCTTGTTGCCCGGTCCGTAGACCATGGGCAGACGCAACACCGCGGCCTGCCAGTGCAGGCGGTCACCCACCTCCAGGACCGCCCGCTCGGCCTCCAGCTTGGCCTTGCCATAGGGACTCTCGGGCCGCGGCGGACTGCTCTCGTCCAGACAACGGTCGTCCTCCTCGCCCATGGCCTTGACCGTGCTCACGAACAGAAAGCCTTGCACGGCGGCCGCCTCGGCGGCGGCCAGCAGGTTCAGGGTGCCCTGGACGGTGACGCGATGATGGCGGTCGGCCGGGTCCGCGCTCTGGTCGAGCATGTGGGCATGGCTGGCGAGGTGGAAGACCAGGTCCATGCCGGTACAGGCCCCTTGCAGGGAGTCGGCCCGCTCCAGATCACCCCCGACCGCCTCGACCCGGCCACCCCAGAGGGCGGAGACCCCCTCCGCGCGGCGGCTGAGGACACGCACCCGGGCGCCCAACCGCAGCAGTTCCCCCACCAGGTGCCGACCGATGAAGCCGGTCCCCCCGGTGACCAGCACCCGCCGTCCCGCCAAGGCCCCCAGTTCCGGGGCGTCGGCCACGGCGGGCGGCGGTGGCACCGCCAAGGGCGCCTCGGCCTCCCGCCCGCCGCGGCCCCGCCACCACGCCAAGGGCGCGGCGGCCAGGAACCGGGCCCAGACGCCGAACGTCACCAGGGCCTGCACGGCCCGGCCATAGCGGTGCGCCAGGTGCTTGCGATAGAAACGCACCATCCCCCTGTGTTTGTGCCAGAGCACGAACAGGGGCCGGCGCTGACTGCACATCCCCTTGTGATGGACGATGCTCACCTGGGGCACGAACAGCACCTCCCAGCCGGAGTCGGTGAAGGTACGGCACCAGTCCAGGTCTTCGCAATGGAGGAAATAGCCCTCGTCCATGGGGCCCACGGCCTCCAGGGCCTCGCGCCGCACCAGCATGAAGGCCCCGGAGATGGCCTCCACCGGCACCGGGCCCTCGGGCAGGGGCTGGTGCAACAGATCCACCTGGGGCATGCGGGTCCGTGCCGGCCGCCAGCGTTGCAGGTGCAGGGCCCGGATCAGGCCGGTCCAGGGCGTGGGGATGGTCCGCCGGCAGCCCGCCTGCTCGCTGCCGTCGGGATTGCGGATCAGGCAGCCGGCCATGCCGGCCTGGGGATGCGCGGCCATCACCTCCAGCATCCGTTCCAGGGTGTCCGGCGCCAGGGTGGTGTCGGGATTGAGCAGTAACACGTAGTCGCCCCGGACCTGCTCGAAGGCCTGGTTGTTGGCGCGGGCGAAGCCCAGATTACGGGCATTCTCGATGATGCGCAGGCGCGCGTCGTCCCCCGACGCCCGCCGCAGCAGGCGAAGGCTGCCGTCTCTGGAGGCGTTGTCCACCACCAAGACCTCCACCGGGACACTGGAGGCGAGCGCCGAACGCACCGCATCGAGCAGGTAGGGTCCGCCGTTGTAGTTGACGATCAGCACCGAGACCAGGGGCGAGGCATCCATCGTGGGTTTCCATCGGGTACAGACCTGAAGCTATGATATACCCGTCGCACGTGAATATATCGTGTTTCGAGGGTGTTCCTCGTGCTCCTGGGCAAGGCGCGGAAGCGAGTCATAGCGGGGACTATGGCGAGCAATCGCCACACAGCCCAGGGGTGCGAGGGGCGGCCGCAGTAGCGAGGAGTGGCACAGGGAGGTGCCGTTGACGGACCGAAGGACGGAAATATTCACGTGCGACGGGTATATACCCTCTTGCGAAGAGCAACGACCGGCCGCGCCCCATGAACGCCACCGACCTGCGTGAATTCATCCGTCTCCTGGAGGCCCGGGGGGAACTCAAGCGCATCGCCCTGGAGGTGGACCCCCACCTGGAGATCACCGAGATCTGCGACCGTACCCTGCGCGCGGGCGGGCCGGCACTCCTGTTCGAGCGGGTCCGGGGCAGGCGGATGCCGGTCCTCGCCAACCTCTTCGGCACCCCCCGGCGGGTGGCCCTGGGCATGGGTGCCGAGGAGGTCTCGGCCCTGCGCGAGATCGGCCGCCTCCTGGCCATGCTCAAGGAGCCGGACCCGCCCAAGGGGATGAAGGAGGCCTGGGAGAGGCTGCCCGTATTCCGCAAGGTGCTGGACATGGCCCCGCGCGAGCGCCGCTCGCCGCCCTGCCAGGAGATCGTGCTGGAAGGCGCGGAGGCGGACCTGGGCCGGCTGCCGGTGCAGACCTGCTGGCCCGGGGATGCCGGCCCCCTCATCACCTGGGGACTGGTCGTCACCCGCGGGCCCCAGCGCCTGCGCCAGAACCTGGGCATCTACCGGATGCAGGTGCTCGGTCCCCGGCGGGTCATCATGCGCTGGCTCGCCCACCGCGGCGGCGCCCTGGACTTCCGCGCCTGGCAGGCCGCCCATCCCGGCGAGCCCTTCCCCGTGGCGGTGGCCCTGGGCGCCGACCCGGCCACCACCCTGGCGGCGGTCACCCCGGTCCCCGACAGCCTCTCCGAATACGCCTTCGCCGGCCTCCTGCGCGGCGGCCGCACCCAGGTCGCCCGCTGTCTGCACAGCGACCTCCAGGTCCCCGCGACCGCCGAGATCGTGCTCGAGGGCCATATCCATCCGGGCGACGAGGCCGAGGAAGGCCCCTTCGGCGATCACACGGGTTACTACAACGAGGTGGAACCCTTCCCGGTCCTCACCCTCGACCGCATCACCCACCGCCGCGACCCCATCTACCACAGCACCTACACTGGCCGCCCCCCGGACGAGCCCGCGGTCCTCGGCCTGGCCCTCAACGAGGTCTTCGTGCCCCTGTTGCAGAAGCAGTTCCCCGAGATCCGCGACTTCTATCTCCCCCCCGAAGGCTGCTCCTACCGCCTCGCCGTGGTGAGCATCCGCAAGGAATATCCCGGTCACGCCAAACGGGTGATGTTCGGGATCTGGTCCTTCCTGCGGCAATTCATGTACACCAAGTTCGTGCTGGTGACCGACGACGACATCGACATCCGCGACTGGAAGGACGTCATCTGGGCCCTCACCACACGCATGGACCCGGTGCGCGACACCGTGCTCGTGGAGCGCACCCCCATCGACTACCTGGACTTCGCCTCGCCGGTGTCCGGCCTGGGCGGCAAGATGGGCCTCGACGCCACCCACAAATGGCCCGGAGAGACCGACCGCGAGTGGGGCCGGCCCATCGTCCGTGATCCCGAGGTGGTGCGGCGGGTGGACCGGATCTGGGAAGACCTGGGGATCCTGGACGACGGGGCCGCAGGGGATCGCGCAGAGGCCGCCGGCGGCCCGTGACTTGCACGATCCCCCCGGGATCTGCAACATGGGGGCACTCATCCGCCCCCTGCCAAGGAGCCCCATGCGCCCCCGTCTGCTGCTCTCCGTCCTCGAACGCGAATTCCTCAGTACCCGCGACGCCCAGCACACCCCGGTCATGCTCTGGGGCCCGCCCGGTGTGGGCAAGTCCGACATGGTGCGTCAGATCGGCGCCCGCCAGGGCGTGCCGGTGATCGACATCCGCCTCTCCCAGATGGAGCCCTCGGATCTGCGGGGCATCCCGTTCCGGGTGGACGAACGGGTGGAGTGGGCGGTGCCCTCGCTGCTCCCCGACGCCCGGCGCCACGGGCCCGACGGCATCCTGTTCCTGGACGAGATCACCTCCACCCCCCCGGCGGTCTCGGCCGCCGCCTACCAGCTCATCCTCGACCGCCGCCTGGGCGACTACCAGGTCCCCCCGGGCTGGGCCATCTTCGCCGCCGGCAACCGTCAGGGCGACCGTGGGGTGACCTACACCATGCCCGCCCCCCTGGCCAACCGCTTCTCCCACTTCGAGGTGGAGACCCACCTCGACGACTGGGTGGCCTGGGCCTACGACCGGGCCATCGACGAGCGGGTGATCGCCTTCCTGCGCTTCCGCCCCGAGCTCCTGTTCGAATTCGATCCGGCGCACAATCCGGTGGCCTTTCCCTCGCCCCGCTCCTGGGAGTTCGCCCACCGCGCCCTGGCCAAGTTCCAGGACCGGCCCGATCTGCTGCGGGGGACCCTCCAGGCCTGCGTGGGGCCCGCCGCCGGGGTGGAGCTGCACGCCTTCGTGCAGAACCTCGAGCAGATGCCTGACCTGGACGCCATCCTGCGTGGCGACCCGGTGCCCACGCCCAAGGAGATCGACCTCCAGTACGCCGTCGCCGCGGCCCTGGTGGGGCGGGCGATCCGCGCCCGGGAGGCCCCCGAGGCGCAGGCCGTCTGGGGCCGGATACTGGACTACGCCACCCGTTTCCCGCAGAGGGAGATGGGGGTCATGCTGGTCTCGGACCTCCACCGCGCCCTGGGGGATGTCCTGTTCGAGGTCCCCGAGTTCGCCGCCTGGGCCGAGGCCGTGGCCGACGTGATGCTCTACAACTGATGCCGTCCGCGTCCCTGGAGACCAAGCTGGCCGCGGCCCGCACCCGTCTGATCCTGGACAAGCCCTTCCTGGGCGCCCTGGTGCTCCGCCTGCCCCTGACCGCCGCCGACCCGGACTGGTGTCCCACCACCGCCACGGATGCGCGCGCCTTCTACTACAACCCCGACTACATCCGCTCCCTGAGCCTGGAGCAGACCCAGTTCGTCCTCGCCCACGAGGCCCTGCACTGCGCCTTGTCCCATTTCGCCCGCCGCCGGCACCGCGTCAAACACCGCTGGGACCTGGCCTGTGACTTCGCCATCAACCCCTTACTCGTGGAGGACGGTCTCCCCCCGCCCGATCGGGCCGTGGTCCTGGACCTGTACAAGGGCATGACCGCCGAAGAGATCTACCCCCTCCTGGAGGACAACGACCAGACCGAGACCCTGGACAGGCACGTCTACGACAGCGAAGGCGAGGGCGGTGAAGATCAGGGCGGGGAGGGCGATGCGCCACGCCCGCCGCCGCAAGGGGGGGAGGGCGCCGGGGAAGGTGGCGGAGCCGGCGCCCAAGGGCCGCGGGAGGGCGCGGGGGGCCAGGCCCCGGGCGGGACCCCCGCCGATGGCGAAGCCCCGGGGGCCGGGGGTGGGGCGCGGGCCGCGGCGCCACCGCCCCTGACCCCCGACGAACGCGAGACCCTCGCCATCCAGTGGCAGCAGCGCATGGCCGGCGCCGCCCAGCAGGCCATGCAGGCCGGCCGCCTGGGCGGTACCCTGGCGCGCCTGATCGATCATCTGCTGCAACCACGCCTGCCCTGGCGCATGCTCCTGGCCCGCTACCTGACCGCCCTGGCCCGCGACGACTACAGCTACACCCGTCCCTCACGGCGGGAGGGCGCCTTCATCCTGCCGAGCCTGCGCAGCCAGCAGATCGACCTGGTGGTCGCCCTGGACACCTCGGGTTCCATCCAGCCCGCCGAGATCCAGGAATTCGTCTCCGAGATCGACGCCATCAAGGGGCAGATGCGCGCCCGTATCACCCTCCTGCCGTGCGACGCCGAACTCGCCCCCGGTGCCCCCTGGGTCTTCGAGCCCTGGGAGGCGTTCCATTTCCCCGACCGGGTACGCGGTGGTGGCGGCACCCGCTTCACCCCCGTCTTCGATTGGCTGGAGGGGCGTGACCGTGCCCCCGAGGCCCTCGTCTGGTTCACCGATGCGCAGGGCGAATTCCCCCATCGGGAGCCGAACTATCCGGTGTTCTGGCTGGTCAAAGGCCGCAGCCCGGTCCCCTGGGGCCAACGCATCCAGCTCAACTGAAGGTCCTCGTGCGCACACTCCTCCTCGCCCTCCTGTTCACCCTGGCGCCCCATGCATACGCCGACGAACTGCGACTCCCCGACATGGGCGCCAGCGCCCAGGGCGTGGTGAGCGCCGCCGAGGAGGAACGCCTGGGGCGGGAGTTCATGCGCAACGTGCGCCGCGCCCTGCCGGTGATGGACGCCCCCCTGTTGCAGGAATACATCCAGGACCTGGGCACCCGCATCGCCCCCTACGCCCACCCGGCCGGGCGCCGCTTCCACTTCTTCCTCATCGACCAACCGGTGGTGAACGCCTTCGCCGGACCCGGCGGCTACATCGGCGTCTACACCGGCCTCGTCCTGGCCACCGAGAGCGAGGACGAGCTGGCCTCGGTGCTGGCCCACGAAATCGCCCACGTCACGCAGCAACACCTCCTGCGCAGCATCGAGGACGCAAAACGCATGAGCGGGCCCATGGCCGCCCTGCTCCTGGCCGCGGTGATCCTGGGCGCCAGCGTCTCCAGCAACCTCGGAGTGGCCGCCGCCCTGGGCGCCCAGGCGGCCTCGGCCCAGCACCAGATCAACTTCACCCGCGCCAACGAAAAGGAGGCCGACAGCCTGGGCATCCAGGCCCTGGCCGCGGCCGGCTTCGACCCCACGGCGATGGCCGTGTTCTTCCAGCGCCTGGCCAGGAACAGCCGCCTGTACGCCAACAACGCCCCCGAATTCCTGCGCACCCACCCGGTGAGCAGCAACCGCATCGCCGACGCCCTCGGACGCGCGGCCCGTTATCCGCACCCCAGGCCCCACGACCAGTCCACCTATTTTCTGGTGCGTGCCACCCTCAGGGAGAGGGGCTTCGAGCGGCCCGGGGACGCCGAGCGGTTCTTCGCCGAGGCCCTGAAGAGCGGCCGTTACCGCAACCGCGAGGCCTGGACCTATGGCCTCGCCCTGGCGCAATTGCGCGCCCACCACGCGCAGGCGGCGCGCCATACCCTCGTCCCTCTGCTCAAGAAGGAGCCCACCAGCCTCTTCTTCATCCTCCTCGCCGCCCGCGTCGAACGCGCCCTGGGCCGCAACGAGGCCGCGCGGCGGGGCCTGGAGGCCGCCCTGACACTCTTTCCCGGCGATTACCCCCTGTCCCGGCCGCTGAGCGAATGGCTGCTCGCCGACGGTCACCCGGAGCGGGCGGAAGAGATCCTGAAACAGGCCCTCGAACGGCGCCCCGACGCCCCCGACCTGCACCGGCTGCTGGCCGAGGCCCTGGGCCGCCGCGGGCGCGTGGCCGAGGCCCATCTGCACTTGGCCGAGGCCTTCGCCTTGCAAGGCCAGCTGGAGCCCGCCATCCACCACCTCCAGCAGGGCCTGCGCGAACCCGGCCTGGACAACTATCTGGGGGCGCGCCTGCAGGCGCGGCTGCGGGCGTTGCGCAAGACCGAAAAGGCATTGCGGAGGCATTGAGGGGCCCGATGCCCGGCACGCCCCTCCATCGGCCGACCGCGTCCGCAATCCGCGTCCGACGCCTCCCGATGGCGTTGTGCCTGTTCGTTTGCGCCCTCGCGGCGTCGGCCGCCGCCGACGAATTCACCCTCCCCCCCGACGACGTGGACCTGATCGGGCGCCTGCGCACGGTGAAGGCCCGCCACGAGGACACCCTCCTCGACATCGCCCGGCGCAACGACCTGGGCCGGGACGAGATCGTGGCCGCCAATCCCGGTGTGGACCCCTGGCTCCCCGGGGCGGGCCGCGAGATCCTCCTGCCCACGCGCTTCATCCTGCCGCCGGGGCCGCGCCGGGGCCTGGTGCTCAATCTCCCCGAGATGCGCCTCTACTACTACCTGCCGGGACAGGGCGGGAGGCCCGGGCGGGTCGTCACCCACCCCGTGGCCATCGGACGCATGGACTGGCAGACCCCCCTCGGAGAGACCCGCATCGTCGCCAAGCAGAAGGATCCCGTGTGGCACCCGCCGGCATCCCTGAAACGCGAGGCCCTGGAAAAGGGCGAGACCCTGCCCGACCGGGTCCCCGCGGGCCCGGACAACCCCCTGGGCACGCGCGCCCTGCGCCTGGGCGTGCCGGGCTATCTGCTGCACGGCACCAACAAGCCCTACGGGGTCGGGATGCGGGTCTCCCACGGTTGCATCCGCCTCTATCCCGAAGACATCGAGGCCCTCTTCGACCAGGTCCCGGTGGGCACCCCGGTGCGCATCGTCGACCAGCCGGTCAAGCTGGGCTGGCTGGCCGACACCCTGTTCATCGAGGTCCACCCGCCCCTGGCGGAGGAGGCCCACAGGGATCTGCGCCGCCAGGCCCTGGAGCGGGTCTATGCCGAGCTGGCGCGACATCCGGCGGTGCTCGACGGTGCGGCCCTGAAACGGGCCTTGCGGGAACGGCGCGGCATCCCGGTGCCCATCACCCGCTGACGCGCACGGCCATGCCCGGGTCTGTGCCCGTGCCTCGCGCCCCGGGAGCGGCCCCGCGCCCATCGGAAACCGGCGTGCCCAGCCGGAATTCCGTCAACGGTGAATATCCCCCGGTTCTTTGTGGTCCAAAGGGTCCAGACCTTCTATCCTCAAGGTAACGTCCGTGACGTCCACGCCACCCCGGAAGATGAAAGCCGCCGGACTCCTCACCCCCCTGCGCGTGGGGAAGGGCCCCTCGCCGCTGCGGGGAGAGGCCGGGGTGAAGGGGGGCCGAGACACAGACCTTGCGACAACCAGCATTCGCCAGCATACCGCCGCACCCATGAACCGCCGCACCCTCCTCGCCTTCGCCGCCGGAGCCCTGGCCGCCACCCTGGTGGCCTGGCTCATCGGCGGGCACGAGGAACGTGCGAAGCAGAAGACCCCGACGGCCGGTGCGGAGCAAGCTCGGCGGACCTATCGGCCCATCGCGCCGCCACCCCGCAGACCGGCACAGGGATCGCCCGCGCCGAGCCGCTATCCGCCGTCCGGGTATGGTGAAGGGCCGGGGCGGGACCTGTACGGACCCCCGTCGCCCGGGGGCCTGTCCGGCCTCCCGGGGAGGGACGACTACGGCATGCCCTATGGCCAAGGCCGATCCACCGTCCCCATCGGGCCGCCCGCGAGCACCCCCAACGGCTTCGGTGGCTACCGTTTCCGGCCCCTGGACAAAGACGAGAGGCAGGCCTCGCGTCCCCGGCCGCCGGCGCCGCCCCCCGGCCCCCCCGGTTACGACTATTATCCTCCCGTGGCCCCCGTCCCGGGCTACGAGGACCTGTACTCCCCGGTGACACCGTCTCCAAGGCAGGAACGCCGCTGGATCGGGAACTATTGAGCCAGGAGGATGGGCACGCTGCGCTCTGCCCATCCATATCCGGCCCTTTCCGGGCCGTTCGATGGTGAGAGGGGTGGGTCGTTCTACTTTGTCACATCGGCTTCCCGGGCCGCCGGTAGCCCGTAGCCCGTAGGGCGGGAAAGCGATAGCGCATCCCGCCGTTGCCGCGAAAGGCGCCCGCACCGACCTGTATCCCGTTTTGTCACATCGGCTTCCCGGGCCGCCGGTAGCCCGTAGGGCGGGAAAGCGATAGCGCATCCCGCCGTTGCCGCGAAAGGCGCCCGCACCGACCCGTATCTCGTTTTGTCACATCGGCTTCCCGGGCCGCCGGTAGCCCGTAGGGCGGGAAAGCGATAGCGCATCCCGCCGTTGCCGCGAAAGACGCCTGCGCCGACCCGTATCTCGTTTTGTCACATCGGCTTTCCGGGCCGCCTGCAGGTCGGGTGGGCGTAGCGTAACCCAACGGATCGCATGGGGGGTTCCGGGTAATACTGCCGCTCATCCCGACGGCTGCGGAGGCAACCGCTCATGTGACAAAGTAGAAGTGATATGGCGTAATCGATACCCCATTCGGACCCGAGACATGGCAGAAACCCGCTCCACCCCGTCGCTTTCCCTCCTCGCCGATCGGCTCACGGAGGCCGCCGCCCTGCCCGGCGTCTCGGCGGCGGCCCTGACCGATCTCAGGGCCAAGTTGACCGGCCACCATTTCCATCTGGTGGTGGCCGGTGAGTTCAAGCGGGGTAAGAGCAGCCTCATCAATGCCCTCCTGGGTGAGGATGTCCTGCCTACCGGGGTGGTCCCCCTCACCTCGGTGGTCACTCGCCTGGAGTTCGCGGAGACCGTGACCGCGCAGGTACTGTTCGAGAACGGCCAGAGGCGTGACATTCCCCTCTCCGCCCTGCCTGACTTCGTCACCGAGAAGGCCAATCCGAGAAACGCCAAGAAGGTGGTGGAAGTGGTGGTGGGCTATCCCGCCGACTGGCTGCGTGGCGGCTTGCGGCTGGTGGACACCCCAGGGATCGGTTCCATGCACCAACACAATACCGACGTGACCTACCGCTATCTCCCGCAAGCCGATGCGGTGATCCTGGTGACGGCCGTGGATCAGCCCATGACCCGGTACGAGTTGGATTTCCTCGAGGACGTCCGCCAATACGCTGGTAAGGTCTTCGTACTCCTGAACAGGATCGATCTGCTCGATGCGGCCGAGCTGGCGGAGTCCCTGGCCTTTGCCGAGGCCGCCATCCAGGAAAGACTGGGCGGACAGGCGAGGGTCTTCCCGGTCTCGGCGCGACTGGCCCGTCGAGGCCGGCTTGGGGAGAGCCGGCTGCCGGAGTTCGACGCGGCCCTGCGTCACTTTCTGCAGGCCGAGAGCGGCGAGGTCTGGGCCGATTCGGTGCGGCGCAACCTCCAGCGTCTGCTGGCGGAGGCCCGGCTGACCGATGAATTGGAACTGAAGGCCTTGACCGCGCCGATCCGGGACCTGGATGCCAAGCTGGCCGCCTTCGCCGGCAAGAAACAAGAGACCTTGCAGGCCCGCCTGGACTTCGATGCCTTGTTGCAGGCGGATACCGCCCGTCTTCTGAAAGAACGACTCGAACCCGACCTCGATGCCTTCAAGGCGCGTTTGCTGCCCGATCTGCTGGGTGATCTGGATGCCTGGTATCGCGCATTGAGACCCCAGGGCAGCAAGATCCTGCAAGAGGGTCTACAGCAGCGCTCAATCGCCGCCGTCCGGAGGGCCTACGACGCCTGGCGGATGGAGGAGGACATGGCCCTGGGGAAGGAATGCGAGGCCCTGTGCGAACGCTTCTGGATTCGGATCCAGGAGAACGTGGATGAACTCCTGCGCTATTCGGCCGATCTCTTCGAGATACCCTATGTCACCGAGATGGCCCGCTCCCTCTGGCAGACCCAGGCCGGCTTCTACTACAAGTTCTGGGAAGAACCCCCGGCCCTGTTCACTCTCACCAATGGCTTCATTCGCCTCTTGCCCGGCTTCATCGGCCACCGCCTGTTGTTGCGCCAGGCGCAACGGCGCATGGCCGAATTGGTGGATATGCAGGGTGGACGCCTGCGCCACGATTTCGCCCAACGCATCCACCAGGGGGTGGAGGTCTTTGGAAACGACATGCAAAGGCGTCTTCAGGAGACCTTGGCCGGTATCGAGGCCGCCCTGACCCAAGGCCGCAGTCTGCGCGACCAGGGCGAGGCACAGACCTCGGCCCGGATAGCGGAGCTGGAGCAGGCCCTGAAAGACATCGATGTGCTCGAGGCCCGGCTGGCCCCCTGAGCAAGAAAGATGATGGGCACGCTAGCCGCCCCTACAATGAAATCCAGCCCGTAGGATGGGCAAGGCGCAGCGTGCCCATCAGCTAGCCCGAATATTGCACCAAGGCGCCAGCGGGCGGGGAAAAAGTGCTTTCATGACCAATCGTTACGTTCATTTTCAAGCGATTTTGCGGGAGTACACTTTCTCCCTCCGCCCGCTGGCTACTACTTCTACTTTGTCACATGAGCGGTTGCCTCCGCGGCCGTCGGGATGAGCGGCTGCATCACCGAACCCCCCATGTGATCCGTTGGGTTACGCTACGCCCACCCGACCTGCAGGCGGCCCGGGAAGCCACTGTGACAAAACGAGATACGGGTCGGCGCAGGCGTCTTTCGCGGCAACGGCGGGATGCGCTATCGCTTTCCCGCCCTACGGGCTTCTACTTTGTCACATGAGCGGTTGCCTCCGCGGCCGTCGGGATGAGCGGCTGCATCACCGAACCCCCCATGTGATCCGTTGGGTTACGCTACGCCCACCCGACCTACAGGCGGCCCGGGAAGCCACTGTGACAAAACGGGATTCAGGTCGGCGCAGGCGTCTTTCGCGGCAACGGCGGGATGCGCTATCGCTTTCCCGCCCTACGGGCTGCCGATCGGTCGGTGGATCACTTCCCCTTGGGCCGTGAAGGCCGCTCGATACTGTCGATGGGCACCACCTTGGCCTGGGGCTCGTCGCTGTAATGGGGCCGCAACTCCGCCCGGCCGGCGGCCGCGCCCAACTCCCGCTCGCGCGCGGAGATGAGGCCCAGGCACTGGCGCACGTCCTCGATGGCCTCGTCGCTGAGGGGATGACGCATCCCCGGCGGGGGGGCGAGTTCGCGCACGATGCGGGTGAGCACCTTGCGCATGACGATGAGGATCTGCTCTTCTTTGCTCTGCTCGTTCATGCGTTCTCTCTTTGGTTGAATTCGCGGGTGGCATCGGCCAGCAGGGCCTGGAGCCCGGCCTCGTCCAGGACCGCCACCCCCAGGGATTCGGCCTTGGCCAGTTTGGACCCGGGATCGGCCCCGGCCACCACATAGTCGGTCTTGCGGGATACGCTGGAGCTGACCCGGGCCCCCAGGGCCTGGAGTCGGGCCTTGATCTCTTCGCGCGGGCGCGAGAGGGTGCCGGTGAGGACGAAGGTGCGGCCCTTCAGGGGTTGCGGGGGGGGCCGAGGCGCGCCCTCCCGCAGACGGATACCGCCGATGGCGGGGTCCAGCAGGCGGGCGATGACCTCGCGGTTGTGGGGCTCCTGGAAGAAGGCGCGCACGTTCCCGGCCACCACCGGTCCCACGTCGGGGACCTGGAGCAGGCGCTCCTCGTCGGCCTCCATGACCGCCTCCAGGGTGCCGAACTCGGCGGCCAGGGCGCGCGCCGTGGCCTCGCCCACCTCACGGATGCCCAGGGCGTAGAGGAAACGCGCGAGACCGACGTCGCGGCTGCGTTCCAGGGCGGCCAGGAGGTTGTCCGCCGACTTCCCGCCCATGCGTTCGAGGCCCACGAGCTGTTCGCGGGTGAGGCGGTAGAGGTCGGAGGGGTCCTTGACCAGGCCTGCGTCCACGAGTTGATCCACCAGTTTGTCCCCCAGGCCCTCGATGTCCATGGCTCGGCGCGAGGCGAAGTGGCGCAGGGCCTGCTTGCGCTGGGCCGGGCAATAGAGCCCGCCGGTGCAGCGGGCGATGACCTCGCCCTCCGGCCGGACGACCCGGGAGCCGCACACCGGACAGCGGGCCGGCAGCTCCACCGCGCGCACGCCGGGAACGCGCCGCTCCAGGATCGGGCGCACGATCTCGGGGATCACCTCGCCGGCGCGGCGCACGTAGACCCAGTCGCCGATGCGCACGTCCTTGCGCCGGATCTCCTCGATGTTGTGGAGGGTGGCGTTGCTCACCATGGCCCCGCCCACGAACACCGGCTCCAGGCGGGCCACGGGGGTGAGGGCGCCGGTGCGGCCCACCTGCCACTCCACGTCCAGCAGCCGGGTGATCTCCTCCTCGGCCGGGAACTTGTAGGCGATGGCCCAACGCGGGGCGCGGGCCACGTGGCCCAGGATCCGCTGCTGGTCGTAGCGGTCCACCTTGACCACCACGCCGTCCATGTCGTAGGCCAGGGACTCGCGCCGGGCGAGCATCCGCCGGTGGTAGTCCAGGGCGGCCTCGATCCCGTCCAGGCGCTGCCGCTCGCGCGCCACCGGCAGGCCCCAACGGGCGAAGCGCTCCATGGTCTCGCTGTGGGTGGCCGGCAGTTCCCCCCCGGCCACCTCGCCGATGCCGTAGCAGTACAGGCTCAGGGGGCGTCGGGCGGTGATCCGCGGATCGAGCTGACGCAGGCTGCCGGCGGCGGCGTTGCGGGGATTGGCGAAGGTCTTGCGGCCCTCCGCGCGCATCCGCGCATTGAGGGCCGCGAAGCCGGCCTTGGGCATATAGACCTCGCCCCGTACCTCCAGGACCCGCGGCCAGTCGCCTGCCCGCAGGCGCAGGGGGAGGGCGCGGATGGTGCGCACATTGGCGGTGACGTCCTCGCCCCGCTGGCCGTCGCCCCGGGTGGCGGCCTGGACCAGCGCCCCCGCCTCGTAACGCAGGCCCACGGCCAGGCCGTCCAGTTTGGGCTCGCCGTGATAGGCCACGCGCGCGACGCCCAGGCGTTCGCGCACGCGCCGGTCGAAGTCCAGCATCTCGGCGTCGGAGAAGGCGTTCTCCAGAGACAGCATGGGCACCCGGTGGCGCACCTCGGCGAAGCCCTCCAGGGGCTCGGCGCCCACCCGCTGGGTGGGGGAGTCGGGGGTCACCAATTCCGGATAGCGTGCCTCCAGGTCCTGGAGTTCGCGCATCAGGCGGTCGTATTCGGCGTCCGGGATCTGGGGTTCGGCGAGGACGTAGTATTGGTAGTCGTGATGGGTGATCTCGCGCCTGAGCCAAAGGGCCCGCTCGCGTGCTTCGTCGGGAACGCTCAAGAGCGCCCCCGGGCGATGCGCAGGCGGCGTTCGAAATCGAGGATGCGGTGGCGGGTGTGATCCATGGTCTGGCGGGTCAGGGTGCTGTGGGTCTCGTCGCGCACCTCGCCGCCCAGGGACTCGGCCAGGCGCTGGGCGAGGGTGACCATCTCGGCGTAGAGGGCGGCGCCGGGCTTGGGGCCGGGGATCTGGGTGAACAGGGTGAGGCCGGGACAGGTGAAGCCTTGCGGCCGCTCTAAGGGAAGTCGGCCGGGGGCCGCCATGCTGGCGACACGCAACAGGGCCGGGCCCTCGGGGTGGTCGCGGAGGGCGAGAAGGCCCATTTCATCCTCCAGCAGATCCAGGTCGTGGGCGACCCGCGCGATCTCCGGTCCCTGGAACCAGTCGCCCCGGGCGTGGACGTGCAGCACCAGGATCAGGGGCTCCGTGACCTCTGCCACGGGCGCTTCGGCGGGGGCGGCGGCTCCGGCCTCCGGCGCCGGGGGTGGCGCATCCACCTCCGCCGGGGACTCGGATGGGGAATCGGGCGCCTCCGGGATTCCCGGGGTGAGGCGGGGGCCTTCGGCCGGCGGCTCCACCCCCAGGTCACCCAGGCGGGGCTCCCGCCGCGGGGCCCCCCAGCCGTTTCTGAGGGCGTCCTTGCGGCGCCCCAGATGGCCCCTGAGTTCCCATACCGCCAGGCCGACCACGGCCAGGCCACCCAGGGCGATCAGGCCCATACGCAGGCTATCCATCATCTATACCGCCGCCATTTCCAGCGCTTCGTCCACGTCCACCGAGACCAGCCGCGAGACCCCGGGCTCGTGCATGGTGACGCCCATGAGCTGGTCCGCGAGTTCCATGGTGACCTTGTTGTGGGTGATGAAGATGAACTGAATCTGCCCGGACATGGATCTCACCAGTTCGCAGAAGCGTCCGACGTTGGCGTCGTCCAGGGGGGCGTCCACCTCGTCGAGCATACAGAAGGGGGCCGGGTTGAGCTGAAAGATGGAGAATACCAGGGCCACCGCGGTGAGGGCCTTCTCGCCCCCGGAGAGGAGGTGGATGCTGGCGTTGCGCTTGCCCGGCGGGCGCGCCATGACCGTCACCCCGGTGTCGAGGAGGTCCTCGCCGGTGAGTTCCAGGTAGGCGTGGCCGCCACCGAAGAGGCGCGGAAACAGGGACTGGAGGCCGGCGTTGACCCGCTCGAAGGTCACCTTGAAGCGCGTCCGTGTCTCGCGGTCGATCTTGTGGATGGCCTCTTCCAGGGTGGCCAGGGAGGCGCTGATGTCGGCATGTTGATCGTCCAGATAGCGCTTGCGTTCGCTCTCTTCCCGGAACTCGTCGATGGCGGCGAGGTTGATGTTGCCCAGGCGTTCGATACGCCGCCCCAGGTCCCCGAGGCGGGCGTCCCATGCCCCCGGGTCGGCATCGGCGGGGAGGGCCTGGAGCAGGGCGGGGCGCTCGAAACCGGTCTCCTTCAGCCGCTCTTCCAGGCCGCGTGCGGCCACCAGGACCTCCTGACGCCCAAGGCGCGCCCGCTCCAGGGCCTCGCGTCGGACCTCCACCTCGCGTTCGGCCTGAAGGCGCTCCTGGTCCAGTTCACGCAGGCGCTGTTGCAGGGCCTCCAGGCGGTCGCGGGCAGCGGCCAGGGCGGCCTCCAGGTGCAGGCGACGCCCGAGCTGGGTCTCCAGCGCGGTCTCCATCTCCGCCACCGGGGCCTGCTCGCGCCCGGCGTCGGCCACACACTCGGCGCGGCGGGCCTGTAACTGGCGGCGGCGTTCCTCCACCCGTTGCAGGGCCGCCACCAGGGCCTCCCGCTCCGTATGCAGGCCGTGGACCTGCAGGGCCAGGTCGTGGGCCTGCTCGCCCAGGACCCGGACGCGGGTGCGGGCCTCCTCCAGGGCCTCGCGCAGGCCCTGGCGTTCGGCCGCCAGGGTATCGCGGCGCTCGCCCAGGCGCTCCACCACCTCGAGGGCCCGGTGCAGGCGCGCGCGGCTCTCCTCCAGGGCCTCCCGCGTCTGCTCGCGCTCGGCGGCCAGCTCGGCGCGCTCCAGGTCGATCTCCTGGCGCCGGCCACGCAGGTGGGCGAGGCGGTTGGCCTTGCTCTCCAGCTCCGCGCGCACCCGCGCCAGGGCGCGATCCAGTTCACGTTGCTCCGCGCGCAGGCGCTCGCGTTCCGTATCCAGGGCCTCCAGGGCCTCGTGCCCCTGGAGCAGTTCCTCCTCCCAGGCCTCCAGACGCGCCCCGTCTTCCTCCAGGCGGGCCAGGAGTTCACGCATCTCGGCGGCGCGTTCCAGGACCCCGGCGGCGCTGTGGCGCTCCCCGGGGACATGGGTCCAGTGGCGGCCGAGCCAGAGGCCCTCGGGGGTGACGACGGACTCCCCCGCGGCCAGGCCGTCGCGGGCCGCCAGGGCGGCCTCCGGATCGGCGGCGCAACGCACCCCCCGCAGCAGGCCCGCCAGCCCGGGCCTGCGCACCTCGGCGGCGAGGCTGCCGGCCGGGGCGGCCTCGGGGTCCGCGGCGATCAGATCCAGGGGGCCTTCCTCCAGGTCGGTCAGGGCGCGGCCGGGGTCCTCCACCAGCAGGGCCTGGAGGCGTTCCCCCAACACCACCTCCAGGGCCCGCCGCCAGCGCGGCCCGACCTCCAGCACCTCGCCCAGGCGCGGGGCCCCGGCCAGGCCCCGGGCCTCCAGCCAGGCGGCCACGCCCTCGCCCTGCGGCGCCAAGGCGGCCTGTTGCAGGGCCTCCAGGGAGGCCAGGCGGCCCTTGTCGGCGTGCAGGGCCTCGCGCAGGCGGTCGCGGCGACGCTGGAGGTCGGCCACCGCCTCCCGGCGCCCACCCAGGGCCTCTTCGCCCTCCGCCAGGGCCTCCAGGAGCGCCTGCTCGCGTTCGAGCAGGATCTCCTTCTCCTCGGCCAGGCGCGTCAGGTCCTCCTCCAGGCGCGGGTCGCCGAGGCGCGCCGCCTCCTCGTCCAGGCGCGCCTCGCGCCGGGCCAGGCGTTGCAGGTCCTGTTCCAGGTGATCGATACGCGCCCGCTCCACCTGGGCCTGCTGACCCGGCCCGGCCGACTCCCGGGCGAGGGCCTCCCAGGCCTCCTGCCAGGCCTGCATCCCGGCCTCGGCGGCCTCCTGGGCCGCCCGCCGCGCCGCCTCCTCCACACGCGCGGCCTCCAGACGCGGCGCCAGTTCGTCCAGGGTCTCTTCGAGCACCCGCAGGCGACCCTGGTCACGCTCGTACCGGCGTTCCAATTCCTCCGACTCCCGGGCGATCCCGGCCAGGGTCCGCTCATGGCGATGCCTGGCCTCGCGGGCGTATTGCAAGGCCTGCTCCAGGCGCGAGATCTCGGCGCCGACGGCATAGAAATCGCCCTGCACCCGATTGAGTTCCTCGCCGGCCTCGATCTCGGACTCGCGCACCCGCTCCATTTCGCTCTCCAGACGACGCTGGCCGGCCACCGCCTCCTCCACCCCGGTCTCCAGCCCGGCCAGGGCGCGGTCACGGGCCTCCAGGTCGGCCTGCATGGCCTGCCAGCGCAGGGCCAGGCGTTCGGCCTCCAGGCGTTTCTGCTCGGCGCGCAGGCGCCTGTAACGCTCGGCCGCGGTGGCCTGGCGCTCCAGGCGCTGGACCCGCCGCCCCACCTCCTCGCGCAGATCCTCCAGGCGCTCCAGGTTCTCGCGGGTGTGGCGGATGCGGTTCTCGGTCTCCCGCCGGCGTTCCTTGTACTTGGAGATCCCCGCGGCCTCCTCCAGGAACTGGCGGAGTTCCTCGGGGCGGGCCTCGATCAGGCGCGAGATGGTGCCCTGCTCGATGATGGAATAGCTGCGCGGCCCCAGGCCGGTCCCCAGGAAGAGATCGGTGATGTCCCGCCGGCGGCAGCGGGCGCCGTTGAGATGATATTGGGACTGGCCGTCACGGGAGAGCACGCGCTTCACCGCGATCTGGCCGAAGCGCGCATACCGGCCGCCGGCGCTGCCGTCGCTGTTGTCGAACAGGAGTTCGATGCTGGCCGTGCCCACCGGTTTGCGGCTGGTGGAGCCGTTGAAGATGACATCGGCCATGGACTCGCCACGCAGCATCTTGGCGGAACTCTCGCCCATCACCCAACGCACCGCGTCGATGGTGTTGGACTTGCCGCAGCCGTTGGGGCCGACGATGGCCACCAGGTTGCTGGGCAGGTGGATCACCGTGGGATCGACGAAGGACTTGAAACCGGCGAGCTTGATCTTCTCCAGGCGCATGGGGCGCAAAGATACCCGAATGGGGGGGAAATCCAAGGGGTTCACCCGCAGCGGGAGAGACGCGGTGCCAGGCCAGTGGCAATGAATTCTGCTCTCCAGGCAAGGCGCGCTCCTGCTCTGGGAGGGGGGCGGAAGGGTCCTTCCCTGGACCCGTCCGACCGCGGAAAACGTCGGACCGCCACCCCCCCCCCAAAAAAAAAGCAGCGTCAGGGCGGTCGGAGGCTCCGGTACCGTCGATCCGCTCACCACATCAGCGGGCGGGGCCAGGCTGATGTCGGCGAAGTTCTGCGTCCCCGATGGATCGCGGGGTGACCTCGCCGCTCACCAGTCCCAGGCCGGAGGTGTCCAGACCCACCGGCAGCGGTTCGGCGTCGGCCCGGCGGCCAGGGCCGCTGAGGGCGTCATTGATGACGGCGACCGGGGGGTCTTGTCGGCGATGGCAATATTGCGGGGCTTGACAACGGCCGAGTTTCGATTACAGCTATACCGGGGTCGGGATGGGCTGGCGGTGGAGCGGGGTCGACGTGAAGGTGGCGCCGCAATAGCCGTCCCGTCACACGGGAACATTCGCATCCCTCGATCCCATACGGCACTGCCCTTGGCCGTCCCATCCACCACCCACAGGTATCCGCCCATGGAAAGACGCCCCCTCGGCCGCAGCGGCATCCAGGTCAGCCGCCTTTGCCTCGGCACCATGACCTTCGGCGAGCAGAACGACGAACGCCAGGCCCACGCCCAACTCGATCTGGCCCTGGAGCGGGGCCTGAATTTCATCGACACCGCGGAGATCTATCCGGTGCCCCCACGGGCCGAGACCCAGGGCCTCACCGAGACCTATATCGGCACCTGGCTCGCCCGGCGCAAGTGCCGTGGAGAGGTGGTGCTGGCCACCAAGGTGGCCGGCCCCGCGGACTGGCTGCCGTACCTGCGTAGCGGACCGCGGTTGGTGCGGGCGCACCTGGAGCAGGCCCTGGAACAGAGCCTGCAGCGGCTCCAGACCGACTACGTGGACCTCTACCAGGTCCACTGGCCGGCGCGCCCCACCAACTATTTCGGCCGGCTCGGTTACCCCTGGGCGGAAGAGGCCGACGCCACTCCCATCCACGAGACCCTGGAGGTCCTCGACGGCTTTGTTCAATCCGGACGGGTGCGGGCCATCGGGGTCTCAAACGAGACCCCCTGGGGCCTGGGCGAATACCTCCGCCTCGCCCGGGAGCACGGCCTCGCCCGGGTGGTGAGCATCCAGAACCCCTACAATCTGCTCAACCGCAGCTTCGAGGTGGGCCTCGCCGAGTTCAGCCGGCGCGAGGATGTCGGCCTGCTCGCCTACTCCCCGCTGGCCTTCGGGGTCCTCTCGGGGAAATACCTTCGCGGCGCCCGGCCCGAGGGGGCCCGCCTTACCCTGTTCAGCCGCTTCGACCGCTATTCCAACCCCGAGGCGGAACGCGCCGCCGAGGCCTATTGCCGCCTCGCCCGCGCCGCGGGCCTGTCCCCGGCGCAGATGGCCCTGGCCTATGTCACCAGCCGCCCCTTCGTCACCGCCAACATCATCGGCGCCACCACCCTCGAACAACTGGACGAGGACCTGGGTGCCGCCGACCTGCGGCTCCCGCCCGAGGTCATGGAGGCCATCGAGGCCATCCACCGGCAGCAACCGAACCCGGCCCCCTGAGGCCGAACCCGGCCCCATGCCGATTGGATGTTGAATGGGCGTGTCGGCCCGACCTCGCCGTGAAAAGCGCCGGGGATGGACAGGCTGCCCCCAGGTCGAAGAGCGGGGTCCCCGCGGTGGGATCGAGGTCGCGCGGGATCTCCGGATCGCTCTCGGACAGATCCGGTGGGCCGACTGGCCGTCCTGCCTCCCTGGACCATAGCGCCCAGACATGTGCGGGGTATACCCGTCGCCCGTGGATATTTCGCTACTGCGGCCGCCCCTCGCATCCCTGGGCCGTGTTGCGCAAGCTCGCCATGGTCCCCGCCATGACTCGTTTCCGCCCGCCTGCGGAAGGCAGGGCCGTGCCTTGCCCAGGGGCACGAGGAACGCCCTCGAAAAACGAGGGGTGGCACAGGGACGTGCCGTTTACGGACCTCACGAGCGACGGGTATATACTCCATACCCCTTACTCATCGCCCCCCAAGGAGGTTTCCCCGTGCGTCTCTCACTGCTCTTGCTCCTTCCCCTGCTGCTCTCCCCTTGGGTCCAGGCGGCGGAGGATGCCCAGACCTACGACCGCATCACCTTGTCCGCCCGCGCCGGCGCGGAGGTGGCCAACGACCTGCTCAGCGCGGTGCTCTACGTGCAACGCGAAGGGACCCGGCCCGCGGATCTGGCACGAGAGGTGAACCAGGCCGTGGCCTGGGGGGTGGAGCGGGCGAAGAAGGTGCGCGGTCTGACCGTGCGCACGCTCGACTATCAGACGACCCCGCTGTACAAGGACCGCGCCCTGGTGGGCTGGCGGGTGCGTCAGTCCCTGCGCCTGGAGAGCGGCGACTCGGCGGCCCTGAGTGAACTCATCGGGGTCCTTCAGGAGCGGCTGGCGGTGGCCTCGGTGGGCTATCGCCTGTCGCCGGCCCAGCGCGAACGGGCGGAGAACCGCCTCATCGGCGAGGCCCTGGAGGCCTTCAAACAGCGTGCGCGCCTGGTGACCAAGGCCCTGGGGAGGAAGGACTACCGCATCGTCAAGCTGGACCTGTCCACCTCGGGGGGTACACCCCGTCCCTTCGTGCGTACTATGCGGATGGAGGCGGCGGCGCCCGCGCCGGTACTGGAGGCGGGCAAGGGCCACGTGGAGGTGAGGGTCTCGGGGACCATCGAGTTGCGCCTGCCCTGATCCCGGGCGGCAGCGCCCGCCTTGCCCAAGGGGGTCGGCCGGGAGGGCGGTGGGAGCGGAGGCCCGCCCGCCGGGTCCGCCCGGGGCTCGGCGGGGTATATAATGCCGTTTTGCTCCCTTACCCGCCTCTTTCCTAATGGATATGGCCCTTCATTCCACCACGCCCGCCGAGTCTCCCCCGGAGCCCCCGCCCCACCAGGACCCCCTGTCCTGGCTGGAGGCGGAGGGCCGGGTGAGCGCGGCGGACATCGCCCGCGCCCGGCGTCTGGCGGAGGACGCGGGCGAGCCGGCGACGCGGATGCTGGCGCGCCTGGGCCTGGTGTCCGAGCGCGATCTGGCCCAGGCCTTCTGCGAGACCCTGCACCTGGCCCTGGCCGAGGGGGACGCCTACCCCGACGTGCCACCGGTGGAGGAGGGGATCAACCTGCGTTTCCTGCGTGACAGCCAGGTGGTGCCCCTGGGTCTGGAGGGTGAGGAACTGGCCGTCGCCCTGGCCGATCCCCAGGACGAGTTCGTCCCCCGGGCGTTGAGTATGGCCCTGGGGATGCCGGTGAAGGTCTACGTGGGCCTGCCCGGGGAGATCGAGGCGGCCATCGAGCGCCTCTACGGCGAGGGCCGCAACGAGATGGAGGGGATCGGCGCCGGCCTCGAGGGCGGCGAGGACGAGGAGGACATCGAGCACCTGCGGGACATGGCCTCCGAGGCCCCGGTGATCCGCCTGGTGAACCTCATCATCCAGCGGGCGGTGGAGGCGCGCGCCTCCGACATCCACATCGAACCCTTCGAGGGCAGCCTCAAGGTGCGCTACCGGGTGGACGGGGTGTTGCAGGAGGTGGACGCGCCGCCGGCGCGCTCCACCGCGGCGGTGATCTCGCGCATAAAGATCATGTCCCGGCTGAACATCGCCGAACGCCGCCTGCCCCAGGACGGGCGCATCCCCCTGCGGGTCCAGGGCAAGGAGCTGGATCTGCGTGTCTCCACCGTGCCCACCCTGTATGGCGAGAGCGTGGTCATGCGCCTGTTGGACAAGGCCAGCGTGCAGTTCGACTTCGCGGCCCTGGGCTTCGACGGCCAGCCCCGCGAACGCCTGCTCCAGGTCCTGGAGATGCCCCATGGCATCATCCTGGTGACCGGCCCCACCGGCAGCGGCAAGAGCACCACCCTGTACACCGCCCTGGCGCGCATCAACACCCCCGGGCGCAAGATCATCACCGTGGAAGATCCGGTGGAATATCAGTTGGAGGGGATCAATCAGATCCAGGTGAAGCCACAGATCGGCATGACCTTCGCCGGCGCCCTGCGGGCCATCGTGCGCCAGGACCCGGACGTCATCATGGTGGGCGAGATGCGCGACCTGGAGACCGCCCGCATCGCCGTCCAGTCGGCCCTCACCGGCCATCTGGTGCTCTCCACCCTGCACACCAACGACGCCGCCGGCGGGGTCACCCGTCTCCTGGACATGGGGGTGGAGGACTATCTCATCACCTCCACCGTCAACGGTATCCTCGCCCAGCGCCTGGTGCGCCGGCTCTGCCCCCATTGCCGCGAGGCCTACGAACCCCTGCCCGAGATCGCCGAGGGCCTGCGCCCCCTGGCCGCCGACGGCCGCCTCTCCCTGTACCGCGGCCGCGGTTGCGAACACTGTGGGGGGACCGGCTATCACGGCCGTCTGGTGATCGCCGAGATGCTGACCCTGGACGACCCCCTGCGGCAGGCCATCCTCGCCCATGCCACCGCCGGCGAGATCCACCGCCTGGCGGTGGCTGGGGGCATGCTCACCCTCTATCAGGACGGGGTGCGCAAGGCCCTGGAGGGGCACACCAGCCTGGAGGAGGTCATCCGCGTGACCCAGGAGGCCTGAGCGGGTGCCCCGCTACCGGTTCAAGGCGGTCCGCCCCGACGGCGAGATGGAGGAGGGCGAGCGCGAAGCGGCCGACGAGGGCGCCCTGGTGGCCGCCCTCCAGGGCGAGGGCCTGATCCCCCTGGAGATGCGCGCCGCCGGCGGTCTGCGCGACCTGTTCCGGCGTGGCGGCCCAACGGTGAGCGCCGGCCAGGTCACCCACATCACCCGCGAGCTGGCCACCCTGCTGGAGGCCGGCCTGCCACTGGACCGGGCGCTGGAGGTCCTCATCGGTCTGGCCGACGACGAGGCCGTGGCGCGCCTGCTGGGGGCGGTGCAGGAACGGGTGCGGGCCGGAGCGGCCTTCTCCCAGGCCCTGGAGGAACAGGGCCGGATCTTCTCCCGGCTGTACGTCAACATGGTCCGCGCCGGCGAGGCCGGCGGCTCCCTGGACGACGCCCTCGCCAGCCTGGCCGATTATCTGGAGAGGGCCGATCGGTTGCGCGACGACATCCGCTCGGCCCTTACCTATCCCTTGATCCTGCTGGTGGTGGCGGGTCTCTCGGTGGCCGTGTTGCTGATGTTCGTGGTGCCCCAGTTCACCCAGTTGTTCGACGACATGGGCGCGGCCCTGCCCACCTCCACCCGCATCGTCATCGGTGCCGGCGACCTCCTGCGCGACTGGTGGTGGGCCCTACTGGCGGGCGCCGCCCTCGCCGCCGCCGGGGTGCAGCGCGCCCTGCAACGGCCGGAGGTGCGCCTGGCCTGGGACCGCCGGGTGCTGCGCCTGCCCTTGTTCGGCGATCTCCTGTGGCGGATGGAGACGGCGCGTTTCTGTCACACCCTGGCCACCCTGTTGCGCAACGGTATGCCCCTGTTGGGGGCGCTGGGCCTGGCGCGCGAGGTGATGGGGAACCGGTACCTGGTCCAGGCACTCGAAGCAACGGGTGCCGAGGTGCGTCACGGTAAGGGCCTGGCCGCCCCCCTGAGCGAACGCCGGGTGTTGCCCAAGCTGGCCCTGCAGATGATCCAGGTAGGCGAGGAATCCGGCCAGCTCGATGCCATGTTGGCCAAGGTGGCCGCCATCTTCGAGGCCGAGACCCGGTCCGCGGTGCAGCGCCTCCTGACCCTCCTGGAGCCCGTGCTCATCATCGGCCTGGGCCTGCTGGTGGCGGGCATCATCGTCTCCATCCTCGCCGCCATCCTGGGGGCCAACGATCTGGTCTTTTGAAGATGACGTCCCATGGCGCCCAGCGCCCCGGAGGATGAAAGCCGCTCCCGCACGCCGGAATGTACTGAACCTTGCACACGATGCCTTTTTTCAACTCGAGGTAGCCGACCATGACACCCCCCCTTCGCCGCCCTGGCGGCTTCACCCTGATCGAACTCCTGGTGGTGCTGGCCATCCTGGCCCTGCTCGCGGGCCTGGTGGGCCCCCAGGTGATGAAATTCCTCAGTGGCTCCAAGACCAAGACCGCGCGGCTCCAGGTCGAGGATCTGGGCTCGGCCCTGGATATGTATCGCCTCGAAGTGGGCCGCTATCCGAGCACCGAGGAGGGCCTCAAGGCCCTGGTGGAGAAACCCGCGAATGCCGCGAACTGGAACGGTCCCTATCTCAAGAAGAAGAAGGTGCCCCAGGACCCCTGGGGGCGCCCCTATCACTACGCCTCGCCCGGCCAGCACGGCGACTACGATCTGTACAGCCTCGGCGCCGACAACGCCGAGGGCGGCGACGGCGAGAACCAGGACGTGGTCAGTTGGGAGTGATCGCGGATGGATGCGCCGAAGCCGGGCCGCCCCCGCCCTGCCGGCGGATGCCGGGGTCCGGCCCCCGGCTTCACCCTGATCGAACTCCTGGTCGTGCTGGCCATCTCCGCCCTGGCCCTGGCGGTGGTGCCGCCCCTGTTCTCCCGGGCCCTGCCCGGGGTCCAGCTCAAGGCCGGCGCGCGTGATCTCGCCGCTGGGCTCAGGGCCGCCCGCGCGCGCGCCGTCGCCCGCCATCGCCCGGTGGCCCTGCACCTGGACCTGGAACGGCGCGAGGCGCGGGTGGATGGACGCCCCAGGGCGATCCATCTGCGGGGGGACTGGCCCATCCGCCTCACCGCCGCCGAGTCGGAACTCGGCGATCCCGCGCGCGGGGCGATCCGTTTCTTTCCCGACGGCAGCTCCACCGGTGGGCGTATCGCCCTGGGCGAACCCGGCCACGGCTACCGGGTGGACGTGGACTGGCTCACCGGGCAGGTGACCCTGCACCCACTGGAGCCCGGGGCATGACTCTGCGCCAGGACGGTTTCACCCTGCTCGAGGTCCTGGTGGCCTTCTCCATCCTCGCCCTGTCCCTGGGGGTCTTGATGCGCCTGTTCTCGGGCAGCCTGCACAACACCCTGGAGACCGACCGCTACGTGGCCGCCGCCGATCTGGCCGAGTCTCTGCTGGCGCGGGCCGGACGCGAGTGGCCCCTGGACGCCCTGCCCCCGGAAGGCGAAGAGGACGGGTTCCGCTGGCGGTTACAGGCCAGCCCCGCGGCCCTGGAGGAAGGCCTGCAGACGCCTCCCGGCCTGACCCCCTACGATGTGCGGGTGACCCTGACCTGGGCGCAGGAGCGTCGCACGCGCCGCTTGCAGGTCGCCACCCGGCGCCTGCTGTCCGGGAGGCCCCGTGGGCGCTGATCGCGGGGGCAACCGCGGCTTCACGCTGCTGGAACTGCTCATCTCCCTGGCCCTCATGGGCCTGTTGTTGGTGGTCCTCTACGGCGGCCTGCGTCTGGGGGCCGACAGTTGGGAACGCCTGGACGCCCACGTGGCGGCCAGCGGCGACCTGCGCCTGGTGCGCGCCTGGCTCGGCGATGCCCTGCGCCAGACCCAGAAGGTCCACGCGCGTATCGGCAACCGCCGGCGGCTGTTGTTCCGGGGCGGGCCGCAGAGGCTCGACTTCGTCACCCCCCTGGCCCGCTACGCCGGGGTGGGCGGACTCTATCTGGTGCGCCTGTTCGCGGTCGAGCGCGAAAAGGGCTGGGAACTCTGGATGCAGCGCTGGCTCGCCCATCCCGAGGTTCTCCAGGGCGAGACCGATGCCCCGCGCTGGGACCCCGAGGATCCGTCGCCGCCCGTGCTCGAGGATTTCGAGGGTGCCATGGGCACCTATGGGGTCAAGCGTCTGCTCAGCGGCCTGGAGGAACCGCGCCTGAGATACCTGGAGGCCCCCGGGCGGGGCGAGGCCGGTTGGCGGGAGGACTGGAAGGATCCGAACCACCTGCCCACCCTGGTGGAGCTGACCCTGCAGCGTCCCGACCACCCCCTGGCCCCCCTGGTGGTGGCCCTCCCGCAACGATGAAGCCCGCCGTCAGACAAACCGGCATCGCCCTGGTCCTGGTGCTCTGGGTGCTCGTCCTGCTCACCACCATGGCCGGCTCGGTGGTCCTGCTGGGGCGGGGCGAGACCGAGTTGGCGCGCAACCAGGTGCAGGGGGTGCGCTTCCGGGCGCACGCCGCCGCGGGCTTGACCCAGGCGGTCCTGCGCCTGCGGGCGCGGGACGAGGAGGCCCGCTGGTACCCGGACGGCACGGCCTATGGCTGGCGTTTCGACGGCGAGGCCCTGGAGATCCGGATTCGCAACGCCGGTTCCCTGGTGGAGTTGAACGCCGCCGGCGAGCCACGGCTCCTCGCCCTGCTGAAGGCCGCGGGGCTGGAAGAGGAGCGCGCCTCGGCCCTGGCCCAGGCGATCCTCGACTGGCGCGACGCGGATCACGACCGTCGCGCCGACGGGGCGGAGGATGACGACTATCGCGCGGCCGGCTACCCCTACGGGGCCGCGGACCGGCCCTTCCCGGCACTGGAAGAGCTGCTCCAGGTACAGGGCATGGATCGCGCTCTGTACGGGGTCCTCGCCCCGAACCTGTCGGCGGTGGCGGTCGGGAGCGGATCGCCGCGCCTGGCTCCGCCCCTGGTGCGGGCGGCCATGGCCGAAGAGGGGCGCGGCCCGGTGGGTGACGCGGGGCCGCCGCCCCGGGGTGGTCCCTTCTACCGGATCAGGGTAAAGGGTCAGGACGGGCGTTCCATGGAGGCCCTGATCATGGTCTCAAACACCCTCCTGGTGATCTGGCGGCGTTATGCCTGGTGAACCGCCGGCCTCTCGCGCCGGCCGCTGTATATACCCGTCGCTCGTGGATATTTCCGTCCTTCGATCCGTAGACGGCACTTCCCTGTGCCACTTCTCGCTACCGCGGCCGCCCCTCGCCCCCCTGGACGGTGGAGCGATTGCTCGCCGTAGTCTCTGCGATGACTCGCTTCCGCGCCTTGCCCAGGAGCACGAGGAACACCCTCGAAAAACGAAATATTCACGTGCGACGGGTATAAATTGCGTCCCCCGTCCCTGGGGTCCACCTCTCCTTGGAGGGCAGTCTGTCCATGCAGGCCACGCAACTGAGCCTGGAACTCAAACTGCCCATGGCCGACAGCATCATCCGCACCGCAGTTCCGCCACCGGAGGTGACTGTCGCCGCAGGGGCCGGGTCCGGCGGCAGCATCACCCGGGAATCCCTTTGTGATCTGTTGGGTTACGCTGCGCCAACCCAACCCGCGATGATTCCCAGACAGTCCTGAATCCGGCGGTTGCCCCGGGAGCCCGCCCAGGAGGATCAAGCATAGGTATCCAACTTGCCGGGGGGGACCGGGCCGGCGCTCTGCGCCGCCGGGGGTTCCGGTACCGCCTCCAGCAACTGCTGGACGTTGGCCTGTTGCATGTCCAGTTCCTTGCGCAGGATCCGGTTGCTCACCTGTTGGTGGAGGTCGGCCTGTTGTAAGGCGGACATCCGGGAGCCGATGGACATCTCCATGAGGGGCCTCTCTTGGTCGAGTGATTCGGGCCGGTCGGATTCGAAGTCCCGCAGATCCCTTCCCAAGGGCCGGCCGTCCTCGGAGAGGGACGGGGTCTGCGTTTGCGTATCAGGATAACGGCCGGTGTCCGCGGGACTCCAATCGCCTCGTTCTCAGGATGTTAGAATGGGGGCCCGTCACGGTCGAGGTCGTCCCCCATGCGCGAGTTCATCACCCTCTCTACCCCCCGGCGCGAGGTATTGGTGGATATCACCCCTCAGGTGGAGGCCGTGCTCGGCCGCAGCGGGATACGTGACGGCCTCATGGCGGTCTATGCCCAGGGTGCCACCGCCGCCCTCATGATCCAGGAGAACTGGGACGAGAGTGTCCAGACCGACGTGGTGGACCTGTTGCGCAAGCTCGTTCCACGGGGCGTCTGGCGGCACGACCAACAGGACGGCAACGGCGACGCCCACCTCAAGGCCGGCCTGATCGGCCCCTCCGAGACCCTGCCCATCATCGACGGGCGCCTGGGCCTGTCACGCTGGCAGAACCTGTTCTTCTGCGAGTTCGATGGGCCGCGGCAGGAACGGCGGGTGGTCTGTACCCTGTTCTCCGACCCGGCATGAGGCTGTACGACTACGTCACCCGGCTCAACCGCTGGGATCCGGCCCATTTCCTTCCCTTCGCGGTGGATGCCACGCGGGTGGGCTGGGTCAGGCCCGAATTCGCTGCCCACCTGGCGGCCTGGCCGGAGGTCTTCCGGCTGGAGGCGGAAAGGCTCTCCCTGGCCCCCGGTCTGGAGGGGTTCGAGGCCCGCACCCGGGCGGTGGCGGGGGTCCTGGAGCACCTGGTGGCCGAGGGCACCCTGCCCGGGCTGCACGGTGAGCGCTATCCGCTGGGCCGGGAACGCACCGCCCCCCTGTTGCTCATGGATCGGGCCGCGGTGCCCTTCTTCGGGGGGCGGGCCTATGGCCAGCACCTGAACGGCTACGTGCGGCGCGTGGACGGTCCCTGGATGTGGATCGCGCGGCGCGCCGCCGACCGCCGCCACTATCCCGGTCGTCTCGATCAACTGGTCGCCGGTGGCCTCCCCCATGGCCTGACCCTGGCGGAGAACCTGGCCAAGGAGTGCGCCGAGGAGGCGGGGATGCCGCCGGAACTCGCGGCCGAGGCGCGTCCGGTGGGGGCCCTGACCTATTGCCTGGAGACGGCCCATGGGCTGAAGCCCGACACCATTTACTGTTACGATCTGGAATTGCCGGAGGGGTTCGAGCCGCGCAACACCGATGGTGAGGTGGCGGCGTTCGAACTCATGCCCCTCGATGAGGTCGTAGAGGTATTGAGGGCAGCCGAGGCCTTCAAGCCGAACTGCGGTCTGGTGGTCATCGACTTTCTGATCCGTCACGGCCATTTGGATCCGGAACGGGCCGACTACCTGGATCTGCTCCGGGGCCTCCATGCCCCACTTCCTTGAGAATGCCCATCCATGGGATGAAACTATGACCAAACTTCCTGTCCGAGTCCTGTTCCTGCTCTGGCTGCTCCCCCTGGGGGGGCTCCAGGCCAAGGTCCAGCCTGTCCCCAACGACGCACTGACGGCCAACGAGCGCCTGGACAAGACGGCCGCCATCATCACCCAGGTGATCCAGCGCTTCCACTACAAGAAGGCGCCTCTGGACGACGCCTTCTCCGAACGCATCCTCAAACGCTACCTGGATACCCTCGATCCCAACCACTCCCTGTTCCTGGCGCGCGACATCGAGCGCTTCCGGCGCTGGCGCCACCACCTCGACGATCAACTGCGCATGGGTCGGGTGGATGCGGCCTTCGAGATCTTTCGCACCTACCGCAAGCGGGTGAACGATCGGGTGGCCTATGCCCTGAAGCTCCTGGACAAGGGCTTCGACTTCAGCAAGGACGAGCGCTTCCGGGTGGATCGCTCCGAGTCCCCCTGGCCCAAGGATCGCGCCGCGATGGATGAACTCTGGCGCAAGCGGGTGAAGAACGACTACCTGAACCTGCGCCTCGCCGACAAACCGGACGCCAAGATACGCGAGACCCTGCGTAAGCGTTACCAGGGCCTGCGCCGGCGGATCAACCAGTTCACCGCCGAGGACGTGTTTCAGTCCTTCATCAATGCCTACACCCTGAGTCTGGAACCTCATACCGGCTATATGTCGCCGAGCCTGTCGGAGAACTTCGACATCAGTATGCGCCTCTCCCTGGAGGGCATAGGGGCGGTGTTGCGCGCCGAGGACGAGTACACCCTGGTGCAGAAGGTCATCAAGGGCGGCCCGGCCAGCGCCAGCGGCCAGTTGCACGGGGGCGATCGCATCGTCGGCGTGGCCCAGGGCCTGGACGGTCCGATGGAGGACGTGGTGGGCTGGCGCCTCCAGGACGTGGTGGACAAGATCCGCGGTCCCAAGGGCTCGGTGGTGCGTCTGGAGATCCTCCCCAAGGGGGAGACGGCCAAGCGCCGCGAGATCACCCTGGTGCGCAATAGGATCAAGCTCGAAGAACAGGCCGCCAAGAGCTACGTGATCGATAAGATCCCCGGGCTCGGGGGGCTGAAGATCGGGGTGGTGGAGGTGCCCGCCTTCTACCGCGATTTCGCCGCCGAAGCGCGTGGTGACAAGGCCTTCCGCTCCACCACCCGTGACGTCCGCAAGTTACTCGCCAGGCTCCATGAGCAGGGGGTGGACGGAATCATCGTGGATCTGCGGGGCAACGGTGGCGGTTCTCTCTCCGAGGCCACCGAACTCACCGGCCTGTTCATCCCGCAGGGGCCGGTGGTGCAGGTGAAGGACGCCTTCGGCAAGGTGGATGTGGAACGGGACCCCGACCCCGCCGAGGTCTATACCGGCCCCCTGGCGGTGCTGGTGGATCGCAACAGCGCCTCGGCGTCGGAGATCTTCGCCGCCGCCATCCAGGACTATCATCGCGGCATCATCATCGGCGAGCCCACCTTCGGCAAGGGCACGGTGCAGACCCTGGTGGACCTCGGCCGGTTCGTGCTCGGCAACGACAAGGATCTGGGGCGCTTGCGTCTCACCATGGCCCAGTTCTTCCGCATCGACGGCGGCAGCACCCAGCATCGCGGGGTGGTGCCCGATATCCTCTTCCCCACTGCCTCGAAGTCTGGGGATCACGGTGAACGTGCCCTGAAGAACGCCCTGCCCTGGAGCCATATCACCCCGGCCGCCTATCGTCCGGAGGACCTGCATCCCCCGTTGGCCCTCCTGCGTAAACGCTCCGCGGAGCGTATCGCCCGGGACCAGGGCTTCAAGATGCTCATGGATCGTCAGCGGGTGCTGGACGAACTGGACGAGACCAAGGAGGTGAGCCTGAACGAGGCCAAGCGCCGGGCCACGTCCAAACACCGCGAAAAGCTGCTGAAGGATCAACGCAACGCCTTTCTCCGCAGTCAGGGTATCGAGCCCTTGCCGACGGACGGTGACCGGGACTCGGATGCCATCGACAGCAAACGCGAAGAGCAGGAGCAGAAAGCGATCGACCGGATCGAGATCCGGGAGGCGGCGCGTATCCTGGCCGATGAGATCCGCTTCACACGCGCCCCGAAGGACGCCCCCCGGGCGGCGGAGGTGGAGCGCATCGCGTTCCCTGCCACGCCCTAGCGGGCCGTTGAAAAGGCCTCTCCCTGGATTCTTGCAAGCGCGGAACCGGAAACGCGATTTTTCGGTTCCTTAATAGTCCGGACGAGGTGACGGCGGTGCGTCAGCCCTCCCGCACCGGTGGACGGGACGGGCGGGCCAGGGCGGGTAGGTCGCCCGCGAGGCCCATGGCCCGGCGGATCAACAGATGCTTGAGGGGGCCCGCCCGGTCCGCCAGGTCCAGGCCGAGGTTGCGGGCCAGACGCAGCGGGGGCAGGTCGTTGCCGAAGAGCCGCTTGAACAGATCCATGGCCGCGAGCATGGCCAGGTTGTCCCCCTTGCGGGCCCGTTCGTAGCGGCGCAGGGCGGGTTCGCCCCCCAGGTCGCGGTGCCGGTAGCGGGTGGCGGTGAGGGTCTCGGCCAGCTGCGCCGCATCCAGCAGTCCCAGATTGACCCCTTGTCCGGCCAGGGGATGGATGGCGTGGGCGGCGTCCCCCACCAGGGCCAGGCGGGGGGCGATGTAGCGGGTGGCGTGTTGCAGGCGCAGGGGGAAGGCCGCGCGTGGGCCGCTGGCGGTGATCTCTCCCAGGCGATACTCGAAGGCCGCCCCCAGGGCCGCATGGAAGGCCTCCGCTTCCATCTCCAGGAGTTCCCGGGCGTGTTGGGGGGAGGTGGACCAGACGATGGAGCTGCGCCCGTCGGCCAGGGGTAGGAAGGCGAGGGGGCCGGTGGGCAGGAAGCGCTGCCAGGCGGTGGCCTGGTGGGGACGTTCGTGGACGACGTTGGCCACCAGCGCCTGTTGATCGTAACCCCAGCCTTGGGTGGGGATGCCGGCGCGTTCCCGTACCCAGGAGTCCCGCCCGTCGGCGGCCGCCAGCAGGGCCGCGTCCAGAGGGGGGCCTTCGGCCAGGTGGATGCGCATGGCGTCTTCGCCCTGGAGATGGAAGTCGCGTATCTCCGCGGGGCAGAGGATCTCCACCGTATCCAGGGCCTCCAGGCCCTCCCACAGGGCCAGGCGGATGACCCGGTTCTCGACGATGTGGCCGAGATCGGGCTCGCCCAGGTCCGCGGCGTCGAAACGGATGTGGCCGTGGCCGCCGGCATCCCACACATACATGGCCTCGTAGGGGCTGACGCCGAGTTCCACCATCCTCGGCCAGGCGGCCAGGTGTTCCAGGATGCGTTGGCTGGCGCGGCTCAGGGCCGACACCCGGTTGGCGATCTCGCCCGGCGGCCACTGGCGCTGGGGCGCGTGGCGTTCCAGCACGGCCACGCGCATGCCCTGACGGCCCAGGGCCAGGGCCAGGGCCGCGCCCACCATGCCACCGCCGGCGATGGCCACGTCGAATCTGACGTTCATGGCGTTTGCTCGTTCGCCTCCTGGAGACTGGGGTTCGGGCGTGTTCGTGCGTCTGCCTCATCTGGCCGGCAGTCCCTCCCCAGGTGGAGCCCCCGGGCGAGCCGGGGCAGCGGACCCAGGAGGCCCATGAACTGTCGGTTCACCCGGTGCTTGGCGGGCGGCGCGAGATCCAGGGCGAGCAGGCCCAGGTCGCGCGCCCAGCGCAGCGGCGGCAGGGGGTTGGCGAAGCCGCGGGCGAGGAGGTCGGTGATGAGGGCGATGCGGCGTTGGTCGGGGGCGCGGCGGGCCTCGTAGGCGCGCAGCAGCCCGGGATCGCCCGCGTCACCGCCCTGTCGGGCGGCCCGGGCGAGGCCTTCGGCCAGCACCGCCACGTCACGCAGGCCGAGGTTGTAGCCCTGGCCACCCACCGGGTGGATGCTGTGGGCAGCGTTGCCGATGAAGACCACCCGCCCGTGGACAGCGGGGCTCAGGCGGCGCAGGCGCAGGGGATAGGCGCTGCGCCGGCCGGCCTCCAGGAAGCGCCCCAGGCGGTAGCCGAAGCGTTCCTGGAGGGCGGCCAGAAAGGCCGTGTCCTCCAGGCCCAGGATCCCCTCCACCTGATCGTGACGGGTGGTCCAGACCAGGGCGCAACGGCCGTCGGCGAGAGGCAGCAGGGCCAGGGGCCCGGTGTCGGTGAAACGTTCGTAGGCCCGCTCGCCCGGGGAGATGTGGCTGCGCACGTTGGCGATGATCGCGGTCTGGGCGTAGTCCCAGTCGCGGGTGCCGAGGCCGAGCATCTGCCGTACCGTGGAATCGCCGCCGTCGGCGGCCACCAGCAGGCGGGTCTCCAGCTCGGCCGATTCACCGGCCCGGTCGATGCGTACCCTCACCCGATCGTCCCCCGGGGTGAGGCCGAGCAGGCGCGCCGGACAGTGCCAGTCCAGGTCCCCCTGGCGGTCGTTGCCCGCCAGCAGGGCCTGGCCGATGACCCGCGCCGGGGTGACGTAGCCCAGCGCGGGTACGCCTTCGTCGGCGGCGTCCAGGTGGGCGAAGCCGAAGTGGCCGCGGTCGGAGATGTGGATGTGACGGATGGGGGCCGACGCCTCCGCCATGGCCCCCCAGACGCCCATCCCCTGGAGGATGCGCTGGCTGCCCAGGGAGAGGGCGATGACGCGCTCGTCATAGCTGGGCTGCACGGCTGCCGTGCGCAGGGCGGCCTCGATCACCCCGATGTGCAGGCCGCAGCCATCGAGGGCGCGCGCCAGGCTCGCTCCCACCATGCCGCCGCCGACGATGAGCAGGTCGTACATCACCGCTCCCCCATGAGGTGTTCGATCTCGTCCATGTCCTTGGGGGCGTCCGAGGAGAGGACTTCATGTCCCTCCGGGGTCACCAGCACGTCGTCCTCGATGCGGATCCCCGTGCCACGCCAACGTTTGGCCACGCCGCCGGCGTCCGGGGCGATATAGAGGCCCGGCTCCACGGTCAGACACATGCCCGGCTCCAGCAGACGCCACTCGCCATCCACCTTGTAGTCACCCACGTCGTGGACATCCATGCCCAGCCAATGGCCGGTACGGTGCATATAGAAGCGCTTGTACCGGGCGTCCCTGACGATCTTCGCCAGGGTGGCCTTGCCCCCCTTGACCAGGCCCAGTTCCAGCATCCCCTTGGCCAGGGTGCGCACCGCGGCCTGGTGCGGATCGTCCCAGTGGTTGCCGGGGCGGACCTTCTCCAAAGCGGCCTTCTGCGCCGCCAGGACCCATGCATAGAGATCGCGCTGGGCCGGGCTGAAACGCCCGTTCACCGGAAAGGTGCGGGTGATGTCGGAGGCGTAGTAGTCCAGTTCGCAGCCGGCGTCGATCAGGACCAGGTCGCCGTCGCGCAGGGGCGAGGCGTTGTCCACGTGATGCAGCACGCAGGCGTTGGCGCCACCGCCCACGATGGGCGCGTAGGCCTGGGCGCGGGCGCCGTGGCAGGCGCACTCGTGGAGGATCTCGGCCTCCAGCTCGTATTCCATCATCCCGGGGCGGCAGACACGCATGGCGCGTTTGTGGGCCTCGGCGGAGATGGCCGCGGCCCGGGCCATGACCTTGATCTCCGGGCGGCTCTTGAACAGACGCAACTCGTGCAGATAGTGGTCCAGGGCGATGAACTCCACCGGCCCCGTGACCCCCTCCCGGGCGCGGCGGCGAATGCCGTTGACCCAGTCCAATACGCGCTGGTCCAGGTCGGGATGGGCGCCCATGGCGTAATAGACCCGCCGTGCCTGCTCCAGCATCCGCGGCAGGATCTCGTCCAGGTCGGTGATGGGAAAGGAATCGTCGGCGCCATAGCGTGCGACGGCGCCCTCCTGGCCGGCCACCGGACCGTCCCAACGCGCCTTCTTCTCGTCGTGCTCGCGGCAGAACAGGATATATTCCGCCTGGGCGCGTCCGGGGATCAGCACGGCCACCGCCTCGGGCTCGGGAAAGCCGGTGAGGTAGTAGAAATCGCTGTCCGGGCGGTAGGGGTAATGTACGTCGCGGTTGCGCACGGAGATGGGGGAGGCGGGCAGGATGGCGATGCTATCGGGCTCCATCATCTCCATGAGGGCCTTGCGCCGGCGTTTGAACTCGGACCGGGTCATGCGCGCACCCTCGGGTGGCGGTCCTCGTAGAGCAGCATGGCCGCCACCCAGACGAACTCGGCCAGTTCCTCCAGGGCCTCGGCGGCCTCCTCGCTCTCTTCCTCGTCCTGGTCGTCCACCTGGGCAATGGCGGCGAGGTCGCGCAGGGCCTCGCGGGTATCGGCCGCCAGGGCCTTGTCGTCCACTCCGGCCAGGCCGACCCCGTAGAGGAAGCCCTGACACCAGTCTCCGAGCCCGCGGGCGCGCCTGGGGATGGGGGCCTCGTCGGAGGGGAGCAGGGGTTCGAAACCGAGGCCCACTCCTTCGATGGCCTCGCGGGTGGCGCGGGCCAGCGCGGCCAGGGCCTCGCCGGCGTCCCGCACCAGCAGATCCGCGGGATCGGCATCGGCCAACAGGGTGGCCACCAGGGTCTCCTCCGGTGCCTCCGCGGCGGCGCACAGGAGGCCGCAGCACAGGCCGTGGCTCTCGGCGGCCGAGGTGTCCAGGCCGAGGGTGTTAAGGCGTCTTTCGAGTTCCTCGTGATCCAAGGGCGGAGCCTCTGAATATATGGGCCAGGGCCGAGTGTAGCATGGCCTGCGGCGATGGCGGCCCTCGAACCGGGCCGCCGGGAGACGCGGGCGCATGGCGGGGGGTGGCGGGCAGGGTCCGGGGGCGTTGACCGCCGCCGGGCCAGTCTCTATATTTTCCGCATGGATTCAGCGCCTGCCAACACCTCCTCCGAGCGGGACATCCAACTCCTGGAACGTCGGGTGGAGGCCCTCATCCATACCTGCGAGGAGTTGCGCGTGTCAAACCGCACCCTGCGTGAGCGCGAACAGGACCTGGTGGCCGAACGCAGCCGTCTGATCGAGAAGACCGAGCGTGCGCGCACCCGGGTGGAGGCCATGATATTGCGCCTCAAGGCCATGGAAGACGGCCTGTGAATGCATCCGGCGTCACGGTATCGCTGAAACTGCTGGGCAAGGAATATCTTCTGGCGTGTCCGCCGGAGGAGCGCGAGTCCCTGCTGACCGCCGCCGAAGACCTGGATCGGCGCATGAATGCGGTGCGTGCATCCGGACGGGTGATCGGCAGTGAGCGCATCGCGGTGCTTGCGGCCCTCGACCTCGCCCACGAACTCCTCCTTCTGAAACGTGGGCGGCGAGACGAGGAACTGGCGGTGGCCGAGCGCATTCGGGGGCTGCAACGCCGGATCGAGCAGGCCCTGGCCGAGGGTCGAGACGAAGCATGATATTGAGCTGCGCCTGTAGCACCCTTGTACGAGAACTTCAAGCTGGAACTTCTTCCCGAAAGCGTATAGCCTTCTTACCCAAGGCACTCCCTGCGGTGTTCGCCAGTGACCCGGGTATTTTCTTGAGCCTAATTCATACCCCGGGAGCATGAAGCGGGCCTTCGTGTGCATGTCCGCCTCGTTGCGGGAAGCCTGAGATGGCCGGCGGTTGCGCCCACTTGAACCTCTTGGTTCAAGAACGACGGTCGCAGCGGCACAGGTGGGGGGTGCCTTGTTTTTTATGAGTCCTTCGCCCCCCGGCCCCAGAGATCATCCCGTGGAACCTGAAACCATCGCCCGATTGATTCGTGCCGCCCTGCCCGGGGCCCGGGTGGAAGTCTCCGGCGACGGCCGCCATTTCGAGGCCTTGGTGGTGAGCCCCGCCTTTGCCGGCGAGTCCCCCTTGCAGCGGCAACGTCGGGTCATGGCCGCGGTGCGTGCGCAGATCGACAGTGGCGAGCTGCACGCCCTCTCCATCCAGGCCAGGACTCCGGAAGAGGTGGCTTGATCGGGGTCAAGGGCCTCACCTTTGCGCTTGTTTTTGACTCTCGCGGATCCATAATCCTGAATGAAACCAATCAACCGGGAGGGTAGGCCATGTTCCTCAAGCACAAGACCGACAGGCGTCTGGTGGAAGTCCTCAGCCTGAAGGACCTCTTCAACCCCATGCACGGCGAGATCGTCGGCCGCTACAATGCGGGCGAGGAGTTGCAGGATCCCGAGAAGTTCTCCAAGGGGGAACTCGAGTTCCTCTCTGGCGAGCCCCTGCCCAGGTGCTGGACCGACGTCCACTACAGGGATGCAGAGCTGAAGCGCTAGCCCGTCGGGCCAGGCGGGTTCTCACGGTCCACGGCAGGATAGAGCGACCCTCAGGTCGAGCTGGACATTCCCCGGGAGCGCCGGGACGTCGCCCCATGACTCCTTCTTCCACCAGGCCGTGCCCTCCCTGACGGGAGGGCACGGCCTGCCGTTCAGCGGTTGATCCGATTTTCCACCAGATCCTCCACGACGTGAGGATCGGCCAGGGTGGAGGTGTCGCCCAGGTTGTCCAGTTCGTTGGCGGCGATCTTGCGCAGGATCCGGCGCATGATCTTGCCGGAACGGGTCTTGGGCAGGCCGGGGGCCCATTGCAGGGCGTCGATGGTGGCGATGGGTCCGATCTCCCTGCGCACCTGCTGGATCAGCTCCTTGCGCAGCTCGTCGCTGGGCTCGGCGCCCTCCACCAAGGTCACGTAGGCATAGATGCCCTGGCCCTTGATGTCGTGGGGGAAGCCCACCACCGCGGCCTCGGCGACGTCCTTGTGCAGCACCAGGGCCGATTCCACCTCGGCGGTGCCTAGGCGGTGCCCGGAGACGTTGAGGACGTCATCCACCCGCCCGGTGATCCAGTAATAGCCGTCGGCGTCGCGGCGGCAGCCGTCACCGGTGAAGTAATAACCTGCGTACTGGCTGAAGTAGGTCTGGGCGAAGCGTTCGTGGTCGCCGTAGACGGTGCGCATGATGCCTGGCCAAGGGCGCTTCATCGCCAGATAACCGCTGCCGGGGCCTTCGAGTTCGTGGCCGTCCTGGTCGAGCATCGCCGGTTCGACGCCGAAGAAGGGGAGGGTGGCGGAACCGGGCTTGAGGTCCATGGCCCCGGGCAGGGGGGTGATGAGCTGGCCGCCGGTCTCGGTCTGCCACCAGGTGTCCACGATGGGGCAGCGGGCCTCGCCCACCACGTGGTAGTACCACTCCCAGGCCTCGGGGTTGATGGGTTCGCCGACGGTGCCCAGGACGCGCAGGGAGGCGCGGGAGGTGCGCTTCACCGGCTCGTCGCCGGCGCGCATGAGGGCGCGGATGGCGGTGGGCGCGGTGTAGAAGATGGCCACCTGGTGCTTGTCCACCACCTGCCAGAAGCGCGACATGTCCGGATAGTTGGGCACCCCCTCGAACATCAGGCTGATGGCGCCGTTGCAGAGCGGGCCATAGACGATGTAGGTGTGGCCGGTGATCCAGCCCACGTCGGCGGTGCACCAGTAGACCTCGCCCTCCTTGTAGTCGAAGACGTACTTGTGGGTCATGGCGGCATAGACCAGGTAGCCGCCGGTGGTGTGCAGGACCCCCTTGGGCTTGCCGGTGGAGCCGGAGGTGTAGAGGATGAACAGCGGATCCTCGGCGTCCATCTCCTCGGCCGGGCACTCGGCGGAGGCCCCGGCCATGGCCTCGTGGTACCAGAGGTCGCGGCCCTTGGTCCAGGCGATGTCACCGCCGGTGCGGCGCACCACCACCACGGTGGAGACGTTGGGACATTCCTCCAGGGCGCTGTCGGCGTGTTTCTTGAGGTGGACGTGCTTGCCGCCGCGCAGGCCCTCGTCGGCGGTGATGAGGGTGCGGCAGTCGGAGTCGAGGATGCGGTCGCGCAGGCTGTCGGGGGAGAAGCCGCCGAAGACCACCGAGTGGACGGCGCCGATGCGGGCGCAGGCGAGCATGGCCACCGCCGCCTCGGGGATCATGGGCATGTAGATGCACACCCGGTCGCCCTTCTTCACCCCGCGGGACTTGAGGACATTGGCCAGCTTGCAGACCTCGGTATGGAGTTCCCGGTAGCTGATGTGGCGGTCTTCGTCGGGGTCGTCGCCCTCCCAGACGATGGCGGTCTGATCGCCGCGGGTCTCCAGGTGGCGGTCCAGGCAGTTGTAGGTGACGTTGAGCCGGGCCCCCTCGAACCATTTGATGTGCAGGTCGGCGGTGTCGAAGCTCCAGTCCTGCACCCGCTCCCATTCGCGTGACCAGGTGACGAACTCGCGCGCCTGTTCGGCCCAGAAGGCATCCGGATCCTCCAGGGAACGGCGGTACATCTCTTCGTACCTGGCCTTGCCGATGTGGGCCTCGCGGGCGAATTCAGGGGGGACGGGGTAGATCTTCTCGCTCATGGGGGTCTCCTTGGGAGTGGGTTTACAGACCGGGCATACGGTCGGGGTAGGGTATACCTTTTTCGTCCTTGGAGGGCGGGGCGCATCGTCCCTGACGGCATGGGCCGCCGGCGCAACCCAGGCGCCCGTTGACCCGGAAGAAGGCCGGCAGCAACAGGGGGAAGGCCAGGGCCCAGAGGGTGTCGGCGAGGCCGTCGAGACGTTCTGGTTCCAGCAACCAAGTGGTGGCGGCCAGGCCGGAGGTGTAGAACACGGCGGCGAACAGGACCCAGGCGAGGCGGCGGAGCAGGGGGTGGTCCATGGCGTCATATCCCCGGGAGGCCGTGCTGGCGCAGCAGCAGTTCCTGGGTCGGACGCGAGGGCCTGGCGACGCGCGGCGCCAGGCGGCGGAACATCTCGGCGGTGATGCGCACGTCGCCGAGGGCGCTGTGGCGGTCCTTGAGGGGCACTCCCACGAAGGCGGCGGCCTGTTCCAGGCTGGAGTGCCCCATGCGCCCGCTCACGGCGAGGTGGAGGTTCATGGTGTCCACCCCCGGATGGCGCAGGTGGCACAGGAGTTCCCGTTGCAGGGTCTTGTTGAGGAAGCGGATGTCGAAGGCCAGGTGATGGCCCACCAGCACCGACTCGCCGATGAAGGCGGCGATGTCCAGGTAGAGTTCCTCGATCACCGGCGCCGCGGCCACGTCCGCGTCGGTGATGCCGTGGATGCGCGTGGATGCCGTGGGGATGGGGCGCCCGGGATTGACCAGGCTGGCGAACTCCCGTCCGGTGGGGGTCAGGCCCTGGAGTTCCAGCAGGGCGATGGAGACGATCTCGTCGCCACCGTAGGCGTGCAGGCCCGTGGTCTCGGTGTCGATGACCACGAACCGGGTCTCGGCGATGGGACGGCGCACCAGTTCGCGCGGGGCGAGGGCCAGGAGGCGGTCGTGGAGGGCTTGCATGTGCGGGTCGGAGAGCAGGGCGCCCCGGGCCAGGCGGCGCCTGAAGCCGGCATGGACGCGCGCCATCATTTCGCTCAATCGCTCCATGGGGTCAGAACAGGTCCACTTCGTATTCGTGTCGGAGGTAGTCCTGGAGGCGTTTGACGGCGCGCATGGCCACCCGCAGACGGGCGCGATCCTGTTCGCCCAGGGCCGCGGGATCCACCCGCTTGTCCAGCGGCCGGCCGTTCCGGGCCAGGTCGATCTGGTGGCTCAGGAGCAGATCGAGCAGGGTCTCGTGGGCCTCCCGCGCCGAGGCGCTGAATTCCTCCGACAGCTTGCCAATCCGTACCAGGGCCGTCAAACGGTCGCGGGTGGCGGTGGCGGCGATGCCGTTGCCCAGGGCGAGGATGCGGGCGGCGTCGGCGAGGATGCGCAGGCCGTTGCGCTTGAGGTCGATGCGCGCCCCCTGGTCGTCCTTGACCGTGGTGATGAGCTGGTTGAACAGGCCGATGGCGGGGCGGCCCTCGGCGTCGTCCTCGGTCATGAGACGCAGCAGGCGCGGGCGTTCGCCGAGGCCGGCCAGGAGGTGGCGGCGCAGGGCGGTGGTGAGGCGGTCCTCGCCATAGAGGGTCTGGAAGTCCAGGACCACGTTGCACCAGCGCGCGGCCTTGGGGGTGGGGTGGTCGAGGATGTGGTCGATCTGCGCCTGCCAGCGCCCCAGGGTCTTTCGGTAGAGGGGGTTGCGGGCCATGATGTCGCCCGGACAGAGGACGTAGCCGACGCGATGCAGGGCCTCGTTGAGGCGTTCGGCAAAGGCGCCGAACCAGGCCTGGCGGTCCGTGCCGTCTTCGCCTTCCCGGGGATCGTCCAGGATCAGGCCGTTGTCCTGATCCGGGTCCAGCATCATCTCCTTGCGCCCGCCGGAGCCCATCACCAGGAAGGCGAAGGGGCAGGGCGGGGGCGTCTCCATCCCGGCGAGGACCAGTTCCACCGCGCGCCGCTGGATCTCCAGATGGGTCTCCGAGAGCTGTCGCACCGCCGCGCTGGGCAGGTGATGGGCCTCGCGGGCCTCGTTCGCGGCCTCCACGATGGCCCGGCGGATGGCGGCCAGGTCATCCAGGCTCTCCGCCTCGGGGATGCGCAGGGCGAGGGCGGTGGGCTCGCGGGCGAGGGCGCGGAGGATGTCGCTCTGGGAGACCATGCCCAGGGGACGCCCCTCCTCGGCGACGATGAGGTACTTGGCGCCGGTGGCGCGTTGCATGGCCTCGGCACGCCATAGGGGGGTGTCGGGGGGGATGGTGTAGGGGCGTTCGCAGGCCGCGCGCATGATGCTCTCGTGGGGGCGCGCCCCGGCCTCGATCAGCGCCCCGGCGAGGCCGGCGAAGCTGAGCAGGCCGATCAGCCGGCCGTCCGCGGCGGTGACCACCAGGCTGCCCACGTGGCGCTCGCGCAGGGTGCGGTAGGCGGTGGCCAGGTCCATGTCCGGGCCGCACCCGGCCAGGGGCGACTTCATCACCCGGCTCACCGGTTGGGCGAGGGCGCCGCTGACGGTGCCGGCGCCTGGCGCCCGCTCGCGCAGTTTGTGGGCGATCACCCGGTTGATGGCGTCGAACAGGGCCGGCTGTTCCTGCTCCAGGCGGCGCAGCGCCTCTGCCGGGACCTCCAACACCCGCACCCGGGTCTGGGCCAGGGCGGTACTGAGGTGGGGCTGGCCGTCCAGATAGTTGGCCAGGGCCACGAAGTCGCCCACCGGCACCTCCCGGGTCTCGCCTTCCGGGCGTTGCAGGCGGAGCACGCCGCTGTAGTGGATGTAGACACAGGGACAGGCGGGGTCGCCCACCCGGAACAGGGTCTCGCCGGCGGCCACCTCGCGCCAGCGGGCGGCGCCCACCAGGGCGGCGAGGGCGGCCTGGGGGACGCCGGCGAAGTTGCGGGTGGCGGCGAGGACCTCCAGGGTCCTGGAGGGGCTGTGCGCCGCCGCTGCCGTGGCTATCATGGGGCTCTATCCGTCATAGGAGGGTATCCATGCACGCTTCCCCGTTGGACTGGGGCTTTCTCCTGGTCACCGGTTTCATCGCCTGGCACGCCCTCACCCATCGCAACGCGGATGGGGAGAACGACATCGGCCACCTGCTGTTCGGGGCCATCGCCCTGCTGTTCTTCATGCGTACCCTGTTGGTGGACATGCTCGGGCTGTTCTGATTCAGCCCCCCGGGAGCGCCGGGTTGCACCCGGCCCTCTCCGGAACGGCCGGCCTGACGCTCAGAGCTTGTAGGGCCGTTGCGCCGCGTCTCTCTCCGGCACCCGCAGCAGCCGTTGCCCCTCCGGCAGGCTGAACTGGCGGCGCAGGTATTCCAGGCGGTCCTTCACCGTGGGGGGCACCTCGGGCTGGTTGCGCATGAAGCGGGTGAGCCAACCCGGTCCCTCGGCCACCTCGGGCTCCAGTTCCAGCGCCCGGGCGTAATCGGCCATGGCCGCGCGGTAGTCGCCCTGGCGGTCTTCGAGGATCCCCCGGTTGGCATAGGTGACGCCCAGGCGGGCGCGGCGCTCGGGATCGTCGCCGGCTTGGGCCTCCTCGCGGCGTATGATCTCGTCGTATTCCGCGCGGGCCTCGTCCAGGCGGTCGCCGAGCAACAGGGCCTGGGCCCGCCCGCGGCGGGCGGCGAGGTCGTCCGGGTCCGCGTCCAGGATGGCGTCGTAGGCCTTCAGGGCCTCGGCGTAGCGGCCGTCCTCCAGCAGGCGGAGCGCGGCGGCGCGATCCTTCCGCGCGGGATCGCCGCCGGCGATCAGGCCGTCGTAGAGGCCCCAGGCGATCCAGGCCGCCGCCAGCCCCAGGGCGATCCGCTTGAGCAGGCGGTAGAGGTGCTCATCCATAGAAGAGCCGGAGATTGAACAGGTAGGAGAAGACCAATGCCACCAGGGCGGCGATCACCCGGGCGCGCCGGCGTTGGCCCTGGATCTCCGCGGGCTCCAGATCCTTGCCGAGGCGCCGTTGCAGGCGGCGCACCGCGAAGGTCCAGATGAGATTGGTGACGGGGAAGAACAACAGGACGGCGAGGATCAGGACAGAGGCGTAGAAATACAGCATGGGTCTGGCGGGAAGACGGAAGGACGGGGGACAGGATAACCCGTCCCCCGTCCGCTGTCCCCCGGTCTCCGGTCTCCGGTCAGGACGGGCGGTCCACGTCGAACTCGATGTCGCCGATGTCCTCCTGCAGGGCCTCCACCTCCTTGGAGGGGATCCGGGACATCTCCATCTTGTAGGCCAGGAACCACATCATGGCCACGCCCAGGGCCCACCACAGCAACTGCCAGGCCCAGATGGAGGGGATTCCGAACAGCCACGTGGAGGCATCGTTGGGGCTGCCGAAGATCCAGTTACCGATCACCGCGCCCGGGCCGATGCCGAAGAAGAACCAGAGGAGCACCACCAGCCAGGCCAGGGGGATCCAGTTGCGCTTCTCTCCGGTCAGGCCCGCGTGTTCACGCAGGAAGTCGTGGAAGGTCATACGGTGGGCCATCTCCTCGCGGTTCTGGGTGAAGGCGGAGACGACGATGGCCAGGCCGAAGTTGAACAGCATGCCCCAGCCCGCGGAGTGGATGGTCCAGGGCCAGCGCCCCCAGGGCATGAACTGGGCGCCGATCTTCTCGGTCAGGGTCACCGCGATCAGACCCGCGATCAGGCCCACCACGATCCCCTGACGGGTCAGCCAGGGCCACCAGCAGACCGCGATCAGGGCCGGCCACATCTGGAAGCCATAGGCCACCGCCAGGCCGCCGAGCAGCACCAGGGCGTCGGTGGCGGTGGTAGCCACTACCAGGGCGGCGAGGACGATGATCAGGACCCCCACGCGGCCCCAGAACTTCTGCTGACTGTGGGACGCCTGGGGCATCACGAAGCGCTTGAGCACATCCCGGGTGAGCATCCCCCCGGCGGTGGACATGTAGGCGGCGCCGGTGGACTGCATGGCCGCCAGGGCGCAGACCGAGAGCAGGCCCACCAGCCAGGGGGCGGTGTCGGCCATGAGATGGATCAACTGGGGCACCAACATGCCCTGCTTGCCGGCGGCCTTCATGATGTCGCTCACCCCGAGCTTCTGCAGGCCCTCCAGCATCACCGGATTGACCAGGTCGGGATGGGCCGCGGCAAAGGCCGAATCGGCCCCGAGGAAATGCGAGCCTATGCCCTGGATGGCGGTGAAGACCATGAGGATGAAGCCGATGCCGAAGGACGAGGCCCACACCTGCTGAGGGGCGAAGGGGGCCGGGCTGTGATTGCCGAAGGCCCACATGGAGAAGGCCGGGGCCGACTGGATGCCCATCAGGGCGAACATGTAGGTGAGGACCATGATGCCTGTCCAGGCGCCGCCCTGGGGGTTTTCCACCCCGAGGCCGGAGACGAACTGGATCACCCCCGGGATGGCCACGTAGGAACTGTAGCCGTCCGGCGTGGTCTTGCCGAAGAAGGCCTTGCCGGTGGCGGGATCCACCGCGGACAGGGCGGCGAGGCCTTCGTGCAGCCTGGAGAAGCCGCCGATGTTCACCAGGGCGATGATGCCGATGGCGACGATGCCCGCCGCCAGGAGGATCGCCTGGGCGGTGTCCACATAGGCCACCGCGCGCAGACCGCCCGAGGCCACGTAGATCACCACCACCGCCGACAGCAGCCACATCCCCGTCTCGACGTTGAGCATACCGTCGGTGAGGACGTTGAACAGGAAGCCCGAGGCGCGCAGCTGCAGGCCCAGGTAGGGGATGGAGAAGACCAGGGCCACCAGCACCACCAGCAGGCGCACGGTGTCCGAGCGGAAGTAGTAGGCCATCATCTCGCCCGGGGTGACGAAGCCGAAACGCTTGCCCAGCATCCACTGGCGCTTCAGGAAGATGACCCCGGTGAAGGGGATGGTGATGGCGTAGAAGGACGCATAGGCGTATTGGAAGCCGTCACGGTAGACGAGCCCCGGGTGGCCCATGAAGGTCCAGCCGGAGAAGGAGGTCGCGGTCGCGGCGAGGATGAACACCCACAGCGAAATCTTGCGACCGGCGACGAAATAGTCGCTGGCGGTCCTGGCCGAGAGGGCACCCTTGATGCCCCAGAAGATGCAATACGACCAGTACAGCGCAACGAACACGAACAGCCAGATCACTTTCGCATCCATAAGGAACGGTACCTTGAGTTGTGGAAGGGTTGGGAAGTCTCCGTACCGGTTGCCCGGGCCATGGGGCCTTGGGGGCCGATACGGCCTCATTCCGCCGCGATATCCGTGCCAATGTGGAAATCCAGCTAGATCAGGCAGATAGGGGACCCTCCATGGATGGGGTGTTACCAAAGGTGACGTGCTTTGTTACCTGGGGTGACATTCGGGGGATGAATTCGCCCCCCCCACATCTCCCAATTGCAGAGGGGGATCTGCGGAAACGGGGCAGGAGCGTCCTCTGCTCTGGGGTGTTCCTGTCGTCGGCCTACGGGGGGCGGTCACGCCGGTCATGGGTCACCAGCGCGCCGGCAATCTGCGCTGGATCACCACCCGTTTCTTGTCCAGGCTGATGTAGCCGCCCTGGCGCAGCTCGCGGAAGATGCGGCTGATCATCTCCCGCGAGGCGCCCACGCGCTGGGCGATCTCCTGCTGGGTGATGGGCGGGGTGACCAGGCGCCCATCCTCCTCGCGTGCCTGTTCCGTCAGGGTGGCCACCACCCGGCCATAGACATCGCGCAGGGCCAGGGTGCTCACCTTCTCGGTCAGGGTGCCGACCTGCTCCACCAGGTGGCGGATGAGATTGAGGGCGATCTGCGGGCGTTCCCGCACCAGTTCGAGAAAGTCGTGCCTCCCCAACGTCCGGCAGCGGGTCTCCTCCAGGGTCATCACGGAGGCCGTGCGCGGGGTCTCCCCCAACAGTGCCAGTTCCCCGAAATAGTCCCCGGCCCCCAGGGTGTTGAGCACCACCTCCTTGCCGTCGTCGTCCGCCACGAAGACCTTCACCGCGCCCGACTCGATGAAATACAGGGACGAGGATTCGTCGCCCTTCTCCAGGATGATGGTGTGTTTGCGGTAGATGCGGGGATGGGCGTGGCCCTCCAGGGTCTCGATCTCTTCGTCCTGCAGGCCCTCGAACAGGGGGATCTTCTCGAACATGGCGGCGCCTCCGGCGGTCGGGTTCCCGTGGCCGTGAATGTACCCGCCCTGAAGGCCGGGGGGAAGTGCAACGAATACCTAAAGTCTCGCCCGCCACGGCCGCTACAGGCACCATCAGTCCGGCCGGAGACCCCTTCATGTCCACTCCCCACAAACGCTTCATCCGCCTCAACCGCTACCAGGTCAGGGTGCTGGTCCTGGTGCTCGCCCCCGTGGTGATCCTGTTCCCCGCCCTGGCGGCGATCTCGGCGCTGTTCTTCGATCAGTTGATAGAGGCGGTGCAGACGGGTCACACGGCCTCTCTTGTGGATTTCCTCGGCGAGTGGAAATTGCGTTTCGTCTTCGCCATTGGCGCCCTGATGGTGGTGGTGGTGGCCTTGACCTTCACCGTGTCCAAGAACCTCCTCGGGGCCTTTGGCCGCATCTTCCGCGAGCTGGACGAAAAGATCGCCGGCCAACACCAGGGGCCCATCACCGCCCGCAAGGGCGACGATCTGGCCAACGAACTGCTGCGGCGCGTCAACGTCCTGGTGGAGGGCGCCTCCCGGAAAGGCTGAACCGGGCGTTCATTCCCTGAGATCGGCGCCCAGGGGCCGGCCACTCGCCGGGGCGCTCAGGTCCTCTCCCCCCGGGGCCAGGATCCGGCTGAGGGGCGACCGGCGTATGGGCCAGGTGCCCTTGGCCTTCAGGCGGGGCCCCGCGCCCGCGAATACCAACCTTGCATAGCGGCCATAGTGGGGCACCTTGCGCGCGAGGCCCGGCAGGGCCGCCGGGTCGCGCGCGCCGAGCCAGGCCTGGGGCGGCCCCTTGCGGTCGGCCGCCACCAGGACCAGGGCCCCGGGGGCGGTCGATTGCGGGCGGGCATCCACGGGCAGGCGTTGCTCGAAGTCATCGCGGAAGAGGTTCTCCCAACCCAGTATCCAGGCCGGGCGGTCCCCGGGCAGTCCTTGCAGATCGGTGTCCTCGACCACCCGCCAGCCGGGCCGGTCCCGGGCCCAGTCCGCGGCGAGGCGGGCGTAGGCCTTGGCCAGGGCGGGCGTGGCCGCGGCCGGCAACACGAGCAGCCCTTCCGCGCTCCCGAGCAGGCCGCTCAGGACGGGGGGCGATTCCTCGGGATAGAGCCGGCGGAACAGGTCCCAGCGTGGGTCGAGGTCGAGCCGCAAAGGCCGCTGGTTGCAGGGGAAGGCGAAGGAGATCTCCCGCTGTCGCATGTCCAGATAGTGGTAGGTGGCGCCCGCGGCCGTGTACAGCACCAGCGGCAGGTGCGACAGGGAATAGGGCGCACCGGCCTGGGTCTGGCGTATGCGGCCGCTGACCTGCCAGGCGTCGCCCGCGGGCGATGCCCGCACGTCCTCCAGGGCCAGGCCCGGGGCCCCGGTACGCCCCGTCCATTGCGTGAAGAACTCGCCCAGATCGCGGCCGGAGGCCTGCGCGAAGGCCCGTCGCAGGTCGTCGTAGCCGGCCGTGGCGAAGCGGTGTCGGCGGTAGAAGCGGCGCAGGCCGTCCACGAACACCCCGTCCCCGAGGATGTGGCGCAGGCGGTGGAACAGGAACATGCCCTTGCCGTAGCCCACCGCCTGGGTGGCGCCGCTGTGGCGGGCGCGGAAGGACTTGAGCGGCAGATCCTGTCCCTGGCGGACGAAATCCCTGTAGTCTTGCAGGGTCCGGCGGCGATACTCGGCATCCTCGCCACGGTATTCGCGCCACAGGTGATCGGCGAGGTAGGTGGTGAGGCCCTCGCTCCAGTTGCCCCCGGAGAGGTCCACGAAGACGCCGTTGCCCCACCAGTCGTGGAGGATCTCGTGGGGGAAGCTGGTGTGGACGATGAAGGGCAGGCGGATCACCCGCGGTCCGAGGAGGGTGAACGAGGGCATCCCGTAACCGCTCTCCCAGAAGTTCTCGGCGAGGGCGAATTTGGCGTAGGGGTAGGGGCCGAGCAGACGGCTGTAGAAAGCCAGATACTTGGGCGCGGCCTTCAGGTAGCGCCCGGCCAGGGCCTCGTCGGGGGTGCGCAGCCAGACCTGGGCCTCGGCCGTGGGGCCGGGCGAGCGGTAGAGGTGGTAGCGGCCGGCGATGAGATAGAGGTCGTCCTGGGGGTGGTCCTCGCGCCAGTGGATTCGGGTGCGGCCGCCTTGCCGGCGGATCAGGGGGCCGGCGCCCTGGCTCAGGGCGAGCCAGCCGGCGGGCAGGTCCACGGCGAGGTCCATCCGCGGCAGGGCGTCCGCGATCCAGGGATACCAGCCGCTGTCGCCGTCCAGGAACACCCCCTGGGGGGAGATCGTGCCCGTCAGGTGTCCCCGGGGGCGGCCCGGGGCCTCACCGCGCTCTGCCAGTGGCTGACGGACGACGCCCCCATAGATGATCTCCACTTGGCCGCCGGGGGTTGGGATGCGATAGTGTTCCAGGTGGCCCCGCCGGCCGGCGAGACGCGGTTGGGGGCCGTCCACGGCCCGGGGGGCGAGCCCTCGATGGAGCCAGAAGTCCAGGACCTGGGGTTTCGTCGGGAGTTCGATCCGGTCGCGTACCTGGATGCGCCCCCGGTCGGGCTCGATCTGCACCTCCAGGTGATGCCGCGGGCTCGTGGAGGCTGCGGCCCGCGCCGCGGAGAGCAGACACCCAAGCAGAAGCAGCGCCACGACGGGCAGACCCTGCGCCCATCCCTTCCCTAAGGTGACCTTCATGTTCAGACTCCTGTTCCTCGCGTTTGCCTTCGCCATCCCGTCCGCCCCGGCCCTGGCGGGGGCCCCGCCGGTGCCCCGCACCCTGGTGCTGGATCTCTCCGCCCTGTCCGGCCTCGATCGCCTGGTGGAACGCCTGAGCGCCTCCCGGGTGGTGTACGTGGGGGAACAGCATAACCGCTACGCCGACCATCTCAATCAACTGGCGATCCTGCGCGGCCTGTACGACCGCCATCCGGACCTGGCACTGGGGGTGGAGTTCTTTCAGCAGCCCTTCCAACGGTATCTGGACGACTACGTCGCCGGCCGCATCCCGGAGAAGGAGATGCTGCGCCGCACCGAGTACTTCTCCCGCTGGCGCTACGACTATCGTTTCTACCGGCCGATCCTGCGTTTCGCCCGCGCCAAGGGGATCCCGGTCCTGGCCCTGAACCCGCCGCGCGAATGGGTGGATCAGGTGGCCGAAGGCGGGGTCGCCTCGCTCTCCCCGGCCATCCGCCGCCGCTTGCCGGAGATGGATGCCTCGGACCCGGCCTACCGTGAGCGCCTCCGCAAGGTCTTCGCCTATCATCGCGGCCGGCGCGGGGCCGGGAAGGGGGCGGACGGCTTCGGGCACTTTCTCGAGGCCCAACTCCTCTGGGACGAGGGCATGGCGGCGCGGGCCGCGGCCTGGTTGCGCGCCCACCCCGGGCGGCACCTGTTGATCCTGGCCGGGAGCGGGCACCTGGAGTACCGCCAGGGCATCCCCAGCCGCTTGCAGCGGCGGATCCGGGTGAGGGATGCGGTGGTGTTGAATGCCGATTCACGCGATCCGGATGTCGGTCTGGCCGATTTTCTGCTCTATCCCGAGCCTGAGCGGCTGCCGCCGCGCGGCCTGATCGGGGTCCGCCTGGACACCGAACGGGGGGTGCGGGTGGCCGGATTCACCAGGGACAGCGCCGGGCGGGAGGCCGGCCTGGAGGTGGGCGACCTGATCCTGGAGGTGGCCGGCGAGCCCGTGTCCGGCTATCCCGACGTCCGTCTGGCCCTGCTGGATCATGGCCCGGGCGACCGGGTGAGCGTGCGGGTCCGCCGTGGCGACGCCTTGACGGGCAGCGAGGAACGCGCCTTCCAGGTGCGTCTCAAGGCCCCGCCACGGCGTTCGAGGCCCCACTGAGGCCACCCGGCGCGGAGGCACGGCAGCTCTGCCAATCCGTTGTCAGAAGGCCTCCCCGGCCCGGGACAGCGGATCCTGACGGTAGAACAGTCGCAACTGGGCGAATACCGCGGGGCATTCCCCAGCCAGTACCTCGGGAGTCTCGAAGAAGGCCTCGCTGAGCACGGCGAAGAACTCGCCAGGGCTCTCGCCGCCATAGGGGTCGATGGGGGTGTGATGATGGTGGGCCAAGCGGTAACGAAGGCGATCGAACGCCTCGCTGAAGGCTCGGGTCCAGTCCTCGCGCACCATGCCGGGATGGAGTGGGGGAAAGCCGTTGGCGCTGCCGTTGCGCATGTCGAGCTTGTGGGCGCACTCGTGGATGACCACGTTGCTGCCGCGGCGGCGGTGTTCCAGATCGGCCCAGGCCAGGATCAGGGGGCCACGATTCCAGGCCTCCCCGCTCAGGGCACGGCGCTGTGGGTGGACCACTCCGGCGGCATCCACCGTCTCCTGTTCGACGATGAAGCCCTCCGGGTAGACCACGACCTCCCGCCAGTCGTCGTACCAGTCGAGGCCGAGTTCGAGGATGGGCAGGCAGGCGAGGGTGGCGATGGTGACGGCCTTGGGTTCGTCGAGGGTGAGGCCCTGGACGGCGTTGAGGGCCTTGTCGCGCAGGAACAGGCTTGCGAGGGCGCGCAGGCGCGCCCGCTGCACCTCGTCGAGGCGGCGCAGGGGGTGGAGCCTTTGGGTGACCTCCCGCCAGGCAGGCTCGGGAATGCGGTGACGACGCAGCCAGAGGGCGTCACGCCAGCTTCGCCAGCCCATCAGGGTCTATCGTCAATCGACATGGCGGTGATTCCCGAGGCGCCGGTGGACGCCTTCGGCGATGGCCTTCAAGGCCTCCAGATCATGGACGAACAGGCTGCCCTCTTGGTTCTCCGCAATGCCCGCACGATGCAATTGGCGCAGGTGTCGGTTTACCACCTGGCGCACCGAACCGATCATCTGCGCCAAACGTTCGTGGGTGAGGTCGTGGATTAGGCGGACGGGGACGGTGCCGTCGAGTTCCTTTGCCGCCTCTTGGTCGAGGTGTCTCAGGATGAGTCGCGCCAGGCGGGTGAGGGTATCGTGCATGGCGAGGTCGGTGGCGAGGGCCTCCAGGGTGCGCATGCATTCGCCGAGATAGGGCAGAAAGTTCCTGTTCAGGTCGGGATTGTCTTGCAGCCAGTGGCGCATCAGGTCCAGGGAAAAGGAGACGGCCAGGGTCTCTTCCAGGCATTCCAGGTGGGTCTCGTGCGGGTGCCCGTCCAGCAGGGGCACGAAGTCGTAGCCGTCACCAGCGCCCAGCACGAACAGGACGAAACGCTTGTCGTTCTGCCCTACCGAACCCACCACCTGGGCACGGCCCTGGGCGAGGACGCAAAATTCGTTGGAGAAGAAGGGGGACTCGAGTGCCTCCCCCTTGGCCCAGGCCCGTTGGGTCCCCTGAGCGAGTATCGAGTCGATGAGCTTGTCGTCCAAGCCGCGGAACAACGGTGAGCGCCGCAGGACGGTGCGTAGGTGATTTCGCAGTGGCGGCGGGTGAGGGGTATGCACGGATCCTTGGATGACGGGGTATTCGGCCCGGGGCCGATCTCTGAGGTGATGGATGTGAGCGAGTATACCCGTCGCAGGTGGGAGGGGGATACAGGGCGACAGAGAGACGTCGAAACGGTTGTCTTCGACCGTCGTACGCTCGTGCGGACGGTCCTTGCGCGTATTGCGCCGAGCCATCCCGTGAGGGGGCCCTGTCAACAGATCCGGGGCAGGGGATCGTCCTCCAGTTCCGGGAGCAGGCGTTCTCCGCCCAGGTCGGTCTCGATCACCACCCGGCCCTCGATGGCCATGATTTCACCGATCACCGCCGCCTCCGCGCCGCCGGGCAGTCGCCGCCAGGCGGCCAGCAGGGCGTCGGCCTCGGACGCGGCGATCACCGCCACCACCCGTCCTTCACAGGCGAGGAACAGGGGGTCGTAGCCGAGCATGTCGCAGACCGAGCGGACCGGGTCGCGGACGGGGAGCCCGGTCTCCGCCAGACGGATCCCAAGGCCCGTGGCTTGGGCGATCTCGTGGCAGACGCTGGCCAGACCGCCGCGCGTGGGATCCCGCATGAAACGGAGACCGCTGAATGCCAGTGCGGCGCGGGTGAAGGGCAGTACGCTGGCGGCGTCGGAGCGCAGATCACCGCGCAGGCCGAACTGCTCGCGGGCCAACATCACGGCGATCCCGTGGTCCCCCACCGGGCCGCTCACCAGGAGGCGGTCACCCGGCGCGATACGGTCGAAGGCCAGCTTGGGGCCCGGCAGGCGCAGGCCGATGCCGGTGGTGGCCAGATAGAGCCCTCCCCCCTCGCCGCGGCGCAGGACCTTGGTGTCGCCCGCCACCACCGACACCCCCACTTGGCGGGCGGCCTCGGCGAGGGAGGCGATCAGGCGCGCCAGCAGGGCGATCTCCAGGCCCTCCTCGATGAAGGCATTGAGGCCCAGATATTTCGGCAAGCCGCCGGCCACCGCCAGGTCGTTGGTGGTCCCGTGGACCGCCAGGGAGCCGATGTCGCCGCCGGGAAACTCCAGGGGCTGGACGGTGAAGCCGTCGGTGGTGAAGAGCAGATCGTCGCTGCCCGGGTTCAGGGCGGCGGCATCCACCGAGGTGTCGAGCCCCGGGTTGGCCAGGTGGGTGGCGAAGACCTCATCGATGAGTTCGCGCATGTATCGGCCGCCGTTGCCGTGGGCGAGGGAGATGTGCGTATCCTGCATGGTCGTCTTCCGATTGGATCGGGGCATCGATCCGGGATTGTCGGTCTGGGACCGCCGAGTTCTACTCGGCAAAGGGGCAGGGCCCAGCCTACACCCGAAGAGGCCGGGTGCAACCCGGCGATCCCGGGGCCTCATAGGCATCCCCGGTGGTGGTGGACTCTGAGCCACATGGGCGAACCCGCCCAGCCGCCGCCCGCCTCGGCGCGCGTTCCCCCGCAGTGGGAGGAGGGCGACTCCGGGGCCGTTTTTCTCGATGAAGAACGGCTTGCGAGCGCCCCACCCACCCAGGCGGGGCCCGATTTCGAATTCCATCAGCGCACAAGCTGGCAACTGGTGCCGTGGCCGCCGCCGATCCCTGTGTGGTCTGTCTTGTGCGATCCGGTCTTTCTTGTCCTGAACGACCGCCGCCCGGAACCTCCCTCCGCCCGGCCCGCCTTCCGAGGTCCTGTCTCTCACTGGACGACACTCAGCGGGCGCCAAGACCCGCGAGATCATATACCCGCTTCGTGGAGAGATCGGGGCGCCGGGCCTTTCCAGGGATCGGCCTATACCCGAGAGAGCCGGGTTCAACCCGATGATCCGAGGGCGGCGTACTCGATCACCTGGCCGTAACTGAGACCCGCGTCGTTGATGGGGACCCGCCGGGCCAGGCGGGTCTCGAAGCCCTCCTCGCGCAGGCGCGCCCGAACCCGCCCGGCCAGGATGCGGTTCTGGAACACGCCCCCGGCCAGGCCCACCCGCGCGATGCCCTCCGCCTCCCGTATCTTCAGCGCCTGCGAGACCAGGGCCTCGGCGAGGGTGGCATGGAGCAGGGCCGAGGCCGTCGCCGGCCCGGGGCGCTCGTCGAGCAGGCGCTCGATCAGCGAGCCCCAGTCGCTCACCCAGAGGCCCGCCGGGGAGCGGCTCAGGGGCAGGGGCACCCAGGCATCCAGGTCCCCGCAGCGGTGCTCCAGATACAGGGGGCCCTGACCCTCGAAGCTGGCCCGGGTGCAGACCCCGGCGAGGGCGGCCACGGCGTCGAAGAGGCGTCCCACGGCCGAGGTGCGGGGGGCGTTGAGGCCCCGCCTCCAGGCGTGGCGCAGCAACGCCAGGTCGGCGTCGGCCAGGCCTTCGGGCCGCCAGTCGCGGCCCAGCTCCCAGCAGAGGCCGAGGGCACTGCGCCAGGGTTCCCGCGCGGCCCGCTCACCGCCGGGAAGGCGGAAGGGCCGCAGGCTCGCCACCCGCCGCCAGGCGCCGGGCCGGCCGGCCAGGGCCTCACCGCCCCAGAGGCCGCCGTCCTCGCCCAGACCCACTCCGTCCCAGGTGAATACCAGCCAGGGGTGGTCCGGCCCGTGCTCGCCGGCCAAGGCCGAGGCGTGGGCGGCATGGTGCCAGACCCGTTGCACCGGCAGGCCGCTGGCCGCGGCCCAGCGGCTGGTGGCATAACCCGGGTGGGCGTCGCAGACCAGCTCCCGGGCCCGCGTCCCGTACAGGGCCTGGAGGTCGGCGGCGACCTGTTCGAACACCGCCAGGCCGCGGGCGCTCTCCAGGTCGCCGATGTGGGGGGAGACCACCACCCGCCGCCCCCAGGCCAGGGCCAGGGTGTCCTTCATGTGCCCGCCGGTGGCCAGCACCGGTCGTTTCAGGCACATGGGCAGCTCCAGTTCCAGGGGTGCCAGGCCACGGCCCAGACGCAAGGGGCGCAGCCGTCCGGCGATGGGGCGGAGGACGGGGTCGTCGGCCGGGCGGAGGATGGGGCGGTCGTGGTGGAGGAAGGCATCCGCCACCCGGCCCAGGCGCCGGCGGACCGCCGCGGACTCGGTGAGCACCGGTTCGCCGCTGAGGTTGGCCGAGGTGGCCACCAGGGGATGCCCGATGCGCCCGAGGAGCAGGTGGTGGAGGGGCGAGTAGGGCAGCATGGCCCCCACCTCGCCGAGGCCGGGGGCGATGCCCGGGGCGAGGGCATAGCCCGGCCCCTTGCCGATCAGGACGATGGGCCGGGCCGGTGACCGCAGGGCCGCGGCGGCCTCTGGCCCCGGGGCCAGGTGGCGGCGTACCTGGGCCAGGGGGGCGTCGGCGGGGGCGGGGAACATCACCGCCAGGGGCTTGTCCGGCCGTCCCTTGCGCTCTCGCAGACGGGCCACGGCCTCCGCGTCGGTGGCGTCGCACAGCAGGTGATAGCCGCCGATCCCCTTGAGGGCGAGGATCAGGCCCCGGGCCAGGAGGTCCACGGCGGCGGCCAGGGCGGCCGCGTCTCCCTGGACGATCTCGCCATGGCGTTCGAAGGTTAGATGGGGGCCGCACCGCGGGCAGGCCAGCGGCTCGGCGTGGAAGCGGCGGTCCAGGGGGTCCGCGTATTCGGCCCGGCAGTCGCCGCAGAGGGGGAAGCCGGCCATGGCCGTGTTGGCGCGGTCGTAAGGCAGGGCGCGGATCAGGGTGTAACGCGGTCCGCATTGGGTGCAGTTGATGAACGGGTAGCGATAGCGGCGGTCCTGCGGGTCCTGCAATTCCCGCAGGCAGTCGTCACAGGTGAAGAAGTCCGGGGGCAGGTGGATCTCCCGTTCTCCGGCGGCCTCGCTGGGACGGATGACGAAGGCCTCGAAGCCCTGGGGCGATGTGCTCTCCTCGCTGAGGATACGGGGCGCGGCGATGGCCGGGGCGTTTCCGGTCAGGGCGCTGCGGAAGGCGGCCTGGGCGGTGGGGTCGCCTTCGGTGTGGATCTCCACCTGCCCGGTCCGGTTGCGCACCCAGCCGGTGAGGCCGAGGGAGACCGCCAGGCGATGGACGAAGGGGCGGAACCCCACCCCCTGGACCCGTCCCCCCACCTGCCAGCGGCGGGCCTCAACCGCCATGGGGCATCGCCCGGGCGCTCAACGCAGCAGCCCGTCCACCATCCCGATCTGCCAGACCAGATGACCGCCGATGCCCAGGGTGACCACCCCGACGAGGGCCGTCAGTCCCTGGTGCAGGCGTTGCATGCGCTGGCTGGAAAGGCGCAGCGGGATGGCGATGACGGTGGAGACGGCGGCCATCCCGGCCATGGAGCCGAGGCCGAACAGGGCGATGTAGAGAAGGCCGGTGAGGGGCGACTGCACGGTCTTCAGGGTGAGCAGGATCAGCGCCGCGGAACCGGCCATGCCGTGCATCATCCCCACCACCAGGGCGCGCAGGGGGAAACCCGGGTGGGCATGGTCATGCCGATGGGATGCCTCCCGCGCGTGGAGATGGAGGTGGAGGGTGCCGTCGGCGTGGCGGTGGGGGTGGATATGCAGACGTTCCCGGCGCAGGCGGCGCAGCACGTCCAGGCCCAGGGCCAGGAGCATCAGGCCGACGGCGAATTCGAGGCCGCGCGCGAGCTGCTCGGGAACGAGCCGGTCGGTGACCAGTACGACCGCCCCGAACAGGAACAGGGTCAGGGTGTGTCCCAGGCCCCAGACGGCACCCTGGCGGATGGTCTCGCCGAGGGAACGGCTGCGGGTGGCGAGGGAGGCCACCGCGGCCAGGTGGTCGCTCTCCAGGGCGTGGCGCATCCCCAGCAGGAAACCGAGGAGGAGCAGGCCCGGGTTCATGGCGCTTGGACCCCGGCCGGAATCTCGGCGGGGGCGGGGGCACGGACCCCGCCCGTCCACCAGATGCGGCAGGCGCCCTCGTCGGAGACCATGCAGGGGCCCACCGGGGTACGCGGGGTGCAGGTGCGTCCGTAGAGCTTGCAGGCGTCCGGGTAGATGCGCCCCAGCACGACCCGGGCGCAGTCGCAACCGGCCGGCATCCCTCCCGCCCGGGGGCGGTCTCGGTGGTCGGCGGGTGGGTGGCGGCGGCGGGCGTCCCATGAATGGGCGGCGAGGGCGAACCCCGAGGCGGGGAGGATGCCGATCCCGCGCCAGGGGGCGTCCACCACCTCCAGGGTCCGGCGGAGCAGGGCCCGGGCCTCGGGGTTGCCACCCGGGCGCACCACCTCGGGATAGCAGTTGTCGAGGAACAGGCGCCCTTCCAGATGCTGGCGCAGGGTGGAGTAGATGGCCGCGAGCAGGGATTCCGGGGTGAAACCGGCCACCGCCGTGGGTATACGGTGCTCCCGCACCACGAATGCCCATTCCTCCGGACCCATCACCGTGGCCACGTGACCGGGGGCGATCAGACAGTCGAAGCCCGGCTCCCCGGAGGCCAGGAGCATGGCCACCGCCGGCCAGGTGAGGCGCCCGGAGAGCAGCACGCTGAGGTTGTCCGGGATGCCCTCGGCGAGCATCGCCGCCACCGGGGCGATGGTGGTCTCGAAGCCCGCGGCGAAGAAGACCACGGGTCGTTCCGGCGCGGCGGCGGCGATGCGCACCGCCTCCGTGGGGGAGGCCACAGGGCGGACGTCGGCCCCGGCGGCCCTGGCCTGTTCCAGGGAACGGATCTCCCGCCGCGGGCGGTCGATTGGCACCCGCAGCATATCGCCGAAGGCGACCAGGGTGACGCCCGCCGTCAGGGCCCAGTGGATGGCCTGGTGGATGTCCTCTTCGGGGCAGACGCAGACCGGGCAGCCCGGGCCGGGGATCAGTTCGATCTCCGCGGGCAGCAGGGTGCGCAGCCCGGCACGGGTGATGGATCGCTCGTGGCCGCCGCAGACGTTCATGATCCGCACCCGCCCGCGCAGGGGCAGGGCGTGGATGCGTTCGAGCCAGTCCCGGGCGGAGCGGGTGGCGGACATCCTCAAGGCCCGTCCAGGGGCGGATGTGGATGGGGGTGGTGGTGCGGGGGAGCGGCCGGGATGGGCCGGCGCTCTGCCGCCATTTGCGCGTGGAGCCATTCCAGCCAGGGGCCGATCTCTCCCTCGGTGGCCGCCAGGGGGAGCAGCGGTGCGGCACTGGCGAGTTCCCGCAGACCGCGTTCCGCCCGCGCCGGAGCGAACGCCTTCAGATAGGGCAACAGGTCGGTCTTGGTGAGCAGCACCAGGTCGGCGGCGCGGAACATCACCGGGTACTTGGCCGGCTTGTCGTCCCCCTCGGGGACCGACAGCAGGGTGACGTTGCGGTGTTGGCCGAGGTCGAAGCCGGCCGGGCAGACCAGGTTGCCCACGTTCTCGATGAAGAGGATGTCGATGGCCGCGAGGTCGAGGTGGTGGAGGGCGTCGTGGACCATGTGGGCGTCCAGGTGACAGGCGCTGCCGGTGGCGATCTGCACCACCTCCACCCCCTTGGCGCGGATCCGGCGGGCGTCGTTCTCGGTCTCCAGGTCGCCCTCGATGACGGCGATGCCGTAACGCCCGCCCAGGGCCTCGATGGTGGCCTCCAGGAGGGCGGTCTTGCCGGCCCCGGGGGAGGACATGAGGTTGAGGGCCAGGACCCCGTGGGCGTCGAGGTGGGCGCGGTTGTGGGCGGCCTGGTGATCGTTCTCGCGCAACAGGGACTCCAGCACCGTCACCGCCTCCCGGCCCTCGCCGGTGTGGGCCAGGCGTCCGCCGGGACGCAGCAGGTGTTCGTTGCCCGGGGTGAGATTGCAGCCGCAGGTATCACACATGTTCCCCTCCTGAGGGTGCCGCGGCCTCTTCGGCGGCGAGCGCCCGGTCGAACAGTTCCCAGGTGGAGCGCGCCTCCTGGGGGGTCATCTTCTGAATCGCATAGCCCACATGCACCAGGACCGGGTCGCCCACCTGCAAAGGCTCGTCCTGGAGCATGAACAGGCTCACCTCCCGGGAGACCCCCTTGGCCTCGCAGCGGGCATTCACGCCGTGGATCTCCACGATCCGCATGGGTATGCCAAGGCACATCAGTCGTTGTCCTCGTCGATCTGTGACAGGCCCACCTGGGCCAGGAGCATCTCGTCGCCGCTCACCAGGCGGGTCTGCCAGTCCCCGCAGGCGCCGCAGAGCAGGCGGTTGGGGGTCGCCGCGGTCTCCGCCCCGCAGCGGCTGCAACGCACCCGCACCGGGGCCGCTTCGCAGACCAGTTGCGCATTCTCCGCCAGGGTGCCGGCCGCCGCCAGGGGCCAGGCCCGTTCCAGGAGCGGCGGCTCCACCCCGGAGAGGGGGCCGATGCGCAGCAGGATCCGGTCCACCTTGCCCGCCCGGTGTTCGCGGGCGACCCGTTGCACCTGTTCCAGCAGGGCGATACAGAGAGAATATTCATGCATTGGCGAACCCCCCGCCGCGCGTCCTATTCCCAACGGTCCATTAAGGGAATACAGTGTCCGACAAGAGGTCGGGGGTGGCCTGCCGCCTCAGGATCGACGGGATGGAGGAATGTTCAAGGCGCCCGCGGCTGTTATCTTCCAGGGTGGCGCGGGCACCGCCGGCGTTACAGTGAAGGCCGGGTTGTCCGGGCTTTGGCTCCCCCTTGCCCCGACCCCTTGCAGGTGCAGACATGTCAGCCCCTTTGGCAAGAAGGCGGTGAGGCCATCCCCGCTGGATCGATGTCGTGGCGTGGACCGTGGACCGCGCACCCCCCAGGCGAATTCTGGCACACAAGCCACCCTGTGCCCAGCCTGACGGCGGGCGCGCTCAGCGAGCCGCAGACCCCGACCGACGACCTGTGGCACAAGCTATGCATCTCAGTACAAGGTCCTGGCGCCCTTGACCTCATCAGAGGTGCCGATTAGAATCCGCTTTTCATTTTTCCCCGATAGCTCAGTTGGTAGAGCAACTGACTGTTAATCAGTGGGTCGCTGGTTCGAGTCCAGCTCGGGGAGCCAGATTTCAATCCGCCAACTCTGGCGGTTCTTAGTTAACGCGAGACCCCGTTGGGATGACCCGGCGGGGTCTTTGCCTCTCTACGTGGTTGACTCGTGCCTTGGCTGACCCTCAGCCCCACCTCAAGCGGCACCGGTTTCGCCTCTCCCGCCTCTTCCCTGTACCCGAGTCCTCCCCCGCTGGGAGATGGAGATTTCGTGGCAGGTGACTGAGGGGTCGCCGCAAGCGCGTCGGAAGGGTGCGAGCCAGGGGTGGCCGGCATCAGACCGCTTGGCAGCAATGGTCACTGACTGCCCCGTTCCGGCTCTTCGTAGCGGCAGAGGCTGTCTTGATCGTAGAGGACGTCCTCATCATCCAGCACTCGCTGTGTCCACCGCCGCACCATTATCCAGCAGAGGGACGGCGACGTTCGGGCAACCCGTAGCCGGATGGAACTCGGTCTGGGCTATTGGAAACCTGGCGAGAAGGGTACTGGATCGGCCGTTCGCACGCGATGGGACAAATATACCCGTCACACATGAATAGTTCGCTACTGCGGCCACCCCTCGAACCCCTGGGCTGTGTGGCGATTGCTCGCCATAGTCCCCGCGATGACTCGCTTCCGCGCCTTGCGCAGGGGCACGAGGAACGCCCTCGAAACACGACATATTCACGTGCGACGGGCATACGTATAGAAATGCCCACAAAATGAAGTCTATGCCAATGTTTGCATGGATCATCGCGTAGAGGGGAGAAAGGAGGTGATCAATGAGCCGGATCACGTTCATCCATACCGCTGACTGGCAACTCGGCAAGCCTTTTGCCCAGGTGCGGGACCCCGACAAGCGGGCGGCGATCCGGAAAGCGCGCATCGCGGCCATCGACCGCATCGGAGAAGTCGCTGCCCAAAGAGGCGCGGCGTTCGTCCTGGTTGCCGGGGACCTGTTCGACTCGACCACCGTTGACAAGCCGACGGTCTCCGCCGCCTGTGCAGCCATTGGAAGGATCCCGGTGCCAGTGCTCGTGATCCCGGGCAATCATGACCACGGTGGTCCCGGGAGTATCTGGCAGCAGCCATTCTTCCGGCGTGAGCGCGAGCAGCTGGCGCCGAACCTGACCGTATTGCTTGACCCCACGCCCGTGGTATTGGAACAGGCCGTGATCCTGCCCTGTCCGTTGTTGCATCGGACAGTGGCCGGTGATCCGGCCGCATGGCTGCAGGGCAGCGAGGTTTTTGAGGCATTGCCTGCAGGCCTGCCGCGGATCGTCCTGGCGCATGGTTCGACACAGCGCTTTGTCGGTGCCTGGGCCGACGACGAGGAAGAGGACGCATCAACCAATCTGATCGATCCCGACCGGATTGAGGCCATGCCCATCGACTATGTCGCCCTGGGAGACTGGCACGGGACGCTGCCGGTGGGAACCCGGACCTGGTATGCGGGCACGCCCGAGCCCGATCGCTTCCCGAAAGGGACGGATCAGGACCCGGGAAACGTCCTGGCGGTTCGTGTGGGTCACGGTATGCCGCCAGAGGTTGAGCGGATCCGTACCGCACGGCTCGCCTGGCGGCGGATGGCATTTCAGTTCACCGACGATGCCTCCCTGGATCGATTCAAGGATGAGATCGACCGGTTCATCGGCGAACGAGCGGTTGAGACGCTGCTTCGCCTCGAACTCAGCGGTTCCCTGGGCATCGAAGCCCATACGGTGCTCGAGCAGATGCTCGAATCGCTGGAGGCGCGCCTCGCTTGGCTCAGAATAGTCCAGGATGTGCAGGTTGCACCCACGGATACCGAGATTGCGCAATTGAAAGAGCGTCCCGGCGATCCGTTGATCGCGGGCGTCGCAGCCAGCCTCGTCGATCGCGCCACCCAGGACGAGGATCCACAAACAGCCCAGCTCGCGCTGCGTCTGCTCCATGTGGCCTCTCAGCAGGCGGAGGGGGGCGCATGAGACTCCAGTCCGCCAGGGTGCGCAGTTATCGCCTGCACCAGGATCTCACCGTCGAGTTTGATCCTCACAGGACCCTGATTGCCGGAGACAACGAGAGCGGCAAGAGTACCCTGGTGGAAGCGATCCACCGGGCCCTGTTCCTCAAGGCCACCGTCACCGGCGCTATCCTCGCGGGGATGCGTTCCCGCATCTACACGGGCCATCCCGAGGTCGAACTGCGCTTCACCGTCGGTGATGACGCCTATCACCTGCGCAAGCATTTCTCCGGTCAGAACGGCACGGCGACTCTGAGCCGGATCGCTGGAGAGACCTGGCAGGGGGAGGAGGCCGAGGAACGGCTCGCCGATCTGCTCGGGGTCGAACCTGCGGGGGGCGGCAGGGGTATCGACAAACGCTTGCAGGCCCAGTGGGCGCACCTGTGGGTCTGGCAGGGCCAGGGCGGCGAGGATCCTGCGCAATACGCCGCGGCCCAGCAGCATCAACTCCTCCAGCAGCTCCAGCGCGTCGGTGGTGCCGTGGCCATGCAGTCTGCGCTGGACGGGCGCGTCGCAGAGCACTTCGCAAGACTCTACGACGGCATTTTTACCCGAAGCGGGAAACCCAAGGCCGGATCGGCGCTGGCCTCCGCCGAGGCCGAACACGAAAGTGCCCAGGAACGGTTTCAGCAGGCGAAATCGCGCATGGCCCGCCTGGAAGAGGCCATGGGCACTTTCGAGAACGCCAGGGAGACCATCCGCCAGGCGAACGCCAGCCTGGCGGAGGCCCGGCAGCAACTGCAGGCGACCACCGAAAGGCTTGAAGGACTGGGGAGGCTTCGCGAGCAGGAGCGGACCCAGCGCCTGGAGATGGAAGCAATCCAAGGCCGGCTGGGGGCGGCCGAAGAGGCCGACAGGAAGATCAGTGAGCTTCAGGAACGGGCACAAAGACTTCAGCATGCCCTGTCCCCGCTCCAGAGCGAACGGGCACGCAAGGACCAGAGCCTGGCCGACTTGCGAGAGCGCGTGGAACGAGCGCGGAAAGGACACGAAGAAGCCAAGGAACGGGCCCTGAAGGCGCGCAGGATGCGGGACTTGGCCGTTGTCCGCGAGCGCGTAATGGACGCCGGGCAACAGCATCAGGCACTGGAGCGACAGGTTGCGGAAATCGAACGCCACGAGCGCAAGATCCAACAATTCCGGGACCGGCTCGCCCGGCTCCCGGCCATCGGCCGGGAAGCGCTGGACAGGCTCGAAAGGCTCGATCGTGACCGTGGAAAGGCCAAGGCCAGCCTGGAGGCGGCCGCACCGGAGATCGAACTGCTCGAAGCCTCCCTGCCGGTGCGCATCGGGGACAGAACACTGGCACCGGGCGAGCGGCTGTCCGTCACCGAGACCGAGGAACTGGAGGCCGGTGATCTCCGGTTGCGCATTCACCCTGGTGGTGGGGAGAGTCTTGGGTCGCTCCGGACCCGGATCTCGACGATCGATGGAGAGATTCGGGAGGCGCTCACCGGCTGGGGGCTGGCATCGCTCGACGAGGCCACGGAGGTTGTCGTCAAACGGCAGGAGATCCAGCGGGAAATCGACCGATTACAGGCCGCACTCGATGCGCTGAATCCAGAATCGACCCGGGAGCAGTTCAAAGAGGCTCAGGTCCATCTGGCCGCCACCCAGGCCGAAGTCGACCGGTTACAGCAGGCCGTGGGCGAAGGAAAGGTTGTCCCGGAAGGCCTCGAAGCCGCCCGGCAACAGGTCCGGCACGCGCAGCAGCAGGTGGATTCCGCCGAGACCGAAGAGCAGAAAGCCGCAAGCGGCCTGGAGACGTTGGCCAAGCAAGTTGAGCAATTCGCCCAAGAGCGAGACGAGATCGAGCAGTCGATTCGGGACCGGAAACATGAACAGAACGAGATTGAGACCACCATCCGCATTCTCGTCCAAAAAGCGGGTGATGAGCTCCAGCGCCGCATTGAGCGACAGCGCCTTTTGGAAGCCAAGCAGGCTGCCGAGCAACAACTCGAACAGGTCCGTGCCGCAATCGCTGAATTGCAGCCCGATCTCCTCGATGCGGACAAGGAACGCCTTGAGCGCGTGATTCAGAACGGCCGGGAGACGATCAGTCATGCCGAACAGCAGCGCGCCGCGGCCCAGGCACTGCTGCAGACCGACGGCACCGAAGATCCCCGCGCCGAACTCGCCCAGGCCCGCGCCGGGTTCGCTGCAGCCGAGGAACGGTTGCAAGCCGCGAAGCGTCATGCGAGTGCCATCGCGCTGGTACACGAACTGTTCGAGGCGCAGCAACGAGAACTGGCCGAGCATTTCTCGCGCCCCCTGGCGGAGAAGATCACCACCTACCTTCAGCCCGTGTTCGGACCACAGGCACGAGCGGTTGCCATGTTCGACGGCAACGATTTTACTGGCGTGGAACTGGTGCGCCCGGACATGCCCGGCGCCCTCTCTTTCGACACCCTTAGCGGCGGGACGCGGGAGCAGGTTGCCGCGGCAGTCCGCCTGGCCATTGCCGAGCTGCTGGCGGCGGACCATGACGGTACGTTACCCATTGTGTTCGACGATGCCTTCGCCAACTCCGATCCCCGCCGCATCTCGCTCTTGCAGCGAACCCTCGACCTCGGCGCCCGCCGCGGCCTGCAGATCATCGTCCTGACCTGCCACAGCGCCCACTACACCGCCCTGGGGGCACGCCAGGTCTGCCTCGCTCCGTCACGAACCGACACTGCCGCCACCCATCGCCGTCAATGAGCATGCGGAACCTGTCCGTCTCCGTGATGTTCCGGGCCGTCCGATAGGTGCCAAGGCGATGCGTGGTCGCCTTCAGGGACGGCAGCGTCGGGTTCCTGGGGCCTGGGCACGGCCTGGAGGGGGGAAGGGTTCCGGGCGGAATGCGCCTGGGCTCCGGGTGCATGTCCGTGCTCATGGGCATGTTCGGGCGCCGTGCGCAAGGCCTCCTGGTAACCGTTGACCGAGAGTTTCGGTAACTGCCGGATGAAGGCGACCAAGTCCCAGATCTGGCGGTCCGTATGGCTTGCTCCCCAGGCGGGCATGCCGGTCATGCGGATGCCGTTCTTGACCACCCAGAAGAGTTCGGCGGACGAGCGTCGGGGAGCGACCTTGGCCAGATCCGGCGGCGCTGGATTCATGTCCCCGGCACCGAGGAACGGCCGTTTCCCGGGCGCCCCGTGGCAGAGGGCGCACATATCGTCGAAGGCCCTGGCCCCGGCCCGCCAACGGGCATCTCCGGTCAGTTGCGGGACACGGATCTGCTCCGCGCGTCGGCGAATGGCCTGTTCCCGGGTGTTCTCGATCAGCCAGGCGATGGCCGCGGGCTCCTTCACGGTGGCCGCAATGTTCGGCAGGCCGGAATAGGACAGGGCGACCGCGCCCGCTGCCAGGAGGGCGAGGCCGAGAACGACGAGTGTCAGGGTCTTCATGGAGGGTTTCCTTGTGGATGTGGCTGTGCAGTCCCCTGGACGCTTCACCCTCACCCGGGCTTCGCCAGGGAGGGGATGCGTGGACGGGGCGCAGGTTCACTCTGTCCCACCCCCTTCCCCCCTGCCTGCCGCTGGCGCGGCGCAGGCAGGTCTCCCGCTGGGAGAGGGCGTGTTGCTGGGAGAGGGGCGGACGGTTGCGGGGGGTGTGCTTCAGCGCTGGAGCAGACGTTCGAGCATGGCCTCGATCTTGGCGAGGCGGGCATCGATCAGGTCGAGGCGGTTCACCAGTTGCCTGTGTTTCGCCATCATCATCCTTTTCCCCATCATGCCCTTATTCATCATCCCTTTGCCCATCATGCCGCCCCCTTCCTTCTGCGCGCAGGGGCGGCCCATGCCCATCCGGCCCGCCATGGGCATCTGTGCGGTGGTCTCGCCGGCGGCGCCGCCGGGCCTCATCATCTTCTGCATCATGCCGCCGGCCGGGCCCATCATTCCTCTTCCCGGCATCTGTCCGGACGGGACCCCTCCACCCATCTTCATTTCCCCCCTCATGGGGCTGCCTTTTCCCATGGGCATGGCGGTGTCGGTGGACGCCGTCCCGGTGGGTGCAGTCTGGACGGCGGCAGGCGCCTTGGCCCCATCCGCCTGATCGGAAGGGTGGGCCTCTTCGGCGAGGACGGCAGGGCCCGAGCCGAGGAGCCCGGAGATGGCGAAGGTTATGAGGATCTGCTTGAACATGGTGTCTCTCCGAGGTGAGTGCCGTTGGATCGGCGAATGCGCCGAACGGCGGGGGATGGCCCCGGGAGCGATCCCGGGGCCGGATACTCGATGCTTCAGATCTTTACCCGCTTCAGGCGCAGGGCGTTGCCGATCACCGAGACGGAGCTGAAGCTCATGGCCGCGGCCGCGACGATGGGCGAGAGCAGCAGGCCGAACACGGGGTAGAGGGCGCCGGCGGCGAGGGGGACGCCGAGGCCGTTGTAGACGAAGGCGAAGAAGAGGTTCTGGCGGATGTTGCGCATGGTGGCGCGGCTCAGGCGCAGGGCACGGACGATGCCGCGCAGATCGCCCTTGACCAGGGTGACGCCGGCGCTCTCCATGGCCACGTCGGTACCGGTCCCCATGGCGATGCCCACGTCGGCCCGGGCCAGGGCGGGGGCGTCGTTGATGCCGTCGCCGGCCATGGCCACCCGGGCCCCTTCGGCCTGGAGGCGTTCCACCACCCGTTGCTTGTCCTCGGGCATGAGTTCGGCCTCCACCCGGTCGATGCCCAAGGCCCGGCCGACCGATTCGGCGGTGGCGCGGTTGTCGCCGGTGAGCATCACCACCTTCAACCCTTCCGCGTGGAGGTCGCGGATGGCCTCGGCACTGCCGCTCTTGATGGGGTCGGAGATGCCGATCAGGCCGGCGATGCGGCCGTCGAGGGCTAGGTATACGAGGGTCTGTCCCTGGCGGCTCAGGGCGGCGGCGCGATCCGCGAGGGGGCCCGGATCGATATCCAGGGCCTCCAGCAGGCGGCGATTGCCCAAGGCGACCTCGTGCCCCGCGGCGCGGGCACGCACGCCCTGGCCGGTGAGCGACCGGAAGTCCGCGGCGGTCTGGGGCTCCAACCCCCGTTCCTGGGCGGCGGCGACGATGGCGTCGGCCAGGGGGTGCTCGCTGGCCCGCTCGATCCCGGCGGCGATGCCCAGCAGTCGGGACTCGTCTTCGCCCGGGGCCGGGACCACGGCCGTGACTCGGGGCCGACCCTCGGTGAGGGTCCCGGTCTTGTCCACCACCAGGGTGTCGATGCGTTCCAGGGTCTCCAGGGCCTCGGCGTTCTTGATGAGGACCCCGAGTTGGGCGCCGCGACCGGTGCCCACCATGATGGACATGGGGGTGGCGAGGCCGAGGGCACAGGGACAGGCGATGAGCAGGACCGAGACGGAGGCGACGACGGCGTAGGCCAGGCGCGGCTCCGGACCCCAGCCGAACCAACCGATGAAGGCGATGACGGCGACCGCCACCACGGCCGGCACGAACCAGGCGGAGACCCGGTCCACCAAGCGCTGGATGGGGGCACGGGAGCGTTGGGCCTCGGCCACCATGCGCACGATCTGCGCCAGGAGGGTGTCGTTGCCCACCTGTTCGGCGCGCATCAACAGGCCCCCCTTGGCATTGAGGGTGGCCCCGATCAGGCGGTCGCCGGCGGCCTTGGCGACGGGGACGGGCTCGCCCGTGACCATGGATTCGTCCACGTGGCTCTCGCCTTCCAGGACCACGCCATCCACCGGGACCTTCTCGCCAGGGCGCACCCGCAGGAGGTCACCGGGGCGGACCTCTTCCAGGAGGACGTCGGCCTCGGTCCCATCCTCGTTCACCCGCCGGGCGGTCTTCGGGGCGAGGTCGAGGAGGGCGCGAATGGCCGCATTGGTGCCACTGCGGGCGCGCAGCTCCAGGACCTGACCCAGGAGCACCAGGACGGTGATCACGGCCGCGGCCTCGAAGTAGACCGCCACGGTGCCGTCGGGGCGGATCATGTCGGGGGGGAAGATCTCCGGCCACAACAGGCCGGTCACGGAATAGAGCCAGGCGGCCCCCACCCCCAGGGCGATGAGGGTGAACATGTTCAGATTCCAGGTGCGCACCGACTCCCCGCCGCGCACGAAGAAGGGCCAGCCGGCCCAGAGCACCACGGGGGTGGCCAGGGCGCATTCGATCCACTGGACCCGCTCCAGGCCGAGCCATCCCGGCAGCCACTGGGGCGCGAGGTCGGCGATCATGGCGAGGACGAAGGTGGGGATGGCCAGCCAGGCACCGACCCGGAAGCGGCGGGTCATGTCCTCCAGTTCGGGGTTGCGGTCCTCCACGCTCAGGGTCCGGGGTTCCAGGGCCATGCCGCACTTGGGGCAGTTGCCGGGGTGGTCCTGGACCACCTCGGGGTGCATGGGGCAGGTGTATTCGATCCGGGTGGCCATGGCCGGGTCCATCACCGCTTCCAGGGCCATGCCGCACTTGGGACAGGTCCCGGGCCGGGATTCCCGGATCTCCGGATGCATGGGACAGGTGTAATAGGTTCCGGCGATGTCGCAGGTCCCGGAGGCGCAGGCGGCATCCGCCTCCGGCGCGCCATGGACATGTCCGCGTTCCTGTTCGTGCTGCCGAGAGCGGGCCGTGGCACCGGGCTCCGGGGCGGGGAGGTAGTCCTCCGGTCGCGCCGCGAACTTGTTCCGACAGCCTTCGCTGCAGAAGAACCAGGTGCGCCCTCCATGGTCGAGATGGTGAGGACTGTCGGCGCTGACGTCCATGCCGCAGACAGGGTCGTGCAGAGAGGGGAGGGGTGCGTTCATGGGTTCTTCCTGATGGCTGAGGTGGGTCATACCCGTCGCACGTGAATATGTCGTGTTTCGAGGGTGTTCCTCGTGCCCCTGGGCAAGGCGCGGAAGCGAGTCATCGCAGGGACTATGGCGAGCAATCGCTCCACCGCCCAGGGGTGCGAGGGGCGGCCGCAGTAGCGAGATATTCACGTGCGACGGGTTCACTTCCGGGGCCGTGGAGGCTGGTTGCAACAGGCCGGGGCCGGGGCCCGGGCGTTCGTCCGCGCGTTCTGTTCGCGGTATAGGGCCCAGCCTTGACGCAGCCGCTGGCCGAGCCCGCGGGAAGGGGGCAGGCCGATGGCCTGCAGGCGGCGCAGGATCGGTTCCAGTCCGGTCCGGGTCACGTCATAACGGACATGGAGCCTGCGCCGCTTCCGGTCGAGGCGCGATTCGACGAGGCCGTCGATGGCGACGAGGGCCTGGTTCAGGGTCTGGACCTGGGCCTCGTCGAGGCCGTGCGTGAAGGTCAGGTGGGCACCCAGGGTGGTGTCGCTGCGTGGGGCAGGGGTCATCTCTCCGCTCCCGGGGGTGGATTCAGGACTGGAGGCGGCGTTTGCGCCGCTCGAACTCGGCCTCATCGATCTCGCCCCGGGCGAAACGCCGGCGCAAGACCTCCAGGGCGTCGGTGGATCCCGTGTCGCCGCCGCGGGATGAGGCAAGGCCCCGCACGAGCAGGACGACTGCCACGATCAGCAGGATCCAGAACAACCACATGAAACCACCTCCAAGGCCCATCCAGCCGGTACCGTTCATCATCATCTTGCTTCTCCTGTGTGAGGGGGGCTGCATATCTCCCGCCCCCTGGCGGGGACGGGGAGGCCGGGTGATCCGCTACTTGACCGGATAACCCATGTCGTGGCCGGACATGGCCTTCTCCATGCTGCTGGTGTAGTTCCCGTCGTCGTGTTTACCCGATCCCTCGCCGCCATAGACATCGTGGCTGCCTTTGTGGAAGGCCTTGAGGCCGGGGACGTGGGCCTTGCCGGTGGGGTTGCGGGTCGTCGCCGGGGCGTCGCTGCCGCCCATGTCCACGTTGCCGTGCTCGACCCTTTCGAGGCTGGTGTCGCCGGTGGTCGTGGTGTGATCGCTGAAGGCGGGGCCGGCGGCCAGGGCGAATACGAGGGCGGCGGTCGCGGTGAGGGGCTTGTTCATGATCTTTACTCTCCGATTGTCAGAATGCGTCGGTCAAAGGGGTCTCTACTCTTGTTGAGCGTTGGTTGTGCTCGGTATCCGTATCGCATCGACCGTGCCAACTCTTGAAACAAGTTCTAACGGCATGAAAAAAAAGGGGAATATGTCGTCGTCACGGGGCCTGTCCGGGGCCTCCGGGGGCGGCGGTGTGTACGCTTTCGTGGACGGGCGTAACGTTTCGTTATACCCGTCGCAGGTGGATAGGCCGCCACCGGGGGCATCGCCTCGTGGCGGATGACCGGCCCCCGCCGGCGCCTGCTTCTGATACAATGCCCTGTTCCTTCCCTCACCCACGGTTCCCTATGTCTTCCGATACCCCCGCCGAGAGGCCGTTCAGCGATCTCGGTCTGTCCCCCGCCTTGCTCTCCCGCCTCGACGAGATCGGCTACGAGGCCCCCTCACCGATCCAGGAACGCGCCATTCCCCTGCTCCTCGAAGGCCGCGATCTGCTCGGTCAGGCCCAGACCGGCACCGGCAAGACCGCGGCCTTCGCCTTGCCTCTGCTGGACCGCCTCGACCTGGCCGACACCCGTCCCCAGCTCCTGGTCTTGACCCCCACGCGGGAATTGGCGATCCAGGTGGCCGAGGCCCTGCAACACTACGCCGCGCACCTGGAGGGCTTTCACGTCCTGCCCGTCTACGGCGGCAGCAACTATGCAGACCAGTTGCGGCGGTTGCGCCGCGGAGTGCAGGTGGTGGTGGGCACTCCGGGCCGGCTCATGGATCACATGGAGCGGGGCACTCTGGACCTGGGTGCGTTGCGCGCCCTGGTCCTGGACGAGGCCGACGAGATGCTGCGCATGGGCTTCATCGACGACGTGGAATGGATCCTGAAACGCACCCCGGCGGAACGCCAGACCGCGCTGTTCTCGGCCACCCTGCCCGGGCCGGTGCGGGCCATCGCCGAGCGCCACATGCGCGAGCCCGTGCGCGTCGCCATCGAGGCGCGCACCCGCACCGCCGACACCATCCGCCAGCGCTGGCTGATGGTGGCGCCGAGCCAGAAGCTGGAGGCCTTGACGCGGCTGTTGGAGGTGGAGCCGGTGGAGGCGGCGATCCTGTTCGCGCGCACCAAGACCGCCACCGTGGATCTGGCCGAGCGCCTGGCCGCGCGCGGCTATGCGGTGGCGGCCCTCAACGGGGACATCCCCCAGGCCCAGCGCGAGCGTACCGTGAAACAGCTCAAGGCGGGGCGGATCGATCTCCTGGTGGCCACCGACGTGGCCGCGCGTGGCCTCGACGTGGACCGCATCAGTCACGTGATCAACTACGACGTGCCCCACGACACCGAATCCTACGTCCACCGCATCGGCCGCACCGGGCGGGCCGGGCGCGAGGGTCAGGCCATCCTGTTCATATCCCCGCGCGAGCGGCGCATGCTCTACGCCATCGAGCGCGCCACCGGCACGCGCATCGAGCCCATGCCGCTGCCCAGCACCGAGGCGGTCAACGACCGGCGCATGGCGCGCTTCATGCAGCGCATCGACGCCGCCCTGGCGGCCGACGACCTGGAGCCCTTCCGCGCCCTGGTGACCCGCTACGAAGAGGAGCGCGACCTGCCGCCGCTGGAGATCGCCGCCGCCCTGGCGCGCCTGGTGCAGGGCGACGAACCCCTGATGGTGGACGACCTGCCTGCGCCGGCGGCACGCCAGGGGCGGGGCGAGCGGCCCGCGCGCGGCCGGGAGGGCGGGGGCCGCCCGCGTCGGGGTCCGGACCCCTCGGTGAATATGGAGCGCTTCCGGATCGAGGTGGGGCATCGCCACGGGGTCCGCCCTGGCAATATCGTCGGGGCCATCGCCAACGAGGCGGGGCTGGAGAGCCGTTACATCGGGCGTATCCTCATTCGCGAGGATCACAGCATGGTGGAACTGCCCGAGGGCATGCCCAAGGAGGTCCTGCGTGACCTGAAGCGGGTCTGGGTGGCCGGGCGGCCGCTCAATATCTCACGCCTGGGCGGGGCGCACCGGGAGCGCGGCAGGCGCTCGTAGGGCACGGCTTCGCGCATCATCCGGGCCACGGCCGGATTTCCGCCGATGCGCCCGCCCACGGGGCGTGCGCGGGTGCCGATCCGACTCCCTGTGGGCGGCCCGTACCCCACCTCCGCCCGAGGTCAGGATGACGCCGGGCGGTCTCTTTTCCCGTCGTGCCCGAACCAGCGCATGGCCTCTCTGCGCAAGGCCTCGCGCAGCCCGGCGTCGTCGCGGCGGCCGTAACGCTCGTAGAGCCGTGGCGCCAGTTCCAGGAAGGGCTCCAGGATCTGCGCGTCGAAATGGCTGCCGGCCCCTTCGCGCAGGATGTCCAGGGCCTTCTCCAGGGGGAAGGCCTCTTTGTACGGGCGTTCCGAGGTGAGGGCATCGAACACGTCGGCGATGGCAAAGATGCGGGCCACGAGGGGAATGGCCTCTCCCTTCAGGCCTGCGGGGTAACCCCCGCCCGAGACCTTCTCGTGATGGCCGCCCACCACGGCGGCGGCGTCCTCCAGCCAGGGCGAGCTGGAGACGATGTCCAGGCCGTGTTGCACATGGGTGCGCATGAGGGCGAACTCATCGGCATCCAGGCGACCGGGTTTGAGGAGGATCCGGTCGGGGATGGCGATCTTACCCACGTCATGGAGGAAGGCGCCCTTGGCCAGGGCGCGCATCCGGTCCGCCGGTAGGCCCAGGGCCTCGCCCAGGGACAGGGCGTAGAGGGTGACCCGGTAGTTGTGGGCGTCGGTGTCGCTGTCGCGCTTGGCGATGGCCGCGCCCAGGGTGACGAGGGTGGCGAGGTTGGCGTCGAGGAGTTCCCCCGAGAAGGCCTCCAGGCGGCTCACCAGGTGCCTCACGAGGGGATACAGGACCAGGACCGTGACGAGGATGGCCAGGGCCACCACCAGGGCCCCCTGGAAGGCCGCGGTGCGGCGCCGCCCGGCCGCCAGGGGGCTGAAGCGGTAGAGGGCGTCCACATAGGCCAGGACCCGATGGGAAGGATCCACGATGGGCAACACCAGGTGGGCGAATTCGCCGTCCCCGAGCCGGCGATCCCGGGTCCAGGCCCCGCCGGCCCCCGGGCGTGCCGGCAGGTCCGGCCCCAGTTCCCTGGCCAGGCGGTCGGCCTGTTTCAGCTCCGGGTCGGCATAGGCGCGCAGGGCCTTGCCATCGGGGGAGAAGAAACGCACCAGCACGAAGCGGCCCAGGGGGCCGGGCGCAGCCGTACGGGTGCGGCGCTCGAAGGCGGCGAAGAAGGCGCTGGGGGCGTCTTCGCCGCGTGCGCGCATACGCAGGCCGGCCTCGGCCACCAGGGTGGCCAGTTGGGTGCGGGCGTCGCCGAGCAGGGCCTGGGTCTGGGCGAGGGTCTCGAAGCGGTAGCTCAGCGCGCCGCCGCCCAGGAGCAGGATCAGGGTGGCGATGCCCAGGCGCAGGGGCAGTTGGCGGTGGATCCAGCGGCGTGGGTCGTCGAGGTGGGGCATGGTCCTTTACTCTGTACGCCCGGAGAACACTGTGTGGGAGCGGTTTCAGCCGCGATCCGGCGTGGCCACTCCGTGCGGGAGTGACTGCGGCTGAAGCCGCTCCCACGTCACTACCTAACCCTAAGCGAAAAGTGCAGTGAACTATACCCCGGAAGCCGCACCCTGTAACGGGAGACAGGCGCGATAGCAGGGCTCCGTCATCTAACCACCCCTCTGCCAGTGGCCTTCCCTGAAAAACGCCGTGAATACCTCCCTGTAGGCTTGACTGCGGCATCCCTGCCGCAGACATTTTCAGGGAAGGCCACTGGCGCGGTTTTCAATGACTTGAGTGGTTGGATGACGTGGTCCTGGGCGCGATAGCTCGTTGTTCGACGCGGAGTCCCGCGGGGGCCGGGCCTGAGGCCGCTTCCGGGCGCCATGGCCGCGAGCTGGCGACACGGCGTGCGGGTGCTAGCATTCGGGGTCCCATTGCCTACGAGGTGTCATCACCCAAGGAGTCCGCCCCATGGCCAAGATCCTGTCCTTCCTCGCCCTCGCCTGCCTCGCCCTGACGGTCCGGGCGGCGGGGCCTTTCGCCGTGCGTTCCACCGACGCGGCCTTCGACGACGTGCTCTCGGCCCTGCGCCTGGCCATCGAGAACCGCGGCATGACCCTGACCCACGAGCTGCACCTCGGCGAGATGTGGGCGCGCACCGGGCCGGCGGTGGGGGCGGCGGGGCCCCTGTTCCTGAAGGCGCGGTCGGTGCAGTTCTGCTCCGCCCCTCTGTCGCGGCGCATGATCGCCGAGGATCCGCGCCGGATCGTCAACTGCCCCTTCACCCTGTCCGTCTATGTGCTCCCGGACGAGCCCGGCCGGACCTATATCGTCCATCGCCGGGTGGTGGCCGACCCGGGCGCGGACACCCCCGCCATGCGGGCGGTGGAGGCCATGTTGGAGGCGGTGGCGGCGGAGGCGGCGGAGGGCTTCTGAGCGCCGCTCAGGCGAAGAGGCCGATGAGGTCGTTCAGATAGCGCCATCCCCGGGGGCTGGGGCGCAGGCGCCGGTGGGTGGCCTCCAGGAGCCCTTGCCGGACTGCCTCTCGGATCCCCGGGGCCAGGTCGGCCAACGGCCGGCCGGTGTGGCGCGTATAGAGCCCCGCCGGGAATCCTTCCCGCAGACGCAGGACGTTGAGCATGAACTCCAGGCGCAGGTCGTCCGCGTCCAGGACCCTCCGGCTGGAGACGAAGCCTTCCCCGGCCTCCAGGTAGGCCCGCGGGTGCCGCCGCTTGGCCAGGCGCAGGATGCGTCCGTCCGCCAGGCTGAGCTTGGCGTGGGCCCCCGGACCGATCCCCAGGTAGTCGCCGAACCGCCAGTAATTGAGGTTGTGGCGGGCGCGTTCTCCCGGCCGGGCGAAGGCCGAGACCTCATACTGGCGGTAGCCGCACTGCGCCAACAGGGCGAGGCCCTGGTCCTGGATCGCCGCCAGGGTGTCTTCGTCCGGCAGGGCCGGGGGGTGGGCATGGAAGCGGGTGTTGGGCTCCAGGGTGAGCTGATACCAGGAGAGATGCCCCGGCCCCAGGGCGCAGGCGGTCTCCAGATCGGAGAGGGCGGCCGCGGGGGTCTGCCCGGGGAGGCCGTGCATGAGATCCAGGTTGATGCGCCGGAACCCGGCCGCCTGCGCCTGTTCCACGGCCCGCCGCGCCTGGGCGCCGTCGTGGATGCGTCCCAGCGCCCGCAAGGCCCGGTCGTCGAAGCTCTGCACCCCGATGGACAGGCGGTTCACCCCGGCCTCGCGGTAGCCCCGGAAACGCCCGGCCTCGGCGGTGCCGGGATTGGCCTCCAGGGTGATCTCGCAGTCCGGGGAGAGGGGCAGGTGGCGGGCGACGGCCTCCAGCAGCCGGCCCACGGCCCTCGCCGAGAGCAGGCTCGGGGTGCCGCCGCCGATGAACACGGAGGCCAGGGGGCGTCCGGCCACGCGCCCCGTGTCGGTCGTCAGATCCCGCTCCAGGGCCTCCAGGAAGGCGGCCTCCGGCAGGGCGCCGGGGGCCTCATGGGAGTTGAAGTCGCAGTACGGGCACTTGCGCACGCACCAGGGGACATGCACATAGAGCCCCAGGGGCGGCCTCAACCCTCCCGGCCGGCGTCCCCGGTCCGCTGCGCCCGGTGGCCGTCACGGGCCTTGAGATAGGCGAATTCGGAGATATCGGTCCAGGTCCGCGCCTGCTCGAGGAACTTCTGATAGGAGGCGTAGGTCTTGCCGGAGAAGTCGTCCTTGCGAGCGATCTCGGCCACCACCTCGGCGGAGAGCTGGCGCAGGCGCGCGAGCACGTCGTCGGGGTAGCGGCGCATGTCCACCTTGTGTTTGCGGAGCAGGGTCTGGAGGGCGCCGGGATTGCGGGCGTTGTATTCGGCCAGCATGTCCTGGTTGACCACCTGGCAGGCGGCGCTGACGATGGCCCGGAGGTCCTTGGGCAGGGCCTCGAAGGCCTGCCTGTTGACGATGGCCTCCATGGTGGTGCCGGGCTCGTGGAAACCGGGGTAGTAGTAGAACTTGGCCGCCTTGTACAGGCCGAAGGCCAGGTCGTTGTACGGGCCGACCCATTCGGTGGCGTCGATGGCCCCAGATTCCAGGGCGGTGAAGAGTTCGCCTCCGGGCAGGTTCACCGGTGTGCCGCCGGCCCGGCGCAGGACCTCGCCGCCGAGGCCGGGGATGCGCATCTTGAGGCCGTTCAGGTCCTCCACGCTGTTGATCTCCTTGTTGAACCAGCCGCCCATCTGCACGCCGCTGTTGCCCGCGGGAAAGGGGATCAGGCCGAAGTGGGCGTAGAGTTCGCGCCAGAGTTCCAGCCCGCCGCCGTAGTAGAGCCAGGCGTTCATCTCCTGGGCGGTCATGCCGAAGGGCACGGTGGAGAAGAACTGGGCGGCCTCGCTCTTGCCTTTCCAGTAGTAGGCGGAGCCATGGCCCATCTCGGCGGTACCGCGGGAGACGGCGTCGAACACCTCGAAGGCGGGCACGATCTCCTTGGCCCCGTAGACCTTCACCCTGAGGCGGCCGCCGCTCATCTCGGTGATGAGCCGGGCCAGGTGGTTGGCCCCGGTGCCCAGGCCGGGGAAATTCTTCGGCCAGGTGGTGACCATCTTCCAGCGGATGTGGGAGCGGGCGTGGACCGCGGGGGCGGCAGCGGCGCCCCCCAGGGCGAGGGCGCCGGCCTTCTTGATGAAATCTCGGCGATACATGGGGTCTTCCTTCTGAGACGGGGCGGAAGCCTCTATGGTAGCGCCGCGGCGGGGCGAGGACAGTTAGGGGATTCCCGGAAACGGCGAACCTGCGCCGTCCCTTTCTCCATGGCCATCAAATGAACTTGAACAACGACAGATCCTGAATCTTGGCGAAGGACTGCTGCGAGGCCTGAAGGGCCGTGAGCTGTTGCTGAAAGCGGCTCACCGCCTCGGCGTAGTCCAGGTCGCGCACTTCGGAGCGGGTGGTCTTCATGGTCACCAGGAAGTCCTCGTTGGCCTTCTTCTGGGTGTCGCTGGCGTTGATCCGAGCGCCCACCTGGGCGCGGATGTCGAGGATCCGCCCCAGGCCGGCGTCGAGGTCGGACAAATAGGCCTGGATGGGTTGGCTGGAGGGCGGCGCGGGGGTGCCGGCGTCGAGGTCCTCGGCCAGGTCGTCCAGCATCTTGATGAGGTTGCGGGTGCCGCCGGCGGGATCGCTGAAGCCGCCGAACACGGCCTGGCCGTTGTCGCTGTCGGCGAGGGTGCGTTCGTGAGAGATGCGCAGTCGCCGTTGCCCGCTGTCCCCGGCATAGGTGTAGGGGCTGGGGGCGGTGAAGGGGCGGCTGTCGCCCTTGTAGCCGGAGAACAGGAACTCGCCGTTGGCGTCACGGGTGTTGGCCAGGCCCAGGACCTCGTCGCGCAATTGGCGTATCTCGTGGGCGATGGCGGTGCGGTCCTCCGGGGCCAGGGTGTCGGAGGCGGCCTGGACGGTGAGTTCACGCGCCCGCTGGAGGAGATTGCCCACCTCGCGCAGGCTGGTGTCCTCCAGGTCCAGGCGCTCGCGGGCGCGGTCGATGTTGCGTTGATGTTGTTCCACGGTGGCGATGCGGCGGTCCAGGTCGAGACCGCGGGCGGTGGCGGTGGGGTCGTCCTCGGGGGTGACCACCCGCCGGCCGGTGGCCAGTTGCAGCTCGCTGTGGGACAGCTCGCGCTGCCGGGTCTGCATGGCGCTGACCCCACGCTGGAAGATCATGGCGGTGGCGATGCGCATGGCTACCTCCCGACCGCGTTGATGAGCGAGTCGAATACGGTGTTGCCGGTCCGGACCACCTGGGCGGCGGCCTGATAGGCCTGTTGGAAGCGCACCAGGTCGGCGGCCTCCTCGTCGAGATTCACCCCGGAGACTTCCTGTTGGGCGTTCTGATTGACCTCCAACAGGCCCTGTTGGGCCTTGAGGTCCACCTGCGCCTGACGGGTGCGGGAGCCGGTGGCGGCCACATAGTCGCCGAAGGCATCCTGGAGGCTGGCGGTGGGGCTGCCGGCGGCATCGCCGAAGAGGGTCTTCGCCCCTTGCAGGGCGGCCAGGGCGAGGGCGTTGCGGTTGTCCGAGATACCCGTGGGCGGGGTGTTGCCGGCGGCGGCGATCTTGCGGGTGTCGGCGATCACCCGGTCGATCGCTCCCGCCCTATCGGCGGTGGGACGGATGAGGTAGCTGTCCCCGGCCGCGGGGGTGCCGGCGAGGGGATCGAGCTGAAAGCCGTCATAGGTGGTGCCGGCCGGGAAGGCCGCGCCCTGATAGAGCAGGCTGTGGTCGCTCAGGCGCTCCAGGCGGTAGTCGGTGCCGTCGTAACTGAGGCGGTAATCGGCCGCGCGCAGCCCGGCGATGTCGGTGATGCGCGTGCTGACCACCCCGGTGCCGCTGTTGTCGCGACGAGGCAGGGCGTTCACCGGCCCCGTCATGTCGGTGAAGAACAGGCCTCCGGGATTGCCGTCCAGGTCGAGACCCTGGGCGTGTTGGGCGTTCACCGTGACGGCCAGGCCGGCCGCCACCAGGCCCACCTGCTGGCGGCCCCGGTCGTAGACCTCCCGCCGCACCTTGAGCAGCCCGCCCAGCTCGCCGCCGCCGATCCGGTCGCTGAGGGTGACTGCGGCGCCGTCCTGGATGAAGGCGATCTCCTTGCGCTCGGGATATTCCTTGGAGTCCACCGCAGCGAGTTTCCCGGCGCGGTCGCCCAGGACCAGGGCCTGACCCTGAGCGAAATAGACGTTCAAGGTGCCGTCCGGCTGGGATGCCCGGGTCACCGAAAGGTATTTGGAGAGTTCGTCGATGAGGTGGTCGCGCTGATCGAGCAGGTCGTTGGGCAGTTTCCCCTGGGCGCGGCCGGGGGCCTTGGCGATCTGGTCGTTGAGGCGGGCGATGCCTTCGGTCAGATGGTTCACGTCGCCGGCGATCCGGCCCAGGTCCTGATCGATGCGCCGCAACCCCTCGCTGAACTGGCGGTCGAGGGCATTGAAGCGGCTGGCGAGGGCGCCGGCCTCGGACAGCAGGAGACTGCGCGAGGGGATGTCGGACGGGTCGTTGGAGAGGCCCTGCATGGCGTCGAAGAATCGCTGCAAGGCGGGGTCCAGCCCGGTATCCTCGTTGGCCAGGGCGCCGTCGATCTGGGCCGCGTACTTGTGATAGGCCTCCAGGTCCGAGACCGCGCTCTGTCCGGCGCGGACCTGGCCCGCGAGGAATTGGTCGTACTGACGGCGCACGTTCTCCGCCTTGACGCCGGCGCCGATATAGCCGGAGCCCACATATTGGGGCGTCTGGGTGCCCAACTCCACCCGCTGGCGGCTGTAGCCCGGGGTGCCGGCGTTGGCCACGTTGTTGCCGGTGGTGGCCAGGGCCTGCTGGTAGCTCTTGAGGGCCGAGATGCCGATATTGAGTATGCCTGCCATGATGTGTCTCCTCAGGCGGCCTTGGCCGGGGCCGCCTCAGCGACCCGGGTGGGCGGCGGCAGGCGCCGATAGACGTCCATCACCTTGTCGGCGTAGGCCGGGTCGGTGGCGTAGCCTGCCCGTTGCAGGGCCTCGAACCAGGCGCGGGGCTCCTTCTGCTGCAGGGCCTCGCGGTAGCGGGGATTGGCCTTGAGGAAGGCCACGTAGTCGCTGAACGACTCGGCATAGGAGGCGTAGGCGCGGAAGGGCTCACTGCGCCGCACCGCCACCCCGTCCTCGTACTCCAGGGTCTCCCGGCGCACCCGCGCGCCCTGCCATCCGGGGCCGGCCTTGATCCCGAACAGGTTGTGGCTCGGGCGCCCGCCCACCTCGGGCTGATGGGCGCCCCAACCGGTCTCCAGGGCGGCCTGGGCGAGCAACGCCTGTCCGGGGATGCCCAATTCGCGGGCGGCGGCCTCGGCATGGGGGGCGAGGCGCCGGACGAAGTCCTCGGGCCCAGCGAAGGGCGGCTCGTCCACCGGGGGGGCGCTGGCTGCACCGGCCGCCGGGTGGGCGCGGGGGACTGGTGTCCGGGTGGGATGGGCCCGGTAGTCGTTCAGACCCCGCCCGGGCCCCGCGTCCACCTTCGGGGCGCCGGGAAGATGGGCGGCGATAAAGCGTTCCAGGCCGAGACCGTGACCGGCCAGTTGGCTGGCCAGTTGCTGATCGTAGAGGTCGCGGTAGAGCCGGCCCTGCGGATTGTCCAGCAGGCTCGGGCCGAGACCGGTGTGGCGCATGTCCTTGAGCAGGGTCTGCATGAGCAGGGCCTCGAACTGACGCGCCACCTCCTTGGCGGCACCCGCCTGGTCGCTGCGGGCGCGGGCCTTTAGCCGCTCCAGGGCGGCCAGGTCGGTGACGATGCGGGCGCTGGCGGTGTCCATCTCAGATCACGATCAGCTCGGCGCGCAGGGCGCCGGCCTCCTTGAGGGCCTCGAGGATGGCCACCAGGTCGCTGGGGGCGGCGCCCACCTCGTTCACCGCCCGCACCACTTCGTCCAGGGTGGGTCCGGGGGCGAACTTGAACATGGGCTTCTTTTCCTCCGCCACGTCCACGTTGCTGCGCGGGGTGACCGCGGTCTGGCCGCCCGAGAGGGGAGCGGGCTGGGAGACCTGCACGTCCTCGGTGATGGTGACGGTGAGGCTGCCGTGGGTGATGGCCGCCGGGGCGACCCGCACCTCCTGGTTGATGACCACGGTACCGGTGCGCGAGTTGACGATCACCCGCGCCACCGGGCGCCCGGCCTCCAGGGTGAGTTCCTCCAGAAAGGCCACGAAGCCCACCCGCTGGCCGGCCGCCTTGGGTGCCCGGACCCGCACCGAGGCGGCGTCGATGGGCACCGCGGTGCCCTCACCGAGGGCCTTGTCGATGGCATCGGCGATGTGTTTGGCGGTGGTGAAATCGGCGCGCTTGAGATTCAGCACCAGATGATCGCCGTGGGCGAAGGGGGTGGCCAAGGCGCGTTCCACGGTGGCCCCGTTGGGGATGCGGCCGACGTTGGGCACGTTCACCGTCACCTTGGAGCCGTCCGCCCCCGAGGCCGACAGGCCGCTCACCAGGAGGTTGCCCTGGGCCACCGCGTAGACCTTGCCATCGGCGCCCTTGAGGGGGCTCATTAGGAGGGTGCCGCCGCGCAGGCTCTTGGCGTTGCCCAGGGAGGAGACGGTCACGTCGATGTGCTGGCCCACCTTGGCGAAGGGCGGCAGTTCGGCCGAGATCATCACCGCGGCGGCGTTCTTGGGCTTGATCTTGACCCCGGGAGGGACGCGCACGCCCAGGCGGGTGAGCATGGCGCGCAGGCTCTGGAGGGTGTAGGGGGAGTCGGTGTCCTTGTCGCCGGTGCCGTTCAGACCCACCACCAGGCCATAGCCCAGGAGGGCGTTGGCACGCACCCCGGCCACGTCGGCCAGGTCCTTGATGCGCTCGGCGGCGCCGGCGCTGGCGCCGGCCAGGGAGAGGAGCAGGGACAGTAACAGGATGAGTGGTCGCATGGCGGTCCTCCTCAGAAGGGCATGAGGGCGCTGATGAAGAAGCGCGCCAGCCAGCCCATGGCATTGGCGTCGGCCACCGCGCCGTCACCCACGTAGGTGATGGTGGGGTCGGCGATCTTGGTGGACTCCACGCTGTTGTCGGCGCTCACGTCCCAGGGGCGCACGATCCCCGACAGGCGGATGTATTCGTTGCCCTGATTGATGCCCAGGCGTTTCTCGCCGCGCACCATGAGATTGCCGTTGCCCAGGACCTGGACCACGGTCACGGTGATGTCACCGTTCAGGGTGTTGCTCTGGGAGCTGGCCGACTCGCCCTTGAAGTCGTGTTCGCTCTTGGTGGCGAAGCTCAGGTCGCCGGCGCCCAACCCCTGCGGGCCGGTGAACTTGGGTTTCATGCCCAGCAGGGTGGGGTTGTCGATGTTCTGTACCGTAGACTTCTTGGCCGAGGTCTTGGCCGCCTTGTCGGCCTGGGTGCGCTCCACCAGGCGTACCGTGAGGAGGTCGCCCACCCGGTGGGCGCGCAGATCCTCGAACCAGCTCAGGGCGTAGCCGTCGTGATAGAGGCTGCCGTCGCCGGTGGGCTCGGGCGGCGGCGCCACGGGGCGCGCGGGGGCATAGGCCGGGTCGCGCACCGGCGCGCTGTTGCAGCCGCCCAGGACCAGGGCGGAGAGCAGGATCGGGGCGAGGGCGAAAAGGCCCCGGCTGGTGTCCGTGTGGTTCATGCGCGGGCCACCCCTCATAGGTTGTTGGTGACGAAGCCGAGCATCTTGTCGGCGGTGGAGATGGACTTGGAGTTCATCTCGTAGGCGCGCTGGGTCTGGATCATGTTCACCAGCTCTTCCACCACGTTCACGTTGGAACTCTCCAGGTGTCCCTGGAGCACCGTACCCAGGCTGTCGTTGCCGGGCAGGCCGGTCAGGGGCGCCCCGGAGGCCACGCTCTCCCGAAACAGGTTGTCGCCCTGGGGCTCCAGCCCCTGGGGATTGGCGAAGTTGGCCAGCTCGATCTGGCCGATCTGGGTGGGGCTGGTGGCCCCCGCCAGGAGGGCCGAGACCACCCCGTCGGAGCCGACGGTGACGCTCACTGCGTTGCTGGGGACATTGATGGCCGGCTCCAGGGCGTAACCGCTGGCGGTGACCACCTGGCCGTCCTGATTGAGGCTGAACTGGCCGTCGCGGGTATAGACGATGCTGCCGTCCGGGTGCAGCACCTGGAAGTAGCCCTTGCCCTCGATCGCCAGATCGAAGTTGTTGTTGGTGGTGACCAGGTTGCCCTGTGCGTGTTCCTTCTGGGTGGCCACGGTGCGCACCCCCGTGCCGATCATCAGGCCCGAGGGCAACTCGGTGTTCTGCGTGGAATTGGCCCCCACCTGGCGCACGTTCTGGTACATCAGGTCCTCGAACACCGCCCGATCGCGCTTGAATCCGGTCGTGTTGACGTTGGCCAGATTATTGGAGATGACCGACATATTGGTCTGCTGGGCATCCAGGCCGGTCTTCGCAATCCATAGAGATGGGAACATGGCAGCGTCCTCTTTCCGACGTTTCGTGCTGGGTAACAGGGTATAAGCAAAGATCTTGCCAAGGCGGCGGAGGAGGGGGCGGACCCGCAGCCCGGAAAGGTCATGGGGAAGGCAAGGGGACGGTGGCGGCAAGCGCTTGCCGGGGCGGGCGGAGAGGGAGCGCATGTCCGCCGGTCGGTGTTTGTCGGGGAAATAGATTGGAGGCGGGCGGGAGATCTTGGCGTCTGGCGCGAGGGCTTGGCCGGCGCGCATCAGGGGTTCATGCGCATCCGCCGCTTCGGTCTCCTGGCGAACCGCGGCGGCAGGCAACCCGCCGGAGCGATTGCATCCTCGGCGCCGCTATCGCCGCCCTGTCGAGTGGAGGTGACAGATCACCGGGAGTGCGGGGGGGCACGGCAGCGATGGCCAAAGGCCATGGATCCGGGCGCATGCGGGCTATGGGAGGGGGCGAAAAGAACGGCGCTTGCGAAAAAAGGCCCGCAGTATCTCGCCACACTCGACCTCAGACACGCCGCCCAGGCATTCCACGCGGTGATTGAAGGGAAATCCCGATGGCAATAACTGGAAGGCCCCACCGCAAGCGCCACCCTTGGGGTCGTGAGCGCCGTACACCACCATTGCCACCCGGGCATGGACCAGGGCACCGGCACACATCACGCAGGGTTCCAGGGTGGAATAGAGGATCGTCCCCGGCAACCGGTAGTTACCCAGTCGCCGGCCGGCGTTACGCAGCGCCAGGATCTCCGCGTGGGCGCTGGGATCGGCCAGGCCGATGGGACGGTTCCGGCCCTCGCCGACGATTTCGCCATCCTGGACCAAGACCGCGCCCACCGGCACTTCCCCCTCCGCCGCGGCGTGGACGGCCTGGGCCAGGGCGCGGGACATGAAGGTCTCGTGATTGGCGGCCATGCTCATTCCATTTTTGAATAAGCCATCAGTGGTATCGATCTTCAAAAGGTTAGTTTATCTGTTATGAACGACGATATCATGTAGATTCGCTGTGGGGAGATCCTTGCTATGTGATATCTGTCAGGTCTGGCCCACCTTTTCCAGTGACATGGACGCCGCCCGGCGGGCCCGCGCGCAGTGCCACGTTGACAGGATGGGAGGCCTCACCGGCGGCCTCATGCACAGCGGCGCCAGCCTGATGACACCCAGGCCGCAGGTATTTGTTGTCGCGGGTCGCGGACCGCCGTTCTCGAAATGCCGGCGCCACGTTGTAACGCCTTGGACTTGAATCGCACTCGCTAACCATGGAGGACAAAAATATGAACAATACCAGAACCATCGACAGACCCGTCATCATCACCGGCTGTTCCAGCGGCATCGGTTATCATTGCGCCAGCATGCTGAGCAAGCGGCCCGGGTACCGCGTCTTCGCCACGGCACGCAAGGCGGAAGACGTGGCACGGCTGAAAGGCCAGGGACTGGAGTCGGTGCAGCTTGATCTGGCCGAAGAACAATCGGTGGACGAGGCCTTCGCGGAAATCATGCAACGCACTGGCAACCAACTCTACGCCCTGTTCAACAACGGTGCCTACGGCCAGCCCGGAGCAGTGGAAGACCTGAGCCGTGCGGTCCTGCGCGAACAGTTCGAGACCAACCTGTTCGGCACGCACCAGCTTACCCGGTTAGCGATCCGTGTCATGCGTGCGCAAGGCGGGCATGGGCGCATCGTCCAGGACAGCTCGGTGCTGGGATTCGTGTCGCTGGCCATGCGCGGCGCCTACAGCGCCAGTAAATACGCGCTGGAAGGCCTGTCCGATACCCTGCGGCTGGAACTGGCCGATACCGACATCCACGTCTCGTTGATCGAACCCGGCCCGATAGAAAGCAAGTTCCGCCACAACGCCTTCCTCATGTATAGGAAAAACATAAACCCCGATGCCAGCGTCCACCACGACAAGTACCTGGCCGCCGAAGCGCGGCTGACCAAAGAAGGCCCCGCCGTCCCTTTTACCCTGCCACCCGACGCCGTATACAAGAAACTGCTGCAGGCACTTGAACACCCCTGTCCAAGACCGCGTTATTACGTGACATTTCCGACTTATCTGCTCGGTTTTCTAAAAAGGGTACTTTCGACGCGGGGGTTGGATAGCGTGTTGAGGAAGATCGGATAGTAGATACCCATCGTCGCCCAAGAGCGGGTGCCGGCCTTGCTGGACAGTCTGGATCGGGCCACGATGGTCGTCGTGACCGTGTAATCGCTGCCAAGTGTTTCGAAAGCCGGTTCAAGACAGTTCGAGGTATTCCTGCTCATCATGGATTCCATTACCACCAGGATGGGGATGGTCATTGCCCATGGGCGGGCGGTATTGTTCAATCCATATTTGTCCCCTGCTGATTCAAGCCCTGAGTACCGCGCCCGCTGTCCTCGTCGAGCGGCATAGACTCCATACATCGCGCAACGCGCGTATCGCGGCCATCTCCGGACCTCAATCGCGCGTGCCACCATTCATCCCGATATACGGCATTTCGTCGCATGATGCAGCGGCGCGCAATCACCGCGGATATGCTGTGTACATAGGTTTGGTCCATCCATTCTGCAGCCACCGGCGAGGACATTCGGTATGAAAACGAAGAATCACCCATTTCGGCATCTGTGCCTGAGCCTGATGGTCGTTCTGACCCCTCTGGGCACAAGCGCCGAAACGGCAAACTTTGCATCCATTCAGGCGGTTTTTGAACAAGGTCTGCGCGGTGACGCCGAGGCCGCGGAAACAGCCTATCCCGGCCTGCAGAAACTGGTGAAGGATCATCCGGACAACCCCTTGTTCCTGGCGTATCTCGGCGCTGACGAAACCCTGTTCGCGCGCGACGGTTGGGTTCCGTGGACGCGCATCAAGTTTCTCGACAGCGGGTTGGACAAGGTGGACAAGGCATTGGCTATGCTTGGCCCGGAGCACGACGAGCAGTACGAGCGCGGATCCGTTATCAGCATCGAAACACGGCTGGTGGCGCTGACGACGTTTCTGAACGTGCCGCCTTTTTCCAACCGTCTGCAAGACGCCAAGGATCTGTTTGCGGAAACCCTGGAGCAGCCGGCGTTCCACAACGCCGCCCCAGAGGTGCGCCAACGCATCTATCTGCAAGGTGCAGAAATCGCGAAGCGCGATGACGATGAGGCGCTGGAGAAAAAATACCTCAAGCTGGCGCTGGACGCCCGTCCCGGGCAGAGCCACTACGCCAACATCGTCCGCGCACGTCTGGCGGTGATTGGGGACATGAGTCAATGAAACCCGGGGTGACGCATCGCAATCATGGGGGGCCGCCGGTGTTGAAGATGGAAAACATCCGCAAGACATACGATATGGGCGATACACAGGTCATCGCCCTGAAACAGGCGTATCTATGCCTGGAAGCCGGCGATTTCGCGGCGCTGAAAGGCCCCTCGGGCAGCGGCAAGAGCACCTTGCTGAATATCTGCGGGCTGCTCGATTCCGCCAACGATGGGGAACTGGAATTCCTGGGCCAGCCGGTGGCGGGCCTGAACAATCGACAACTCACCCTGTTGCGCCGCGAAAACATGGGCTTTGTGTTTCAGAGCTATCATCTGCTGCCGGTTTTGTCGGCGAGCGAGAATATCGAGTACCCGTTACTGCTCAAGGGCGAGGACGTGAAGACGCGCCAAAACCGGGTGGCGGAACTCATCGAGCAAGTGGGCCTCAGCCGCTTCGCCCATCACCGCCCGGATCATCTTTCCGGCGGCCAACGCCAGCGTGTCGCCATCGCCCGCGCGCTGGTGAACCAGCCGAGACTGGTGATCGCCGACGAACCCACCGCCAACCTCGATACCGAAACCGCCACGCAAATGATTGAACTCATGCACGCCCTGGGCAAGGCCCAGGGGACGACTTTTCTCATCGCCACCCATGACGAACGCATGGCGGCGCGCTGCGACCGCGTACTGAACATGCGCGATGGCGAAATCCACGAAACCACGGAGATCGCAGTCCATGAAATGGCTTAGATTCGCAATACGCAATGTCTGGCGCAACAAGCGTCGGGCCGCGGTGACGGTGATTATCACCGCAGTTGGCGTCGCGGGCATTCTGGTGGCGGGCGGGTTCGCCTTTTACACCTACGACTCGCTGAAAGAAATGGCGGCGCGTGACAACGGACATATCGTGCTCGCGCACCACGATTATTTCGACAAGCAGGAAGAAAAACCGCTGGAGTTCGGCTTGCAGGATTATGCGCGCTACCGCAAGGCGTTGTTGCGCAACGACAAGGTGCGGGCGGTTTTGCCCAAACTGGAATTCAGCGGGCTCATCAGCAACGGCGACAAATCCACTGTCTTTGTTGGCAAGGGCGTCGCGCAGGGCGAGTTCCGGGTCAAGGGGCCGTTTCTGAAGATACGGCAAGGCCACGCACTCAGCTCGCGCCATGAAGAGGGCGCGGACCCGCAGATCATGATTGGCGAAGGTCTGGCGAAAGCGCTGAACGCCAGGCCCGGCGACTCGCTGACCCTGTTGTCCAATACGGTGGAAGGTTCACTAAACGCCGTCGATGTCGTGGTGCAGGGCGTATTCAATTCCGGCGTGCCGGAAATCGACAAGCGCCTGATGCTGATGAATATCCAACAGGCGCAGGCGCTGTTGCAAACCGATAAGGCCAGCAGTCTGTCCGTCTATTTGTACGACACCGCCGACACGGAAGAAATGGCCGCCCGAGTGCGCCAGCAATTTCCGGCGCTGGCGCTGCAGACCTGGCGCGATTCGGCTTTCTATTATGAAGCCGTGCGCGGTTTGTATAACCGGATATTCGGCTTGCTGGGCGTGGTGATTCTGCTCATGGTGTTGTTCGCCGTCACCAATACTCTGTCCATGACCGTGGTGGAACGCACGCGCGAAATCGGCGCGCTGCGCGCCATGGGCACGCAACCGCCGGAGATCGTGCGCAATTTCGTGCTGGAGGCGCTGGTCATGGGCATCGCCGGCATCATCATTGGCATGGCCATCGCCGCCAGCGTATCGCTGTTTTTCTACATGACAGATTTTCAGATGCCGCCACCGCCCGCGCGTTCACAGGGCTATCCGCTAGTGGTGTACGTCCATCCGCCGCTCTATCTGCTCACCGCGTTCAGCGTGCTGGCGATGTCTCTCGCCGCCGCCTGGTTCGTGGCGCGCAAATCCGCCCGTAAACCCATTGTTGAGGCGCTGGCCCATGTTTAAGAAACTGATGATGCTGTTCGTCCTTTGCGCAAACCTGTCACCCGCTTTCGCGGCGGATACGCAGACCATTCTGAAAGCCGCCGACCGCTTCCGCCTGAACGCCGACGCGGTGCAGATCAACACGCGCATTCTATTGTACAAAAACGACAAGCTGGACAAGGAGCGTGAATACACCGTGTTTCTGAAGCCGGGACGGCGGTCGCTGGTATTGTTTCGCCACGCCAGCGAGCGCGGCCAGAAAATGCTCATGCTCGATGACAAATTCTGGATCGTCATGCCCAAAAGCCGCCGTCCCATTCGCGTGACGGCGATGCAGAAACTGCTGGGCGAGGCCTCCGCTGGCGATATCGCCACGATGACCTGGGCCGAAGACTACGACGCCCGGCTGGTCAGGGAGACCACAGTGGATAACGCGCCCGCGCTGATACTGGCGCTGTCGGCAACGCGCAAGGACGTCACCTACAAACGCATTGAGCTGACTGTGGCGAAACAGGATTCGCGCCCGCTCAAGGCCGATCTCTATGTCAGTTCCGGCAAACTGGCCAAACGGGCGACTTTCACGACCGCCCCGCGCAACGGACATGACCAGGTCATTTCCACCACGCTGATCGACGCCATCCGGAAAAACCGGAAAACCGTGATCGAATATCAGGGCGTCACGCCGCGCGACATCGAGGACAAATACTTCAACCCGATGTTCCTGGTGCGCAATTCGCTGGATGATTTACAGCCGTGAGCGCCACGCGGCAAATGGCGATACTCGGCATAGCAGCCTGGATTCTGGGCGCAAGCGGCGCGCAGGCTGGCGATGCGGGAGCAGCGCTGCGGCTGACCGTGGACGACGGCCAGAGCAGCGACGGCGGTTTGTATGGCGTTCCTGAAGCGGTGTTGCCCGCACTGCAAACGAGCAGCCAGCAGAATCTGGAAATCAACTGGCGAAACCACGGCCTCAACAGCACTTTTACCCTGCGCAACCGCGCCGCAAAGGGGCTGCAACCTCAACAGGACGCGTTCTTCAACGAACTGTATTTCGATACCAGTGCGGGCAAACTGGACCTCAGCATCGGGCGTAAAATCACCAGCTGGGGCGTGGGCTTCGGTTTCCGCCCACTGGACGTGATTCAGCAGGAAGACCGCCGCGCCTTGTACACCAATACGCTCAGGGGCGTCGATCAGGCGGCCATGGAATGGTTTGGCGCAAGCGCCGCCGTGAGCATGGTCTGGAGCAATCCTGGCAGGGGCACAGAAAATACCCCGAAGCGCGACCAATCCATCGCGCTGAAATTTTACCACAGCGGCGAAAGCGGCGACCTGCACGCGCTGGCGCGCTATAGCGACAGAACAGAAACACAGCTTGGCGTGGGCGTCAGTCAGGTGTCTGGCGACGCGCTGGAATGGCACGCATCGGCCCTGTGGCAACAAACAGCCAGCAAGCCCATCAACCGCCTGACCCTGCCCGATTCCACATCTTTGCTCGGCGCAGCGAACCCGTTCTTCGATCAGGCGACGCACGGCGCAATCAAGGCGCTGGCGGGTGCGAGCTGGACCCACAGCAGCGGCTGGGGCGTACTGGGTGAAATCTGGTATGACGAAACAGCCTATTCCGACGCGCAATGGCAAGCGCTGAACCTGCTCACCGCGCAGCAGCGCGATCTGCTGGCGCATGGGCGAGCCCCCGCCAGCGCCGTGCTGGGCAATATCGCCTATAATCGGCAGGCTTTTCTTGCCGACAATCTGCGTCAATGGAACGCGCTGATACGCGTCTCCCGCCAGAACGGCTCTTTCGAACCCGCGCTGGAATTGCTCTATACTCCCGAGGATCAAGGCTGGGTCGCCACCGCGAGCGGCGTTTACAAACTGAACCGGCAACAGCTTGAAATCGGCTTGCGCCATTTCGGCGGCGACAGCGATTCAAGCTGGTCTTTGCTGCCAATCCAGTGGCAGGCGTTCGTCAGTTGGCAGGGAAATTTCTGAGCATGAAAAATACCGACCGTTCACCATCATGTGCCAGAAGGCTGGCAGACTTGTGAAAATCTACTCGGCAATTGCTCCATGCATTGCTCTACCTCCTGCATCCATGCAGTCGTACGAAAAAGCCAGATTTGGCCAGCTTTCCCGCTCTTTTTCGTCAAATAGCCTGCTCCACCCTTCGCCTAACGGCTCTTCCCGCTCAAAATATCGGAAAACCCTGGCGTTTATGCCCTTTGGGTGCAAACTGGACTTTCCCTCGTGACGATTCCACAAGTCCGACAGCCTCCTTGGCGAGATCTGTCCCTGCTGCTACTTTTCTGTCTCGTCATCGCCGTTTTTTTACAGCTGATTCGCGGCAATGGTCTGATCCACAATCTGGTGTTTTCCGAATCCATCGGCATCAGCATCTATTCTTCCATCAAGGCCCTGATCCGGCTGCGCCATTCGTCCAAAGACGATTTCGTCAGTTGTCTTGTGGGCATTCCGCTGGGCGGCTTTGCTGGCGTGGTCATCGGCGCGGTGCTGACAGGCGCCAATCCACTGCTGTTGTTCAGCACGAAATTCGACAAACAGCAAAAGGAGCTGCTGATCCCGGCGCTGGCGGCCATCGTCTTCGGCGTGGCCATCGCCTGGTTTTTCCATTCGCGCGAAAAAATGGCGCGGCAAAAACTCCAGTTGCAACAGGAGGCCAGCCGCCGCAGCGAAAAAGAAAAAAATCTGGTGGAAACGCAACTACGCCTGCTGCAAGCGCAAATCGAACCGCATTTTCTGTTCAACTCGCTGGCGAATGTGGTCAGCCTTATCGACCACGAACCCGAAAACGCGAAGCGCGTGCTGGAAAACCTCAGCGACTTTCTGCGCACCAGCCTGCTTAGAACCCGCCAGGAGGCCACCACCGTGCGCGATGAGATCAACCTATTGACCGCCTATCTCTATATCCAGCGAGCGCGGATGGGCCAACGCCTGCAATATCACATCGAATGCCCGGAGGCGCTGATGGCGTTGCCGCTGCCGCCGTTGCTGGTGCAACCTTTGGTGGAAAATGCGCTGAAACACGGATTGGAAAACGAAGTCGGGGGCGGCTGCATCCACATCTCGCTGGCGCAAAAAGACCAAGCGCTGATTATTCAGGTATCGGATACTGGCCGGGGCTTCCAGAATGATGGGGAAGCAGGCATAGGTCTGGCCAATGTGCGCCATCGTCTGCGCGGCCTCTATGACAACGCCGGCTTGAGCCTGTACGAAAACGAGACTGGCGGTGTCATGGCGCAATTGGCCCTGCCCCTGACGATAGAGCAAATCCCGGAGAACACGTCATGACTTCCCCTACCGCGCTGATCGTGGACGATGAAGATAACTTGCGCGCCTATCTGCGCACGCAATTGGCCCGTCGTTGGCCCGAACTGGTCGTGGTTGCCGAAGCCGCCAATGGTGAGAGCGCGCTGGCCGCGTGGCGCGAACTCCAGCCAGATTTCGTCTTTCTCGATGTACAAATGCCCGGCATCAGCGGCATGGAAGTCGCGGAACGGATAGCCGGCAGCGTCCATATCGTTTTCGTGACTGCGTATGACCAATACGCCATTGAAGCCTTTGATCAGGCGGCGGTGGACTACCTGCTCAAGCCGGTGTCTGATGAACGGTTGATGAAAACCATCGCCCGTCTGAAAGACAAGAAGAAAGGCGACGCCAGGACCGCTGCAAGCGCCGATCTTAAACAACTACTCAACGCCTTGCGCCATCCGGGCGAGTCCAATACCTATCTGCATTGGATCAAGGCGAGCCGGCAAGGCCAGATAAATCTCATCGCAATAGACGACATCGACTACTTCAAATCGGCTGATAAATACACCACCGTGGTGACTCGTCAGGGTGAGTGGCTGATTCGCACGTCACTCAAAAAATTGGAAACGGAACTCGATCCGGACAAATTCTGGCGCATTCACCGTGGAACCATCGTCCGCGTCGAGGCGATTGAGGCATTCAAACGAGGCTTCTCCGGAAAAGCCATGGTCAAGCTGTATAACCACGAGCAGCCATTACCCGTGAGCCGCGCCCACGAGGCTGTATTCAGAGCGGACTGATCTATTGGCGTTGCCGACACCCGCGACTTGGGGCTGGCCCCTGACATCGGCGCCGACAGTTCCGCTCCGCAAGGGTGGGTGATGCTGTCGCGGATCGGCGAGTTGTGTCGTTCTCAAGCGGTGGAAAAGGCCTTTCCACAGGTGTTTCAACCGCGATGGCATCCAGGGGGCGTGGTTGTATCTGCCGCTGCTTCCCGGTTCGTCGATGCGGTTTAGCCTTCCTGGCAGGCGTCCCCGCCCGTGGAGGTATCGGCCGCTGGTCGTCGGGAGGTAAACCGGCTCACTGTTATTAGAAGAATGCCCAGACCGAGTAGCCCTGCCGGAGGTGGAGCGGAGACTCTGGCGGCCTCGGTCGTGAATGCCGTGCCATAGGCCCGTCCGAGTCCGCTTGCGCCATAGTCTAGAAGCACGCTGCCGCTACCTGTCGAAGGGTCGATGGCCAGAACCCGGGTGTCGGCGACGCCGAACAGGTTGTGGTGGTTGTTTGATGCCAGCCCGAGCACATCCACGGTGCCGATGCTGCCGATCCGTGTTCCCCGCCCGTCCAGAGTGTCGAGGCGGTAGAGGTCGTCCGAGGCGTTCCCCTTGGCGCTGAGGTACAGTGTCCCGTCTACGAAAGCGAGATCGCCGGAAGAGTCATAGCTGGTGCCGGCATTACCAATCGAGGTCGCCAGTCCGGTGGTGAGGTCGATGGTATAGAGTCGGTCGCTGGCAGCGTATAGAACCCCGCTGGCATCGAACACCAGTGAATTGACGAAGGTGGTGAGATTGCCAATTACCGAGGTGGATGCGGTAGCGGGATCGATGGAGTACAAGGTGCCATTGCCGACGCCGTACAGGAAGCCATTGGGATCGAAGGCGATATCGTCCATAGGGGTGCTCATTCGACCGATGATATCGACATTGCCTGTCTGTATATCGACACGCCCGAGCTGCGCGAAATTGTCGGCGATCCACAGCTCTGGAACCGCCCTGGCCGGAAGACTGATCAGCAGCAACAAGGTGAGAACGCAAACGCGAGAGGCTTGCGCGGCGAGTTTATCGGTCATGATTTACTCTCCAAATCCGTTCTCCAAGTGGAAATATCCGACCGGTTCGCGGATCGTTTGACACGCTGTCGGGATCACCATGACAGATCATGGTTGGCGATCTGCCTGCACCATTCCAACCCCATGTGCTGCCCCGGTCACGATCGTCGTTTTGAGTGTAGCGTAGTTGTCACTCCCAAGTCTATTATCTGTCAAAAGCCGCGAGATTATATACGCGCTTTTTTGAAGAGATCCCGGCGCCGGGCCTGCCATTGCTTGAGCGCCAGGATGGATGGCACGTGGCCGAGGGCCTTCTGTGGGATCTGTTGATTATAGATTGCGTCCCCCGTCCCTGGGGTCCGCCCCGGACGGGGCCAACCTACGGTTGTCCAAATTCGCTCCCGGCGAATTTGTCTTTGCCGTTGTCGGTCAGGACCTTGGCGATCTTGAAGGGGGCCTTGTGGATCAGCCGTTCGAGAAGGCCGGCCGCGGTGGCCGCCTCCTTGTTC